>Ga0315910_10000018_pt1 | contig 412303 bp, 350 predicted proteins | sample EdamamesoilMG_FD_204470 | JGI IMG/M metagenome (GOLD analysis project Ga0315910, IMG submission 204470) | Garden soil microbial communities collected in Santa Monica, California, United States - Edamame soil | ecosystem: Environmental > Terrestrial > Soil > Garden | place: USA: California...
CGGGGTCGGCTCGAGCCGGCATTGCAGAGCGCGCCTCTTCCCGCGGCTCGTCCTGCGCCGGCCCTCAGCACTGCGCGCGAATGCCGCCGGCGCGAGCCGAGCCCCGGACCCGGCGCCGCATGACACACGATCACAACCGAGCCCGCGAATGCCGCCGGCGCGAGCCGAGCCCCGGACCCGGCGCCGCACGACACACGATCACAACCGAACCCGCCAATGCCGCCGGCGCGAGCCGAGCCCCGGACCCGGCGCCGCAGGACGATTGAGTCTCGAACCGAACGCGCCTCGGATAGAATGCAGTTTTACCGCGGTCGACGCCGGATTTTCGGCGGCACGCTGGCGGTGGAAGGGATGAGATTTGCCTTATTCACGCCGCGCTTCGGAGCCTTCAGATCCTCGTTCTGAGGCGGTTCGGCGCGGTCCGCTCGAAATTGATCCGAGCCCTCTGCACGGCGAATTGCTCGGCGTCGAGCGCCTGGAGGAGCGCGCGCGCGCCCTGGCCGCGGAATTCACTCTGGCCCGGGATCCGCGCCGCAGTTCGCCTCTGCTGCGCCGGCTCGCTTCGCACAAGCGCGTACTCCATCAGGCCTACCGGGTCCTGGCCGGCGACGTCCGCCGCGGCGAGCCGGTCACGCCCGCCGCCGAGTGGCTGTTGGACAACTTCCACGTCATCGAGGGCGAGATCCGCGAAATTCGCCAGTACCTGCCCTCGAGCTACTACCGTGAGCTGCCCAAGCTGGCCGCCCGCGAGCTTGCCGGCACTGCGCGCGTCTACGCCATGGCCGTCGAGCTGCTGCGTTACAGCGACGCGCGGCTGGACGCCGCCCGGCTGAAGCGCTTCGTCCAGTCGTTCCAGTCGGTGGCGCCCTTGACCATCGGCGAGTTGTGGGCCTGGCCGAGCATGCTGAAGCTGGCCCTGATCGAGCACGTCCGCCGGCTCACCGAGGAAGTGATCAAGGCGCGGCAGGCGCGGCTCGAGGCCGACGGATGCTTCGCCGCCTTCGAGCACGAACGCGCGGGCGGTCGCCCGCCGGCGCTGCCGCCGGTGCTGCACACGGCCACCGTGGATCAGCTCCTGCAGCGCATGCGCGAGTTCGGCTCCGGCGCGGCCGAGTTGCGCAAGCATCTGGAGGAGCGCCTGCGAACCGCGGGCACCACGGTGGAGGACGCGGTGCGCGCCGAGTTCCAGCGCCAGGCCATGAACCGCGTCTCGATGAGCAACTCGATCACCAGCCTGCGGCTGTGCTCCGCAACCGACTGGAACGAATACGTCGAAGGCGTGAGCCTGATCGAGCAGGTGCTGCAGCGCGATCCGGCCGCCGTCTACGGCCGGATGACTTTCGGGAGCCGGGACCGCTACCGCCGCGCCGTCGAGGAATTGTCCGACCCGACCGGCGAGGCGCAGCTGCGCGTGGCCTTGCGCGCCATCGAAAGCGCGCGGCAAGCGGCCGAGAAGTTCGGCATCGACTCCCTGCCCGCTCACGTCGGCTTCCACCTGATCGGCGCCGGGCGCAACCGGCTCGAGAGCGACGTGGCGCACTACCCGTCGCTCCGGCGGCGCTCCGAGCGCGCGCTCAAGCGTCACGCCACCATTCTGTTCCTCGGCGCGATCGCGCTGCTCACGGCGCTGGGCCTCGTGGGCGCCGCGGCGGCCGCGCGGGCGGGCGGAGGGATGGCCTGGCTGCCCATCGGGGCGGCGCTGCTCGCGCTGCTGCCGGCCAGCGATCTTGCGGTCGCGCTCGTGCATCGCCTCGTGCACCGGTTGGTCCCGCCGCGCACCTTGCCGCGGCTCGATTTCCGGCGCGGCGTGCCCGCCCATGCGCGCACGATGGTGATCGTGCCCTCGCTCGTGTCCACGGTGGATGGCGCCCGCGCGCTCGTCGAGCGGTTGGAGGTGCATGCGCTCGGCAACCTGGATCCGCACGTTCACTTCGCGCTGCTCACCGACTTCCCGGATGCGGACGCCGAGTCGCTGCTGGGCGAGCAGGAAGTGCTGGCGGCAGCCTTGGAGGGCATCCAGGCATTGAACGCCCGCTATGCGCCGGCCGCGCGCGACCGCTTCCATCTGTTTCATCGCTCGCGGCGCTGGAATGACAGCGAAGGCGTGTGGATGGGATGGGAGCGGAAGCGCGGCAAGATCGAGGAATTCAACCGCTTGCTGCGCGGCGCCACCGACACGAGCTTCAGCGTGCAGGAGGGCGACGCTTCCATCCTGCAGCAAGTCCGCTACTGCCTCACGCTCGACAGCGACACGCGGTTGCCGCGCGACGTCGCGCGGCAATTGATCGGCGTGATCGAGCACCCGCTCAACCGCCCGCGCTTCGATCCGGCGGCCGGGCGGGTCACCGAGGGCTACGGCATTCTGCAGCCGCGAGTGAACGTCACGCTGGCCAGCGCCGCCGGCTCCCTGTTCGCGCGCGCCTATTCGGGCCACACCGGCATCGACCCTTACAGCGCCGCGGTCTCCGACACCTACCAGGACTTGTTCGGCGAGGGCAGCTACGTCGGCAAGGGGCTGTACGACGTGGATGCCTTCGCCGCGGCTCTGCATGGCCGCGTGGCCGAGAACGCGATGCTCTCCCACGACCTGTTCGAGGGCCTGTTCGCGCGCTGCGCGCTGGTCTCGGACGTCGAGGTGGTGGACGACTTCCCCGCCAGCGTGCTCGCGCACGCGCGGCGCCAGCACCGCTGGGTGCGCGGCGACTGGCAGGTTCTGCTGCACATCCTGCCCTTCGTGCCGACGCGGCGCGGCCTTCAGCGCAGTCGTCTGCCGGTGATCAGCCGCTGGAAGATCTTTGACAATTTGCGACGCAGCCTGCTGGCTCCGGCGCTGCTGGCGCTGCTGGTCTCGGCATGGACCTGGCTGCCCGGATCTCCGCTCGGCTGGACGCTGGCCGCGCTGGCCGTGCTGGGATTCCCGCTGCTGCCGCCGCTGGCCCGCCTGCTCGGGTGGCCGCCGCCGCAGCAGCCGCTCGGCGCCTTTCTGCGCGACGTGGCCGCGGAGGTGAAAGCCGCCGGCGCGCAAACCCTGCTGCAGGGCACGCTTCTGGTCTTCCACGCCTACGAGATGGTGCATGCGATCGTCCTGACGCTGGTCCGCATGCTGATCACGCAGCGCCGGCTGCTCGAATGGGAGACGGCTGCGGCGACGGCGGCGCGCGCCGCCGGCTTGACCGGCGGACAAGGCCGCCGGGCGTTCGCCGCCGAAATGTGGGCGGGCCCGGTCACCGCCGCGGCCGTGCTCCTGCTCGGCATCCTGCCGCTGCGCCCCGGCGCGCTGCCGGCGGCGCTGCCCTTTCTGACCGCCTGGCTGGCATCGCCGATGGTGGCCTGGTGGCTGAGCCGCCCGGTCGTTCCCCCGCTCCTGACCATCGCACCGGCGGACGCGGAGCAGCTGCGCCGCATCGCGCGCCGGACCTGGTCCTTCTTCGAGCACGTCGTCACCGACGCCGACAACCGGCTGCCGCCTGACAATTTGCAGGATGGCGCGGACGCTCGCCTCGCGCACCGCACTTCGCCCACCAACGTCGGCATGGGGATGCTCTCCACGCTGGCGGCTCACGACCTGGGCTATCTGAGCGCCGCGGAGCTCGCCGACGGCATTTCGGCCACGCTGACCGCCGCCGAATCGCTCGAGCGCCACAATGGACATCTGCTGAACTGGTACGACACCGTCAGCCTCGCGCCGTTGGCGCCGCGATACGTGTCCACGGTGGACAGCGGCAACTTGGCTGGCGCGCTGATGACGGTGGCCGTCGGCCTGCAGGAACTCGCCGGCGCCCCGGACGGGCTGGAGCGGCGGCGCGGCGGAGCGCGCGATACAGCCGGGGTGCTGCTCGAGGAACTCGAGACCCTCGGCCGGCTGGCTCACGCCGCGGCGCCGATGGTCCGTCGCGTCGAGCATGGAGTCCTCGAGCTGCAGGCCCTCCTGCGCGACTTGAGCGTCGAGGCGCAGGACGAGTCGCAGCTCGCGGCCATCCGCCTCGGCGCCGCGGAGGTCGCCGGCACGATGGAAGAGGTGCTGGCCGTCGCGCCCGCGGGTCCGGAGTCGGAGTCCGTGGCCGCCTGGCGCCGACAATTGGCGCAGGCGGTCGCGCGGCTGGACGAGCCCCTCGCGGCGCCGGCCGAGCTCGGTGATCGCCTGCGCGCGCTGGCCGGCCGCTGCAACGCTCTCGCCGACGGCATGGATTGGAAATTCCTCTACGACCGCTCGCGGGGAATGTTCTCGATCGGCTATCGGCTGGCCGACGCCGAAGGGCCCGGCCGTCTCGACTCCTCCTATTACGATCTGCTCGCTTCCGAGGCGCGGCTCGCCAGCTTCATCGCGATCGCGCGCGGCGCGGTGCCGCAGGAGCACTGGTTCCGGTTGTCGCGCTCGCTGGTCAGCGTGGATGGCGGCACCGCGCTGGTGTCGTGGAGCGGCTCGATGTTCGAGTATCTGATGCCGCTGCTGTTCCTGCGCAGCCATCCCGAAACGCTGCTGGAAAGCACCAGCCGCGCCGTGGTGCGCGCGCAGATGCAGTACGGCAGCCGCAACCGCGTGCCCTGGGGCATCTCCGAATCGGCGTACTCCACGACCGACGCCCACGGCACTTATCAGTATCGCGGCTTCGGCGTTCCGGGCCTGGGCCTCAAGCGCGGCCTCGCCGAAGACCTCGTGATCGCTCCCTACGCGACGGCGCTGGCGGCGCTGGTGGACCCAGCGGCCGCGGCCGCGAACTTCGCGCGCTTGCGCCACGAAGGCGCCGCGGGCCGATTCGGCTTCATCGAGGCGCTCGACTACACGCAGCGCCGGCCGCATGCCTCCGAAGGGGAACCGGCGCCGGCGGCGGGCGTGCAGCCCATCCGCGCCTTCTTCTCCCACCATCAGGGCATGAGCCTGGTCGCCCTGTGCAATGCGGTGCTCGAATTTCCCATGGTGCGGCGCTTTCACGCGGATGCGCGCGTCAAGGCGACCGAGCCCCTGTTGCAGGAGCGCGTGCCGCGCTTCGTGCCGGTCATCCGCCCGCGGCCCGCCGAAGCCACCCTGGTCCAGGCTCTGGCGCCGCCGGTTTCGCCGCGGCGCTTCCGCTCGCCGCACACCTTCCATCCGAACAGCCAGTTCCTCTCCAACGGGCAGTATACGACGGTCGTCACCAACGCGGGGGGGGGATCGAGCAGCTGGCGCGGGCTGGCCGTGACGCGGCAGCGCGACGACGCCACCTGCGATCCGGGCAGCCAGTTCATCTACCTGCGCGACGTCCGCAGCGGGCGGGTCTGGTCGGCCGCCCACCAGCCGGTCGGCGCCGAGGCCGAGCGCTACCGCGTGACGTTCCGCGCCGACGACGCGCTCTTCGAGCGGGTGGACGACGGCATCGAGACGCGGCTCGAGGTCGGCGTTTCGCCCGAAGACGACGTGGAAGTGCGGCGGATCTCGCTCACCAACCGCACCGACCGGCTGCGCGAGATCGAGGTGACGAGCCTGGTCGAAATTGCTCTGGCGCCGCCGGCCGACGATCTCGCGCACCCGGCCTTCCACAAGCTGTTCCTGGAGACCGAATACCGGCCCGAGTGCACCGCCCTGCTGTGCGGCCGGCGCCCGCGCTCGCCGGACGATCTGGCGCCGTGGGCGGTGCACGTGCTCAGCGCCGAAGGCGGCGCGCACGGCGGCATCGAGTGGGAATCCGACCGGCGCCGGTTCATCGGCCGCGGCCGCAGCCTGGCCGACCCGGCCGCGCTCGACGGACGCCCGCTCTCGGGCACGACCGGCGCGGTCCTGGATCCGATCCTGAGCCTGCGCCGGCGCGTGCGCATCGCGCCCGGCGGCCAAGTCCGCCTCACCTTCGCCACCGGCGTCGCCGGCACCCGGGCCGCGGCGCTCGCCCTGGCGGAGAAGTACGACGATCCGACTTCGGCGGCGCGCACCTTCGCCCTGGCCACCACCCAGACGCAGATGCGGCTGCGCCACCTCGGCGTTTCCGCGGAAGAGGCGCAGCTTTACGAGCGCCTCGCATCGCACGTGCTCGGCGCCGATCCGAGCCTGCGCGCCACTCCTGAGCACCTCGCGCGCAACACCCTCGGGCAGTCCGGCCTGTGGGCTCACGGCGTCTCGGGCGACCTGCCCATCCTGGTCGTGCGCGTGATTCACGATCAGGATCTGACGCTGGTGCGCCAAGCATTGCGCGCTCAGGAGTATTGGCGTCTCAAAGGCCTCAGCGCCGACCTCGTCGTGCTGAACGAGCATCCCGCGACTTACCTCGACGAAGTCCACGAGCTCTTGCGCACCCTGCTCGAAAAGGGCTCGTGGGCCGCCTGGCGCGACCGCCCGGGCGGCGTGTTCCTGCTGCGCGGCGACGGCATGCCCGAGCCGGAGCGCCTGCTGCTGCTGGCGGCCGCCCGCGCGGTGCTGAACGGCGAGCGGGGCGAGCTCGCCGATCAGCTCGGCCTGCCGCACGCGGAGCCGGCCTGGCCCGATCCGCTGCAGCGCAGCGCCGATGCGGCGGCCGAGCCCGATGCGGGCGCGGCGGACGAGGTGTCGGCGCCGCCGCTCAAGCACGGCAACGGAATCGGCGGCTTCGCCGACGGCGGCCGCGAGTACGCCATCGTGCTCGAAGGCGCGGCCGACACTCCGCTGCCGTGGGTGAACGTGATCGCGAATCCGCGCTTCGGCACGGTGATCGGCGCCACGGGAGCGGCCTGGACATGGAGCGGCAACAGCCGTGAGAACCGGCTCACGTCCTTCGGCAACGACGCAGTAGGAGAGTTCAGCGGCGAAGCCCTTTACTGGCGGGACGAGGACAGCGGCTGGCTGTGGGGCGCCACGCCCGGGCCGCTGCCCCGATCGCCCGACGGCGGACGCTGGGTCACGCGCCATGGCGCGGGCGTCACGCGCTTCGCGCACTCCGAGCGCGGCCTGTTGTGCGAGGTGGCAAGCTTCGTGCACGCCAGCGAACCGCTCAAACTTTCGATCGTGACGCTGAGCAATCGCACCGGCGCGGCTCGGCGCCTGAGTCTCTTTGCCTACAACGAGTGGACGCTCTGCCCGCCGCGCGCCGGCGAGCGCCGGTTCGTCGTGACGGAGCGTGACGAGAAGACCGGGGCCCTGCTGGCGCGCAATCCCTACAACGCGGACTTCGCCGCGCACGTGGCGTTCGCGCACGCCAGCGTGCCGCCGGCATCTTCCACCGGCGACCGGCTCGAGTTCCTGGGCCGCAACGGCTCCCTGCAGCAGCCGGCGGCCCTCGGGCGCGAGCGGCTGGCGGGCCGCTTCGGCGCCGGCCTCGATCCCTGCGCGGCGCTGCAACTGCGGCTGGATCTCGAACCGGGCGAATCGCGCGAATTCGTGATCCTTCTGGGACAGGGCGAGAATCGCGAGCACGCAGTGGCGCTCGTCGAGCGCTTCGGTCAGGTTGTGGAGGCGCGGGCAGCGCTGACGGAAGTCGAGCGGCGCTGGGACGAACTGCTGGGCGTGGTGCAGGTGGAGACTCCCGACGATTCCTTCGACCTGATCATGAATCGCTGGCTGCTCTATCAGTCGGTTTCCTCGCGCCTGTGGGGCCGCACCGGGTTCTTCCAGCCGGGCGGCGCCTACGGCTTCCGCGACCAGCTGCAGGACGTGATGGCGCTGGGCTTCGCGCAGCCCGCGCTGTATCGCGAGCAATTGCTGCGCTGCGCCGGCCGCCAGTTCGTCGAGGGCGACGTGCAGCACTGGTGGCACGAGCACACGGGCAGCGGCGTGCGCACGCGCTGCTCGGACGACCTCCTGTGGCTGCCCTACGCGGTCGCGGCCTACGTGGAGCAGACGGGCGACGCGGCCGTGCTGGACGTCAGGATTCGCTTCCTGGAAGCGCCGCCGCTCCTGCCCGGCGTGCAGGAGGCCTACGGCCGGCCGGCGGTGTCGAGCCAGAGCGGCACGCTCTACGAGCACTGCGCCCGCGCGATCGAGCGATCTCTGACAATCGGCCCGCACGGCCTGCCGCTGATCGGCGCCGGCGACTGGAACGACGGCATGAACCGAGTCGGTCATCGGGGCAGCGGCGAAAGCGTGTGGCTCGGCTGGTTCCTGGCGATGATGCTGCGCGATTTCGGGGCCATCGCCGCCGCGCGCGGAGACGGCGAACGCGCCGCGCGCTGGAAGAACGAGCAGGAGCGCCTGCGGACCATGATCGAACAGGCGTGGGACGGCGATTGGTACCGCCGCGCCTACTTTGACGACGGCACGCCGCTGGGCTCGGCGCAACTCGCGGAGTGCCGGATTGACGCCATCGCGCAGAGCTGGTCCGTCCTCTCCGGCATCGCGCCGCCGGGCCGCGCCGAGCGCGCGATGGACGCGGTGCGCATGCAGCTCGTGCGGCGCGACGCGGGACTCATCCTGCTGCTGACGCCGCCATTCGATCAGTCCAGCCTCGAGCCGGGATACATCAAAGGCTACGTGCCGGGCGTGCGCGAGAACGGCGGCCAATACACGCACGCCGCGCTGTGGACCGTGATGGCCACGGCGAAGCTCGGCAACGGCGACGAGGCCGTCGAACTGCTGCACATGTTGAACCCGATCAACCACACGCGAACCGCGGCCGGCGTGAAGCAGTACCAGGTCGAGCCCTACGTCGTGGCCGCGGACATCTACGCGCATCCGGCGCACCTCGGCCGCGGCGGCTGGACCTGGTACACGGGCTCGGCCGCCTGGATGTATCGCGCGGGGATCGAGTCCATCCTGGGCCTGCGGCGGCGGGGCGACCACTTCTCGCTGACGCCCTGCATTCCCGCATCCTGGAAGAGCTTCCGCCTGAAGTGGCGGCATGGACGCAGCAGCTACGAGATCGAAGTCAGCAATCCCGAAGGCCGCAACTGCGGCGTGGCGCGCGCGACGCTCGACGGCCTGCCGGTGCAGCCCTCCGCCATACCGCTGCGCGACGACGGCGCCGCGCACCGGCTCGAGCTGACCATGGGCGAGCCGGCAGCCCAGCGCCCGTGAGCCTGACGGCCGCCTCTTCCCCCGGAACGACGATGCCACCCAGGCCCGCGCGGCGCAGGCCTGGAGTCCCGCGGAGCCTTCCCTCACGGCCACGACGGCGCGCGGCCCGGGGTCGGCCCGAGCCGGCATTGCAGAGCGCGCCTCTTCCCGCGCGCCGCTCTGAGCCGCCGCTCCGTCTCACGCGCGCGCACCGCGCCGCACCGGCCCCCCCGCGCTGCGCGCGAATGCCGCCGGCACGGGCCGAGCCCCGGGCCGCGCGCCGCATGACCATGATCCTCGACCATTGACTCACGACCCACCACTCACAACCCACCGCAAGGACCAGGGTCGGGGAGGCGGGATTTGAACCCGCGACTAAGACCACCCAAAGATCTTCCTCTACCAAGCTGAGGTACTCCCCGAGACGGGTATCTTAGAGGAATGCGCGTCGGGGTCATTTTGTGCGGCAGCGGGCGCTTCGACGGCTCGGAGATCCACGAGTCGGTCCTGACCCTGCTCCACCTCGCGCACGGCGGCGCGGAGGCCGCCTGCTTCGCGCCCGACGCGCCGCAATGGGCCGTCTGCGATCACTTCACCGGCAAGCCGCGGCCCGGCGAGAGCCGCAACATGCTGCAGGAAGCGGCGCGCATCGCGCGCGGCGCCGTGGCGCCGCTGACCGAGGCGCGGGCCGGCGATCTGGACGCGCTGATCCTGCCGGGCGGCAACGGCGCCGCGCACAATCTCGGCGGATTCGCCAGCGCGGGCGCGCGCGGCAGGGTGCTGCCGGATTTGGAGCGGCTGCTCCTCGCGATGGTGGAGGCCGGCAAGCCGATCGGCGCCATCTGCATCGCGCCCGCGCTGGTGGCCCTCGCCCTGGGCGCGCGCGCGCCGCTGCTCACGCTGGGCCGGGCTTCCGATCCGGCGGCGGTCGAAGCCTCCAAGACCGGCGCGCGCCTCGTGGACTGCCCGGTGGACGGCATCGTGGTGGACGAGACCCTGAATCTGGTCTCCACGCCGGCCTACATGCTCGCAACGAGCGTCGCCGAGGCCGACGCCGGCATCGGCCGCCTCGTGGCCGAGGTCCTGCGGCGCGCGCGGAAGCGATAATCTGGAAGGCGCTTGACGCAGCCCGCCGCCGGCACTTCCGCGCAGTCCGCCACCTTCGAGGGCCAGAGCGCCAGCCCCGGCGTGGCCTTCGGGCGCGCCTTCTTCTCGCTGGCGAGCCTCGAGGAGCTGGAGCTCCGCAAGCTCAACGACGACGAGGTCGAGCGCGAGCTGGCGCGGGTGGATTCCGCCGCGCGCGCGGCGCGCGTCAGCCTGGTGCACCAGCGCGACGCCCTGGGCGAGCACTTCACCGCCGAGCAGCGCCGCATCTTCGACACGCACTTGACGATGCTCGAGGACCCGGTGCTCGAGGCCGACCTGCGCGGGCGCATCGTCAACGAGCGCCTCAACTTCGAAAGCGCGCTCAAGGACATGATCGGCGTGTACGAGCGCCTCTTCGAGGTGGTGCAGTCGCCGAGCCTGCGCAACAAGCTGGTGGACATGCGCGACATCGCGCTGCGCCTGCTGCGCTTCGCCAAGCCGCCCGGCGAGCGCGCGCGCCGCGCCGCCGACATGAAGGGCGGCATCCTGGTGGTGCGGGAACTGTCCCTCTCGGACCTCACCGAGGCCCTCGAGCAGGGCATCGCCGGCCTGGTGGCGGAGGAGGGCAGCCTCAACAGCCACGGCGTGATCCTGACGCGCGCGGCCGGCATTCCGGCGGTGATCGGCGTCGGCGGCATCCACGAAACGCTGCGCGCCGGCGATCCGGTGCTGGTGGACGGCGACGGCGGCCAGGTCCTGGTGCATCCGCCCGATGCCGTCGTGGCGCTGGCTCAGGGCCGCCAGTCGGAAACCGCGCCCGAGCGCCTGGAGGCCGCGCGCCTCGCCGACGGCACGAAGGTGGAGCTGCAGGCGGCGGTGGCCAGCCCCTCGGAAGTGCGCCAGGCCGTCGCCATGGGCGTGCGCATCATCGGCCTCTACCGCACCGAGCTGCCGGTGATCCAGGGCGAGGGCGCCGCGCGCGAGGATCTGCTGCTGCCGCTCTACCGGCAGGTGGCGGAGTCCGCGGAGCGCATCGTTTTCCGCCTGCCGGACCTGGATTCGACCACCGATCTGGAAGCCGTCTATCCCGTGCGCGAGGCCAATCCGGCGCTGGGCCTGCGCGGCGTGCGCGCGCTGCTGGCGCAGCCTTCGCTGCTCGAGACGCAGTTGCGCGCGATGCTGCGCGCCTCGAGCAACCGCGACGTGCGCGTGGCCATTCCCTTCGTCAACGACGTCGGCGATCTGCGCGCGGTGCGCATGGTGGCCGACCGCGTGCGCGAGGAGCTGCGCCTGGAGGGCGCCGACGTGGCGCGCCCGCTGCGCCTCGGCGTGGTGATCGAGACGCCGTCGTCGGCGCTCGAGGGCCGCGAGTTGCTCGCCGCCGCCGATTTCGCGCTGATCGGCCTCGACTCCTTCGCGCAATTGATCCTCGCCGCCGACGTGCGCTGCGCCTATCAGGCAGTGCGCGACCGCATCCAGTCGCCGCACCCCGCGGTGCTGCGCGCGGTGCGCAAACTGGTGCGCCTGGCCGACGGCCTGGAGTCGGAAATCGGCGTCTACGGCGAGTGCCTCAACTGGCCCGGCGCCGTCGAGCTGCTGGTCGGCGTGGGCCTGCGCCGGTTCGTCGTGCGCACTGCGCAGCTGCCGGGCATGCACGAGCGCCTCGCCAGCCTCGACGCCGCGTTCTGCGAGCGCGTCGCGGAGAACGCCGCGCGCGCGGTCACCCGCGAGGAACTGGCCGCCGGCCTGCCCGCGAGCTGGGCCGAGTGAGCCCGATGCCCGCATCCGTCCGCGGCTGATCCGCGCGGCGCCGGTCAGCGCACGAGGCGTGCGCCCTTTTCTTCCGGAGCGGCCCGCAGCACCATTCCGCTCTCGCCCCACAGGCGCTCGACGCGGCGTTTGAGGCGCGTTTCGAGAGCCTCCAGATCGGGGCGGCGCGTCAGCACCAGCACGCCGCTGCCGGCGCCCGAGAGCGTCGCGCCCAGCGCGCCGGCCTCGTAGGCGAAGTCAATCAGCTTGCCGACGCCGGTCAGCAGCTTGAGCCGCGGCTCGACCACAAGCGCGTCGGTCACGGCGGCGCGCAGCAGCTCGGGCTTCAGGCTGCGCAGCGCCGCCATCAGCGCGCCGGCGCGCTGCGCCTGCAGCGCCGCGTGCGCGAAACTCACGCTCGAGGGCAGCACCTCGCGCGCGCGCCGCGTGTCGAGAGGGTAGGGCGGCAGCACGAAGAGCAGGCGCAGTTCCCGATGCAGCTCCACGGGCAGGTGCGCGTAGCCGCCGTCGGCCAGCTTCAGCGACCAATGCGTGCCGCCGAGCAGGGCCGCGACCGCGTTTTCCGGATTGCCCTCCAGCTCGATCGCCTCGCGCAGCAGATCGGCGCGATCCAGCTCACGGCCGCACAGGCGGCCGCCCAGCAGCAGGCCCGCGACCAGGCCGGCGCCGCTGGCTCCCAGGCCCCTGCCGGGCGGAAAAGGCGCGGAAACGGTGAGCCGCCCGGGGGGAACGGGGCGCCCGGCGAGCATGGAGGCGCGCCGGATGCCGCGCACGATGGGATCCTGCCCCACGGCGAGCAGGGACTCCTGCATGGGCCCCTGGCGCTGCACGGAGGTGGCGTCGGCCGGCTCCCAGCGCACGTCCAGGAAGAGATTCACGGCGATCCCGAGCGCGTCGAAGCCCGTCCCCACGTTGCTGGTGGAGGCGGGAACGCGGACTTGGAGCGGGCCGAGCGCCATGGACGGTCTGGTGCCCCTTGCGGGGTCAGCGTAGAATAGTCGGCTTCCATTCGGGTTTCAGGCCCGGCACATCCACTCTCGCGCATTCGCACCATGTCCACAGAGACCCTTCACGCTCCCCAACTCGACAAGCAGGAGCATGAGCGCCTCTCCATGATCCGGAACATCGGAATCATGGCGCACATCGACGCCGGCAAGACCACGGTCACCGAGCGGATCCTGTACGTCACCGGCCGGACCCACAAGATCGGCGAGGTCCACGACGGCGAGGCCACCATGGACTACCTGGAGGACGAGCGCGCCCGGGGCATCACGATCACCTCGGCCGCCACCCAGGTGTTCTGGCGCGACCACCGGATCAACCTGATCGACACGCCCGGGCACGTGGACTTCACCATCGAGGTCGAGCGCTCCCTGCGCGTCCTGGACGGCGCCGTGACCGTGTTCGACGGCGTGGCCGGCGTGGAGGCCCAGTCGGAGACGGTGTGGCGCCAGGCCGACCGCTACGGCGTCCCGCGCATCTGCTTCATCAACAAGCTGGACCGCACCGGCGCCGACTTCGACAAGGCCTTCGAGAGCATCCTGCGCCGCCTGCGCTGCAACGCGGTGCGCATGCAGCTGCCGCTGGGCCGCGAGAAGGAGTACTACGGCTCCGTGGACCTGCTGACCATGAAGGCCTACAAGTTCGTGGCCGAGGACAAGGACCTCAAGATGGAGGAGATCCCGATCCCGGCCGACATGCGCGAGCTGGCCGAAGCCCGCCGCCAGGAGATGGTCGAGAAGATCGTCGAGGTCGAGGACTCCCTGGTCGAGCGCTTCCTCGAAGGCGGCACCTTCACCCTCGAGGAGCTCATGCGCGCCACGCGCAAGGCCACCCTGCTGGGCCACGCGGTGCCGGTGTTCTGCGGCTCGGCGCTGCACGACAAGGGCGTGCACCCGCTGCTCGACGCGGTCGTGGACTTCCTGCCGTCGCCGCTGGACAAGGGCCAGATCAAGGGCAAGGATCCGGAGGACGAGACCAAGGAGGTCGTGCGCTATCCGGACCCGGCCGCGCCGCTGTCCTCGCTGGCTTTCAAGACCATCGCCGACCCCAACGGCGACCTGACCTTCATCCGCGTCTACTCCGGCACGCTCAAGCGGGGTGATTCGGTGCTGAATCCGCGCACGCGCAAGCGCGAGCGCATCGGCCGGCTCATGTTCATGCACGCCAACCTGCGCCAGCCCACCGAGGAGATCAAGGCGGGGGACATCGGCGCGGTCATCGGCCTGAAGATGACGGTGACCGGAGACACGGTCTGCGACGAGCGCCAGTCCATCGTGCTCGAGTCCATGACCTTCCCCGAGCCGGTGATCTCGATGAGCATCGAGCCGAAGACCATGGCCGACCGCGACAAGCTCGGCGAGCTGCTGGGCAAGCTGACGCGCGAGGACCCGTCCTTCAAGGTGCACACCGACTCCGACACCGAGCAGACCGTGATCTCGGGCATGGGCGAACTGCACCTGGAAATCATCACGACGCGCATCGGGCGCGACCACAAGATCCCGATCTCGGTCGGCGCGCCGCGCGTGGCGTACCGCCAGACGATCAAGAACGAAGTGGACGTGGAAGGCCGCCAGATCAAGCAGTCCGGCGGTTCCGGCCAGTACGCGGTCGTCAACATCAAGTTCCGCTCGTGGAACATCTCCGCGGACGAGCGCACCAACTTCATCGACAACGTGAAGGGCGGCGTGATTCCGCAGAATTTCATCGCGGCGGTCGAGAAGGGCGTCGCCGAGGCGGCGACCGGCGGCGGCAGCCTGGGCTGGCCGTACGTGGGCGTCGAAGCCGAGCTCTACTTCGGCAAGATGCACGAAGTGGATTCGAGCGAACTCGCCTTCAACCTGGCCGCGCAGCGCGCGTTCCGCGAGGCGGTCGAGAACAACTTCAAGATCCTCGAGCCGATCATGAAGCTGGTGGTCACCGTGCCCGAGGAATTCCTCGGCGACGTGATCGGCGACCTGAACACCCGGCGCGTGGCGATCGAGGAGATCACCATGGCCGGCGCCATCCGCGAGATTCGCGGCAAGGTGCCGATCGCCGAGATGTTCGCCTACTCCGGCACGATCCGGGGCTCGACCCAGGGCCGCGGCTCCTTCTCGATGGAGCCCTGCGGCTATCAGGACGTGCCGAGCTACGTGCAGGACAAGCTCGTCAAGGAACGCCTGAAGTAGCCATGAGCGCGACGCAGACGGCCGAGGCCGAGAACAGGATCGCCCGCTCGCTCGGCTTGAAGGCCGACGCGCTGGCGCGCCTGCGCGCGGGCCTCGCCGCCGGCGAGCATCCGCTGTGGCTGCGCTGCGGCGATCCGGGCCTGGCCGGCACCTTCTCCGACGCCTTCGGCTTCGACCTTCTGCTCGAGAAGCTGCGGCGCGTCGAGTCCTTCGAGCGCCGCCGCGCCAACGCGCTGCGCGAGCACGCGGGCGACGAGCACGCCGAATGGCGCGCGCAGGCGGCCCGCGCCGAAACCGAGGGCGCGCTCGAGGACCTGCTGCTGGCGCTCGCGCCTTCGCCCGCGCCGGCCGGCGCGACCGCGCCGGAGAAGGAGGCGCACGCCGCCTTCCTGGCCGCGCTGCGCGGCAACCACCGCCTGGCCGCGGCGCTGCGCCGCCTCTTCGAGACGCGCGCGCTCCTGACGGTCGAGCCCGCCGGCGAAGGCGAGGAAGCCGTCAAGCACCACTCCCTGGCGGGCGGACCCGCGCCGCTCAGCGGCATGGATCCGGAGTTTTATCTGCGGCTGCGCCGCGGCGAGAAGGCGCGCGGACTCAAGCTGCGGTTCGAGCTGCCGAAGCCGGAGCTGCTGCAGCTCCACGCCGAGCACGTGCAGGACGCGCCCGCCCAGGAGAAGGAGGTCTACCGCGACCTCTTCGTGCGCTTCGTCGAGGAAGAGCGACTGCCGCGCCTGGTGCAGGACTTCCGGGCCACCATGAAGCACCGCGCCGAGGTGCACGCCCTGCAGGAGGCTTGGACCACCGTGGCGCACGCGCTGGACCGCGGCCATCAGGACGGCCTGGTGCTGGCGTTCGCGCCCGGCCGCGGCGCGCGCGTGATCGCCGCGCTCGTCGCCGACCGCGACCAGACGCCGCGCGTCGCCGAGCTCGAGGTCAAGGGCGAGGCGTTCGAAGAGGCGCTCAACAAGCTGCTGGGCGAGGACCTGCCCGCAGTGGTGGCCTTCAGCGGCGAAGGCATCGCCCGCGCCGCCGGCCAGCGCGCCGTCAAGGCGCTGCGCAAGCGCAGCGAGCAGCTGCGCTCGGTGCTGGTGCCGCCCGGCGCCGGCCGCACCCTGCTGCGCGAAGTGGCGCGGCGGCCCTGCGAGGCCCTGCTGTCCCAGGACGAGCGCCACGCCTTCCTGATCGGCTGTCTCACTCTCGATCCGCGCACCGCGGCCCTCCACACGCCGCACGTGATCCGCTCCTTCGTGCCGCTGCGCGCCGAAGTCAATCCGCGCCTGCTCGAGGACTTCGAAGCGCTGTTCCTGCGCGAGCTGCTGTGGATCCGCGGCGTGGACGTGAACACGGCCACGCTGGATTCGCTGCGCCGCGTGCCTGGCGTGGACGCCGAAGGCGTCGTGGCCGAGCGCTCCACCGCGCCCTTCCGCTCGCTCGAGGATTTCCAGGCGCGCATGAACTTGCCGCCGCGCGACTTCCGCGCCGCCTGCTGCCTGCTGCGCGTGCGTGGCGGCGACGACGTGCTCGACGGCGGGCGCTTCCTGCACCCGGAGTTCCGTCCGGTGCTGGCGCGCGCGCTGGAGTCGGCCGGCGTGGCCCTGGCCGACGCGCTGCGCGACTCGTCCGTGATGGAAGGCCTGCCCTGGGGCCAGGCCCTGGAGGGCGTGGACCAGCCCGACGGCGTCTACGAGCGCCTGCGCGAAGCGCTGGCCCGCGCCAGCCGCCGCAAGCCCAGCCTGCGCCGCCGCGCCGAGGTGCTGCGCCTCGAGACCCTGCAGAAGGGCGACCGCCTCAAGGGCGTGGTCAAGAGCCTCGCCGAGTACGGCGCGTTCGTGGACGTCGGCGCTTCGCGCCCGGGTCTCGTGCACGTCAGTCATCTGGTGGCGGATCGATTCGTCAAAGATCCCGCGGAGGTTCTGCAGATCGGCCAGGAGGTCGAGGTGCGGGTGCTCGAGGTGGATCTGGCCGAGCAGCGCATGCGCCTGACCCTCCTCACCGAGGAGCAGGAGGCCGAAGTGGCCGCGCGTCTGGCCGCGAAGCGCGCCGAGCGCTTCGATGGCGCCCCGCGCGGCGAGCGCGCGCCGGCGCGCGAGCCCGCCGGAGCGGGCGGCGGCGGGCGCGACGGCGCCAGCCGTCAGACCAGCCGCGAAGGCGCGCGTTCGCAGCGCCGCGACCGGCCCGACCGGGGCGAGCGCAGCGGGGGTGGCGGCGATCGCGGCCCGCGCCGCGAGAAGCGCCGGAGCGAGGACTTCGGGCCCGATCCGCGCGCCAAGCGCGAAGAAATCGATCCGACCAACCCCTTCTTCCAGTTCTTCGTCAAAGAGAAGGACAAGAAGAAGGGCTGAATAAGAAGGGGCCGCCTCGCGTGGAGGCGGCCCCGATGGCGATCGGCGCTGCGGCTAGAGCGTGATCGTGTTGGTCTTGACGCAGGTCGCGACGTTGACCGCCTGCACCGTGCGCCCGCAGAGGCCCGGAGGCGAGTTGAAGCTGATCGAAGCCACTCCGCCGCCGTTGGCCGTCAGGATGCCGGCGAGCGTGGGCTGGCCGATGTCCAGAGTGAGGCCCGCGCAGGGCGGAGTGAGACGGGTGTAGGTGCCGGGCTGGCCGTAGAGCATCGCCACCGAGCCGCCCGCCGTCGCGCCGTTCACCGTGAGGGTGACCGGTCCGGGGCAGGAGCCGGTCTTGCTGAGCGTGGGTCCGCCGCCGCCGCCGGACTTGAATTCGATGCCGCGCAGATCGCCGTAGCCGCCGCTGCCGACGAGGGTCAGGACGCCCGTGGCCGCGTTGATGGTGTAGAGGGCGTTGCACGCGCCGTAGAGCACGCCGGTGGCCGAGGCGCAGAGGGTCTGCGCTTCGCTGCCGAATCCGCCGACCGCCGGATTCACGTCCGTCAGCGCGCCGGTCGTGGTGTTGACGATCATGAGTCCGTCGCCGAAGCCGCTGCCGGAGCCGATCTCCCACACGTAGAGCTGGCCGTTGGCGTAGGCCATGCCCTGCACGCCGGCGTAGCCGGTGCTGCCGACGAAGGTCGCGAAGCCGGTGCTGACGTTCACCGTGTAGATGTCGTCGACGCCGATGCCGGTGCCGGACGAATCGTTGGCCGCCCAGAGAGTGCCGGCGCTGTCGAAGGCCAGGCCGCGCACCGAGTCCAGGTTCGAAACCCCGATCAGGGTGGCGAGGCCGGTGGTCGGATTGATGGTGATCAGGTTGTTGGCGTTGCCGTAGCCGGCCATCGCGTAGAGCGTGCCGCCCGGCGAGCGCGCCATGCTGTTGATGCTGCTGTAGCCGGTGTTGCCGAGCAGGGAGCCGACACCCGTCGCGGAATCGACCGCATAGGCCTGGCCGCCCCAGGAAACGCCGACCATGTCTTGAGCCGGAGCCGCTGCCGCGGCCAGAAGAATGGAACTGAGAAGTAGCATGAGTGTGAGGATTGGGGTTGAGATGGAATTGAAAGAGGGGGTCGTGCGACCCTGGGCCAGTGTAGTCGCCCGCGGACTGGGCGGCCCGCATCCGCAGGGATAGGGTGCGCGGATGGCCGATGCGGATGAAGCGGCGATGAAGAATTTTCTGATGCGCTCCGCCGGCGCGGCCTTCAACTATCCCGATCCGGGTTCGACGCTCAGTGGGCCGCAACGTCCGCCCGCCGGATACGACTTGGACGAGAGCGTGACCGTGCTCGGCCGCGGCGCCGCCGATTTTTCATCGGCGCGCGCAGCGCTTCAGGCTTGGGGCATGTTGCCGGCGACGTGGACGCGGATCTGGCCGCCCGGCGCGCCGACGGCGGCCGGCACCGAGGTGGCGCTGCGGATTCGCGTGCTCGGTGTCTGGTGGCGCAACGCCAGCCGCGTGGTCTACGCCGTGGACGAGCCGCGGCGCTGCGGCTTCGCCTACGGCACGCTGCCGGCGCACGCCGAGCGCGGCGAGGAACTCTTCCTGCTCGAGCTCGGCGCAGACGACGTGCTGCGCTACACCATCCGCGCCTACTCGCGGCCGCGCCATCCGATCGTGCGTCTCGGCTATCCCTACGCGCGCCGGCTGCAGCAGCGATTCCGGCGCGAATCGGCGGATGCCATGCGGCGCGCGGTGGAGGCGGCGCGGTGATCGGGGCGCCGTTCTGGGCGTCCCTGCTGCTGCTGTGGGCGGCCTGCGTGCTGATTCCGGCCGCCGCACCCTGGGAGCGCCTGGGCGGCGGCGCACGTTGGGCGCGATCGGCGCGCGGCGCCGCACTGCTGCTGGCGTTCTCCTACTTCCTGGAGGCGGGAGCGGGCGCTGCCAGCCTGGCCGCGCCGTGGCTGATCTTCACGCTGGCCTTGGGCGCGCGCGGAGCCGCGGCGGCGCTGCGGCCGGCGCGCGGGCTCGCGGAGCGCACGGCCGATCTCTCCTGCGCGCTGCTGGCGATCGGCGGCGCGTGGGTGTTCGCCGCGCGCCTCGGCTTCCAGCCGCTCGGCTTCGATCCGATGATCGTGCTGCTCACCGGCGTGCACTTTCACTACGCGGGATTCGCGCTGAGCTGGTGCGCGGCGTCCGCGTTGCGCGCGCTCGCGGCGCACGGGAGCAGGATCCGTCTGGCGCGCGCGGCCTGCGCCGGAGTTCTCTGCGCGGTGCCCGCCGTCGCCGGCGGCATCACGAGCACGCAGCTCGGCGGGCCGGCGGCGGTGGAACTGTCCGCTGCCCTCCTCATGGCGGTCGCCGGCGGCGCCGCCGCCTTCGCGCAAGCCGAGGCGGCTCTTCTGCCCGGCGCGCCGCCGGCGGCGCGCGCGCTGGCGCTGCTCTCCTCCGGCGCGCTCGTGGCCGGAATGATCCTGGCCGCCGGCTACGGACTGCGATTCGCCGCGCCGGAGACGGCGCCGCCGCTGGAGTTCATGGTTTTCGCGCACGGCAGCCTCAACGCATTCGGCTTCGCCACCTGCGGCATCCTGTCCGCCGCGCGCCGCGAACGCGCGCCCGTCTGAGGCATTGTCAGGCCTACAATGCGGACATGCTCGGCCCCCTCTTCGACTGGTATGCCCGCGCGAAACGCATCGAGGACGAGGCCATCGGCGTCGCCGCCGGCAGTGCGCAGCTCGGACCTGCCGGGCGCTCGGCGGAACTCGTCCACCTGCACACGCAGGTCGATCGCCTCCATCTGATGCAGCTGGCCATGATTGAGCTGGTGCTGGAGCGCATGAACGTCAGCGAGGCTCAGTTCCTGGCCAAGGTCGAGGAGCTCGACCGGCGCGACGGCCGGCCCGATGGCCGCCTCACACTGTCCCCGGCCGGCTGTCCGCGCTGCGAGCGCCTCAACCACGCGCAGCGCACGACCTGCGTCTACTGCGGCGAGCGGCTGCCGGCGCGCCGCAGCTGATGGCCGGGACTGCCACAGCGCAGCCTGCGCCGACATCGCCGCCGCTGCTCCATACCGTGCTCGAGGACGTGGACTTCTGGATCACGCCCGGCATCGACGGCGTGCTGTTCCGCGACGGGGCGGTGATCGAGGACAGCCTGCGCTTCATCCGGCCCGTCAACGCGCCGCCGGAGCGCAAGCGCGGGCGCGTCATCACCCCCCCCCGCGCCGCTGATCTGCGCGGCGAGTTTCCGGAAGCGTTCCTGGCGGTGGATCCGGGCTGGCCCAACTATTTCCACTGGCTGCTGCTGCACGTTCCGATCCTGCGCGCATCCGGCGCCTTCCTGGATCCGCAGATCCCGGCGCTGCTGGCGCGCTACGAGGATCACGTGGCCGTGCCGCGGCCGGTGGCCTTCGCGCGCAGCGTGCTCGACCAGAGCCTCGAGGGCCTCGCGCCGCCGCGGCCGCTGCGCTTCCTCGCGCCCGGCGCCTACCGCGCGCGGCGGCTTCACCGCCTGGGCGTGGATTCGGCGCAGCGCGCCGACTCGATCTTCACCGCGCCGTCGTGGCAGGCGCTGCAGGACCTGGCCGCGCGCCTGCGCAGCGCGCCCGATCCGGCGGCGCCCCGCCGCCTCTATCTCAGCCGCCGCAGCGCGGCGCGCCGCGACCTGGACGCATCGGCGGAGCGTGCGCTGCAGCCGCTGCTCGAGCGGGAGGGCTTCACGCCGGTGACGCTCGAGGGCCGCAGCCTGGCCGAGCAGGCGCGCCTCTTCGGCGGCGCCGAGTGGGTGGTCGCGCCGCACGGATCGGCGCTGGCCAATCTGATCTTCGCGCCCCCGGGCACGCGCGTGCTGGAACTGAACGCGCGCATCCGCGAAGAAGCGGCGCCGCGCGACCACTTCGCCCGCATCGCCGCGCGGTGCGGCCACCGCTACCGCATGCTCGACGGCTCGGACGGGGGATTCACCCCGGCCGCCGTGGCCGCAGCCTGGGCCGAACTGCAGGCCGCGCCGGCATGATGGCATCCGGCATGGAGTCCGCGCCCTTTCTGCTCACGGGTAATCAGCGCTCCGGCACCACGTTCACCGCGCGCCTGATCGGGCTGCACCCGCGCGCAGCATTCGGCGCCGAGGAGGGCGTGATCCGCATGGCGGCGGCCTGGTTCACGGCGATGGGCGGCGCGGACGGCCGCGGCCTGCCCTATGCGCGCTTCCAGGAATTCGCGCGCGCCCTCGAGACGCGCGGCGGCGAGCGCTGGTGCGCGGTGCGCGCGCGCGTCGAGGAGATCCTTCTGCGCTGGCAGCAGGACGGGACGCTGCAGCGCCTCGCGCGCGCGCAAGACGTCGGCGCCTTCGTGCGGCGGCTGTGCCGGGAGCATCATTGCGGCGGCCGCGATCCGGCGCCCGCCTTGTGGGGCGACAAGTATCCGGAGTTCCTGTTCCTCTTCGATCCGCTCGAGCGCTGCTTTCCCCTGGCGCGCTGGATCTTCGTGGCGCGGCGTCCGGAGGCGAACGTCGAAGCGCTGGCGCGCAAGCTCGCGCCGGAAGCCGGGGTGCTGCGCGGCAAGACCGTCTTCACGCTGGAGGATTGCGCGCGGCAGTGGCTGGATTGGAACCAGGCCTGGCTGGAGATCCGCGCGCGCCTGCCGGTGGAGCGGCGGCTCGAGTTGCGCTACGAGGACTGGATCGCGCGGCCGGACGAGATCGCGGCGCAGCTCGGCGCCTTCCTCGGCCTCGACCTGCTCGCGGAGCCCGCCTGCCGGCGCGAACTCGCGCGCCTCGACGCCGGACGCGCCGAGCGCTGGCGCAGCGCGCCGGAGGCGGGGGAGATCGAGCGCCTCTGCCGCGGACCGCAATTTGACAGGATGCTGGAGCAGCTCGGCTACGGCGGTCAGCAAGCCGGAGCGCAACCGGTTCGGCCGGTGTGATTAGACTGACACGGACGCCTGCCGCAGAGGCTGGACCGAATGCGGCGCAGGGAGGAACCATGAACCGATTCCGCACCGTTCTGTTCGTCGTGGTAGGTCTGCTGCTGGCGGGTCTGCTGCTGTGGCTGCTGCGCCCGTCCGGCGCCCAACCGGATTCCGTGGCAGATGAGGGCCCTGCGGTAACTTCCGCGCCGGGCGTCCTTCCGGCTGCGCCGGCGGCGCCTCAGGATGCGGCCGCCGCGGTCGAGCGCAGCGCGGCCCCGGCCGTCGCGGTGGAGCCGGAAGCCGGCGCGGCTACGCCAGACAAGACGCGGCTCGGCTTCCGCGGACGCTGCGTGGCCGCGGAGACAGGCTTGCCGCTTGCGGGTTGCACGGTGGAATTCTTCGGGTGGCCGGGCAACAGCGACTTGCTCGCCAAGCATGGCGAGCCCGACTGGAAGGAGATCGAGCCCGTCGTGACGGGCGCCGACGGCGTGTTTGCTTTCGACGTGCCGGAAACGCTTCCCTATCAGTTCGCATTGAGCTGCCACGCGCCCGGACGGCTCAGCCGCAGCGATCGCTACGACACGGAGATCCCGGGCGGCTCGCAGCACGAACTCGGCGACGTGCCCTTGCAGCGCGGAGCGGAAGTGTCCGGGATCGTGCGCGACGAGGCCGGGGCGCCGGTCGCAGGCATCCAGATCTATTGTCAGAATCTGCCCATGGAGATCCGGCCCGGTCAGGGCGCCGGCGACTCGGCGGGCGCCGAGAGCGCCGAGGACGGAACATTTCACTTTGGAGACGCGCTTCCCGCGGGCACCTGGCCGGTCCGCCTCTACGCGGAGACCTGCACTCTCGCGGGTCCTGAATCCGTCACGATCGAAGCCGGTTTGGCGCCCGTCTACCTCGAGGTGCGAGTGCGGAATTCGCCCTCGATCGCGGGCGTCTTGGTGGACGAGAACGGCCAGCCCGTGGCCCGCGCCAGCGTCCAGGCCGTGCGCAACACCGGCGGCCGCATGGAGAGCGCTTGGACCGACTCGAAGGGGGCGTTCCGCGTCCACCGGCAGCGCGACTCGGAGGATCCCGTGATCCTGGAGGTAGACGACGGGGGCGTCGAGCGCACGCGGAGCAGCGGGACGTTTGCCTGGGGCACGGACGGAGTCCGTCTGCAGGCGCGCCGCCTGTTGTCCATACCGATTCTCGTGCGCGAGAAGGGGAGCGGCGCTCCGATCGAGGATTTCGCGCTGCGCTGCAACGGCACGCACGCGAACTCCAGCGACCAAACGGACCTGCGTCTGGGAGGGAAGCACGCTGGCGGCAGCCTGACCGTCGACGAAGTGGCCCACGGCGAGAACGTGCTGCTCGTGATCCCGAGAGACGCCGCCCTGCTTCCGAACGCGCCGCTGACGTTCACTGCGCCCTGGGAAAAGGATGAACCGCTCGTCGTCGAGTTGGAGCGCCTGGTTCCGCTGCGGCTCCGGCTCGTGTCCCGCGAGGGCCGGCCGCTGGCGGAATCGAGCGCCGCGCTCCTGGACCAAGCGTTGCCGGAGCATTCCCGGCTGCGCGATCTCGACCCGCGCGGCGGCACGTCGAGCATCGGCTGGCACCGGGGCCGGCCCGGGCCTGCCCTGTGGAGCCGCGGCGAGGCCGGCGAGGACGGCGAGCTCGAGCTGTACCTGCCCGCGAACGCTCCGAATGCCGTCGTGGCGGTCGAAGGTGCGCATCCGCGCCACGTGCAGGAAATCGCCCGCCCGCTGGATCAGGCGCAGCCGCTCGTCATCACGGTGTCCTCGGGCGCGAGCGTGCGAGGCAAGCTGATCCATCCGCTGGCCGGCGGCGGGGCCGTCGGGGTCCGTGCCGTTCCGGAAGGCCGCAGATCCTACGGCGACGATCCGTGGATGACGGCCGCCGATGGCTCCTTCGAAGGACTCGGCCTGGCGGCCGGGAAGTACGCCCTCCATCTCGCGATGCGAGTCGACTATCAAGATCCGAGCGGAAGCGGCAGCGGCGGTTGGATCGAGCTGCAGCCCGCGCTCGCGCAGATCGAGTTGGCGGCGGACGAAGCGCGGGAGATCGTGCTCGATGCTTCCTCCTTCGCGCCTGGAACCTTCAGCGGACGCGTGGCGATACCCGAAGCGACGGCTTCTGGACTGGCCGTGAGTCTGATGCTGATGCCGCCCGGGGACAATCCGCGCGGCAACGCGAGTGCGCTGTTCGGCGCGTTCATTCCGGACGTGGGACGGAATTTCCGCGCGGAGAATTTGCCGCCCGGCTCCTACGAAGCCCAGGCGAGCTGGAAATCGGCCGATGGTACTGTCAGGATTCTTCGCAGTTGCAACCGGATCGAGGTGAATGCCGGGGGCAACGTGTCCGGCACTTTCGAGTTCAAGCGCCTCAAACTGCGCCTGCGCGTGGTGGACGCCGCAGGGAATCCGCTGCCGGGTGTCCAGGTGGACGAGGGGTACTCTCGGTACGAAGCCGCGCAGCCCATGCTCACCGATGCGGAGGGTTGGGTCGAATTCGACTGGGTGAATCACGGATCCAAGCAATTCCGGGTTGGTTCAGATCCGCCGCGCTCCCTCGCGGCCGTGGAGGTTCGTGCGGACCAGGACGTCACCACCGTGGAGGCCCGGGCCCTCACGCGCGAGGAGCGAACTGCCGAGCGCGAGGCCACCAAGGGCGGCGGCTGAGGCTCAGCGGTCGCGCTTGACCAGTTCGGCGCCGAGCTCCAGCTCCGCGAGCCGCGGCTCGACTTCGCGCAGCCAGCGGCGCGCGTCGAGGGCGTAGCCCTTGGTGGGCTTCAGCTGGGGCAGGCGCGCGCCGAACCAGGCGTTGTGCAGGTCCATCATCCGCTCGCGCGTCTGCTTGGCCGCCAGCGAGGCCAGCGCCACCGGCGCGTGCTGGCCGTCGGCGCCCTCGCTGAAGCGCATCTGCACCGCGCGCCCGCCGATCGTCACGGTGTAGGCGGATCCGGCCTCCGTCTCGCCGTGCGTGACGACGCCGTCGGCGCCCAGCGCCGCGCGCAGTTTCGCCGCGTAGCGCATGCGCCCGCCGTGGCGGTCCAATTCCATCCGCAGCGGCGCCGAGCCGGTGACGCGCAGAACGTGGCGCACCACCTCCATCGTCAGCTCGAAGTGCGCCTCGCCCTTGTTGAGGCCGTGCGCAGCGAGAGCGCCGTTCCACTCGTTGGCCGGCACCGCGCGCGCGCCGAGCGCGTGCAGCGCGCAGCCGCCGGCCTCGAGCGCGCGGCGCAGCGCGGCGGCGTCGAGGCGCGCGCGGCCGGCGTCGGCGTGGGGGCACAGCGGCCCCTCGAGGCGCGCGTGCCAGGGCGAGGCGCGCAGCAGGCGCGGATCGCCGGCCGGAGGCTCCCCGATCCAGCCGTCCAGATCGGCGCGGCCCGGCGCCGACAACTCGCGGAACGCGGCGACGCTGCGCTCGAGGCGCGCGCGGCCGTGCGGCCCCTGATTCACCAATTTGCTGTCGTCGAGCCACAGACGCCGCTCGGCCGCGCCCGGCTTGCGCCGCGCCTTGCGCGCCGCGGCCGGCTCGAGCAGCCGCCACAGGTCGGCCTGCGGATCGCCGAGGCGGAACAGGCTGTAGCCGATCGCCAGCGGCCCGACGAAGGGGCCGTAGCCCGCCTCGTCCACGCCGGCGAGGAAGGCCATGGCCTCAGGCCGCCTTCGTCACGCGCTGCGACGGCTGCGCGCGCAGGCGGAAGTACATCAGCAGCGCGAAGGCGAACATGAACATGCTGATGATCTGCGAGGAGGAGAGCAGCAGTTGCGGCACGATGCCCTCCGTTCCTTCGCGCAGCAATTGCTGGTAGCCCGCGACGTCGGTGATGCGGCCGCTCGGATCGGCCACGCCCAGGCTGTGCAGGCGCGTGCCGACGTCTTCCGGCGCGAGACCCTCGCGGAAGATGCCGCCGCGCGCGCTGGCGTCGCCGCGGAAGACTTCGATGATCGAGCGCAGCACCGCGTAGCCCATCAGCAGCAGGCAGGTGACCTGGCCGTGGAAGGTCTTGCGCCGCAGCAGCCAGCATCCCAGCCCGAAGAGCGCCAGCGCCTTGAGCGCCATGTAGATCTGCGTCGGGTGCACCGGCACGCCGGCCCACTCGGGCGGAAAGGCCGAGCCGTGCGGCAGCGGATCGGGAAAGGTGATGGCCCAGGGCACGTCGGTCGGGCGGCCGTGGTCGTCGCCGACCAGCAGGCAGCCGATGCGGCCGATCATCTGGCCCAGAAAGCCGGCGGTCAGGCCGTAGTCCGCGCTCTGCCAGCCGGGCATGCCCAGCTTGCGCGCCTTCCAGCCGCCGAGCAGCAGGGCTAGAATGAGGCCGCCGTACATCACGAGGCCTCCTTCCCAGGTTTTCACGATGTCAAGCGGGTCGTCGGCGTACTGGCGCCAGTTCAGCAGAACGAAGGCCAGCCGCGCCCCCGCAAGCACGCCGATGAGCAGCCAGGTGGAAAGCTCGAAGATGCGCGCGGGGTCGCGGGCCGGGTCCGTGCCCCAGCGTTTCGACATTCGCGCCATCAGCCAAATCGCCACCAGGAAACCCGTGCCGACCATCAACCCGAAGGAGCGGATCGGCAGCCCCAGTCCGGGGATCGTGAACAGTTCCGGCCACACGCGCGCATCCTAACCTTGCCCGAGTCCGCCCCCCAAGCCGTTCCCGACGCCGACGCCGATGCCGCCCAGGCGCCGGGCGTGCGCGTCCTCTTCGAAGGCCGCTACCGCAAGCTGGTGCGCGACCTGCCGCAGACGGTCTTCTTCTGCCCCGAGTGCAAGGGCCGCGGCTGCGCCCGCTGCGAGGGCTTCGGCAAGCTCACCCGCGACTCGGTGCAGGAGCTGATCGCGCGCGTGGCCATGCCGCGCTTCAAGGCGCGCCGCAACAAGTTCCACGGCGCCGGGCGCGAGGACCTGGACGTGCGCATGCTCGGCAACGGGCGCCTCTTCGTGTTCGAAATGCTGAAGGCGCGCCGCCCCGACGCCGATCTGCAGGAGCTGGCCGCCGAGGTCAACCGCCGCTTCGAGGGCCGCATCGAGATCTTCGACCTGCGCCTGTGCGGCCGGCGCCGCGTCGCCGAAATCAAGGAGACGCGCTGCGCCAAGGAATACCGCGCGCGCGTGCGCTTCGGCGAGGGTTATCCCGGCGACGAGGAAATGGCCCGCCGCCTGGCCGCGCTGCAGGCGCGCGAATCCATCACCATCCTCCAGACCACGCCCGGCCGCGTCGCGCACCGCCGGTCGCTCCTGGAGCGCGAGCGCTGGATCCGCCTGCTGTCCTGGGAGCAGGACGCCGGCGACTGGCTGCTGCTGATCCGCTCGGCGCACGGCACCTACATCAAGGAGGCCGTCAGCGGCGACGAGGGCCGCACCAAGCCGTCCTTGTCAGAACTGCTGGGCGTGCCCTGCACCTGCGCGGAGCTCGACGTGATGGCCATCCTGCCGCCGGACGGCACCGACTCGTCTCACATGCCGACGCCGACGATCTCCGCTTCCGCGACGATGAATCCGTCCTCGCGCAGCAGTTGCCCGCCCCAGGAAAAGTAGGGGCGGCGCGCCGAAGCCTTCAGGATTTTTCCGGCCACCCACAGGTCGCAGGGGGGGGCAACGGCGGCGCGGAAGCGCACCTTGTCGAGGGCGCCGAAGCCCATGAACACGTTCTCCTGCAGCTTCAGCTCCAGGTGGGCGTGGATGCTCGCGACCTGCGCCAGGGTCTCGCACATCATCACCCCCGGCAGCAGCGGCCGGCCCGGGAGGTGGCCGTGCACCCAGAACTCGTCGGCGCGCACTTTGCGGTGGCCGACGATCAGGTTCGCGGCGAGATCGCAGTGGAGGATGGACTCCACCTGCAGGAACTCCAGCCGCTGGGGGTTGCGCCGCATCACCTCCGCCTGCGTCATGAAGATCCGGTCGAGGGGGAACTCGCGCGGGTGGATGAAGGCTCTTTCGTTCGTCAAGGGAGCTTCAAGGGGGGAGGCGGGGCCGCGAACAGGCGCAGTCGGCGGAACAGCAGGATCATAGCCCCGAGTTTCAGGAAGTTCGACGCGTTGAGCGCCCACCACACGCCGGCCGCGCCCCAGCCGAGGCCGACCGTGAACAGGGCGGCGAGCGGTATGCGCGCGGCGTAGCCCGCGAGATTGATCAGCGACATGTGGAACGTGCGCCCGGCGCCGGCCATGGACTGCTGCAGCACCGCGTCCACCGCGGTGACGACCTGCGAGAAGGCGACCACCTGCAGATAGACGACGGCCTCGCGGCGCACGGCCGGCTCACCGGTGAATCCGGCGGAGAGCGGCCCCGGAATCAGCAGGAAAAGCGCGGTGGCGGCGGCGGCCATGCCCGCGCTCATCATCAGGCAGGCGCGCATGCCGGCGCGGGCGCCCGCGAGATCGCCGGCGCCGAGGCGGCGGCCGACGATCGAGGCGGCGGCGATGGCCGGCCCCATCAGCGCGCAGTAGGACAGGGATTCGACGCCGTTGAATCCGACGCCGAGTCCGGCCTGCACGTCGCGGCCCAGCTCGGACACGCTGGTCTTCAACACCAGGATGAACACCAGCGCGTAGCCGGTGACGGACACCGCCAGCGGCGCGCCGATCGCGAGCATGCGGCGCACCTCGGCCCAGTCCACGCGCCGCCGCTCGAGCGGCAGGCCGAACCAGCGGCTGAGAAATCCCGCGCCCAGCGCCACCGCGGCGGCGCGCGAGATGCCGGTGGCCCAGGCGGCGCCGGCGATGCCCATTCCTTCCCAATTCCCGGCGCCGTAGATCAGCAGCGGCGAGAGCGCGAAGTTGAGCAGGATGGCGAGGACCGCCAGCGCCAGCGGAATGGTCGTGTTGCCCAACCCGATGAACACGGAATCCACCACCGGCTTGAAGCAGATCGCCGGCTGCACCAGATAGATCACGCCGAGATATTGCGCCGCCATCACGGCCACTTCGCCCTGCGCGCCGCAGGCGCGCACGCACAGCGGCGTCAGCGCCCAGCCGAGCAGCGCGATCAGCGCGAACCACGGCAGGCCGAAGCGCCATGTGGAGTGCCAGGCGCGGCGCACGCCTTCTTCGTCGCCGGCGCCGGACGCGCGCGCGACGCGCGCCAGCGTCCCGGTGGAGAGCAGCGTCGCGAAGCCGAAGTTGAGGATGTGCAGGAACGACGTGACGCCGAGCGCCGCCTGCGCGTCGGGGCCGAGCCCGCGCACCCAGTACTGGTCGTTGACGCGGTAGGCCGCGTGCAGGAGCAGCGACAGCGTGGCGGGGATCGCCAGCTGGCGCGCCTCCTGCCACGGCGGCAGCAGGTGGGGCGCGGGCCTCAACGCGGCTTCTCGGTCCGGGACGCGTCGGGGCGCAGCGGAACGCGCACTTCCACCTCCGCTCCCGCGCGCACGGTGCCGTTGCGAAGCGTGCGGCGGAACGCGCCGCCGAACGCGGTGAAGCCGTATTCGCCCGGCGGCAGCCAGCGGAAGACGACGCGGCCGTCGGCGCCGGGCGCGCGCGTCTCGCGATAGGCGCCGATCGCGCCGGCGGGGGTGAGCATCTGCGCCTGCACGCTGACGCCGGCGAGGCCCGCGGTCTCGAGGTCTTCCAGCACGACGGTCGCGGAGCCGAGTCCGCTCACTTCCAGATCGGCCCAGGCCTCCGGCGCGCCGGCGCCCAGGAACACCGTCACCGCCGCGCCGACCGGAGAGCGCGCCGCGCCGGGATAGACGTCGTACTCGCCGGGCCGCAGGCCGGGGACGCGGAACTCGCCGGCCGCGTCGGTGCGGCCCTCGACCGGCAGCACGGGCGTGCGCGGATCCTCCGCGCGCAGTTCGACCGTGACGAGAATGTCCGGCACCAGCGCGCCCTGCGCGTCCTTCACGCGCCCGCGCACGCTGGCGGCGGGAGTGAGAGGCAGGGTCTGGAAGAGGTCGGGCGCCGACGCGTTCGCCGAGAGCAGCATCACGAGGTCCTCGAACTCGCTGGCCTCGAGGCGCAGGCGGTAGTCGCCGAAGGGGACTTCCTCGAAGCGGAAGTCGGGCGCGTCCTGCGTCGGCTCCGCGCGCGCAAGTTCGGCGCCGTCCGACTGGCGCGCGAGCACGACCTCGATGCGCCGCGGCCAGCTCACCCAGTTGGCCGCGACCACGCGGCCGCGCACGATCGCGGAAGTGGGCGCGGCGCCGGAGCGGATGGTCGTGTCCGGCGGCAGCACCGCGCCGGGCTCCCAGGCCGGCAGGCGCGCGCCGGCGCTGGCGGGATCGGTGAGCGTGCCGGGAGCGGCCGGATCCGCCGACGCGCCGGACTCGGGTCCGGGGCCGGAGCCGGGCCCGTCCACGGGATCAGGGCCGGGCGTCAGCAGCAGGGCCGCGGCCAGCAGCAGCAGGCCGAGCAAGGCCAGAGCCAGCGCTTTCCAGGCTGCGAATCCGGCGATCTCGGTGGCGGAAACCCGCATGCTTCGCCGATAATCTTAGGCTTCCAAGCACATGCCTGGCACGGCTTCCATGATCTTCCTCAGTTCCATCAGTCTGATTCTCAGTTTCACTCCCAGCCTAGCCGCGGCCGAGGCCGCGGTTGCCCCGCCCGCCACGCTCCAGGAGCCGGCCGCGGGCCGCGTGATCATCCTGGGCATGGACGGCATGGACGCGAGCATGACCGAGGAGTGGATGAATCAGGGCCTGCTGCCCAACTTCAGCCGGCTGCGGGATCAGGGCAGTTTCGCTCCGCTGATGCCGGCCAATCCGGCGCAGTCGCCGGTGTCCTGGGCCACGCTGAACAGCGGGCAGAATCCGGGCAAGACCGGCGTGTTCGACTTCATCGGCATCGATCGCGGCGACACGATCGTGCCCACCTTCGGCTTCACCGTGCAGAACCAGGTCAGCGCGGCGGACGCCGGGCTGCCGTTCGCCTCGGCGGGGCAGCGCAATCTGCTGCTCGGCGGCGGACTCGTGCTGGGACTGCTGCTCTGGCTGCTGCTGCGGCGCCGCGCCGGACTGCCGGTCGCGAGCGTCGCGGCGCTCGCGGTGATCGGCGGCGCCGGCTGGTATTCCTGGAGCTGGAAGGGCGCCTATCCGGAGAAGGGATTCGACACCTGGGAGAAGGGCTCGCAGGCGCGCGATTTCTGGGAGGAGCTCGACGCGGCGGGAGTTCCGTTCCGCGGCCAGGGCACGGTGGTGTCCTATCCCGTGCAGGAGCTCGAGCACGGCCAGCTGTTGGCCGGCCTCGGCGCGCCGGACGCGACGGCCGGCCTCAACAGTTCGCAGATCTGGACCACCGCCGAGAAGCGCGTGCGCGCGCGCAGCGAATACGCGGCGCTGCCGGCCTGTTCCGAGGAGGACGCGCCGAATCCGAGCGCGCCCAGCGGCAAGCTGCACGGCACGGTGCGCGTGTACCAGTTGGTGGAGACCAGCGCCGGCGTGTGGGAGTCGAAGCTGTCCGGTCCCTTCAACCAGCTGCGGGCCGAGCAGCTGATGCGCGAGCAGGAGGACGTGCAGGACCAGGTCAAGGCCGGCAATCCGGAGATGCGCAAAGAGCTCACGCGCATCAGTTCGCTGCTGGGTGCGGGGAGAACGCAGCTCAACACCTGGGTGCCGATGCGCGTGGAATGGAAGCCGGGCGCGGCCGAGGCGAAGATCACGCTCGACGGCGCGACGCAGGCGGTGAAGATCGGCAGCTGGAGCGACTACTTCGCGCTGCGCTTCGTGTGGGGCCCGCGCTTCGCCACGGCCGCCAACGTGCGCCTGTGGGTCGAGGAGATCGGCGGCGCGCTGGAGATCTACGCCAATCCGCTGCAGATCGACCCGGCGGACCCGATTCCGGGCGCCAAGCTGTCCTGGCCGCCGGAGTTCGCCGCCGGGCTGAAGAGCCGCCTGGGGCCCTATGAAACCCTGGGTTGGGCCTGCCAGACCCACGCCGTGAAGGACGCGGAATTGTCAGACCGGGCCTTTTTGTCCGACATCGAGCACATCCTGACCTGGCGCGAGCGCCTGCTGCAGGACGCGCTGGCCGACGATTCCTGGAAAGTGCTGTTCCACTTCTTCGGCGAGCCCGACCGCGTCTGCCACATGCTGATGCGGCACATGGACGAGAAGCATCCGCAGTACGACGCCGCGCTGGCCGACGAGGAACTGAATTTCTTCGGCAAGCCGGTGAAGATGCGCGACGCCGGCCTGGCCACGTATCAGCGGATGGACAAGGTGGTCGGCGAGATGCTCGACCGGTGGATGCAGCCGGACGACGTGCTGCTGATCGTCTCCGACCACGGATTCGATTCCTTCCGCCGCCAGGTGGACCTGAACGCGTGGATGGTGCGCGAGGGCTTCATGGCGGTGGACAACCGCGACCGCCTCGGCAACGCCAAGACGGCGCTGGACATGGCCCAGTCATCCAGCTATCTGCAGTGGGTGGACTGGGAGAAGAGCTCGGCCTACTCGCTGGCGATCGGCAAGATCTACCTGAACCTGCGCGGCCGCGATCCGGGCGGCATCGTGGATCCGGCGCAGCAGGACGAGCTGCTGAAGCAGATCACGGACCGTCTGTACGAGCTCACCGATCCCGACACCGGCGAGAAGGTCGTGAGCAAGGTCTACCGCAAGGACGAGATCTACCGCGGCGGATTCGTCGAGGCGCAGAAGCAGCCCGAGGGCGCGCTCAATCTGCCGGCCTACGCGGGCGCCGCCGAACTCACGGTGGACTTCGCGCCCGGCTATCGCTGCGCGTGGAGCAACACGAGCGGGGGCCTCGCGCTGGTGGACGTGAAGACCGAGCTCGACGAAACCATCGCCACCGCCGGCCCGGTCATCTTTGACAATCGCTCGCCCTGGTCCGGCGACCACTGCGGCGTGGACATGGCCGCGGTGCAGGGAATCTTCTTCTGCAGCCGCCGCACCACCCTCCCCGAAGGAGCCGGCCACTACGACGCCACGCACCTGGCGCCGACGGTGCTGAGCCTGATGGGGGTGGCGGTGCCGAAGGAGTACGACGCAGCCCCGCTGCGGATACTGGCCCAGACCGCTGCGGATTCGAATCCCTAAGCCCCGGCGAAGACAGGACTTAGGACGGAGCAAGACTCCGGATCGAGCCCCGCAGCCGTCTGGGCCAGTATCCGGTCGGAGTGCTCAGTCCCCCGTGTATCCCAGCGACGACAGGTCCGCTCCCGCGCCCTGCGTCTTCAGCTTCTCGACGGCCGCCAGCGCGTTCGCGAAGTTGGGCTTCGAGTCGGGGAACTTCGCCACGGCCAGGTCGATCACGGCATCGGCGATTTCGGCGTTCCGCTCGTGGATGGCGGAATCGGTCAGGGACTTCAGCAGCACGGCCGTCACCGCGGCTCCACCCTCCTGGATCAGGCGGTTTACAGCGCTGATGGCTTGTGCGGACGCTCCGGCCTTGAGGCGGGCCTCGTAGAGCCCGGACAGGGCCTGGACCTTGGCGGCGGGATCCGGCGCGGCGGCGGCCTGCTCGAAAGCGGCGGCGGCGGCATCCAGATCTCCGCCGGCCAGGGCCTGGGAGCCGGCCTCGGCAGCCAGGGCCGGGGAGGCGTAGGTGACCGGCTCCGGGTCGCCGCCGCAGGAGGCCGCGAGGAGCGGGAGGATCAGCCAGGACCAGCGTTTCATGTTCCGGCAGTTTACCCCGCACGCCGCCCGCGCCGATAGGCAATCGGGCCCTGCCCCCGGGAATTGCACTACGACGACACTCTCAATGGGGTATCCTAGTAGCCCAAATCGCCTCCGAGCCATGCTCAAGGAAACGCGCGTCACGGTCAAGATTCCCCGGCCTCTGTACCGGCGGATCCAGGTCGTGATCGAGAATTCGGGCTTCTCCTCGCCGACGGACTTCATCGTCTACGTGCTCCGGGATCTGGTCTCGGAGGTCGAAGCCAAGCATGCCAAGGCGGCCGATCAGGAATTCACACCGGAGGAGCTCGAGGCCGTGCGCCAGAAGCTCAAGAACCTCGGCTACCTGTAGCCCTCCGCTCACCCTTCATCCCTTCCCGTCTCCTCTCACAAGCCCACCACGATGATTGCTCCCCACGGCGGTTCCCTCGTCAACCGGCTCGCCGCCGGCCCCGCGCGCGACGCGCTGCTCAAGAAGGCCGCGGCCCTGCCCGCGATCACGCTCAACTCCCGCGAGTCCAGCGACTTCGAAATGATCGCGACCGGCGCGATGAGCCCGCTGACGGGCTTCCTCAAGCAGGCCGACTACGAAGGCGTGGTGAGCGGCATGCGCCTGGCCAACGGCACGCTGTGGCCGCTGCCGGTGGTGCTCGCCACCAAGCCCGGCGACGACGGCTCCAAGTGGGCGGTCGGCTCCGAGATCGCGCTCAAGCACGAAGACGGCACGATCCTCGGCGTGATGAAGGTCGAGTCGAAGTTCAAGCCGGACAAGCGGCGCGAGCTCACCGAGTGCTTCAAGGGCGACGACAAGCATCCGGCGTGGGAGTACCTCCAGTCGGTCGGCGACTGGTGCCTCGGCGGCGAGTTCCAGGCCGCGAACCTGCCGAAGTATGACAAGTTCAACGAGCACCGCATGACGCCCGAGCAGACCCGCGCGGCCTTCGCGGCCAAGGGCTGGCAGACGATCGCGGTGTTCCAGACGCGCAACCCGATCCACCGCGCGCACGAGTACCTGACCAAGGTGGCGCTCGAGCAGACCGACGGCCTGCTGCTGCACCCGCTGGTCGGCGACACGAAGTCGGACGACGTGCCGAGCGACGTGCGCATGAAGTGCTACGACGTGCTGCTCAAGAAGTACTACCCGCTCGACCGCACCATGCTGGCGGTGTACCCGCAGGCGATGCGCTACGGCGGCCCGCGCGAAGCCGTGCTGCACGCCATCTGCCGCCAGAACTACGGCTGCACCCACATCATCGTCGGCCGCGACCACGCGGGCGTCGGCGCGTACTACGGCACGTTCGACGGCCAGAAGATCTTCGACACGCTCAAGCCGACGGACCTGAACATCCGCACGCTGCGCTTCGAGCACTCCTTCTGGTGCAAGCTCACCGGCGGCATGGCCACGACCAAGTCGAGCCCGGCCGGCCCGGAAGACCGCGTCGCGCTGTCGGGCACGAAAGTGCGCGAAATGCTGTCCTCGGGCATCCGCCCGCCGGACGAATTCACCCGCCCGGAAGTGGCGGACATCCTGATCGCCGCCTACGCCGGCAAGGCCAAAGCCGGAGTCTGATCGCGCCATGTTCGGCATCTTCGGGAAGAAGAGGGAGAACAACCACCTCTTCATGATCACGCTGGACTCCTGCCGCTGGGACAACTTCCTGGCGGCGGAGCCGCACAACATCGCCAAGCTCTGCGGCGGGCTGCAGAACGTGGAGAAGCGCGTGGCCTACGCCTCGTGGACCGCGCCCAGCCACTACAACCTGATGACCGGACTGGTTCCGCACACCAGCCCGCAGAAGGTCTACGCCTCCGAGTACTACAAGCACGACCTCTACAAGTTCCGCGAGCGCCTGGGCGTGGATCAGGCCGGCTTCGAGGCGATGATTCCGCACCTGTGGCTGCCGACGTACCTGAAGAAGAAGGGCTACGAGACCAACGCGCTGGTCTCGCTGCCGGTGCTGAACCCGGCCACCGGCCTGAACAAGGACTTCACGACCTTCAAGCTGATGCCCAAGCACAACGACATGATGGGCATGCTCGACGAGCTCGAGGCCAGCAAGAAGCGCGAGTCGAAGGGCCTGTTCGGCAGCGTGCCGCAGTTCTACCTGATGAACGTCGGCGAGACGCACTACCCGTACGCGCTGCCCGACGAGGACAAGAACGACCTGCCGCACATCAGCGGCGTCAACGGCATCTTCAAGAAGCTGGACACCCAGATTGACGACAAGGGCTCGCTGGTCAGCGCCAAGGAGTCCGGCGACTTCATGGACATGGCGATGATCGAGAAGTGCCGCCAGCGGCAGATCGCCACCGTCAAGTACCTCGACCAGGTCGTGTTCCCGCGCATGTGGGACCTGATGCCCAAGGACACCTGGGTCATCGTCACCGCCGACCACGGCGAGCTGTTCGGCGAGAGCGGCTACTTCGGGCACGGCCCGATCCTGCACGACAAGGTGCTGGAAGTGCCCTTCCTCGAAGGCAAGATCCGCTAGTTTCCCAACCCTCCACCTCCTCCATCCTCCGCTTCACCGCATCATGAGCAATTCCAAAGGCGCCGTCCTCTGGTTCACCGGCCTGTCCGGTTCCGGCAAATCCACCCTGTCCCGCCTCATCGAGACCGAGCTGCGCAAGCGCGGCTGCAAGGTCGAGGTGCTCGACGGCGACGAGGTGCGCGAGAACCTCTCCAAGGGCCTGGGCTTCTCCAAGGAAGACCGCGACACGAACATCCGCCGCATCGGCTACGTGGCGAAGCTGCTGTCGCGCAACGGCGTGATCACCATCACCGCCGCGATCTCTCCGTACCAGGAGGTCCGCAACCAGGTCCGCGCGATGAGCCGGAACTTCATCGAGATCTACGCCGAGTGCTCGATCGAGGCCCTGACCCAGCGCGACGTGAAAGGCCTCTACAAGAAGGCCCTCGCCGGCGAGATCAAGAACTTCACCGGGATTTCCGATCCCTACGAGGCTCCGGCGAATCCGGAGATCAAGATCAACTCCGAGAAGCAGAGCGAGGCCGAATCGCTGGCCCAGATCCTCGGCTACCTCGAGAAGAACGGATTCGTTCCCGCGGCCACGGCTGCGCGGGCCTAGTCCGGCGGCTCGGGGGCCCGTTTCGGCGGGCCCCCGCGGCCAAACTCCTTGAGCCTTCCGCGGCGCCGCCGCACAATTCCAATCACCGATGCGGTCCCGCCTGCGCGCTCTCGCCACCCTGGGCGCCATCCTGGCGGCCTGGGCCGGCACCGCCGCGCCCGCCTCGGCCTACATCGGCCCCGGCGCCGGCTTCGCCTTCCTCTCCGGCGGCCTGGTCCTGATCGGCTCGCTCTTCCTGGCGATCGGCATCCTGCTGATCTACCCGGTCAAGCTGGCCTGGCGCTTCGCCACCGGCGCCGGCCGCATCGCCGGCGAGACCAAGCGGCTCGTGATCATCGGCTTCGACGGCATGGATCCGCAGCTGGCGCGCCGCTTCATGGACGAGGGCCGCATGCCCAACCTGAAGGCTCTGTCCGAAGAGGGCACGTTCTCGCCGCTCGAGACCTCCTACCCTTCGATGAGCCCGGTGGCCTGGTCCTCCTTCGCCACCGGCTCGGACGCCTCGCGCCACAGCATCTTCGACTTCATCACGCGCGATCCCTGCACCTACCTGCCCATTCTCTCCAGCACCGACATCCGCGGCGCGGAGAAGAGCCTGAAGCTGGGCAAGTACAACATTCCGCTGGGCAAGCCGACCATCCGCTCGCTGCGCCGCGGCACGTCGTGGTGGAAGATCCTCGGCGACAGGAAGATCTTCTCCAACGTGATCCGCGTGCCGATCACCTTTCCGCCCGAGGAATTCCACGGCGCCTGCCTGGCCGGCATGTGCGTGCCGGACTTGCGCGGCACCCAGGGCACCTTCAGCTTCTGGACCACCGACAAGTCCCTGACGGGTCCCGACGCCGGCGGCGAGGTGCACCTCACGAAGCGCGACGGCAACGTGCTGCGCGGCTCGATCGCCGGCCCGCCCAATCCGATGGTGGAGGGCAGCCCGGTCATGCGCCTGCCGATGCGCATCGACGTGCTGAAGGAGAACGAGCGCGTCCGCCTGACCATCGGCCCCAAGGGCGACCAGCAGGTGATCGAACTCGGCGTGCGCGAGTACAGCGAGTGGATCACCCTGGAGTACAAGGCCGCGCCGATCATCGGCAACGTCACCGGCATCGTGCGCTTCTACTGCATGGGCACCGCGCCGGAATTCGGCCTGTACATGACGCCGATCCAGATCGACCCGGCCAATCCGGCGATGCCGATCTCGCATCCGTCGGTCTACTCGATCTACCTGGCCAAGAAGCTCGGACCGTTCGCCACGCTGGGCCTGGCCGAAGACACATGGGCCCTCAACGAGCGCGTGATCGACGAGCGCGCGTTCTGGGATTACTCGATGCTGATCTTCGAGGAGCGCAAGAAGCAATTGTGGGACGCGCTCAAGACCACGCAGAAGGGATCGGTGGTGTGCGTCTTCGACACCACGGATCGCGTGTCTCACATGTTCCACCGCTACCTGGATCCGGCGCACCCGGCCAACGCCGGCAAGGACGTGGAGTGGGGCAAGGACAAGATCGGCGAGGTCTACGCGCTGGCCGACCAGCTGGTCGGCGAGCTGCGCAAGAAATTGAATCCGGCCCGCGACCGCCTGATGGTGGTGAGCGACCACGGCTTCTGCCAGTTCCAGCGCGGCCTCAACCTGAATTCCTGGCTGCGCGACCACGGCTACCTCGTGCTCAAGCCCGACGCGCCGCGCGACGAGGCCAGCGGGAAGGCGATCGGCCGCGACTGGTGCCGCGACGTGGACTGGTCCAAGACCAAGGCGTTCGCGCTCGGCCTGACCGGCATCTTCGTCAACCGGCAGGCGCGCGAGAAGCAGGGCATCGTCGCCGAGGGCGCGGAGCTGAACGCGCTCAAGGCGGAAATCGTGTCCAAACTGGGCGCGCTGATCGATCCGAAGACCGGCCAGAAGGTGTTCCGCGAAGTCTTCGACGCCGCCAAGATCTTCACCGGCCCCTACGTGTTCGAGGCGCCGGACCTCTTCGTCGGCTACGTGCGCGGATTCCGCAACTCCTGGGATTGCGCCACCGGCGCCTGTCCGGCCGAGATGTTCTCCGACAACACGAAGTCCTGGTCCGGGGACCACTGCATCGATCCGCGCGAGGTGCCGGGCGTGTTCTTCTGCGACCGCAAGATCAACACGACGCACCCCAATCTGATGGACCTCGGCCCGACGGCGCTGCAGATCTTCGGCATCAGCACGCCCAAGACCATGCAGGGCCGGCCGCTGTTCGGCGAGCGCCGGGGGGAAGGAGTGGACGCCGCGGCATGAAGACGGGCTTCCTGATCCTGGGGGCGCTGGCGCTGGCCGGCTGCGGCGGCGAAGCCGCGCCCGCGCATTCGGACACGCGCGTGGTGGTGTTCGGAGTCGACGGCCTCGATCCCGAGATGCTGCAGGAGCGCATCGCCGCCGGCATGCTGCCGAATTTCGCCAAGCTGGCCGCCGCCGGCACTCTGGCGCCGTTGCAGACCTCCTGGCCGCCGCAATCGCCGGTGGCCTGGTCCAACTTCATCTGCGGCACCAATCCGGGCAAGCACGGCCTCTACGACTTCATCCACGTGGACCGCCGCAGCTACGGCATCAAGACCTCGATGTCCGAGTCGGACCCGATCGGCTTCGAGCTGCCGCTCTTCGGCTACAAGATTCCGCTGAGCGGCGGCGCCAGCCGCCTGACGCGCGCCTTCCCGGCCTTCTGGGAAGTGATGGCCGACGCGGGCGTGCCGGTCTACGTGCACCGCATGCCGGCCAACTTCCCGCCGGCGCCGACCACCGCGATCACCTACCCGGACATGGGCACGCCCGACCTCGTCGGCGCGGCCAGCGGCAAGGCCTATCTCTGGTCCGAGGACGTCACGCCCGGCAGCGGCGAGTCCTACTACAAGAAGCGCGTGACCGTCTCGCGCGGCTCCCAGACTCTGTGGAAGGCCTTCGACCGCGTGCAGGGCCCCGACGACACGCTGAAGAACCTGTCCGGCCTCGAGCACGAGCGCGACGAGGCGCTGAAGAGCGGCGACATGGGCGGCGCGAACCGGATCGGCAAGGAGATCGAGCGCGCGCGCGAAACGTACGAGGTCGTCGAGTTCAACGTGGACCGCACCGGCGCCGAGCCGCAGCTCGCGGTGAAGCTGGGCGACGCCTGGGGCGTGGCCGGCCTGGGCGAGTGGACCGAATGGATGCCGGTCGAGTTCGGCATGTTGTGGGGCGGCTTGATGCCGATCAGCGGCTGGACGCGCTTCCGCTTCGTCTCCGCCGAGCCGTTCGAGGTCTACGGCGCGCCGGTGCAGATCGACCCCTTCGCGCCAGTCACGCCCGTGAGCACTCCGGACGACGCCGCCGCCGATCTGGCCGCCGCCATCGGGCCCTACTACACGCAGGGCTTCCCGGACGCCTACAAGGCCTACAAGGCCGAACTGTTGGACACCGCCGCCTTCGTCGAGCAGTCGGACACGGTGATGGAGGAGCGCGGCCGCATGCTGGACTACGCGCTGGGGCAGTGGGGCGCGTCAGGCGGGCTGCTGTTCTTCTACGTCGGCTCGCTGGACATGCGCTGCCACATGCTCTGGCACAGCGCCGACGCCGCCCACCCGCACCAGGAGCCGCCCGGCGAGTACGACGGCGTGCCCTACGCGCAGCAGATCGACCGCGTCTACCGCCAGGTGGACGACATGCTGGGCGTGCTGATGGCGCGCATCGAGGAGCTCGAGCGCGCCGGCGGCGCCCCGGTCGAGCTGATGGTCATGAGCGACCACGGCTTCGCGCCCTTCCGGCGCAAGATGCACGTCAACGACTGGCTGGTGCAGGAGGGCTACCTGGTGCTGAAGCCGGGCACCACGTCCTTCGAGATGTGCGCGCTGGAGCTGGACCGCCACGGCGAGCCGATCCCGGGCACCGGCCCGGTGGACTGGTCGAAATCCCGCGCCTACGCGGTGGGGTTCAACGGCATCATCCTGAACCGCGCCGGCCGCGAGCCCGCCGGCATCGTCACGGACGCGCAGGCCGCGGCCCTGCAGGAAGAGATCCGCGCCAAACTGCTGGCCCTGCGCGACACGGACGGCACGGCGGTGCTCACGCGCGTGCTGACCGCCGCCGAGGTCTTCCAGGGCGACCAGGCGCAGTTCGCGCCCGACCTGCAGCTCGGCTTCAACGTCGGCTACGGCGCCAGCGACGAGTGCGCCATCGGCGGGGTGACCGGCGATTGGCAGCAAGGCGCGTATCTGGTCGACAACGATTCTCGCTGGTCCGGATCGCACCTGATGGATCCGGAACTGGTGCGCGGCACGCTGCTCGTGCGCGGCAAGGTGTCCCTGTCCAAGGACCCCGCGCTCGAGGACATCACCGCGACCCTCTACTCCCGCTTCGGCGTCGCCCCTCCGGAGGGGATCGACGGCAAGCCGCTCTTCTAGAACCTGCAAACCGAGGTACCGACATGTTTGGTGGCAACAAAGTCAAACTCAACAAGCAGGTGATCGACCGCTGCAAGAAATGCGCGGAGATCGCCGGCTATCCCTCCGTCGAGGAATTCATCGAGCACGTGCTCGAGAAGGAACTCAAGCAGATCGAGGGCGGCGGCAGCGGCGACGCGGCCATCGCCGAGTCCCTGCGCGGCCTGGGCTACATCTCCTGAGACCGGGAAGCGTGAAGGCCCGTCTGATCGTCGTTTCGATCTGCGCCGCGCTGGTCGCGGCCGGGGTCTTCGTCCCGGCGGCGGTCAACGCGGTCTTCAACCTGCTCGACCTGGCGCTGGGCTGGATGGGCCCGTTCCTGGCGGTGACGATCGTCAGCGCGCTGGTTGGCGTGCTCTTCATCCTGGCCTTCCCGCACGTCAGCTGGCAGGCCGGCATCGTCAACGTGAAGGGCCGCATCAAGTACAACCTGCTCGGCATCCGCATCTTCCAGGACCACCTGCCGACGGTGCTCAAGTCCACGGCCGGCACGCTCGGCTGGAACTTCGCCTACATCGGCCTGAACCTGCTGCCGATGGCCGTCATGGCGGCGCCGTTCATGATCGTCTGGTTCCAGCTCAACGCGCTCTACGCCTTCGATCCGCTGCCGGAGGGAGCGCGCCAGCTGGTGCAGATCGAGCTGTCCGCCGGCACCAAGCCGCAGGAGGTGCAGGTCGCGGTGCCGCCCGGCCTGGAGCTGCTGCGCACCGTGCGCCGCGACGACGCGGCCGCGCCGATGCTGCTCCTGGACCTGCGCGCCGCCGGCTCCGGCCGCCATCAGATCACTCTCAGCCACGGCGGCGAAGTCGTCACCAAGGACGTGGACGTGGCCGAGCGCGGCCAGCGGCTGTCGCGCATGCGCACCTCCGAGCCGATGGCCCGCTTCTTCCAGGCGCAGGATCCGATCGTCTGGTTCGGCGAGAGCGTGCTGCCGGCTGCCAGTTTCGTGCGCGCCGTCAGCATCGATTACCCGGCCAAGCCTCTGGGATTCCTCGACGGCGGCGAAATTTCGATCATGATCTGGTTCGTGGTCGTCTCGCTGATCGTCGGTTTCGGCCTGAAAGGGGTCTTCGGCGTGGAGATTTAGGGCTTCGCTGAAGAATTCATTTCGCCCCGGACGCGGCCCTCGCGCCCGACCTTGGCGTCGCCGGAACCTGCGCCTATTGACCAATAGGCGCAGAACCCGGCTCCTTGATCTCGGACGCGATGCCTCGCGCCTGGACGAAAGCACTTCTTCAGCGCTGCCCTCGGTCCTAGGATGGGAGCAGGATGAGCAGCGAGCCCGAGGACCGGAAGATCGACGTCCTGCCGCCCGGCGAATCCGAGCTCGAGGTGGCGGACGCGGCGCAGGAGGTCGAGGCGCAGACCAACAATCTGCCGGCGCAGCGCGAGGACGCGCCGCCGCAGGTGCTGGTGGCCTTCCCGCTGCGGCGCTCGGTGCCCTTCCCCAGCCTGATCATGCCGGTGCACGTCGAGGACGGCGCCGAGACCGAGATCATGGAGCAGGCGCTGGCGCAGGGGAAACTGGTCGGCCTGCTGCCCGCGCCCGGCGCCGGCGCGGCCGGACTGCCCGTGCGCGAGGACCAGTACGCGAGCATCGGCGTGCTGGCCGAGGTGCACAAGCGCATCCGCCTGCCGGACGGCAACTCGAATTACATTTGCCGCGGCATGCGCCGCTTCAAGGTGGAGAAGTTCGTGCGCCTGGCGAAGGTGCCGGTCATCCACGCGCTCTACCCGCAGGAGGTCTTTCCGGCGGACGCGGAAGCCGAGGCGCTGACGCGCAACGTGCTGGCGCTGGCGCAGAAGGTGGCCGCGCACAATCCGGGGCTGGGCGAAGGCTTCAGCCTGGCGGCCCTCAACATCGAGGCCGCCGGCCATCTCGCCGACTTCTGCGCCGCCTATCTGCTCAAGGACTCCGCCGAGAAACGCGCCATCCTCGACGAGTTCCGCGTCAAGGAGCGCCTGCTGCTGGTGGACGAGGGCCTGACGCGCGAGCTCGTGCGCCTGGAGCTCGGCGACCAGATCCAGGCCGAGATCCGCGCGCGCATCGAGAAGCAGCAGAAGGAGTACTTCCTGCGCGAGCAGATCAAGGTCATCCGCCGCGAGCTCGGGGAGGAGAAGGAGCCGCAGGAGCAGGATCGCGAGCACTTCCTCGGCAAGCTGGCGAAGCAAGTCTTCCCGGCCGAGGTCGAGCGCCGCGTGCGCGACGAGGTGGACCGCCTCGCCGCCATCACGCCGGCCTCGCCCGAGTACTCGGTGGTGCGCAGCTACCTGGAATGGCTGGTCGAGCTGCCCTGGGGCGTCGCCAGCGAGGACCGCATCGATCTCGAGCAGGCCAGCCGCATCCTCGACCGCGACCACTCCGGCCTCAAGGAGGCGAAGGAGCGCATCCTCGAATTCCTGGGCGTGCGCAAGCTGCGCCCGGGCCACAAGGGCGCGATTTTGTGCTTCTCCGGCCCGCCCGGAGTCGGCAAGACATCGCTGGCCATGGCGCTGGCCGAAAGCATGGGGCGCAAGCTCGAGCGCATGAGCCTGGGCGGCATGCGCGACGAGGCCGAGATCAAGGGCCACCGGCGCACTTACGTCGGCGCGCTGCCGGGCCGCATCCTGCAGATGATCCGCCGCGCCGGCACCAACAATCCGGTGATCGTGCTGGACGAGGTGGACAAAATAGGGAAGGATTTCCGCGGCGATCCCGCGAGCGCGCTGCTCGAAGTGCTGGACCCGGCGCAGAATCACGCCTTCCTCGACCTGTACCTGGATCTGCCGTTCGACCTGTCGCGGGTGATGTTCGTGGCCACAGCCAACGTGCTGAGCCAGATCCCCGGGCCGCTGCGCGACCGCATCGAGGTCATCGAGCTGCCGGGCTACATCGAGGAAGAGAAGTTGCGCATCGGCCAGCGCCACCTGCTGCCGCGCCAGGTCGCCGAGCACGGGCTGGGCGCCGCGCGCCTGAAGCTGCCGCCGGAAACGCTGCGCGCGCTGGTGCGCGGCTGGACCCGCGAGGCCGGAGTGCGCGGCCTGGACAAGTCCATCGCCAGCCTGTGCCGCAAGCGCGCGCTCGAGATCGCGCGCGGCAAGCGGCCGGCCCCGGCCGTCACGCCCGCGGGACTCGAGAAGTACCTGGGCCCGCCCAAGTTCACCGAGGATCCGGTGCGCCTGCAGCCCGGCGTCGGCGTGGCGCTGGGACTGGCCTTCACGCCCTACGGCGGCGACGTGCTCGAGATCGAGTGCGTCTCGTTCCCCGGGGGGGGGAAGGTGGCGACCACCGGCAGCCTGGGCGACGTGATGATCGAATCCTGCCGCATCGCGCACGGCTTCCTGCGCTCGACCTGCACGGATTACGGCCTCGACTGCCCGGCCCTCGACAAGACCGACCTCCACGTGCACTTCCCGGCCGGCGCGGTGCCGAAGGACGGCCCGAGCGCCGGTCTCACGATCGCCACCGCCATGCTCTCGCGCCTCACCGGCCGGCGCATGCGCCCGCGCACGGCCATGACCGGCGAGATCAGCCTGACCGGCGAGGCCCTGCCGGTCGGCGGCATCCGCGAGAAGGTGCTGGCCGCCAAGCGCCACGGCGTGACGACGCTGATCCTGCCGCGCGAGAACCGCCGCGACGTCGAGCAGATGGACGCCGCGTGGACGCGCGGCCTCCAGTTCCACTACGTGGACCGCTTCGGCGACGTGGTGCCGCTGGTCTTCGGCGGCGCCAGCCGGGCGCGCGCGCGCAAGAATTCCAAGGCCTGAGCCGCGTCCGCCAGCAGCAGATCGGCCGCGTCCAGGGCGGCGGGGGGGGCGGGATGGCTGGGGCAGGGCATCGCGATCGTGAAGGCGCCGGAGGCGCGGGCCGCGCGCGCGCCGGTCGGCGAATCCTCGAGCGCGACGCAGAAGCGCGCCTCGGCGCCCACCGCCGCCGCCGCCGCGTGATAGACGTCGGGCTCGGGCTTGCCGCGCGCGGCGTCCTCGTGGCCGGAGCGCCAGACCTGGATGAGGTCGCGCAGCCCGGCGGCCTCGAGCGAGGCGGCGATCAGCGCGCGCGGCGAACTGCTGGCCACGGCCATCGGCAGTGCGCGGGCGCTGGCCCACTCCAGCAGTTCCCGCACCCCGGGCAGAGGCTCTATCCTGCGGCCTTGCATCAGGCTCACGTAGGCGTCGGCGCGCTCCTGCAGCAGATCCCCGGCCGGTGGACGCAGGCCGTGCCGCCGCTTCAGATCCTGCCAGAAGGGAAGCTCGGCCCAGCCGACGTAAGGCAGCAGATCGTGCGCGCTCAGGCGCACGCCCTGGCGCGCGAGCACGGCGATCGCGGTTTCGAAGTGCAGGTGCTCGGTGTCCACGAGCGTGCCGTCGAGATCGAGGAGCAGGCCGGTGACCGGATCGGGAAGCGCGCGGGGCAAGGGGTCGGGCCGCGACGGCGGGCCTCGCTCATTCTCGCAGCCGCGCTCGGCGCCTGCACGTTGCCGGGCTGCGCCGCGCCGCCGGCGCCGGGCCCGGTGCGCGCCGCGGGCTTCGAACTCACGCTGCCGCCCTCCTGCGCGCACTGGGGACCGGCGATCGGCGCCCGCCTGGCAACGTTGCGCGCGAGCCTCGAGCCGGAGCTCGCGCGCTGGCCGGCCGCGGCGCCGCCGCCGCTGCGCATCCGGGTCTGCGCCGATCCGGCCGAAGCCGCCGCGCTGCTCGCGGCGCTGGGCCTGCAGGCCGATCCGCGCGTGCCGCGCACCTATCCCGCGCTCGGCCTGGCGATCCTGCCGCTGCCGCGGCGCGACGCGCTGCTGACGGAGCTGTCCGAGCCGCCCGCCACCTTTCTGCAGAGCATCAGCCACGAGGCGGCGCATCTGCTGATGGCCGCGCGTCCCGGACTCGACGCGGCCCCGGATTGGTTTCTCGAAGGCGTGGCCGAGGCCTGGCGCGACGGCCGGCCCGACCTCGCCGCGCACGCCTGGATCCTGCCGCTGCCGGCGCCGGGCGCCGTGGCGAACGAATCGGCGCTCGACGCCTGGGCGGCCGCCGCGCTGCACTCGCTGGCGCAGGATCCGGGCGCGCGGCCATGGGAGTCCGCGCTGCCCGCGAGCGCGCCGGCGGGCGCCGCTCCCGCGCGCGGGCATCGCGGCCGCGAAGCGCACGCCGATCGCGGCGCCGGCCGCTATCTCGCGGCCTCGCTTCCCGGCGAAGTCGTGGAAGTGGACCTGCCTGCGCTTGCGCCCGGCGAGCGCCGCGCCTGCAGCCTGCGCCTGGGCCGCAGCGGCAATCCCGACGGCGGGCTCCTGCTGCGCCCGCGCGGCGGGCCGGACCTGCGCGTGCGCTGCGACTCCGCGGGCGGGCTCGCGGCTTGGACCGAAGATCCGGCGCGTCCCGCCTACAGCGAGTCCAGCGATCGGGCCGGCCAGCTGCCGGCGGATGCGCCGCGGGAGTTCCTGCTCGCGCACGCCGGCGACCATCTGCTGATCCAGTCCGGGGATTTCACGCGCCGCCTGCCGATCCCGCCCGCGGCGCGCGCGTACCCTGTCAGCCTGATTCTGTACGTGCGCGACGGCGCCTGCGCCGCGCGCGTTCAACCATGAAGGAATTCCTGCGCACTCTCCTGGCCAGCGTGATCGGCGTGCTGATCGCGCTCTACCTGCTGCTGCTGATCCTGCGCGCCGCGTTCGCCGGCGAGGCGCTGGCGCCGCTGCCGAAGACGGCGGTTCTGGTGCTCGGGTCCGAAGTGCACGTCAACGACGACGGAGGCGCGCCGGCCTGGAGCGAGGCCGCGCAGGGCGGCCGCATCCCGGTGCCGCTGCGCAAGCTCGTGGACGCGCTCGACGCGGCCGCGGCCGAGGACCGCATTCTCGGCATTCTGCTGCACGAGGGCGGGCCGCGGTGCGAGGACTGGGCGCAGCGGCGCGAGCTGCGGGCGGCGCTGACGCGGTTCCGCGCCACCGGCAAGCCGGTGTGGGCCTATTCCGCCGCGTACGACGAGGAGAGCTGGTACCTCGGCACCGCCGCGCAGGAGATCACGATCGCGCCGCTCGGCCTCTTCGAGTGCAACGGATTCGCGGCGCAGATGCTCTACTTCGGCGACGCGCTGGCGAAGCTCGGCGTGCAGGTGCAGACGACGCGCGCCGGCAAGTACAAGTCGGCGGTCGAGCCCTTCACCCTCTCGCGCAGCAGCCCGGAGAACGACGAGCAGATGCTGGCGCTGCTGAACGGCATGGAGTCGGCCTTCCTGGCCGATTGCGCCGCGGGGCGGCGGCTGGAGCCGGCGGCGCTGCGCGCCTTCATGCAGGAGGGCGGCGTGTGCGGCGCGGAGGAGGCGGCGCAGCGCGGCTTTTTGGACCGCGTGGCTCCGTGGGACGAGATGCTGCGCCTGCTCGGCGAGAAGGCCGGCGTGAACCCGGACACCGGCAGCTTCCGGCAGGTCTCCTGCGCCGACTGGATGGCGCGCGCCGATGACTCGCGCCGCGGCGAAACCTTGGTGGCCGTGATCCACGCTTCCGGCGAGATCGTGGACGGCGAGAGCGCGAGTCAGGTGGGCGGCGCGACGCTGGCGCGGCGCCTGCGCGCGGCGCGCCTCGATCCGGAGGTGGACGCGGTGGTGCTGCGCGTCAACAGCCCGGGCGGCAGCGCGCTGGCCAGCGAAGTCATCCGCCGCGAGGTGGAGCTGACGCGCGGCGTCAAGCCGATCGTGGTCTCGATGGGCGGGCTGGCCGCGAGCGGCGGCTACTGGATCTCCTGCTCGGCCACGCGCATCCTCGCGGAGCCTTCGACGGTCACCGGCTCGATCGGCGTGCTGGCCCTGATGCCGGACTTTTCGCCGCTGCTGGACCGCGCCGGCGTGCACGTCAGCACCGTGCGCACCGCCCCGTACGCCGACGCCATGAGCCCGTTGCGGTCGCGGACGCCGGAAGAGCTGGCACGCATCCAGGAAGTGGTGGACGGGATCTATGACAATTTCCTGGACCGCGTGGCCGACGGCCGCAAGCTGCCGCGTGAGGTCGTGCACGAGATCGGGCAGGGGCGCGTCTGGTCCGGCGCCGACGCGCTCGGGCTTGGCCTGGTGGACGCTCTGGGCTCGCTGGGCGACGCCGTGCGGGCCGCCGCCGAATTGGGCGGCGCGGTGGACGGCCGCTACCGCGTGCGGGGCGACGAGCGCGAGCCGGGCATGGTGGATCTGCTGCTGCAGGACGTGCTGGGGGGGGGATCGGAGCCGCTGGCCCGGGTGCCCGAGTCCCTGCTGCGCGCCGCCGGCGAGGCCTGGACCCTCGCTCAGGACGCCGCGAGCGGCCCTGCGATCCTGGCCCGCCTGCCCTTCAACCTGCGGATTCGCTGAGGCTGGCCAGCGCGGCCGCGGCCGCGGCCTCGGCCGTGATTCGCTCCATCCACGGCGAACGGCGGCTGCGATCGCGCGGCGGCGGCTCCGCGCCGGGCGCGCCGGCGTAGAGCACGCGCGCGCGCGGGCCGGGAGGCGCGTAGACCACCGGGTCGGTCGGGCCGAAGAGGGCCAGCACGCGCGAGCCGCGCAGCGCCGCCAGATGCACCGGTCCGCTGTCGGTGCCGATCAGCAGCTCGGCGCCGTCGCACAGCGCCATCAGCGCCGCGAGGCTGGGCGTGGCCGGCGCCAACTCCAGCGCGCCGCCCGCGCGCGCGACGATCTCGTCCACGCGCGGCCGGTCGCCGGGAGTCCACAGTGCCAGCGGCCGGCGCCCGGCGGCGCGGAGCGCGCGCGCCAGATCGGCCCAATTCCCGGCCGGCCATTCCTTGTCGCGGCCGTACGCGGTCACGCTGACGTGCAGGAGCACGTAGGGAGAGTCCGGCCGCGCGAGCCCGGCGGCGGCGCCGGCCGGCAGGGGCCAGGAGGCATATTCGGGCGCGCCGACGCAGAGTCCCGCGGCCTCGAGCACGCTGAGATCGCGCGCGCAGCGGTGCACGCGCCCCGGATCGGGAGCGCGCACGTCCACGAAGCGCTGCGCTCCCTCGCGCGCCAGCGGCGCGTCGAAGCCGGCCTTGCGCCCGCGCAGGTAGTGCAGATGCAGCGCCGACTTGAGGTTGGACTGCAGGTCGAGGATCAGGTCGTAGGGCGGGCGCGCGCGCAGGGCGCGCAACTGGCGCCACACCGCGAAGAAGCCGCGCCCGCCGCGCCAGGCGCCGCGCGGAAAGACCAGGGTTTCCGCGACGAGCGGGTGCGAGCGCGGCAGATCGGCGCAGCGGTCCTCGGCCAGCCAGTCAATGGTGCAGCCGGGCAGCGCGCGCCGCAGCGCCGGCAGCACCGGCAGGGCGAAGACCAGATCTCCCAGGGCGCTCAAGCGCACCACGAGCACACGCGCGCCCTGCATCGCGCGCCAGGATAGCATCGGTGCGATGCAGGACGGACTCGGCGCGCTCTCGGCCGACGGGCAACCCGTGGCGGAAAGCGAGCGGGCGCGGCTGTGGCTGTCGCCGGACCTGCTCGGCCAGGTGGACGTTCCGCAGTGGCTCGCCGACGGCGAACTCCTGCTCTCGGCCAACGCCCGCGAGGCGGCCGGCGCGGGCCGGGCGCCGGCCCGGCACCTGCGCCTCGGCGCCTGCGACGGCGTGTGGCGGCAGAACCGGCACGGCGGCCTGCTCGGCGGATGGCGCGGCGACCGCTTCGCCTCGCCGCGGCGCCTGGCCGAGGAAGTGGCGCTGGTCGAGCGGCTGCGGCGGCTAGAGATCGCCACGCCCCCGGTGCTGCTGGCCCTGGCGGCGCGCCGCGGCCGCGCCTGGCGCCAGCATCTGGTGACGGCGCTGGTGCCGGATGCGCGCACCGTGTTCGACTGCCGCGAGGAGGCCGGCGCGGCCGCGGCCGCGCGCGAGTTGCTGGAGGAACTGTTCGACGTCGGCCTGTGGGCGCCCGATCTGCATCCGGCCAACCTGCTGTGGCAAGGCGCGGCGCGGCGCATCTGGCTGGTGGATCTGGCCGGCGCGCGGCTGCGCGGGCGGCCGCTGAGCGCGGGCGAGCGGCGCGCGCGAACCAGCCGCTTCCTGCGCTACTTCGACAAGCACGCCGGCGCGGTGCCGGCCGCCTTCCGCGCGTGGAGCGCGGGGCAGCCCGGCTAGAATTGCCCCGCTTGACCCTGCCTGCGCTGCACTTCCACGACACGCTGACGCGCCGCAAGGTCGAATTCCGGCCGCTGCGCCCGCCCGAGGTGCGCATGTATCACTGCGGGCCGACGGTCTATCTGCGTCCGCACGTCGGCAACTACCGCGCCTTCCTGTTCGCAGATTTGCTGCGGCGCGTGCTGGAGCGCTGGGGCTACCGGGTGACGCAGGTCATGAACCTGACCGACGTCGGCCACCTGCTGGGCGACGGCGACGACGGCGAGGACCGCATGGAGAAGCAGGCCCGCAAGGAGGGCACCGATCCGTGGGAGATTACCCGCCGCGTCTCGGCGCAATTCTTCGCCGATCTGCAGGCGCTGGGCGTGCAGCCCGCGCACCACTACCCGCGCGCCACCGAGCACGTGCCCGAGATGCTGGAGATGATCCGGCTGCTGATCGCGAAAGGCAACGCCTACCGCGTGGGCGAGAACGTCTACTTCGACGTCTCCACGTTTCCGGAGTACGGCAAGCTCTCCGGCAACAAGGTGGCGGACCTGGAGGCGGGCGCGCGCCTGGAAATCAATCCGGAGAAGCGCCATCCCGCGGATTTCGCGCTGTGGAAGTCCGACGCCCGCCACGTGATGAAGTGGAAGTCGGAATTCGGCGAGCACGGCTTCCCTGGCTGGCACATCGAATGCTCGGCGATGTCGAAGAAGTACCTGGGCGAGAGCTTCGACGTGCACACCGGCGGCGAGGACAACGTGTTCCCGCACCACGAATGCGAGATCGCGCAGAGCGAGGCGGCGCACGGCAAGCCGTTCGCCGGCCTGTGGATGCACACGCAGTTCCTGCAGGTGGACGGCGGCAAGATGTCGAAGTCTCTGGGCAACGTGTATTCGCTGGACGACGTGGCGGCGCACGGCTTCACGCCGCGCGACTACCGCTTCTTCGCGCTGCGCGCGCACTACCGCGGCCCGCTCAACTTCACCTGGGAGGCGCTCCGGGGCGCCGCCGAAGGACGCAAGTCGCTGCAGGATTTCCGCGGCCGGCTGCGCGCCGCCGCCGGGCCGGCGCTGCCGGACGCCGGAGAGCCGCCGGAGGCCGCGGCCTTCTGGGCCGGGCTGGCCGACGATTTGAACGCCTCGGCCGCGGTCGCCGCGCTGTTTGAAATGAGGAATCGTTTCCTGCGCGAGACGTGGTCGCCGAACGAGGCCGCGAGCGGCCTGGCCTTCCTCGAGGAGGCCGACCGGATTTTCGGCCTGTTCGATCCTGCGCCTGCGGCGCCGGAGGGCGGCTACGACGACGCGCGCGTCTCGGCCCTGGTGGCCGAGCGCCAGGCCGCCCGCCTGGCCAAGGATTTCGCCCGCTCCGACGCCATCCGCCAGGAGCTCACGGCCGCCGGCGTCGTCCTCGAGGACACCCCGCAGGGCCAGAAATGGCACCGGGGCTGAGGGAATCGCCGCCGGCAGGATTCTCGAATCGGGCTAGCATGATGCGCGGAGCCCCGAGCCGAAGAGGCGCGGCGGAACCCCCATGCTCTCCCTCACAATTCAGTTTCTGCTCTCCTCCTGCGCGTCCGCGCAGGTCTACGCGGTGGATCTCATCGAGCCGCCGCCCGGCAGCTTCCACACCTACGGCTACGGCATCAGCGAGGACGGCGACGTCGCCGGCTACCACGTGATCGCCGTCGGCGTGTGGCAGGGCTTCCACTGGGACGGCGCGACGCTCACGACCTTGCCGCAGCTCCCCGGCGGCGGAGTGGCCGAGGCCTACGGCTTGAACGACGCGGGCGTGATCGTCGGCATGTCGGCCGACGCGGTCGGCATGCCGCGCGCGGTGCGCTGGCCCGGTCCCGGCGCCGCGCCGGTGGATTTGGGCGATCTGGGCGGACCCGATTCCCGCGCTTTCGCCGTCAACGCCGGCGGCACCATCACGGGATTGTCCAAGCAGGCTTCCGGCTGGTCCCACGCCTTCCGCCACGCCGGCGCGATGGTGGACATCGGCGCCCTCGACGCGCTCACCGGCCACTCGTGGGGCAATGACGTCAACACCGGGGGCTCGATCGCCGGCTGGTCTGACAATCCCGCGGCCGGAACCATCGAGGCCGTGTACTGGGGGCCCGGCGCGATGACGCCGGCCAGCATCCACGACGCCGCGCTCTTCACGTACTCCTACGCCGAAGACATCGCCGATTCCGAGGCCGTCGCCGGCTGGGCCGGCACCGCCGCCGGCGCCGTGCACGGATTCCGCTGGACGCGCGCCGGCGGGATGACCGACCTGGGCTCGCCGGTCGGCCAGTGCACTCCCTACGGCATCAACGCCTCCGACTGGATCGTGGCCACCTGCGGATTCCTCGGCTCCCCGGTGGCGTACGTGCGCAATCCGGCCGGCGGCGCCTGGCTGAATCTCAACGACCGCGTGCCGCACGGCTGCGGACTCACCTACGACGAGGCGCGGGCCATCAACGACGCGGGCCAGATCACCGGCTTCGGCACCAAGATCGGCAGTTCCGACGTCCGCGCCTACCGCCTGACTCCGGTGGCGAGCGGTCTGGCGCTCGGCCGGCTCTCGCCGGCGCTGGCTGGAGCGAGCAACGAAATCTCCATCCTCGGCGGCACGACCGGCTCGAAGGTCTACCTGGTGGGAGGCCTGGCCGCGGGCGCGACTCCGGTGACCGGCTGCCCCGGGCTCAACGCCGACGTCGCGGCGGCCAAGCTCGTGGACACCCAGACCGTGGACGCCAGCCAGCGCGCCACCTTCAGTTTCCTCGTGCCGCTCGCGCTGGCGGGCCGGACCGGGCTGCTGCAGGCCGTGGAGCGCAGCAGCTGCCGTACCAGCAACGTCGTCATCACGACGATCGGGTGATTCCTCTCACTGCTGGGCCGGCGGCCGCTCGTAGGCCGGCAGGCCCAGCAGCGCCGGATCCACCTGCGCCAGCGCCGCCTCCAATCGTGAGATCAGGTCGGCGCGCTGCGCTTCCATCAGCCGCGCGCGCAGGGTGCGCGAGGTGTCGGCCGGCGACAGATTGAGTCCGTCGAGCGTCGCGGCCGAGGCCGGGCGGTAGGCGAAGGCCGCGGTCAGCAGATCCGTGGCGGCGTCGAGATCGCCGCGCTCCAGCGCCAGCCGCGCGCGCCCGGCGGAAGAGAGAGCCTGATAGTGGCTGGCCGGATCGCGATTGGAGGGATTCGCGGCGATGCTGCGCTCGAGATGCGCGCCGGCCCGCTGATAGGCGGCGTCGGCCTCGGCCGCGGCGCCGGCGCGGCGCTGGTACTCCGCCGTCACGAAGGAGGCGACGCCGGCGTACCAGGGCAGATTCAGCGGCGCGTTCGGCGCCTGGAGGCGCTTTTCGTAGGCGCGCTCGAGCGCCTGGATGCCGCGGTCGGCCAGCAGGCGCCCGCGGTAGCGGTCGTGCAGATCCCAGGAGTCGGGGAAGCGCGCCAACCCTTCGTCGAGCAGCCGCGCGGCCTGCCCGATCGCGCCCAGATTGGCGAGGAAGTCGTACTGCGCCAGCACGTGCCCGGCGGTGCAGTAAGGATGCCGCGCCATCACCGACTGCGCGGCGTTGACGTCGGCCAGCCACTGCTGCGGCCATTCGCGCTTCGCCTGCACCGCCTCGGCGATGGCGGCGCGGCGCGCCTCGGTGAAGATGCCGAGCACGGCCATCGCGTTCCACGACGGCTCGCCCGGCGGCAGCGCCTGCACCGCGGCCTCGGCGCGCGCGGCCGCTTCGCCGGCGAGTCCCAGATAGTGCGCGCTGATCGCGACCACGGCGTCCAGCTGCCAGCCGGCCGCGCCCAGCGCCTCGGCGTCTAGGGCGGCGCGATGCGCGTCCTCGAGCTTCAGGCGCGCGCGCTCGGCGGGGCTCAGGCCGGCGGCGCCCGCGCGCGCGCCGCCCTCGGGCGCCAGCGCGAAGGCCAGCGCCGCTTCGGCGTAGGCCAGGGCGCTCGCCGGATCCTGCGGCGCGGCGCTGGCCGCAGCCTCGCCGCGGTCCAGTTGTGACATCAACTCGTAGCGGTCGCGCGCCGCGGGCGCGGCCGCGCCGGCGAGAGCCTCGTTCCACTCCGCGGAATCCACGAGCGCCGACTCGCCGGACAGGCCGCGGTGCACCATCGCCAGCGTCTTCGCGCGCGGGATGGTGGCGCCGAAGCGGTCGAGCGCGGCCAGCAGAGCCTCGCGGTCCTCGGCGGCCATCGGCGCGCGCAGCGCTTCGGCGATCAGATCCACCGCGGCGGGGGAGGTGGACCGCGCGAGCGCCTGCAGCGCCAGGCGGTTGAGGTCCAGATCCAGGTCGTAGACCGCGAGGCGGATCAAGTCCAGGGGCGCGGCCTCGGCGTGCTGGGCCGCGGCCTCGAGCAGAGCCCGGCGTTCCTGCTCGTCGCCCTCGCGGTACGCGGCCTCGACGCGCTCGCGGTCGGCGCGGTCGCGGCTGGCCACGCGCTCGAGCAGCGGCCGGTCGCCGCCGGTGCGCGGCGGCGGCTGCTCCGAGCGCTTCTCCATGCCGTCGCGGATGGTCTGGAACACCGAATCGGTGTCCCAGTAGTAGAAGACGTCGTAGGACTCGCTGCCGTCCAGCTCGATCATGATGTGGCGCGGCGAGATGCGCTGGCCCTCGAAGAACTGCTCGTAGAGCACCGGCTCGATGGCGATGTGCTCGCCGCAGGTCACGATGCCGAAGCGCGGGCAGGGAATGCGCCGGCCTTCCTCGTCGAAGTCGCGGGGCGTGTGGCGGTACACGGACGCGATCACGCACACGTAGGGCTCGTAGATCGCGGCGATCTCCGGCTGGCGGTAGCGCACGCCGGCGTAGTGCTCGCTGGCGATCTCGCCGTCCATGTTGACGCAGATCAGGATCGGCCGCTTCTCCTGCTGAGAGATCGCCAGCGCGTCGTCCCAGGTGCGCTGCCACTGCAGCAGGCAGGGCTTCTTCCAGTCCTCGGCAGTGGGCGCGTACCACATCTGCTCGCGGTTCACTCCAGGGTCCGGAACGCCCTGCTGGCCGAATGCGGACGCAGCCAGAAGCGCCAGTCCGGCGGGAATCAGGAGTCGCGCGCGCGCCATGTGCCTCCCTATCCTAACGCCTTGCTAGACTCGGTCGCCGCTTCCGGCCCGAACCTCAGCACGCTTGACCGAGCTCCGCGACGCAGCCCGAGAGATCCAGCGTGAGAGCGCCTTCCTGCAGGAGGTGCGGCGCGAGGTCGGCCAGGTCATCGTCGGGCAGGAAGCCCTGCTCGACAGCCTGCTGATCGGCCTGCTCGCCGACGGGCACGTGCTGCTGGAAGGCCTGCCGGGACTGGCCAAATCCCTGGCCGTGCAGTCGCTGGCGACCGCGGTGGGCGGCACGTTCCGCCGCATCCAGTTCACGCCCGATCTGCTGCCCTCAGACCTCCTCGGCACTCACGTCTACCATCCGCAGACCGGCGCCTGGACCGTGCGCGAGGGTCCGGTGTTCGCGAATTTCGTGCTCGCCGACGAGATCAACCGCGCGCCCGCCAAGGTGCAGTCGGCCCTGCTCGAGGCGATGCAGGAGCGGCAGGTTTCGCTGGCCGGCGAGACGCGCGCGCTGCCGAATCCCTTCCTCGTGCTCGCCACCCAGAACCCGGTCGAGCAGGAAGGCACCTATCCGCTGCCGGAAGCGCAGGTGGACCGCTTCATGCTGAAGGTGGTCGTCGGCTATCCCAGCAAGGAAGAGGAAAACCGCATCGTCGAGCGCATGGCCACGGCGGCTGCGAAGCCCGTTGCTCGCGCCGTCGCGACGCCGCAGCAACTCCTGGCGGCGCGCGCCGCGCTCGGCCTCGTGCGCGTGGACGAAAAACTGCGCCGCTACGCCGTGGACGTGGTGCACGCGACGCGCCGCCCCGCCGAAGCCGGGCTGCCGCAACTCGCGAAGCTGATTCTCTACGGCGCATCGCCGCGCGCCTCGATCGCGCTGGTGCAGGCCGCGCGCGCGCGCGCGTTCCTGGCCGGCCAGCCCTACGTCACTCCGCTGGACGTCAAGGCGGTCGGTCTCGACGTGCTGCGCCACCGCGTCGTCACCAGCTACGAGGCCGAGGCCGAGGGCCTGCGCTCCGAGCAGCTGGTGCAGCAGATCTTCGACGCGGTCCCGGCGCCGTAGGCGATGGCGGACGCGGCCTCCACCGGGCTCACGGAGCTCCTGCAGGAGGTCCGGCGCATCGAGATCCAGAGTTCGCGGCTGGCGTCCGACCTGCTCTCGGGCGGCTACCGCTCGGTGTTCCGCGGCTCCGGCGTCGAGTTCGAGGAGGTGCGCGAATACGCCGAGGGCGACGATCCGCGCAGCGTGGACTGGAGCGTGACCGCGCGCATGGGCCGGCCCTACGTGCGCAAGTACAAAGAGGAGCGCCAACGCACCTTCGTCTTTCTCTTTGACCTCTCCGCATCGATGGAGGGCGGCTTCGGCGCCCTCAGCGCGCGCGAGACCGCCACGCGCGTTGCCGCCACGCTGGCGCTCGCCGCGGTGCGCGGCGACGACCGCGTCGGCCTGCTGGCGTTCGGCGCGGCCGTCGAGCGCTTCGTGCCGCCCGGCAAGGGCCTGCCGCACGCGCTGCGCATCCTGCGCGACTGCCTCGCGCTGCCCGCGCGTCCGGGGCCGGCCTCGCTCGGCCTGGCGCTGGAGCACGCGACGCGCGTGCTGCGCCGGCGCACCATTCTCTTCGTGTTGAGCGATTTTCTCGCCGACGACTGGTCCGGCGCGCTGGCGCGCTGCGCGCAGCGTCACGACGTGATCGCGGTGCGCCTGCTGGCGCCGGAGCTCGAGGCGCCCGCGGCGGAGCGCCTGCTCCTGCGCGATCCGGAGAGCGGCCTGCGTGCGGCGGTGGACTGGCGCGACGAGCGCGTCCGCGCCGCCTACGCGAGCCGCGTCGCGGAGTGGAGCGCGCGCACCGACTTTCACCTGCGCCGCGCCGGCGTCGAGTGGATGAACGTGCCGGTGCCGCGCGCCGCCAGCCGCGACGCGATCGCCAAGCCCATCCTCGACTTCTTCAGCCGGCGCGAGCGCCGGGGGAAGGGCGGATGAGGCGCGGCGGCGGACTGCTGGCAGCCTGCATCCTCGCCGCCTGCGCGCCGCAGCCGCCGGCCGCCTCCGCCGCGCTGCGCCTGACGAGTTCAGTCGCGGAGTGCGCGCTGGGGCAGCCGTTCCTGATCACGGTCGAGCGCACGTGGGGCGAGGGAGGCGAACCCGCGCCCTGGGACGCGCAGAGCTTGCAGCCGCTCTCCCTGGAATTGTTGAAGCAGCGGCGTGCGAGCGCGGGCGGGCAGAGGCGGGAAGTGCTGAGTTACCGCGCCGTGTCCTTCACGGCGGGGGAGCTGGACTTTCCGCCGCACTTCCGTCTGCAGGTCCATTCCGGCCTGCCCGCCAACGACGCCGGCGAGCTCGAAGCGCCGTCCGCTCCCGTCGCGAGCCCGAATCGGACGTGGCTCGCGCTGATCGCGCTGCCGGTGGTCCTCTTCGCGCTGGCGCGCGCGCGCCGCCGGCGCCGGCGGCGCGAGGAGGCGACCGTCCCGCCGCCTCCCGGCGCGCTCGATCGCCTGCGCGCCCTGGATCCGCAGGCCGCGGAATTCCCGTCCGAGTTGAGCGCGGCGCTGCGCGACTGGCTGGCGGAGCGGGCGGACGTGCGCGCGCCCGGCCGGCTGGCCGAGGAGATGCTGGCCGCCGATCCGGGCCTCTCTCCCGGCGCGCGGGAGCGAGTGCGGGAGATCGTCCGGCGCTGCGAGGAGATGCGATACGCGGGGCTGCCCTGGGAATCCGAGGCGCGGCGCGCGGCTCTGACCACGGCTCTGGCGATCGCGGAGGAGCGGCCGTGATCCTGCGCGATCCCTGGATGCTGGCGCTGGCTCTGCTGATTCCGCTGGCGCTGCTGCGCCATCGCCGCACCGGCGATGCGGCCATTCTCTTCGCTCCCGGCCGCTTCCTGCAGCCGCCGCTGCCGCACTCCCGGCGCGCGCCCTGGCTGACACTGGCGCGCGCGCTGTCCTGGCTCGGCTTCGCGCTCGCGGCGCTGGCTCTGGCGCGGCCCGCGGAGCGCGCGCTTTTGCCGCAGCGCAGCCTCGGCCTCGAGATGGTGCTCTGCCTCGACGCGTCCTCTTCGATGGCCGCCCGCGACCTCGACGCCGCGCGCACCCGGCTCGAGGTGGCGCAGGGCGCCGCGGCCCGCTTCGTCGCCGGCCGGCCGGACGACCGCATCGGCCTGATCCGCTTCGCGCGCTGGCCGGACTTCCTCTGCCCGCCCACTCTGGATCATGCCGCGCTGATTGAATCGCTGAACTCGGCGCGCATGGTCGAGCGCGACGGTCCCGAGGATCTGACGGGCATCGGCGCGGCCGTGGCGCGCGCGGCGCAGGTGCTGGCGCGCAGCGACGCGCGCTCGCGGCTGATCATCCTGCTGACCGACGGCGCCGAAACCGTCGCCACCGAATCGGCGCGCGGCGCCATCACGCCCGAGGAGGCGGCGGAGTTTGCGCGCGCGGCCGGCATCCGTGTCTATCCGGTCGTCATCGGCGGCGAACGCGGAGGCGCCGCCACCGCGCAGCTCCTGGCCGAGCGCACGGGAGGCCAATCCTTCGGCGCCGCCGACGCCGAGTCCGTCACCGAGGTCTTCGCCGCGATCGATCGCCTGGAGAAGTCCGAGCTGGCCGAGCCTCGCTACGCGTACGCCGACCGTTTCCTGCCGGTGCTGGCCGCGGCGCTGGCTTGCCTGATCCTGGGACGCCTGCTGCGCGCGCGGCTGGAGCCGCTGCCGTGAGCCTCGGCGACTTCTTCTTGCTGCCGCAGGCCTGGCCGGCGCTGCTGCTCGCGCCGCTGCTCTGGCTGGCGCTGCGCATCCTGCGCCGGCAGCGCGCCCGCCGCGCCGCGGCCGTGCTCGGGCCGCGCGCCGAGCGACTCGCCGCCGAGGCGCGCCCCGAATTCCGCCGCCGAGCGGACGCCTGGTTCGCATCCGGACTGCTGCTCGCAGGATTGGCGCTGATGCAGCCGGCCGGCGGCGCGGAGAGCCGCGCAGCCGATCCCGGCGCCGCCGATCTGCTGATCTGCCTCGACGTCTCGCGCTCGATGCTCGCGCGCGATCTCGCGCCGACGCGCCTCGCGCGCGCGCAGGCGGAAATCCGCAGCCTCGCGGCCCGCGCCCAGGGCGACCGCCTCGGCCTCGTCGCTTTCGCCGGCGAGGCGCGCCTGCTCGTGCCTCTCACGCAGGATCTCGAGCTCTTCGCGGAACTGGTGGATCTCGCCGAGCCGGGCAGCGCCGGCCGCGGCGGCACCGATCTGGGCGCCGCGCTCGACGCGGCCCTGGCCGCCTTCGCAGGCGCCGGCGGCCGCCGCGGCGCGATCTTCCTGCTCACCGACGGCGAGGATCTGGAAGGCCGCGGCGCGCGCGCCGCCGAGCGCTGCGCCGCGCGCGGCGTCGCGGTGCACTGCCTCGCGCTCGGCAGCGCGCAGGGCAGCAAGATCGCGCTCGCCGGCGAGTCGGGCGAGGAATTCCTGCGCGACCGCGCCGGGGCCGAAGTGGTGAGCGCCGCCGATCTCGCGGGCCTGCGCGCGATCGCCAGCGCCACGGGCGGCGCTTTCCTCGAGGCCTCCGCGGCGCCGCAGGCCCTTCTGCAGTTGCACGACGAGGTCGCGCGCAGCCTGCCGCAGCCCGCCGCCGAGTCCGCGGGTCCGCCGCGCCGCGCCAATCTCTTCGCGCTGCCGCTACTGGCCGCCTTCCTGCTGTGGATGCTCGAACTCGCGCTCGCGGGGCGCCCGCGCGCGTGAGACTGCCGCCGCGCGCCGCCTGGCTGCTGCCGCTCGCGCTCCCGCTGACGCTGGCGTCCTGCGGCATCCGCGATCCCGCGTCGCGCTCCTGGAACGAATCGCTCGCTGCGCTCGCCGCCGGCGACCTGCAGGCCGCCGAAATCGCGGCCGAGAAATCGGCCGCGGCGGGCGGCCGCGCCTTCGCCGCACGCCGCGATTTCCTGCTGGCGCTCACGGCCTCGCGGCGCAGCGCGGCCGCCGAAGCGCGGGCCGGCATCCCCGGCGCCGCGGCTTCTTCCTATGCCCGCGCGCTGGCGGCCGCGGAAGAGGCGCGCCAGCACGCCGAGAGCGCGATTCTCGGCAGCGCGGAAGACTGGCCGGCCGCGCGCCGCAACTGGGAGCGCATCATGGCGCGAATCGCGCGCCTGAAGCCGCTGCACGAAGCGGCGCTGCGCGATCCGAGTGCCAACCGCGAGCCGCCGCCGCCGAAGGAGGATGCGCCCGGCAGCGAGCGCCTGCTCGAGCGCCTGGGACAGCAAGAGGAGCAGAAGCGGACCGTGCGCCGCGCCGCCGCCGCGAACCCCGCCGGAGGGGTGGAGCAGGACTGGTGATGTTCGCAGCCCTCGGACTGGCGCTCGGCGCCGCTCAGGATCCGCTGCTCGTCGAGCTGCGCGCGCCGCGCCGCGAGTGGTACGCGCAGGAAGCCATCCCGATCGAAGTGCGCATCGGCGTCGCGCAGGACTTCCTGGAGCGCGACCTGCTGCCTCCCTTCCACCGCCGCCTGGATCTGCCGCTGCTGCTCGAAGGATCCTGGCTGCCGGCCGCGCAGCCGGACGCCGGCGACGGCTTCAGTTTCGCGCTCAACGGCGCCGAAGCCTGGGCGCGCGCCGGCGGCGCGGAATCGCGCGCGGGACGCGCCTGGTCGTTTTACTCCTACTCCGCCGTCCTGCGCGCGGATCAGCCCGGCGAGCTGGCCCTGCCGGCGGTGGCCCTGCGCTACGCCGTGGGCACGGGCTTTCGCGACGATCCGATCCACGGCCGCGTCGCCGCCGGACGCGAGGACCGGATGATCGCCTCGGAGCCTTTGCGTTTGACGATTCTGCCCTTGCCGGTGGCCGGGCGGCCCGCCAGCTTCCGCGGCGCCGTCGGCCGCTTCGAGCTGGAAGCCGCGGCCGCGCCCCTCGAAGTCGCGCCGGGCGAGACGTTGACTTTGCGGCTCAGCATCCGCGGCGACGCTCCGCCCGCCAGCTGGGAGCCGCCGGACCTCGGCCTGCTGCCGGGCTTCGAACTGCGCGGCCAACTCGACGATCGCGGCAGCCCGGTGCGGATCCTGCAGTACGAGCTCCTGCTGCGCAACGCGGACGCGCGCGCCGTCCCGGCCATCGAGTTCGCCTACTTCGATCCGGCGCCTCCCGGCGGATACCGCATCGCGCGCACGGAGGCGATTCCGCTCCGCGTGCGCGGCGCGCCGTCGCAGCCGGCCGCGCCGGCGGCCGCGGCGGTCGCGGACCTGCGCCTGCAGGAGCCGCGCGCCTCGGCGCCGCCGCCGCATCGTCTGACGTCCGCCGCCTTCGTCCTGGCCTTGCTGTTGCCGGCGGCGCTGACGGGATCGTTCGGGCTGTTCCAGCGCCGCCGCGCGCGCGACGCGCGCGATCCGCTGCGCGTGCGCGCTCGCCGCGCGGCGGCGCACTTCCAGCGGGCGCTCGCCCGCCATCCCGAACGCTGCGCCGCGCCCTTCGCCGAATACTTGGCGGCGCGCCTGCGCCTGCCGGCGGGCGCGGCGCTGGCGCCCAGCCTGGAATCGCGCCTGCTGGCCGCCGGCCTGCCCCGGGACGGCGCGCGCGAGGCGGCGGAAACGCTCGCCGATCTCCTGGCCGCGGAATACGGCGGCCCGCCCTGCGCCGACGGCGCGGCGCGCGCGCGCGCGCAGGTGCGCCGGCTGGAGCGCCACTTCCGCGCGGGGAGGCCGGCATGATCGGCCTGCTGCTCGCGCTGATCCTGCAGAGCGGCGGCGCGCCGGCCGCGGCCGCCGCCTATCAGAACGGCCGCGTCGAGGAGGCGCGGCTGATCTACCGCGAACTCCTCGCGGCGCCGGACGCCGATGCCGCCGCGCTGCACCACAACCTCGGGCATTGCGCGCTCCGGCTGGGTCGGCCGGCCGAAGCCTGGTATCACTATTTGCAGGCCGGCGGCCCGGCCGCCGCGTCCGCGGATCTGGAAGCCGCGCGCGCGCTCGCCGCGCGCCGCCTGGGACTGACTCCGGCGCCCGCGCCCGCGCCGCATCAACGGATGCTCGCCGCCTTCGACGGAAGCGCGCCGGCGCAGGCGCTGGCCGGCATCGGCCTGGCTCTGACGATCGGCGGCATCGGGATCCTGCTCCTGCGCGGGCGCGGCTGGCTGTGGCTGCCGGCGCTGCTGCTGCTTCTCGGCCTCGCCGGCGCCGGACGCCTGGCTCACCGCGCCTGGCTGGCCGCTCCCGAAGGCATCGTGCTGGACGAGTCCGCGCCGCTGCGCGACGAACCGCACGCCGCCCTGGCAGCCCGTGTCAGCCTGCCGCCCGGCGCGCGCGTGCGCATCCTCGCGCGCAGCGATCGCTGGCTGCGGGTGGAGCACGAGCGCGGCTCGGGCTGGGCGGCCGCCGGCGCGATCGGCCTGCTCGAGCCCGGTACCCCCTAACGGCCCGGAACTATCCTGAGGCGATGGCCGTCCGCCGCCCCCGCGCGCTGCTGCTGGGCGGTGTGCTGCTCGCCGGACTCGCGCTGTTCTGGATTTTCCGCGGCGGCGGTCCCGCGGACCCAGGCGGCGGCGCCGATCGGGACGGGGCGGACGCCGCGCCGCCCGCGGCTGCGCAAGCGGGCGCGGACCCGGCCGCCGGACTCGCGCGGGCCAGCGCAGTGCTCGGCGCGGACGCGGACGGAGCGCCGGCGGCGCCAGGCGCTGCGGCCGCGGCGGCGGATCGCGCGCGCGATCTGCACGGCATCGTGGTCGGTCCGGACGGCCGGCCTTACGCCGGCGCCGAAGTCGCGGTGATTCTGCCCGCGCGCCAGGGCGAGGGCGGGCTGGACATGGCCGTCGCGAACGCCAGCACCGCGATCGCCCGCCAGCAGACGGACTCCGCCGGCCGCTTCTCCTTCGCGGTCGAGCCGGGCCGCCGCTACGACCTCGACGCGCGCGCCCCCGGACTGATCGCGCCGCTCCTGCGGAATTGTCAAGCGGGGGAGCACGCGATCCTCCAGCTCCAGCTGGACTCCAGCCTGCGCGGCCGCGTGCTCGAGCCGGACGGCCGCACGCCGGTGGCGCAGGCGCGCCTGCGGCTCTTCCGCATGGGAGGAATCGGCCGCAACGTCGAAGGAAGCAGCGACGCCGCCGGCGCCTTCGTGATCGGCGGCCTCGATCCGGGCGAGTGGAGCCTGGAAGTCGAAGCCGCCGGCTGGCCGGAGCAGAACTGGCAGACCTTTCCCGTCCTGCCGGGCGCGGTCAACGAGCGCGACGTGATCCTGGAATCCGGCGTGACGCTGCGCGGAGTGGTGGTGGACGCCCTCACGCGCGCGCCGATCGCCGGCGCCGAAATTTCCGGAAGCTGGGTCTTCTCCAGCATCGCGCGCAGCGAGTCCGACGGAAGTTTCGCGCTGCCGATGCTGAAGCCGGGCGCGTGGGCCTGGGAATATCACGCGCGCGCGCGCGGCTACGGCCGCCGCTCCTGGGAGCGCGCCGGCGCGCTGCCGGAGGAGCCGGTGATCGTCGAACTGAGCGCCGCGCGCCGGCTGAGCGGACGGATCACCGGCAGCGGGGAGCCGCTGCTCGGCGCCTACGTGGCCGCGGTGTCGAGCGAATCGGGCGCGGAGGGTCAGCAGATCGACTGGCAGGCGGTGCGCAGCGGGCGCGACGGCGCCTTCCAGATCGAGGATCTGCGCCCGGATCTCGCGCACGCCCTGCTGGTGCGCCACCCCGGATTCGGCTCGGTGGTCTACGAGCTGCCGCCGGAGGAGATGCTGCAGGACTCCCTCGACGTGGGGACCGTGGATCTGGCGCCGGCCGCCGGCATTTCCGGCCGCGCGGTGGACGAGGAGGGCCATCCGATCGCGGGGCTGCAGTTGCGCTTGAACGGCGGCAATCAGGATCGCGGCCGCTGGTCCGCGCAGAGGCTGACCGATCTCGGCTACTACGTCGAGCGCATCGCGGCGCGCACCGACGACCTCGGCCGTTTCGCCTTCACCGATCTGGCGCCGGGAACCTACTCGCTCACCGGCATCCGGCAGAGCCTGGACGTCGGCTCGCCGGTGACAGTGACCGTGGCGAGCGGCCAGCAACTGGAGGGCGTCGAACTGCTGGTCGCCGCCGGGCTCAAGATCAGCGGCATCGTCGTCGATCCCGACGGCCGGCCGGTGGCGGGGGTGCGCGTGCTGGCCTACAACGAAAAGAGCCGCGAGGCGCCGGCCCTGAAGGCCACCGAGGCGGACGGAGTCTTCGTCGTGCCCGGGCTTCTGGCCGGCGAGTACCGGCTCGAATTTCAGCCGCGGCGCGATTGGGACGAACCGGAGCAGCCGGGGGCGCTCTTCGAAGTGCGGCTCGAAGGGGTCGCCGCGGGCACCGAGAACCTGGAGGTCCGGATGCCGTGGCTGCGCTCGATTCGCGGGCGGGTGGTGCACGAGGACGGCAGCCCCGCGCAGGCCTTCGTCGGCGCGCCGGGATCGGGCCCGTGGACCTACTACTCCACCGCCACGCTGCCGGACGGGACCTTCGCCCTGTGGGTGCCGGACGGCGCGACTCTGGAACTCGCCGTCCAGGCGCGCGCGGATTCCGGCAACCGGATCATCACGGACGGCCCCCCGCACGAGATCCGCGTGCCCGGCGTGGTTTCCGGCACGCAGGATCTCGTCGTCACCTTGCCGCGAGTACCATGAGACGGCCCGCGGGCAAGGTTCATGCTCACGAGATCGACGCGCTGGCTGCCCGTGCTGGCGGCCGCACTCAGCTGCGGCTGCGCTGAGCAGGCCGAGCCGTCCGGTGCGGCGGGCGCGGGCGCCGCGGCGGAACCGGCCGCGGTGCAGTTGGCGTCCCCGGAAGTGCGCGAGAGCGCGCGCACGCTGCGCGCCAGCGGCAGCCTGCTCGCCGACGAAGTCACGACCATCGCCGCGCGCGTCGCGGGCCGCGTGATCGCCATCCAGCAGGACCTGGGCGACGAGGTTGGCTCCGGCCAGACGCTGCTGCTGCTCGATCCCACGGACTACGCCCTCGTCAAGGCGGAGCGGCAGCTGGCACTCGAGCAGGAGCTGGCGAGCCTGGGCCTGAGCGCGCTGCCGGAGGCCGACTTCGACGTCGCCGGACTGCCCGCGGTGCGGCGCGCGGCCGCGCAGGCGGCGAACGCCCAGGCGCGCTACGAGCGCGGCAGCCGTCTGACTTCTTCCGGACCGCCGGTGATCAGCGAGCAGGAGCTCGACGATCTGCGCACGGCGGCGGAGTCCGCGGCCGCCGACGTCGAGCTCGAGCGCCAGTCCGCCGGCGCCACCCTGGCGCAGGCGCGCGTGCTCGAGGGGCAGCTGCAGATCGCCTCGCAGCGCCTGTCCGACACCGTGCACCGCGTGCCGGAAGCGGCGCCGGACGCCGCGTACCGCGTGGCTGCGCGCTTCGTGGCGGTCGGCGATTCGGTCGCGGTGGGCGCGCCGCTGTTCCGCTTGGTGGACACCGATCCGCTGCGGCTGCGGGTGCCGATGCCGGAGCGCCACGCCGCGGCCGTGCGCGTCGGCCAGACCGTGACGGTGCGCGTGGAGGGCTTCGAAGAGACCTTCACCGGCGCCGTGACGCGCATCGCGCCGGAGGTGGACACCGCCACGCGCACCTTTCAGACCGAGCTGAGCCTGCCGAATCCCGGCGCGCGGCTCAAGCCCGGCACCTTCGCCACCGCCGACGTGCGCATCGCGAGCGAACCGGTGCTGATGGCCCCCGAAGCCTGCGTGCGCAGCTTCGCCGGCCTGACGAAGGTGCTGCGCGTGCGGGAGGGGAAGGTCGAGGAGCTGCGCGTGACGCTCGGCGCCCGCGCGGACGGCTGGGTCGAGGTGCTGGCCGGCGCGAGCGCGGACGACCGGCTGGTGCTCAACCCCGCGCCGAACCTGGTCACAGGCAGCCCCGTGATCGAGCGCGCGAGCGAGGGGGCCGATGCAGGCCCTCGCTGAGCTCTGCATCCGGCGTCCGGTCTTCGCCGCGATGATGAGCCTGGCGCTGATCATCGTCGGCGCCGTGTCCTACGCGCGCCTCGGGGTGGACCGGCTGCCCTCGGTGGACGTGCCGACGGTGCGCGTGCAGGCCAACCTGCCCGGAGCCGCGCCGGAGGAAGTCGAGGTCCTGCTCACCGACACGCTGGAGTCGGCGGTGAACACCGTGGAGGGCATCGACGAGCTGCGCTCGGTCTCGACCTCCGAGCGCGCCAACGTCATCGTCAACTTCAATCTCGACCGCGACGTGGACGACGCGGCCCAGGACGTGCGCGACCGCGTCTCGGCGGTGGTGCCGCAGCTGCCTGAGGAGGTGCGGCCGCCGACCGTCGCCAAGATTGACAATGACAGCGAGCCGGTGATGACCATCGCGCTGTCCGGGCCGCGCAGCGTGCGCGAACTGACGGAGCTGGCCGACAAGCTGGTGCGCGTGCGCATCGAGCGCGCGCCGGGGGTGGGCGAAGTACGGCTGAAGGGCGCGCAACCGCGCACGATGAACGTGTGGCTGGACGCGGAGCGCCTGGAGGCCTACGGCATTTCGGCGGCCGCCGTGCGCGACGCGATCGCCGCGCAGAACGCCGACGTGCCGGGCGGCAACCTCACCGGCGCCGAGCGTGAGCTCGCGGTGCGCACCATGGGCCGGTACACCACCGAGGAGGGATTCAACGAGCTGGTGGTGCGGACGGTGAAGGGCGTGCCGATCCGGCTGCGCGACCTGGGCCGGGTCGAGGACGGCACCGCCGAGCAGCGCACTTCGGCCCGCCTCAACGGCACGCCGACGGTGGTGCTGGAGGTGATCCGCCAGTCGGACGCCAACACCATCGCCGTGATCGAAGGGGTGAAGGAGAACCTGGCGGCGCTGCAGGGCGAGCTGCCGGCCGACGTGAGCACGGCGGTGATCCGCGACCAGTCGAGCTACATCTACGCGGCGCAGCACGAGATCAGCGTGCACCTGATCGCCGGCAGCATCCTGGCCAGCATCGTCGTGCTGCTCTTCATGCGCAGCTGGCGCGCCATGGTCATCGCGGCGGTGGCCATTCCGGCGTCGGTCATCGCCACCTTCGGCGTGATGGACGCGCTGGGCTTCACGCTCAACAGCATCACCATGCTGGCGCTGGTGCTGATGGTGGGGGTGGTGATCGACGACGCCATCGTGGTGCTCGAGAACATCTTCCGCTTCGTGGAGGAGAAGGGCATGCCTCCAATGCAGGCCGCGCGCGAGGCCACGGCCGAGATCGGCCCGGCGGTGCTCGCCACCACCCTCAGCCTGGTGGTGATCTTCCTGCCGGTGGCGTTCATGTCGAGCGTCGCCGGCCGTTTTCTCTATCAATTCGGCATCACGGCGGCGGCGGCGCTGATGGTCAGCCTCTTCGTCTCCTTCAGCCTGACGCCGATGATGTCGGCGCGCATGCTGAAGCCGGGCGCGCCCGCGCCCGCCGGCGGCGCCGCCGCCTCACGCCGCGGCTTCTACGCGCGCCTCGACCGCGGCTATGCCGCCCTCATCCGCTTCTCCCTGCGCCACCGCGCCGCGGTGATGATCGCGGGCGGGTTGATCGTGGCGGCCGCGGTGCCGATCTTCGGCCAGGTCGGCCAGGAATTCACGCCCGCCGACGTGGACGAGGCCGAGTTCAGCGTCTCGATCACCGGCCCGGAAGGCGCCAGCGTGGCGGCCATGGAGCCGGCGCTGGACGCGATTGAGAAGGAGCTGCGGTCCATTCGCGGCGTGCGCGACGTGCTCAGCACCTCGGGCGGCTTCACGGGCACGCAGGTGAACTCCGCGACGATCCACGTCGGCCTCGTGCCGCACGAGGAGCGCATCTTCTCGCTCGGCCGGCTCTGGAGGGAGCTGCGCGCCGGCCGCCCGATGGCGGCATTCCGAGGCAACTACGGCCAGGCCGACGTGATGACCGAGGCCGACCGGCGCCTGCGCCGCTTTCCCGGCCTGCGCGCGCAGGTGCGCAACTACACCGCCTTCAACCTCGGCGGCGGCCCGTTCGACGTCAACCTCCTGCTGCGCGGCGCCGAATTGTCGAAGTTGATGGAATACGGCGAACAGCTGCGCGAGCGCGCCAACGAGGCCGGCGGCTTCCGCGGCCTCGACACCAGCCTGCGCCTCGACAAGCCGGAGCTGAAGGTGCGCATCGACCGCGACCGCGCCGCCGACCTGGGCATCGCGGCCGCCGACCTCGGCCTGGCCCTGCGCCTGATGGTCGGCGGCGACGAGGAAGTCTCGCGCTTCCTCGATCCCACGACCAACGAGCAGTATCCGGTGAGCTTGCGCCTGCAGGAGGAGGACCGCAACCGGCCCGAACTGCTCGGCCGCTTCATGGTTCCGGGCCGCGGCGGCGCACTCGTGGAGCTGGCCAGCGTCGCGAGCGTGGATCCGGTGGAGAGCGCCTCGCGCATCGACCGCATCGACCGCCAGCGCACCATCTCCGTGCGCGGCGGCGTCGCGCCAGGCGCGGCGATGGGCGGCCAGCTCGAGCTGCTGCAGAGCCTGGCCGCGGACCTGGGCATGCCGCAGGGCTACTCCACCAGCCTCACCGGGCGCAGCCGTGAACTGGAACGCACCTTCGACGAATTCGCCTGGGCCTTCCTGCTGTCCATCGTGTTCATGTACCTGATCCTGGCGTCGCAGTTCGAGAGCCTGACGCACCCTCTGACGATTCTGCTGTCGCTGCCGCTGTCGGTGCCCTTCGCGCTGCTGGCCCTGTGGGGCACCGGCGGCACGCTCAACATCTTCAGCACCCTCGGCATCCTGGTGCTGTTCGGCGTGGTCAAGAAGAACGCGATCCTCCAGATCGACCACATGAACGCGCTGCGCCGCCGCGGCATGGAGCGCTCGGCGGCGATCCTGCAGGGCAACCGCGACCGTCTGCGGCCGATCCTGATGACGACTCTCACGCTGGTGGCCGGCATGCTGCCGCTCGCGCTCGGCAGCGGCCCGGGCGCGGAGGAGCGCCGCGCCGTCGCCACGGTGGTGATCGGCGGGCAAAGCCTCTGCCTGCTCGTCACGCTGCTGGTGACGCCGGTGGCTTACTCGCTCTTTGACGATTTGGGCGCGCTGCGGCGCCGCCGGGCCGCGGCATGATCGCCGAGGCGGCCCACTCCACCGCGCTCATCGCCACGGTGGCGGCCAGCCTGACGGCCGCGCTGATCCTGGGCGCCTTGTGCCGCCGCATGGGTCTCTCGCCGATCGTCGGCTACATGCTGGCGGGCATCGCGGTCGGCCCGCACACGCCGGGATTCGTCGCCGACGCCGGCCTGGCTGCGCAGCTGGCGGAAATCGGCATCGCCCTGCTGATGTTCGGGGTCGGCCTCCACTTCAGCCTCCGCGACCTGCTCGCCGTGCGGCGCATCGCCATCACCGGCGCGCTGGGCCAGAGCGCGATCGCCACCGGGCTGGTGCTCCTGCTGGCGATTCCTCTGGGTTGGACCGCCGAGGCCGGCCTGGTCTTCGGCCTGGCGCTTTCCGTGGCGAGCACGGTGGTGCTGATCCGCGGCCTCTCGGATCAGGGATCGCTGCACACCGTGCATGGCCGCATCGCCGTCGGCTGGCTCGTGGTGGAGGATCTGCTGACGGTGCTGATGCTGCTGCTGCTGCCGGTGCTGGCGGCGGCCGGTGAATCCGGCGTGTTCGAGAGCTTGCTGACGCAGGCCGGCCGCCTCGCCGGCCTGATTCTGGTCTATCCACTGGCCGTGCGCATCGTGCCGTGGTGCCTGCTGCAAGTCTCGCGCCTGCGCTCGCGCGAGCTCTTCACGCTGACGGTGCTCGTGCTCGCATTGGGCGTGGCCTACGGATCGGCCGAGCTCTTCGGCATCTCGATGGCATTGGGAGCCTTTCTCGGCGGCATGGTCGTGGGCCAGTCCGACCTCAGCCATCAGGCCGCCGCCGATGCGCTGCCCTTCCGCGACGCCTTCGCCGTGCTCTTCTTCGTTTCGGTCGGCATGCTCTTCGAGATCGAATTCCTGATCGAGCACCCGGGAGTGTGCCTGCTGACTCTGGGCGTGGTCCTGCTGGTCAAACCCCTGGCCGCCTTCGGCATCAGCGTGGCCATGGGATACGCGCCGCGCACGGGCCTGACGGTGGCGGCCGGCCTGGCGCAGATCGGCGAATTCTCGTTCATCGTCGCCGCGCAAGGCTCCGCGCTCGGCCTGCTGCCGCACGACGCGGGGCAGGCGATCGTCGTCGCGGCGCTCGCGAGCATCGCGCTGAATCCGCTGCTCTTCCGGCTGATCGAGCCGCTGGAGTCGCTCCTGCGCCGGCTGCCCCGCTTCCGGCGCTGGCTGGCGGATCAGCCGGGCGATCTCGCGCTGCCCGGATTGCCGGAGGGAGGCCTGAGCGGTCACGTGATCCTGTGCGGCTGCGGCCGCGTCGGCGGCGTGCTCGCCAAGGTCGTGCGCGCGCGCGGCTGGCCCCTGATCGTCGTCGAGCAGGATCGCGGAATCGTGCAGCGACTGCGCTCCGAAAACGTGACGGCGATCCAAGGCGACGCCGCCAACGAGGCGACTCTGGAGCGGGCCTCGCCGGGGACTGCGCGCCTGCTCCTGGTCACGATGCCCGATCCGCTGGCCGCGCGGCAGATCGTGGATCTGGCGCGCAAATCCTTCCCGGCTCTCCCGGTCATCGTGCGGGCGCACGCCGAGGCGGAGCGGGTCCACCTGCAGAAGCAGGGCGAAGTCGCGGCCGTGGTCGGCGAGCAGGAACTGGCCGTCGAGATGGCGCGCCTGACCCTGCGGAGCTTCGGCGTGAGCTCGATCGAGTCGCAGGCCGTGGCGCTCGACCTGCGGCGCGGCGATTTCCGCGCCCGCGCCGACACGCGCGTGCTGGAGCTGACTCTGAGCCGGGATTCCCGGCTCGTGGGCCGCCGCATCGCCGACGCCGGGCTCGGCAAGGGCGTGATCGTGATGGCGATCGAAAGCGCCGGCGCGCTGCGGGTGCCCGACGGCGACACCGTGCTGGCGGCCGGCGATCAGCTGCTGATCGTCACCGGGCCCGAGAACGTGGCGCAGGTGCGCGAGCTCGCCTGAGCCCGCATCCGGTCAAGCCCAGACCGTCAGTTCCGCCGAGGCGAGGTCGGCCGGCACTCCCTGCTCGGCGCGCACGCGCACGCCGTAGCCCCAGGAGCCGGGCTGCTCCGGGCTCCAGGTGGCGCGGAACAGGCTGGCGCCGCCGGCCGAGCGCCCGGCGTGCGTCAGCGCGACCACCACCGGCAGCGGCGGCACGGCCTTGTTCTGCACCGAGAGCCCGAGCACGAGCTCCACGGCGACCTGCTGCGGCGTCAGCGCGCCGAGATCCACTTCGGCTTCCACCGAAATGGCGTCGCCGATCTTCACGGCGCGCAGATCGTCCGAGTGAACCGCGATCACGCGCACCTGCGGCAGCGCGCGCCGGTATCCGGCGATGCGCTCGGCCTGCGCGCGCGCCGCGGCGTAGCCTTTCGCGCTGAGTCCGCGCGCGGTCTCCGCGGCCTGGAGATAGGCGCGGTCGCGGTACTCCGCGACCATGCGGTCGGTGGAATACACCGGCGGCAGCGCCGCCAGTCCGTGGCGCACGCGCTCCAGCCAGCCGCGCGGCACTCCCTCCGCGTCGCGGGCGAAGAAGAGCGGCCCGACCTCCTCCTCGAGGAGGCGGTAGAGGGCGGTGGCGTCGAGCTCGTCCTGCAGATTCTGCTCGCGGTAGACGCGGGTGGATCCCAGCGCCCAGCCGTGCCGGCCGTCGCTGGCCTCCTTCCACCAGCCGTCGAGAATCGACAGATTGAGGGCGCCGCTGGCGGCGGCCTTCATGCCGGAGGTGCCGCTCGCCTCGAGCTTGCGGATCGGCGTGTTGAGCCAGACGTCCACGCCGCCGGTGAGGGCGCGGCCCAGGTCCATCTCGTAATTCTCCAGCAGGATCAGCCGGCCCGCGAAGCGGGGATCGCGGCTGACTTCGAACACGCGCTTCAGGTATTCCTGGCCCTGCGCGTCGCGCGGGTGCGCCTTGCCGGCGAACAGGAATCGCACCGGGCGGCCGGGATGATCCACCAGCGCCGCGAGCCGCTCGAGGTCGTGGAACAGCAGGTGCGCCCGCTTGTAGGGGGCGAAGCGGCGCGCGAAGCCGACCAGCAGCGCGTCCTCGTCGAGGCCGCGCAGGATCTTCTCGAGGAGGCGCGGGCTGTCCGAGCGCTCGACGAAGGCGCGCTCGAGGTTGCGGCGCGCCAGGCCGAGCAGCGCGCGCCGGCACTCCTGCCGCGCTTGCCACAGTTGGGCCAGATCGAGCTGGGGCGCGCGCTGCGCGTAGTCCGCCGGCGCCGTGTGACAGGCCTGCGGCGCGCGCAGCAGCTTCGCCACCGGCTCGGCGGCCCAGGTGGCCAGGTGCACGCCGTTGGTCACGTGCTGCACCGGCACCTCGCCGCGCAGGCGGCCGGGCCACAGCGGATGCAGGAGGTCGCGCGAGACTTCGCCGTGCAGTTCGCTGACGCCGTTGCGCCAGCCCGACATGCGGCAGGCGAGGAACGTCATGTTGAAGGGGCCGTCGCCGCCGGGCGCGCGGCCGAGCGCGAGGAATTCCTCCCAGCTCACGCCCAGCCAGGAAGGGGCGTCGCCGAAGTACTTGCGCATCAGATCCTCGCCGAACGCGTCGTGGCCTGCAGGCACCGGCGTGTGCGTGGTGAAGATCGTGTTCGCGGAAACGGCCTGGCGGCCCTCCTCGAAACTGAGGCCCTGCTCCGGCAGCAGCAGGCGCAGGCGCTCCAGGCTGACGAAGGCCGCGTGGCCCTCGTTGAGGTGGAAGACCGCCGGCTCGAGGCCCAGCGCGCGCAGCAGGCGCACTCCGCCGCGGCCCAGCACGATCTCCTGGCGCAGGCGCATCTCGTGGTCGCCGCCGTAGAGCTGCTGCGTGATCTGGCGCTCGTCCGGCTCGTTGGCCGGATGGTCGGTGTCGAGCAGGTAGAGCTCGGTGCGGCCGACGCGTGCGCGCCAGGCGCGCACCCGCACCTCGTTGCCCGGCAGAGGCAGCGCGAATTCGAGGGGCTTGCCCTCGGCGTCGAGCACGGCCTCGACCGCGAGGGTGCGCGGATCGTGCACGACCTCGACCGGAATCTGCTCGCCGGTCGGCGAGAGGCGCTGGCGCAGATAGCCGCGTCCGTACATCAGGCCGATGCCGACCAGCGGCAGGTTCAGGTCGCTGGAGGATTTCAGATGGTCGCCGGCGAGCACGCCGAGGCCGCCGCTGTAGACCGGCAGCGACTCGTGGACCGCGAATTCGGCGCTGAAGTACGCGACCGGATGGCGCGCGTCGAGTTGGGCCGCGGTCGCGGCCGGAATCGGCGCCGCCAGTTCGCGCGCGCGCTGCGCCAGCAGCTTGGAGGCGCGCTCGGCGAAGCCCGGATCGCGGGCCAGCGCGTCGCGCAGGCGCTGCGGATCGAGCTGGGCCAGCAGGCGCAGCGGGTGATGCCCGACCGCGGACCAGAGCTCGGGATCGAGGCTGGCGAAGAGCTGCTCGGCCTCCGGATGCCAGGTCCACCAGAAGTCGCGCGCGAGCTGGCGCAGATCCTCGGCTTCGTCGGCGAGATTCGCCGTGACCTCGAGGCGCTCGAGCCGCGGGCCTGTGCGCACCGCGGCGGAGCCGGCCAAGGGCAGGCGCTTGAGGCGCGGCGCCTTGCGCGCGCCGTTGCGGGCGATCGCCTGAGCGCTGGCCTTGCTCAGGGCCTGCTCCTGCAGCGGCAGCAGGCGCTGCCACGAAGTCTGCTCGGCGACCGCGCGGCAGCGCGCGCTGCGCGCGGCGGTGCGCGGGAGGGCGAGGAAGCGCTCGAGCAGCTCCGTCAGATCCGACTGCGCTGCCGCGTCGGATCGGCCGGCGCGCTGGAGCACGTGCGCGACGCCCTCCTCGCACAGATCGTGATCGGCCAGCCAACGGCCGAAGCCGGCCCAGTCGGAGGTGATCGTCGGCACGCCGCGCGCAAGGCTCTCGACGGGGGTGTAGCCCCAGGGCTCGTAGAAGGAGGGGAAGCAGGTGAAGTCGAACCCGCTCAGCACCGCCTCGTAGGGCAGACCGAAGAGCTCGTCGTCCTGGCTCAGGTAGATCGGCACCTGGATCACGCGCAGGCGGTCGGAGGGCGCGTTGTCCACCTTCAGTTCGCGCAGGCGGCGCAGCACCGGATCGCCATCGGGATCGTTGAGGCGGTGCGTGCAATGGCCGTCGGGTCCGCCCGTGGAGGGCGCGCCGTGGTGCAGGCGATCGCGCAGCCAGCGCCGCAGGCCGGTGGCGCCCGCGGGCACCAGCACGAACAGAATCAGCGGCCGGCCCGGGCGCCCGCGCAACGCGTGGGCCGCGTCGAGCAGCAGGTCGATGCCCTTGTTGTGAAACTCGTAGCGCCCGGAGATGGCGGCCAGCGCAGCGTCGCCGATCGGCGCGCCCAGAAACTTCTCGGCCACGCGCGCGATCGCGGCCCGCGCCGCCTCCGGATCCGTGCCCAGGGCCAGCGCGTCCATCACGGACAGGTCAATGCCGTTGGGCGTGACCGGATCGGCGCGGCGGCCGAGCAGCGTCTCGGCTTCGTCCGCGGTGAGCGCGCTCACCGTGGTGAAGACGTCGGTCTCGCGCGCGGCCACCGACTCCAGCGAGTGCTTGGCGCGCACGCCGAAGTTCTCCGAGACCTTCTCCGGCGTGAGTTTGCCCAGTCCCTCGAGCGGCGGCACGCCGTTGCTGGCGACGGCGCGACCCAGCACCGTCGCGTGCGTCGTGAAGATGGTGCCGATGCCCGGAGCCGCGTGCTTGAGGTGCAGCAGGCCCGCCGCGGTCATCCATTCGTGGAATTGCGCCACGGCTCCCGCGGCGGCACCGGACGGCAGGCGCTCGTGCCAGAGGCGGATCACTTCGCCGGCGGCGTGGCCGAACAGCAGAGGCTCGTGGTAGTCCCAGCCGCCGGTCAGGGAATCCACGCGGTGGCGCTCCCAAAGGGTGGCGAGGATCTCGTCCTTGCGCGCGAACAGGCCGGAGAACTGCACGAGGATCACGCGCGGGCGGCCGGGAATGGCCCAGCGCCCGACGCGCACCGGCAGTCCGGCGTTGCGGCAGGCGGCGACGAATTCCTCGTGGCCCGCCTCGGGCTCGAAGTCGCGCGGCCCGTGATCCATGCCCAGCAGCCACGGCCCGACCAGCACGTGTCCCCCCCCCAGAAGTTCGGCCAGCAGGCGCGCCTTGGTGGTGAGGACGGTGTGGATGCCGCCGACCTTGTTGCAGACTTCCCAGGAAACTTCGAAGAATGTGGACGGAAGGCTCATGCAGGGGTCATGCGGAGGGGACGGGCTCCGCAGCGGGAGCGGCGGCGCGCAAGCGGCGCGCCAAATCGTCCAACACGTTCATGAAGGTGATGAACGCGTCGTAGGGTGTGGCGTAGGGGCTGAAGTACTTGTGCACGTCTCCATCGGAGAACCACTTGGTGCAGATGTAGTAGACGTGGTCGGAAGTGGAGAGGCGGCGCCAGGACTCGAGCAGGTCGGGCCGGCCGGCCGCCGCCGCGGCCTGCGCCAGAGGCGCCAGGGCGTACAAGGCGTCGTGGGCGGCCCGCTGCATGCCGTTGCCCAGCCAGGCGGTGAGGTCGCGCTCGGCGTCGGCCCAGGACACCGGATTGGGGACGTCGAGGCGGGCGACCGGATCGTGGCGGGCGGCCGCCTCGGAGGGCGTGGCGAAGCGCAGGCCTCCGCGCGCCAGCAGCGCGGCCGGCAGATGGTCCATGAAGTCGAAGATCCCGGTGTCGGCCCACTGGTGCTCGCCGAAGGTCTCGTAGTCCATGAACAGTCCGATCACCTCGTCGCGCGCCGGCAGCCCGCCCATCCAGCCGGCGAACTTGTCGGCGGTCAGGGGCCAGGAATCCCAGGCGCGGTTCGAGAAGCGGAAGGCGATGTCGTCGGCCAGCTTGTAGGAGCGCAGCAGGATCTTGATGCGCTCGCAGCCCTCGGGGCGGTAGACGTGGTGCGGGCTGCGCCAGCCCATCAGGTGGTCGGCGCCCTCGCCGAGGATCGCGGCGAAGCCTTCTTCTTCCGCGAGGCGCGCGACGCGGTTGCTCACCACCAGCTCGGTGTTGCGGAAGGCGGTGGGTTTGCGGCCGAAAAGGCGTTCGACCAGCGCGGCCTGCGCCCGCACCTGCGCCCGGAATTCGTTCTCGTCGCCCAAGAATGACAGAGAGTGGTGCGAGGTCTCGCACAAGAATTCCACGCAGCCGGTGGCGGCCAGCCGCCGGAAGGATTCGAGGGCCTCGGGCGCCCAGGCCTCCATCTGCGAGAGAGCGGTGCCGCTGACCGAATACGCGCAGCGGAAGGCGCCGCCATGCTGCTCGACCAGGCGCAAGATCAGCCGGTTCATCGGCAGATAGCACTTGGCGGCGACGCGCGCCAGGATGCGAGCGTTCTCGGCGTCGTCGAAGTAGTGCGCGGAGCGCCCGATGTCGAAGAAGCTGTAGCGGCGCAGCCGCCACGGCTGGTGCACCTGGAAGTAGAAGACGACGTCTTTCATGCGGCAGCCTCGCGGTACACCTCGAGCATGTGGGCGCCGCTGACGTCCCAGTGCATGCTGGCGACCTCGGCCCGGCCGTTGGCCACCAGCGCCTCGCGCAGCGCGGGATGGCGCAGCACGGCGAGAATCTTGTCGGCCAGATCCTCGACGTTCCAGAAATCCACCTTGAGGGCGTGGGCCAGCACCTCGGACACTCCGCTCTGGCGCGACACGATGGCGGGCGTGTCGAGCGCCAGCGCCTCGAGCGGCGTGATGCCGAAGGGCTCGGAGACGGAGGGCATCACGTAGAGGTCGGCGAGGGCGAAGATGCGCTCGACGTCCTTGCCGCGCAGGAAGCCGGTGAAGTGCACGTGCCGCGCCAGGCCGAGTTCCGCGGTGCGCTCGATCATGGCGGGCAGCATGTCGCCGCTGCCGGCCACCACGAACTTCACGAAGGGCTCGGCGGCGACGACGCGGGCGGCCGCCTCCAGGAAGTAGTCGGGCCCCTTCTGGAAGGTGACGCGGCCGAGGAAGAGCACCACCGGCTCGGGAATCGCGCGCTCGACGTGCCAGGCCTGCTGCTGCTCGCGGTGGGTGACGGCGTTGTGCACGACGCGGATCTTGGCCGGGTCCACGCCGTAGCGGCGCTTGAGAATGCCGGCCGTGTAGTGGCTGACGGGCACGACCAGGCGCGCGGCGTGCAGGCCTTCGCGCTCGATGGCGGCGACGCGCGGATTGGGATGGTCGCCGCTGCGGTCGTACTCGGTGGCGTGCATGTGCACGACCAGGGGCTTGCCGGTGAGGCGCGAGGCCAGCAGGCCGGCGGGGTAGGTCATCCAGTCGTGCGCGTGGATCAGGTCGAAGCGCTCGCGGCGCGCGATCTCGCCGACCGCCAGCGCGTAGCGCGCCACTTCGGCAAGCAGATCGGAGCCGTAGTGGCCGCTGAAGCGCAGGCGCGCGCCGCGCGCCGCGCGCTCCGCTTCCGCGCGCAACTCCGGCAGGGAGGGGAACTCTTCGGCCAGCCGCAGCGCGGCCTCGACCACGCGCGGGGATGCGCGCAGGCGCGCGGCGCCGCCCCCGGGACCGAGCGCCTCGATCAGGCGCTCGTACTCTTCCTCGTCGAGATAGGGAGTGAGCGTGCTGTCCACCGCGAGCACGCTGGCAAGCGCAGCGCGGCCGCCGGGCGGCGGCGCGGCTTCGGCCGCGGGCGCGACTTCCGCGGCGCTGGCGACGAGCGAGGCCGGAGCGGCGGCGGCATCCTGCGCGCCGGGCGCCGCGGCCGCCGCCAGGACCGCTGCCGCCGGATGCGTCGCGCCGCCATCCGCCGGAGCATCGACTTCTTCGCAGCCGAGCAGGCGCATGTGCCCGGCCTGCTCGTCGCCCCAGCGCTTCGGCACGACGAAGAGCACTTCCACGCCCTGGCTGGCGAGGCCGCGCGTCAGGCCTTCGCACGCGGTGCCCAGGCCGCCGGAGATGTGCGGCGGGAATTCCCAGCCCAGCATGAGCACTCTCACGGCCGGGCCTCGTTCAGCATCCGGCAGGCGCGCAGCAGTTCGCCGGAGTTCCAGGCCTGCGCGATGGTGCCGCCCGGGCGGTGCGGCGGATCGCCGTCGGCCACTTCGGAGACGTGGCCGATGCCGCAGAGCTCGAGGTGCGGCGCGAGGCCTTCCAGCAGCGCGCGCAGGCGCTCGAGATTGTCCGGGGCGGCACCGAAGGCCCGCAGATGCGCCTCGACGTAGAAGCCGAGCAGCCAGGGCCAGACCGTGCCCTGGTGATACGCGAGGTCGCGCTCGCGGGGCGAGCCCGCGTAGCGCGGCTCGAAGGCGGGATCGTCGGGGGCGAGGGTGCGGAGTCCGGCCGGCGTGAGCAGGAACTTGCCCGCGTGGCGCACGACGTCCGTGCGCTTGCCGCGCGAGAGCGGGCTGAATTCCAGCGCCGCGGCGATGACCATGTTCGGCCGCACCGAGGCGTCGGCCGCGCCGTCGCGCCAGAGATCGGCCAGGCGGCGCTCATCGGGCAGCCACAGCCGCTGCAGGAAGCCCGCGCGCGTGCGGCGGCGGCGCTCCATCCAGTGCCGCGCGGCCGGGCGATCGCCGCGCTCGAGCGCCAGGCGCTCGAGGTAGGTGAGGAGGAAGTACCAGAGCGCGTTCATCTCCACCGCCGCGCCGTGCCGCGGCGTGACCGGCACGCCGTCGCACTGCGCGTCCATCCAGGTGGCGTTGAGGTCCGGGCTGCCGGCGTGGAGCAGGCCGTCCTCGTCCACGCGCAGGCCCAGCCGCCCGCCGCGCTCGGCGCCTTCGGCGATGCGCGCCATGGCGGGCGCGAACTCGTCCATCAGGCGCGCGCGGCCGTCCGCGCCGGCGTCGAGCTCCCAGAGGCGCACGGCGCGCGCGAACCACAGGGCGGCGTCCGCGGAATTCCAGGAGCTGTCTTCCGGCGTGGCGCCGAAGACGTTCGGCAGCAGGCCGTCGCGCAGGAAGGGGATCAGACCGGACAGCGCCTCGCCGCATTCTTTCACCATTCCGCGGGAGAGAGTCAGGCCGGGCAGCGCGATCAGCGTGTCGCGGCCCCACTCCCCGAACCAGGGAAAGCCCGCGATCACGCCCAGGCGGCCGCCCGGCGCGCGGTAGAGGAAATCGTCGGCGGTGGCGGCCAGCGTCGCGCACAAGCCCTGGGGCGCGGCGGGCTGGCGGGCGCGGACGCGCGCGCTTTCCTCCTCCCACAGGCGCGCGGGATCGGCGATGGGCTCGTCGAGAGCGGCGGCGACGACCACCGAGCCTTCCGTCGGCAGCCGGAACTGGATCAGCCCGGGGCTGAACTGATCCTCCTCGGCTGAATAGCCGCGCTCGAGATCGCGCAGATACTGGATGCGCCGGTACCACACCGGATCGGCGTGGTAGCTGAAGCCCGGGCCGGAGCCGGTCAGGTGCAGGACCGGCATGCCGGAGTAGAGCCGCACCGCGATGCCTTGCGCCGGCGCCAGCCGCTGCGCGCGCGGATCGAGGTGAGGGTTCTCGAAAGTCAAAGAGTCCGCCTCGCGGAAGGGCGTGAGCGGACGAAGCCGCAGCTCGAGCGGCCACACCTTGCTCTTCAGGGTCCAGCGGCACAGCACGGCGTGACGACCGCGCGGCACCAGGATCTCGCGCCGGATCTCGGCCCGGCCGATGTGATGCTCGAAGGCCGGCCAGGGCCAGCGCGCGAACCCGGTGAAGCCGCGGTGGCCGAGCGGCGCCCAGGTGCCCGGGTAGCGCGCGAGCGACAGCGGGAACCCGAGATCCTGGCCGTGCACCGATTCCTCGAAGCGCGAGAGGAAGACGTGGCGGCGCGCGGTGCCGGCGAACGGCGCGACCAGCAGCCCGTGCTGCCGCCGCGTCGGGCACAGGATGCTGCTCGAGGAGGCGTAGCCGCCGGCGCCGTCGGCCAGCAGCCACTCGCGCCCGAGCAGCTCCTCCAGCCTCAGCCCCTCGGGCGGCGCGGACTGCGGTCCGGCGGCGCCCGGCGGAGCGAGGCCGGCCGGCGCCGGGCCGTGGGGGAGCGGCGTCACCCCACCATCGTCCCGCTTCGCTCCACTCCGCTGCAAGGGCGATATCCTGGCGGCCGATGCTGCACCTTCTGCTCTGCCTGGCCCAGGAACTGCCGGTTCTGCTCGTCGAGCGCGACGACACGGCGATCGCCGCTTCCTGCGTCGTGCGCATTCCCCCGGGCCGGGTGATTCCCGACCTCAACGGCGACGGCGTGCTGCACCTGACCGCCGCCGGAATCGAAGTGCGCTTCGAGGAGGGCTCGGTGCTGCGCGGCGCCCCGGAGGGCGCCCCCCTGAACGGCCTCGAGGGCGTCGGCATCCGCGTCGAGGGCGCGGCCGGCGTGACGCTGCGCGGCCTGCGGATCGAGGGCTTCCGCTGCGGGGTGCTGGCGCGCGCGGCCGACGGACTGGTGATCGAGGACGGCCGATTCGCGCGCAATTTCGGCCACCGGCTCCTGTCCACCCCGGAGGCGGAGGACGGCGCCGACTGGCTGTGGCCCCACAACAACGACGAGGAGGAGTGGCGGCGCAACTACGGCGCGGCGATTTCGGTGCACCGCAGCGCGAAGGTCGTGCTGCGCCGCAACGTGGTGCGCGCCCAGCAGAACGGCATCCTGCTCGACCGCGTCGAAGACGGCGAGATCTACGACAACGACTGCTCGTTCCTGTCGGGCTGGGGCCTGGGCATGTGGCGCTCCAGCGGAAACCTGGTCAGCCGCAACGCCTTCGACTTCTGCATCCGCGGCTACAGCCACAAGGTCTACAACCGCGGCCAGGATTCGGCCGGGATCCTGCTGTTCGAGCAATGCTCGCGCAACCATTTCCTCGAGAACTCGGCCACGCACGGCGGCGACGGCCTCTTCGGCTTCGCCGGCCACGAGGCCATCGGCGAGGACCCGGCGCCGCGCGCCGATTTCGACTACCAGGGCAAGGGCTGCAACGCCAACTGGTTCGTCGGCAACGACTTCTCCTACGCCGCCGCCCACGGCCTGGAGCTGACCTTCTCCTTTCACAACCGGATGCTGGACAACCGGCTGGTCGGCAACGCCATCTGCGGCATGTGGCTGGGCTTCTGCCAGGACACGCTGATCGCGCGCAACGTGCTGGAGTCGAACGGCGACATGGGCTACGGGCTCGAGCGCGGCGGCATCAACATCGACCAGAGCCGCAACAACGCCATCGTGTCCAACCAGTTCGCGCGCAACGCCTGCGGCGTGCACCTCTGGCATCTGCCCACGGACTTCGGCAAGACGCCCTGGGGCAAGGCCAACAAGCTGGACGGCGCCGGCAATCTCGTGGCGGGCAACCGCTTCGTCGCCGACGCCAAGGCGCTGCACCTGCGCGGCGATCTGAGCATCTCCGCCCACTCCAACGAATTTGCCAGCGTGCGGGAGGAGACGCTGCTGGAGGGGGGGGCGCAGATCAGCGGCGCGATCCAGGCCCTGCCGATCGTGCCCGTGCCGCGGCGCGCGGCCGTCGGCGCGACGCGCCCGGTGGGGGCGCGCAAGGCGCTGGCCGGCCGCGAGCACATCCTGATGGCCGAATGGGGCCCCTGGGACCACGAACAGCCGCTGGTCTACCGGCTGGCCGGCGGCGGCGGCTCCGCCGAGTACCTGGTGCTGCCCGCGAGTCTGGAGGTGAGCGCGCGCGTGGTGCGCGGCGAGGTGACGGCTTCGATCCAGGGCGGCCCGACCGCGCGGCGCCTGGTCGTGAGCCAGAAAGCGGGCGGATGGGCGGACTACGAGGTGGAGATCACCGGCCCGGGCCTCCGCCAGACCGTGGCGGGCACGCTCTTGAAGACCACGTGGGAAGCGGCGTTTTTCGCCACGGACTTCGACCCGCGCGAGAAGGGCGAGGCCTGGCAGGCGGCCCTCGCGGCGGCCCTCGCCGCGCACCCGCTCCGGCTCGACGATCTGCGCCTTCCGTTCGGCGGCGGCGGGCCGGCCGACGTGGCGGCGGTGCAGGCGGCGGCCGGCGCGTCGGGGGCGCTGGCGGATCGCGAGCACTTCGGCACGGTGGCGCGCACGCGGGTGCGCCTGCCCGAGGGCCGCTGGCGCGTGCGCACGAATTCCGACGACGGCGTGCGCGTCCGCGTCAGCACGCAGGCCGCCCCCGTCATTGACAATTGGACCTGGCACGGCCCGACGCCGGATCAGGGCGAATTCGAGGTGGACGCGCGGGCGGCGGCGGATCCCGCGGGAGTCGAGATCTTCGTCGAGCACTTCGAGCTGGACGGCCACGCTGTGCTCGAGTTCGAGCTCGAGCGCGTCGTCGATTAGCCCGCGGCCGGCTCCGCCGCCTTCTCGGCGCGGGCGCTGACGAAGTGCACGAGCCAGGCTAGCCGTGCCGGGGTGCCGTCGGGCTTGCTCAGGCCGTCCACCTCGACCCAGTAGAGGAATCCCGGCTTGACGACCAGCTGCGGGCGGAAGATCAGCTGATCGCGATCCGTGCCCAGGTGCTCGATCGGGAAGCTGGCGCCGTGCAGCAGATAATTCTCGTCCAGCGCGCGCACCCGCACCTGCACCGTGCGCGGATCCGGCATCTGGAATTCCGTCGGATTCAGCCGCGCGGTCCAGGGCGAGGCGGCGTCGTACCACTCGACCGGCATCCAGCCGCGCGCCGGATAGAAGATGCCCGGGTCGCGCCAGACCGGTCCGCCCGAATCCCCGGTCCAGAGCGTGCTGAATTTTCCGGCCTGGCTCATTCCCACCTTCGCCATGCGCGGCTCGAGGCAGAGCCGCCGCGCCAGCATCTTGGGAAAGGATCCGAGGTCGGAGGGCAGGATCCAGGCGTCCACCGCCTTCTCCAGCGTCAGACCCTGGGCCAGATTGCAGCGCTGCAGCGCGTCGCGCGCGCGGGCATGGCGCTCCTCCTCCCAGCCGGGATTCTCCGGCGCGTAGCTGATCGCTCCGTTCGCCTCCAGCAGGCGCGCGGCCTCGGCGGCGCGCTCCTCGGCTTCCGGACCGGGGCCGAAATCCTGCCAGGGCACGCCTGCCAGGTAGCGGTGGCCGCGCAGGCGCGCGAGGGCCTGCGCGCGCGCGGCCGCGAGATGCCGCGCGGGATCGCCGGACTCCTTGGCCTCGAGCGCGAGGCGCGCCAGCTCCGGATTCTCCGTCAGCTCCGCCAGGGTGGCCTGCAATTCGGCCAGCGGCATCCGATACAGCAGGCGCGAGCCGAACAGGCCGACGAGCAGATCGCCCTGCCATTCCTGGTCGCTCAGCAACTCGCCGGCCTGCAGCAGGCGCCGTGGCCCGTGGCGCCTCCCCGCCTTGTACGCGGTCTCCTCAACCGGCTTGCCGCCGGCGTCGAAGGCGGTCCACGCGCCCTCCAGCTTGCCCTCCTGATAGGCGCAGATCAGAGCCTTGGTGCCGTCGGCGCGCAGCTCCTTCCACGGCCCGTGCAGCAGGCCGGCGCGGTACCGGCACGTGATGAAGGGTTTGCCGCCGTCGTGCCAGGACTCGTAGGCGCCGTCCATGGCGCCGGCCTGGAAGATGACTTTGACTTTGATCGCGCCGCCGGGATGGAATTCCTTGTAGAGGCCGCTCTTGCGCCCCTGGGCGTCCACGAAGTACTCGGCCTTGAGTTCGCCGGTCTCGTAGAACTCGCGCACTTTCTCGCCGGCGGCGGGCAGCAGAATGGAGGCCGCGAGCATCAGCGCGGCGGCGAGCGGACCGAGGCGGTTCACAGCCCTTCCACGGTATCAGACCGGCGCGCGCGCCAGCAGGAATCCGGCCATGCGCTCGAGCACCTCGAAGCGGAAGGGCTCGTGCAGGATTTCGTGGCGGCCCGCCGGCCAGCGCAGCAGCTCCTTCGGCCCGCCCCAGGCCTGGAATCCGGCCTCCACGGCCGGGGCGCTGACGATGCGCTCGTCGCCCGCGAGATGGAATTGCGCCGCCAGAGCGAAGCCGGGCAGGGCCGCGTGCACGCGGGCGCGCGCGCGTTGCATCTCGACGTACCAGCGGGCGCTGCTCCGCGGCTCGCGCAGCGGATCGTTCTCGTAGAGGGCGACCTGCTCCGGGTCGGTGCAGAGCCATTCGGTGGGGATGCCCGTCGCCATCCTGAGGTGCGGCGCGACGCGGGAGAGCAGGCCGGCCGCGGCCTTCTTCCACGCCGCCACCGGAACGGCGACCTCGAGCAGAGGCCCCGAGAGGAGCAGCGCGCCGGGCAGCGGCGCGCCGGCCGCCTGGCGCGCGCGCAGCCAATCCAGCGCCACCAGGCCGCCCATCGAGTGCGCCAGGACGCCGAAGGGCGCTGCCGGCGCCGCAGCCTCGAGATCGTGGTGATAGTCGCTCCAGCTCCGCAGCGAGCCGCGCCGCCCGTCTGACAATCCGCAGCCGCGCAGATCCACCCCGCAGCCGGCGATGCCGCGCTCGGCCAGCCAGGCGCCCGCCTCCTCGTACCGGCCGAGATGCTCGCCCAGCCCGTGCACGATCAGCAGGCGCGCGCGCACGGGAACGCCCGGCGGCGGCTGCCAGCGGCGGCGCAGCAGGCGGGTGCCGTCGGCCGCGCGGACTGCGTCGCGCGCGGCGGGAATCACGCGGCGGGGGCCGGCGCGCCCGGCGGCTCGCGCCGCAAGCCGAGCGGGAACAGCAGGCCGATGAGCACCAGGTTCATCGTCAGCTTCTCCCACACGACCACCACGCCGGTGCCGCAGCCGCAGTCGAACTCGCGCAGCAGATAGTTGGCCTGGCTCGCGGCGATCTCCGGATCCGTGGCCTTCCACGCCACCGCGGCGGTGAACAGCGCCATGAAGATTCCGAGCCAGGCGGCGGCCCCGCGGCGCCACAGTCCGAACGCGAGGCACAGTCCGCCGAAGATCTCCAGCATCGGCACGCCGGCGGCCGCCAGATTCTCGATCTGCACGCCCGCGAGATTCACGCCGTCCAGCAGCCCGTACTCGTGCACCGACTTGAGATAGCTGTAGGGATCGCGGATCTTCATCCAGCCGTAATAGACGAAGACGGCGCCGAGCGCCGCGCGCAGGAAGGTCGGGGGCAGCCGCCAGCCGGTGGGGCGCGCGCTCACCGCTCGGCCCCCGCTTTCTGCGCCCCGCCGGCCGCGACCCACTCTTCCCAGCCGCCTTCGAAGATGTACACCACCTCGGGCAGGATGCCGTTGCGGTAGACCAGATCCTCGGCGGTGAAGATCGAGTCCTCGCAGTTGCCGCCCTGGCAGTAGATCACGATGACCGCGGCGTCGCGCGCCTTCTCGAGCAGCACCTCCAGGGCCTGCGGATCGTTGCGCGGAACGCAGTAGGCGCCCGGCACGTGGCCGCGCTCGTACTGGCCGCGCCTGCGCGCGTCCACGAACACGAGGTCGCCCTCCGGCTCGTAGAGATACTGCGAGTAGTCGGCGAATTCCTCCGCGCTGACGGTCTGGAACTCGTGCTGCGGCTTCTGGAAGTAGTCGCGGCCGAGCTCGACGCCGCCGGGATGCAGGGCGTTCACCGCCAGAGCCAGGAGCAGGGTTGCGGCGGCCACGGCCAGCATCTGCAGGGGCAGGGCGCGGGGAGGAATCATCCGCATCATTGTCGGTCCGCGGCGGCCTGCAGCGCCGCGGATTGCGCGCGCACCGCGGCGTCGCACCCGGCCAGCGCGGCGACGAGGGCGGCGGCGTCCGCGCCGTGCCGGTCGCGCAGCGCCTGCGCGATCGCGCGCGGGCTCTGCCACGCGCCGTCGCCGTCGGCGTCCACCCACACCGGATTGCTCAGCGCCGCGAGGTGGGACTGGATGGTGGACCACCAGCCGCCTTCCGGCGCCGGACCTTGGGCCAGGCAGACCACCCAGGCGTCGTGGGCGGGCGCCGCGATCTTGAACTCGAGTTCGCGCGACCACGGCTGGCCGCCTTCGCTCAGCGCCGCGCCGTCGGCGCGCCGGCCGTTGACGAAGACGTCAGCCCGCGTGGCGCGCGCCCACGACGCGCCGGCGACGCGCACCTGCACGCGGATCTGGCCGTCCTCTGGCCGCACCAGCGCGCCCGGGCCCTGGCCCTGCACCCGCGCCTCCAGGAACAGGCCCTGGCTCATGGTGGTGGCGCCGCGCTCGAAAGCCTGGCAGATGGAATCCTCGGTGGCGCGCGCCGGATCGTCGGTGGCGGACTGCAGATAAGTGCGGCCCTGGCCGACCGGATCCCACACCGTGTGCGAATCCGAGGAAGCCACGCCGGTGACGCGCACGCCGGCGTTCAGCAGCGCGAACCAGTCTTCCACAACCCGCATCCAGCGGTCCGCCGCCTCGGTGGTGTTGAAGACCTCGATGGCGTCCACCGGCAGCCGCGCGCCGGTGGCGAAATCGCCGCTCACGGAGTTCAGCCCGTTGACGTCGAAGGGGCTCTCTTTCTCGTTCGGCCAGCGCGGATGATTGAGGATCACGACGCGCGCGCCCTTGCCGCGGATCTCGGCGACGATCTCCGGCCAGGTCGTCAACTTGTGATTCGGCCGCGCGCCGCCGGCCGGCAGCGGGAAGGAGTTGAAGTGCCCGACTTCGGTCGTCACCTCGTTGCCGGTGATGGGAAGGAAGAATCCCTCCAGTCCGGCTTGCGCCTGCGCCGGACGGTAGTCGAGCTGGTGGTTGTGATCGGTGGCGACGGCCACTTCGACGCCTTCGCCGGCCAGCGTCAGCATGCGTTCCTCCACCGTGGCGTCGCCGTGGCCGCTGTGGGTGTACGTGTGCAGGTGGGTGTCGCAGGAGAGCCAGCCGTGCGTGTCCACCTCGCGCCGCAGGCTCAGGCGCAACGGCGGCGCGCCGTCCGCGCCGCCGATGCGCACGCTCGCCGACGCCACGCCCCACTCCGTGCCGCGCATGGCATGGATCACGTACCGGCCGGGAGCCAGCTCCAGCAGCGCGCGGCCCTGCGCGTCGGCGTATTGCACGCCCGGGCGCGTCGGAAATCCGGCCTCGCCGCCGTAGTGCAGCCAGGCGTCGCCGCCGCCCTCCGCGCGCACCGCGAGCCGCGCCGGAATGCCCGCGCCGGTCGCCTCGTCCAGCACCTGCACCGCCAGCGGCTGCACGCCGACGATCGCGCGGTAGCCGCGCTCGAGCAGGCGCAGATCGGCCAGCGTGACGTCGTCGCCGGTCTTCGGCGGCCGGATCAGCAGCCGGTTCGCTCCGTCCGTCAACGAGCCGGCGGGCACCGGCAGCAGCAGGCGCTGGCCTTCGCCGCGCAGCCGGCCGAGCACGCGACCGTTCAGCGTGACGGTCCAGGTCTCGTCCACGTGGCGGGCCTGGAATTCGAGCGCGCGCTCCTGCGCGTTGGCCGCCGCCTCGAACGTCAAATCCAGCCAGGGCGCCTCGGGAGCGGGCGGCGCCTCCTTCCAGTCCGGCGTTTCGGTGTCGCCGAAGTGGCGCCAGCCGCCGCTCAGAATCTGCGCCGCCTCCTGGGCCGTGTCCGGCCAGGGCGAGGCCGGCGCCGCGGGCTCCTGCGCGGGCGCGAGCCATCCCAGCGCGAGCGCCAGCGGCGCCGCGACCCACCACGGACCGCGGCCGCGCCTAGCTGCGGTAGCGGTCATTGCGCCAGGGGTCGCCGCCGTTGGAATAACCGCGCCGCTCCCAGAATCCGGGTGCGTCCTCGGCCAGGAACTCGATGCGCACGATCCACTTGGCGCCCTTCCAGGCGTAGAGGCGGGGCGTGATCATGCGCACGGGGCCGCCGTGCTCGCGCGGCAGCGGCTGGCCATTCCAGGAGTGCACCAGCAGCACGTCCTCCGCGAGCGCGTCGAGGAGCGGCAGATTGGTGGTGTAGGGCTCGCCGCTCTGCGGATCGGCGTCGGCGCCGGTGCAGAGCACGTAGCGGGCCTCTTCGGTCGGGCGCGCCCGCTCGGCCAGTTCGCGGAAGCGCACGCCGCGCCAGAGATTGTCAAAGCGGCTCCATGTGGTGACGCAGTGGAAGTCGCTCTTCTCCTCGACTTGGGGCAGCGCCTGAAAGGCTTGCCAGTCGAGGCGGAGCGGCCGCTCGCACAGGCCGCCGATCTCGAGGCTCCAGTCGGCCGCGGCGATCTCCGGCTGCACGCCGAGGTCCAGCACGGGCCAGTTCTCGACCGCGCGCTGGCCGATCGGCAGCTGGGGCCGGCCGTGGCGGTTCGGCGCGCCACTGCCCAGAGGAAAGCCCTCCGGCTCCGGCTCCGCGGCCGCCAGGCGCTCGCGGTGGCGCTGGAGGAAGCGCAGGCGCTTGGCCACCAGGGATTCGCCTTCCGCGCTCACCGAATCATCCTATCGCTTCGCGCGCGGAATCGCCGCGCCGGCTCCGCTACGCCCAGGCGCCCGGGCAAAAAAGAAGCGCCCCGCTGATTGCTCAGCGGGGCGCTCGTTGCGGTACTTAGGCCGCCGACTTCACCCTACAGGGTGGTGTCGATGCCGTTCGAAGCCGCCACCACGTTCGCCGGAGTGATCGAGCCCGAGGTCGGGAAGTGGATCACTTGGAAGATGACGTGGGCGTTCTGCGGGTTGTTCGGGATGCCGAGCACACCGCTGTAGTTCGAGGAGACGTTCGAGCTGATGAGCAGCGGGATGGTCGACGGGATCGCCACCTGGCGAGTGAACTGACCACCGTTGCCGTTCATCGTGGCTTGATCGCAGCCCGGGTCCGAGCCGGACGGGTCGGGTTGGATCATCAGGAACGCGCGCTGCGGAGCAGCGGCGACACCCGACACGTTGAAGTTCCACGCGCTGCCGTTCTCGACCGTGTTCGCGGCTTCGAGCAGCAGGGTATCGAGGCTGTTACCGCCGTAGCAGTTCTGCACATCGATCGCCGCAGCGTAGAACGCCACCTGGAAGTCAGCGCGCAGCGGACCGCCGCCACCGAACCAGTAGGCGCCACCGTAGACGTACGCGCCGAAGTAGTTGGCGTTCCAAGAGCGCCACTCGAACAGGTCTTGGCTACCGGGTTGGGCGTCCGACTGCTTGCTCAGGAAGGGCCCCAGGAAGGGCGTGGCATTGCAGTTGAACGGGGTCACCGACCAGCCGATCGTGCCTTGGGCGCCCGACAGGGAGTTCGAAGCGTCCGGGAGGACGCACTCGAAACCACCGGACAGGTCGACCGTCACGTTCCAGCAGCCGGAGCCGGGCAGGCCACCGAGGCCATACACGCAGTCAGCGAAGGACGGCGCGCTCGGCACCCACGCGGACGGACCGACGAAAGCGACGGTGTCGTTGTAGAGGCTGATGTACGCGTCGAAGTAGGCCGTGTAGCCACCTTCGCAGTAGTTCCACGCCATGCCGGTGATTTGCTCTTCGCCGGACAGGCCGCGGTTCTGCAGTTGGGTCTCGTCAGTCCACTCCTGCTTGGTGCTGTCGTTGCCGATCACGCCGTAGTAGTACGCGACGTTGCCGGTAGTGTCGTAGATGGTGTCCGGGCCAATCGTGCGGTTTCCGCCGTTGGTGACCGTGAAGCCGTTGTTGAAGTCGTAGGCGCCGTACTGCAGGTTGGAAACCGGCTGCACGCTCGCTTGCTGTTGCGCATTGGCACCGGCCACAAGGCCGGCAACCGCCGCGATGGTGATGAAGCTACGGAACATTTTTGTCTATCTCCTAAAGCCTAGGTTTCTAGGGGGAATGAAAGCCCCCGCGAGGGGGGACGCGACCCGTGCGTCCAGGGGACTCACAAACGCTTGGGTCACTCCATTCTTACCATGAGGATTGCGACCTGTCCAAGAAAGTAGGAGATTTTTTGGAGGAAGTCGCACCTGAGGCGAGGGCCGTACTTCTGCGTAGGAACCATGAATTACAAAGGAATTTAACTGTAATCATGGGGCCATTCGGCCTCTTCGCGGACCTGAGCACCATGCATTTCCGCAGGCGTTCAGCAGAAGCGGGCCCGGTTCATGGGCGAAACGGATCGTTCTCGCAGCGCCGCGGGGGCGCAGGCGGTGACGGATGAGCCGGATTTCGGCTCAGAGACTGGTGGCCAGGCCGTTCGAGGCGGCCGCGACCTGAGCCGGGCTGACCGGACCCGCCAGGGGCACGCCGATCACCTGGAAGATCACGCGCAGGTCCACGGGGCGAGAAGGAACCGCGAGCGAGCCGCTGAAGTCGGCGCTCTGCACGCCGAGCGAGAGAGGGATGGTGCCGGGAATGGCGACTTGCCGGGTGAAAAGGCCGCCGTTGCCGTGGGTCGCGGCCTGGTCGCAGGTGTCCACGCCCGAGAGGTCCGGTTGCACCAGCAGATAGAACCGGCCCGCGCCGCCCACCCCGCTCAGGTTGAAGTTCCACGTCGCGCCGTTCTCCGGCGCGTTCGCCGCCTCGAGCAGCAGGCTGTCGAGACTGTGGCTGCCGTAGCAGTTCTGCACGTCCGCGGCCGCTCCGTAGAAGGCGACTTGGAACTCGCCGATCACCTGCGGGATGCCGCCGAACCAGAAGCAGCCGCCGTAGACGTAGGATCCGAAGTACAGGCCGCTCCAGTCGCGCCACTCGAACAGATCCTGGCTGCCCGGACTCAAGTCGGCGAGTTTGGCGATGAATGGCCCGAGGTAGGGAGTGTTGTTGCAGTTGAACGGAGTCACGGACCAGCCGATCGTTCCCTGCGCGCCGGACTGCGGGTTCGAGGAGTCCGGCACCACGCATTCGAACCCGCCGGAAAGGTCAATCGTCACGTTCCAGCAGCCGGAGCCGGGCAATCCGCCGATCCCGTAGACGCACTCGGCGAAGGAGGGCCTCGCCGGCACCCAGGCCGACGGACCGGCGCAGGCGAAAGTGTCGCGGTAAATGCTGAAGTAGGCGTCGAAGTACTGGGTGTAGCCGCCTTCGCAGTAGTTCCAGCCCATGCCGGTGATCTGCTCCTCGCCGGACAGGCCGCGATTCGGCAGCCAGGTGTCGTCCAGCCACTCCTGCTTCGTCGTGTCGCTTCCGACCACGCCGTAGTAATAGGAGAAGTTGCCGGTGGTGTCGAAGAGGACGTCCGGTCCCAGGGCGCGGTTGCCGCCCGGGGTGACCGTGAAGCCGTGGTGGAAGTCGTAGGCGCCGTACTGCAGGTTGGCAACCGGCTGGAGATGCGCGTTTGACAACGGCTGCTGAGCGGAAGCGCCGGCGGCCAGCGCGGACGCGGCGGTGAACGTGAGAAGGATGCGAATCATGGCGGATGATGGGTGGGTCCAGCCGAGGGCCAGGGCCGGGCGGCGCGGCGGCCGCATGCAGATCACCCTATCACGAATGGACGGCCGCGCCGGGCGCTCCCGCCCCCCGGCTGCAGGGCGCTAATAGCGGGGGACGCCGGGATCCACCTCAAGGGACCAGCGCTCGATGCCGCCGGCCAGGTTGCGCACGTCCGCCGCTCCGTGAGCGGCCAGCGCGGCGCAGGCGCGCGCGCTGCGCACACCGTGATGGCAGTAGACCACGATCGGGCGCGAATCCTGCGCCGTGGCCTCCGACTCCAGCCACTGCGGGAGCGTCGAAAGGGGCCGCAGCTCGGCGCCGGGCAGGCGCGCGATGCGCCACTCCATCTCTTCCCGCACGTCGAGCAGTCGGAAAGGCCGGGACTCGCGCATCCAGTCGCGCAGGGTCTGGGGCTGCAGGTTTTCGATCATGGGGCGCGAAGGGGGGGGGAGGCGACCGCCGGGCGGCCCGGGCCGGCCGCGCCCGGCTCAGGCATTCTGCCGGAAGCCGGCCTCGCAGAAACTGACGAGCTCCTGGAGCAGATCGGCCTCGCTCGGCGCGCCGCCCTGGGCCGAGACCTGCTTCGACAGCAGCAGCCGGCCGTGCCCGAGGATGTAGAGCATGGCTCCCGTCATCAGGTGGCCGCGAATCAGGATGCGCACCGGATCCAGCGCCGGAAGAGTCCGCTGCACCGCCGCGGCGTAGCGGGCGATGACCGGTTGCGTGAGGCGGAGGATCAGCTCTTCGACCGCGGGATGCGGTTCCTGATGCAGCCGCGACATGAGGCTGGGAATGCCGGCGCGGTCGCGGCTGAGGCTGCGCACCGCAGGTCCGACGTAGAGCTCGATGATCGTGCGCAGCGGCAGCGGTTGTCCCGCCGCCTGGGCCTCCGCGGCGTCGATCAGGCGCAGGCGCTCGGCCATGATCGGCTCCAGATAGGTGCGGAAGACCGCTTCGAGCAGGCCTTCCTTCGAGCCGAAGTGGTAGTTGACCGCGGCGAGATTGGTCCCGGCCGAGGTCGTGAGATCCCGCATCGTCGTCCCGGCGAAGCCGCGCTCGGCGAACAGCCGCTCCGCAGCGGTGACGATGCGGGCACGGGTAGATTCCGACTGAGGCGACTGGGCGCCGTTGCTGCTCATACGGGCATTCTAAACAAACGTTCGACACCCACCCGCGGATACTGGCCCCATTCGCTGGTGGTGAATCTCCGGAAAACCGGAGCAGAACCAGACTTAGGACGAGCGGAGCACCGAACCCAGCCGCGCCGTCCGAAGTTCTTGATCCTCTAGGGTTTCGGCCCGCTCACCTCCAGCCATCTGGGCCAGTATCCGCTCAGGTCTGGCAGTTCCCGCACCAGAACGTGTTCCTCTGTCCAATCCTTTTCTCCCGGATCTTCCCGCCGCAGCCCTTCGGGCAGGCCTCGCCGCCGCGGCCGTAGGCCTGGAGCTGGATCTCGAAGGCCCCAAGCTCGCCTTGGCCGTTCACGTAGTCGCGCAGGCTCGTGCCGCCGGCGGCGACGGCTTGCGCGAGCACGTGGCGCACGGAGTCGGCCAGGCGCGCGCACTCGGCGCGGGTCAGGCTGCGTCCGGGCCGGCTGGGGCGGAGTCCGGCGCGGAACAGCGCCTCGCTGGCGTAGATGTTGCCGACTCCCGCAACGATGCGGCCATCGAGCAGCAGGGCCTTCACCGCGGCCTTGCGCCCTTCCAGTCCGGCGCGCAGCGACTCGCCGTCGAACGCCGCCTCCAGCGGCTCGGGACCGAGGCCGCGCAGGAGCGGATGCTCCAGCGGATCGCCCGCCAGCCACAGGCAGAGGCCGAAGCGGCGGGGATCGTGAAAGCGCAGCTCGCGACCGCGCGCCAGGAAGAAGCGCAGATGGTCGTGCTTCTTCAGCGGCTCGGCGCGGCGCGCGAAGCGCAGGCTGCCGGACATTCCCAGGTGCAGCAGCAGCGCGCCGTGGTCGAAGCGCAGCAGCAGATACTTCGCGCGCCGCTCCACCTTGCGCAGGCGCGGCCCGACCACGCGGCCGGCCAGATCGCGCGGCACCGGCTGGCGCAGCCGCGCTTCGCGCACCTCGAGGCCGAGGAAACTCCTGCCCTCGAGCTGCGGCGCCAAGCCGCGGCGCGTGGTCTCGACCTCCGGCAGCTCGGGCATCGCGGCCTCAGGCGGTGCCGCCGTCGGCGCCGGGCCCGCGCCGGCGCGCCTCGCGCTCGAGGAAGTACACCATCATGTATTCCTCCGCCGTGTGCTTCGGTCCGGCCAGATCGCGCAGGCGGCGCGCCGCGGCCTGCAGGAACCGCTCGCGGTAGAAGTGATAGGCGCGCACTCCGGGGTGCGCGCGCGCCGGCCCGCCGCCCGGCTTGCGGCCGAGCGCTTCCTCGGCCTCCTCGCGGCTCATGGAGGTCCGCCCCGTGCGCTGCAGCAGCTGCTCCAGCGAGTGGATCTGCTCGGTGGTGACGCCGACCAGGAATTCCTGGAAGGCCTGCTGCTCGTCCGAGGTGCGCCGCCCCTGCGCGAAATATTGAACGAATTGCGGATCGCAGCCGGCCTGCAGGAGCATCATCATTTCCGAAAAGCCGAGGAGCGTGCCGACGTTGACGCGCAGTTGTCGGCGCGCGTTCCACACCGCCTCGAGCAGAGGCAGGAAGGCGCGCACCTCCGGCGAAGGCTGGCCGTCCCAGATGGACACCAGGTTGCGCACCGCCTCGCGCCGGATCGGGCGCGCCAGCGCGGCGTCCATGCTGATGGAGGACAGCACTTCCTCCGCCAGCTTGGAGTAGACGCAGCGGTGCAGCCAGCGGTCCACCTCGCGCCGCAGCAGCGGACGGGAAGCGTGCTCGCGCGGCACCGCGTCCTCGGTGGCGTAGTCCACCAGCCGCCAGGTGTTCATGCGCGCCATCAAGAGGGCGCGACCGAGCAGCGCCCGCGAGGGCAGGAACATGTCCACGTCGGCGTCGCTCGCCTGCGCGTACAACTCGACCAGCGTGTCGAGGTCGCGGCGGCGCGAGCCAAGCGAACTCTCGCGGAACACGCCCGGGAACACGCTCAGCGCGCGCGCCACCCCTTCGACCCGCTCCACGTGCCGCACCAGGGCCTCGGTGAGTTCCTGTCCGGCCGGATGGCCGCCATCCACCAGCGTGTCGCGCACGCGTTGGAGAGTGAGCCGCTCTTCCTCCGGGAAGGGGCTGGGATGCGTGAAGCGAAGCGCCGGCGCGCCCATCGCGAAGATCTCAAGGGAGTCTAGGCGTGGGAGCCGTCCTGCGTCCACTTTCGCAAGTGATGAAACTGCCGCGAATTCACGACTAGAATGAAAAATCCGCCCCCGCGGGAACGATGCACTTGGGCCGCTTCGCATTTCTGTTCCTGATCGGCTTCCTGCCGCTCGGCGTCTTCGACGGCCTCAGCATCCTGCCCGCGCTTCCCGCCGGGCGCGGCCTCTCCACCCTGGGGCTGGTCCTCCTGGCGCTGCTGCTGGGAGGGTTGTTCTGGCTGCTGCGCCGGCCGCTCGCGCGCCTGCTGCCGCGCGGGCTCGAAGCCTCCGACGCCCTGCCGCTGGCCTGCGGACTGGCTTGCGCGCTGGTGCCGCAGATCGCGCCGCTGCTGCCGGGCAAGCAGCTCGGCGGGCGCCTGTCCTACAACCCGCCGTGGGCGCTGGCCAGCACGCTGGCCGGCTTCGTGATCGCGGTGATGCTGTTGGGGCGGCTGCTGCGGCGCGCCCGGCTGCCGCGGCGCGGAGTGGCGCCCCTGGGCCTCGCCGCCTGGCTGCTGCTGGCCGGAGTCTTCGCCTGGCAGGACGCCGGCCGCGCAGCGCGGATCGATCGCGCGCGCTGCGATCTGGCCGGAACGCTGGCGGCAGCGCACGAGCCGGACGTCACGCTGATCGTGCTCGACACCATGCGCGCCGAAGGCGTCGAAGGAAGCTTCCACGGCCAGGAGCTCATGCCGTTCACGCGCGACCTTCTGGCGGGCGCCCGGCGCTACTCGCAGGCCTACTCGAGCTCCAACAACACGCCGCCGGGCCACGCCAGCCTCTTCACCGGCCTCTATCCGGCCGAGTGCGGCACGCTGCCGAAGGGCCAGGCGCGGCTCGGCGGCGAGTTCACGACCGTGGCCGAATTCCTGCGCGGCTACGGCTACCGCACCGCCGGAATCACCAGCAATCTGCGCCTGGACCAGAGCGTCGGCTTCGGCCAGGGCTTCGAATTGTGGAACGACGATCTGGTCGTGGACCCGAGCGGCCGCGATGCCGCGCTGAGGCGCCTGTCGCTGTGCTCGCTGGCGCGCGCGCTCGGCGGCAAGGCGATGACCTCCGGCCTGAAGATTTGGGCGGATCGCACCGCCGCCGCCGATCAGAACGCGGTCACCGCCCTCGACACGACGGCGCAGGTCGGCCGGACCCTGGACGCGCTCGGTCCCCGCGACGGCGCGCCGGTCTTCCTCCTCGTCAACTACATCGATCCGCACCTGCCCTACGCGACGCGCCCGGATCTCGCCGCCGCCTTCCTGCCCAACGTCGAGGAAGCCGTGATGGAGCGCGCCCGCCACAGCGTGCAGGCCATGCTGGACCTGATCCTGGACCTGGGCCTGCAGCTCGAGCGCGGCGTCACGCCGGCGCGGCGCGCCGAATTCGACCGGCGGCTGGCCTGGCTGCGCGAGGCCTACTGGGAGCAGTGCCGGCAGACGGACGAGGGCCTGCGCGGACTCTTCAGCCTGCTGCGCCAGCACGGCCTGCTCGACCCGGAGGATCTGGTGGTGATCACCTCGGACCACGGCGAGCAATTGGGCGAGCAGGGCGGATTCCTGCACGGCAGCGCGCTGTTCCAGCAGTCCGTGCGCGTGCCCTTCGCGGTGCTGGGGGGGGGATTCACGCCCGGCCTCGATGCCGCGGTGGTGTCCGGGGTGGACTTCTTCCCGACGGTGCTGGCGGCTCTCGGCGTGGAGGACGCGGCGTGGCCGCGCGGCCTCGCCGGGCATCCGCTGCAGGAGCCGGTGCCGCCCGATCGCCTCGCGCGCTTCGAGTCGGGCACTCTGCGCGGGTTCGTGCAGGGATCGCGCAAGATGATCGCCAAGGACCACGGCGACCGCCTCGAGTGGACGCACGCTTTCGACTTGGCCGCGGATCCGGAGGAGAGCGTGAACCTGCTCGCCGCAGCGCCCGACTGGGTGCGGCAGTTCCTGGAGGCGCCGCCGATCCGGCCTTCGGCCGACGCGGTGGTGCGGCGCGGCGGCGCGGGCGTGGATCTGGCCGTGCTCGGCTACGTGGACGAAGGGCAGCCGCGGAAATAGCCTCGTCCCGCATGGCGGAAGCGGCGATCGGCTGGCTGGAGCTCTATCGCGCCTCGCTCTACGCCTACGAAATTCCCGGCGGCGCGGGCTGGCGCCGCTTCGCGCTCGACGGCGCCGAGCCCGCCGGCGTGGGCGCGAGCGTGACGCTGATCACGGCCTGGAATCCGCAGTCCGAGGAGCGCTCCACGGAGTGGAACGAGGCCGCGAACCGGCGCCTGGCCGCGGAATTGGCGGCGGCGCGTGTGCGCTTCACGCGGGCCTGCGGCTCCTCGCTGCCGGGAACGCATCCGGGCTGGCGCGAGGAGGGATTCGCGCTGCACGGATTGAGCCGCGCCGAGGCCCTGCGGTGGGGCCGCCACTGCGGCCAGCGCGCGCTCGTGTGGCTGGAATCCGGCGGCGCCGGACTGCTCTTCTGCGCCGACGGCGTCCTGCATCCTTGCGGACTGCGCGCCCTGCCGGAAGGCCCGGGGCCGCGGCTGCGCCCCGCGCGCGACTCCGACTCCGCCGGCATCATCGCGCTGATCGCCGCCGTCTATGACGAATATCCCGGCAACGTGCTCGACGTCGAGACGGAGGAGCGCGGTCTGCTCGCACCCGCCACGGCCTTCGAAGGCTTCTGGGTGCTGGAGCAGGACGGGCGCGTCGCCGGCTGCATCGCCGCGGTCACGCGCCAGCCCGGGCGGCGCATCGAGCTCAAGAAGTGCTATCTGGAGCCGGGCCTGCGCGGCCAGGGCTGGGGCCGGCGCCTGATCGGCCGCGTCGAGGACTACGCGCGCGCGCAGGGCTGCGCCGAGATCGAGCTCTGGTCCGACACGCGGTTCACCGCCGGCCACCGCGCTTACGAGGGCCTGGGCTGGCGCCGGACCGGGGCCGTGCGGGAATTGCACGACCTCTCCCGTTCCGTGGAGTGGCACTTCCTGAAAAGGTCCGAATAGTCCTCAAGGAGGGGGTCAGGAGCGGCCGATGAGCGCCCTGGAACGCCATGTTCAAACACCTCCTCACTCCTCTCGCTGCCGCCAGCCTGCTGTGCGTCGGCTGCTCGCAATTGAACCCTTTCGGCGGCGATTCGGACGAGACTCCGGTCGCTTCCGGCTCCTGGAATCAATCCAGCGAGACGGAAACCGCCTGGAATCAGGAGGAGGGATTCAATCCCACCGCCTCGAATCCGCAGACGAACAATTACGAGACCAATTCCCAGTTCCCGCTCGCCAACGAGACGGAGAACGAAGGCACCACCTACGGCTTCGCCAACGCCGAGGAAGCCTCGGCCGCGAACCCGTACGCCTTCGCCGGCTACGACGGTTCCAATGACCCCGCTGCGGAGCTCTTCGCCCGCGTCGAGAACCTGCAGGCCGCCAACAAGGCCCTGAGCGCGGACGTCAACGAGCTCAATCAGCGCTTCGGCGAGCTGCTCGCGATCTGCAAGACGAACGCGCAGCAGACCAACGCGGTCAACGCCAAGTTCACGGACGCCTCCAGCCAGATCAACGGCTTCGCCGGCACGCTGGCGGGCCTGGAGTCCGAAATCAATGGCATCGCCGCGGAGACCACCGCGGTGCGCAACGAGCTGCGCGACGTGCGGACCGACGTGCGCAACGTCAGCAACTCGACGACCGCGAACCTCACCCCGGTGATCGAGAACGCCAACAACTCGAACGGCAACTGGTTCAAGATCACGCTGGCCGTCCTGGTCGTGGGCTTCGCCACGCTGTCCTACTTCTGCTGGAAGGCCTTCAACGGCCGCAACGGCAACAACAACAACAACAACAACAGCAACGCGGCGAGCTACTAACGCCGATGCGCCTCGCGCTCCTTCCGCTCTGCGCGAGTGCGCTGATGACTCCGGGCTGCGCCCTCGCGGACGCGCCCGGAGAAGTCATCGTGATGAGTTCGACGATGCAGGACATGGCGGGGGACATCGAAGTGATGTCCGCGAGCCTGGGCGCGACCAACGAGAACCTGGGAACGACGAACGCCAGCCTCGGCAGCACCAACGCCGGCCTCGAGGGCATGGACCGGAAGCTGGGCCTGATGGTCGGCCAGATGACCAGCCTCGACGCGGGCATGACCGGGATGCAGGGAGCCATGCAGGAGACCAACCGCCTGCTGCTGGAAGTGCTGGGCGGCATCAACGCCACCAGCGCCGGACTGCAGGAGATGGGCGTGCAACTCGAGTCCATGCTCGCGGCCCTCGGGACGACCAACGCCGGCCTGGACCGCATGAGCGCCCAGCTCGACGGCCTCGGCCCGCAGGTGATCGGCGACGTGATGCCGATGGTCGAGAACGGCGTTGCGGGCGCCCGAGGCTGGCTGGTGCTGGCCGGCGCGGCGATCGTCGCCGCCTGGGGCACGCTGGTGGTGCTGCTGTGGCGCATCCACGGCGCCCTGCAGCAGCGCCGCGCCCCGGTGGCGTCCGAGGCGATCTTCGATCCGGCGGCCGCTTCGCGCTAGTTCCGCGAAGCCCTAATTCGCCGGCCACTCGAAGACGTAGAGGTGCTGCTCCTTGCGGCTGCCTCGCGAGACGCCGGCTTCGTCGAAGATCTCCACCTCGCTGCGGCGCAGCGCCTTCTGCGGCATGAGCGTGGCGGGATCGGTCAGCACCTCGTAGTGGTCCACGCGCACCGCGCGCCCGATGCGCCAGTCCTCCTGCAGCGGAGGCGTCAGCGCCGTCAGAGCTTCGGGGTCGAAATGCACCTCGAGCGTCAGGCGGATCCGCGGCCGTCCGGTTGACGATTCGATCTCGCCCGCGCGGAAGAGGAGCTCGGCCGGAATCTCGGCGCCGGGGCCGAGCAGGGCCGAGCGCGCGTCGCGGGCTTCGGCGCCCGGCAGCACCCGGGCGCCCTGCCAGCAGCCCACCCAGCACGCCCACGTGCGTCCGGCGTTGCTGGCGAGGGCTTCGAGGCGGGCGGATTCTTCGGCGCTCGGCCGGCCCGCGCTCAGGAGCTCGCGCAGGCTGCCGTCGGCGCCGATGCGCAGGCCCGGGAGCATCGCCTCGCTCCATTGGCCAGCCTGCAGCAAGCCCTGCGACGCGTCCTCGCTCAGCGGCGTGCCGCCGAGGCTTTCGAAGCGCAGTTCCTCGTGGCGCAGCACGAACCCCTCCTGCCCGGCCTCCGCGCCCCAGGTCAGCCGGTAGCTGAGTTCGGCGTCCTGGCCGGCCTTGCGCACGGTTTCGCGCACGCGCACGCTGCCGCTCGCAGGCCAGGCGAAAGTCAGAGACAGCGCGCCCGGCCGATCCTGGGCCAGTTCCGCGAAGGAATCCGCGGCGCGCAGGATCGCCGGCGCCGGCACCGAGTCCGGCGGCTCCGGGTCGCGCTGGCAGGCGGCGGCGGCCAGGAATGCGGCCGCCGCCGCCGGCAGGGCATGCCTCACGCCTTGTGCGGTCCCTTGGAGCCGGGCGCGCCTTCGCCCTTGGTCTCGCCGGACTTGTCGATCACGCGGCCCAGCACTCCGGGCAGTTCGATGCCGGCCTGCTGCGCCAGCTCGTGGATCGGCGGCAGCGATCCGATCAACCCGGACAAGAAGTTCGCCGTCGTGCGCTGGCCGTCGGCATGGGAGCCGGCGCCGTCCCACACGGTGATCTTGTCGATCTTGATGTTCTGGATCGCCTTGACCTGCTCGGCCACGATTTCCGGCAGTTTTTCCACCAGCAGGAAGGTCGGCGCAATCTCGGGCCGCGCGCCGCAGGCGTCCATCAAGCCCTTGTAACCCGCCGCCTTGGCGTCCAGCACCTTGCGGATGCCCTCCGCCTCGGCCAGGTACTTGAGCAGGATGGCGTCGGCCTCGCCGCGCGCCTCGCGCCGCGCGCGTTCGGCGGTGGCCTCGGCCTCGATCTCGATGCGCTGCTTCTCGATCTGCTGCGGCGCAATCTGCTCCTTGCCGAGGCGCGCCAGCTCCTGCTCGCGCTCGGCGTTGAAAATGGCTTCCGCGGCCTTCGCGTTGGCGACGTCGCCGCGGCGCTTGGCCTCGGCCTGCACTTCGCGCAGCTTGGCGTTGAAGTCGGCGATCTTGGCCTGGGCGACGTTTTCGCCCTCGACCGCCTGCATCTCGAAGCCGGCGACGGCGACGCGCTGCTTGCGCTCGGCGTCCTTCTCGCCTTCCACTCCGGACGCCACTTCGCGCGCGACGCTGACGGTCTGCTCGCGCACCGCGATGGCCTGGCCGGTCTGGCCGTCGCGCTCCTGCTGCGCCACGTCCACCTTGGCCTTGTTGATGGCCTCGGCGGCGGCGCGCTTGCCGATCGCCTCGATGTAGCCCGATTCGTCGGTGATGTCCCGGATGTTGACGTTGATCAAGTCCAGGCCGATCTTGTTGATCTCCTGCGCGACGTTCTCGTTGATCAAATTCATGAACTTCTCGCGGTCCTTGTTGATCTCTTCGATCGTCAAGGTCGCGATCACCAAACGCAGCTGGCCCAGGATGATGTCCTGCGCCTGCTCGCTGATGGCCCGCTCGTCCATGCCGAGCAGACGTTCCGCCGCGTTGTTCATCAGCACCGGATCCGTGCTGATGCCCACCGTGAAGGTGGAGGGCACGTTGACGCGGATGTTGTTCTGCGACAGCGCGCCGGTCAGCGGAATCTCGATCACCAGCGGATCCAGCTTGAGGTACTCGTAATCCTGGATCAGGGGCACCACGAAGGCGCCGCCGCCGTGCAGGCACTTCGCCGCGCGGTTGCCGCCGACTTTGCCGTAGATGACCAGAACGCGGTTCGACGGGCAGCGTTTGTACTGCCGAACCGTGAAAATGACCATGAACAGCAGCACCAGCACGATCGCGCCGACGATCGGCAGGAAGGCGGCCGCGTTGGAACTGATGCCGAGGGTTTCGGCGAGGCCCTCTTGGGCGGCGAGAAGCGAAAAGGAGGGAGTCATAGGGCTTTGACCGTGACGGTGCGGTCGGAGTTGACCTGCACGATGCGGACGCGGGTCTTCGTGGGCAGCGCCGCGCCTTCGCTGATGGCGTTGACGATGCGCTGGCGCTGCTGCAGCACCAGGCGCACCTGGCCCGATCCTTCGCCGCGCGCCGGCACGTTGGCGTAAACCTCGCCGACCGCGTCCTTGGCGCCGGCCAGATCCAGAGTGCCGCTGGCTTCCAGTTTGCGCACGCCGCGGAACAGCGAGCCGACCAGCAGCACCATGAGAATGCCGCCGAGCAGGCCGAGCGCGGCCGAGGCGCCCGGGCTCCAGTGCAGACCGGCGCGGAAGGCGTAGCCGGTCCAGCCGAATCCCATCAGGAAGGCGGTCACGCCTTGCACCGACAAGAATTGGGCGGCCGCGCCGGAATCGCCGTGGTGCATCGCGCCGTGCGGGTCCCCGGCCGTGTCGAAGCCGGTGTCCACGCCGCCGCCGTCCGCGTCGCCGATGCCGCCGAAGGCGAGCATGATGAGGCGGAACAGGAAGAAGATCGTGCCCGCCATCGCGGGCGCGGTGAACCAGAGGACTTCGGGGTCGAGGAGCTTTTCCATGGTGGCTTGCGCCGCGCGCATTCTAGCCATTTGAAACGCGTCCGAACGCCCGATTGGCGGCGCGCTTAGAATCGGGCGGATGTTCGAACCGCTCGGCCGGGACTTCCTGGAGCAGCCCGACGCCTTCGAGCGGCGCATTCTCGAGCTTTGGCGCTCGGAGGATCTGCTGGCGCGCACCCTGGAGGCGCGCCGCGACGCGCCGGCGTTCGTCTTCTACGAAGGGCCGCCGACCGCCAACGGCAAGCCGGGCATCCACCACGTCCTGGCGCGGACGATGAAGGATTCGGTCTGCCGCTACCACACCATGCGCGGCAAGAAGGTCCTGCGCAAGGCCGGCTGGGACACCCACGGCCTGCCGGTGGAGCTGGAGGTCGAGAAGCAGCTCGGCATCAGCGGCAAGCCCGACATCGAGAAGCTCGGCATCGGCGAGTTCAACCGCCTGTGCCGCGAGTCGGTGTGGGCGTACAAGCAGGACTGGGAGCGCCTGTCGGAGCGGATCGGCTATCTGCTCGACTACGAGCATCCCTACGTCACCTACGAAAAGGACTACATCGAGAGCGTGTGGTTCCTGCTCTCGCGCTTCGCCGCCAACGGCCTGATGTACCCGGGGCGCAAGGTGCTGCCCTGGTGCGGCCGCTGCGGCACCGGCCTGTCGAGCCACGAGGTCAGCCAGGGCTACAAGGATCTGGACGATCCCTCGGTGTGGGTGAGTTTCCCGCTGATCGGGGCGCCCGGCCTGCTGGAGGACGCGTCGCTGGTGGCCTGGACCACCACGCCCTGGACGCTGCCCTCCAACTTCGCCGCGTGCGTGCATCCGGACTTCGAGTACGCCGTCGCGCGCGCCGACGGCGCGAAGTACGTGCTGCTGGCCTCCAAGCTGGCCGAGGTGTTCGGCGAGGGCAAGGCGGAGATCCTCGGCAGCGTGAAAGGCCATGAATTGACCTTCCTGCGCTACCGGCCGCTGTTCGAGTGGCAGGGCGGCCGCGAGCTGCTGGCCGGCGGCGGGGCCCATCGCGTGGTCGCGGACGCCTTCGTCAGCGCCGACGAGGGCACCGGCATCGTGCACATGGCGCCCTACGGCGCCGACGACTTCCGCATCGGCCAGCGCGAGCAGATGCAGGTGCGCCTGTGCGTCGGCGAGGACGCGCGCACGCTGGCGCAGATCGGCGTGGTGCCGGCGGGCACCTTCTTCCGCGATGCCAACAAGGAGCTGGCGCGCGATCTCAAGCAGCGCGGCCGGCTGGTGAAGCTGGCGCAGTACCGCCACTCCTATCCGCACTGCTGGCGCTGCGACACGCCGCTGATCTACTTCCCGGCGCCGGCCTGGTTCCTGAAGACCACGGCCTACAAGGACGAGATGCTGCGCGCGAACGCGGCCATCCGCTGGTCGCCGGCCGAGATCGGCAGCGGCCGCATGGGCGAGTGGCTGGCCAACAACGTGGACTGGGCGCTGTCGCGCGACCGCTTCTGGGGCACGCCGCTGCCGGTGTGGCAGTGCGGCGAGAATCCCGGGCACTGGCGCTGCCTCGGCAGCTTCGCCGAGCTCGCGGAGCTGGCCGGCGCGCTGCCCGCGGACTTCGATCCGCACCGGCCGGCGGTGGACGAGCCCGCTTTTCCGTGCACCCACGGCGGCGGAGCCTGCCCGGGCACGATGCGGCGCGTGCCGCAGGTGATCGACTGCTGGTTCGACAGCGGCGCCATGCCCTTCGCGCAGCATCACTGGCCCTTCGAGAACCGCGCGCTCGTGAAGTCGCAGTTCCCGGCCGACTACATCGCCGAGGGCGTGGACCAGACGCGCGGCTGGTTCTACACCTTGCACGCGATCGGCACGTTCATGAGCTGCGTGGACCGGGACCGGGCGCAGTGGGGATTTCCCGAGGGCGGCGCGTACCGGTCCTGCCTGGTCAACGGCCTGCTGCTCGACGCCAAGGGCCAGAAGATGTCCAAGCGGCTGGGCAATCTGGTCAAGCCGGACGAGGCCATCGCGCGCCACGGCGTGGACGCGATCCGCTGGAGCCTGACGGCGGCGGGGGCGGCGCACCAGTCGCGCCGCTACGACGACGCGGCCATCGAGGACACGCGCCGCCGCGTGCTCGGCACGCTGGCTTCCTGCTACGACTTCTTCGCGCTCTACGCCGGCACCGAAGGCTGGACGCTGGAGCAGCGCGCCGAGGCGCGGCCGCGCGCGGAGCGGCCGGCGCTGGACCGCTGGATCCTCGACCGCCTCGACGGCGCGGCGCTGGCCTGCGCGCAGGCCTGGGAGACGCTCGAGCCGCATCTGGCCGCGCGCGCGCTCGACGGCCTGATCGTGGACCATCTGTCCAACTGGTACGTGCGCCGCTCGCGCCCGCGCTTCTGGGGCGGCACGACGCGGCCGGATCAGCTGGACGCCTTCGCCACGCTGCACGAGGTCCTGGAGGCCGTTTGCCGCCTGTGCGCGCCCATTGCGCCGTTCCTCTCCGAGGATCTGGCGCGGCGGCTGCTGCCCGCGGGCGGATCGGTGCACATCCGCAGCTTTCCGGTTCCGGCGCCGCGGAACCATCCGGAGACGCCGCTCGAAATGGCGATCGAGCCCGTTCTGCGTGTGGCCAAGCTGGGCCGCGCCAAGCGCGAGAAGGTCGGGATCCGCACGCGCCAGCCGCTGCGGCGCCTCACGGTGCTGCTGCCGACTCTGAATTCCTTCAAGGTCAGCCCGGACCTGCCCTCGCCGCTGAACTTCGAGCGCGAGCTGAAGGAGGAACTGAACGTCAAAGAAGTCGTGTGGGAGGAGAATCCGGAAGACGCGGGCGTGCGCACGATTGTCAAACCGAACTTTCCGACGTTGGGCCCGAAGGCGGGCGCCAAGATGAAGGCGATTGCAGCCGAGATCGGCAAGATGCACTGGTCGCAGGCCCAGGCGATCCGGGGCGGCGCCGAACAGTTCGAATTCGAAGGCGTTCGTCTCGCGCCGGAGGACCTGACGATTCAGTACCTGCCCGGCGAAGGACAGGAAGCGGAGTCCGACGGCTTCGTCACCATCGTGCTGGACACCGCGCTCACGCCCGAGCTGGTGCGCGAGGGCCTCGCGCGCGAGGTCATCAGCCGCCTCCAGACCCAGCGCAAGGAAAGCGGATTTGCGATCGGCGACCGGATCCGGGTCCGCATCCACGCCACCGGCGAGGTCCGCAAGGCGATCGAGGAGCACGGCCGGTGGATCGCCGAGGAAGTCCTGGCCCCGCATGGCCTGGAGCTGCTGGACGCGCCCGCGGACGACCTGAAGGCCTGCGAAATGCCCGACGGGCCGGAAATCCGGGTCGGCGTGACGAAGCTGCCGGCGGGCGCTAGAGTCTGAGCGTGTCCGCGGTTCGCCGGGGCATACGGCCTCCGGTCCGATGATTCCTGAACGGGAGCATCGCTCCGGGACGGGTAAACCGCCTCGGGCTGCGTCCCACTTTGATCGAGGGACCTGGTGGTCCTGACCCCGCCGGCCGCGACACACACGCCGCCCCGCGTCCGCCTTCGCAAGAAGGAGAATGCGGGGCGCGTCGTTTTTCCGGGCGCAAATTTCACCGGGCAGCGTTTGCGCTGGAATCCGCGGCGAGCCCCCGGCAGAATGCCGAGGTGCAACCCCTCCGACTTTTCTTCGTCCCCCTGCTCTGCCTTGCGACCTCCTGCGGAGGCAAAGAAGCCGATTCCGGCGCGAATCACGTCGTCGAGGAAGTGAAACTCGACCTCGGCAAGCCGGCCGCGGAACCGCCGGCGCCGCAGCCTGCGCCCGCCGCGCAGCCGAAGGCCGAAGAGGTCCAGCCCGCGCCCGCCAGCGCGCCCAAACGCAACGAAGGCAGCGAAGCCGCGGCGCTCGACGCCTGGCACCGCGCCCAGGCGGCCTCGCGCCAAGCCGATCCCGGCGGCAAGGCCTCCGCGGCCGCTCTGGCCGCCTTCGGCCAGGCCCTGCAGGGCGGCGCCGCCGCGTATCAGGCGCAATTGGCGCAGAAGCCGCCCACCGCGCTCGGCGCCGACTTCCAACGCCTGGCGCAGGCCTTCGGCGCCGGCGGCACCGCCGGCCTGGAGCAGGCGATTCTCACCGGCGGCGCCAACAGCGCCACCTATCTGGCCTGGAACGAGCTCCTGGCCGTGCGCTCCCTGGAACTGAACGAGACCGTGCGCGGGGGCCAGGCCCTCGGCCGCCTCGTGAGCGGAATGGCCACGGCCGGCTATCCGCGCGAGCGCATCCTGGAACTGGCGCCGCTGGCGAAGCGCGTCGCCGACGGGATCGGCGGGGTGATTCCGGCGAAGGAGTACGTCGTGGTCAAGAACGACTCCTACTGGAAGATCTGCAGCAATCTGCGCAAGCAGGGCCAGCCGACCGAGCCGGGCTGGATCAAGCTCTTCAACCGGCGCAAGGGCGACAACATCGCCGTCGGCGACAAGCTGCGCATTCCTTCCACTTCGCTGCGCGTCGAGGCCTGGCGCCAGCTGCGCTTCGTGGCCGTTTTCGCCGGCGATCTGCCGGTGCGCATCTATGCCTCCAGTTCGGGCAAGCCGGAATCGCCGACGCCGCTGGGGGAGTTCACCCTCAAGGTTTGCGAGAAACAGCCGGTTTACTACCCGCCGAGCGCCCCCGCGGTGCCCTACGGCAATCCGGAGAACCCGCTCGGCGAGCGCTGGCTGGGCTTCGCCGAGGACAAGCAGTACGGCCTGCACGGCACCAACAGCGAGCAGACCATCGGCAGTTTCGAGACCGGCGGCTGCGTGCGCATGCACAACAGCGACGTGCTCGAGCTCTTCGACCTGGTCGGCCCCGGCGCCAAGGTCAAGATTCACGCCTGAGCGCGGCGCGGCGCGCCTGCACCCAGGAATCGGCGAATCCGGCGCTCAGGCCGATGCCGGCGGTGCGCACCTCGCCGGCCAGATCCGGCCCGGCGCCGACCGTGAAGCCCAACTTCGGCGCCACGAAGCTCAGGGTCCAGGTGGCGCGGACCGCCGAGCCCCAGACCGCGCCGGTGGTGGCGTCGAGGCCGCTCGGCAGATCCACGGCCAGGACCGGGCGCTGGGCGGCGTTGAGGGCCTGAATCAGGCGGGCGGCGGCTCCGAGAAGGGGCCGGTCCAGGCCCAGGCCGAAGAGGGCGTCCACCACCAGGTCGCGGCCGGCCAGGAGCTCGGCCAGAGGGGTGTCCGGATGGGCCGCGCGGATCCCCAACCGGGGCAGGATGGCGAGGGCCGGCTCGCCCAGGCTGAGGGCCCGCGGCAGGCCCAGCGGCAGGGCCACCCGGACGTCCAGGCCGCCTCCCGCCAGATGCCGCGCCGCGACCAGGGCGTCGGCGCCGTTGTGGCCTGTGCCGCACAGGAGCAAGATCTTTGTAAACCCTTTCTCCTGCGCAATTTGCGTGATCGTCTGCGCCAGGGCGGCGGCCGCATTCTCCATCAAGAGCGCGGCCGGCAGGCCGATACTCTTCTGCAGGTGCTGATCGAAGGCGCGGGCCTCCTCTCCGGTCCAGCTGCCGAGGGCGCTCATTTTCTCAGGGGAACACTTGACGCCGATCCATGAGGCTTTACCATATCGCCCCGCTTCGGCACGGACTCCTCCGCAAGGAAGGATTTCGGCGCCGTTCCGGCCGCTCCCTCGAGACCCGGCGATGGCACTTGACGCTTGCCCTGCGCAGGCGCAAAATGCCCAACCGGCTCCTCACGGAGCAACCCAACGGGCCGCAGTCGGCCCCGTTCTCTCAAAACAAGGATGACCCTGTCGAAAGAGAAGAAGCGCTGATTTTTGCCGGACAAACCCTGTGTGCCAGAGTGCGGGTTCCGCAAGGAACTCGAGCGAAGGCGCGCTACAAACAAAGTGAAGGGTTTGATCCTGGCTCAGAGTGAACGCTAGCGGCGTGGATTAGGCATGCAAGTCGCGCGTGAAAGTCCGCAAGGATGAGTAAAGCGGCAAAAGGGTGAGTAATACATGGTTAACGTATCCCCGGCACTGGAACAACCACTGGAAACGGTGGCTAATACCAGATGGCCCCCGAGATCCTCATGGATTTTGGGGTAAATGGTAGGGACCTTCGGGCCTGCCGGCTAGGGAGCGGACCATGGGCTATCAGCTAGTTGGTGAGGTAATGGCTCACCAAGGCTATGACGGCTAGGCGGTCTGAGAGGATGGCCGCCCACATCGGGACTGAGACACTGCCCGGACTCCTACGGGAGGCTGCAGTCGAGGATCTTCCGCAATGGGCGAAAGCCTGACGGAGCGACGCCGCGTGAGGGATGAAGGCCTTCGGGTTGTAAACCTCTTTCGCCCGTTACGAATGCCCGGACGTAAATAGCGTCCTGGTTGACTAAGGCGGGTAAAGAAGCACCGGCTAACTACGTGCCAGCAGCCGCGGTAATACGTAGGGTGCAAGCGTTACTCGGAATCACTGGGCGTAAAGGGTGCGTAGGCTGCCTATTAAGTTGGATGTGAAAGCCCTCGGCTTAACCGAGGAACTGCGTCCAAAACTGGTGGGCTTGGGGTTGGTAGGGGACAGTGGAACTCCAGGTGGAGCGGTGAAATGCGTAGAGATCTGGAGGAACTCCGGTGGCGAAAGCGACTGTCTGGGCCATACCCGACGCTGAGGCACGAAAGCCAGGGGAGCAAACGGGATTAGATACCCCGGTAGTCCTGGCCGTAAACGATGGACACTAGCTTGGGGAGCCTTCGGGCCTCCCTTGCGAAGCTAACGCGTTAAGTGTCCCGCCTGGGGAGTATGCGCGCAAGCGTAAAACTCAAAGGAATTGACGGGGGCTCACACAAGCGGTGGAGCATGTGGTTTAATTCGAAGCTACGCGAAGAACCTTACCCAGACTTGACATGGACGGATTAGCTCCCGGAAACGGGAGTGACAGCCTTCGGGTTGGAACGTTCACAGGTGTTGCATGGCTGTCGTCAGCTCGTGTCGTGAGATGTCGGGTTAAGTCCCTGAACGAGCGAAACCCCTGTCGTCAGTTGCCAACACGTAATGGTGGGGACTCTGACGAGACTGCCGTGGTTAACACGGAGCAAGGTGGGGACGACGTCAAGTCATCATGGCCCTTATGTCTGGGGCTACACACGTGCTACAATGGGCGGTACAGAGGGTTGCCAAGCCGCGAGGCGGAGCTAATCCCCAAAGCCGTTCCCAGTTCAGATTGGAGGCTGCAATTCGCCTCCATGAAGCTGGAATCGCTAGTAATCGCGGGTCAGCACACCGCGGTGAATATGTTCCTGAGCCTTGTACACACTGCCCGTCAAGCCACGAAAGCTGGAAGTGCCTGAAGTCGCTAAATGAACCGCAAGGACAAGTGGCGCCCATGGCAAGTTCGGTGATCGGGACTAAGTCGTAACAAGGTAGCCGTAGGGGAACCTGCGGCTGGACCACCTCCTTTTCAGAGGACAAACTGAACTCGCTTCGGCGAGAAAGCCTGGCGGCCGCGCAAGCGGTCGCTCAGGAAGACAATTCAGGGTAACTTAGGTTACCCAAGGTAAAGAAAAGCGCATCCAATCGATCGACAGGGTCATTCCTTCTCCACACTCGGCGCAAGCCGGTGATCGGGCCAGTAGCTCAGCGGTTAGAGCACCCGCCTGATAAGCGGGAGGTCTGTGGTTCGATTCCACATTGGCCCACCAGCTGTCCATCCGGGCAGGGGGTGTAGCTCAGTTGGAAGAGCATCGCGTTTGCAACGCGAAGGTCACGGGTTCGAACCCCGTCGCCTCCACCAGCTCTGAATCGAGAGCCCGATCAGTGGAAAACAAGATCATTGAAAACAAGGCAGGAAGCGTTCGTCGAATGAAATCGAGCGCGAAAGAAGATCCAAGCAGAGAAGCGTGCATGGAGGATGATCTGGCGTCCAGAGCCTAAGAAAGACGTGGCATAGCTGCGATAAGCCCCGGGGAGCCGCTAAGCAGGCATTGATCCGTGGATTTCTGAGATGCGGAAACGCGTTGGGGGTTGTGCCCCATCAACCCATGGTGAATACATAGCCATGAGGTAGGGAACGAGGGGAACTGAAACATCTCATTACCCTCAGGAAAAGAAAGAAACCTCGATTCCCCTAGTAGCGGCGAGCGAAAGGGGAAGAGCCTAAATCGGCGTTGTGTCAAGGCGGTGGCCGTTGCAACGTCGAGGTCGTGGGACTCTCAGGCGGAACCACCATTCCGCGATGAAGTTACAAAACGTCTGTCTAGCTGAACGACCTGGAAAGGTCGGCCGTAGAGGGTGATAGGCCCGTAGGCGAAAGGCAGGCGTCTTCAGAGAGTATCCCGAGTAGTACCCGACACGTGAAATCGGGTGTGAATCTGCGGAGACCACTCCGTAAGGCTACATACTCCTGGACGATCGATAGCGAATAGTACCGCGAGGGAACATTGAAAAGATCCCCGGTGAGGGGAGTGAAAAGTACCTGAAACCATGCACGTACAAGCTGTCGGAGGCCTATGCCGTCGCAAGACGGAATGGCTGACGGCGTGCCTTTTGCATAATGATCCGGCGACTTACGACATCAGGCAAGGTTAAGTGGCTCCGCCACGTAGCCGAAGCGAAAGCGAGTGCGAATAGCGCGTCAAGTCGGGCGTCGTAGACCCGAAAGGAGGTGATCTAACCATGGGCAGGGTGAAGCGGATGTAATAATCCGTGGAGGCCCGAACCAGTGCGGGTTGCAAACCACTTGGATGATCTGTGGTTAGGAGTAAAAAGCTAATCGAACTTCCAGATAGCTGGTTCTCCCCGAAATAGCTTTCGGGCTAGCGTCGAGAAACGTAACACGCGGGGGTAGAGAGACTGATTCAGAATGGGGGGCTACCCGCCTACCCACCTGAGCCAAACTCCGAATACCGTGTGGATCAGCTCGGCAGTCAGACGGTGGGCGATAAGGTTCATCGTCAAGAGGGAAACAGCCCAGACCGCCAGTTAAGGCCCCCAAGCATGACTAAGTGTGGTAAAGGATCTGGGATTGCTAAGACAGCCAGGATGTTGGCTTAGAAGCAGCCATCATTTAAAGAGTGCGTAATAGCTCACTGGTCGAGCAGTCCTGGGCCGAAAATGAACGGGACTAAGTCATGCGCCGAAACTGCGGACTCACGGGAGGGAATCCCGTGTTTGGTAGGGGAGCGTCGATTGTGCGTCGAAGCCGTACGGAAACGAACGGTGCAGCGCAATCAAGTGCTTCTGCCGGAATGAGTAGCGATAAAAGAAGTGAGAATCTTCTTCGCCGTAAACCTAAGGTTTCCTGGGGAAGGGAATTCCACCCAGGGTTAGTCGGGACCTAAGGCGAGGCCGAAAGGCGTAGTCGATGGACAACGGGTCAACATTCCCGTACCACCGAAGATCGTTTGACCGATGGTGTGACGGATTCTTGAAGGTAGTCGTGGCGTTAGTCGTCCACGTACAAGCCCGAGGGATGCTGTAGGCAAATCCGCAGCGCAAGTCCCAGAGGTGATGTCGAGGCTTTGAGCCGAAGCTACTGGAGAGGGTCCCTGGAAAAGCATCTAGGGAGATCAACGGTGCCCGTACCAAAACTGACACAGGTTGGTGAGGAGAGCATCCTAAGGCGCTCGAGATAACTGCAGTTAAGGAACTCGACAGATTCACTCCGTAAGTTCGCGATAAGGAGAGCCCCAGACTGAAAAGAAGCTTGCCTTCTGATCGGGAAAGGGCCGCAGAGAATCGGGGGTGGCGACTGTTTACCTCAAACACAAGGCTCTGCGAAGCCATAAAGGCGACGTATAGGGCCTGACGCTTGCCCAATGCTGGAAGGTCAAGAGGAGATGTCAGCCGCAAGGCGAAGCATTGAATTGAAGCCCCAGTGAATGGCGGCCGTAACTATGACGGTCCTAAGGTAGCGAAGTTCCTTGTCGGGTAAGTTCCGACGCGCATGAATAGCGTAACGACCTCCCCATTGTCTCAACTGCAGGCTCGGCGAAATTGTAGTCGAGGTGAAGATGCCTCGTAGCCGCACCAAGACGGAAAGACCCCGTGAACCTTTACTGCAGCCTGGTATTGGGCCCTGGTTCAACATGTGTAGGATAGGTGGGAGGCGCTGATCCCGGCACGCTAGTGTCGGTGGAGCCATTGGTGAAATACCACCCTTGTTGAACTAGTGTTCTAACTTGGTACCGTGAATCCGGTCCAAGGACAGTTTCAGGTGGGCAGTTTGGCTGGGGCGGTCTCCTCCCAAAAAGTAACGGAGGAGCCCGAAGGCACCCTCAGGCCGGTTGGCAATCGGCCGCAGAGCGTAAGGGTATAAGGGTGCTTAACTGTGAGACTCATAAGTCGAGCAGATGTGAAAGCAGGGCCTAGTGATCCGGCGGACTCCACGTGGAAGGGCCGTCGCTTATCAGACAAAAGGTACTCCGGGGATAACAGGCTGATCTCCCCCAAGAGTCCACATCGACGGGGAGGTTTGGCACCTCGATGTCGGCTCATCGCATCCTGGGGCTGGAGAAGGTCCCAAGGGTTTGGCTGTTCGCCAATTAAAGCGGTACGCGAGCTGGGTTCAGACCGTCGTGAGACAGGTCGGTCCCTATCTGGTGTGGCTGTAGGACACTTGCGGAGCCCTTTCCCTAGTACGAGAGGATTGGGAAGGACGAAGCTCTGGTGCACCTGTTGTCTCGCTCGAGGCATGGCAGGGTAGCTAACTTCGGAACGGATAAGTGCTGAAAGCATCTAAGCGCGAAGCCTTCTCCAAGACAAGGTGTCCCAATTAGGGCCGTGGGAGACGACCACGTTGATAGGCGGTAGCTGCAAGCACAGCAATGTGTTCAGGCGAGCCGTACTAATCGCCCGATCGGCTTGGTTCCCCTTCCGCGTCGCGCGCAAGCGCGCCCCGGAAGGGATTCGCTCCGGTTTCTAAAACGACGAACGCTTCCTGTCACCAAATGTCCGGTGCACATAGGCTGTTGGCAATACCCGATCCCATTCCGAACTCGGTCGTCAAGCAGCGGCCGCCGATGATAGTGCTTTGGCGCGAAAGTAGGTCAGTGCCGGACTTTAAATTGATGCCGCGGGGCTAAACCCCCGCGGCATTTTTTTTTGTGGTGGTGTTGGGGTGTTTTGGGTCATGTGCGCCTCCGGGCCGGGCTCCGCGCGCGGCGGGCGGCATTCGCGCGCAGTGCTGAGGGCCGGCGCTGGGCGATGGGCGCGCGTGGCACGAAGCGGCGTCGCGGCGCGGCGCGCGGGAAGAGGCGCGCTCTGCAATGCCCGCGCGCGCGGACCCGGCCCGTCGGCGCCCATGTCCCATGACTCCGCCGACACTGGGAAACCCAGCGGCGGCTGAGACTGGGCATCGCTTCCGAGTCCTTTGACCTCTTGGGGAAGACTCGTGCGTCGTGGGTCGTGTGCGCCTCCGGGCCGGGCTCCGCGCGCGGCGGGCGGCATTCGCGCGCAGCGCTGAGGGCCGGCGCAGCAGAAGCCGCGGCAAGAGGCGCGCTCTGCAATGCCCGCGCGCGCGGACCCGGCCCTGCGGCGCTCATGACACTCGACGGACGCACTCAGGGATTCAGGCGCGCGCAGGCGGAGGAGTCGGAGGCTCAGGACCAGCAGCACTCTTCCTCGGCCACCCAAAGGGTGAGGAGTCGAGCGGTGGAATACGGCGACGGGTCCGGGGTCGGCTCGAGCCGGCATTGCAGAGCGCGCCTCTTGCCGCGCGTAGTCCTGCTCCGCCGCTCGGCCTCACACGCGCGCGTCGATCTGCACCGGCCGCTCCGCGCTGCGCGCGAATGCCGCCGGCGCGAGCCGAGCCCCGGACCCGGCGCCGCAAGACACAGCTCACACCACCGAGCCCGCCAATGCCGCCGGCCCGAGCCGAGCCCCGGACCCGGCGCCGCAGGACCGCTATCCTCCCCAAGAACCATGTGCGGCAGATACTTGTTGGAGTCAAGACAACCTCAAGTCGTGAGCAGTTTCTTCGGCCTCGAGGATCTCGATTTGGGGACACGATGGAACGTCGCGCCGACGCAGGAGATGCCGGTGGTGCGCCTGAATGAAGAAGGAAAACGGGTCGTGGCGCGGCTGCGGTGGGGCCTGATTCCGTCCTGGTCGAAGGAGGCCGCGGTCGGCCAGCGGATGATCAATGCGCGCGCGGAGACCGTGGCGGAGAAGCCTTCGTTTCGCTCGGCGTGGAAAGCGCGGCGCTGCATCGTGCCGGCCACCGGGTGGTACGAGTGGCAGGCGACCGCGGCGGGGAAGCAGGCCTGGCTGCTGCGGCGCGCCGACGCGCCCTTTACGCCCTTCGCCGGCCTGTGGGAATCCTGGCAGGACCCGGCGGGGGGGCGGGTGCTGGAAACCTTCACCATTCTCACGACCGAGGCCGTCCCGGAATTGGCGACAGTTCACAACCGCATGCCGGTGGTGCTCGAGCCGTCCGACTTTGGCGCCTGGCTGCAGGCGGACGGCCCGCCGCCGGATCTGACGGAGCTCGCCCGTCCGCGGCCAGGACGGGCCTGGAGTCAGACGGCGGTGTCCGACCGGGTCAACAATCCGCGTAATGAGGGCCCAGAATGCATCTTGCCGGATAGACTCGAATCATGATCCTCGCCGCGGGACTCCTGATCGCGCTGCCGGTCCAGCAGGTCGGCGGCACTTGGCAATTTGACAATCCGGTGCATGGCGGACAGAGCTACGACCGCCTCGGCACGGAGGTGCTGTGGATCGGCGACGTGAACGGCGACGGTTACGACGATTGGGCGGCGAGCGGAAACCAGGTCTGGTACCGGGCCACCGTGGTGGAGATCCGTTCCGGCGCCGACAGCCGCCTCCTTGGCGCGTTGCACGAGCCGGTGATGGACACGGGCTTCGGCCAGGGACTCGCGGCGATCGGCGATCAAGATTTCGACGGCGTGCCCGACCTTGCGGTGGGCGCTCCGCGGGCCGACCCCGGCGGACTGTCGAACGCCGGCACCGTTTACTTCTTCTCGCTTGCCTCGGGGCAGATTCTGCGGGAGTTTCACGGCTTCACGGCCGGGGACCTCATGGGCTCGGAGCTCGCCGGCGCCGGCGACGTGGACGGCGACCAGGTCGGTGATCTCCTGATGGGCGCCCACTACGCTTCGCCCGGCGGCATGGTGCTTCTGATCTCGGGCGCCTCGCTCAACGTGCTGCATCAGATCGTGATGAGCAACTCGGACCACCTTGGCAGCACGGTTCTCAGCGCGGGCGACGTGGACGGCGACGGCATTCCCGATTTCGCGGCGGCGGACGAGTGGGCCTCGTCCCGTTTGCCCCTCTCCGGCATGGTGCTCGTCTGGTCGGGCGCCACGGGGCTGGAGCTCTGCCGCCTGCACGGCGAGGAACCGAACGACACGCTCGGCAGCGGACTGGCCAACGCCGGCGACGTGGACGGCGACGGCTACGACGAGCTGTTCGTGAGCGCACCGAACGCCTTCCACCGGCCGACCGGCACCTACCCGGGCCGGGCCTATCTCTACTCGCCGCGCCTCCAGCAGATTCTGCTGGAGATCGAGGGCGAGGACGGCGTGTTCGATTCGCTGGGGCGCAGCGTCGCGGCCGGCCACGACCTGGACGGCGACGGCAGTTGCGAACTCGTCATGACGGCGAACGAGCACGCGGGCAGCTCGTACTGGCGTGTGATCTCGATCCGCTCCTCTGCCGACGGCGCGGAGTTGGGGCGCATCTCTTCCGAGCCGGCGGACTCCGGCTTCGCCTTTGATCTTGCCGCCGGCGGGACGGGCAGCGCGGACGGCCGGCCGCGCCTGTTGATCGGAACGCCGAGCGCCAGCCAGCCGCTCGTGAGTTCCACGGGCCGCGTGGACCAGCTCTTCTTCCACCCGCTCCTGGCGGCGACGCAGCACGAATTCTCGGCCGCCGCCGGGACGCAGATCGGCTTCCGGCTCGAGTTCCCCGGCGCGGACGCCGGCCTCGCCTACCTGCTGCTCGCCTCCGCCACCGGGCGCGGACCCGTGTCGGTGCGAGGGGTGGACGTCCCGCTCACGCCGGATGCGCTGACGATGCGCATCTTGGCCGGGCCGCTGCCTGGAATGAGCAACTGGCAGGGGAGCCTGGACGCGGAGGGCGGCGCCCTCGCTGGCATGACCGTGCCTGCCGGTGCCGCGGCTGCATGGATCGGCAGAACGCTGTGGATTGCCGCCGTCTCCTTCGCGGCGCCCGGGCAGCCGGAGCGGGCCTCGATCGCGCTGCCGCTCGCGATCCTGCCCTGACGCTCAGCCTTTGACGTTCAGGACCTGGCGCAGCTCGTGGACGACGTCCACGAGGTCGGTCTGATTGGCCATCACTTCGTCAATGGACTTGTAGGCGCCCGGGATTTCGTCGAGCACGCCGTCGTCCTTGCGGCACTCGATGCCCTGCGTCTGCGCTGCGAGATCCGCAGTCTTGAAGCGCTTGCGCGCTTCGGTGCGGCTCATGCGGCGGCCGGCGCCGTGCGAGCAGGAATCGAACGATTCGGCGCTGCCTTTGCCGCGCACCAGGTAGGAGCGCGCGCCCATCGAGCCGGGAATGATTCCCAGTTCGCCGGCGCCGGCGCGGATTGCGCCCTTGCGCGTCACCCAGACCTCGGCGCCGTAGTGCGTCTCGCGCGCGACGTAGTTGTGATGGCAGGCGACCGCGCGCTCGCGGCCGGCCACCGGCCGGCGCAGCGTCTTGCCCACGGCGGCAATCGCGTTTTCCAGCATGACTTCACGATTCCAGCGCGCGAAATCCTGCGCCCACGACACGGCGGCCAGATAGTCGTGGAACAGCGGCTCACCTTCTTCGAACCAGGCCAGATCGGCGTCCTCCAGGGTGACGCCGCGCTCGGCGAGCATGCCCTTGGCGCGCTCGATGAAGTAGCTGCCAATGCGGTTGCCGATGCCGCGCGATCCGGAGTGCAGCATCAGCCAGACGCCGCCTGCCTCGTCCAGGCACAGTTCGATGAAGTGGTTGCCCGTGCCGAGCGTGCCGAGGTGCCGGTGCGTGTTGGTGTGGTTGCCCACCAGCTTCGGATGCCGCGCCAGCACTTCGGGCAGCGCCTTCTCGAGGCTGCGCCGGCTCCACAGCCGCTGAATGGCCTCGGGCGTTTCGCCCCACGCGCCGCGGTCGTTGCGCCCGCCGTGATCGGTGCGGCCATGCGGCACCGCGCGCTCGATCGCGTGACGCACCGACTCCAGGCCGTCGGGCAGATCCTCGGCGCGCAGGTCCAGCCGCTGCGCGGTCATGCCGCAACCCAGGTCCACGCCGACCGCCGCCGGCACGATCGCGCCGCGCGTCGCGATCACGCTGCCGACCGTCGCGCCGATGCCCACGTGCACGTCCGCCATCGCCGCCACGTGATGGTGCACGAAGGGCAGGCGCGCGGCGCGGCTCAACTGCGCCAGCGCCTCGGCCTCAACCTCCTCGGTCCAGACGTAAACCTTGGCCGGACCATCCTCGAGAATCTTGCGAATCGGCATGCAGGCGCGCAGCCTAGCGCGCCGCGGCCGGCTCAGGCCAGAATCTCTTTGACGACCTTCCCTTCCACGTCGGTCAGGCGGAAGTCGCGGCCGGCGTAGCGGAAGGTCAGCTTCTCGTGGTCCAGGCCGAGCAGGTGCAGCAGCGTGGCGTGCAGGTCGTGCACGTGCACTTTGTCCACGGCGGCGTAGAAGCCGTAGTCGTCGGTGGCGCCGTAAGAAAAGCCGTTCTTGACCGCGCCGCCCGCCATCCACACGGTGAAGCCGTGCGGGTTGTGGTCGCGGCCGTCGCGGCCGCCCTCGGAGACTGGGGTGCGGCCGAATTCGCCGCCCCACAGCACCAGGGTGTCCTCCCAGAGGCCGCGCGCCTTGAGGTCGGCGAGCAGGCCGGCGATGGGCTTGTCCACTTCCATCGCGTTCTTGGCGTGGTCGGCCTTCAGGCCGCCGTGCTGGTCCCACTTGTAGGAGTGCGTGCACTGCACGAAGCGCACGCCGGCCTCGGCGAGGCGCCGCGCCATCAGGCACTGGCGGCCGAAGTTGTCGGTGGGCATCGCGTCGATGCCGTAGAGCTCCTTGGTCGCTGCCGATTCGCTGCCGAGGTCGAGCACCTTCGGCGCTTCCAATTGCATGCGGAAGGCCAGCTCGGCGGCTTCGATGCGCGCGTCGAGCGCGTCCTCGGAGCTGCCGGCGCCCGGATGCTCTTCGCGGTGGCGGCGGTTGAAGTCCTGCACCAGGTCCAGCTGCCGCCGCTGCTCTTCCTGATCGAGTTTCTGATTGTCCAGGAAGCGGATCACCGCGTCCTTGGCCGGCACGCTGGCGTTGCCGATCGGCGTGCCCTGGTACGCCGCCGGCAGGAAGGCGCTCGACCAGTTGGTGACGCCGCCGTGGCCCAGCGTGGGGCAGATGGTGATGAAGCCGGGCAGATTGCGGTTCTCGGAACCCAGGCCGTAGAGCACCCACGAGCCCATGCTCGGCCGCACGAAGGTGTCCGAGCCGGTGTGGATCTTCAGCAGCGCGCCGCCGTGCGCGTCGTTGCTGCCGTGCAGGGACTTGATGAAGCAGAGGTCGTCGGCGCGCGCCGCGACGTGCGGGAACAGCTCGCTGACCCAGGCGCCGCTCTGCCCGTGCTGCTTGAACTCCCACGGCGACTTCAGCAGCGCTCCGCGATTCTCGGAGAAGGTCACGCGCGGGGGGGGGAGCGGGCAGGGCTGGCCGTCGTCGCGCGCGAGCAGCGGCTTCCAGTCGAAGGTGTCCACCTGCGAGGGCCCGCCGTGCATGAACAGGAAGATCACGCGCTTGGCGCGCGCCGGGAAGTGCGGCGCCTTGCCCGGGAGCGGCGCGCCCGCCGGCTCCTGGAGGCCGCGCAGGCCGGCGCGCGCGGGGCTGGCGAGCAGCCCGTTCATCGCGATGCCGGCGAAGCCGAGGCCGGTGGCCTCGAGCAGGCGGCGGCGGGAGATGCGGCGCGCGCTCACGGGTTCAGTCCAGGGTGTAGAACGGGTTCGCCATCAGGAGGGCGTGCGCGAAGCGGATCCAGGCCTCGTCCTCGCCGCACAGGGCGCTTTCCGCAGCCAGCCAGGAGCGCGCGCGCTCGAGGTCGGCGGCGCCGGGCTCCTGCTGCCACGCCAGGAGGAACGCGGCGCGCAGGGCCGGATCGGCGGGATGCGGCTCGGCCAGGGCCAGTCCGCTCGGCGCGGCGGCGGCGGCGCGCGCCCGCAGGGCCAGCGCCTCGGCCGACTCGCGCACCAGCGGCGCGTTCGCGGCGAAGAGGGATTGGTGGGCCACCGTCGTGCGCGGGCGCGCCTCGAGCGGCACGCTCGGATCGTTGAAGTCGAAGATGGCGAAGACGTCGAAGATGGCGTTGCGGACGATGGGCAGGTACAGGCTGCGGCGCGGAATCGTGTAGTCCACGAGGTTCGCCGACTGGTCGTTGTTGACGTACTCGCGGTCCTGCGTCAGCAGCAGGCTGCCGCCCAGCGCCGGATCGAGGCGGCCGGCCACCGCCAGCAGGGAATCGCGCACTTCCTCGGCGTCGAGGCGGCGCGGCTCGCGGCGCCACAGCAGCTGGTTGGCCGGATCCGCGGCGCCGGCTTCCTCCTGCCAGGCGCTGGACATGCGCCAGGCGCTCGAGCGCAGCAGCAGGCGGTGCATCTCCTTCACCGACCAGCCCGATGCGACGAAGCGCGCGGCCAGCCAGTCGAGCAGGGCCGGATCCAGGGGCGCGTCGCCGCGCACGCCGAAGTTGGAGGGCGACGCGACCAGACCGCGGCCGAAATGGTGCTGCCAGATCCGGTTCACCATCACGCGCGCGGTCAGCGGATTGCGCGGGTCGGCGGTCCAGCGCGCCAGCTGCAGGCGGCCGCTCGCGCCCTGCGGAATCGGCTCCATGGAGCAGGCGAACGCGGCGGCGCGCACCGGCCCGCGCGGCACCGGCGCGCCGCGGGGCGTCAGGTGATCGCCGCGGTGGAGGATGGGCAGGTCGGCGGGGCTCGCCGATTCCATCACCGTCATCACGCGCGGCAGCGGCGGCGGCGCTCCGCTCTCGACGGCGGCGAGCGCGGCGCGCGCCTCCTCCAGTTCCACGCGCGCGGCGGGCGCGATCAGATCGGCGCGCTCGGCGTCGGAGAGGGGGATGGGCAGCGCGGCGGTGGCAGAGAGCGCCACCTGATAGCGCGCCGCCAGATCTTCCAGCGAAGAAGGCGCCGGCGCGCGCGCGATGGCCGCGCCCTCGGCGCTCAATGTCAGAGATCCGGCGTCGAGCTGGGCGCGCAGCGCCTCCAGGCCCGCGGATCCGTCCCGCAGGTAGGCCTGCCACGGCGCCCACAGCGCGTCCTGCGCGCCGGTGCGGGAACTCACCGCGGCGTAGGCGCGCACGTCGCGCGCGGCGAGCAGCGCGCCCAGCGCCGGATCGGCGGCGGCGCGATCCGCCGGCAGCAGCACCAGGCGGCTGAGGTGCGGGAAGTTGGGCGCGTTTTCGAGGCGCAGCAGGTGCTCGCCGGCCGCCGCGTCCCATTCCGCCGCCGTGCTCCAGCGCTGATGCTCGGCCTTGAAGCCGCCGGTCATTTCCCCGAGCGCCGCCTCGGCCAGCAGCGCGCCGTCCCACTCGAGGCGCACGGGCCGCACTTCGCCCGAGGCGTAGCGGACCTCCAGGCGCCAGCGCCCGTCCGTCGGCAGCGTCACGCGGTATTCCGCAAACTGCTCGCCGCCGGCGACGGTGTGCAGGATCGGATCCAGCTCGCTGCCCCACTGGCTGCGGTCCAGGTTCAGGTTGGTCTGGGCGGCCGCGCCGGCCTCGAGGGCCACGGCTTCCGTCAGCAGGCGGCGGCTGGCCAGCAGCGCGCCGGCCGTCCCGTCGCGCAGCACGCGCGCCGCGGTCTCGCGGCTGGCCTTCTCGGCGCCCTCCAGCTGGGCGCGCGCGGCGTGCAGCCGCTCGGCGTGCTCCTTCGCGCGCAGCACCTGCTCGGCGCTGCCGATCTCGCGCTCGGCCCAGGACGCCACGTGATCCTTGCTGGCGAAGGCTTCGGCGCTGCGGAAAATCCCCGCCACCGCGTAGTAGTCGGCGGCCGGCACCGGATCGAATTTGTGATCGTGGCAGCGCGCGCAACTCACGGTCAGGCCGAGGAAGGTGCGCGACCAGACGTCGATCTGCTCGTCCACGGTGTCGTAGACCAGCTTGTCCTTGTCCTGCTCGGCCAGCATCTTCGGGCCCAGCGCCAGGAAGGTGGGGCCCGTCAGCTGGTCGGCGCGCGCCGCGTCGTCGCCCGGATCGGGCAGCAGGTCGCCGGCGATCTGCTCGATCACGAACCGGTCGTAAGGCTTGTCCTGGTTGAAGGCGCGCACCACGTAGTCGCGGTAGCGCCAGGCGTGCCCGTACGTCAGATTCTCGTCCAGTCCGTTGCTGTCGGCGTAGCGCGCGAGGTCCAGCCAGTGCCGCGCCCACTGCTCGCCGTAGTGCGGCGACGCGAGCAGGCGCTCGACCGCGCGATCCCACGCGCCGGGCGCCGTGTCGCGCACGAAGGCCTCGATCTCCGCCGGCTGCGGCGGCAGGCCCGTCAGGATGAACGAGGCGCGGCGCAGCAGCGTCGGCCGGTCCGCCTCGGGCGCGGGCGTCAGACCGGCGCCCTCGAGGCGCGCCAGCACGAAGCGGTCCACATCGTTCGCGATCCACGCTTCCTGCCGCACCGCCGGCGGCGGCGCGTTCGACACCGGCTGGAACGCCCAGAACTTTTTCGCCTCCTCCCAGTCGAAGGACTCGATCGCCGGCTGCGCCGCCGCCGGCGCCACGGCTCCGTCCTGCACCCACTGCACCAGCAGCGCGATCTCGGCCTCGCTCAAGGCCTTCTTCGGCGGCATCCGCTCGTCTTCGTCCGCGCTGCGGATGCGCTGGATCAGCAGGCTGTTCGCCGCGTCGCCGGGCACCAGCGCCGGACCTTCCGCGCCGCCGAGCAGCCAATTCTCCGGCTGGTCCAGGCGCAGCCCGGCCTTCGGCTTGCGCACGTCCGAGCCGTGGCATTCCCCGCAGCGCGACTCCAGCAGGGGCCGGATTTCGCGCTCGAAGAAGTGCAGTTTCTCCTCCTGGACCGCGGGCTCTTGAGGTCCGGCGAGGGGCAGCAGGAGCAGGGCCAGCACGACGCTGAAGTATAGCGGGTGAAATCTCCGGATTGCGCCTGAAACAGCCGCCTTCGCGGCGTTCGCGTCTCCTTAGATGCCAGCGAGCCGGCCCGTGCCGTCGCCCAGCGCCGGCACGCGCACTTCCATCCGATCCAAAAGGGCGAGGTGCAGATTGTTCATCGGTGTCGGCTCGACCGTCAGGTGCTGGCCCGGCCGCAGCCCGCCGCCGCCGCCGCACAGCAGCACGGGCAGATCGTCGTGATTGTGCCGGTCGCCGTCGCTGATCGCGCTGCCGTAGACCACCATGCAGGAATCGAGCAGGCTGCCGCCGCCGGCGCGCTCGTCCTCCAGTTTCTGCAGCAGATAGGCCAGCTGCTCGACGTGGAAGCGGTTGATCTTGCGGATCTGCTCCTGCTTGCGCGCGTCGCGGCCGTGGTGCGAGAGGCCGTGGTGGCCTTCGGTCACCTCGAGGTGGCGGTAGGCGCGGTCGCTGCCCTCGTTCGCGAACATCAGCGTGGCGATGCGCGTGCTGTCCGTCTTGAGGGCCAGCACCAGCAAGTCCATGAGCAGGCGCAGATGCTCGCCGTACTCGCGCGGCACGCCGGCGGGCCGCAGCTCGTCGCCGACCTCCATCACCAGGCCCTCTTCGGCCTGCTCGATGCGCCGCTCCAGTTCGCGCACGCCGCCGAAGTACTCCTCCAGCTTCGCGCGGTCGGCGTTGGACAGGCGCGCGCGCAGGCGCTGCGCGTCCTCCTGCACGAAGTCGAGCACCGAGCGCCGCCGCTGGATGCGCTCGGCGCTGGTCGCGCCGGCCTCGTCGGCGCCGCCGCCGCGGAACAGGCGGTCGAACACCAGGCGCGGGTTGATCTCCTTGTCGGCCGGCGTGGTCTCCGACTGCCAGGACACGTTGCTGGAGTAGGCGCAGGCGTAGCCGCTGTCGCACTGGCCGGCGTTGCCGCTGGCGTCCACGCCCAGCTCCAGCGAGCGGAAGCGCGTGCGCTGCCCGATGGCCTGCGCGGCAACCTGGTCGGCTGAGATGCCGAGGCGAACCTGACCGTCCTGCTTCAGCGGCTGCACGCCGGTGAGGAAGGCGGCGGCGGCGCGCGCGTGATCGCCGGGGCCGTCGCCGTTCGGGCGCGCCTTGTCGTGCACGAGGCCCGAGATCACCGTGACCTGCCTGCGCAGCGGCTGCAGCGGCTCGAGAATGAAGGGCAGCGTGAAGTTGCGCCCGGTTTCGGCCGGCCGCCAGTCGGCCATGTGCACGCCGTTCGGCACGTAGAGATAGACGAGGCGCAGCGGCTCCGCGCCGCCGCCGGGCACCGTCCAGCGCGGCAGCAGGCTCTCCATCCAAGGCAGCGCCAGCGCCGTGCCCATGCCGCGCAGGAGCGCGCGGCGCGAGAGGTGAGGGAGGAGAGCCATGGGATCAGCGGCGCGCGAGGGTGCGCTCGCGGAAGAGCGGCGACTCAATGATACCCAGCACGATTCCGGAGAGAGTGGGCCGCTCCGGATCCAAGCCCGCCAGAATGGCGCTGACGGCGGCGGCGTCGCCGGTGGCGGGGGCGCGGCCCAGGCCGTAGACCAGCAGTTTCTCGGTGAGACAGCGCGGGAAGCCGCCGTCGGCGCGCAGCACGCCGATCAGCTCCACCGGTCCGGTGAAGGCGCGGCCGTCGGGCAGCGAGCCCGCCGCGTCCACGGGGAAGCCCTCGGCCTCGGTGCGCCACGCGCCGGTCGGGCCGAAGTTCTCCAGCGCGAAGCCGAGCGGATCCATCACGCCATGACAAACGCCGCAGGCCGGATCGGCGCGGTGGCGCGCGAGGCGTTCGCGCATGGAGACGGGGCCGGCGTCGGCGGCGTCGAGAGCCAGGCTGTCCACGCCCGGAGGCGGAGGCGGCAGCGGCTGGCCGAGCAGGTTGTCCAGGACGTACTTGCCGCGTCTGACGACCGCGGTGCGCACGGGCGTGCTGGTCACGGTCAGCACGCCCGCGTGGCCCAGCACGCCGCGGCGCGGCGTGTCCGCCATGGAGACCAGGCGGAACTCCGGCCCGGTCACGCCGCCGATGCCGTAGTGCGCGGCCAGTTCCTCGTTGAGGAAGGTCCGCTCGGATTCCAGCAGCTCCCAGATGCTCAAGTCCTCGCGCAGCACGAACTCGAAGAGGCGCAGGGTTTCCTCGCGCATCGCGGCGCGCAGGCTGGGCGTGAATTCCGGATGCTGCTCGGGGTCGGGCGCGGCGCGGTCGAGGTTGCGCACCTGCAGCCATTGCGCGGCGAAGGACGTGGCGAGGGCCTGCGCGCGCGGGTGCTTCAGCATGCGCTCGGCCTGCAGGGTCAGGACTTCGGGCCGCAGCAGGCGGCCGTCGTCGGCGAGCTGGGACAGCTCCTCGTCGGGCATGCTGCTCCACAGGAAGTAGGAGAGGCGGGCGGCCAGTTCGTGCGCGTTGAGTTCGCGGACGGAGGCCTCTTCGCCGGCGGCGCGCGCCGGATTCAGCTCGAAGCGGAACAGGAAGTTGGGCGAGGCCAGCAGCGCGGTCAGCGCGGTGCGCAGAGAGGACTCGAGGGATTCCTCCGGCGCCGAGAGCGCGTCGAGGCGCTCGACCTCTTCCTTCGTCGGCGGCCGGCGCCAGGCGCGGCGCGCCAGCCACTCGAGCATCGCGCGCTCGCGCTTCTTGCCGAGCGATTCGCCGAAGCGCGCGAAGAGCTCGCGCTGCAGCGGGCCGAGCGGCGGGGGATCGAGCGGGCCGGTGACCTCGATCCAGTCCACGTACAGATTCCGGTCGCGCTGCTTGGGATCCGGATTCTCCGGCTGGTAGTAGTCGTTGACGAAACTGGCGCTGAGGCGCTGCGGCCCGGCGGGAATCTGCAGGCGATACTCGAAGACCTGCGGCGCCGCGCGCTCGGCGGGGACGTCCACCGTTCCCAGTTCCTGCACGCCGACGCTGAGCTTCATGCGGCAGGGGTCCGGCCCGGCCTGCTGGCCCCAGGCCTGGAAGCGCACCAGGTACTCGCCGGCGCGCGGGAAGCGCAGGCGCGCGCCCACCGTGCCCTGCGCGAAGAGGCCCGCGCTGCCGTCGGCTAGGTTGCCGCCGAGCTCGTCGCCGCCGATGCGCCGGACCGGCGGATGCGCCGGATCTTCGACCGTGATCGCCTGCTCCGCGATGCGCTCGGCCGCCTCGAAGAATTTCTCGACCCAGGCGTCCGATAGGGTCAGCGCGCTGCCCAGATTGTCAAAGCCCAGCGCCACGCCGTCGGCCGGAAAGAGATCCTGCGCGGGATAATCCACGCCAGTCAGATCGCGCACCGTGTTGCGGTACTCCAGCAGATTCAGGCGGCGCAGCACCGGCGCGTGCGGCACCGCCGGCCCCGCCGCGGTGCGCGGATCGCTGCTCAGCTCGATCCAGCGCAGAATCGTCGCGCGCTCGTGGGCGTTGGGCTGCTCCTTGCGCTTGGCCGGCGGCATGATCTCGCCGGAAACCTGCAGCTTCACGCGCTGCCAGAGTTGCGGGTCCTCCAGCGCCTCCGCTTCCGTAGCGAAGCCCATCAGGTCCAGCTCCGCCTCCCCGTCCGGCCCGTCGTGGCAGAAGGAGCAGTAGCGGTCGAGCAGCGGCAGCACCTCCTTCTCGAAGGAAGGCGCCGTCGCCGCCGGCTCCTGCGGCAGGGCCAGGGCGGCGGCGCAAGCGGCCGCGGCCCCCAGGGCTGCCAGCAGTCGCGGCATTATCCGCCCAATCTAGCAGAGGCCGCTAGACGGGGAGGGATGTGCAGTATTTGCCCCTTGCGCACCTAGCTTTGAGTGATAAGGTTCAGGGAACCGGTTTGGAGATACCCAAGTCCATGCTCACCCGCTCACCCGCTCACCCGCTCACCCGCTCACCCGCTCAGCTCGCCAGCCTTAGGACTGGATGGATCTGCGGTCTGATCGCATTGGCGGCCTCGATCAGTTCATCGCCGGCATTCACCGCGCCGCAGAATCCAGTCTACTATCTTCACAACCTTGGCTTGTCAGACGGAGAGTTCCTGCACATCCCGCCTAATGCCACGGTCTACATGGACATGGAGCCCTCGCCAGATCTAGGCGGCGTGCTGGTCGAGGGATCTCTCATTTTCCTGACTAATCTCGACGCTCCCGAACTTAGGGCAGGCTGGATTCTCGTCGGCACGAGCAATCCTTCGTACACTCCGCAGATTAAGATCGGATCTGGAACGTCCCCCACGCCATCATCGTGCGAAGCAAAGATCACACTTCTCGGCGGCGACTTCGTCGCACAGGATCCGGAGGATGCGGGCGACAATAATCTGAATGTTCTGACTCAAGTCGAGGCTGGCAGCGACACAGAGGATGCCGAGGCCAGGGCGATGTTGCTGGCCGCGCTTGAGGACGGGGGCTTGGTGGTCTACGAGTACGGGAAACTGCTAGCCTTCGGCGCCGATGCTGGCGTATCCTGGGCCGAGCTCGCTATTACTGCCGAGAGTTCGCCGGATATCATCACGGTCGGAGACGATGACCTGGATCTTTGGGTCGGCAAAGAAATCGTCGTCGCCTCTACGGACTTCGACTCAGAGCAGGCGGAAGTCTTCATGGTCGAAGCTGCGGACCCGAATTCCAACTCTGCCTGGACGGATTTGAGTCTGGATAATTCGCTGGTATTCGATCATTACGCCCTGACCTATGCTCCGACAGGGCACACTACGGAGGAAGAATGGCAGGTTCGTGAGTATGCCGAAGTCGGTCTACTCACGCGTAATGTAGTCATCAGGACTCAATCCTGGATTCTGAACGAGGGCACTCAGGAATACGAGTGGATTGACGGGAATGGCGAGCACGGTCATGTGATGGTCTGTCGCAACGAGTCGGAACCGAGCGCCGCCATTCCTGTTGCCAGATTGTCCTGGGTGCAGTTCCTTAATCTCGGCATCGAAGGAGAGCTGATGCGCTACCCGCTGCACTTTCACTTCGCTGGCGAGCAGGACACGGTGACGTATCCCAGTTTTGTTACAGACTGCAGCTTCACGCATTGCTTCAACAAGTTCCTCGCGATCCACAATACCCAGGACATGACAGTCTCGTGGAACGTCGGCTACGACACGATCGGGAATGGGTTCTACCTGGAGGATGAGGAGACCACCGGAATCGTTCTGCAGAACAACTTGGGGCTCGGCGTGAAAGCCCTTGAACTGGAGACTTTCACCGTCGGCCCGCAAGACCTGGAGCCGGCGGTCTTCTGGTACGTCAGCGCGAACAACAAGATCTCGGGCAATCACGCGGCAGGTTCAGATGCCTACGGCTTCTGGTACCACCCAGGTCCGACGTTGGACAGTCTCGAGTTCACGGTAAATGGCACCAGTTCATACTTTGTCCAAAATGTCGCTCACTCGAATCGACAGATCGGTTTCTACCCGGAGAAAGTGGATGATGAAGACCCACCGCAGCGTGCGCGGCCTTGGTACGACACGGGCACCATTTATCAGTTGGAAGATTGCACTTTCTACAAGAACCGCCGCTTTGGCCTCTGGTTGCGAAGTTTCGGTCGTGTTCACCTTAACAACATCCGGGTTGCCGACAATCGCAGCGGCTTCTATCTCGCCTCAGACGGATTCCAGAGCGTAACCGCCGACGGGCCCGACTCCAGTCTTCGCACCTTGAGCCACATCAGGCTCTACAACTCATTGGCCATCGGTCAGACCAGCAACCTAGGCTACGAAGATTCCTCGCGTCCGCAGGAGTACGAGGCGGGGCGTTCCATGCCTCAGGTTGTGCCGTTCAAGGACTGGATTGGCCGTCCCCATGAGATTCCGTGGGCTGCCTTGACGGGCGTTGAGCTTTACGATGGCTTGATCGAGCTAGAGGGCGTGCGATTCGCCGAATTCGAGGACTTCGACCTCCTCGATTATCCGGCCGGCGCCTCCTGGTCAGCCGGACAAGCGATGCGGCGCGGAGCCGCCATCACGCAGGTTGCGTACGACTCGCAGTACATGATTGATCCGCGCAACCTTGCCTACGGACTGGAGTTCGCCGGCACCGTTTCGCATAAGGTGCATTTCCGTTACCCGATTGCCGCGATGACGGCGAACATGATCAAGAACACTATTCTTCACGACTTGGATGACAGCGCTTCCGGCGTGGACGTGGGATATCTCGTTCCTTTGGATGAGCCCTTCCTGTATGAGGGCATTGACTCCGGGAACCTCACCGAGCTTACAGGTGACGAAATCATGTTTATTGATGACTCTGCTGTTGCCTTCGGGAGTTTGGTGATCACGCCGCTTGAAGCCACCAGCCCGCTGACCGTCTGGACCAAGGTGAAGCATGAGTACAACGTTCCGAATGCGGACGTGGCGCAGTTCGTTCATGATGCGGCCGGAGAGCACCGCTACCCGCTCACCGTGCCGCTGAACAATTGGTACACCTTGGCCTTCTATGACGGATCACAGCCCCCCACGGAAATCACTACGCCTCCTGGGGACATCAAGTTGGAGCTTCGATTTGCCGAGCAGGAGGGCGACTGGATCATCATTGCGGTTCCGTGGGGTTCAACTGAACCGGACACTATCGAGGTTGATGGGGACCCGTCCGAGGAGAAGAGCGACTTTGAATCGCTTGAAGATAGCACCGACAACGCCTTCTGGTGGGATGATACGAATGACTACATCATCGTAAAAATCTTTGCCCGACTTCAAACGGGATACGGGGCGGGAGACCTTCTCACCACTGGGACGCAGAATATCTGCCGCATAGATCAATAGCGCCCAAATGTTGCTGCTCCTGCTCCAATTCGTGCACTCCGCAGCCGATCCAGGCGGAGCCTGGAATTCGGCGGGACAGGTTGATGGCCTCGAGCCTGGCGCACGCCTCGGCTGGGATGCATCTATCATCGGCGACGTGAATGGGGATGGCTGTGCTGATTACTTGCTCGGCGCCTCGGATCAAATCGTCGGAGGAGTTGATGGAGCCGGCGCGATCTACCTGATTGACGGCCGTACTTCCGCCATTCTTTTCGAGCACACAGGCACAATTCGCTTTGAGAAGCTTGGATGGGATGTTTGTCGAATCGGAGATCTGAATCAAGATGGCGTCGCAGAATTCGGCGCAACCTCAATCGGAGTGGACACCGGCCAGGTCGCCGCAAGAGTCTTCGATGGGGCGCGCGGCACCGTCATCCACCAAGTGGTTGTGCCTCCTGCCTCTGCTAGTTTTGGGGATTCTATGGATGGTGTTGGTGATTGGGATCGCGATGGAGTGAACGACTTCGCCATTTCCGATGGTGCCTTTAAGGTTGGCACTTACTTGTTTGCCGGCGCCATTTACGTTTACTCGGGCGCCAATGGCACTCTCCTCCAGAGAATTGACGGGGTAGGATCCGGACACTCGCTTGGCCAAACGATCCGTGGCGGTGGCGACGTCAATGGCGATGGGACTGAGGACCTCATTTCCTGGACGAACTGGGTTTTCGGTGATTCTGTAGATGTGATCGAGGGCGGCACGGGCGCCTTGCTTTATCGTCTGCTGAGTCTGACCGGCAACGGCTATTTCGGCGATGGCATTGACTTCGTGGATGACCTCGACTTTGACGGATGCGATGAAATCCTTGTTGGCGCGAACCAGGCAGGCGCGAACGCGCAGGGAGAGGCCTACCTGTTCTCAGGACGCACAGGAACCCTGATGTTCACCTGGAGGAGCGAAATCGGCTACGAAACCAGCTACGGCGAGGATGTGGCGTGCATCGGCGATGTGAACCAGGATGGAGCTGCCGATGTTGCCGTTGGCATGCCGAAGTCCCTCAATCCCGGAGACGAGGGACGGGTCTACCTTTACTCCGGGCTCGATGGCCACCTCCTGCACACCATCACGAGTGGCCCGGACAGCAAATTCGGCGCCATTCTGGATGGAGGCTTGGATGTGAATGGTGACGGTCGCCCGGACCTTCTGGTGACCGACGACATCGCCACTGTCAATGGCGTCCGCAGCAACGGCGCCGCTTACGTCTTCTCCTTCCGCCCCTTCCTCGAAGCCTCTGCGCACCAGATCTCGGCCAGCGCAGGTGCCACCATTGACTTCGGCGTCAATTTCCCGGTGACCGAGGCTGGCCTGAGCTACCGGTTGCTTGCCTCCAACGACCAGATTGGCGATCCGAACCGCGTGGGCAAGCCCTGGATCAGGGTGCACGGCGTCAGGATCCCGCTGGTCGAAACGGCGCTGACCCACCTCATGTGGAATCATCCGCCCGCAATCTTCACGGGTGCGCAAGGCCGGCTGAACTCCAGCGGTAACGCTTTCATCCGGTTGCGCCTGGCCCCCGGCGCCGCCGCCTCGCAGATCGGCCGCAGCTTCCGCTTTGCCGCAGTCAGCATCACGAACAGCGGGCGCGCCAGCGCATCCTCCGCCGCAGTCCTCCTGACGATCGAACCCTAAAACCGCCGGATCACGCCCGTCACCACCCCGCGGATCGTCAATCGCGGCACGTGCAGCGGCGCCATCTCGCGGTTGGCCGGCTGGAGGATCACGCTGCCGTCCGCCTGCGGAAAATACTTCTTCAGCGTGGCGGTCTCGTCCTCCAGGATCGCCACCACGATGTCCCCGGCGCGCGGCCGGCGCTCGCGCTGCACGACGACGAAATCGCCGCTGCGGATCTGCTCCTCGATCATGGACTCGCCGCGCACCTCCAGCAGATAGGTGTCCTCGCGCACGTGCAGGAGCTCGCCCATCTTGATTTCCTCCTGCTGCTCGATGGCCTCGATGGCGGCGCCGGCCGCGATGCGCCCGCACAGCGGCAGCGGCAGCTCCCAGGAGGCGGGCAGCGCGCCGGTGGCGCGGAAGCCGGGCAGGAGCGGGGTGGGGTTGTCGGCTTCTTCGCCCTTGCGGCGGGCCAGCACGGCACGGCCGGCTTCGGTCAATTCCAGGCCGCGGGAGGCGCCGGGCTCGAGGTTCTCGAGGAAGCCCTTCTGCAGCAGCGCCTGCACGTGCCCGAAGATGGTCACGCGGTTCACGGCCAGGCGCTGGCCCAACTCCTGGAGGGTGGGGCTCAGCCCGCTCTCGAGTTGATGATCTAGGATCGCAGCGAGGACTTCCTGCTGCTTCCGGGTCAAAGGCCGCATGGCGCTCAAATCTGCGTCTCTCTCAAATGAGAATCAGGAGGGTGAGCATCACGGTGACGAGGAGAGCGGCGCTGAGATCGCTGCGGCGGATGGGGTGGTCGGTGCTGCGCATGGTGAGGTGGTGTTTGTAAGGCGAACAAAAGCCTACACCACTCTCATCGGCGAACAAAGGCCTAACATTTTCGGATTTTTCGGGAAAATGCTCTGCAGGCGCCTCTGGCGCCTCAGGTCAGGCGTAAATCCTTTGTTCTTAATGACTTAGGTATTTTCCGTAGTTTCCTGCCCGTGCCGCCAGGCTAGAATGCCCCCGGCTGCGCGCCTCCCCTCGATGAATTCCCACCTCGGGCCCCCCCTTGCCTCTCCGCTGGCCCGGATGCCCCATGCCCTGCGGCGCCTGCCGGCCTACCGCTGCGACCTCCTGGTGGTCGGCAGCGGCGCTGCGGGACTCAGCGCGGCCATCGCGGCCGCCGAGTCCGGCGCCCACGTGATGCTGCTGAGCAAGGGCCGCCTCACGGACACCAACACCCACTGGGCGCAGGGCGGGATCGCCGCCGCGGTCGGCGCCGACGACCATCCCGAACTGCACGCGGCCGACACCCTGCGCGCCGGCTACGGCCTCAACGAGACCGGGATGGTGCAGTCCATCACCGCCGCCGCGCCGGCCGCCATGGAGTGGCTGCAGCGGATCGGCATGCAGTTCGACCACGAGCCGGACGGCAAGCTGGCGCTGGGCCAGGAAGGCGGCCACCGCGCGGCGCGCATCCTGCACGCGGGCGGCACCGCCACCGGCCGCGAACTGCAGCGCGCGCTCACGCAGCACGCGCGCCGCCATCCGCAGATCGACGTCTACGAGCACGCCTTCGGGGTGGAGCTGCTGCGCGACGCCGAGGGCGAGGTGTGCGGACTTGCCGCGCTCGCCCGCGCCGAGCCGAACGCTCCCTGGGAGCCCGTGGTCTTCGAGGCGGACGCCGTGCTGCTGGCCACCGGCGGGGGGGGGCAAATCTTCCGCGAGACCACCAACCCGCAGTCCGCCACCGCCGACGGCCTGGCCCTGGCGCTGCGCGCCGGCGCCGAGCTGCAGGATCTGGAGTTCGTGCAGTTCCATCCGACGATTCTGTACCTCGCGGGCGCGGCGCGGCACCTGATCAGCGAAGTGACGCGCGGGGCCGGCGGCAAACTGCGCGACCGCGGTGGCGCGGCCTTCATGGCCGCGGTGCATCCGGACGCGGACCTGGCGCCGCGCGACGTCGTCAGCCGCGCCATCTTCCGGCGCATGATCCAGACCGGCGACACGCACGTGTTCCTGGACCTGTCCGGCGTGCCCGACGCGGGCGCCCGCTTCCCGGCGCTGGCGCGCGTGTGCGGCATCTTCGGCCTGGATCTGCAGCGCCGCCCGATTCCGGTGCGCCCGGCGGTGCACTACTTCGTGGGCGGCGTGGCGGTGGACGCCGACGGCCGCAGCTCGCTGCCCGGCCTGTGGGCCGCCGGCGAATGCGCCAGCAACGGCTTCCACGGCGCGAACCGCATGGGCAGCAACTCGCTGCTCGAGGGCATCGTGATGGGCCGGCGCGCCGGGCAACTGGCCGCCGCCGGCCGCCGCCCGCGCCTGCGCCGCTGGCTGGCGCCGGCCACCGGCGTCTCGCGCCCCTTCGGCGCGGAGCTGAATCTGCTCGACATGACCTACTCGCTGAAGTCGCTGATGTGGCGGCAAGTCGGCATCGAGCGCGACGCGGCGGGATTGACCGACGCCATCGAGCGCCTCGACGCTTGGGAGGGTTATCTGGCGCGCCTCGGACCGTTCACTCCTGAAGGATTGGAGACGGTGAACATGGTGCAGGTGGCGCAGGCGCTCACGCGCTCGGCGCTCTATCGCGAAGAATCGCGCGGCGCGCACTTCCGCACCGACCATCCCGCGGCGCTGCCCGAGTGGGAGCGGCACACGATCGTGCGGCCGGCGGCCGACGGGATCCGCCTGGAGCCGCGGGCGCTGAGCGCAGCCGGCGGCGCGGGCGCAGCCAGCGGCGCGGGCGGCGCGCCGCCGCGGTCCGGCAAGCCGGCGGGCGCATGAGCGAACGGGACGGCGACGGGCGTTCGGGACGGGCCACGAAATCGCCGCGCGACCGCGCGCTGGTGGCGGCGCTGCTGCTGCCCGAGACCGACGTCAGCACGCTGGGGGACCCGCTGGCCGAGATCACCGGCCTGGCCGAGGCGGCCGGCGCCGACGTCGTGGGCGGCACGATGCAGCGCCTGCCGCATCCGCAGGCGCGCGCCGCCTTCGGAGCCGGCAAGATCGCCGAGATCAAGAGCCAGGCCGAGGCGCTCGACGCGGGCGTGGTGGTCGTGGACTTCGATCTGTCGCCCAGCCAGGGCCGCAATCTGGAGGCCGATCTGGGCCGCCGCGTCGTGGACCGCACCGAGTTGATCCTGGACATCTTCGCCACCCGCGCGCAGAGCCGGCAGGCCAAGATGCAGGTGGAGCTGGCGCAGCTGGAGTATCTGCGCACGCGGCTGCGGCGCATGTGGACGCACTTGGAGCGTTCCGAAGGCGCCATCGGCTCGCGCGGGCCGGGCGAAACGCAGCTGGAGTCGGACCGGCGGCTCATCGACCACAAGATTTCCGATCTCAAAGTCAAACTGAAGGAGCTCGAGACGCGGCGCCACCGCGAGGCGGTCGCGCGCGAGACGCCGGAAGTGGTGTCGCTGGTCGGCTACACCAACGCCGGCAAGTCGTCCCTGATGCGCCGGCTGACCGGCGCCGAGGTCTACGTCGCCGACCAGCTCTTCGCGACGCTCGACACGCGCGTGCGCACCTGGCGCCTGCAGGACCGCCGCCGCGTGCTGCTGGCCGACACCGTGGGCTTCGTGCGCGATCTGCCGCACCATCTGATCGCCTCCTTCCACGCCACTCTGGAAGAAACCCTCAACGCCGATCTGCTCCTGCACGTGGCCGACGCCAGCGATCCGCTGCTCGACAGCCATCTGCGCGCGGTGGAGACGGTGTTGTCCGATCTGGGCGCCGCGCAGATTCCGCGCCTGCTGGTGCTGAACAAGGCCGACCGCCTCGGCCCTGACGAGCGCATGCTGGTCCAGCGCGCCCATCCGGAGGGTTTGTTCGTCTCCGCGCACGAGGGCGAGGGCATGGATGAACTGGACGCCGCCGTGGCGCGCCGCCTCGATTCCTGGTCGCTGCGGCTCGAGGTGGAGGTGCCCGCCGCCGCCGGCAAGGTGCTGGCCGCCCTGCGCAGCGTGGCGCGCGTCGAGCAGGAGGAGTGGCGCGAAGAAACGTGGGTCGCCGACCTGATCCTGCCCCCGCGCCCCTGGCCCAGCCTCAAGGCGGGAATCGAGTCCAGCGGCGGCAACTGGCGCGTGCGCTAGTCCCGAGCCCGCCGCGTCCGGAGCTCCCCCGGAAATTGTCAGACGAAGCGGCGACGCAGCAGCGCGAACGCGCCGCCCAGCAGCGCCACCGCGAACGCGAAGCGCTGGCCCGGATTCCACTGCGTCAGGGCGCGCGCGGCGAGGACCGCGGGCTGCAGCGCGAGGCGCGCGCCGGCGCGGGCCCACGGCCGCTCGGAAATCCACGCGGCGGCGGCGGGACCCTCGCGGTAGTACCAGCGGATGAAGCCGCGGCCGGCGGCGTTGCCCTTCAAGTACTCGTCGCGCAGGCCGCGCAGGGCCAGCACTTCGGGCGCGCCGGCGTCGCCGTGGGCGGCGGTGGCGACGAAGCAGCTGTCGTCCTCCGAAGCTTCGGCGAGGAACTCGAACTGCCCGAGCTGGCCGCCCGGATTGGCGACGGTGAGCACGTGCGTGCCGGAGTCGAGGCTGGGCAGCGTGACCTCGAGGCGGTCGCCGGGCTGCGGGGCGCTCAGCGCGTCCTGCGGCAGCTCCACGCCGTCGAGGCTGACCGTGATCTGGCCGGTCGGGCCGCCCACCGGCGCATCCACGAAGCCGGAGCGGCCGTCGGCGAGCAGCGTGACCACTTCGCCTTCGAAGCCGGGCCGCACCGAATCCTGCGCGGCGGCCTCGAGCGGATCGTTCATCACCGGGTTGGTCAGCACGGTGCCCTCCTGCGAGACCGGCGCGCCGTCGAACCAGCAGCAGCAGGCGTACGGATCGGCGCTCTGCGCGATCGTGAGATCGAAATCCGTGGCGAATCCGAGGAAGGTGTTGAGGCCGGAGAATCCGCCGTCGGGATGGCCGCCGAAATTCGGATCGGCGTTGCGGTTCTGCGGATTCGGCTGCGCGGCTTCGAGCTGCACGCCGGTCTGATCGCCGCGCAGCACGTTGCCGTAGAAATCCGAGGTGACGTCGGCGAGATTGTTGGAGTCATTGTCCACGCTCGCGCGCACGGCCACGCCGAAGTCGGCGATCTCGCAGAAGGAGACGGCGCTGGCCACCAGCGCGTTCTCGCCCAGGCCGCCGGTCTCGGCCGTCAGCCCGAGTCCCACGCCGCCGGCCCCGCGCGAGCCGTCGAGGGAGTTGGCGATCAGCGGCGCCTCGATGGTCGCCACGTTGAGTCCGTTGCCGCCGGATCCGGCCGCCGTCAGCAGAATGCCGTCGTCGCAGCCGGCGACGCGGTTGCGCTCGATCCGGAATCCCGTCCCGATCACCGCGTCGTCGCTGGCGTTCACCTCGATGCCCGTCGCGTAATCGCCGAGGATCTTGTTGCTGATCAGGCCGCCGCCCTCCAGCTTCCCGTCGCTGACGCTGACGCGCACGGCGGTGCCGCCGGCGAGCGCGGCGAAGGTGCAGGCGTTGAGCTCGAAGTCCTGGTCCACGGCGTTGGTGCTGCATTCCGCCGCGAAGCCGGTCGTGCAGTCGCCGAAGGTGCAGCCCTGCACCAGCAGGCCCGTCACGGTGCGGCCGGCCTGGATGCTGAAGAGGGTCGTGGCGTCGGTGAAAGTCAGACCGCTGACCGTCATCGGCTCGGTGACGTTCGCGCCGAGATCGAACAGCACGCCCGCGCCGTTGCCGTCGAACACCGCCGCGCCGCCGAGCCCGCTGAGGCTCACCCGGTTCTTGACGCGGATCGGAAACGTCTCGCCGGACGCCGCGGAGTACGTCCCGGGCATGCAGAAAATCGTGTCGGTGATCGTCGCGCGGGTGAGCGCGTGCGTCAGCGTCTTGAAGGCGTCGTTCTCGTTCCAGCCGGTGTCGCCGTCGTCGCCGTTGACCGGATCCACGTACCAGGCGAACTGGCCCGACAAACTGCCGGCGCTGCCGGCGATCACCAACAGAATGGCCAGGGCTCGTTGGATCATGGAGGTCGGTCGCGGGCCGGGTCCGCGCGCGCTGGGCTAGTTCGCCTTCGGCGCCGGCCAGCCGGCCAGGGTCGGCAGTTTGACTTTCTGCCCGACCTTGAGCGCCGAAGCGTCCTTCATGCCGTTGGCCTTCGCCACTTCCTGGACCAGCTCGGGAGCGGCGGTGCCGTAGGCGTTGAGGACGATGCGGTAGAGCGTCTCGCCGCTCTTCACCTGATGCATGCCCGCCGGCGGCGCGGAGGCGGAAGCCGCGGGAATCTTGATCTCGTTGGCCGCGGTCTGCGGCTCCTTGGGATCGCCGCCGGTCGCGCGCTCGTGCGGATTGCGCAGCGCCGCGTCGGCGGGGATCGGCTTCTCGCCGCTCGCGGCGGCGGGGGCGGCAGCGCCCTGGCCGGCGCCGGCGGCCGGGCTCGCGGGCGCCGCGCCGAAGGTGGTGATGCCCAGGTTCGGGTCGGTCTGCAGGGCGCCGTTCGGGTCACCCTCGTCGGCGCGGGTGGTTTTCCACCAGATGCCGCCGGCAATTGCCAGCATCAGGGCAGTCAGGATGAGGAGCAGGCGCATGGGAACAGCCTACTCGGCTGAGCCCATGCGCTTCAAGTCGGCCGAAGCGCGCGCCGCGCCCTACTTCTTGGACTCGCCGGCGGCCGGCTCCACCATGTGGTGGCGGGACCAGCGGTCGAAGCCGATCAGCATCGGGGTGGCTACGAACATCGTCGAGTACACGCCGATCACCACGCCGATCATCATGGCGAAGGAGAATCCTTCGAGCACGTTGTGGAAGGGGCGGTTCGTGAAGAACAGCACCACCACCACGAAGAGCACGGTCAGCGAGGTCAGGATCGTCCGTCCCAGGCACTGGTTGATGGAGGCGTCGATCACCTCCTCGTAGCGCTTGCCCGGCATCTTGGCCAGGTTCTCGCGGATGCGGTCGAAGATGACGATCGTGTCGTTCAGCGAGAAGCCGATGATCGTCAGGAAGGCGGCGATGGTCTCGAGCGAGATCTCCACCTCGATGATGCCCAGCGCGTCCGCCGCGGCCAGGCCGCCGAGCGTGAACAGCACGTCGTGCAGCACCGCCACCACTGCGGCGAAGCCGTAGCGGTATTCCTTGAAGCGGAAACTGATGTAGACGATCGTCAGGATCAGCGACAGCAGGATGGCCCGCACGGCCTTGGTCTGGATCTCGCCGCTGACGCGCGCGCTCACCGAGCTCTTCTCGAGGAACGCTGCCGCCTCGTCCACCTGGCCGTCGGCGCCGAGGGGCAGCCATCCGGCCAGATTGGTCTTGATCTCGGCCACCATCATGCTGGTCGGGTCCTGCCCGGCCGGCACGGCGGCATCGTCCTGCTGCGCGGCGCGCTGCTCGGGCGTCAGAGCCTTCTTGACCTGGTACTGGGCGTAGCGGCCGGCTTCGTCCATGCTGGCGTTGATGCCGACCACCGCGTAGCCCGGCATCTTGGCGCGGACTTCGGTGATGTCCTGCGGCGAAGCCAGCGCGATCTGGGCGGTCGTGCCGCCGGCGAAATCAATGCCGAGCATGCCTTCGCTCTTCACGCCGAAGAGCACCAGGCCGCCGCCGATCGTCAGGATCGAGAAGGCGTAGGCCAGGCGGCGCTTGGACAAGTACTTGAAGCTCGCCTCCTTGGCCAGCACCGACACCATCTTCACCTGCTGGATCACCTTCGAGCGGAAGACCAGCTGGTGCAAGACCACCTTGCTGAAGACCAGCACGCTGAACATGGTGGTCAGGATGCCGATCGCCAGGGTGGCGGCGAAGCCGCGCACCGGGCCGGTGCCGACGCCGTACAGGACGGCCGCGGCGATCAGCGTGGTCATGTTCGAGTCCACGATGGCCGACATCGCGTTCTCGAAGCCGTTCTTGTAGCCCTGCGCCAGATCGCGGCCGCGGTTGATCTCTTCACGCAAGCGCTCGAAGATCAGGATGTTGGCGTCCACCGCCATGCCGATCGTCAGCACGATGCCCGCGATGCCCGGCAGGGTCAGCGTGGCCTTCGTGAAGTACATCGCGCCCAGCAGCAGGAAGCCGTTGAAGGCCAGCGACAGGGCCGCGACCACGCCGTTGATGCGGTAGTACCACACCATGAAGGCGATGACGAAGGCCGCGCCGATCAGAGAGGAGCGCACCCCGGCCTTGATCGAGTCGGCGCCCAGCGACGGGCCGACCTCGATGCCGCTCTGCAGCACCGGCAGCACGCGCAGCGAGCCGGTGCGCAGTGCCACGATCAGGTTGTTGCGCTCGACCGGGTCGAAGCCGCCGCGGCCGCCCTGGATGATGCCGCCGCCCGGGAGCCGGTCTTTGATGTTCGGCGCGGTGAAGAGCGCGTTGTTGAGCACGATGGCCATCGGGCGGCCCGTGTACTCGTCGGTGAAGTCGGCGAAGGCCGACTTGCGGTTCTCCTGGAATTCGAAGGCCACGGCGGGCAGGCCGGCCGAATCCATGGTCGGACCGACGTATTGCAGCTCGCCGCCGTTGAAGTCCCAGGAGTCGGCGCCGTCGGCCTGCTGCGGGCGCAGTTGATCCTGCACCAGCAGGGGCACGCAGTTGCGCGTGGCGCCGTAAGCGGCAGCGTTGGGAATTTCGGTCTCCTTCAGCGGCACCCAGCGGATCTGGCCGCGCGGGCCGCCTTCGCTCTCCGGCACGCGGTTGAAGTCCAGCGCGGTCTTGCCGGCGTTCGCGTCCATCCAGGCCTCGAACTTGGCGCGCTCGGCCGTCAGGCTGACGTCGTCGGTGTCGCTGGCGATGATGCTGAAGTCCAGGAGCCCCTGGTTCAGCATCAGGCTCTTGATCTGCTCGAGGCGGACCGCGTCCTTGCCGGGCACCTCGATCACGATCTGGTTGTCGCCCTGCGGAATGACCGGAATGTCCACCAATCCCGAAGCGTCCACGCGCTCGGCGAACACGTCGGCCATCTGCTGCAGCAGCATGGGCTTGTTCGCCAGTTCGGCCTCGTGGAGCTGCTTCTCCTGCACCGCCTTCTCGAAGTCGAAGGCGTAGACCAGGCGCGCCCCGCCCTGGAGGTCGAGGCCCAGGTTCAGGTCGTAGGCGATGATCGCGAAGAGGGCGAGGGCCGAGAAGAAGATCAGGCCCGCAATTTTCCTGCCGAGGTTCGGAACCATGGCCTAGAGCTGCGCGCTCCGGCCGCCGCGTTCGCGCAGGAAGAACAGCTTGGAGCGCCGCGGCCGCTTGATCGGCCCGCGCTCGACCGTCACGTTGACGACCAGCGGGCTGTGCAGCGGGAACGTCCGCTCGACGCCTTCGCCCTGGACGATGCGGCGCACGGTGAACGTGCGGCCGACGCCGGAGCCCTTGAGGGTCAGCACCTGGCCGACGAAGGGCTGGACCCGCTCGCTCTTGCCTTCGCGGATCATGTAGTCCACGCGGACGACGTCGCCGACCTGGAAGGTCGGAACCTCCTTCTTGAGGGATTTCTGTTCGGCGGCTTGGGTGACGTGATCCATGGGGAGACTCAGGAAGGCGGGACGGATGGAGGCGGGTTGAGGTCCGGACGGCGGGTGCGCGTGCGGTTCCGGGCTTGGTCGGCGCGCCAGCGGGCCACTTCGAGGTGGTTGCCGCTGCGCAGGACTTCCGGAACGCTCAGGCCCCGGAAGTCGGGAGGTCGGGTGTAGTGCGGGTGGTCGAGCAGCTGCGGATCCTGGAAGGATTCCGAGGCCGCGCTGTCCTCGTCGCCGAGCGCGCCGGGCAGCAGCCGGGCGGCCGCTTCGAGCACGCAGAGCGCGGGGAGTTCGCCTCCACAAAGGACGAAATCTCCGAGGGAGATCTCCGTCCACTCCATTCCGATCCGGATCCGCTCGTCGAAGCCCTCGTAGCGGCCGCAGAGCAGGAGCAGGCGCTCCTGGGCGGCGCAATCGCGCGCGAGGCTTTGGTTGAAGGGGACGCCGTCCGGGGTGAGGAGGATGCGGCGGCAAGGCCCGTATTCCTGTTCGACCCACTCGACTGCTTCAAAGATCGGCTCGGGCTTGAGCACCATGCCAGGACCGCCCCCGTAGGGCCGGTCGTCCACCTTGCGATGAGGCTCCGCCGCGAAACGGCGGAAATCCAGCACGTGAACACGGAGCACGCCCGCCCGCTGGGCCCTGCCGAGGATCGAGGCCTGGAGGTAGCCCTCCACGGCATCCGGAAACAGGGTCAGAAGATGGACTTCAAGCATCCCGGAACCCCCGGGAAATGGGCCGCACAAGATACCCCAACCCTCTTGCCCCGGCAAGATTTGCGGCCCTAGGATTCCCTGGTGTTCACCGGCCTCGTCGAAGGAATGGGCATCGTGCGGCAAAACCAGCCGATTCCCGGCGGGCGCCGGCTGGCGCTGGCCCTGGGCGCCTGCGCCGACGGAGTGCGCCCGGGGGACTCGATCTGCGTCTCCGGGGTGTGCTTGACCGTGGCCGGCCTGGCCGGGGAGGAAGCCCAGTTCGAGCTCTCCGGCGAGACCCTCGAGCGGAGTGGGTTTTCTGGACTGCAAAACGGTCATAAAGTCAATCTGGAAAGGAGTTTACGACTGGGAGACCGGCTCGGCGGGCACTTCCTGACGGGGCACGTGGACGGCCTGGGGCGCCTTCTCGAGATCCGGCCGGAAGGGGGCTTCGCCACCTACCGCCTGGAGGTGCCGGCGGCGCTGCGGCCCCTCCTGGTGGCGAAAGGCTCGGTGGGGGTGGACGGGGTCAGCCTGACCGTCGCCGCCCTGCACGACGACGGCTGCAGCGTGGCCCTGATTCCGGAGACGCTGGCCCGCACCACGCTCGGCGCGGCCCGCGCCGGCGACGCGCTGCGCCTCGAGGCGGACCTGATCGCCAAGCACGTCGCGCGCCTGCTCGAGTGCGCCCAGCCGCCGCGGCCGGCCTGAGGGCGCGACTACTCTGCCCTCGCCCGTGCTGACCGCCCTCCTCATTCTGACTTCGTTCCAGGAGCCCGAGACGGCGCCGGCCTCCGCGCCGGAGAGCCGGCGCTTCGCGTTCGAGGCCGAGTTGATGGGCCGGGGGGAATTCCGCGACCACGGCGATTTGTCAACCGCCGACAGCGGCAGCAGCGATCGGTTGCGCCTGCGCGCGGCGGTGGGCCTGCGCGCGCATCTCAACGCCTACATGAGCGCCTTCGCCGAGGTCGGCGCCACCTACGGCAACACGGAGGATCACGCGACCGGCGACCTCATGCACCTCTACGTGGACCTCGAGCGCGCCTTCGGCACCTGGGACATGCGCGCCGGCCGCTCCGAGATGGACCTCGGCGACGGCCGCCTCGTCGCTTCGTCCCGCTACTGGCAGTTCGAGCCCAACGCCTTCGACGGCCTCTGGATCAGCGAGGGCAAGGAGCACGAGCGCGTGCAATGGCAGGCCTGGCTGACCACCGCCGGCACCGGGCAGGCCAACGTCTACGACGACACCTTCGCCGGCTTCTACGCCGACTGGACCATTGACAAAACGCAGGCGCTCGACGCCTACGTGCTGCTGCGCAATCAGGACGAGCTGAACGTCCTCGAATTCACCGTCGCTCTGCGCTACCACGGCCTCACGCGCAACGGCCTGGATTGGAGCGTGTTCGGCGCCGCCCAGGACGGCGACCAGGTGGACGACCGCGAGCTCTGGGCGCAGGCCTTCGTCCTGACGCTGGAGAAGGAGCTGGAGTTCGACAACCACGTCGGCATGGAGTTCGGCTTCGCCACGGGCAACGACGAGAAGCCGAACGATTTCAAGCGCTTCACGCCGGTCTACATCGACCAGCACCGCTTCAACGGCCGCGCCGACATCTTCGGCTTCGCGAACCTGGTGGACCTGGCTCTCACGTACTGGCGGCCGCTGACGCGCAGCTGGAGCTGGCACCTCGACCTGCACAACTTCTGGCGCGCCAACAATTCCGACGACGCGTACACCGCGTACGGCCTTGCGCCCTACGGCATCAGCAGCGGCTCGTCCGCGCTCGGCACCGAGTTCGACCTCTACGCCGAGGGCCGCATCAACGAGTCCCTGAGCGTGGACTGCGGCGCGGCCTACTTCATGAGCGGCTCGGCGATGCCCACCGACGACGACCAGGTCTGGTTCTTCCTCGGCGCCACCTACGGGTTCTAGAGGCGGACCTCAGGAGCCGCGCAGGCTCTGCGCCAGTTCCAGCAGCGCCGCGCGCGAGCGCATCCAGCCGTCCTCGCGGTCGAGGAACCATTCGGATCCGTAGCCGGCGCTGCGCCACAGCAGCGACGGCGCCACCGCCGCGCCCGCTTCCAGCGGCGCCAGGAACAGCCGACCGAAGCGCCAGGCCGGATCCGCCGCCGGCGCGCCGCCTTCCTCGGCCGCCAGCGCCGCCTTGAGGGCCGCGTTGATCAGTTCGAGGCGCGCGAGGCGCTCCGCGTCCGTCTGGACCGGCAGCTCCTCGGCGGCCCGCACCGCCTGGCGCAGCCAGCCGCGCAGGCCGTCCACCGGCGCGCCGTCGTCGGCCAGCAGCGTCGCGAGGCGCACGCCCATGCGCGCGGCGCGCGCGTGCAGCGTGAATCCGGGATCGAGGAAGGAATTCACCACCCACGGCGTGTCGTGCAGCGAGTGATAGGTGCCGCTGCCGCCGGAGTAGCCGAAGCTCATCACTTCGACGCCCGCCAGTTCCAGGAAGGGGACGTGATCGGAGCCGCCGCCGGGCACGCCGAGGTTGGCCGGCGCCTCGAGGCCTTCGGCCGCGCAGGCGGCGCGCAGCGTGGCCACGAGGCCGGGCGTGCAGCTGGCGCCGAAGTTCGGGCCGCTCGCCACCACGTCCATGTTGACGTAGGCGACCGCGCGCTCGCGCAGGAGGCGCGCGTGCTGCTCGACCCATTCGGTGCTGCCGATGAGCCCCCATTCCTCCGCGTCCCAGGTGGCGAGCACCAGCGTGCGCTGCGGCCGCCAGCCGCGCGCCGCCGCTTCGCCGAGCACGCGCGCCATCTCGAGCAGCACCGCGCTGCCGCTGCCGTTGTCCACCGCGCCCGGGCCCCACGAGTCGCGGTGCGCGCCGACGATCACCCACTCGTCCGGCCGCGCCGCGCCCTCGATCCAGCCGATCACGTTCTCGACCGGACGCAGCGTCTCGTCCTGCGCGACGGACAGGCGCGCGCGCGCCGGCAGCGGACCCAGCTTGCGGTCGGCGCCGGCCAGCAGGATCGCGGCGTTGCCCATCGAGATCGGCAGTCCCGGAATGCCGACCGCGCCGGGCGCCTCGGCGCGCGCCAGGCGCGGCGCCTGCGGCAGCGCGGGCCAGCCGGGAGTGAGAGGATCGCCCTTGCCGTTGAAGACGGAGCCGCGCTGGATGCCGTCGCGGGGGCGCCACGGGCCCGCCGGCATGACCGCGCCCTGCGCGGCGCCGTCGTCCAGCTCGTCGGCGTAGAGCAGCACGCCGCCGAATCCGGCGGCTTCGGCGTGCGCCAGCTTCAGCCCGCGAAACAGAGAGCCGTAGCGGCACAGCGCGATCGCGCCCTCGACCGCCGCGCCGTGATCGGCGCGCAACTTGTCAAACTCCGGCTGCGTGCCGTAGCCGGCGTAGAAGACGGCGCCCTCCGCGGCGCCCGGCGCGCACAGTCCGAGCATCGGCGGCACCTGCAGCTGCCGCGTGAACGCGTCCTCGGCCAGCGGCAGCTCCCACAGATTCACTTCGGTCCAGCGGCCGTCGGCGCCGCTCACCTCGAGCTTCTGCGCGGTCTGCCGCGGAATCAGGCAGTCGTAGCGCGGCCGGTCCACGCGCAGGCCGGCGGCGGCGAACACGCCGGCCGCGTAATCGGCGGCGCGGCGCGCCTCGGCGGACCCGGCGAAGCGCGGCTGCGCGCACAATTCCGCGAGCGTCTGGCCCAGCCGCTCGGCCGAGACGGCGGCCGGATCCGGAGGCCGGGCCGGCTCCTGCACCGGAGCGGCCAGCGCTCCCCAAGCGAGGCAGGCCAGCAACACGCCGCTACTCTACGGCGCTCGCGGCGATGCGTGAGGAAGCCCCCGATTTCGTGGCGGTGGACTGGAACGGCACCGTCGTGCCGTTCTTCGGGCTGCCGCCCTATCCCGGCGCGCGCGCGGCGCTGGCCGGACTGCGCGCCGCGGGCATGCTGGTCTTCGTGGTCAGCCGCGCGCGCGGCGCGGTGGTGCAGGCGGATGCGGCGCGCGCCGGCGTCGCCGCCGACGCGGTGATCGGCTGCGAAGACAAGGCGCCCGTGCTCTCGGATCTGCGGGCGCAGCATGGCCGCGGCGTCTATCTGGGAGACACCGCCGCCGACCGGCTGGCCGCGGCGGAGGCTGGATTGCCCTTCCTGCAGGCCTGCCTGGAGGAGCAGGAGCCGCTGGCGCCAGATCAGGCCTGCTTCCGCGACTGGGCCGAGGCGGCGCTTTTGATTGCCGGCCCCGGCCGGATGCCCTAAGATGCAGGGCTAGGCTTCGATGCCCGCACTCATGGAACTGACCCTGCCCCAGCGTCTTCAGCGTGTCATCAACGGCTCCTTCGAGCGCACCGTCCTGCTGCAGAAGCGGGTCCGCCAGCTGGTGCGCGGCGACGCGCCGCTCTTCGACGCCGAACTGGAGCGGGTCGAGAACCCGATCGAGATCGCGCTGGTCGAGCTGGAGCGCGGCCTGATCGGCTTGGCGGAAGAGACGGTCGAAGAGAAGCCGACGATCTAGTTCGGCTGGGGGGGGGAGCGGAGCGGACGGGCTTACTTCGGCGCGCCGCGCTCGAGCAGCTGCCGCAGGCATTCGCGCAGCACCGCGCGCAGGCTGGTGAAGCCCTCGTAGTGGCAGGTGATGCAGGGCTTGTGGCCCGCCTCGTCGCAGATGGCGCGCGCGTTGCGCGTGAAGGTCGTGCGGTTGTAGTGCAGGATCACGAGCGCGTCGAAGCGCGAGCGCATGTCGGCGCCGAGCTTGTCCATCTCGCGGTGCCAGGACACGTACTCGGCCATGCGCCACTCGGCGGCGAATCCGATGATCTCCGCGTACTCCGCCAGTTTGTCGCGGTGCCGGAACTGGGGCTCGGCGCCGCCGACCACCAGGATCCGGAACGTGCGGCTGTCGGCTGCGAGGCGGCGGGACAGGTCCACCTCCTCGGCCAGCAGCGGGCGCTTGCGGAACGACGGAATCTCCTCGGCCTCCAGCGCTTGGAAGCGGTCGTGGTCCTCGAGGCAGGCGCGCAGGTCGTCGCGCTCCTCCTCGACCAGGCGGAACTTCTGCGCCAGGATCGAGTGCTCGCGCCGCGCCGCCGCCGCTTCCTCGGCGAGGGCCGTCTCGCGGGCGCCGGGCTCGGCGGCGGCAGCCAGGCGCTTCTTCAGGTCCGCGGAGCGCCGGCGCTCGCTGCGGATTTCGGCGCGCGCTTCCTCCAGTTCCTTGGCCAGTCTGCGGCTCTCGGCGATCTGCTGGGCGCGCTCGGCTTCGCGCGCGCTCAGTTCGGCGCGGAGCTTGGCGGATTCCGCCAGCGGGTCGGGCGGCGCGGCCGGCGCCGGGCGCGGACCGCGCGCGGGCCGTTTCGGCCGGGCGGCGGGCGCCGCTTTCTGCTCCGCGGCCGGCGCCAGATTCTCGCCGCAGATCTTCGCCAGAGCGGCAGCGGCGCGCGCGCCGGCTTCGTCGCCGGCCAGCAAGGCGTCGCGCAGGCGGATGCGCGCCTCTTCCGGCGGCATGCCCGGTTGCGGCTCGCCGTCAGCGGCCGCTCCCGCGGGCAGGTGCTCGAGAATCGCGCCGACGACGGCGGGCGCCAGCCGCGGCGCGCGCGGAATCTGCCGGGCGACCGTGCGCGCGGCGCCGCCCGGCGCCATCGCCTGGCCGGTGCTGCGCAGCGCGGCGGTCAGGGCGCTGGCCGGCACCATGCGCTCGAGCACCCAGGCGAGCAGGCGCGGATCCTGGCTGAGCCAGAGCAGCGCGGTGGCGACTCCCTGCCTCCGCTCCGCATCGTGCTCCGCCATGGTCGGATGTTACCCTAGGCGCCGCTGCTCATGCCTGCGCGCGACGTCCCGTGGCTTGGTTTCGCCGTGCTTGCGCTCGCCGCCTGCAGCGGGGACGCGCCGGCGCCGGCCGCCCGGCCGAACGTGCTTCTGGTGGTCGTGGACACGCTGCGCAAGGACCATCTGCCGGTCTACGGCTACGCGCAGCGGCCGACTGCGCCGGCGCTGGCCGCGCTGGCGCAGGAGCCGGGCGTGCAGGTGATCAACGGCCTCGTGGCCAGCAGTTCGTGGACCAAGCCGAGCATGGCCACGCTGCTCACCGGATTGCCTCCGGCCGAGCACGGCGTGATGCGCCTGGCCGGCGCCGGCGCGGCGCTGCACGACGCCGGCGTGCTGCCGGCCGTGCTGCAGCGCGCCGGCTACGCGACGGGCTGCGTGATGTCCAATCACCTGCTCGTCCGCCGCACCGGCGCGGGATTCGACGCCGGCTTCGGATTCTGGGACGAGGCGCCGGCGGCGGCGAAGCACGAGGGCAGCACGTCGGCGCAGGTGGGGGATGCGGGCATCGCCTGGCTGCAGCAGCAGCCCGCCGACGCGCCCTGGTTCCTCCTGCTGCACTTCTTCGATCCGCACGCGGAGCTCGTGGATCATCCGCAGTGGGACTGGTTCCAGCCCGGCTACGGCGGCTGGGTGCAAGGCGCCGATCCGGTCGAGCGTCTGCGCGCGATGCAGCGCAACTGCTCGCCGGCGGATCGCGAGCAGCTGTCCGCCCTCTACGACGAGGAAGTGCGCGCGGTGGACGAGGCCTTCGGCCGCGTGCTGGCGGCGCTGCGCCAGCGGCCGGACTGGCAGGACACCGTCGTGATCTTCACTGCCGATCACGGCGAGGAGCTGGCCGAGCGGAGGATGATCGGCCACACCCAGACCTTGCACGCGGAGCTGACCGATCTGCCGCTCGTCGTGCGGCTGCCGGCGGGTTGGCAGAAGTCGTGGAGCCTGCCGGCGCTGGAGCAGGGTGGCTACGCCGAGCAGCAGCTCTACGCCGCGATGCTGGGCTTGGCAGGCGTGGAGGTTCCTCCCGGGCCGCCGGGCTCGGCCGGACGCGGCCTGCGCCCGGCCTATCAGGCCATCGAGGTGGATTTCGTGCCGGTGCTGACCGAGCACGCCGAGAAATTCGTCCACAAGCGCGCCGTGCTGCGCGGATCCTACAAGCTGATCCAGGATCTGAACGCGAACACGCTGCAGCTCTTCGACCGCAGCCGCGATCCGCTGGAGCTCCAGGATCCTCTGCCGGCGGATCATCCCGAACGCGCCGCGCTCGAAGCGCTGCTGCGCGCGCATTCCTGGTGGGAATCGCCGTGAGCGGCGGGCCGCAGTCGCGCCCGACTCCCGCCGAGAGGCTCGACGGACCGCTGGGCGCGCTGCTCGCCCCGGTCGGCTGGCTGTGGTGCGGCGCCGCGCGCCTGCGGGCGCTCGCCTATCGCCGCGGCGCGCTGCGCTCGCGGCGCCCGCCGCTGCCGACGCTCTCCATCGGCAATCTCGCCGCAGGCGGCACCGGCAAGACGCCGCTGCTGCTGGCCTCGGTCGCGGCGCTCGAGCGCGCGGGCGCGCGCGTCGGCATCCTCGCGCGCGGCTACGGCGGCGACGAGGGCCGCATGCTGCGCGAGCGCCATCCGGCGGCGCGGCTGGAGGAAGGCGCCGACCGCGTCGCCGGCCTGGCGCGCCTGCTGGCGGGACCGCCGGTGGATCTGCTGATCCTCGACGACGGCTTCCAGCACTTCCGCCTGCAGCGCGACGAGGACGCGGTGCTGATCGACGCCACGCGCCCCTTCGGGCGCTGCCTGCCCGCCGGACTCTTCCGCGAGAGCCCCGCCGCGCTGCGCCGCGCGACGCGCGTGGTGCTCGCGCGCGCCGATCTCGTGAATGCGGACGAGCGCGCGCGCATCTGGGCCGAGGTGCGGCGCCGGCGAGCCGGGCTGCCGCCGCTGCCGGAGATGGAGGGCTCGCTGGCGGCGCGCGACATGCGCAATCTCCGCACCGGCGAGATCCGGCCGGCGTCCGCGCTGCGCGGACTGCGCGCGCGCCTCGCCGCCGGCGTCGGCAATCCGCAGTCCTTCGCCGCGCTCTGCGCCGCGCAGGGCGTCGCAGTCACGGGGAGCCAGTGGCTGCCGGATCATCACCCATGGCGCGCGGCGGATCTGGAAGGCTGGTCCGCGGAGCCCGCGGTGCTGGTGACCGAGAAGGACGGCGTGAAGCTGCGCGCGATCGCGCCGGACAACGCGTGGGAGCTGCGCGTGGACTGGCGGTTCCTGCGCGGCGGCGAGCACTGGGACGCGATGCTCACCGCGCTGCACCTGCCCGCGCGCGCCGCGCAGATCGAGCCGCTGTGGCAAGCCCAGGATCCGCAGGGGCGCGGACGGCCGGCATGAGCGGCGCCGCCGCCGCGGCTCCCCCCCCCGGCCGCCTGCGCGCCTGGCGCAAGCGGGTGCGGCGGCGCTGGAAGCACAGGCCGGGACTGGTGCCCTGGCTGCTGTGGCAGCCGCAGCGCGCGCTGCTGTTCCTCGTCGGCCTGCTGCCGGCAGGCGCGCAGGGGGCGCTCGGCGACGCGCTCGGCCGCGCCGCCTGGTGGAGCGCGCGGCGGCGCCGCACGGGGCGCGCGCAGATCGCGCGCGCGCTGCCGCAATTGTCAGACCAGGAGCGCGACCGCATCCTGCGCGCCTCCTGCGGGCACCTGGGGCGGGCCGCGCTGGAGGTGCTGAGCATCGCCCACCGTTGGGAGGGCCGGCTGGAGGATCGCATCCGCTTCGAGCCGGGCGCGCGCGAGACGCTCGCCGGGCTGCGCGGCCAGCCGCTGGTCGCGGTGCAGCCGCACCTCGGCAGCGTGGACCTCGGCGGCGCGGCGCTGGCCCTGAGCGGGCTCGAGCCCGCGTTCCCGATGCGGCTGCCTTCCAACTGGTATCTGGGCCGGCGCCTGGCGCGCGCGCGCGAGGGCTACGGCGTGCGCCTGCTCGAGCGCCATGGCGCGGTGCGCGGTCTGCTCGGGCAGCTCAAGTCCGGGCGCTGCGCGGTGCTGGCCACCGACCAGAACGCTCATCACGCGCCGATCTTCGTGGACTGGTTCGGCCATCCGGCCGCCACCGAGCGCGCTGCGGCGGCGCTGGCCTTGAAGACCGGCGCCGCGGTGCTGGTATTCTGGTGCCCGCGCGGCGCGTCCGCCGGCACCTGGAGTTTCGGCTGCACTCTCGTGCGCGGAGTCGCCGCGCCGGCTCCCGCTGACGACGACGCCGTGCGCACCCTGACCTTGCGCATGCACCACGAGATGGAGCGGGCGATCCTGCGCTGGCCGGAGCAGTACCTCTGGATCCACGACCGCTACCGCACCCGCCCGGCGGAGGAGCAGCCCCGTGCATGACCAGGATCTGATCGAGGCGCTGAAGAGCCTGCAGGCGCCGCGCATCGCCGTGGTCGGCGATTCGATGCTCGACCGCTACGTGTGGGGCGACGCCGCGCGCGTCTCGCCCGAGGCGCCCGTGCCGGTGGTGCACGCACGGCGCGAGGAGGAGCGCCCGGGCGGCGCGGCCAACGTCGCGCTGAACCTCGCGGCGCTGGGCGCGGTTCCGGCGTGCTTCGGCGCCGTCGGCCAGGACGCGATGGGCGAGACCTTGCGCAAAGTGCTGGCCGCCGCCGGCGCCGACGTCGCCGGCCTGCTGGCCTGCGCGGACCGGCCGACGATCCAGAAGATTCGCATTCTCGCGCGCAACCAGCAGATGCTGCGCGTGGACCGCGAGGACGTGAAGCCGCTGGACGCGGCGCAGGAGGCGGCGCTGCTCGCCGCGCTCCGCTCCGCCGCGTGGGACGCGCTGATTCTCAGCGACTACGGCAAGGGCGTGCTTTCGCCTGCGTTGTGCGCCGCCGCGCTCGCCGAGGCCCGCCGCCGCGGCGCGCCCAGCGTGGTGGATCCGAAGCACCGCGATCTGGCGCGCTACCGCGGCGCCACCGTGGTCACGCCGAACCGCGCCGAGGCCGAGACCGCCGCCGGCGCCGCGCTCGGCGATCTGGCGTCCTTGAACCGCCATGCGCCGGCGCTGCGCGCCGCCGCCGGCGTCGACATGCTGCTCGTGACGCTGGGCGCCGACGGCATGCTGCTGGTGCGCGGGGACGCTCCGCCGCTGCATCTGCCGACCGCGGCGCGCCAGGTCTTCGACGTGACGGGCGCCGGCGACACCGTGGTGGCGGTGATGGCGGCGGGCCTCGCGGCGGGCCTCGCGGCCGAGACCTGCGTGCGGCTGGCGAACGCCGCGGCGGGCATCGCCGTGGCCAAGGTCGGCACCGCGGCGGTCAGCCGCGCCGAGCTGCTCGAGGCGCTGCACGGCGAGGGCGCCGGCAAGGTGCTCGCGGCGGGAGACGAGGCCGGCCTGGCCGCCGCGCTGGCCGGCTGGCGCCGCGGCGGCCGCCGCGTGGTCTTCACCAACGGCTGCTTTGACATTCTCCACGCCGGCCACGTGCGCTATCTGCAGGCGGCGCGGCGGCTCGGCGACGCGCTGGTGGTCGGCATCAACTCCGACGCGTCGGTGCGGCGCCTGAAGGGGGAGGGCCGGCCCTTCAATCCGCTGGAGGACCGCGCCGAGGTGCTGGCAGGCCTGGCGTGCGTGGATCTGATCGTGCCCTTCGCCGCCGACACGCCGGAGGAGCTGATCCGCCAGGTGGCGCCGGCGCTGCTGGTCAAGGGCGCGGACTGGCGCGGCAAGGAAGTGGCCGGCGCGGATTTCGTGCAGCGGAGCGGCGGCGAAGTGCGATTCATCGAGCTGCTGCCCGGGCGCAGCACCAGCGGCATCGCCGAGCGCATGCGCCGGTCCTGAGGTGGGGACCCGGAGCCTCCTTCTCATCGGCCTCGTCGCCGGAACGCTCTCCGGCATGCTCGGCATCGGGGGGGGGACGGTGGTCGGGCCGATCCTGGTGCTGGCCGGCATGCCGCTGCGGCGCGCCACCGGCACGGCGCTGGCAATGATCGCGCCGGTCTCGACGGTGGGCGTCCTCACCGAGGGATTCGTGCGCTTCGAGCATCTGGATGCGGGCTTGGCGGCGATCCTCGCCTTCGGCGGGATTCTCGGCATCGTGTTCGCGCGCAAAGCGGCGCGGACGCTGCCGGAGCTGCTGCTGCGGCGCCTGTTCGCGCTGCTGCTGCTCGCGACCGCGCTGCGCCAGTTCGGCTTGTGGGGCGTGCACGCCGAGGTCTACGCCGGCTGGTTCGGAGTGGACAGCGTCGCGCGCCTGCTGCTGGCGCTCGCGCTGGGCTTCGTCGCCGGCTGCTCCGCAATCTTGTTCGGAGTCGGCGGCGGCATCGTGATGGTGCCGGGAATGGTCTACGCGGTCGGCGGCCTCGGCATCCACGAGGCGAGCGCCATCAGCCTGCTGGCCATGGTGCCGACCGCGGCCTACGGCGGCTACGCAGCATGGCGCGACGGGCGCGTGGACGTCGCGCTGCTCAAGCCGCTGATGGGAGCGGCGATGGCCGGCGCCGCCGGCGGAGTGCTGGTGCGGAACTTCCTGCTCGCGCCCGCGGTGCTGTCGGCGGCGTTCGGAGCGTTCCTGCTCTTCGTCGTCTACAACCTGATGCGCAAACCGGTTCGCTAGGCCGGACGGCTGCGCGCGCTCGGGTCCGCGCTCGGCACGTAGATCTTGACGCGATTGCGGCCGGCTTCCTTCGCCCAGTACAGCGCCTTGTCGGCGTTCTGGATCAGGGCGGCGAGTTCGTCGCGATCGCTGCCTTCGGTCGAGGCCGATCCGAAGGAGGCGGTCATGGTCAGGACCTGTCCGGACTCGAGGCGGTGGCGCTGGGCCGCGATCTGGGTGCGGCAGCGCTCGGCCACTTCGGCGCACTGGATCGGGTCGGCGCCCGGCAGCGCGAGCAGGAATTCCTCGCCGCCCCAGCGCGCGACGTAGTCGCCGCCGCGGATGCAGGCGTTGAGCTGCGCGGCCACCGACTTCAGCACCTCGTCGCCGAGCGCGTGGCCGTGCCGGTCGTTGACGGACTTGAAGTGGTCGAGGTCGAGCATCACGACGCCGAAGGGCCGGCGCTCGCGGCGCATGCGCTCCTCGTCCCGCACCAGATAATCCATCATGGCGCGGCGGTTGTAGAGCTGCGTCAGCGGATCGGTCATGGCCAGCTGGCGCATCTGCTCGCGCGCCGCGACCAGCTGCTCCTGCAGGGCGAGAATGCGCTCGCCGCCGCGCAGGCGCGCGCGCAGCTCCTCCTGATGGAAGGGCTTGGCGATGAAGTCGTTCGCGCCGGCGAACATGCCGGCGGCGAGATCCTCCGTGCTGTCGCGCGAAGTCAGCATGATCACGTAGGCCGGATCGTGGCTGTTCGCCTGATCGCCGGTGATGCGCTGGCAGAGGCCGGGGCCGTCGAGCTCGGGCATCAGCCAGTCGGTGATGATCAGGCGCGCGCGGTTGTCCTGGTAGAGGCGCCAGGCCTCCTCGCCGGTCTTGGCGACGATGACCGTGTGTCCCCAATTCTCCAGGGTGCGCTGGAGCAGCCGGCGGCTGACCGGGTCGTCTTCGGCGATCAGGATGTTCATGGGAGATGTCGGAGAACCGATGGGCACTTATCGGCGCAGGAGCGGGCGCGACTGGAGGGGTTTCAAACGCTCCGCAGGGCCGCCGGAGCCAGGCCGGCCAGCTCCGCCAGGGCCTGGCGGAGGCGCGCCTCGCCGCAGGGCTTGGGCAGCGCGTCGTTCATGCCCGCCGCCCGGCAGGCGGCGCGCACGTCTTCGTCGCAGTGGGCGGTCAAGGCGAGGATCGGCACCTCGTCGCCGCCCGGCAGGGCGCGCAGCGCGCGCGCCGCGCCGAAGCCGTCGAGGCGCGGCATGTGCAGGTCGAGGATCACCAGATCCGGGGCGTTGCGCGCGAAGAGTTCGGCGGCCTCCAGGCCGTCGCGCGCGCGCACCACTTCGCAGGAGAAGCGCCGCAGCGTGCGCTCCAGCACCAGGGCGTTGACTTCCTGATCCTCCGCGATCAGGACGCGGCGCGGCGTCAGGACCGCCACGGCCGGCGCGCGGGGGGGGGAGGCGGCGGCGGCGGCAGCGGCGGGAGCCGCGGCCGTCGCGGCGGCGGCGGCGGGGGCCGGCGCGCGCAGATCGGCGGCGCTGACGGGAATCTCGACGCGGAAACTGCTGCCGACGCCGAAGGTGCTCTCGACGTGGACGCTGCCGCCCATGAGGCGCACCAGCTCGCGCGTGATCGCGAGGCCCAGGCCGGTGCCGCCGTGCTTGCGCGTGGTCGAGTCGTCGGCCTGCACGAAGCTCTCGAAGATGGCGTCGAGGCGGTCGCTGGGAATGCCGACTCCATCGTCGGCGACTTCCATGTGCAGCCACGCCGCCCCGCCGCGGACGATGAGCCCGGCGCGCATGCGCACCTCGCCTTCGTCGGTGAACTTGATGGCGTTGCCGACCAGGTTGTTCAGCACCTGGCGCAGTCGCGTGGGATCGCCGGTGATGCGCGCGGGCAGCCCCGGCTCGACGGTGAGGCGCAGCGCGATGCCGCGCTGGGCCGCCGTGGCCTGGTGCAGTTCGGCCACCTCGCGCAGAAGCGCCTCCGGGGCGAACGGAATGCTTTCGACGACCATGCGTCCGGCCTCGATCTTGGACAGGTCGAGCAGGTCGTTGACGAGCAGCAGCAGGTTGGAGCCGCAGCGGCGCACGATTTCGGCCTGTTCGAGCTGATCCGGGCGCAGGCCGCTCTCGATGAGCATGTCGGTGATGCCGAGCACACCGTTGAGAGGCGTGCGCACTTCGTGGCTGACGTTCGCGAGGAAGCGCTGCTTGGCCTGGTTCGCCGCCTCGGAGCGCTGATAGGCCAGCTCGAGCTCGTGCTTGGTGCGCGCCAGGTCGGCCATGATGTCCTGATTCTGGTAGCGCTTGAGCAGGGTCTCGGTGTGCTGGCGGCTCGACTTCAGCGCGCCGGTGAGGCAGAAGGCCAGGAACAGCAGGCCCATCACCGCGAGGTCGAGGTCCATCGGCTCGCCGCCCAGCGCGAGGCGCAGGATCGGCGGCGCCAGCAAGGTGACGGAGAACAGCGCGAAGGAGCGCATGCGCGCCGACAGCGTCACCAGCGAGCCGGCGGTGAGGCCGGCCAGCACCATCATCATGAAGGCCCGGCGCGCGGGATCGAGATGCTCGTAGGCGGCGACGAAGCCCGTGCTCCACGCGGCGGCGCAGCCGAGGATGATCATCGAGTGCAGCCGCAGGTCGTCGGCCTTGGGCCGCTGCCGGTGGCGCTTGAAGCGCAGCATCAAGCCCGCGCGCAGCGCCGCGCAGCCGAGCACCGCCGCGAGCAGGCCGAGCGCCAGCGAGCGCGGAAGTTGCCCGCGCTGGAACCACAACACCAGGGCCACCGCGGCGACGTGCCCGGCAATGGCGTTGGCCTCGGCGCGATAGAGCAGCTGGACCACGTCCTCCTGCAGCCGTTCCGCGTACCGTCCCTTGCGCTCGGCGGCGGCGCCCGCCGTGGCGGCAGTGCGAGAACGGGAGGGTCGCAGGCGCACGGGGTGAAGAGGAGGGACGGTCCGTGTCGGAGGGACCGGTCGTCCTCCATCGGCTGCTGGCCCCGATAAATGGAGGTGCAAAGCCCAAGTCCTTGTTTCATAAGCGGATAGGCCATTTCTCCACCAGCGAGAGGGGCCAGTATCCTGCGCGGGTGCTGCTCCCTGCACCGACCATCCTTCTCTTCCTCGCCGCCTCGATGGCCTGTTCCGCGCAGCCGGCCAGCCCGCCGGAGGCCCTGCCTCGGTTGATTCCGGCGCCGCAGTCGGCGGGGGGCGCGGAGCTGGCGCTGCCGCGCTATCCGACGCTCTCGCCGGACGGCAGCCAGGTGGCCTTCACGCACCAGGGGGACTTGTGGCTGGCTGCGGTGGCCGACGGCGCCGCGCGCCGGCTCACGGCGCACGACGCCTACGACGGGCGTCCTTCCTTCTCGCCGGACGGCCAGCGCCTGGCGTTCCTGTCCAATCGTCACGGCAACTTCGATCTTTTCGTCCTGCCCGTGTCCGGCGGCGCGCCGCAGCGCCTGACCTGGAATTCGGAGAGCGAGCAATTGTGGGACTGGATCAGCGACGATCGCATCCTGATCGGCATGACCGCCGACCGCCGCTACGAGCGCGGCGAGCGCGGCGGCTGGTCGGTCGGCGTCAACGGCTCCACGCCGGTCATCTACGCCGACTGGGGCATGCAGAACGCGGACCTCTCGGCCGACGGCCGCTGGATGGCCTACGAGCGCGGCCACAGCGACGTGCGCCGCCGCGCCTACCGCGGCGCCGCCAGCAGCGACGTCTGGATCCGCGATTTCGGCGGAGCCGAGCATCGGCCGCTCACCGACTTCGACGGCAGCGACGTCGAGCCGATGATCACGAACGACGGCGAGACCGTCTACTTCCTCTCCGATCGCCCCTGCCCGGGCAACGAGAGCGGCCGCGACCTCGGCCTCTGGCGCGTCGCGCGCGCCGGCGGATCCGCCAGCCTCGTGTGGCATCCGGGCCAGCGCTCGCTGCGCAATCCGGCGATCAGCGCCGACGGCCGCTTCGCAGTCGCCGAACTCGACGCCGGCCTCGTGCTGATCGACCTGACCGCCGGCAGCGCGCGCCCGCTGCCCGTCACCGGCACCTACGACCCTTCTCAGCCCGACGAAATGGAAGTGATCGTGCGCGACGGCGCATCGCAGATCGCGGTCGCGCCGGACGGCGAGAGCATCGCGTTCGTCGCGCGCGGCGACGTCCACGTCTTGCGGCGCAACGAGGACATCCAGCGCAGCGCACGCGTCACCAGCCATCTCGCGCCCGATGGCCAGCCGGTGTGGGTGGAGGAGGGCAAGGCGCTGCTGTTCGTCAGCGAGCGCGACGGCAACGCCGAGGTCTACCGCGTGCGCCCGGCGGTCGAGGGCGAACCGTTCTACCGCGCCACCGCCTTCACGGAGGAGCGCCTCACGCAGACGCCCGAGGACGAGTTCGGTCTCGCGCTCTCGCCCGACGGCCTGACCCTGGCCTGGATCCAGAGCCCCGGCCGCCTAGTCGTGGGCGACGCGGCCACGCTGACGCCGAAGCGCACCGTCACCGAGGGCTTCGAATCGCCGGCATTCAGCTGGTCGCCCGACGGCCGCTGGCTGGCTTTCTCGCAGGCCGACAGCGACTTCAACAACGAGGTTTACCTGGCGCTCGCCGACGTCAGCGGCGCCGATCCGGCCGCGCCCGGCGTCCAGCCTTTCAATCTCACGCGCCACCCCGACGACGACGTCAATCCGGTGTGGTCGCCCGACGGCCGCAAGCTGGCCTTCACCTCGCGCCGCATGCTGAACGACGAGACTGACGTGTGGGTGGCCTGGCTGCGCAGCGAGGATCTGGAGCGCACCAAGCTGGAGCGCCTCGAGGCGGCGGAGGCGCAGACCAAGGCCGACAAGGAGAAGAAGGAGAAGAAGGACAAGGAGAAGAAGGCCGACGTGGACCCGCTCGCGGGAGCCTGGAAGGGCCACGCGACGGGTCCCGATCCCGTGCCCGCGGACGGCATCGAGTTCACTTTGACCATCGCGCGCGGCGCCGACGGCTCCCTGACCGCCGAGATCGCCAGCGCCCTGCTCACGACCTCGTTGACCAGCCCGGTTTGGGACGAGGCCTCCAGCACTCTGAAGGCCGCCCTCACCCTGCCGGACGAGACCATCGGGTCGCTCGAGCTGAAGCTGGCCGACGGCAAATTGACCGGCACCATGGCCGCCAACGGCCAGACCTGGAGCCTCAGCGCCGAGCGCCTGCCCGAGCCGAAGAAGGCCAAGGATCTCGATCCGCTGACCATCGACTTCGACGAACTGACGCACCGCGTCACCCGCCTCACGCGCCGCGAAGGCAACGAGGAGGCCGAGGCCTGGAACGCCGATTCGGACGCCGTCTACTTCAACGCCAGCGTCGGCACGCGCCTGACCGAGGACAGCGAAGGCGACGAGGGGTTCTTCAAGATCGGCGTCTGGGACGACAAGACCGAGTCCGTCGAACCGGTGAACGTGGGCTCGGTGCGCCTGCACGGCAAGGATCTGCATTACGTCAAAGCCGGCAAGATCGTCGGCCGCGGCAGCAAGGCCGTGACCTACGAGTTCGAGTCGCGCTTCCGCGAGAACCGCCGCGACCTGCGCGAGGAAGTCATGAAGGAGGCCTGGCGCGCGCTCGACCGCGGCTACTACGACCCCGGCTTCCACGGTCACGACTGGGCCGCCTCGCTGCAGAAGTGGCTGCCGATCGCGCGCGCCGCCAGCACGCGCGAGGACTTCGACGAAATGGTCAACTACATGCTGGGCGAGATGAATTCCAGTCACATGGGATTCACCGGCGCGCGCACCGGCGTGACCGCCGCCGCCGAAGTGGACCGCGGCGCCACCGGGCATCTCGGCGTGCGCTGGGGCGCCTACGACGCCGGCCCGGGCCGCCTGGTCGGCGAGGTGCTGCCGGGTGGGCCGGCCGCCCGGGCCATCAGCAAACTGAATCCCGGCGACCGCGTGATGGCGGTGAACGGCGAGGCCTACGACGCGCAGAACGGCAACTGGGACCGCCTGCTCAACGGCACCGCCGGCCGCGAAACGCGCCTGACGGTGCGCAGCTCCGAGGGCGCCGAGCGCGAAGTGACGATCCGCCCCGTCGCCTCCGTCGCCGATCTGGTCTACGAAGATTTCGTGCGCGACTCCCGCGCCCGCGTCGAGGCGGCCAGCGAAGGGCGCCTCGGCTACGTGCACATCGAGGCGATGGGCACCGGCAGCCTGCTCGAATTCGAGCGCGCGCTGATGGACGCGGGCCACGGCAAGGACGGACTGCTCATCGACGTGCGCGAGAACGGCGGCGGCTGGACCACCGACATGCTGCTGGTCATGCTCATGACGCAGGATCACGCCATCACCGTGCCGCGCGGCGGCCGCGAGGGCTATCCGCAGGAGCGGCGCATCTTCGCCAGCTGGAACAAGCCCATCGTCGTGCTGTGCAACGAGAACAGCTACAGCAACGCCGAAATCTTCTCGTGGGCCATCCGCACGCTGAAGCGCGGCCCGATCGTCGGCATGCCGACCTACGGCGCGGTGATCTCGACCGGCGGCGCCGGCTTGCTCGACGGCTCGTTCGTGCGCCTGCCGGGACGCGGCTGGATCGTGGCCGACGGCAGCGGCACCAACATGGAGCTCAACGGATGCCCGCCGGACCACGTGGTGGACAATCTGCCGGAGGACTTCGTCGCCGGGCTGGATCGCCAGCTCGAGAAGGCCATCGAGGTCGGCCTTCAGCAGCTCCGCTAGAGCTTCCGCGCAGCGCCGATCAGGCGCCGAGCTGGTCGGCGAGATCGGCCAGGTCGCGAGCCTGGAACGCGAGCGGCACGCCGGCGGGCGGCCGCTCGCCGTCGCGCGCCACGAACGCGGTGGCGAAGCCGAGAGCGTGCGCCGGCCGCAGATCGTAGAACTCGTACGCGCTGACGTGCAGGATGCGCTCCGGCGGCAGGCGCAGCTCCTCCAGCGCCGCGCGCCAGTGCCCGGGCGCGGGCTTGTAGGAGCCGGCGCGCGCCGCGTCCACGAAGACCGCCACCGGCGCGCGCAACTGACCGGCGGCGCAGGCGCGCAGCGGCTCCGGATCGCAGTTGGAGAGCAGCGCCAGCGGCGCGAGCGCCGCCATCCGCCGCAGCGCGCCCGGCGTGTCGGCGAAGGCCGGCCAGCGCGCCTGCGCCGCGGCGAAGGCCTGCGCCTGCTCCGGCGGCAATTCGCGCCCGAGGACGCTGCGCCAGGCGGCGGAGATCGAGCGGGCCAGGATCTCGCGATAGGGCAGGAACGGTCCGCGCTGCAGCTCCCGCTCCGCCTCCTCGCGCGCGGCGATCAGTTCGGCGGCGCGCGCCTCGGTTCCCCGCGCGCCCGGCAGCGCGGCCAGCGCCTCGCGCATGCCGCGGCGCCAGTCCACCAGGGTGCCGAAGCAATCGAAGGTGAAGGCCGCGTAGGAGCGCACGCGATTTGATTCTAGGCGCCCGGCGCGGGAAGATGAATGCCGTGCCGGCCGTCACTCACGATCCGACATGAGCGCCGAGACCGTGCTTCTCGCCCGCGGCCTGCGCGCGCGCCTGGGCGGCCGCGAAATCCTGCGCGGCGTGGATCTGAACGTGCGCGCCGGCGACCTCTACGGATTGCTCGGCCGCAACGGCGCCGGCAAGACCACCGCCATGCGCTGCCTGCTCGGCCTGCTGCCGCGCGCCTCCGGCGAGGGCCGCGTGTTCGGCACCGATTCGGCGCGCGTGCACGAGGCGCCCTTTCCGATCGGCATCGCGCTCGATCCGCCCGGCCTCGACGACGCGCTGACCGTGCGCCAGAACCTCGAGTTGGCGCGCATCCGCGGCGGCATCCGCGGCGGGCGCAGCGTGGACGAGGTGCTGGCGCTCGTGCGGCTCGAGGAGCGTCAACACAACCGCGGCGACCGCCTTTCCCACGGGCAGGGACGGCGCGCCGCGGTGGCGCGCGCGCTGATCGGCGCGCCGCGCCTGCTGGTGCTGGACGAGCCGCTCTCCGGCCTCGATCCCGAGGGCGTGGAGGAGATGCTGCAGCTGCTGACGCGGCTCACGCGCGACGAGGGCGTCACGGTCGTGCTCTCGAGCCACCACCTGCGCGAAGTCGAGCACGTGTGCACGCGCGTCGGCCTGATCGAAGAGGGGCGCACCCTGCTCGAAGGCCCGACGGAAGAGCTGCTGTCGGCGGCCGGCGACGAAATGTGGATCGCCTCGCCGCGGCCGCCGGCCGTGCTCGCGGCGCTGCGCGGCTGCCGCGGCGTGCTGCCAGGCGCGCGCGCGGAAGCGGGCGGCGTCCGCCTGCGCGTCGACGCCGACTTCGATCCCGGCGCGGCCCTGATCCTGCTGGTGCAGGCCGGCGCCGGCGTCACGGAATTCCGCCGCGAGCGCGCCAGCCTCCTCGACGTGTTCCGCAACGCGCTGGCCGCGGCCGCGCCCGGCGCGGAGGCGGCATGAAGGGCTTCGCGCGCGCGCTGCACGGCGAGATCTATCTTTGGACGCGCAAGGCGTCGTGGCGCTGGGCGCTGACCGGCGTCGCGCTGCTGGCCGCCGGGCGCGTGCTGCTGGGGCGCCTGACGACCAGCCCGGAGAGCGGCGCCTGGAATTTTTGGCCGCAGTTCGCCTCCGGCGCGCGCACCGGCATGTTTCTGGCCGAGCTGCTGACCCTCGTGCTGCTCGCCAGCTCGCTGCCGCGCGAAGTGACGCTGGGAGCGGCGCGCGATCCGCTGGTGCGCGGCATCTCGCGCAGCGCCTTCATCGCGGCCCGCGCCTGCATCGCGCTGCTGCTGCCCCTGAGCCTGATGCTGGCGGCGGTGCTCGCAGCCGCGGGCACGGGCGCGCTTTGCTTCGACGCCGGCGACGTGGTGGAGGAAGGCGAAGTGCTGATGTCGGTGGCCGACGACAACCTCGACGGACTCGTCTACCGCGCAATCCTGCACGGCCTGCCGCCGCTGCTGGCGCTGGCCGCCGTCGCGCTGGCGCTGTCGGCGCTGAGCCGCCACGCGGTGGTGGCGGTCGGCCTGGGGCTGGCGCTGGTGCTGCTGCCGGCGTTCCTGCACGATCCCATGGCCGGCGCAGCGCCCTGGTTCTTCGCCGACACGCTCGCGGGCCTCGGCGCCGACAGTTATCTGGCGCGCATCGCACAGTTCGCGCAGGGCTACTCCAGCGCCTATCCTGAAACCTTCGACGCGGTCGTCCGCACTGGATGGATCGCGCCCTGGCCCGGCTTGATTCTCGGCTGGGCGCTTGCCATTCTCTTTTTTCGCCGCCGCGCGATCTGAGCATCCCATGCGCCTGCCCTTCCTGCTGCTCATCGCGGCGCCCGCCTGCACCGTGACGCGGGAGCCGCTGCCGCTGCCCTCGGAATTCTTCATCATTGCCGCGGCGGACGGGTCCGGCGAGGAGCGCCAGCACGCATGGATCGGCCTCGAAGTCGGGCTCAACGAATCCGAGGACCTGATGGCGCTCGAGCTCCGGCCCGGGGTGCGCGTGATCGCGGTGGAGCCGGACGGGCCCGCGGACCGCGCCGGCCTGCGCCTCGGCGACGTGCTGCTGACTCTCGACGGCGCTCCGGTGAACGATCCGGGCCGGCTGGCGGCATTGTTGGCCAACATCGGCACTCCCCGGCGCGTAAGCCTGGAGATGGAGCGCGGCGCCCAGCTGCTCGTGACGCTGGTGGAGCCGGAAATCCGCTCCACGCGCGCCGGACGCAGCCTGGGATGGATCGAGCGCGTGCTGCTGCGCGTGGCCGTGCGCGACGGCGCGGCTTCCGCGGCCGATCCGCAGGGCCGCTGGCCCGAGATCGCCGGCTTCGGTCCCGACAGCCCGCTCGCGGCCGCCGGCGCGCGCGCGGGGGACCGCATCGTCAGCTTCCAGGGCGCGGATCCGGGCTCCGCGGAAGCCTTCCTGCGCCGCCTCGCCGCCGAGCTGCGGCCGGGCGACGAGGTGCGGATGGAACTGATCGGCGCGGACGGCGCGCGCCGCAGCCTCGAGTTCGACGCCTGGTCGCCCGGCAGCGCGCTGACGCGCTTCGGCTTCTGGCCGCTCTACTGCTGGGAGCGCTCGCCGGAGGCGGACCGCGGCCAGTTCTGGCTGGGCGATCTGATCCTCGTGTACGTGTTCCGCGTCGAGCGCGTCGGCGCCGAGAAGGAGTACTCGATCCTGGGCCTGATCCGCTGGAGCACCGGCGAGGCTCTGCTGCAGGATGATCCGGTGCTCACGATCGGCGCGCTGCCGGCCGAGCAGGGCTGATGCGCGGGCGCCTCGGCATCGCCGCGGGCATCCTGGCCGGCCTCGGCGGCGCGGATCTGGCGGCGCAGAGCGCGCAGCACGCGCGCTCGGTGCTGCCGATCTCGCAGGAAGTGCTCGAGCGCCGCTTCGCCGACGCCGACGGCGACGGCCTGCTCGATCTCTACGTGGCGGTGCAGGAGACCGGGGGGGGGCGCGCCCTGCTCGTCTACCGGCAGCGGGAGGGCCGCATGTTCCCCGCGCAGCCCGACGAGCGCATCGCGGTGCCGAAGGCGGTGGTCGCGTGGACCGTGGGCCGCTTCACCGCCGGCGCGCGCGCGGGGAGCGTGGTCTACCTGGCCCGCGACGCCGCCTACGCCCGCGGCGCCGACGGCGCGCTGCGCAAGCTCGCCGCCGCGCGCATGCTGCTGGACATGCCTTCCGACGAGGAGCTGCCCTGGTGGCCGCACGCCGGCGATCTCGACGGCGACGGCCTCGACGAGCTGATTCTGGTGGTCGAGGACGGATTCGAGATCGTCGGGACCGACGGCGCCTCGCGCGGCCGCGTCAATCTCGACCAAATCGGCGAGCGCAATCCCGCCGCCGAGCAGGAATTCTTCGGCGGATCGCTGCGCGCCAGCCTCTCCAGCCAGGAACTGAGCGAGCTGTGGGTGCCCAACGACGACGTCGGCGTGATCGAGCTGCCGGCCGCGCTGTTCTCGAGCGTGCGCCTGCCGGCGCCGGTGCTGGCCGACGCGGACGGCGACGGGCGCCAGGATCTGAGCTACTACAGCTCGCGCAAGCTCTACCTGCACCTGCAGGCCGCCGACGGCAGTTTCCCCGCGCAGCCGAGCAGCGCGCTGCGCATCGACCGCGAGTCCGACTCCGACGACTCGCGCCTCGAATGGGTGGACCTGGGAGGCGGCCCCGCCGCCGACCTGCTGCTGATGCGCTCGGTGGACGGCGGCGCCACCTCCTTCAGCAGCGACTGGCAGCTGCGCGTCTGGCGCGACGCCGCTCTGACTTCCACGCCGGCGGCGCCGACCGAGGAGGAGCCCGCGCCCGATCCGCTGCTGCGCGCGCTGCCGCCGCCGGCGGTGTTTCTCAAGGTTTCAGCCAGCTTCGTGCGCGCCTACGTCGAGGACCTGAACGGCGACGGCCGCCGCGATCTCGGCCTCTCGGCCTGGGACCTCGACGTGCCCATGCTGGGCGCCGGCGAAAGCACGCTCACGCACGAGGCCAGCGCCCACTTCGCCGACGCCGCGGGCGGCGTGGCCACGCGCCCGGCCTTCGCCGTGGCGCGCGAGTTCGGCATCGCGGACCTCGAGTCCCTGCGCGACGTGCCGACCTTCGCCATGGATCTGACGGGCGACGGCCGCGCCGACATGGTCGAGAGCACCAAGAGCGGCAACGTCGAGGTGCGCACGCTGACGGCCAGCGGCGCGACCTGGACGCCTTCCGCGGACGCGGCCTACCGCATTCCGGTGGACGCCGCCCTGGCCAGCCTGGAAGTGCTCGACCTCAACCGCGACCGCATCGGCGACTTCGTCGTCTCCCGCCGCGGCCAGATCGAGATCTATCTCTCGCAGCGCAAATGACGCTCGCCGCCCTCGCGCTGATCGCCGCCCAGGAGCCGCAAGTCCAGGACCTGAATCTGGATCCGGTGCCGCATCATCTGGGCGTGGCGGCGCTGGGCCCGGAGGGCGCGCCGCGGCTGATCAGCATCACGGGCCGCCTGCTGCGGCTGGTCGAGGAGCCGGACTTCCGCATGCAGCTGCAGGGCGAGTCGGTGCTGTGGACCATCGCCGACGTGGACGCCGACGGCGCCGACGAGGTGGTGGTGCTGCTGGAGGGCCGCGAGCTGCGCCGCGTCGTGCGCGCGGAGGACCGCCTCGAGTACGGCCCGCCGATCCTGAGCGACGTTGGCGCGCTGCCGCCGCGCGGCCTGCTGGCCTCGAGCTTCGTGCGCGACGTCAACGGCGACGGGCGCAACGACCTGGTGCTGCCCCTCGGCGTGCGCGTGCGCGTTCTGCTCGGCACCCCCGAGGGATTCAAGCCCGGCCCGAACCTGGGCGCGATCGCCAGCCTGGCGCTCGGCGCCGGGGGGGGGAGCAACCTGCTCGACCGCGTGCAGCGCGAGTACTCGATCCCGGACCTCGACCCCAGCGACCGCACCGGCGACGGCCTCGCCGACCTCGTGGTGAGCGAGGGCCTTCTGCTGCACCAGTTCGTGGCCGGCGCCGCGGGCCTGCCGGAGCAGCCGACGCGCACCCTGGACATGGAATCCTTCCGCCTCGATCCCGACGAGATCGAGATCGATCTGGGCAATCTGTCGCGGCTGGTGCGCACCCTGGTGGTGAAGGAGTGGGCGGACCTCGACGGCGACGGCGCGCAGGACCTGATCGTGCTCGGCGACGGCAAGATCCGCGTGTTCCCCGGCTCGAGCGCAGGCATCGATCCGGCGAAGCCGGGCAAGACGATGAAGGTGGACGGCAACCCGTTCTTCGTCGCGGCGGCGCGCCTGGACGAGGATCCGCACCCGGACTTGGTGGTCGTGCGCGTGGAGGACATCGGCATCGGCAAGCTGCTGCGGGCCGCGCTGTTCTCGTGGAGCATCAAGTTCGACTTCCTGGTCTATCGCGGCACCGGCACCGGATCGTTCTCCACGCGCCCGCTCTACGACCGCGCCGTGGTGGTGAAGGGCGGCAGCATCCTGGCGCTGGCGCGCAACGAGAAGGACCGGCTCGGCGAGCTGCGCAAGAACGTGGTGCGCCGCGCCGATCTCGACGGCGACGGCCAGGCCAGCGACATCGTGGTGCTGGATCCTGCCGGCGTCCTGCGCGTGTGGAAGAACGCCGCGCCGGCCGGATCGGCCAGCGACCTCGTGCGCGAGCGCTTCCTGCGCGAGACGCTCGGGCCGAACCGCAAGGAGGTCACCTTCGAGATCGAGGAGCTGGCCGAGTGGGTGATGGGCCGCACCTCGGCGCTGCTGTCGCTGACGCGCGAGCGTCCGCCCGACCACGAAATTTCCGCCGGCGCCGACTGGGAGCCGCCGCACGCGCTGGCGCTGCGCGATCTCGACGGCGACGGGCGCGACGAGGCCATCCTGCTGCGCCGCATCAAGACCGAGGACGGCAGCCCGGCGCGCCTCGTCGGCATCCGCGTGGACTTCTAGTCCACGCGCGCCCAGATCGCCTTCAGGTAGCGGCCCTCGGGGAAGTCGGCGCGCACCGGGTGATCGGGGCCGGCGCCGGTCTCGCGCAGGATGCGCAGCGTGCGGCCCTTGGCGGCGCGGCGCACCAATTCCTGGAAGTCCGTCGGCGCGAGCAGGCCGCTGCACGAGCAGGTCAGCAGCAGGCCGCCGGGCTTGACCAGCGGGATGGCCAGCTTGTTCAAATCGTGATACTTGGCGCGCCCTTCCTCTTCCGCCAGGCGCTTGGGAATGAATTTCGGCGGATCCACCACGACGCAGTCGAAACTGCGCCCGCTGATCGCGGCTTGGCGCAGCCACGTGAAGGCGTCGGCGTGGGTGTAGCGGACGTCGCGGAAGCCGTTGCGGTTGGCGTGGCGCTGCGCCTGCTCGATGGCCTTCTCGTCCAGATCCACGGCCGTCACCTGCGCCGCGCCGGCCGCCGCCGCGTTGAGGGCGAAGCCGCCGGTGTAGCAGCAGACGTCCAGCACTTCCGGCGCGCGCCCGGCGGCGGCGTCGAGCGCGACGTATTCGCGCAGGCGGCCGCGGTTTTCGCGCTGATCGAGGAAGAAGCCGGTCTTGTGGCCCTCGCCGGGAAACAGCTCCCACTTCACGCCGTGCTCGAGGAAGTCCACGCGCGTCGGGCAGCCGGCTGAGCGCCGGGTGTAGGCGTCCACGCCCTCGGCGCGGGCGGCGGCGGCGTCCAGCTCGATGACGTGATGCTCGGTGCCCAGGAGCTCGTGCAGGGTGGGCGCGATCAGCTCGAAGACGGCGGCCATCGGCGCGGCGTAGGCCTCGGCCAGCAGCACGCTGCCCACCCGATCCACGACGAGGCCGGGGAAGTCGTCACCCTCGGCGTGCAGGACGCGCACCGGATCGAGCGTCAGGCCCGGCTCGCGCTGGCGCCGCTCCACCGCGGCCCGCGCGCGCTCGCGCCACCAGGCGTCGTCGGGCTTGACTTCGCTGCGCGTCACGAGGCGGAAGGCCAGCTCGGCGCGCTTGTGCACCAGGCCCCAGCCGATGAAGCGGCCCTCGCCGTCGTAGGCCGCGACCATCTCGCCGCTGCGCACGCCGGGGCTGGCCTCGGCCACGTCCTTGTGCCAGGCGCGCACGCCGCGCATCCAGGAGTGGAGGCGGATCCAGGGCTCGATGCGCTCGCCGCTCACGGTTGTCCGCCCATCTGGAGGATGCGGCGATGCTCGGCCGCGCTCAGAGGCGCGACCGAGAGGCGGCTCTTCTTGACCAGGGCGCAAGCCTGCAAGGCGGAATCGGCTTTGATCTCGGCCAGCGTCACCGGGCGGGGCAGGGCGGCGCCCGGCTCGAGGTCCACCGCCGACCAGTCGCCCTCCTGCGCAGTGGGATCCGGGTAGGCCGCGTTCGCCACGCGCGCCGTGCCGACCACGGCCTTGAGGGCGCCGGTTGCGTACCACAGCACCGGATCGCCGGCGGCCATCGCGCGCAGGTTGTTGCGCGCCTCGAAGTTGCGGATGCCCTCCCAGCGCGCGGTGCCCGCCTGCGCGAACTGCGCGTAGCTGCAGCTTGCGGGCTCCTCTTTGACCAGCCAGAAGCGCATGGGGGCGGGATTGTATCCTGCCCGCGTGGACGAGGACCGCGGGGAGTACGGCAAACTGCGCTTCGAGGAGCTGAATTACGGCTCCTACCTGCGGATTCCCGAATTGCTGGCGCTGCAGCAGCAGCGCAGCAAGCCGCCGCATCACGACGAGATGTTCTTCATCGTGATTCACCAGAGCTTCGAGCTCTGGTTCAAGGAGGTGCTGCACGAGCTCGATCTGCTGGGCGAGCACTTGGCGGCCGGCTCGGTGTCGCGGGCGCTGAAGACGGTGAAGCGGGTGAACGCAATCCTGGATTGCCTCGTGCAGCAGATTCAGTTGCTGGCGACGCTGACGCCGGTGGAATTCGCCGGCTTCCGCTCGGCGCTGGGCGCGGGCAGCGGTTTTCAGTCCCTGCAGTTCCGCGAGATCGAGTTCATCTGCGGGCTGCGCGACGATTTCTTCGTCGAGTTCTTCAGCCGCTGGCCGGAGAGCGCCGCGAGGCTGCGCCGGCGGGCCGAGGCGCCGTCGGTGTACGACCATTTCCTGCGCGCGCTGGCCAAGACCGGGCACGCGGTGCCCAAGGAAGTGCTGGAGCGCGACGTGCGCGCGTCCCACGTTCTGGATCCGCGCGTGGTCGAGGTGCTGCACGGGATCTATCAGCGGCCGCGCGAGGACTACCACTGGGTGCTTCTGGCGGAGGCGCTGCTGGACCTGGACACGAACTGGTCGAAGTGGCGCGCGGTCCACATCATCATGGTGACGCGCACGATCGGCGGGCAGGCCGGCACGGGAGGCTCGACCGGCGCGGCCTTTCTGGAGAGCCGGCTCAAGATGCGCTTCTTCCCGGAGTTGTGGGAAGTGCGCAACGCGCTGTGGGAGGACGTGGAATGAGCGCGCTGACTGGCCGCAACGCGCTGGTGTGCGGGGCTTCGTCCGGCATCGGGCGCGCGATCGCGCTGGGTTTGATGGAGGCCGGCGCCAGCGTGTGGGGCCTGGCGCGCAGCGCCGACAAGCTGGCTGCGCTGAAGTTGACGGGCGCGGTGCGGCACGATCTGGAGGATCTGGACGGCCTGCCGCGCGCGCTGGCGGGTCTGCCGCCGATCCACGTGCTGATCAACAATTCCGGCGGCCCGCCGTCGGGGCCGATTCTTGATGCGGCTCCGGCAGACTTCGAGAAGGCCTTCCGGCGCCACGTGCTGGCCAGCCACCGGCTGGTGCAGTTGCTGCTGCCGGGGATGAAGGCGGCGGGCTACGGGCGCATCGTCAACGTCATCAGCACCAGCGTGCGCGAGCCGCTGGTGGGGCTGGGCGTGTCGAACACGGTGCGCGGCGCCATGGCCTCGTGGTCGAAGACCTTGAGCAAGGAATTGCCGCCCGGCATCACGATCAACAACGTGCTGCCCGGCTTTACGGACACCGAGCGCCTGGCCGAGTTGAAGGCCGCGATGGGCGCGCGCCGCGGCGTGGCGCCCGAGCAGGTCGAGCGCGACTGGCTGGCGATGGTGCCGGAGGGGCGGCTGGGTCGGCCCGAGGAGATCGCCGCGCTCGCCGTGTTCCTGGCCTCGCCTGCGGCCTCCTACGTGCGGGGGCAGAGCATCGCAGCGGACGGCGGGCGGCTCAGCGGAACATAGCCATTGAAGAGCCGTGGCAGGGGAGGCTACATTGCCGACCAAGAACATGGCACAAATCACAAGGTTCAGAATCGAGGGCCTGCATGGACGGCAGACTGTCGATATTCAGATTTGGCAGAATCGAGTGGTGCTTGTTGGAGTTAATGGACTCGGTAAAACGACAATCATCAACTTACTCTATTATTTCCTTACGAAGCAGTGGATTAAGCTTCTTGAGTATCGTTTCCGAGAGTTGCTCATTGTGATAGATGACCAGGAGTACAGACTTCCGCGAGCCATTGTGGAGTCTCAGCAGTTCGTGAATCGGCTGACCAGAAATTATCCTGAATTAAGGCCAGTTCTCGAGAGGCATCCTGAACTCTGGAGTATTTTATCCTCAGCACCGCGGGATTCAGAGGCGCTTTCACAACTCGCCGAAGTTGTAGGTGTTCCGCTTTATTCTCTCATTCAGCTTCAGTCACTCATGAGTGAATCATCCACGAGGCCGCAGGAGCTTGTCAGCGGCAGACAGTTGAAAGAATTCGACAAACGATTCCAGTCAGATCGCATTGGTCAAGTGCTATACCTTCCGACCTATCGTCGAATCGAGCGTGATTTTGAGCAACTATTTCCGAGGCTTGAGGATGAGGCAAAGCGTCGGTATCTACATCGTGCTAACAGGCCAGAGCAATCCCTGGAATTCGTTGAATTTGGAATGCGAGATGTTGAGAAGCGATTCGCGGAGGTATTGTTGAAGCTGAAGGAGGTTGCCCGTGGGAGCATGAACGGCCTTGCCGCTAGTTACTTGGCTGAGGTTATCAGAGGTGAGGCGGATCAATACGATCTAACCCAGATCGTTGGATTGTCAGAGGAGACAATTAATGCCACACTAAAGCGAGTGGAGTCGGCCAACCTAATTGGTGAAAGTGAGCAAAATAGCCTCCTGCGTGTGATTGACCAAATTAAAAGCAATACAAGGATTGATGAGAAGGATAAGTATATTGCACATTTCTTCTCAAAACTTGCAGTTGTCCACACCGAGTTAATGGAATCTGAAAGCTCGATCGCGTCGATGGTTAGGATTTGTAACGAGTACCTGTCCGGGAAATGCCTTGTGTTCGATGATCGGGAGTACACACTGCGAGTCCTGCAACTTGTGGACGGCTCGCCATTGGAGTTGCGGGCGCTATCCTCAGGAGAGAAGCAAATTGTTTCTCTCTTCACTCACCTCTATCTGGGCGGCAGTTCGGCATTCGTTGTGCTTATTGATGAACCGGAACTCTCGCTCTCCGTAACTTGGCAAAAGAGACTTCTGATCGATATTCTTCATTCCAAGAGGTGCTCCTTCTTGATGGCTGTTACCCATAGCCCGTTCGTATTCGAGAATGAACTCTTCGCAAATACTCTTGACCTGAGTCTTTGCGTTAGTTCACAATGACTTCCTTAGAAATTGCGGTACAGGCAAAGAGGTCGGCGGCCTCAGCTTGGATGCAATATGTTCAGGAGCATGTTGCCAAAAGCAGGGATTGGTTCCTGTTCGTGGAAGGCGACAATGACTCACTGGTTTATGGACAGCGCGTTCACGGCTTGCTGGGCGAAGAGAAGTTGGTGCACACTTATCTCTGCGGGCGTAAGAGGGATGTTCACGAAGTTAGGAACAAATTCGCGACTGAGGGAAGAACCTGTGTTCATAGTCTCTTCTTCACTGATGCCGATCATGATGCTCTCCTCGGTATTCCTGCTCCAGCCATGGACGATTTATTCCAAACTCAGCATTATTCCGTCGAGTACTACTATCTCACTGATGCGCTTCTTTCTGCAATCTGGCAATACTGCTGGCGACTGCAACCACAAGATGCGCGACTTGCCAAATATGAGGCTCAACTTCGCAATCGCAGCCAGGTGTTTTTCCGGCGAATGCTCATCGTTGTGGCATGGCTGATTTGCGCGAGGCGTGCTGGTTTTCGGCCAATGTACAACAACCTTAATCCAATGTCTCTATTTTCGCGTTTCGGTGACTCTATCGAAACGCTGGCACATCGCATGAGTGTAATCCGAGCTCATGTCAATTGCGAATTTCAATGTAGCATTAGGGATCTACTCGTGGAAACTCGGAAACTTCGCCAGATGAGCTATAAGTCGTGGCTGCCCGGTCAGTATTATCAATCCTTTATTTTGGATGCGCTGCGTTCAATTGTGAGCGACCTGAGGGCAGGGCCTGAGCCACATCCAACGCTCGCAATTCCCTTGAGTGTCGATGCATTAGGCAGCCTACTTGTGGGTCGGGTCGGACCACTCGCCGATCTTGATGGATTTTTAGCAAGGATCAATTGTCGGCCTGGTACTAGCCACTGTTAATCACTAGATTTAGGGAATTCTCTCGTATTGCTCAATGTCAATGAGGGATTTACCTCCTTTCCGGTGCAGATTATTTGCGCAACTGAACAATCTTTTCTACCCGCGCGCAGATGACGGCGGCGGAGAGATCGCCGGTCACGTTCAACGTGGTGCGGCACATGTCCAGGAAGCGGTCCACCGCGAAGATCAGGCCGACCCCTTCGATCGGCAGGCCCAGCATGCCGAGCATCATCGCGATGATCGGCATCGAGCCCGACGGCACGCCGGCGGTGCCGATGCCGGCCAGCACGCAGACGCCGCCGACCGAGAGCATCTGGCCGAGGCTGACGTCCGCGCCGTAGAACTGCGCCAGGAACATCACCGCCGCGGTGGCGAAGAGGGCTGTGCCGTTCTGGTTGGCGGTGGCGCCAATGGTCAGCACGAAACGCGACACCTGCTGCGGCAGTTTCAGCTTCTCCTCGGCGACGCGCAACGCGGTGGGCAGCGTGGCGTTGGACGAAGAAGTCGAAAATGCCGTCAGCATCGCCTCGGCGGAATTGCGGAAGAAAAAGCGCGGGTTCATGCCGCCCAGGAACTTCACCGCGAGGCCGTAGAACACGAATTGGTGCAGCATCAGTGCGCCCGTCACCACGAGCATGTACTTGCCGATCTGCTCCAGCACGCCGTAGCCCATCGTGGCGGTGAGCGTGAACAGCAGCGCAAACACGCCGATCGGCGCCAGGCTGATCACCATCTGGATCAGCCGCATGCACACGTCGAACAAGCCCTGCAGCACCTCCTCGAAGCGCTTGGTCGCCTCGGTGCGCACCAGGCACAGTCCGATGCCGACCATCAGCGAGAAGAACATCCACCCCAGGTAGTCGCCGTCGGCGCCGGCCTTGAGCGGATTGCGCGGCACGATGCCGACGATCATGTCCACGCCGGTTTTCGGCGCGCTGGCGGGCGCCTGCCAGGAGCCGCCGGACATCTGCAGCAGCTGCTCGCGCTCGGCATCGCTGACGCCGGCGCCGGGCTGGAAGATCTCCACCGCCAGCATGCCGATCAGCACCGCGACGATCGAGGCCGCCGCGGTGTAGAGCAGGCAGACCGCGCCCATGCGGCCCAGCGCCTTGAGGTCCTGCATCTGCGCCACGCCCAGCGCCAGCGCGCTGAAGAGCATTGGCAGCACCAGCATGAAGAGCAGGCCGATGAAAATGTCGCCCGCCGGCTTCGCGAACCACTTCAGGAAGCCCAGCAGCTGCGGCGAATCCGCGCCGAGCTGGCTGTAGCCGAGCGCGCCGAGTCCCGCGCCGAGCACCGCGCCGATCAGGATCTTCCAGTGGAGGGCCAGTTTGATGGTTCCAGTCTGCGGTCGCCGCGGGGGCCTCGCAAGCCTACGATGCCGCCGTGGCGCTGCCGATCCTGGCGCTTTCCTTCCTGGTCCTGCTCGCGCTGGGATACCGCCTCTACGGCGGATTCGTGGCGCGGCGCCTGGGCCTCGACGACGCGCGCCCGACGCCGGCGGTGACGCGCGAGGACGGCGCGGACTTCATCCCGACGCGGCGCTCGTATCTGTTCGCCCAGCATTTTTCCGCCATCGCCGCCGCCGGGCCGATCGCGGGGCCGATCCTCGCCTGCCAATCCTTCGGCTGGCTGCCCTGCCTGCTGTGGATCGGCTTCGGCGTGATCTTCATCGGCGCGGTGCACGATTTCGCCAGCTTGCACGGATCGGTGCGCCACGGCGCCTGCTCGATCGCGGAAATGGCGCGCGAGCAGCTCGGCGGCGGCGCCGGGCGCGCGATGATGGGATTCATCTGGATCGCGCTGGTCTACGTGATCCTGGCGTTCGCCGACATCACCGCCTCGTCCTTCGTCAGCGGCACCGAGGAACTGCAGGGCGAGCGCCGCTTCAACGCAGGGGGGGCGGTGGCGGCGGCCAGCACGCTGTATCTGGGGCTGTCGCTCGTGTTCGGGCTGGTGCAGCGCTTCCTCAAGCCGCCGCTGTGGCTGGGCACGCTGCTCTTCGTGCCCGCGGTCTTTCTGACGTCCTGGCTGGGCACGCAACTCTCCGAATTCCTGCTCTACGACCAGCGCACCTGGGGCCTTCTGATCCTCGGCTACTGCGCGGTGGCTTCGGTCACGCCGCTGTGGCTGCTGCTGCAGCCGCGCGGCTATCTGGGCGGCTTCGTGCTCTACGCGGCGCTGGCCGCGGGGTTGCTGGGCGTGTTCTTCGGCGGCTACGAGATGCAGCAGCCCGCCTTCAAGAGCTGGGACACCGGCACGCCGACCGGGATGCTCTTTCCCTTCCTGTTCGTGACGATCGCCTGCGGCGCCTGCAGCGGCTTCCACGGGCTGGTCTGCTCCGGCACGACGTCCAAGCAGTTGGCGCGCGAGTCGCACGCCAAGCCGGTGGGCTACGGCGCGATGCTGGGGGAGGCCTTCGTGGCGCTGATCGCGCTGGTGACCGTGGTGATCGTGGCGCAGGAAGATCTGGCCGGCAAGGCGCCGGGGCGGATCTACGGCGAGGGCATCGGGCGGTTTCTGACGATTCTTCTGGGTCCGGAAAACCTGCCCTTCGCGATCACCTTCGGCGCGATGGCGTTCTCCACGTTCGTCTTCGACACGCTCGACGTGACGACGCGCCTGGGCCGCTATCTGGTCCAGGAGCTGACCGGCTGGAAGGGCCGGGGGGGGGCGGTGGCCGGCACCTTGATCACGCTGGCGCCTCCGGCGCTGGTGCTGTCCTACGCCGCGCCCGGCTCCTATCAGACCTTCTGGGCGCTGTTCGGCGCGTCCAATCAGCTGCTGGCCGGTCTGACTCTCACGGTGCTCACGGTCTGGCTGGCGCGCGCGCATGGCGTGCGCTCCGCCTGGTTCACGCTGGCGCCGGCGGTGTTTCTGCTGACGATCACGCTGTGGGCGCTGGTCTCGCTGTTGCTCAGCAACGCCCAGGGCGCCGCCGGGCTGGATCTGAAGGCGGTGAACGCGCTGGCCGCGGGCCTGCTGCTGGCGCTGGCTGCGGCGGTGGTGATCGGCGGAGTGCGGCGGCTCAGCGCCCGCCGGACTTGATCCACTCGTCCACCATCGCCTCCAGCACCGCCAGCTGCACCGGGCCGCCTGGCGGAGGCGACAGCCCTCGATGATGGCCGACAACGCCCTAGCCGCTCCGGTCTTTGCGTGCGGCCTGCGGCTCCTCGAAGCCAGACCGGAGGTCCTTGCGCTCGACGTCTATACTGGCTGCATGGCCGGCTTCGATCTGTCAATCTGCGCGCTCGCGATCCTCCCGTCCGCGTCTGCTGAAGGCGTCCAGGACCTCGATCCCTCCCGGATCGTGACCACGAACCACTTCTCGCCCTCGCTGCATCCTGTTTCCCACTCGGGCGAAGACGAATTTCGCATCGTTCGAGCAAGCTGGATTTGGAGGCCGGCCTTCGCCGGCTTCACGCGGTACACCGGTTTTCGCTATGAACCGAGCCGGCAGGCCTATGAATACTTCCTCACTTCGCTTCCGTCGGAGCAAGCAGGGGACGACTATTTCGAGTGCGAAAGTGACGGAGTTCTCCCGCGCGAAGTCGCTGTGCTGGAGATTCGGCCGCGAACGGAGCCGGACAACTTCATCCGAGTGTACGAGAGGGACACCAAGGCATTTCTTCGCAGGGTGAATATTCCCCGGCATTGGACCCTCCGGCGCTGTGCCGATCTCGATGCGGACGGCCTGGATGACTTCCTGCTTCAGGACGCTCATCCGCACACCGGCAATTTCCTCGGCCTGCGCGGCTACGACGGAGCCCGAATCGGCCAAGTCGAGGTGCTCGGCGACGGGCCGGTGGACCGGTTCGTTCTCGGTCAATTCGATCGCGATCCATCGCTCGAGATCCTCACCGTCCACTCGAACCAGAACGGGCGCTGGTGCGCGATCGCAGACCTGGAAACAGGCAGGTACGTGAGTCACTACGTCGGTTACTGGGAGAACCTGCGCGTCGCGGACGTGAACTTGGACGGCAGAGATGAGATCGTCGTCGGTCGCTGGCAATTCAGCCACTTCGGTATCAGCAGTTTCGTCGATTGCTGGGACGTCGCATGGTGGTGGCAGCTATGGACCATTCCGGTGAACGACTACCGGCTCATGGAGGCCAAGGACCTGGATGGCAACGGCACCATCGAAGTGTTGACGAAGAAGGACTGGTCCGCGGATTATGAGATTCTCCATGGCGGGACCGGTCTGCCTGCCGTCTCGTACTCACCGCCCGCTTCGCGAGGATGGCCGGTGGGCGTTTTCGCGGCGGATGCCGACAAGGACGGGAGCATGGAGTTCGTCTGGGAGATGGAGGCCTGGGGCGAGAACTACACCCTGATCACGGACGCGCGAACTGGCGCCAAGGAATGGGAAGAGCGAGGTTATGTGGATGAATGGCGCAGCCTCGACGTCGGCGATCTGGATCACGACGGCCGCGTGGACGTGCTCGCCGTGGACGGCAGCGAGGAGGAAAGCGCCTCCATCGCCCTTCTCGACGCCGAAACCTTCCAGGATCGCACGACGGCTCTGGATCGCGACTTCTACGGAATTGCCGGGTGCGCAGCTGTGGACGTCGACGGTGACGGGTGGGATGAGGCGTTGGTGGTGGAGAGATCTTCCGGCGGCTCGAACATGACTCAGGTGAAGATCTATCGCTGGAACGGATCGAGGATGAACGAAACCTGGGCGGCGTGGAGCAGCACGTGGGATGCCTTCGAAGGCGAGTACTCAGACACGATCGACCTCGAGAACGATGGAGATGCGGAACTCCTCGTGGGCATGAATTCCATTGGAAATCCCGATCGCGAAGTCCTTCTGCTCTCCATCGTCGACTATCCGTCCGGACTTCTCCTGCGCCAATGGCAGACGAATCTGCTCGCAGTTCGCGTGCTCGACCACGACGAGGACGGCGATGACGAGGTGATCGAGCTCGGCCGCGATTACCTGATCGTCCGCGACCCGCGCACGGGGAGCGTCGTGGAGCGCATGTACTTCGGCGTGGCAACGAGCCTGGGCTTGGGCCGAAACGGAGGACATGGGCTCGTTCTCGTGGGCACGAAATACGGAGCGGTGCATTGCCTGGAGACTTCGCCGCAGGGATTGCTCCGCACCTTGCGCATCCAGGCGGCCAGTCAGCCGATCCGCTCCCTGGCAATTGAGGACGTGCGCGGATTGGTGTTCACCGCCGCGGATGGCGTGGCGCGCGTGCATGACGGTTCGACGGGGGCGCTGCTGCACGAATCGCAGCAGTACCTCTACAACTTCGGACGCGACCTGCGAGTGATTCCGGGACTCCGCCCGGCATTCGTCGTCTCGGACGACTACACCCTCTACCGCTTCGACGTGCCGTAGGCGATCCACTCGTCCACCATCGCCTCCAGCACCGACAGCGGCACCGGGCCGCTGCCGAGGATCGGTCCATTCGTCGCATGCTGCGGTCGAACGCCGGATGCAATCTATACTGGCTCCATGGCGGTCCTCCTTCTCTCACTCAGCGCTCTCACAGGTCTGATCACCGCGCCGGCACAGACGCCGCCGGATCTGGAGCCTTCCAGGATTGCCTCGGCGAGCGGACATATTTCGCGGATCCATCCAATGAGTTTCATGGGAGGAGGCGAGTTCCGAGTCGTCCGCTCCGATTGGATATCCGCCACTCCGGCGCGGGCCGGCTTCTACCGGTACATGGGACTGCGGCATGATCCGCTCCGCCAGGATTACGAGCACTACATTCCATCGCTGCGGGCCCATCAGGAAGCCGACGACATGTTCGAGTGCGAGACCGATGGATTGCCGTCACGCGAGCTGGCCAAGGTTGAGATATGCCCGTATGCCGAACCGGCCGATCTGCTCCGCGTCTACGACCTGAACTCCGGCGCACTTCTGCGGGTGCTTCCGATTCCCAAGCCTTGGATCATCAGGACCTGCGCGGATCTCGACGGCGACGGCCTCGACGATCTGCTGCTGCAGCGGGGCTACTACAGCCCTTGTCAGTATCTCGCGCTCCGCGGCTTCGACGGGGCACGCATCGGTCAGGTGACGGTGCGAGGCGATGGCACGGCATATCAGTTCGTCCTGGGTCAGTTCGATCATGACCCGTATCCGGAAATCTTCACTCTGCACGACGCGTTCTCCGCCGATGACTGGTGCTCCGTTGCAGATCTGCAGACGGGCGCCTCCCGGAGCCACTTCGCTGGGCACTGGGAAACGCTGCGGGTAGCCGACGTCAACCAGGATGGTCGGGATGAAGTTCTCATCGGAAGATACCAGCACTACAACTTCGGGATCGACAGCTATCTCGACTGCTGGGACGTTGCCTGGTGGTGGCAGCTTTGGTCGGTCCGAGTCGGCGACCACCGCATCCTGGATGCGAAAGACCTGGATGGCAACGGCACCGTGGAGGTCGTGACGAGTGCTCATCCTGGGTCGGAACTAGACATCACGCTTCTGCATGGCGGAACCGGCCTGCCTGCGCGGTCCATCCAGATTCAGGCTTCCCGCGGCTGGCCGGTGAGTGTTGTGGCAGCCGACTTCGACGAGGATGGTCAAATGGAGCTGGTCTGGGAGATGGAAGAGTTCCAGGAAGACCGCTTCAGCCTGATCACCGATGCCGCGACTGGACAAAGAGAGTGGGAAGAACGCAGCTTCTTCGTGGGTTTTCGAGGCATCGACCTTGGAGACCTCGACCGCGATGGCCGCATGGACCTGCTGGCTCTGGACGGCAATCTGGATAGCGGCGGCAGTCTGGCGGTGTTGAATCCCGAGACCTTCGTCGATGCGTCCAACTTGGGCCGCCGCCTCCATGAAGGATTAAGCAGTTGCACCGCTGCCGACGTTGACGGCGATGGATGGGACGAGGCTCTGTCAGTCGCCCGGACTAACTTCGGCAGTTACACCCAGCTCCGGCTCTACGCATGGAATGGCTCGCAACTGGCTTCATCCTGGTCGGCTGGCAATCCATCGTGGAACGGCCATTGGGGAGAGTTCGTCGATACGCTCGACCTGGAGGGCAACGGCGACGTGGAGATCGTGATCGGTTTGAACTCCGACTGGAACGATCAACGCGCGATTCACCGGCTCGCGGTCGTGGACTACCCGTCCGGGGCGGTGCTGGCCCAGTGGAACAAGGACATTCGGGCTGCACGACTTCTCGACCACGACGAAGATGGTGACCAGGAGATTCTCGAGTTGCATGATGACGGCGTCGAAGCATTCGATCCGCGTGCGGGCGCGCTCGCAAGCCGCCTGAATCAACCTGCGGCTACCAGCCTGAACGTCGGCCGGAAGGGCAATCATGGACTGATCCTGGTGGGGACGGAGTACGGCAGGCTCTGGGTGTACGAAACCTCGCCTCAAGGCCTGCGCAGCACGCTCTCCATCCAGGTGAGCGGTAACACCATTCGGGCATCCGCATACGACGCGGCGCACAACCTGATTCTCACCATTTCTGGAGGAGTGGCGCGCGTTCATGACGGTTCGACGGGGGCGCTGCTGCACGAATCGCAGCCGTACCTCTACAACTTCGGACGCGACCTGCAGGTGCTTCCGGGAGCGCGCCCGGCATTCTTGGTTTCCGACGACTACACCCTCTACTGCTTCGACGTGCCGTAGGCGATCCACTCGTCCGCCATCGCCTCCAGAACCGACAGCGGCACCGGGCCGCTGCCGAGCACCAGATCGTGGAAGGCGCGGACGTCGAAATCGGCGCCCAGCGCGGCCTCGGCGCGCGCGCGCAACTCGCGGATCTTGAGCTCGCCGGTCTTGTAGGCCAGCGCCTGGCCGGGCCAGGTGACGTAGCGATCCACCTCCGCCTCGATGTTGTGCAGCGAGAGCGCCGAGTTGTCAGCCATGAACTGGATCGCCCGCTCGCGGCTCCAGCCGAAGGCATGCATGCCGGTGTCCACGACCAGGCGGCAGGCGCGCCACATCTCGTAGGACAGGCGGCCGAAGTCGGAATAGGGATCCTGATAGAAGCCGCACTCCAGGCCGAGGCGCTCCGAGTACAGTCCCCAGCCCTCGATGAAGGCGGTGACGTCGGCCCACTTGCGGAACTCGGGCAGGCCCGTCAATTCCTGCTGCAGCGCGATCTGCAGGTGGTGGCCTGGCACCGCCTCGTGCAGGGACAGGGCCTCCAGCTCGTAGAGCGGCCGGCTCTCCAACTTTGACAAATTGACGAAGTAGAAGCCGGCGCGCGATCCGTCGCCGGCGGGCTCCTCGTAGTAGGCGGTGGTGGTGAAGGGCGCCATGTAATCCGGCACCGGCTTCAGTCCGTAGGGCGCGCGCGGCAGGCGGCCGAAGAGTTGCGGCAACAGGCCGTCCATGCGTTTGCACACGGCCGCCGTGCGCTGCATCAGCTCGTCCGGTGTCTTGGCGTAGAACTGCGGATCGGTGCGCAGGAAATGCTGCCACTCCTCGAAGCTGCCGGCGAATCCGGCGCGGTCGATGGTGGCGGCCATCTCGGCGCGGATCCGCGACACCTCCTTCAGCCCGCGTTCGTGCACGTCCTCCGGATCCACGTCCAGAGTGGTGAAGGATTTCACGCGGTGCCGGTAGAACTCCAGGCCGCCCGGCAGCCGGCCGACCCCGACCTCGGCCTGCAGCGCCGGCGCGTACTCCGCGCGCCAGAAGGTCAGCAGTGCGCGGTAAGAGGGCACCACGCTCATCGCGATCGCCTCCAGGCCCTCCTTCTCCAGGCGCGCGCGCGTCGCCGCATTGAAGTGCTCCGGGATGGCGGCGAACGGCGCCCACAACTGCGACTGCTTGGGGTCCTCCGTCACGTGCGCGGCCACGGTGCTCTCGAAGCCGTGCATCGAGGCCTTCGGCAAGGTCCAGCCGGTGCGGATGCCCTCGCGCATCAGTTCCAGATTCTGCGCGGTCCAGGCCGGGAACGCGCGCAGCCGCGCCAGATAATGGTCGTAGTCCGCCACCGTCTGGAACGGGTGCCGGTTGGGCAGCTCGGCGAAATCGGCGTGGAACCCGCCGCGATTGGTGATCGGCATGCGCCAGGCGCCGTGCACCAGATCGCCGATCTCGGCGGCGAGCACCGCGCGCAGCACGGCCGCGTCGAGCGACGCTTGCGCGCTGGCGTCCAGCGCCGCCAGTTCATCGCGGAAGCCGCGCAACTCCTCCAGCCGCCGCATCTGCGCCGCGAGCGAGGCCTCAGGCAGCCGGTCGTCGAACTCATGGAAGCCCGCGCGCGTGGCGAAGAGCGGATCCCAGGCCAGGCGCGCCTGGAAGTAGCGGTCCATCAGGCCGTCCAAAGGCGCGGGCTGCGCCGGCGTCTGCGGCGCGGCCGCGCAGGCTCCCAGAAGGAGCGTTAGAGGGAGGATGCGCAGCATGCGTGACCGGCAAAGGCTACCATCACGCGCGCGCGATGCAGTTCGACGTCTTCTTCTCGGTCAGCCGCACGCCGGTGGCCGGATACCTGCCTTCGGAGGCGGAGATGCTGCGCAACTTCCTGGCGCAGGCCGAAGCCGCCGACGCCCTGGGCTACGGTTGCGCCTGGGTGGCCGAATCGCACCTGTCCACCGAAGTGCAGAAGCGCAACCGCAAGCCCGTCGTGCCGCACTGGCAGGGCGAGATCGGGCTCAACAACGACGTGTTCCAGTGGGCCGCGCGCATCTTCGCCCGCACGCGGCGCATCGAAGTCGGCAGCGCCGTGATGAACGTGGTCTGCGGGGGGGGGCCGATCGCCGCCGCCGAGCGCGTCGCCGCCTTCGCCAGCCTGCATGGCCTCGATCCGGCGGAGCGGCGCCGCCTGCGCGTCGGCTTCAGCGCCGGCCGCTTCGATTTCATGAACCGCGCCTACGGCGTGGACGCGCGCGACGCCGCCGAGGAGGCCGCCTGGCCGGCCTACAAGGGGCGGATGTTCCGCGAGACCTGCGAGGTCTTCCTGCGCCTCCTGAAGGGCGAGGTCCTGAACTCCGGCATGACTGCGCCGGTCATCCTGGACCGCTCGCACTTCCGCAGCGAGGCGGACTGGGAGCGCGCGCGCGACGCTTGGCGCAGCGTGCACGGTCCGGAGCGCGACGGCCAGCTGGTGTACGCGAAGCGCTGGACCTTCGAGGACGTCCAGATCGTGCCGCAGGACTGGCGGCGCGAACTGGTGGACCTTCTCGTCGGGTCCCACGACCCGCAGTTGCAGGAAGACCTCAACCGCTGGCTGCCGGTCAAGGTCTTCAATCTCTCGATCACCGCGCCGGAGGTCATCGAGGACACGCACCGCCGCATGACGCGCGCCTTTCATCCCGCCGGAGGACCCTGGAAGCGCGAATACATGCCGCGCACCGTGATGGTCTTCCTCAACGCCGAACCCGGCATCAGCGCGGCGCAGCGCCGCATCGCCGCCCGCGAGGAGGCGCGCGCCGCGCTGGGCGCCTACTGGAGCGCGCTCGAGGGCACGCTGGATCCCGCCAAGGTCGCGGGAGCCGCCGACAACGCGCTGGTGGGGGATCCGGCCGAAATCGCCGACCAGATCCGCGCCCGCTTCCACCCCGGCGACCGCCTCATGCTCTGGTTTGACTTCTTCAACCACGACAGCGCGCGCGTGATCCGCAACATGGAGGCCTTCGCCCGCGAAGTGCAGCCGCTTCTGCGATGAGGAAGAATCTCCCCGCCGGTTTTGCGGCAACCCTGCTCGCGATCCTGGCCTGCCAGGGCCGCGTGGGCGATGCCGCGGCATCGACTCCTGGCGCGCCAGCCGGCCTGAAGGCCGAGGCCTGGCGGGTCCTCGCTGCCCGAGTCTTTGAGCACAAGTCCGATCGCACGTGCGTTTATGCAGAGTGGGAGATCCTGAATGCAGAATCCTTTCTGGCGAACATCCTCCGCATGTCCGATTCCGGTTTCGAGGTCGAGCCGGCGGAACCGCTGACCGACGAGCAGTTCGAAGCGCTCTTGCTTGCCTCAGTTCATGCGCAGCAGCCGGATTGGAATCCGGAATCCGTCACCGACCTGTTTCTCCAGGAAGGGAATTCCGAAGCCCTCACGTCGCACATTCCCGTCGAGTTGGGATTGAGATCATGTGACGGACCCTTCAAGGAAGGGGACTACCGATATTCCTTCACTCCCATGGGGTTCAGTGCCGACCTGGAAGAGGCCATCGTGTACGTGGAGATGTACTGTGGACCGCTTTGCGCGGGCGGCACGCTCTACCTTCTGCGGCATGGCGCGCAGGGATGGAAAATCATTGATGAAGTCATGCTCTGGATCTCCTGAGTCCGCAGGGATGCGGTGACCCCGCCAACGGCCAAGGCTATCGAGGATGGTGTCGTCGATCCGTTGCATGCTGGCCTGGTGGACCCTCTGGCTGGCTGCAGGCGGTTGCGCGCATCTGCCAGACGCTCCTGAAGACTCGCGCAGCATCCCGGTCAATCTGATCGTCCGCGAGGCCTGGATCGTGGCCATGCGCCACGTTGTGGCCCAGTCAGCACATCCGGTCCGTTTCGCGACGGAGCCGATGAGTCCTTCCAGGCTGCGAATGTTCGTCTCGCTGAACCAGAGTGACCCAGAATTGCAGCATCATGGCACTCGTGATTCAGACCGATGGATGCAGGCGTGCTTCGAACAGAGTCGCCCGACATGGCCCGCAGGATTATTTTCCTTCATGTTTGCGCCGGAAGCACCGAGTCGTTGGGCCCATGCTTTGTTGTCCGAGCATCCAGAGGTTCCCTGGCAGTCGGATGGTCAAATCGAATCAAATTCCGAATTGATCACACTCAGTCCGCTCGGTCTGTCCGAGGATCGGCGCGTTGCAATCATCTACTACTCAACCGGCGGCATGCAAGCCTGCGCGTCGGGATCCTTGCTCATCCTGAATTACGTTGAGAACTGTTGGGTGATTCGAGTAGACGTGCATTGCTGGATCAGCTGAAGCTGCGAGACTTCGCTTCCTGGATCGCCGCTCCTCGAGGCAGCTAGGCCGCCTAGCGCTCGCCCACCTTGTGCGCCGTGGCCCACACCGAGCGGTGCTGGTCCAGATGGCGGGGGAGATGGCGGCCGGGCTCGAGGTCGAGCATGACCGTCGCGACTTCGCGCGGGCGCATGCGGAAGCGCAGGGTCTGCCAGCGGATCGGCAGATCGGCGCGCGGCGGCTCCGCATGCAGCGCCGGCGCCGACTCGGGCTGCAACTCCTCGATCACCGCGCCCAGAAGATTCGTGCGCGCCGCCGCCGCGACGGGCCCCGGCACGGTCAACACCACCTCCGCCGGCTCGCCGTCCAGCTCCACCAGCCGCAGCACGAAGGGATTGCGCACTGCGCCGCCGCCGAAATAATCCGCGACGTGCTCGCCGGCCTTCGCGTGCTCGCGGTGCACGGCCGTCACGACCACGTTGCCCGGCTCGCAGCGCAGCAAGCCAAAACTGCGCGGCAGCCCCGGACCGGCCGCCGCCGCTTCCATCGGCATCGGTCGGCGGAACTGCTGGGCGAGGCGCCAGAGCTCCGACGGCTTGCGCCCGCGATGCGGCAGAAGCAGGAAGCCGGCCTCGACGCTGCTGCTCCAGCGCTGCTCGTCCCAGGGATCGTAGAGCGTGAGCACGCAGGCCAAACCTCCGGGCCGCTGAAACCACTGCCCGCTGCCGTCGTGCGCGATCGCCAGGCGCTTGCCGTCTGACAATTCCAGATCCAGGAACGAAGAGGCGTAGAGCGGCTGCTCGACCTTCTCGTACCACTGGTCGGAGGTCATCCAGTCGCCGGTCGGATATTTGCGCAAGAACGATCCGCCGGCCTCCACGGGGCCGGCGGCGTACGGCGTGTCGGCGACGATCGAGCGCAGCTCCGGCAGCGGGAAGAACAGCTCCAGCGCGCCGCCGAAGCCGGGATCGAGGGGCGGCAGATCGGAAGCTTGCACCACCAGGATGGCGCCCGCCGACTCCTCGCAGAGCGTGAGCCGCATGGTGCACAGGGTCGCGCCTTCCGCGCGCCAGCGCAGAGCCAGGCTGTCGCCCTCGTCCTTCGCGCCTTCGAACTGCCAGGGAATCGCGGCCCCGCCGGCGCGCAGAACCGGCGCCTGCATGCCGCCGCCGAGCGCGATCCCGTCCGGAACCTCGCGGCTCACCACTTCCAGGATGCTGCCGGTCTTGCGGTCCACGATCGCGCCGGCGCCGGCCGCGCCGAGCATCCACGAGCGGCTCTGCTTGATGACCGAGGCCTCGAGACCCGCCCAATTCTGCTCCGGCGTCGCCACCGCGAATCCGCAGGCCGGCACCTCCAGATTGCCGATCCGGCGCGTCCAGCCGGAGGGATTGAACATGAGCAAGCTGTCCGACTCCTCCTCGCGCGGCAGGCGCGCCACCAGCGCATCCAGGCAACGGTCGAGAACTTCATCAGCCGAACTCTGCGCCCGCTCGAACGAGCGGTCGCCGACGGCGCCGCACAAACCCTCGCACTCGTGATTGTCATGGTGCTGCGCCTGCAGCAGCTCGCGCCAGGCCTCGTCGAGCTCCCACGCCGGATAGACGTCCCAGGAGGGATAAGGCCGGCCGCACAGCCCGGCCAGCGCGGCGGCGGTTTCGGCGGCGAGGATCGCGTTCTCCGCGTCCATGCTCTGGCGGATCTTGCGGTCGCCGTTTTTGCCGAGGCTCATGCCGTGCCAGATCTCGCTCATCCGGTACGCGCGCACTGGCGGCCCGGCGGCGCCGGCGGCATCCGCCAGGGCGGCCACCATGCCGCTCTGCGTCACCGGGCGGAAGTCGAAGCGCGCGTCGGCGGCCAGCTCCTTGAGCCGCGGCAGCAGCAGCTCGCTGCGGCACATCCAGTCCGGCGAGGGCATCAGCTCCAGCCATTGCACCAGCGCGCGCGGCCCGGCGCCGCCGCCGCGGGCCGCCGCGTCGAGAATTCCGTCGAAGTCCTCCGGCCACTGGTGGAGCGACAGCGCGGTCTTCGCCAGCGCGGGAATGCGCGTGCCGTCGGCGCCCTCCCACTGGATCAGCGGCGCGGTCTCCTGCGGCACGTGCGGCGTGTGCCAGGTCCACTGGAAGAAGAGATTGGCATTGTCAAAGCCGCATCCGCGCAGCAACTGCGGCAGCTGCGGGAAGAAATCGAACTCCTCCTCCCAGAACGCCTTCGGCCACACCCCGAGCAGGCGCCGCACCGCGCGCGCCCCGTGCACCAGCTGGCGCACGTTGGACTCGCCTCCGTGGAACAGCCCGTAAGGCTGGCCGTACGAAGCGCCGACCACCTCCACGCGCCCGTCCGCCACCGCCGCGCGCAGTTCCGCCAGCGCCTCGGGCGCCTCGGCCGCCATTTTCTCGTAGCCGACCGCGTCGAAATTCACGCAGCCGCGCGCGCCGGCCCCGACGCACAGCTTCAGCATGTCGCGCACCGAATCCGGCAGCACCTGATAGCCCCACAGCCACTGCATGTCCACCCAGTGCATGTGGTTGCCGAAGACGTAATACAGCGGAATCTTCGCCACGCGCGCGCTCAGGCCTGCACCTTGTACCACTCGAGCTCGAGCCGGGCCTGCAGCTTGAGCCGCGCCAGCAGCGCATCGGCCTCGGCGGCCGCCATCGGCGGGCCGGCGGCGTCGGCCGCCAGGACCGCGCGCGCGCGCGCCGCGTTCTCGCGCACTTCCTGCGGCGTGCGCATCCCGACGACGGCGGTGCTCACCGGCAGGCTCCAGACGAAGCGCTGGCATTCGTCCACCGTGCAGATGCCGTCGTTGTGCAGGCGGCCGTGCGCGCTGGTCTTCATGGCGATCACGCCGATGCCGCGCTTCACCAGCTCCGGCAGCACCTCCTTCTGGAAGGAGGACTGATGGAAATCCACCGGGTTGATCGGCATCTGCATCGCGTCGAACTTCCAGCCCTGATCCCACCAGTGGATCGCGCGCAAATTGGCAGCCGGCCGCGCGTGCCCGGTCACACCGATCCAGCGCACGGTCTTCTGCTTCTTCATCTCGAGCATGTACTCGAGCGCGCCGCCCTCGCGGAAGCCCAGATCCACGTCCTCCGGCGTCTTGACGCTGTGGAATTGCCACAGGTCCAGGTAGTCGGTCTGCAAGCGCTCCAGGCTGCCGGCGAGCTGCCGCTGGGCGCTCTCGGCGTTGCGCCGGTCGGGCGCGAGAGTCTTCGTCATCAGGAAGACCTCCTTGCGCACGTCTTTCAAGCCCGCGCCCATCCAGCGTTCGGCCTTGCCGTCCTCGTAAGACTCGGCGTTGTCGAAGAAGCGCACGCCTTCAGCGAGAGCCAGCTCCACCAGCTCGCGGGCCGCCTTCTCGTCCGCGGCCATCGCCAGATGCGAGCCGCCGAGGCCGAGCACCGTCACCTCCGGCCCATCCTTGCCGAGCCGGCGGCGCGGCAGGCTGGCGCCCAACTGCGCGCCGCTGCCCGCGCCGGCGCCGGCCGCCGGCTCCTGCGCGCGGCCGAAGAGCGGCGCGCAGGCCAGACCGGCGGCGGCGCCCGCCATCACGCGCAGGAACTCCTTGCGGTCGAGGGGGGCAGGCGGAGGGGCCATGCGTTCACGATAATGCCCGCGGTGCGCGCCATCACCGTCATCGGCAGCCTCAATCTCGACCTCGTGGTCGAGGCGCCGCGGCTGCCGGGCCCGGGCGAGACGGTGCTGGGCTCCGGCCTGCGCCGCGGCGCCGGCGGCAAGGGCGCCAATCAGGCTGCGGCGGCGGCGCGGATGCTCGCGGGCACGGGCGCGCCGGCGGTGCGCATGATCGGCTGCGTCGGCCGCGACGAGGCCGGCGCGTTCCTGCGCGCCGCGCTGCGCGCCGCCGGCGTGGACGACGGCGGCCTGCGCGAAGTGGAGGAGCCCACCGGCGCCGCGCTGATCACGCTCGGCCCCGGCGGCGAGAATCAGATCACGGTCGCGCCGGGCGCGAACGCGCGCACGCGGCCGCCGGACGAAACGCTGGATCTGGCGCTCTGTCAGCTCGAGACGCCCTGGCTGCGGCCGCAGGCGCGCACGCTGATCCTGAACGCCGCGCCCGCGCCCGCGCATCCCCTGGACCTGGCGGGCGTGCACTGGCTGATCGTCAACGAGAGCGAGGCCGAGGCTCTGTGCGGCACGCGCGATCCGGCGCCGGCGGCGCACCGGCTGCGCGAACGGGGAGCCGAGCGCGTCGTCGTCACGCTGGGCGCGCGCGGCGCCTGGCTGGACGGCCTGCATCCGGCCTTCGCCGCGGCGGCCGTGGACACCGTCGGCGCGGGCGACGCGTTCGCGGGCGCCTTCGCGGCCGCGCTTGCCGCCGGCGAGGCGGATCCGCTGCGCTTCGCGCAAGCCGCGGCGGCGCTCAAGGTGCAGCGGCCGGGCGCGCAGAACCTGCCCGCGCGTTCCGAGGTGCTCGCGCTGCTGGCGCGGAGCCGATGAGCGCGCCGGCCTTCGCCACCGCCTGGGAATTCCGGCCCGAGGGGGGGGACTGGGCGCCCGCGCCGGTGCCCGCGCCGTGGTCGCGCTTCGCCCCGGCCGGAACGCTGCGCGGCGCCTACCGCTGCCGGATTTCCTGGCCGTCCGATCGCGCCTGCGCGCTGGAATTCGAGGCCGTCGCCACGCGCGCGCGCGTCTTGCTCGACGGAACGGAGCTGGCGCGCCACGTGGGCGCTTGGACGCCCTTCCGCGTGCCTCTGCCGGCCGGCGCGGGCGCGGAAGCGCGCGAACTGCTCGTGGAAGTGGACGCCGCGCCGGGCCATCTCACCGACGGCTTCCTGCCCGTGATCGGCGCGAGCTTCGGCGGCATCTGGCAGCCCGTGCGCCTGAGCGCGGATCCGCCGCCGCCCGCGCCGCCGCCGGCCGCCGCCCGCGTCCGCGCCGAGGGCGGCCGCATCCTCGATTGTCAAACGGGCGCGCCGCTCTCGCTGCGCGGGATCCTGCACTGGGGCTACTACCCCGAACACGGCTGCCCGGCGCCGGACGCGGAGCAGATCGAGGCCGAGCTCGATCACTTCACGAGCCTGGGATTCAATCTGGTCAAATTCTGCCTGTGGGCGCCGCCGCGCGCCTGGCTGGATGCCTGCGAGCGCCGCGGCGTCTGGATGTGGCAGGAGTATCCGGTCTGGGATCGCAAGCTGACGGCTCTGAGCGCCGCCGATCGGACCGAGATGGAGGAACTGCTGCTGCGCGATCGCGGCTACTCGCGCCTCATCCTCCGCACCTTCACCTGCGAGAACGATCACGTCGGCGCCGCAGCCGCGCGGGAGCTGGTGGCGCTGGCGCGCCGGCACGCGCCGCACGGCCTGGCCCTCGACAATTCCGGCTGGCTCTGCAGCGAGCAGGCCGGCGACTTCTGGGACGAGCATCCGTACCTGCATCCGGCGGAGTGGCAGCACTATCCGGCGCGCATGCGGACGGCGCTCGCGGCGCGGCCCGCGCGCCCGCTGCTGCTCGGCGAGACCATGAGCGTGGACAGCCTGCGCCCGGCCGACGCGCGGATGCCGCCCGCGGTTTCCGGCCTGGCCTGCGCCGAGCGCGCGCGCCGGCTGGCGGTGGAGATGCGCAAGTCCGAGGTCGAGACGCTGCGCCGCGGCCTGCCGGACGCCGGCTACGTGATGAACGCCGCCCGCGACATCCCGGCGGCGCCGCTCGGCTTCTGCGACGAGGCGGGGCGGCCGAAATTCCGCGCCGAGGAGTGGGCCTGGCATCGCGACACGATGCTGCTGGCCGAGCTGCCGCGCAGTTCCTTCCGGGCAGGCGAGCGCGCGCGCATTCCGCTGCAGGTGAGCCACTTCGGGGCCGAGCCCCTGCGCGGACGCCTGCTCGCCTCCTGCGCCGGCCGCAGCGCGGAGTTCACGGCGGATCTGCCGGCGGGCGCGACGCGCGCGGTGGGAGAATTGGAGATCACGGCGCCGGCCGCGGATGTTCCGCAGTCCTTCGAGCTCGAGCTGCGCTGCGGCGCGCTGCGCAACTCCTGGCGCCTCTGGACCGTGCCGGCGTTTGACGCGCCCGCCCACCTCGAAGCCGCGGTCAAGCCGCGGCAGGGCGGCTGGCGCTGCCCGACCTACGTGTGGTGGAGCCCCGCGCCCTGGTTCGCGCCAGGCCTGTTGACGCCCGAGGTCGAAGCGATGGCGGCGGAGCTGATCATCCACGACCTGCTCTCCGGCCGCGTGCTCGAGCCGGCGGCCGGCGCGCTGCCTCTGATCGAGGTGCTGGACCTGCACACCGCCGCCGGCCAGACCATCCGGCGCCCTCTGGTGTTGGCCTTCCGCGACGAGCAGGGCCGCCCGCAGCTCGTCAGCGCGCTGCGCGCCGATCTCCCGGCTGGATCGTTCCTGCACGCGCAGCTGGCGGCCGCCGCGGCGCGCCTGGATCTGCCGCGTCTGACCGTCCCCCCCCCGCGCTACGACGGCCTCCTGCTCGAGGACTGGGAGATGCGCGCGCCGCCGGAGTCCGCGCCGCGCCGCGTGCGCGCCGGCGATCCGCTGCACTTCGAGGGCTTCGCCGAATTCTCTGCCCGATTCGAGCTGCCCGCCGCCTGGGCCGGCCGCGCGCTGATCCTGCGCTGCGAAGGCGCCGGCGACGGCTACCGCCTCTTCGTGGACGGCTCGCAGGCGGCCGAGGCCGGCAATCTGACGGGCACCTGGGACGGTTGCCGCGACCGTCCGCAGGAGCACGCGCTGCGCCTCGGCGCCGGCGCGCACGCGCTGCGCTTCCTGGTCAAGGATTGGCGCGGCGGCGGCGGGATGGTCGGGCCGATCTGGCTGCGTCCGGCCTAGCCTGCCGGCTTCGCCGTCCGATCAGACCGGACGCGCGAGACCGCCCGTGAGAATCTCGAGCAGGCCGGCCGCCGCCCACGAGAACTGCGGCACCGCCGGCCGTCCGCCGGCGCAGGGATCGCCGCTCAGCGGATGGAGGCATTCCCACAAGGTTCCATGGCGCGCGAGAGTGTCGAGCAGGCGTTCGCGCAGCGCCGGCGCGCGCTCGTCGGCGCCCAGGACCGCCAGCTGCCAGGCCGCGTAATCCATCCACACGCCGCCGTTCCAGTAGTCGTCGGGGTCGAAGCCCGCGGCGGAGCGCGCCAGCGCCGGGAACGGCAGGGGCGTGGCGAAGTGCTGCGGATCGGCGAGCAAGTCGCAAGTGCTGCGCGTCTGCTCGGCGCTGGCCGCGCCGGCCCACACCGGCAGCGCGCAGGCGGCGGACAGCAGGCCGGTCCGGCCGTCGTCGCGGCGGTCGGTGAAGGCGCCCAGGCTCTCGTCCCACAATTCCTGGCACGCGCGGCGCTGCTCCTGGGCGCGCTGCTGCCAGCTCTGCTCGTCCTTGCGCACCAGCGTCGCCAGCTGCGTCAGGGCCTCGCACTCGACCAGCGCGAAGGCCGCGAGATCCGGCGGCACCGCGTCCAGCAGGCGCCATTCGCCCTGCGGGCGCAGCGCGGCGCCGGCGAAACGCGCGCTGCGGTCCCAGCCCAGGTCCCACGTCGCGGTCTCCCAGTTGACGCCTCCGGGCCGGTGCAGGGATTCGCCCGGGTGGCGCCGCATGCTGTCCCACCAGCGCATCGACGCGGCGCAGGATGGGTAGAGCTCGCGCGCGAGCGGGGCCGCGTGCCGGCTGTCCGCCGACAGCGAGCCCGAGACGGCGGCCAGAGCCCAGGCGGCGAGCGGGGGCTTGCTGTTCTGCCAATTGTCGGCGGCCGGCCAGGGCATCACGGTGTCCGGCACCATGCCGCCGCGCTGGCGAGCGAGCTGCACGCGCAACTGGTCGCCGGCGAACTCGGGGGCGATGCGCGCCAGCGCGTGCGCGTGCTTCCACGAATCCCAGCCCCAGTAGCCGCGGTAGGCGAAGGGCGAGGGGATGCAGCCGTCGGCCGTGAGTTCGGCGATCGGGGCGCGCCAGTTCCAGGCCAGGGTGCTGATCGCGCGCGCCGCGAGCAGGCGGTCGCGCGCGGGGGCGCCTGCCGGCAGCAGCGCGGCGGCGCGGTCGAACGCGCGCTGGCGGGCGGCGGCGTTGCGCGCGAGCAGGCCCGGCTGCGGCGGACGGTCGAGACCCTCTCCCAGCAGAATGCCGTCCTCGATGGCGCGCTGCGGCAGGCCCGAGCGCACTTCCGCTGCGCCGGTCACCAGCAGGGTCTGCGGCGCGCTGAATCCGATTTGGACGACGCGGCCGTCGGCCAGCTCGAGCTCGAGGCGCTCGGGCCAGACGGTGCGGCGGCGGGGGGGGGAGCCGAAATCCAGGTGGTCGGCCGGCGGCGGCAGCTGCGGCGGCTGCGGATGCACGGGCAGGCGCGTGTCGTGCACCTCGATGGCCGCCGCGTCGCCCCAGCACAGGGCCAGCCAGGAGCCGCGGTCGGAGAAGAGGCCGACGCGGCGGCCTGCGGCATCGCGCAAGGGCAGCAGGTCCGGAAAGCGATCGATTTTCATCCGCGGGCGAAGTCTAACCCTTGGCCCCTCGGGTGCGCATCTCGCGCAGGAAGAAGCGCTGGAAGAGGAAGTAGGCCAGCAGGCAGGGCGCGAGCACCAGCGACGATCCCGCCATCAGCAGTTCCACGGCCACGCGGTAGGCCTGGTTGAAGGCGGCGAGGCCGAGAGTCAGCGTTTGCTGGTCGGGCGAGGTGACGTAGATCAGCGGCGTCCAGAAGTCGTTCCAGGTGGCGAGGAAGGTGAACACCGCCACGGTGCCCAGCACCGGCTTCACCAGCGGCAGCATGACGTGAAAATAGGTGCGCCAGGGTCCGCAACCGTCGAGGCGCGCGGCTTCGCGCACTTCGGGGCCGATGGCGAGGAAGGACTGCCGGAACAGGAAGATGAAGAAGGGCGCGCCGCCCAGCACCGAGGGCAGGATCAGCGGCGCCCACGTGTCCACGAGCCCGAGCTGGCGCCACAGGATGAACTGCGGGATCGCCAGGACCTGCGGCGGCAGCATCATCGTGGCCAGCACCACGAGGAAGAGGCCGTCGCGGCCGCGGAAGCGCAGGCAGGCGAAGGCGTAGCCGGCGAGGCTGCAGCAGAGCAGCTGTCCGGCGATGCAGGCGGCCGTGATCAGCACCGTGTTGACGAGCATGCGGCCGAAGCCGTCCATCTGGCGCACCGCCTCGGCGTAGTTCTCCGGATGCAGGCCGCGCGGGAAGGAGGTCAGGCCGCCCGTCAGGCCGGCGCCTTCGCCCTGCAGCGACACCGCGAGCATCCACAGCAGCGGCAGCGTGAAGGCTGCGGCCAGCGCGATCAGCAGCAGGCGCTGCAGCAGGGGCGCGGCCTTCACCGGCCGGCTCCGGCGTAGTGCACCCAGCGGCGCGAGGAGCGCAGCAGGAGGCAGGTGAGCAGGAAGACGATCACGAAGAGCACCCAGGCCAGCGTGCTGGCGTAGCCCATGCGCAGGTAGCGGAACGCCTGGTCGTAGAGATAGAGCACCAGGAAGCGGCTCTCGTTTCCGGGTCCGCCTTGCGTCATCACGAAGGGCTGCGCGAAGACCTGGAACGCTCCGATCAGGCCGACCACCAGGTTGAAGAGCAGCACCGGCGTCAGCGCCGGCAGCGTGACGTGCAGGAAGCGGCGCCACCGTCCGGCGCCGTCGAGGCGCGCGGCTTCGTGCAGCGCGGGATCCACGAATTGCAGGCCGGCGACGAAGACGAGCATCTGCGAGCCGGCGGTCCACAGGCTCATCAGCACGAAGGACGGCACGATCCAATGCGGATCGCGCAGCCAGGGGCCGTCGTCGAGGATCCAGCGCCAGACGGCGCCGAGCACGACGGGGGAGAGGATCGTCGGCAGATAGAGCAGGGTGCGCGCGGTTCCCGTGCCGCGGCCCGGCTTCGCCACGAGAAGCGCGAGGCCGAGCGCAACGATCACCTGCAGCGGCACCGCGAGCGCCGCGTACCAGAACGTCACGCGCAGGCTGTCGTGGAAGGTCGCATCCCGCGCGAGGCGCGCGAACTGCTCCGCGCCCATCCAGCGCGCGTCGGAGAGCAATTGCACCGGGCTCCACTCGGCGAAGGCGAGCAGCGCCAGCAGCAGGATCGGTCCGGCCAGGAGCAGCGCGCCGCCGATCGCCCAGGGCGCCAGGAAGGCCCAGGCAGCGCGTTCTTCGCGATCGAGGCCGCGCGCGCGGCGGCGGCGCAGCGTCAGGATCCAGGCCAGCAGCAGGGCGATGGGCGCGGCCAGGAAGGCGCCGCCGAGCAGCGCGGGCGGCAAGCGCGGCCTCTGCGCCGCGTCGCTCCGTCGCGCCAAGGTTTCGTTGGCCAGGCGCGTGGCGCGCGTCGAGGCTTCCGCGGCGCTGACGCGGTTCATGAGCAGCGCCTCGTCGTAGACCGCGCCGACCTGCGCCTGGATTTCCGACCAATCCACGGTGGTGGGCAGGTAGCGGGCGTGCGGCAGCACGTCGAAGAACACTTCCTCGCGGCGGCCGTTGCCGGGCTGGAGGAAGACGTCGCTGCGCGCGGCGGAGATCAGGCCGGGCACGCCGTTGCCGACGCCGGCGAGGGCGGTCTGCATCTTCGGTCCGGCCAGGGCGCGCACGAAAGCGTAGGCGAGTTCGGGATGGCGCGAGGTGCGCGGCACGCAGTAGAAGCGCATCGCGACCACCGTCGCGGCGCCGGCTTGGCCGCGCGGCAGCGGCAGATAGTCCCATGCGAAATCGGCGATTTCGCGGAAGCGGTAGGTTTCCCAGTAGCCAGCCGGGCCGTGGAAGGCGACGCGGCCGGACTGGAAGAGTCCCACGCTCATCTGGTTGGCGAAGGTGGCGTCGTCGCTGGCGATGCGGTCTTCGTGGAGGAGACGCTGCAGGAAGGCGATGGCCTCGACCGCCTCCGGCTCGTCGAGAGCGACCTCGCCGCGTTCATTGAGGAAGCGGCCGCCGTTCTGCCAGATCCACGGCGCCAGCGCCTGCAGCCACTGGGTGATGGAAGCGCCGTAGCGCTCCGGACGGCCGTCGTGATCCTCGTCGCGCGTCACGGCCCGGGCGATGCGCTCGAAATCCTGCCAGGTCCAGTCGTCCGGAGGCAGCGCGATGCCCTCGCTGTCCAGCAGCGAGCGATTCACGTACATCACGAGAGGATTGAAGGTGCTGGGCAGGCCGTAGAGGTGGCCGTCGGGACCGCGCATGCCCTCCAGCACTTCGCTGAAGTAATCCTCTGGACGCCACGCCGCGTCCGCGTCGAAGTAGGGTTGCAGATCGATCAGGGCGCCGTCGGCCAGGAAAGTGGAGAACTCCGTGACGTCCAGCCACGCGACGTCCAGCGGCACGTTGCCCGCCAGCGTGAACTTCAACTTGTCGCGGCTGCCGGCGCCTCCGGCGGACGAGAGGATCTCGACGCGCACTCCGGGATGAGCCGCCTCGAAGTCGCGCGCGACCTCCTCGAGGGTCTCGTAGCCGGCGAACCAGCGCTCGTGCGTCATCACGCGCAGCACCACCGGCTCCGCGGCCTGCAGCGCGAGCGCGAGCGCGCAGGCCAGCATCACGGCAGGCGGGCTCCGGTCGGCGCGTCGAAGAAGTGCAGCGCCTCCGCCGGCGCGCCGATGCCGATCTCGGCGCCGCGCGCGGGCGCGCCGCCCGGCGGGAGGGCCAGGCAGCAGCGTTCGCCTTCGGCCTCGGCGTGCACCAGCGTTTCGCTGCCCAATTCCTCCACGAGAGTCACGCGCGCGCGCAGCGGACCGCCCAGCCGCGCCTCCTGCGGTCGGAAGCCGAGCACGGCGCCGGCCGGCGCGCCCGGCGGCAGCAGCGCGCGGCTCGCGGCGCTGCGCAGCAGGTTCATCGGCGGGCTGCCGAGGAATCCGGCGACGAAGACGTTCGCGGGGCGGCGGTAGACCTCGAGCGGCGGTCCGGACTGTTGCAGACGGCCGGCGTGCAGCACGGCGATGCGCGTGCCCAGGGTCATGGCCTCCACCTGGTCGTGCGTCACGTAGACCATCGTGGTGCGCAGGCGCTGGTGCAGCTGCGCCAGTTCGGCGCGCATCTCGACGCGCAGGCGCGCGTCCACGTTCGAGAGCGGCTCGTCGAAGAGGAACAGCTTGGGCCGCCGCACCAGCGCGCGCGCCAGCGCGACCCGCTGCTGCTGGCCGCCGGAGAGCTGCGCCGGCTTGCGCGCGAGCAGCTCTTCGATCCCCAGTAGCCGCGCGGCTTCGAGCACGCGCGCTTCGCGCTCGGCGGCGGGCACCCGCGCCATCTCCAGCGGGAAGGCCACGTTGCCGCGCACGCTGCGATGGGGATAGAGCGCGTAGTTCTGGAACACCATCGCCACGTCACGCTCGCGCGGCTCGCGCTCGTTGACGACCGCGCCGTCGAGCAGGATCTCGCCGGCGTCGGGCGCCTCGAGGCCGGCCACCAGGCGCAGCACCGTGGACTTGCCGCAGCCGGACGGGCCGACCAGCACCAGGAACTCGCCGTCGGCGGCGCGCAGGTTCAGATCGGCCACCACCGGCGTGCTGCCAAAGGACTTCGACAAGCCGCGGAGTTCGAGCGTGGCCATGGACGTGCGCGGGCGAGTATAAGGATGAGGGTGCTCACGGCGGCAGTCCTGTCTCTGGCTCTGGCTCAGGCGGCCGATCCGGCCCCGGCGGCTCCGCCCTTCGAACTGCAGGTCAATCACGCGATCGCCAGCGGCGCGGCCTGGCTGCGGAGGCAGCAGCAGGCCGACGGCTCGTGGAACGACCGCGAGGGACTGCACGCGGGCGGAGTGTCCTCGCTGGTGATGTACACGCTGCGCAAGTCCGGCGTGCCGCCCGGGGACGAGGCGTTCCGCAAGGGGATGGAGTTCCTGGTGCGGCGCGGAAATCCGACGAGCACCTACGGAGCCAGCGTGCATCTCCTGTGGTGCGCTGCGATGGGACAGCCGGCGATCTGGCGCGAGCGGGCGCGCGGCAGTTTGCAGGTGCTCGTGGAGGGCCAGCGCGAGGGCGTGTGGGGCTATCCGGCCGATCCGCTCGATTTGTCAAACACCGCCTTCGCGCTGCTGGGCCTGCGCGCGGCGGGGGAGCTGGGCCTCGAACCGCCGGAGGCCACGCTGGCGGCCGCAGCCGAGGCGATCTGGCGCCACCAGTTGAGCAAGCCCGCGGGCTTCCGCTACCGGCCGGAGGACGAGCCGACGGCTTCGATCAATGCCGCCGCGCTCGGCAGCCTGGCCATTCTGCAAGGCTTCGCCGACGGCGGCATGAAGGACGTGGAGCGCGCGCTGCGCAAGCACGCGAAGGAGCTGGCGGCGGCCGAGGCATGGATGGAGGAGGACTTCTCGCTCGAGCGCAATCGCCGCGGCGCGCTGCGCTGGACCACGTCGTGGCATCATTGTCATCTGTGGGCGGTGGAGCGGTGGGCCGGCTTCACCGGGCGCAAGGAGATCGCCGGGCGCGACTGGTACCGCGAGGGCGCGGAGTGGCTGATCGCGCGGCAGCATCCGGACGGGCAGTGGGACAGCCTGGAGAACACCTGTTTCGCGCTGCTGTTTCTGCGGCGCGCGACGATGACGCAGGATCCGCGCGCGGCCGAGCTGCTGACGGAGTGGGGCGAGCGGCGGCGGGCCGAGTGGAAGGAATTACGGCCGGCGGCCGGAGTGCAGTACCTGCGCGACTGGCTGCTGTGCGGGCCGTGGACGGCGCGCACGGGGCTGGAGCTGCTGCAGGAGCCCCCGTTTGCGCCGGGAAAGGTCAAAGATGCCGAGGGCGGCAAGACGGGCCCCGATCGCAAGAAGTGGGAGCGCGTGCGGCTCGAGCCGGATGGCTGGACCAATCTGGACGATCTCACGGGCCGCGGCGCCGACCAGTCGCTGTGGGCGCTGGCGACGTGGATCGAGAACGCCGCGGCGGCGGAGGTGGAGGCGCTGATTTGGCTGGCCTTCGAGGACGGCTGGTCCGTGTGGCTGGACGGAACGGAGATCTCGCGTTCGCTGCGCGTCGGCACGCCCATCGTCGAGGACACGGTGCTGCCCGTGCGCCTGACGCCGGGCCGGCACCTGCTGCTGGTGCTGCTCGAGGACGCCGGCGGCGCGGCGGCATTCTCGGCCCGGGTCACGCAGCCGGATGGAGCCGCCGCGCCTCAGCTGCGAACCACGGTCACACCGCCATGAACGGTTTTCGCGCAGTGGACCTGCCAACGGAAGATCCGGACGGGTTCGTGAGCCGTCTCGTCGGCCGGAGCGTGAACGCCTTCGTGCGCCTCGATTGGACGTGGTTTCTCGAGTGCACGGAAGGTTGGTGCGTGGCAACGGAAAGCGCGTGGCGCTTGCTGGATTCTTCAGGCGTGACCGTGACCGATCTCGATCATGATCAACGCTTCGGACTGCCGGTGCCCGTAGACGCGGCGCAGGTCGTTTCAGAGCGGCTGTCCGGTCGCGTAATTCGAACATCCAGCATTGTGCGTCCCGCTGGCGACCTGGTCCTCGACTTCGGCGAGGGCCTGGTGCTGCAGTGCTTGGTGAACTCCAGCGGCTACGACTCCTGGCGTCTGTCCGGCTCCGGCGTGGATCTCCACTGCCTCGGAGGAGGGCGCATCTGCGCTTCGGAACCCATCGATCCTCCTCCAAGGTAAACCGCGCAACGCGGCGGACGGCCTGGGCTGGATCCTGACATCACATCGAGCGGACTGGAATCATGAACCCTGCACGTTCTCCAACTCCATGCCGGCGTCGAGAATCGGTCATGATCGCTTCTCGCAGGGCGCGAGCCTGAATCTCACGAAGGACGGTTACGAATGCGCCGGCGACCGGTTGACGGTCTGCTACCAACTCGGCGAGGGCCCGCGCCCGGCGGCCTTCGAATCGCCCTCCGGCACTCAGATCTTGCTGGTACGCTACCGGCGCGGGCCACGAAACTGTTTCTCGGACCTTCAGGCTTACCTCCAAACGTGCGGATCACATGAGACTTAACCGCTTCGTCGCTCAGGTCGCGCTGCTGCTTCTGGCCGCCTGTGCGAGGACCAACACGGTGCCGGACATTCAAGGCATCTGGGTTCCGAAGAGCGCGCAGTTCGGCGGAGGAATCATGCCCCCGGAGTTGTTCGAGGAAGGATCGAATCTCACACTTACGCGGGAAGGATATGAATTCGCCAGCGACGCGGGAACCTACTCCTTATCCGGCACAGGACCCGTTTCCCTGGACATCCACTGCACCGAGGGGCCGATGGCCGACAAGACGATTCTTGCGATCGTCAAGCTCACGGGAAATGAGTTGACGATTTGCTATCAGCTTGGCGACGGGCCGCGCCCGAAGGGCTTCCATTCGCCTTCTGACACGCAGATCATGCTCGTTCGCTTCGAGCGTGCGCCGTGAGCCAAAGAATCGTCCGCCTCGGCCATCCGGAGGTCGCGCGCCGCGGATACGCCGCTTACGCGCACTACGTCCAGCGCGCGCGCAGCTCCCCTGACCTGGGCCGCGGCCGCGTCGCCGACGCGCCCGCGAAGTTCCCGCGGCCCTGGGAGCGCGACTACTGGCTCGAGCAGGCGGAGCGGCCCGCCGGACCCGTCATCGCCTCGCACGTCGTCAAGTATCCGGCGTGCTGGTGCGCGCTGCTCGAGCGGCTGGATGACCCCGATTTGAAGCAGCGCGTGGAGGCCTCGGTCTTTCATCTGACCGAGGTCTCCTGATTGCCGCAGCAGCCGTAGAATCGGCGCATGAACGCCGCGCAGGTCCTGAAACAGCTTGAAGCCTTGAGCGTCGAGGGCATCGGCAATCTGACGATCCGGAAGGGCGCCGGGAAGCACCAGTACGGCGTGCAATTGGGAGACATCCGCGCGATCGCCAAGAAGCTGAAATCCGACCACGAACTGGGGCTCGAGTTATGGAAGACCGGCAATCTCGACGCGCGGCTGCTCGGGATCCTGCTGCTGCAGCCAAAGCGCCTCAGCGCGACCGAGCTGGACAAGATGGTGCGCGCCATCCTCTGCGTGCAGGACGCGGAATGGCTGATCTCCTACGTCGTCAAGAAGCACCCGGACAAGGAGGAACTGCGCCTGCAGTGGATGGACGACTCGGACCCGAAGGCCGCGCGCGCCGGCTGGGCGCTCACCGCCGAGCGCATCGCGAAGGACCCCGAGGGCCTGGATCCCGCCGCGCTGCTCGACCGCATCGAGCAGGAGATGGCGCAGGCCGATCCCATGGAGCAGTGGACCATGAACATGACGCTCGCCGAAATCGGCATCCACCTCCCGAAACTCCGCAAGCGCGCCCTCGCGATCGGCGAGAAACTGGGCGTCTACCGCGACTGGCCCGTCTCCAAGGGCTGCACTTCGCCCTTCGCGCCGAGCTGGATCGGCGAAATGGTGCGCCGCCAGGGCTGAACTCCGACCTGCTCGGTCTAGCGCGGCGCGTTCGCGGCCAACGCTTCGTCGAGCATGCGGATCAAGGCCTCGCGGTCGTAGGTGTAGGGCTGCTCGGCGTTGAGCTGCGCCACTCGCGCCAGCGCGGCGCGGATCGTCACTTCCGCCTCGCGCTGGTTCGGCACGACCAGATACCGGCGCTTCGGCGTCGCGTCGGTGAGGGCATGCAAGAAGGCTTCGGCCACTTCAGCGGGATCCTTCTCCGTTGCGCGGTCGTCCGGACCCGCGAGCAGCCGCTCCATTTCCTTGCTGAAGCGGGAGTTTTCCGGAGTGTAAGCTTGAGATTTCAGGCGCTGGCGCGCGCTCGCCACGATTTCCGAACGATAGTTCCCCGGATCGATCACGCTGACCTGCACGCCCAGCGGCCCGAGTTCGAGCGCCAGCGCGTCGGTGTAGGCTTCGACCGCGTGCTTGCTCATGCAGTAGGCGCCGCCCATGCCCCACGTCACGGTGCCGGAGATGGAGCCGGTCGTGGCGACCCGGCCGCGGCTCTCGATCAGCAGCGGCGCGAAGGCCTTGGTCACGCGATAGGGGCCGTAGACGTTGACGTCGAATTGGAAATCCAGGTCCTCTTCTGACAGTTCGATCATCGGGCCGAACACGCCCACGCCCGCGTTGTTGATGAGCGCGTAGAGTCCGCGTCCGGCCGCGCGCACCGTGGTCACCGCTGCGTCAATTTCTTCCTGTTTGGTCACGTCCAGCCGGATCCCCTGCACGTTCGCGATCGCGCTCAACTCCTTCAGATCCGCCTCCTTGCGCGCGCCGGCATAGACGAAGAATCCGCGTTGCGCGAGCAGTTCGGTCGTCGCTCTGCCGAGTCCGGTGCTGGCGCCAGTGACCAGCACCGCGCGCTGCGGCGCCGCGGCGGGTTCCTGAGGCGACGGGCGGATCGGATCCGCCGGGATGCCGACCATCGAGGCGAGGAGGAGTCCCAGGGCGAGGAGTGCAATTTTCATGAGGTGTTCAGAGCATAGCGCGGGTGAGGCGGCGGATTGACGGCGCGCGGCGGCAGCAGGAGCATGGGGGCACTATGACTCCGAAACCCGGCACCGTCCGCCTGCACCGCGTCCTGAAGGCTCCTCCCGAGCGCGTCTACAAGGCCTTCCTCGATCCCGACGCCATGGTCAAGTGGCTGCCGCCGCACGGCTTCACCGGCAAGGTGCACAGCATGGACGCGCGCGTCGGCGGCGGCTATCGCATGTCCTTCACCAACTTCAGCACCGGCAAGAGCCATTCCTTCGGCGGCAAGTACGTCGAGCTCAAGCCGGGAGAGCTGCTGCGCTACACCGACCGCTTCGAGGACCCGAACATGCCCGGCGAGATGCAAGTGACCATCACTCTGCGCAAGGTGCTGTGCGGCACCGACCTGTCGATCTTGCAGGAAGGCATCCCGGCCGCCATCCCGGTCGAATTCTGCTATCTTGGCTGGCAGGAATCGCTGGCGCTGCTGGCCAATCTGGTGGACCCCGAGATTCCGGATGGAGCCTGATCCCGCCCACGGAGGATGCTCATGAAGAAGGAGGAATTCGCGTCGATGGCGCTCACTGCCACCATCACCGCCGTGCTCACCGCGCCGGCTGCATTCCTGCTCTCGACCTGGCTTGGCGCCGACGGCACGACGCGGACCGCGATCCTTGCGGCCGTGACCGCTGCCGTCACCACGGTCATGGCGGCAAGGCAGGAGCGCAAGCAGCGCGCCTAGGAAGACCTGCGACCGCATTTTTCAAACTCGAGGAGACATCCATGATCGATCACACCCTGGACCAATCCAACTCCATCCTCTACGTGCGGCCGACGGAGGCTCTCGGCAAGGATGATTTCGCAGCCCTCGCCAAGACCGTCGATCCCTTCCTCTCACAACAGGGAAGCCTCGCAGGCGTGGTCTTCGAAGCCGCCAAATTCCCGGGCTGGGAAGGGCTCGGCGCCATGGCTGCCCACTTCCGTTTCGTGCGGGAGCATCACAAGCGGATCAAGAAGGTGGCGATCGTCACCGATTCGGCCATGGGCAACGTCGCGCAGAATTTCGCCTCCCATTTCGTGGCCGCCGAGATCAAGCGCTTCCCGGCCGGCCAGCTCGAGGAGGCCAAGCAGTGGGTGCTCAAGGGCGAGTGAGGCGCCGGGCGCGGCGCTGACCGGGCACCTCATCGAAGGCATCCATGCGCTCCGTCCTCGTTCTCGGAATTCTGCTGGGCGCGCCCATGCACCGCGCCCCGGCTCAAGAGCCGGCGCCGGCAGCCGCCGCGCAGGAGCCGGCGCCGCATCTTCAGCACGTCCTGGACGCCACGCGCAAACTGCTGCGCTGGGACGTGGCGACCGAGCCGGCGAAGATCGCCGGCCCGCTGCACTACGTCGGAACGGCCGGTCTCGCGTCCTATCTCTTCGCCACCCGCGAGGGCTGCATCCTGTTCAACACCGGCATGCCGGGCTCGGGTCCGATGATCGCGGAGTCCATCCGCAAGCTCGGCTTCGACCCGAAGAGCATCAAGATTCTCATCATCGGCCACGGCCACGCCGATCACGCCGGCGCGCTGGCCTGGTTCAAGGAGCTCAGCGGCGCGCAGCTCGCCGTCATGGAAGGGGACGTGGCGATGATCGAGGACGGCGGCCGGAGCGACTTCCACTACGGCCGCGATTGGCAGATCATGGGCCAGCCGCCCGTCAAGGTGGACCGCATCCTGCGCGACGGCGACGTGGTGCGGCTGGGAGAGGTGGCGCTGACGGCGCATCACACGCCCGGCCACACGCGCGGCGCGACCACTTGGGAGACCGTGATCGAGGAAGGCGGCAAGTCCTACCGCGTCCTGTGGCCGGACGGCGGCGGCTTCAATCCGGGGTACCGCATCGGCAAGGAGCCGGGCTCCTATCCCGGCATCAACGCCGACTACCGGCGCACGCATCACTTTCACGAGATGCAGAAGCCCGACGTCTTCCTGGGCGCCCACGCCGAGTGGTTCGGCTACGAGGCGAAGCGTGAGCGTGCCAAGACCGAGGGCATCCAGGCGTGGCTCAATCAGGAAGAGTACCGGCGCTTCGTCGCCGCCCAGAAGCGCGCGTTCGAGGATCAGGTGAACGTCGAGATGGGCGTGAAGAAGTAGCGGCGCCGCGCCGCGGCTCGCAATCAGGCGCCTGGATATAAATGGACTGAGGAATCACCATGCACCTACGCACCTGGCTGACAACCGTTCTGGCAACCCTCGGCCCGCTCGCGATGGCGCAGGCCTCTCAGGATCCTCCGGCGCAGGCCCCCGATCTGCGCGCGTTGGACGGCGAGTGGATCTACCTCGAGGACCGCACCGAGGGCCGCGCGCTCGAGCAGCTGGGCCCGCCCATGAGCTCGACGTTCTCGATGCGCGTCGAGGAAGGCGCGGTCATCCTGAACGGTCATGGCTCCGGGCACCGCGACGTGCGCGTCGCGATCGACGGTTCGATCACCGAGGTTGCGGAAAAGGACCGGGTCGTGCGCTACCGGGGCCAGTGGCAGGACGGCACTTTCGAGTACGAAGTCAACTTCGAATCCGGACCGGGCGGCGAGCCCCAGAGGATCCAGATGATCCGCAGGAGATTCCGCATGACCGCCGACGGACTGCTCGTGAGCGTCGCCGTCAATGCAGCGGATGAACCGGAATCGGTCGGGCTGTACCGCCATGCGGAAGACATTCCGATGCCCGCGCCGGCCAAGGCGGTGATCGGCGATCTGTCCTGGCTGGCCGGCGCGTGGGTCGGAACCCGGAGCTCGGGAACCTCCATCGAGGAGCGCTGGAGCCCGCCGCTCGGCGGCGCGATGCTCGCCACGTCGCGCTCGGTCAACACGAGCGGCAAGATGTCCGCATTCGAGTACCTGCGCATCGTCGAGCGTGACGGCGGGCTGGTCTACGTCGCGCAGCCCGGCGGCGGCGCGCCGACCGAATTCGTGCTGACCGAGGTCAGCCCGACGCGCGCCGTGTTCGACAATCCGCGCCACGACTATCCGAAGCGCATCGTGTACGAACTGTCGGCCGAGGGCGGCTTGAGCGCCACGATCGGCTTCATGAAGGGCGGCACCCCCCGGCGCTTCGAGTGGAAGCGCGAATCCGGCTCCTAGCCCGCCGGCCTCACTGCGCCGCGGCGGGCGCGTCGGAGACCGGCGCGTCCACGACGACCTTCCAACGGCCGCTTCGGCTTGCGGAATGGCGGACTGCAGCCGTTACACTGGAACGCAGGGCATGGCCATGCGCTTCAGGAAGTTCGCGGCATCGCGCGCGCTGCTGGCGCTCCTCCTCTTGCCGGCATGCGCAGAATTGCGCCGCCAAGAGACGGCGGAGCCGGCCGCCGGGACGGCTGCACCGGAAGCCGCGCACCGCTATCTGGGCCAGCCGCCGCCGGGCGACATCCCGCAATTGTTCGCCCCCGGCGTCGTCAGCACCGAGGCGGTGGAACTCAACAGCGTCTTCTCTCCCGACGGGCGCGAGTTCTTCTTCACGCGGCGCATCGCAGGTCCGGACCAGGAGGATGGGAACCCCGGGCACACCCGGCCCATCCTGCATCACATGGTCTACGCAGACGGCGCCTGGTCCGCGCCGACGCCGCTGCGGCTGTTCCCGGACGCGCCTCATGCCTGGGCCGCGGACATGGCCGCCTCCCCGGACGGACGGCTGCTGTACTTCATGGGGGCGCATCCCGTGGACGCGGACGGGACGCGCACCGATTCGAACCTGTGGGTGAGTCGCCGCGTCCATGGCGCATGGTCGGTCGCCGAGCCGCTGCCCGGGCCGATCAACACCGAGGCGGACGAAATCTATTCGTCGGTGGTCGCCGACGGCAGCCTGTACTTCACTTCCAATCGTCCCGGCGGCCCTTCCCCGACCGGCAGTCACCTGTATCGCGCTCCGCGTCTGCCCGACGGCACCTTGGGCGCACCGGCCGATGTCGGACCGCTGGTCCACGGCAACCATGGCGTCGGAGATACCTTCGTCGCACCGGACGAGAGCTACATGATCCTGAGCTCCCGGCGTCCCGGCGGATGCGGCCTCGGGGACCTGTACGTCTCCTTCCGCCCGGCGGATGGCGACTGGGGCGAGCCGATCCATCTCGGGCCCGACGTCAATTCGGCGGACGTCGATTTCTGCCCGATGGTGACGCCTGACGGCAAATACCTGTTCTTTTCGCGCCGCCGCAGCGATCCGCCGGACAGCGGATGGGCCGGCGTCGTCGCGGGAGACGTGTACTGGGTGGACGCCTCGGTGATCGAGCGGTTGCGCCCGAGTCCGCAGTGAAGCGGGCGAGGCCGCCGGCGCAGGTCTCCGGCGCGGCCGGTTCCCGCGAAGTGCTGCTGACCGGCCCGGGCTCCGCCTCCGCTCCGTAGAATCGAGCCGTGGACCTGCAACGCGTGTTCCGGATCCCCTTCGCCGACGTCTACCCGCTCTACGTCCAGAAGGCGGAACGCAAGGGGCGCACGAAGCAGGAGGTGGACGAGGTCCTCTGCTGGCTCACGGGCTACCGGCCGGCCGGGTTGGCGAAACAGATCCGGTCCGGCGCCGACCTCGAGGCCTTCTTCCGCTCGGCGCCCGCGCTCCATCCGAAGGCCGCCCAGGTCACCGGCGTCATCTGCGGGGTGCGCATCGAGGCCATCGCGGACCCGCTGATGCAGAAAATCCGGATCATGGACAAGCTCGTGGACGAACTGGCCAAGGGGCGTCCGATGGAGAAGATCCTGCGCGCGTAGCGGCGCCGCGCTGCGAGCCTCACCGACCACGCAGCCGGATCGGCAGGGAGGTGGAGCGATTGCGGTTGGTGCTGCTCGTCCGCGGGGAGCGGGCGCCGGCGCGCGACGAAGCCGTCGTCGCGGGGGGAGAGGGCGGCGCGCAGCAGGCCGGTCGTGGCGTCGAGCCGCAGCGACATGCCGGCGAAGCGCAGGAGGGCGGCCTCGGTGATGGCGAGGGCGGCGCCGTCGTCGAACTCGACGGTGAGCGGGGTGTCGAGGAGTTGGCCGTCGGGAATCGCGTCGAGCGCGGTGGAGCGGACGGGGTGCTCGTGCGAAGTGCGGAAGTGTTCGAGCCAGGAGGCGTGGACGACGCGCGGCGGCGCGAGCCCGAAGGCGGTGGTTTCGGCGGCGATGCGAAGGGTTTGTTCTCCCGGCAGCGCGCCGATCTCATAGCGGAAGGCGAAGGCGTCGTCGTAGGCGCGCAGGGCGAGGGTGATGGCGCCGCCGTCGGGGGTTCGGAGGGTGAGGCGCTGCTCGTTCCAGGGCTGGTCCACGCGGGAGGTCTTGCCGAAGGGGAGGGGGAAGCGGTCGTGGGTGGTGGTGGTCTTGATGGACTCCACGCGGGCGCGGTCCAGTAGTTCTTGGCCGCCTTCCAGTGTCAACCCGAAGCGGCCGTCCGTGACCCGTGGCTGGCCGCGAAAGGCGATGTTCCACCGCGGCGGGGCGTCCTCAGTCACTGTTACTACGACCTCGATCCTCCCGTCGGGTGACTGGAGGCGGTGCGGGCCCTCCTGCGCGGACCGTCCGGCCGAGCCGGCTGATCCGGCCAGCAGCCCCAGCGTCAGGAGGGAGGCGGCAAGTCCCATGCCGCCCATCATGCCGGGGTGGGCTGTGGCAGGAATTCGTCGCCCCTTCTACTGATCTGAACTCCGCCGGCCGGACGCCGTGGCTAGCATTGCAGTAGTACCTCTACTCCCGTCATGTATCCGGCGGGCGTAGCCGCTACACTGAACTGGGTATGCCCGGATCCGGCGCTCCCTCCGGCGGCTGCAGAGGCCCTGCAAGAGGGGAGGACTCCGTTCCGGGTGCCAGCAGACCGTGCTACACGGACCCGCCTAACGTGGCGCGACAGTGCTACGCCGGTCCGTCGAATAAGCGTTGGGCGGTCAGACACCTGAATGGGGGATGAACGATGGCACGCAGAAGCTTCTATAGTTTTCACTACAAGCCGGACAACTGGCGCGCCTCCCAGGTACGGAACATGGGGGTCGTCGACGGGAACCGGCCCTGCTCCGACAATGACTGGGAGTCGATCACGAAGGGCGGAGACGAAAAGATCAAGAAGTGGATTGCCGAACAGCTCGATGGAAAGTCCTGTGTCATCGTGTTGATCGGCAGCGGCACCGCTGGGCGCAAGTGGATCAACTACGAGATCGTGAAGGGATGGAACGATGGGAAGGGTGTCCTTGGGGTGCACGTGCATAACCTGCTCGATAGCGACAAGAATCAGGCAACGAAGGGAGCCAATCCATTCGCGAGCATCAAGTACGGTAGTACCGGGAAGATGCTCTCCTCGATCGTCAAGGTGTATGACCCGCCTTACTCCACGAGCACCAGCGTCTACGACTACATCAAGAAGAACTTGGGTGGCTGGGTCGAGGAAGCCGTCACGATTCGGGCGAACGCGTGACGAAGGCGCCCCATGCTTGAGGCCCGAGGCTTAGACTGGAAAGGTCCACAGTGGTCCAGGGAATGATCGCGAACCAGTCTCAGTTCATCACACGATACGCCCGCGCCCTTGATGCGGGCGATGTGGCCCTGTTCGCTGGCGCTGGCCTTTCACGAGCCGCCGGCTACGTGGACTGGCGTGTACTGCTGAAAGGGATAGCTGAGGAACTTGGACTTGATGTCGATCGAGAGACCGACCTGATCGCGATCGCGCAGTACCACTTGAATGCAAAGCGCAGCCGCGGACGCTTGAATCAAGCGATCGTCGATGAGCTTGTAGGTTCAGCAATTCCCACTCGAAGCCACAGCATCCTTGCCCGTCTCCCAGTCCCGACTGTTTGGACCACGAACTACGACCAACTGCTGGAGCGCTCCTTTGAAGATGCTGGCAAGGTTGTTGATCTGAAGCTCACTCAGGAGAACCTCGCGCAGTCGAGGCGAGACCGCGACGTCGTCCTTTACAAGATGCATGGTTGCGTGACTCAACCGCAAGAAGCCGTTCTCACCAAGGACGACTATGAACAGTACGCAGTGAGACGCCCGCTCTTTGTCGAGAGCCTCAAGGGAGACCTGATCGCAAAGACGTTTCTCTTCGTCGGCTTTAGCTTTACCGATCCGAACATCGACTACATCCTCAGTAGGGTCCGCGTTCTGCTCGGCACAAATGTTCGCGAGCACTTTTGCGTCATGCGCTCCCCGCAGCGGCCCAAGAGGTTGGTTGGCCCAGAGAAAGCAGCCTATGACTATCAGCGACGCGCCACCGCCCTTCGGCAGGCAGACCTTTTGCGCTTCGGTGTCGAGACGGTGTGGGTCGACAACTACTCGGACGTCGAACCCCTCCTTGCCAGACTATCCGCCTTCGTCCACCGGAAGGCGGTCTTCGTCTCGGGGGCCGCTCACGATCCTGCCCCCTTGGGGCGCCAGCGGCTCGACGAGTTGACTCGCGATCTCGGTGGGCGATTGATCAAAGATGGTTTCAATCTCGTTTCTGGGTTCGGTCTCGGCCTGGGCGAGCAATGCGTAGTGGGGGCGCTCCGGGCGCTTTACGGCGTGCCAAGGGGCTTAGACGCGGAGCGCCTTGTGGTACGGCCATTCCCGAGAGCACAGGGAGCCCAGCAACAGCAGAACACTCGTCATCGCGAAGACCTGATTGCGCGGTCTGGCATCATTGTCGTTTTGGCTGGTAACCGTGTCCATGGTGCAGGGATTGAGGACTCCCCTGGGGTCCTCGAGGAAGTCGAGATCGGTCTTCGGCAAGGCAAGTGCATCATCCCCGTCGGCGCCACTGGCCATGTCGCCCGACGCGTGTGGGAGAGAGCCAATGCCGATCAGGGGCGATTCCTTCCTGGAATCAAGGGGCGAGCCGAGATGGCGGTCTTAGGAAGGACTGAATCGACCAATGAACAGATATTGAACGCGCTCTTTCGCCTCTTGGCAAAGGCCGAGCGAGCGGTAGCCGCGTAGCATGCCGCCCAACAACAGCATGCAGCGGACGGCGCTGCGCGTCGCCGCTGATGCTGAGCGTTATGCGTCACATTCTGTCAGAGACCAGAGAACCAAATGATCAATAGCCTCGCTCTGAAATTCGGTCGCCTGCCTGGTGCTGATCCGGAAGTCATCAGCACCACTCCGGTCACGGTATTTGTCGGGCCTAACAATTCCGGGAAGAGTCAGGTCCTACGAGAGATCCATCGCTACTGTACCAGTGGTCAACGCGATAACGGGGACGTGATAGTCGAGCGAATCCAGTTTCAAGGCCTATCAGTCGAAGGTGCCACTGAACGGATTGAGCGCGTCACTCTGCCAAGAAGGCCTGGAGAGTCGCTTCCGCCTGAGCACGTGATCGTCGGAAAAAAAGGCACCCGCAACCAGGTCCAGCGCGACCGACTACTAACGGCGCTGCAGGACCCGAACGGCCAGGCTCGGCACTTTTGCCCATGGTACCTGTCGTACAACACCATGATGCTCGATGGCCGGAGCCGCATCGATCTGGTGAACCAGCAGCCGGCAGGTGACCTTCAGCACGAGCCTCAGTCTAGTTTCCAAGTGCTGTTTCGCGATAACCAGCGCCGGGCCGAAGTGAGGCGTATCGTTCATGACGCCTTCAAGATGTTCTTCGCGATTGACCCTACACATCTCGGCCACTTTCGGGTCCGTCTCTCAGCAAAACCTCCGGCGTCCGAGCTGGAGGAGCGTGGCATACATCACGACGCTGTCCGGTTCCACGCTGAAGCGCAGCCAATTGAACAGGCGAGTGATGGGGTCAAGGCATTTGTCGGTATAATCACGGAGATCATTGCCGGCGACCCGCACGTCCTTCTCATTGACGAGCCAGAGGCCTTTCTGCACCCGGCGCTATCGTTCAATTTGGGCAAGGAGATAGCACTTGCTAGCCTGGGCTCGGAGAAGCGGCTTTTTGTCTCAACGCATAGCCCGACTTTTGTGATGGGCTGCATTCAGTCAGGCGCACCGATTAACATCGTCCGCCTCAGTTACCGAGGGGGCACTGCGACGGCGCGGATCCTTCCGGGCACAGAGATTCTGCGTTTGATGCGCAACCCGCTGCTTCGGTCCACCGGTGTGCTTAGCGGCCTGTTCTACGAGTTCGTCGTTGTCACGGAATCGGATACAGATCGAGCCTTTTACCAAGAGATCAACGAGCGCCTGCTTCGGTACGCACCCGATAGGGGCATCCCGAATTGCCTCTTCTTGAATGCTCAGAACAAACAGACGGTTCGCACTATCATTCGCCCGCTTAGAGAGCTGGGAATACCTACTGCCGGACTCGTGGATATCGATGTCCTAAAGGAAGGGGGCCGGACTTGGACCGACTTCCTGGCATCGGGTTTTGTACCAGATCTTGAGCGCGAACCACTCGCCAACCTACGAGCCCGAATCAGCGAGCGGTTCGACGCCACAGGTCGCGACATGAAGCGGGATGGAGGCATCGAGTTGCTGGGAATGGACGATCGAGAGGCGGCCAATAACCTTCTCGACCGGTTGCAGCAGTACGGTCTCTTCGTCGTCCGTCGCGGCGAGATCGAAGCATGGCTAAGGGACCTCGGGGCTGCCGGCCACGGGCCGACTTGGCTAGTGGATGTGTTCGAGAAGATGGGAGAGGATCCAGAGTCCCAGACTTATATTCGTCCTACCGAGGGGGACGTGTGGGAATTTGTGTCCTCATTGAAGACTTGGTTGGAGAATCCCACCAGACGCGGGATTCCGTCATGACGTATAACAACCGGTTGCAGTGGACGGCCCGCTGCGCAGCCCGCCGCTGAACCGGAGCGTTAGGCTGATGACGACATGATACAGTTGGGGGCGCAGATCGTGCAGAACGCGAGGGGGATCGACATCAGCGCCTGCAAGCGCAATTCTTTTCCGTCCGGCGCTTCGCTCGACAAGATCATGGCCGAATCTGGATCATCGTGAGCGACGTCCAGGCCGATCCCGCAGTCTTCGTCCTGCGCCCGGACGAGATGCGGGAGCGGGCGCACCGCGGCGAGAAGGACGGCCGAGTGTCCTTCCGGCTCCAACCGGTTGCCTAACCCGCGCCGCTAGGCTCGCGACATGCCGGCAAAGCGCAGCAGCGCGGCCTCGGTGATCGCGAGGGCGGCGCCGTCGTCGAACTCGACGGTGAGCGGGGTGTCGAGGAGTTGGCCGCCGGGGATCGCGTCGAGCGCGGTGGAGCGGACGGGATGTTCGTGCGAAGTGCGGAAGTGTTCGAGCCAGGAGGCGTGGACGACGCGCGGCGGCGCGAGCCCGAAGGCGGTGGTTTCGGCGGCGATGCGAAGGGTTTCTTCTCCCGGCAGCGCGCCGATCTCATAGCGGAAGGTGAAGGCGTCGTCGTAGACGCGGAGGGTGAGAGTGACGGCGCGGCCGTCGGGCGTGCGGAGGGTGAGGCGCTGCTCGTTCCAAGGCTGGTCCACGCGGGAGGTCTGGCCGAAGGGGAGGGTGAAGCGGTCGTGGGAGGTGGCTTTCTCGATGGATGCCACTCGTACACCGCTCAGCAATTCCCGGCCTCCCTCCAGCGTCAACCCGAAGCGGCCGTGCAAGATTCGTGGCTGACCGAGCAAGCTGAGCGTCCACCGCGGCGAGGCGTCCTCAGTCACCGTCACGGCGACCTCGATCCTCCCGTCGGGTGACTGGAGGCGGTGCGGGCCCTCCTGCGCGGCCGGCCCGGCCAACAGTCCCAGCGTTAGAAGCGAGGCGGCAAGTTCCATGCCACCCATCATGCCGAGGTAAGAAGTCTCGGAAGAGCCTTCCCTGCCAATTGGAGCATGGAGTGGCAGAATTCGAGATTGGCGCAGCTGTCGGCTAGAGAGCAGAGGCAGGCTGACGGGGCTCCGCGCTGCAGGCTATCTATGGTGTTCATCAAGCGCTGTGGGCACGTGACTGAGGTAGGGATCGCGACCTTGATCGCCGACGAAAGAATGTATATAATTCCGTTTGACTCCGCGACAGACCTTTGGTCGGTCACTGGCACATCCGCCTCCTGCTGACCTCGGGTTGAGTCGTGGGCCCTGCTGCCCCGAGGTCGTCTTCGCGACCGCCAACGGGCGAATGGAGATCGCAATGCCTACATCGACGGTCGGGGGGACTCTACCCCTTCAAGTACATGACGTCGGCTTCCTCCTCGATCGCCTCGGCGAGGACTGCCATCCTCTGCAGTTCCTTCGGGAGCTAACGCAGAACGCAATCGAGGCCATCCTTAAGACGCCCGAGAAGTCGGGACAGATTGTTTGGGATGTTGATTGGCTCTCGCTGGACCTCGGCGATCACACAGCTTTCAAGCTGAGCATCACCGATACGGGATGCGGAATGACTGGCGACGAGATGCGCCAGTACATCAACCAGCTCTCGTCGTCGGGCTCCGTTCAGTCGAGCGCAGGCAACTATGGTGTCGGCGCCAAGGTTGCGGCGGCAACCAGGAACCCCGCTGGCCTTATCTACCTGTCGTGGAAGGCCGGCCAGGGTTCAATGATTCACCTCTGGCGCAATCCGGATACTAAGCAGTACGGCCTCCGCCAGATCGAGCGTCCCGACGGCACCTTCGGGCACTCAGCCGAGCTGGATGAAATGGTGAAGCCCGAGATCATCGGCGACCACGGAACCAAGATCATCCTTTATGGCAACTCTCCGGAGCACGACACCATGAAGGCTCCGCCGGAGGCGGCGTCCCCCTCCACGTGGATCGCGAAGTACCTCAACAGCCGGTACTTCCACATTCCCGACGGAATCGTTATCCGGGCCCGACAAGGGTGGGAGCAACCGCGATCCAACACGGACGTAAACGTGCTGCGAACTCTCGTTGGTCAGTCCGCGTACCTCGAGCAGCATAAAGAGTCCAGCGGAATCGTCGACCTCACGAGTTCAAGGGCCCACTGGTGGATCCTCAAGGATGAGCCAGCGCTCGGGAACAACTCGGGATTCATCGAGTCCGCCGGTCACGTTGCGGCGCTCTACCAGAACGAGTTGTACGAGAAGGTAAGCGGACGCGCAGGACAGGCGCGACTCCAGCAGTTCGGCGTAATCTTTGGGCAGCGCCAAGTCGTGATCTACATCGAGCCGGTTCCTCCTGAGGGCGCACGGCTGACCACGAACACGGCGCGAACGGACATGCTATTAAACAGCCTACCCCTTCCGTGGGCTGACTGGGCGGCAGAGTTCCGTGAGAATCTCCCCGATGAGATCGCTGCGCACATGGAGGAGTTCGCCGCGCGCGCCTCGGAGACCGATCACTCGAAGTCGATCCGGGAGCGCCTCAAGGCTATGCTCGATCTATTCAAGGTCAGCCGCTACAAGCCGACGCGCAACGGCCCGCTCCAGATCGGGGAGCCGACCCCGAGCGCTGGAGGTCGGATCGCTCGAAGTGACGGTGGTACGGGAAAGCGCGGAGGTGCTGCCTCCAAGTTAAGTGGAGGCGGAGCGGTCGGCGGGATTTACTCAACCTTTCTCAAGAGCGACGGCCAACCCGGCCGCGACGTTCGTCCCGACCTGTTTCCTAGGGTCATCTGGGTCAGCGTGGAGGACGGGACGCGAGAGCAGGGAGAGATCGAGGACAAGGCGGCCCGGTACTTGGAGGAGCAACACCTCCTGAAGATCAACGCGGACTTCCGTGTCTTCACGGACATGACTGAGCACTGGGTTGATTCCTACTCGAACGAACATGGGCCCATCCCAGGCATCCGCGAGACGATTCGGGACGCCGTGCATAACTGGTATGAGCAAGCGTTGACCGAGACCATCATCGGTCTGCAGGCGCTCCGGGGAAGCAAGGAGTGGCCAACAAATCTCCTTCAAGAGGCGTGGTCTGAGTCGGCGCTGTCTGCGGTAGTCATGCAGCGTTACCACCCCTTCAACTCGATCAAGCGCGAGTTGGGGACCAAGGTCGCTCCGCTGAAGAAGTGACGCACGAGGAGCACGGATACCTGATGCGCACGGGTCAGAGCAGAGGAAGACACGGCAAGGACCGTCGAGCTTCAGCATGCAGCAGACGATGCTTCGCGCCGTCGTTGATGCTTAGCGTTCGGCGGATTAATCGCGGGAAATAAGAGCATCGCCACGACAACTTAGACAGTGTTTTGATGACGACAACTCCCACTCAAGAGTTTTCCACTGATCGCCCCCTGTCGAACAAGTCCGACGACAAACTGAATCGCGCGCCGTTTGCAGAGCGCGTGGCGGAGGTAATTCGCGGACTGCCGAATGGTGCGGGTCTGGTTGTTGGCATTCATGGGCCGTGGGGCGATGGAAAGACAACGGTCTTGAACATGCTCCAAGCCGATTTGGACTCGGACGGAGCGACGGCCACCGTGGCATTCAATCCGTGGCGGTTCACTGACGAACTCGCGATGCTCGCTGGGTTCTTCCGGGTGCTTGCGGGGGTCATCCGCGCGAAGTTGACGACGAAGGGTGAGGACATCGCCGGTTGGGTCGAGAGGATCGGACGCTACGCCAGCGTCGTGGATGACCGTTTCGGCAAGGCCGGTGAGGTCGCCGGGGCAATAGCCGACGCGAGCCTTGAAGATCTGCGCAGTCGGCTCTCGGAAGCGCTCGCCAAGGCTGACAAGCGGATCGTTGTCCTCGTGGACGATATCGACCGCCTTGACAAGCACGAGACGCACACACTGTTCCGGCTCATTAAGGCGTGTGCCGAGTTTCCCAATGTCTGCTACGTTCTCGCCTTTGACGAAGTTGCGGTATCCAAGTCGCTTGGCGAGCGGTACGGGGCGGGCGACGAGGCGTCCGGCAGAGCCTTCTTGGAGAAGATCATTCAAGTGCCCTTGAAACTCCCGGTCGCGATGAAGGAGGACTTACGGTCGTTGTGCTTCCAGCAGGTCGATCAGGCGATCAGTGCGGCAGGAATCGAGCTGACCACGGAAGACGTGGGTGGATTCGTTTCGGGCTTTGATCGCGGCATCTCAGTCCGGGTCGACACGCCCCGCGCGGCAAAGCGGTACGGGAACGGGTTGATGTTCGCACTTCCGATGCTGAAGGGCGAAGTCAACATCGTTGACTTGCTCTTGATCGAGGCAGTGCGAGCCTTCTATCCCACTGTATACGACGTGATCCGTACCAATCACGCAGAGTATTCAGGAGTGGAATCAAAACATCAGCGACGCGGTCACGAAGGCCCGCGAGCCGTCGCTCTTTTGAATCCGGTGGTCGAGGCGCTTCCTGTGGAAGAACAAGAGGCGATCAAGTCGCTCCTCAAGAGTCTATTTCCGAGACTCGGTAGCGCGTATGGCGGGGGAGCCTATGGGACCGACTGGCTTTCGCACTGGGCAAAGGCCAAGAGGATCTGTTCTCCCGACTACTGCCCACGGTATTTCTCGTACAGCGTCCCCAAGAGTGACGTGCGCGACTCGGAAATGGACACTTTGTACGCGAAGGCCGCAAAGGAACCTGCGGCTGAAGTCGGCAAAGATGTCGTCGGGCATTTTACGGGCGGGAAGGCGAAGCGGATCATCGAGAGGATGCGTCAACACGAAGAGAGCACGCCGCCCGAAGCGGCGGCGTCGCTATGTGTGGCCATTGCCGCAAACGCGAAGCACATCCCCAATCCACCCTCTCTGTACAGTTTCGCCGAGCCGGTGTCGCAGGCGGGAATCCTGATCTCGCATTTGATCAGACGGCTTCCCGCCGGAGAGCCGAGAGTAACGCTGGTGAAGCAGGTGATCGAGGCCGCTGATCCACTCTGGTTCGGTGACGAAGTTCTCCGCTGGCTTCATGTGACCGACGATGCCGATAAGGTCGACAGCAACACGCTGACGAAGGACGAGGCTAAGGAGGTCGGCAAGGCACTCGTCGAGCGCATCAAGGCTTGCGCCGCGGCTGGCGAGCCGCTATTCAACGTGGACGTGTCGCAGGAGATATCGCTGCTGTACGAGTGGTGGCGGATTGAAGGCCGTGAGCCTGTGCAGGCGCACCTTGCCTCGATGTTCGCCAAGGACCCGAAGAACATCGAACTATTTTTGCAGGTAATGGCTCCGAGATCTTGGGGCGAGGGCGATGTGCTGCCGAGGGTTGGCGACCTTGGCGGAAGCCAACTCAAGAGCATCAAGCTGATCTACGACCTCGACGCGCTCGCCCAACTCATCCGTCAGCACTTACCGGGTGACTTCGAGAATCCGGAGTGGTTCCAGGACAGCAGCAAGCCCGTCGGACAGCGGCTGGCCGAGCAATTCATGTTTGTCCACAAGAAGTGGAAGAAGGACGGCGAACCACCGGATGCTGGCGGAAAGAGTGACGACGAACCTAATGAGATAGACTCCGCTGAAACTGTTGACGAAGAACTGAACGCCAATGCCACCAAGCATGCTGATGTAGAGGTCCGGCCTTCGTTGGGTTGCTGATCAGCAATCGTTGGGTTGATGACTAAATGACGAATCAGGATGCGCAGATCGTTGAAAACGCAGGCCTCTACCTCCCATGCTTCCGTTTCTCGTTGCTTGGCTGGAACGCCAAGCCGACGGCGCGCACTGACCAGGGGATCGATATTGTCGCCTACATTCGCAGCGGCTCCGGTCATCCAGGCGTGCAGGCCAAGACGTTGAGCAAGCGCGATCCCGTTACGCTCCGCAGCTCGTTCAACAAGATCATGGGCGACTACTGGATCATCGTGAGCGACGTCTTGGCCGGTCCCGCAATCTTCGTCCTGCGCCCGGACAAGGTACGGGAGCGGGCGCACCGCGGCGACGATCCAGCCTAACCCGCCCCGCTACCCTCCCAACATGACCGCCACTACAACCCCTCTCGACGCCGTCCGCTCCGGCTACGCCGCCTTCGCGCGCGGCGACGTGCCGGCGGTGCTCGGCCTGCTCGACCCGCGCGTCGAATGGACCGAGGCCGCCGGCTTCCCTTACCCCGGCACCTTCGTCGGCCCCGAGTCTGTGCTGCACGGCGTGTTCATGAAACTCGGCACCGAGTGGGAGGGCTGGAGCGCCGTGCCGCAACAATTCGTCACGCAAGGCGACGTCGTCGTCGCTCTCGGCGACTACGGCGGCCGTTGCCGCGCGACCGGCAAGTCCTTCTCGGCCCCCTTCGTCCACGTCTGGACCTTCCGCGACGGCAAGGTCGTGCGCTTCCGCCAGCACACCGACACCGTGCTCGTGCGCGCGGCGATGCAGGCGTGAACCCGGCCGCCGCCGCGCTGCTGCTCCTCGCACTCGCCCCGCCGCTCGCGGCGCAGGTGCACTACGACGAGCACGGCCCCTGGAACCAGCGCGCGGACTCCGGCCCCGACGCCGCAGTGCCCGGCTGGTACTACAACCTCGGCATCACCGGCATGCGCGCGCGGCTGATCGCCGAGGAGCCGAAGGCGCTGCGGATCGAGTACGTCTTCCCCGGCTCGCCCGCGGCGGGCAAGGTTGCGGCCGGCGATCTCCTCGTCGGCGCCGGCGGACAGACCTTCCAGACCGCGCATCGCAACGGCTACGGCGAGGAGGTCTTCGGCGCCGACGGCCCCATCTCCGAACTCGCTCGCGCGCTGGAGGAGGCGCAAGGCGCCCAGGGGATCCTCGCGCTGACGCTCCGGCGCGGCGAGGATCTCGTAGAAGTCAAACTCCGCGTCGGCACGAAGTATGGAAGTTATTCGGCCGCCTACCCCGCCGACTGCGCGAAGTCCGACCGGATCCTCGACGAATTGCTCGTGTGGCTCGCCGCGCATCAAGGCGAGGACGGCTCCTTCGGCAATCCCGTGCACGACACCTTCGCGCCGCTCGCGCTGCTGGCCAGCGGCGAGAAGAAGTGGCAGCCGGCGCTCGCGCGCAACGCACGGCATCACGCCGAGGTGCTGCGGGCGAAGGATCTGGGGTTGCCCCACTGGTACTACGCCAGCGCAGCGATCGTGCTGAGCGAGTATTTCCTGGCGACGGGGGAGGACTGGGTGCTGCCCGAGCTGCAGCGAGTCCACGATCTCTTGGCTCGGGGGCAGTACCTGCGCATGTCCCAGATCAACCCGCAGGCGAAGATCTCGCATCCGCACTCCTTCCCCAAAGGTCCGGAGAACGCGCACGGCGGCTGGGGCCACAACCCCGGCTTCGAGGGCTACGGCCCGATCGCGATGCTGACCGGCCAGGGCGCGCTGGCGTATGCGCTGCTGCACCGCTGCGGGATCAAGGTGGACCGCAAGAACCACGACGCGGCCTACGCCTTCCTCGAGCGCGGCAGCGGCCGCAACGGCTACGTGTGGTACGCCGACGAGATCGGCGGCGGGCCGGAGAACTGGGCCGACATGGGGCGCACCGGCGCCACCGGCATCGCCAACTTCCTGAGCCCCTATCCGGAGCCCGTCTACCGCGAGCGCGCGCTGGCCCGCGCGCGGGTGATCGGGCTGCATCCGCAGAGTTTTCCCGACACGCACGGCTCGCCGGCGATGGGCATGGCCTACACGGCGCTCGCGGCCAGCGTGGATCCCGACAGTTTCCGCAAACTGATGGACGCGAACCGCTGGTGGTTCACGATGGCGCAGTGCTCCGACGGCACTTTCTACTACCAGCCGAACCGCGACAACGCCGGCTACGGCGGTGACTCGCGCATGACCGCCTCGTCCGTCGTGGCCTTCATCTTCTCGATCCCGCGCCGCAGCCTGGTGCTGACCGGCAAGGAGACTGCCCATGAATCCGCCGTCCGCTGAATCCCCGCGCGCCGCGCTCTACCCGCGCAGCCCCCTGGGGGAGCGCGAGCCGGGCATCCCCACCGGCCGCGACGTCGAGTGGGAGCCGCTCGTGGACTACCGGCGCGCCGGCGTCAGCGAGACCACCATCCACGGCGCGGTGGCGTGGGCCTCGGGCGGCAAGATCGTCCACTCTTTCGGCGGCAACGTGCTGTGCTACGGGCGCAGCATGATGAAGCCCTTGATGATGAAGGTCTTCGCCGCCGAGCTGGCCCCGCTGCTCGACGACAAGCAGCGCGCCATCGCCGTCAGCAGCCACAACGGCGACGCGCAGCACGTGGCGGCGGCGATGTCCATCCTGCCGCCGGCGGAACACGGGCTGATGCAGACCCCCCTCGACGTGCCGCTGGTGCAGTTCGGCCGCCAGGTGCGCCGCCCGCGCCGCTGGTTTCACACCTGCTCCGGCGAGCACGCCGCCATCGTGCGCGGCTGCCAGGCGAAGGGCTGGGAGACGGTCGGCTACCAGCTGCCGCAGCACCCCTTCTTCCAGGAATATCTTTCCCAATTGCGCCGATTCCTGGGCAAGAACTGGACGCCGCTGCGCGTGGCGCGCGACGGTTGCGGCCTGCCCACCGTCAGCAACACGGTGGCGGAGTTGTCGTTGCTGTTCGGCGAATTGGCGCGGGTGCGCGGCGAGGACTGGATCTGGGAAGCCATGCAGAAGCAGCCCGACCTGATCGGCGGCTTCAACCGCCTGGACAGCACCATCCTGAAGTCCTGCGGCGGCGCGGTGCTGGCCAAGGAAGGCGCAGACGGCCTGCTCGGACTCAGCGTCGTGCATCCGGACTATCCGCAGGGCCTCGGCATCACCATCAAGATCGCCCACGGCTGGAATCCGCAGGCCACCTGGTACGTGGCGCGCGGCATTCTCGGCACGCTCGGCTTCCCGCTGCGCAATCCCTACAGCCTGCACCGGCAAAAGGCCTTCCTGGTGGCTGGCATCGTGCCGCCGGAGCGCCTGGAGCGCCTGGAGCAGATTCCCACCTGGGACGAGTGGGACCTCGACCGGGACCGCTTCGACTACGACTGGAGCGCCTACGCGAGCCGGTGAGGGTTTCCGCTGCCCGACTGCGCTGATCCAGGCAGATGAGCTTCCTCCTCGCCCTGGCCCTCGCCCAGCAGATCAGCCTCACGCCGCTGGCCCGCACTTACGACCCGGTGCCCGGCTATCCCGGCTTCGCGTACAACGGCTTCTCGAGCGCGCCGGTCACGGATGGCGACTCCATCTCGCTCACGACCTTCATCGTGGCGCCGGCCGACGCCATGTCGGTGCTGTTCCACTTCCCGGCCGCCGGCGGGGCGCCGGCCACGATCGTGAACGACGACATGCTGATGCCGGGCGGAGGTCCGACGGACACCTTTCTGTCCATCACGCAGCCGGCGATCCACGCGGGACGCAGCTGGTGGCGGGGCAAGAATCAGAGCGGACTCCTGCAGGGCATCTACTCCGGCAACGGCGGCCCGGTCAGCGTCGTGCTCGACAACCAGACCAGCGGCCTGAATTACTTCGAGCCGCCCGTGAGCAGCGACGGCGCGCACGTCCACTTCACCACGGGCAGCAGCGCCGCCAAGACGCTGTGGATCGCGCCCGCGGCGGGCGGTCCCGCCGTCCGCGTCGCCCGGCAGGGCGATCCCGTGCCCGGCGCCACGAACGAGTTCATGCAGGAGGTCTACTCCGGCATGCTCGCCAACGGCCGTCTGGTCTTTCACGCGCGCTGCCAGGAGACCACTTTCTACCAGAGTTTCTGGTCGGTGCTGTCCTACGACGTCGCCACCGGCGTGATGACGGAAATCGCCGGCCGCGGCACGCTGATGCCCGGCTACCCCGCGCCCTTCGAACTGGTCGGGTGGCCCGCCACCGACGGCGATCGCGTGCTCTTCCGCGGCAGCCACGGCTACGTCGGCTTCGGCGGATGGACGGGCGTCTACATGTGGGAGGCCGGCGTGCTGTCCAAGGTGGTGGACTTGGCCACCCCGCGCCCCGACGGCACGCTCTTCGCGAGCTTCGGCACCGCCTACGGATTCCACGGCAGCGGCGTGGTCTTCACCGGCGTCAAGAATCTGGCCTATGCCGCCGACGGCCTCTACCTCCTGCAAGCGGGTCAAATGTCCAAGATCGTCGAATTCGGCGACGTGATCCAAGGCACGCCGATCGACACCTTTGGCGTGGCTTCGGGCGGCATCGCCGGAGGCGCCGTGACCTTCGCCTCGAGCGCATCGTTCGGCGGACCGCAGACGCTGTGGGTCGCCCACCTGCCCGGCTTCGGCCTGGATCTCGCGCGCACGGCGCCGCTGCGCCGCGGCCGCACCGCGCGCTACGAGGCCACCGGCGCGCTGGCCGGCGAAACGGGCGGGCTGCTGCTTGGCACGCGCGGCGTCGGCGCCGGCGCCTGCCCGCCCCGGCTGGGCGGAACGTGCCTCGACCTGGTGCCGCCGGCGCTGCTGGTTTCCGCGGCCACCGCCGACTCCGCGGGCCGTCTGACCTTCGACGTGCAGGTGCCGCTGGGCGCGCCTCTCATCTCGGTGCATCTGCAGGCCGCCGTCGTGCGCGGCATCGGCGGCGCCGACTCGCAGAAGTCCGCGCCCATCCCCGACGTCGTGCTGCCCTGAGTTCCCCGGGGCTATCATGCGCGACGGCCCGCATGCGGGCTCCGTTGCCATGAACGTTTCGCACTGGATCGGCGGCCAGGCCGCAGCGCCCGCCGGCGGCTCCTGGCTGGAGGACGTGGATCCGAAGACCGGGGCCGTGATCGGCCAGGTTGCGCGCGGCAACGCCGCCGACGTGGACGCGGCGGTGGCCGCGGCTGCGGCCGCTCCGGTGCTGCCCGTGAAGGAACGCGCCGACCTCCTCGAGCGCGTCGCGCGCAGCGTCGAGCACCGCCTGGAGGAATTCGCCCGCGCGGAAGCCGAGGACAGCGGCAAGACCCTGGGGCAAGCGCGCGCGATGGACCTGCCGCGCGCCCTCGACAATCTGCGCTTCTTCGCCGCGGCGATCCGCAGCGAGCAGACGGCATTTCACGGCGCGGAGGGCGGCTTCAGCTACACGCTGCGCCAGCCGCTGGGCGTGGTGGCGACCATCACGCCGTGGAATTTTCCGCTGCACCTCTTCACCTGGAAACTGGCGCCCGCGATCGCCGCCGGGAATTCGGTGGTCGCGAAGCCTTCGGAGATGACGCCGCGCACGGCGACGATGCTGGCCGAGGTGTTCACCGAGGCGGGCGCTCCGCCCGGCCTGCTCAACGTGGTGCACGGCCTCGGTCCGGAGGCGGGGGAGGCGCTCGTCGCCCATCCCGGCGTCAAGGCCATTTCCTTCACCGGCAGCACGGCCGCGGGCCGGCGCATCGCCGGCGTCGCCGCGCCGCTGCTGAAGAAGGTCACGCTGGAGCTCGGCGGCAAGAATCCCACCGTGGTCTTCGCCGACGCCGATTTCGCCGCGGCGGTGGCGGGCGCCGCGCGCGCCGCCTTCTTCAACACCGGCCAGGTCTGCCTGTGCGGCTCGCGCCTGCTGGTGGAGCGTTCGCTACACGACCGTTTCGTCGCCGCGCTGGCGGCCGAGGCGAAGAATTGGCAGCCGCCTGACAATCTGGGCGCGCTGGTCTCCGCCGCGCACCGCGACAAGGTCGAGCGCTACGTGAATCTGGCGCGCGAGGAGGGCGGCACCGTCGTCACCGGCGGCACCCGCCTGCCGCCCGCGGGCGGCTGCTACTTCGCGCCCACCGTGATCACGGGCTTGGCGCATGGCGCGCGCTCGGTGCAGGAGGAGATCTTCGGCCCGGTGGTGAGCGTGCACCCCTTCGACACGGAAGAGGAGGCGCTCGCGCTGGCCAACGGCGTGGACTATGGCCTGGCCGCGTCGGTCTGGACCAAGGATCTCTCACGCGCGCACCGCATGGCCGACCGGCTCCAAGCCGGCACCGTCTGGATCAACTGCTGGAACCGCCGCGACTACCGCGCGCCCTTCGGCGGCATGAAGGCCAGCGGCACCGGCCGCGAGGGCGGCCGGTACTCGCTGGAATTCTTCTCCCAGGACCGGAACGTCTGCGTGGCGCTGTAGCGCGCCTCGGGCTTAGTGGTGCCCCTTGGCGTAATCCAGCATGCCCTGGAAGTCGATCACCACCGCGGGCTCGTTGCCGACCGTCCAGGCGTCGTGGCCGGACGGCAGGAAGGAGACGTCGCCGGCCTTGCACTCGATCAGCGTGCCGTCGTCCATCTTGACGGCCAGCGTGCCGGACACGTGATACTGGAAGTGCGGCGCCTCGCAGCTCTTGGTTTTGGCCAGCGGCTGCACCGAGGTGGACCACTTCCAGCCCGGCTCGAAGGTGGCGCGCGCGACCATGGCGCCGCCGATCTTGACCAGTTCGACCTTCCCCTTGGGGAAATTCCGGACTTCGTCGGGCTTGGCGAACTTCTTCAGTTCGGCGGAAGATTTTTCTTGGGTTTTCATGGCCGTATCCTTGGTTGGCAAAGGTTGGGGTGCGAGGGGTGAGACGAGCCTCACCTTGTCAGAATGACGCTAAGCCCGGGGCCCCCCCTCGTCAAGTAGGGTGGGGACTTGGTCCCCGCGGATCCCGCCTTCACCCCGATCGCCGAGACCGGCGGCGAATTGGCCGATTTCGGCCCCTACGTTGCGGCCATCAACGACGCCGGCACCGTGGCGTTCCGCGCGCAGCGCCCGAGTGGCGGAAGCGCCTTGTTCCTGGGCGCAGGCGGGCCCTTGCAGCCGCTCGTGGTTCCAGAAGGCGAACTGATCGGACATCCTGATCTTGACAATTCCGGCCGCGTCAGTTTCCTCCTGGAGGATCCTGCGGCCGGTCCTGCGCTATGGATCCGCGCCCCGGACGGCGGTCTGACTCGCGCCGAGAGCGCGGCGCCGGTCGCGGTGATGGGCCCGCGCGGACCCGTGATGAACGACTCCGGCTGCGCCGTGTTCTGTGCGCGGCTCAGTTCAGGCGCCGAATGCGTCCTCCAGTCCGAAGGCGCGCGTCTGCAGATCCTGGCGCGCGCAGGTGAGCGCTTCCGCGCCTTTCCCGGACTTCCCGTCGTCAACCGGGAGGGCGTCGCGGCCTTCGCGGCGCTGCTGACCGCGGGCGGCGCGGCCCTCTTGCTGAGCCGTGCCGGAGTGCTGACGACGGTGGCCGACACCGAGAGCGAGTTCCGCGAGCTGAGCGCCTTTCCTTCTCTCAACGATCCGGGCCAGGTGGCCTTCACGGGAACGCTGAAGTCGGGCCAGGCAGGCGTCTTCCGGATGGAATCGGGCCGATTGCGCCCGCTCAGCGCCGGCGGCGGTCCGTTCGAGAACTTCCGCAGCGTTCTGCAGTTCGGCGCCGGCGGCCTGATCCTCTGCGCCACGCCGCGCGGCGGGCTGCTCGGGATCTACCGCGGCGCCGGCGCGGACGCCCAACGCCTGATCGGCCTGGGTGACGCGTTCCACGACTCCACGGTCGCCGACTTCGCCCTCAACGCCGTCTCCGTCAACTCCTCCGGTCAGATCGCGCTGCGCGTCCGCTTGTCGAACGGCCGCCAGTTGATCATCCGCGCGGCGCCGGCCACGGACCGGATGGGTGATATTCTGTGAAGGTGGAATTCACCAAGTTTTCCAGGATAACGCTTACGTTCCTGTGCCTGCAGGCTCTGGTTGGCTGCTCTCAGCCGCCGCTGTACGTGGAGGAACATCAACCCGTGAGCGATCGATCTCTCGAGAGGCTGGCCGCTCCAGGCTCTTATCAAGAACATTCTCAGTTGCCCATCGCGATCGTGAGCAATGAGGCCTCGAAGGTGGTTTTCGAACTCACCAATCAGACTGGAGAGCCGCTTGGCTATGCGAGTTATGCTCCAGATTGGATTCTTGTCAGTACTCAGTATCGGCTCGACAATGACTGGAATTGGGATGCAGGACAATTGGATCACTGTGGGACGGGCCTGGAATCCTTCTCGCTGCCCCCGGGATCCCAAGCCAAGATCTATGTGTATCGACTCAGCGATGCTTGGTGCCGAGCCGCCTTCACCGTGAGAGGCCTCACCTCTGGGAAGGTCTACCGTGTCGCGTCTCACGGTATCGCGCCCTGGGCTCCGTACTGGCGTCGCTGAGTCCAGGCAGCGACGTCCGGGGCCGCCAGCTCATTCTCCGCGCAGAGACTTCGGCGCCTTGAGGCTCCAGGCCGAGCGCAGCATGTCCTTCACCATTCCCGCCTTGGCCCGCGACAAGGTCACGCGCACCCCGACGATCTTCTTGCCCCAGTGCAGATCCGCGCAACAGACGGGCTCGGCCGCGACCGCGGCCTTGCGCTCATCCTCGCCGACGAACACGTGCAAGAAGGCCTCGTCGGGCGTGGCCGTCGCGAATATTTTTCCGCGCACGCGGAACGAGGTCATTACGAAGTGCGGCTCCTCGTGCGCTTCCGGCAGCGAGAGGGCGAATGCCCGGGCAGCGTCCAGTTTCATTGCGGATTCATCCGACTGTAACCTAGGCTCATGACCGCGGATCTCCATGCTGCCATCGCTGCGGGCCGCACCGACCTCGTGTTCGAGGCCGTTTCGCGTGGATTGCCGGCCACAACGCGCGACGCGGGCGGGGTGGCCTGGATCCGCTGGTGCGCCTACTACGGCGACGTCAGCGCGATTCGTTTCCTGTTGGAGCACGGCGAGAGCCTGTCCAGCCTCGGTGAGAATTACGACATCAACGGCGCCGCTTTCCACGGCCACTGGCGCCTCTGCCAATTCCTGATCGAGAGCGGCGCCGATCCCCGTCGGCCCATGCCGGACACGGGCGAGACTCCTCTGCACGCCGCCCTGTGCCGGCGCGAGGCGCTGGCCAGCGACCGGGTGGTGGAGGTTCTTCTGGCCGCCGGCGCCGATCCGAATGCGGCGACCCTGCCGGGCATCCCCACCGGCTGCTTCATGCGCGACGCGCGCACGCGCGGCGAGACGCCGCTGCATCGCGCCGCCGCGTTCGGCAGCGAGGCGGTGATCGAGGCGCTTCTTCAAGCCGGAGCCAACAAGGAGGCGCGCGACGCGCACGGCGATTCACCGCTCAGCTGGGCCAGCTGGCACCTGCGTCCGGCCGCGATCCTGCGCCGGCTTTGCTTCGGCGAGCACCACGTTCACCCCGACTCGCAGCCGCTGAGCCAGCATTTGCTCGGCAGGCCGCTGCCGCGCGAGGAATCCTGAACTACTTCTTGCCGCGCCGCGCGTCGAGGCTCCAGGGGCCGGCGCCGGCGGCGGCGAAGTGCAGCCAGATGAAGCAGAACAGCACGGCCGCAACGCCCTGGTTCACGACCGGATAGAAACTCCCGGGCGCGTGGACCTGGAAGTAGGCGACGGCCATCATGCCCGACATCAGGAAGGCGGTGATGCGCGTGAAGAGTCCGAGGAAGAGCAGCACCCCGCCCACCACCTCGAGAATGCCGGCGATGCCGACTTGGGTCATCGGATCGAAGGTCGCGCCGTCAGGCAGCGGCGTTGGCCAGCCGAAGACCTTGTTGGTGCCGGAGGTGAAGAAGATGAAGGCTGCCACCACGCGCAGCGCGGTGAGAGTGAGATTGGCGGCGAAGGATCCGGTGTTGGAACTGCTCATGCGCAGTGGAGTCTAGCCGGCGCCTCCCGCGCTTGCCGGCGCAGGCGCCACAGGTCCAGGAGGTCGGCGAGGACCGCCTCGGACGTGGGCCAGCGGCCGGCGCCGCGGCCGCTCAGGAATTCCACGCCGCTGCCGGGGCGCGTCAGCAGCAGGCCGCACTCGGCCCCGCTCAGCCCGGCCAGGGGATGGTCCGGAGACAGGAGTTCGGCGCGCAGCGCCGCTGGCAGTGCGCCGGCGCTCTGGCTGGCCGAAGCCAGGATGCGCAGGCGCAGACCCTGCGCCCGCGCCGCCCGCGCGCGTCCAGCCAGATCCTCGTCCAGGACCACGCGCGGAATCCGCGCCGGATCCAGCTCCCACTCCCAGGCGGCGCGCGCCAGCAGCGCGAGCTTCGCGGCGGCGTCGCGGCCGTCGAGATCCCGGCAGGGATCGGCTTCGGCAAAGCCGCGCGCCTGCGCCTCCGCAACGGCCGCCTCCAGGGAGGCGCCCTCCTCGATCCGGCCGAGCAGGAAGTTGCAGGTGCCGTTCAGCAGCCCCTGCACCGAACTCACGGCGCCGCGGGCCGCCGCCTCCAGCATCGGCACCGCGCCGCCGACCGCGGCCGCGTGGCGCAACTGCGCTCCGGTGGCGCGGGCCAGCGCGTTCCACTCCGCGCCGTCGCGCGCGAGCAGATCCTTGTGCGCGCTCACGACGTCGCGGCCGGCGCGCAGCGCGCCGCGGATCCAGCCGCCCGCCTCGGGCGCGCCCGTCAGTTCGACGAGCACGTCGAAATCCTGCCGCAGCAATTCCTCCGGCGCCGGGCCGCGCGAGCGGGAGCTGACGCTGACGAGTTCGAAGCGCTCCGGCTGCGCGCGCAGGCGCTCGGCCACGCCGCCTCCGACCGTGCCGCAACCGATCAACGCCACGCGCAGCGGCGCCGCCGGCGAGGCCGCGGACCAAAGCCGCGGCGCTGCGCCCACGCGCGTGAGCTCGGCCGCGCCGGCGGCGCCGACTTCCAGTTGCTGGTTCCATTCCTGCGCGAAGGCGATCGCCTTTTTTTGCACGATGCCGCCGTCCAGGCGCAGCGCCTCGGCGAAGGGTATTTGCGCAAAGCGGCGCGGGCGCGGGCCGGGCAGGGCCGGATCGCGCTCGTAGAGGCCGTCCACGTCTTTCAGGAGCAGGCAGCGCTCTGCGCGCAAACGCTGTGCGAGGAAGACGGCCGTCAGATCGGAGCCGCCGCGGCCGAGCAGGCACAGCCCGCCTGGCCCCGTGCCGACGAAGCCTGGCACCACGGCCACCGGGCGCTCTTCGAGGCGCCACAGCAGCGGCGTGGCATCCAATGCGGATGGCGTGGCGTCCAGCGGCGGGCCCTGCACGCGCAGGCCGGTGTGCCAGGGATCCAGCGCGTGCGCGGGCACGCCGGCGCGCGCCAGCGCCAGAGCGAGGAGTTGCGCGGTGGCCGCTTCGCCGGTGGCGACGAATCCAGCGAGCGCGTGCGGCTCCGGCTCCGCGTCGAGCGCGCGCGCCCGCGCCAGCAGCGCGTCGGTGACGCCCTCGAAGGCCGAGACCACCGCGATCACGCGGCGGCCCGCGCGGACGAAGCGGTAGATCTCCGCCACGGCGGCGGGCAGATCGGCCTCGCTGCGCAGCACCGAGGATCCGAACTTGAGAACGACGATCGGCGCGCTCATGCTCGCACCTCCGCGCGCACGCTCACCAGCGCCTGTTCGAGGTCGCGGATGATGTCCGCAGCGTCTTCCAAGCCGACGGAGAGCCGGATGAGGCCGTCCGTGATGCCCGCGCGCGCGCGCTGCGCCGCCGGTACCGCGGCGTGCGTCATGGTGGCCGGGTGCGTGATCAGCGTTTCCGCCGCGCCGAGGTTCTCGGCCAGCGCGCAGAGTTGCACCCGCTCCAGGAAAGCCTTCGCGGCCGGCGCGCCGCCCTGCAGTTCGAAGGACACCACGCCGCCGCCGGCGCGCTGCTGCTTGCGCGCGAGCTCGCGCTGCGGGTGATTGTCCAGCCAGGGGTAGGACACGCGCGCCACCTCGGGCCGCGCCTCCAGCCAGCGCGCGATCGTCAGCGCGCTGGCGGAATGCCGCTCCATGCGCAGGGGAAGGGTCTTGATGCCGCGCAGCGTCAGCCAGGCCTCCAGCGGCGACTGGATCGTGCCGATCGCCTTGCGGGTGTAGGCGAGGCGCTCGCGCAACTCCGGATCGCGCGTGAGAATGGCGCCGCCGATCGTGGCGTTGTGGCCCTCGAGGTACTTGGTGGTCGAGTGCACCACGACGTCCGCGCCCAGGCCGAAGGCGTCCATCAGCGCCGGCGTGAGGAAGGTGTTGTCCACCACCAGCAGCGCGCCGGCGCGCTTCGCCAGCCGCGCGCAGAGGCCGATGTCGGTCAGGCGCAGGGTTGGGTTGCCGGGGGATTCGACGATCAGCAGGCGCGCGGGTTCGCGCAGCGCCAGCGCCAGCTCCTCGGCGGAGGAGGAATCCGCGAAGTCGGCGCGCACGCCCAGATGCGCGAAGTATTCGCGCAGCAGGCGCACCGTGCCGCCGTAGATGGTTTCGCCGCAGACCACGCGGTCGCCGACCTTGAGGGTGGCCAGGAACAGCGTCGTCAGCGCCGACAGTCCGCTGCTGGTCGCCACCGCGGGTTCCGCCTGCTCGAGCGCGCCGAGATTGCGCTCCATCGCGGCGACGGTCGGGTTGGAGACGCGCGAGTAGGCGTAGGCCGGGTCGCCGCCGACGGTCTTCTGCCGGTAGGTGGTGGTCTGGTAGATCGGCGTGAGGATCGCGCCGGTGACGGGGTCGGGGGCGAGGCCGCCGTGAATGGCGCGGCCGGCGAAAGAGAGATCCGGGAAATCGGTCGGGTTCATGGTTTTGCTGCCAGGCAAGGAGAAACGGGAAGTGTGGAAACGAAAAAACCACCGCCCGGGCGGTGGCTTCTCTGGCAGCTAGGGGCGCGAGGCGTTAGTGCGTGCGCTCCAACCGCCGAGTGGGGCCACCACCCGGGCGTCGCATGCGCATATGCATGCTGAAGTTGGAGTTCGCGGAGGAGAGACGCATCTTGGCGCGATTTGCGGCGGCTATTCTAGCAAGGGTCAACCGTGAGTCAAGCCCGCTCTGCCACCGCCGCTCCTTCTGTCGCTGTCGTGGGCGCGACCGGCCTCGTGGGAGAGGTGCTGCTGCGGGTGCTGGAGGAGCGGTCGTTCCCCCTGCGCGAGTTGCGGCCGCTGGCCAGCGCGCGCTCGGCGGGGAGCGTCCTGCGCTATTGCGGATCGGAAGTGCGGGTGCGTGAGGCGAATGCGGCCAATCTGGCGGGCGCCGATCTGGTGTTTTTCGCGGCCGAAGGGGCGCTGTCGCGGGAATTGGCCCCTGTGGCGGTCAAGGGTGGCGCGGTGGTGATTGACAAATCCGGCACCTGGCGGCTGGATCCGGCGGTGCCGCTGGTGGTGCCGGAGGTGAATGCGGCGGCCCTGGCGGGGCATCGCGGGATCGTTGCCTGTCCCAACTGCACGACGGTCGGCTTCGTGCAGGCGCTGGAGCCGCTGCGGCGGGCGGCGGGGCTCAAGCACGTGACGGTGGTGACTCTGCAGTCCGCGAGCGGCGCCGGTCGCGCCGGATTGGAGGCGTTGGAGGGCGCGGAGAACGGAGCCTTCCCGCGCACGCTCCCCGGCAATGTCATTCCGCAGTGCGAGAGCTTCCGCGACGACGGTTACACCACCGAGGAAGTCAAACTGCATGAGGAAACGCGCAAAATCCTAGGCCTGCCCGAACTGCCGGTGACGATGACCTGTGTCCGCGTGCCAGTGGCCGTCTGCCACGCAGCCGCCATTTTGGTCGAAACGGAGCGCGACCTCAGTCCCGCCGCCGCCGAGGAAGCGCTGCGCGCGCAACCCGGCGTCATCGTCCACTCCGGCACCGACTACCCGACCCCGCTCGAAATCGCCGGCCGCGACGAAGTCTTCATCGGCCGCATCCGCCGCGACCCCACGCACCCGCGCCGCCTGTGGCTGTGGCAGTGCAGCGACAATCTCCGCAAGGGCGCCGCGACCAACGCGGTGCAGATTGCGGAGCGTCTATTCGTTCAAGGTTGGAATTAAAGGAATCGACCGAGAGAACGCCTCACTGCAGCTCAGGAGGTCTCGGTTGAGAGGGAGGTGACGATGTAACTTTCGGATTAGATGGAGTCCCCGGTTTGCCCGGTGTGAGTGGCATACCCGGATTCGTTGGTGGCTGCGGCACGATTCTCGAAAGTTGCTCGTCCGAGATCGTCTCCACGCCTGAGGATCGGAAGTCGCCAAATTGCATTCGCGACACTGCACCCCAGCGCTCCAGTTGACGGTCGAGCGTTAACTTCGCGATCTGGTCCGCGAGAATAAAACCTTGACCGGAGCGAATCACATGGAGTCCGCCCTCGCTCGCGTAGATTGCGGGGTCCAAGATAATCCGACCATCGCGGTATTTCCAGGTTCCGCCGGAGTACCTCGGCGGCACAAAGGCTCCTATACATGAGTATCCTTGGGACTCGAAAATAAAGCGCCCGGACTCTCCGAGAAACAGAACGCCAGTATTGCCACTGCCATCGCTGAAGTCGTACTCACGGCAGAGTTCCTTGATGAGGCTCGTCGACGACTGACAGGAAAGGCTGGCAGCAATAGTGAGCAGGGCGAGGACGGGCCGAAGTTGGACCACATCCAAGGATAGCCGCAGTGGAGGATCAGGCAACGGTCAGCCCAGCCTTTCGACCCGGCGACGGCGCTAGGATTTCATGATGGCCTCGACTGGTCGCATCGTGACGGGAGTGCTCGCGCCGCACCCGCCGCACCTCGTGTACGCGTCGAATCCGCCGCAGAACGAGCCGCGCTCGTCGCGGGCGGGGGCGTGGGACGGGCTGTTGAAGGGGTACGAGGCCTTGCGCAAGCGGCTGGAGAAGCGGGACTTCGACGTCGTCGTCGTGCACACGCCCCACTGGAAGACCACCATCGGCCACCATTTCCTGGGCATCCCGCGCTGCCAGGGCCTGTCCGTGGACCCGATCTTCCCGAACCTCTTCCGCTTCCAGTTCGACCTGAAAGTGGACGTGCCGCTGGCCGAGGCGATCTGCGCCGAAGCCGCCGGCGCCGGGCTGGTGACGAAGATGATGCGCAATCCGGACTTCCGCCTCGACTACGGCACCATCACCAGCAACTACCTCTGCCGGCCCGCCTTCGACCTGCCGGTGGTGGCGATCAGCAGCAGCCGCGTCTACTTCGACTACAGCAACGAGGCGGGGGACCGTGAGATGATCGCGCTCGGCGACGCCACGCGCCGCGCGATCGAGAAGCTCGGCCGGCGCGCGCTGTGCTTGGCCACGTGCTCGCTGAGCCACCGTCACTTCACCGAGGAGCCATCGGATCCGGAAGATCCCGCCTTCGAGCACATCTACAACCAGAATCAGAAGCGCTGGGACGATCACATTCTGGCGCTGATGCGCAGCGGCCAGACGCGCCGCATCGTGGATGAAATGCCCGACTTCATCGAGGGCTGCGTCAGCGAAACCAAGGACGGCTCGCTGACCTGGCTGCTGGCCGCGATGGGCTTTCCGCCCAAGCAGGGCATCGTGCACGGCTACGGCAGCGTGATCGGCACCGGCAACGCGATCGTGGAGTGGGATCTCTCATGAGCGGCGCCGTTCTGCGCGGATACCTCCTGCCCAACAAGCCGCATCCGCTGCTGGCGCCGGAGAAAAATCGCGGCTGGGCGGAGCTGCGCGCCGCGATGGAGGAGATCGGCCGCGAGATTGCGGCGACCGAGGCGGATCTGCTGCTGATCTTCAGCACGCGCTGGTCCAGCATCATCGGCCATCAGATCCAGGCCGACCCCAAGCCGGAGTGGTGGGTGGTGGACGAGGACTTCCACGAGCTCGGCACTCTGCGCTATTCCTTGCGCATGGACGCCGATTTCGCGGACGCCTATCTCGGCGCCGCCCGCGCCCGCGGCCTGCACGCGCGCACCGTTGCCTACCGCGGCTTCCCGCTCGACGTCGGCACCATCACTGCGCTGCGTCTGATCAATCCGGACAATCGCATCCCGGCCTGCGTCGTCTCCTGCAACGTCTACAGCGACCGCGCCGAGACCATGGTGCTCGGCAAGGCCGCGGCCGACGCGATACGCGCCACCGGGCGCAAGGCGGTGGCGGTCGGCGTGACCGCGCTGTCGAACCGCATGTTCACCGAGTGGATCGACCCGGCGCAGGACCGCATCCACTCCTTGAAGGACGACGAGTGGAATCGCAAGATCCTCGAGCTTCTCGGCGAGGGCCGGCTCGAAGACGTCGCGCAGCTCGCGCGCGAGTTCACGCGCCAGGCCAACGGCGACTCCAAGCTGAAAGCCGTGTGGTGGCTGGCCGCCGTGCTCGGCCAGCACAACGACTACGCCGGCAGCGTGCGCGCCTACGCCCCGATCTGGGGCACCGGCGCCGCGGTGGTGGGCCTGGTGCCCGCGCCCGGCCGCGCCGGCAATCTGGAATACGACGAGGACGACACCGAGACCTTCCGCGGCGAGCGTCAGGTGCTGGCGCAAGATCCGGGGAATCAATAAATCACGCGCGCGAGGTTGCTGGTGCGGCAGGTCGTGAGATCGAGGGCCTGCAGGCGCAATGTGCCGGCGGCGGCAGCCGGCACCGTAACCGGGCCGATCCGGGCGTGGCCCTGGGCATCGGTCGCGGTCACGGCTACGAGGCGCAGGCTGGAGTTCAGGTCGAGCAAGGTGCCCGCGCACGGATTGCCGGAAGGCACGGCGGTGGGTCCGCCACCGCCGTTGGCCCGCAGGAAGGCGACCGTGGAGTGCGGACTGGCGCCCCAGGCTTCGAGTCCCATCGGTCCGCCTGACATCCCAAGGGTGCCAAGCGTGAACGGTGAAGCGGCCCCAGTTACAAACTCGACTCCGCCGAAGATTCCGAAGTGATTGTGCATGCCGATCAGAACAGGAACGCCCGTCTTGGTATCCATCACCCACAAAGCAGAGTCCACGAGGTAGAGCTGTCCATCGTGGCCAAAGCTCAGACTCTCGGTCAGGCCGACGTGACCCAGGAACGACGGATTCACATCCGTCGCCAGGCCCGTAACTGAATCGATTTTGACCAAACCTGAGTTGCCGTCATAGCTCCAGAGCTCGTTCTGACCGTACGCGAGCGTGCCCAAGCTATCGAGGCCTGTGTCCCCGATCAGTGCTACCACTCCTGTGGCAAGATCGACGGAATAAAGATCGTCGGGGCTGTAGGACGCTCCAGGATTCCGCTCTGCAATTGCATAAAGCACATCGCCAGGCCCGAATGCTAATCCTTGAATCACCTGCAGCGGACAGTGAGAAATCAGTGATACTTGACCGGATTGAAGATCCAACTCATAGAGGTTTGTGCCAGAAAGCGTGCGATAGTCGGAATAGCCTGCGATCAATCTGCCCTGACTATCACTTCCGATGGAATGCCAGATCCACTGATCAAGGCCAGTGGATCCAATGAAAGTTGCCTGTCCAGTGCGGCAATCCATGGAATACAAATCGCCCAGCAGGGAATCAACCCCGATCAGCTCTTGGCTGAGGGCAGGAAGCGCCAGGAGGGCGGTGAGGATCATTCGATCAAGAGTATCCGACGAATCGTTGGCCCCTGCTGCTAGGATTCAACCCGCATGAGCGACGGCATCATCCGTACCGATTCCGCGCCGAAGCCGGTGGGGGCCTACCCGCACGCGCGGCGGGTGGGGAATCTGCTGTTCCTGTCGGGCATCGGGCCGCGCGACGCGAAAACCAACGAGATTCCGGGCGGTCCCGTTCGCGGACCGGACGGCAAGGCGCGCGACTACGACGTCAAGGCGCAGACGCGCGCGGTGATCGCCAACGTCAAGGCGGTGCTCGAAGCCTCCGGCAGCTCCTTCGATCGCATCGTGGACGTCACCGTCTACCTGATCGACATGGACCGCGACTTCGCGGCCTACAACGAGGTCTGGGCGGAGCACTTCACCAGCGTGCAGGCCACCCGCACCACCGTCGCCATCCGCGCCCTGCCCACGCCGATCGCGGTGGAGTTCAAGGTGATCGCTACCATCTGAGCTGCCGATGGACGATCCCGACAGCAAGCCCTGCCCCTTCTGCGGCGAAACCATCAAGGCCGCCGCGGTCAAGTGCCGCTTCTGCGGCGAACTCCTCGGCACCCTGGTCGGCGGCGGCCTGCTGCTGCCCGATCCCGACCGTCCCGAGCCCTCCGGCCCGGCCTCGGGCACCGACTCGGTGACGTTCTTCTCCGGCACCATCTCGCCGCTCGCGCTCTTCGGCCCGGCCGTTCTCACGCTGGTCCTGCTCGCGCTGGCCGCGTGGGCGACCGTCGCGGCCGCGGGGTCCGAGCCCGGCTCCGGCTCGCGGCAAACTTTCTTCTGGCTGGCCGTCGGAGCGAGCCTGATCGCCCTGATCTACGGGGGTTATCAGTACCTCGCCTTCCGCAGCCGCATCTTCCGCGTCACCAACGACCGCATCGAATACGAGGAAGGCGTCTTCTCGCGCACGATCCAGAATCTGGATCTGTGGCGCGTGCAGGACATCAGCTTCGACGCCAGCATGATCCAGCGCCTGTTCGGGCTGGGCCGCGTGGTCATCCTCTCCAGCGACAAGGGCGACACCGCGCTCAGCATCGGGCCGATCCGCCACGCGCGCCCCCTCTACGACCGGCTCAAGCGCGCGCAACTGGACGCCGACCGCCGCCGCGGCGTTGTCCACGTGGATCACTAACGGGCCGCCGGCTCAGTTCTCGACCGGGTGGCGCCACGGAATCGAGCGCGCCAGCCCGTAGTTGGAGATTTCGCCGACGTCGTCGAAGTCGCGCAGGATCTGGTCGTGCACGCTGAAGCCGTGGAAAGCCACCTGCAGGTTCTCGTCGTCGTCGCCGTGCACGTTGCCGAACCAGCGGTAGGACAGCGCCAGATCGCCGTTGTAGAAGGCCGCGCCCACCGGCGATTTCGTCGTCGTCCACTCGTCATACCAGCGGCGCAGGCGCCAGCCGTCCGCCTGCGTCGCGTCGCCGATGGTGATCGCCTCGAACCAGCAGCAGTTGGCGTCCGCCGGATCCACGAAGCCGCGCGCGATGAAGTGCAGGCGCCCCGGCGCCGGATCCGTGGGCTCGGATTCGATCAGCAGCACCGGCCGCGAGTTGCCGTACCAGCCGATGCCCGCGCCACCGACGATGCGCTCGGACTGGCGCCCCCAACTTCCGTCCTCCGCGGGCAGATAGCGCGCCACGCGCCAGTCGCGCGCTGTACCGGCTTCGCTCACGGTCTCCGTGCCGTAGCCGACCACGAGTTCGCCGCTTGCCGGATCGGCGACGCCGGAGGGAGCCATGCTGCTCTTCAATTCGGCGAAGGGCTGCGGCGTCTGCCAGGCGCCGTCCACGCCGGGCTCGCTGATGCGGACAGGCTGATCGAGCGCGTTCCACAGCAGCGCGCGCGTGCGCCCGCCGTGGACGAAGCCGCTCACGTGCGCGCCGGCCGTGTCGGGAATGAGCGCCGGCGCCGCCGCCGCCAGATCCGCGGCCGCGGGGGCGGCCAGCACCGCCACGCCTTCGGCAGTGGGGACGAAGAGCGTGAGGCGCTCGCCGTCGGTCGTCGCCCAGAGATCGCCGGTTGCCGCCACCTGCGTCAGCGCGATCGGCTCCGAGAACTTCCCCTCCGTCTCCAGCGCCGCGCGCGCCTCCAGCACCTTCTCGCGGTTGACGGAGAAAACCCAGAGTTGCCCGCGATGGTTGACGATGGAAGCGCCCACGATGGTCTTCGCCACGTGGTGGCGGATGCCGCCGTCGGCGCCGTAGACGTCCGTGATGTCGGCGCGCACCGGATGCGTCTCGAAGCTGCCGTTGCGGTTCCAGTCGATGAGCGTGCCGGTTCCTTCCTCCTGCACCTTGAAGGAATAGGGTCCGCGCGCCAGGAAGGCGAGGCGCGCGAAGGGAATCTCCAGGCGCTCCTGCAGCGCGACTTCGTTCAACTCCAGATCCTTCAGCGCGCCCGTCGAGTAGTGGATCTTCCAGTAGTCGTCTTCGAAGCCGTAGGAGTAGGCGTAGTTCATCAGCGAGGTGTAGATCGGGCACATGCCGGGCAGCGCGCCGCCGGAGTGGGACAATCCCACTTGATGCCCGAACTCGTGCAGGAAGGTGGCCCACAGCGCGTTGGCTCCGCAGCCGCCGGCGTCGCCCAGCTCGGACGATTGCCCGCCGCCGCCCGGCGCGATCTGGATGTAATGCGCCAGGCCCTTCGCGCGCTTCGGCATGTTCTCGTCGGCGTTGGTCCACCAGGCTTTGGCCGCGGCCTCCGGTCCGAGGTGCGGCAGCCACAGCGGATGCAGGCGGATGCCAGTGCTGCCGTCGGGGTTCACGTTCGGCAGCGCGGCCCAGGTCTGCACCGCGCGGTCGATCTCCGCCGCCGTGCCCGCAGGATCCACCTCGCCGATGTTCTGCAGGTAGACGAAGCAGTCCTGGCGCACCGGCGAGGCGCCCAGCCCCGGCATGTCGATCCCGCCTTCGCCGTGGATCTCCCAGCCGTCGAGCAGCCCGTCGCGATCGGTGTCGCCGTCGAGCGGATCGCTGCCGTGCTGCGCCTCTTCGGCGTCGGTCGCTCCGTCCTGATCCGCGTCGGCGGCGCCCGGCGCCAGCCCCGCGCGCAATTCCACGTCCCAGCCGACGCGCCAGGCGGAGTCGCGGCGGAAGATCAGCAGATCGGCCACGCCGTCGCCGGTCACGTCCCCCTCCGCCGTCACGGCGCCCTCGGGCAGGTCCAGCGCCGGCGGGGTGCGGGCGCTCTGCGCATCCGGGGGGGGGACAGAACCGGGCGCCGCCGCCGGGGATCGCGCGGCGGCCTGTGCGCCAGCCGCCGCGTCCTCGCGCACTCCGTAGCTCCCGTCCTCCGCGCGGAACAACACGCGCGCGGGCGCCGCATCGCGCTGCGCCACCACCACCACGTCGCGCCCATTGGCCTCACGCCGCACCGTCAGCGACGCGGCCGCGCCCGTGCCCTTCGCCACCTCGCCCAGCGCCGCGCACTTGCCGCCGCGCACGTTCTGCAGCAGATGCACGGAGCCCGGATCCTCGCGGTAGACCGCGACCGGATCGCCGAAGCCGTCGCCGTCGAGATCGGCCACCGCCATCAGCCACGGTCCGACGTCGGGGCCGGTGCCGAAGTTGTAGGCGAAGAGGCGCGGCTTGGCGTAGGCCGGCGCTGGCGCCGCGCTCTCCGGCGCGGGAACGGACGGCGCAGGCGCGGATGGAGCAACGGGCGCTGCGCCGCAGGCGGCCAACCAGCCGGCCAGAGCGGGGGCAATCCAAGCGGACTTCATGACCGCGAGGTTACCCTCTTCCTGCCGTGACGCGCATCGTGGACATCTCTCCGCTGGTCTCGCCGCGCCTGGGCGTGTGGCCCGGCGACGTGCCCTATTCCGCGGAATGGGCCCTGCAGATCGCGCAGGGCGCGAACATTGATTTGTCCGCGATCCGCTCCACCGTGCACCTCGGCGCGCACGCCGACGCGCCGCGGCACTACGCGGGCGGCGCGCCCGGAATCCACGCGCGCGAGCTGGAGCGCTACTACGGACCCTGCCAGGTGATGGAGGCCGCGATCGGCCGCGGCGAGCGCGTGCGGCCGCATCACCTCACGCAACCCGTGCGCGCCGAGCGCGTGCTCTTCCGCACCGGCACCTTCCCCGATCCCGAAAAGTGGAACGCGGATTTCGGCGCGCTCTCGGCCGAGCTGATCGAGTATCTCTGGCGCAGCGGCGTGCATCTGGTGGGCATTGACACGCCTTCCATCGATCCGCAGGACGACCAGGTGCTGGAGTCGCACCACGCGGTCGCCGCCCGCGACATGGCGATCCTCGAGGGCCTGGTCCTGACTCACGTCGACCCCGGCCTCTACACCCTCGTCGCCCTGCCGCTCAAGCTCGAAGCCGCCGACGCCAGCCCGGTGCGCGCGGTGCTGCTGCAGGAATGAAGACCCTCGCGGAATCCCTGCTTGCCGCCACCGGAACCGGCAACGATCCGGTCGCGCGGCGGCTGGCCGCGCTGTGCGAGACGCCGGCGGGGACGACCAGCGCGGGTTATCCCTTCCTGGCGCGCGAGGCCTGGGAAACGCTGCGCGACGAGATCGCGCATCTCTTCGGCCAGGGGCAGCGGGTGCTGGACGCGTGCGCGACGCTGGAGGCTGCAATCCCCGCCGGCGCGGCGGGGGAGAACGCGCGCCGCGTTCTGCAGGTCGTGCGCCAGGTCGTGTCCACCGCCGCGGTTACGGCACCGCCCGATCTCTGGCTCCTGCGCAATTTGCTGGCGAATCTCGCCTGCCTCGGCCTGACGCGGCGCCTGCTCGCCGGCGACGCGCTGCGGCCGCAGCACTGCGAGGCGCAGGGCGCGCGCCTCGCGCCGCGCGAGCTGGAAGTGGATCTGACGTTCCTGCAGGCGCGCGGCCTGGTCGAGTCCTACGGCGACGGCTTCCGCATCGCCGGCCATCCGCGCGCGCGCCAGATCCTGGAGCGCTTCGGCCCGCTCGAGCCGGGCCTGCCGGTCAGCGCCACCTCACTTTGGCGCCGGCTGTTCCGCCAGGAATCGCTCGGCGCGGAAGAAGCCCGCGCTCTGGCCGCGCTCGGCGACAAGCCGCCGCGGCGCACCGACGAGCGCCAGAACCACTGGCTGGCGACGGCGGAAGAGGTGGAGCTCGGCTGGCGGCTGCTTCCGCTGGTGCTGGGCCTGCGCGCGGCCGGCGCCGCGGGCGGTCTGGAGGAGGAGGGTGTGCTGGAGGCTGCCGCGCTGGCGCCCGCGCATCCGGAGCTCGCGGCCGGAGCACTGCGCATCCTCGAAGCCTGCGGCTGGGCGCGCAGCGCCGGCGCGGGCCGCGCCAAGTGCAGCGCGCTGGGCGCGCGCGGCTTCGCCCGCGGCGCCGGGCCCTTCGGCATCATCGAGACCTATCACCCGTATCTGGAGCATGGCGCCGAGATCCTGCGCGGCGCCGACGCGCGCGCGTGGGTGCACCGCGACGAGAACGTCGCCGCCAGCCAGGAGGCCAACCGCGCCTCCTTCACGCGCGCCCACGATTCCCTCGACGCGTTCTGCCGCGACACCGGATTCCGCTACCAGGTCTTCATCGAGCACGCCTGCGGCCGCGGCGAGGCCACGCGCCTGCGCCGCGAGCGCTCCGGCGACGCGGACCTGCGCTACTTCGGCGCCGACCTCGAGGACGCCGCCATCGAGGCCGCGCTGGCCGAGCAGAGCGCCGGCCATCTGCCCGCCAACATGGTGTTCGTGCGCCGCGCCGACATCGGCCGGCCGGAGGCGCTGCTCGAGGCCCTGCATGCCCACGGCGCATCCCCCGCGGGCGCCGTGATGATGGTGGGCAACGGCTTCCACGAGGTGCGCGACCAATCCGACGAGCGCATGGTGGAAGTGTTCGCCGGCTACGAGCGTGCCGGCATCGTGCTGCTCTTCACCGAGGAAAACGCGCTCTCGGTCGAGGACCTGCGCGCGACCGCCTGGAACACCTATCACGCCGGGTTCCGCTGGGTGCACGAGAAGTCGGGCCAGGGCCTGCGCCCGGCCACGCCGCGCGCGCCGCGCCACGGCGGCCACGCCCTGCGCGCCGCCTGGGACGACTGCGCGCGCCGCGCCGGCTACGTGCGGGCGGATGCGTGGTGCACCCGCTCGCGCCGCATCTATCCGCACGCGCAGCCCGACGGGCACAACCCCGCCGTCAGCGTGAACCACTTCTTCGTCCCGGCGCGCCTGGCGGCGCGCCTGGGACTGCCGGAAACCGGTTCGACGAAGCCCTAGACCGTCACCCGCACGCCGTTCGACAAGACGCCGGCGGCGAGGTCCACGGATTGCAGCCACACCTGCGTGCCGACGGGCACGTTGGCGGGCACGGGGAGGTTGAAAGTCGCGACGCCGGCGCCGTTGGCCACCTTCGGCGGCAGCTGGTTGATCGGCGGCGTCAGCAGGGCGGGACCGAAGGCGGTGTTGACCGGGCCGCGGCCGTTCATCGAGTACCCGGTCACCACGTTGGCGCCCGGAGTCGCGTCCGAGGTGGTGATGGTGACGGTGCCGCCCGGCGAGGGATCGGTCACGGTCAGAACCGGCTTGCCCGGCGTGGCCACCTTGATCGAGCCGGTCATGCCCATCGGGCCGTGCAGGGCGCACTGATAGGCGTAGAGGTTGCCGGAGACCGGCGAGACCGACAGGAAGGCGTTGTCAAAGGTCAGGCTGTAGGTGTTCGGCGGGCCGACCAGGCCGCCGGAGGTGAAGTAGGCGTCGTTGGAGACGACGTTGTGGATGCCGCTGGACCAGACCCACTGCACCGTGTCGCCGACCTGAATCGTCAGATTCTTGGGAGAGTAGGTGTTGGTCATGCCCGGACCGACCGATACGGTGTGCGTGGTTTGGGCCGAGGCGGGCAGGGCAAGGCCGGCCAATGCGATGAGGAAGCTGAGGTTGCGCATGGATTGGGGAAAGGTGTGAGGGGCTGCGCCATTCTAAACTAGGTTTGGATGTCTGACGCCCTCCTGGCCGCGGCAATTTTCGCCGCGGCCGTGCTGTACTCCCTCGTCGGCCACGGCGGCGGGAGTGGATACCTCGCGGCGATGGCCCTGGCCGGCGTGGCCGCGGCCGAGATGAAGCCCGCGGCGCTGACTCTCAACGTGCTCGTGGCCGGCATCGGCGCCGTGCGATTCATCCGCGCCGGCGCGTTCTCCTGGCGCCTCTACTGGCCGTTCGCCCTGGCCGCGGCGCCGGCCGCTTATCTCGGCGGCATGCTCGAACTGCCCGAGATCTACTATCGCCCGGTCGTCGGGCTGGTGCTGATCTTCGCGGCCTGGCGGCTCTTTGCAGGCGCGCGCGCCTCCGCGGCCGGCGAGACCGGCATCCGTCCGCCTCCGGTCGCCGTCGCGCTGCCGGTCGGCGCGGGGCTCGGGCTGCTCTCCGGACTCACCGGCGTCGGCGGCGGCGTGTTCCTGTCACCGCTGCTGCTGCTGTGCCGCTGGGGAACCGCGCGCGTGGTGGCCGGAGTGTCGGCGGCCTTCATCCTGGGCAACTCGCTGACCGGGCTCGCGGGCCATCTGACGCGCGGCGCGGAACTGCCGGCGCAGCTGCCTCTGTGGCTGCTGGCCGCGGGACTCGGCGGCGCGATCGGCAGCTGGATCGGCGCGCGCCGGATGGCGCCGCCGGCCATGCGCCGCGCACTCGCGCTGGTGCTGGTCTTCGCCGGCCTGAAGCTCGCGCTGCTGTAGGCTGCGCGGCCATGGAGATGCCCAAACCCACCGCGGCGCACCAGCGCCTCAACGTCCTGGCCGGCAAATGGAAGGGGCAGGAGAAGATGCATCCCTCGCCCTGGGATCCGCAGGGCGGAATGGCGGAAGCGACGATTGACAATCAACTGGTGCTGGACGGCTTCGCCATCGCCCAGTCCTACGCGCAACGCCGCGGCGGCGCGATTTCCTTCACCGGGCACTGCGTCATGAACTACGACGGCGAAGCCAAGGAGTATCAGATGCACTGGTGGGACAGCATGGGCACGCCGGTCAACGTGTTCCGCGGCCAATTCCAGGGCCAGAGCCTGGTGCTGACCGGCCAGAATCCGATGGGGCACAGCCGCAGCACCTTCGACCTGTCCCAGGCAGGCGCCGGCCGCTACAGCTTCAAGATGGAGTTCTCGCCGGACGGCAAGCAGTGGGGTCCCTTCATGGACGGCAATTACGTCCGCGCCTGATCGGGGATGGACTGGACCGTCTGGCTGAGTCTCGCGGGCGGTTTGGCGGCGCTGGTCGCCGGCGCGGAGCTCCTGGTGCGCGGCGCCAGCCATCTGGCGGCGCGATTCGGCATCTCGCCGCTGATCATCGGCCTGACCGTCGTCGCGTTCGGCACTTCCGCGCCGGAGATGGCCGTGAGCGTGATGTCGGCCTGGAGTGGGGAGCCTGATCTGGCCGTCGGGAACGTCGTCGGCTCGAACGTCTTCAACGTGCTGGGCATCCTCGGCTTGTCCGCGCTCATGGCGCCGCTGGCCGTCGCGGCGCGCATCGTGCGTCTCGACGTTCCGATCATGATCGGCGCCTCGCTGCTGTTGTGGGTGATGTGCCTCGACGGCGTGATCCGGTTCTGGGAGGCCGCGCTCCTGTTCCTGGGCATCGTCGGCTACACCGTTCTGCAGGTTCGGCTCGCGCGCGGGGAGAAGAGCGCGGCCGTGAAGGAGGAGTTCGCCGGAGAGTTCGCCGAGCCGGCCTTCGCCCGGCACTCGAAGTGGCTGGACCTCGGCATGGTGCTGGCCGGCCTGGCGCTCCTGATCGCCGGCTCGCAGTTCCTGGTCGGCGCGGCGGTGGACATTGCTCTGTCCTTGGGCGTGAGCAATCTGGTGATCGGTCTCACCATCGTGGCCGTCGGCACCTCCCTTCCGGAACTGGCCACCTCGGTGCTGGCGTCCATCCGCGGCGAGCGCGACATCGCCATCGGCAACGTCATCGGCAGCAACATCTTCAACATCCTGTCCGTGCTCGGCCTCTCGGGCATGATGGGGCGCGACGGCCTGCCGGTTTCGCCGCAGGCGCTCACCCTCGACCTGCCCGTGATGGTGGCCGTGGCGATCGCCTGCCTGCCGTTGTTCCTCGATCTCAGCATTGGACGGGCGAAGGGCCTCTTCTTCCTGTTCGCGTACGCGGTTTACACCGCCTACCTGGTGCTCAGCGCCATCGGCAGCGGCGCCGTGCCCGGGCTGCGCGACGCCATGCTCGCCTACGTCCTGCCGCTCACGGGCATCACTCTGCTCAGCATCGCGATTCAGGCGGCGCGCAAGCGCCGGCTGAGTTAGCCTCCGCGCATGGTGCTCGAACACGTTCCCGGAGCGCGCCGGCCGGTGGCGGCCGTCCCGGCGGCGCGCCGGCTCGGCGTCGGCGTGATCGGGCTGCACGAAGGCCGCACGCTGCTGATCGGGCTCGAGCGCAGCGCCCACGCCTTCGCCGCCGCCGGCTGCGACCTCGACGCCGCGAAGCTCGAGCAGACCCGGCGCGAGCTGCCCGGGCTGTTCCTCACCGCGGACTACGCGGAAATGCTGCGGCGGCCCGACGTCGGCATCGTCGCGGTCTACACGCCCGATCCGCTGCACGCCCGCCACGTCATCCAGGCCTTCGAGGCCGGCAAGGACGTGATCTGCACCAAGCCTCTCGTCAACTCCGCCGACGGCGCCCGCGCGGTGCTGGAGGCTGCGCGCCGCACCGGCCGCCGCCTGCTGGTCGGCCAGAGCACGCGCTACTTCGAGCCCTTCCTGCGCCAGCGCGCCGCCTTCGAGCGCGGCGACTTCGGCGCGGCGGAGGTGATCGAGGCGCACTACGTGCACCGCATGGACTGGTTCTATGACAAAAGCCCGTGGGCGATCGGCGAGACCGACTGGGTCTTCCTCGGGATGAGCCATCCGCTGGATCTGGCCGTCTGGTACCTGGGCGCCATCCGCGAGGTGCACGCCTACGGCCGCACCACCGAGCTGGGCCGCTCGCGCGGCCTGCCCGGATTTGACGCGTACGTGGTGAACCTGCTGGCCGAGGACGGGCGCATCGGCCGAGCCTTCGGCCACTACGGCCTGGAGGAGCTGCCCGGCGCGCGCAACGCCATCGAGCTGATCCTCTACGGCTCGCGCGGCACCAGCCAGGCGCAGTATCACGACATGCGCCACCGCTACACCGCGGCGGACGGCACCGAGGTCACCGAGGATCCGCTCTACGCGCTGCGCCACTGGTACTTCCGCAGCGAGGTGCACGGCATGCACTACGGCGAGTTCGCCAACTACGCCGAAGCCTTCGCGCGCGCCCTGCTCGCAGGCGGACGGGCGCGCCCGGAACTCGACGAGGGCATCGAGGTCTTCTGCGTGATGGAGGCGGTGCGGCGCAGCGCGCGCGAAGGCCGGAGCGTGCGCGTGGCCGAGGTGCGCGCGGAGATCGGCGCGCCGCCCTGGACCGGCGCCTGAGCGCCTACTTCGGCGCCGGGGCCGGCCCGAGCGCGGCGCGCAACGCCAGTTCGTTCCAGCCGACCGCGCGCCACAGCACCTTGCCGTCCGGCCCGATCAGGTAGTTCGTGGGGTAGTACTGCACGCCGAACGCGGAACTGACGGTTTCGCCCTTCTGCATCACGGGTTTCATGGTGAAGCCCATCTCGAGCCAGTACTTCTCGATCACCGCTTTCTCGTCGCCCAGATCCACGCTGAGAAACACGACGTCTTTCCGCTTGGCGCTGACCTCCGACCAGAGGCTCTGGAGCTGCGGGTGCTCCTCTTTGCAGCCGCTTCAGTGGAAGAACCAGAAGTTCAGCAGCACCGTCTTGCCCTTCAGCGAGGACAATCCGAACTCGGCGCCGTCGAGGCCGATCAGCACCGCCTCCGGCGCCTGCGCGCCCACCGGCAGCAGCGAGCCCTCGAGGCTGAATTCCTCCTCGCCGTGCTCCTCCTCGGGATCGGCCAGTACCGCGTAGCCTTCGGGGATGACGGTCCGGTACTTCTCCAGATCGGGCTTGTCGGAGAGCGCCATCAGGTCGATCTCGAACAGCATCTCCGCGGTGCCGCCGAGCGAAGTCGCGGCGCGCCGCAGCGCTCCGTCCGGCGCCAGCCAGAGCCGCATCTCGAAGGACTCCTCCGCGGCGCCTTCCTCGGCGCCCTCTTCGGGCGGCGCGGCGCCGGTGATCTTCAGGCCCTGCCAGTCCGGATGCTCAGCCGGCGGCGGCAGGACCGAGAACTCGCGCGGCTCCAGGCCGCCGGAGCACCACGTCGGCCCCAGGAAGGGCAGGAAGAAGCCGACCTCCGAATCCTTCCACTCGGCGCCCTCGGCCATGACCCACTTCTCCTCGTGATCCACCGCGTAGACTTTGTCGCCGGTGCCGATCCACTCGATGACGATGGTTTCCGCGTCTTCGCCGGAGCCGAACACCGATGTCCAGACCGCCTTGCCGTGCCCGGGCCGCGCGAGCTGCAGCTGGATCTCCATCTTCACCTCCTGCATCTCCTCGGGCGGGATGGCGGAGTCCGACAATTCCATGCGTGCGTGCAGGTCCAGCGACTGCGCGGCGGCCAGCCGCTGTTGCAACTTCTCCCAAGCCTGACGCGCGGGATCCGGCGCGGGCGGGGCGGCGGCGGCCGGTTCCTGGACGCAGGGCGCCGCGAGGAGGAGCAGGAGCGCTTGCAGCATGGAAGCCTCCAATCCTAACGGCTGCAGCCCGTAGGCTGAGCCGCACCATGACGCACGTCCCGCACCTCTCCCTGGCCGCCGCCCTGGCGAGCCTGCCGTTGCTGCTCGCCTCCTCCGCGCAGGAGCCCGCCGTCCGCGCGCCCGCCGCCGCCGAGCCGGGTTGGGAAGAGGCCGTCGCCGCCCTCTACGACTCCATTTCGGGGCCGGTCGGCCAGGAGCGGGACTGGGATGCCTTCCGCGCGCAGTTCGCCGAGGGGGCGCGCATGATGGTTTCCGCGCCGGAGGCCAGCGGCGCGTCGCGCCTGATCGTGATGACGCCGGAAGACTACGTGAAGCGCTCCGGCGCCCTGCTGGTGCAGAGCGGCTTCACCGAGCGCGAGATCGGCCGGCGCGCCGAGCGCTACGGCAACGTGGTGCAGGTCTTCAGCGCCTACGAGGGGCGCATGGCGACGGCCGCCGAGGGCGAGGTCCTGCGCGGCGTGAACTGCATCCAGCTGGTGCGCGTCGCCGGCGGCTGGAAGATCGCCAACATTTTGTGGGAGCAGGAGAGCCCGAAAAACCCGCTGCCGGCGGATCTCGCGGGCGAGACCGCCGGCAGGGGCGGATCCGGGAAGTAGGGCGAGTCCTACTCCGGATCTTCCGTCTCGTTCCCGGCCGCTTCCGGCTCGACGGTCTCCGTCGCGGGCGCGGCCGCTTCGACCGCCTGGCCGGAATCGCGCTTGCAGCCGGCGGGCAGGGCCACCGCCTGCAGCGGCGTGTTCTGCTCGTCGCTGAGCTGACAATTGCTGAACTTCCAGTGCAGCACGGTCTCGGCGTCCAGGCGCACGTCGGCGGAAGCGACGAGGCCTTCGGCGTTCAGCCAGAAGATCGTCGTGGCCGACGGGCGGTTCTCCTTGCCCCAGCGCACGCGCAGGCCTTGCAGGCCCGGATGCTCGGCGTGGGAGGGCACGAAGCTCACGGAGCTGGGAGCGCCGGCGCGCGCGGCCGCCGCGGACCACGTGGAGCCCAGGAACGCGAAGTCGTCGAGCTCGCCGGAGGACGCCCAGTCGTCGCCGCAGGAGTAGGCGAAGTTCTGCTCGCAATTGACGGAGAACACGCCCTCCTCGGTGCCGAGGCTGGACAGGCGCGAAGTCTTGGCCTCGTCGCCGAGGCCGGTCTGCACGGTCACCTCGACGCTGCCGAAGCCGGAGCGCGCCACGGACACGTCGGCGCTGATCTGGGCGATGGTGCGGCCGGCGTAGGCCGGGCGGGTGGTGAGCACGCGCCCCTCGGCGCGGAATCCGACCACGCCGGCGCTGGAGTAGCGCTGCTGGACCTGGTTCCAGGTCTCCACGGGAGAGATCTCGGGGCCTGCGGCAGGGGTTTGCTGCAGGAGGGCGGCCATCAGAAGGGTGAAGCAAGTCATCCACGCCTTAACGGCCCGCCGCGGCCCGGGCTTAAGGCTTCATCCCGAGGATTTTCTTCACTTCCGGCTCGATCAGCTTGTGGTTGCGCCACTGCACCTGGAAGTTCCCGTCCAGCAGGAACATGGAGGTGTAGAACTCCACGCCGAAGGCGCGGCTGGCCGAATCCCCCTGCTGCAGAAACGTCGGAAAACTCAGGCCGTTGGCCTTCCAGTGCTCCGCCACCGTGGGCCCGTCGTCCTGAAAGTTCACGGCCATCACCGTCAGCTCGATGCCCTGCGCGCGCGCCTCCGACCAGAGTCGCTGGAGCCTGGGCAGCTCCTCGCGGCAGCCCGCTCAGTGGTAGAACCAGAACGCGATCAGGATGGGCCGTCCGCGGAACTCGGAAAGGTTGCGCTGGCCGCCGTCCAGGTTCAGGAGCGTGATCTCCGGAGCGTAGTCGCCCGGCTGCAGCAGTCCGCGCAGGTGATTGAACTCGTCGTAGGGAGTGCCCAGGACGACGTAATCCGCGGGCAACGGGGTGGCGAAGCCGGCGGCGGGGGCGCCGCGGCGCAGCACGGTGCGCTCGGCGCTGAACGTCCATTCGCCCTCGTCGCCGAATCCGCGCGCGCCGGCGATCAGCCCGTCGGCCAGGCGGTATTCGCGCAGCAGGGCGCCCGCGGCGTCGTAGAGGCGCAGCGCGCCATGCTCCGGATCGGCCCACTCGACGCGCGCGGCGGGGGGGGGAGTGCCGCTGGTCCAGGCCGGAGCCAGGAAGTCGAGCTGCGACAGCACCTCGAGCTGGCGCCAGCTGGCCGCGGTCAGCACGCACTCCTTGCGCTCGTCGCTCTGCAGGTAGACGGCCGCGCCGTCGCCGATCCAGCGCTGCGTCTCCGTCTGCGTCTCGTCCGCGAAGTCCTGCGTCGTGGTGATTTCGAGCGATCCGGCGGCGGGCGGCGCGGCCTTCAGGCTCAGTCGCGTCGTGCGGCCGGCGCTGACCAGCGTGCCCTCGAGCTCGATGCCGCCGCTGCGCGCGTAGCGCTCGCGCAGCCGCTCGTAGGCGGCCGCCGGATCCTGCGGCAGGGGCGCCGCGCAAGCGGCCGGCAGGAGAAGCGCGAGGAGGAAGGCTGCGCGCATCGGCCGACTCAGAATATCCGGCGCGCGCCCGCCGCCGGGCGGCCTACCAGTTGTAGCCGCCGGGCGTGCTGACCTGCCAGCCGGTGTCCGGGCGCTGCGGATCGTAGAACGGATTGCTGACCAGGTAGGCCGACGGCGTGGCGTTGATCACGAACTTGAAGTCCTGGCCGTCCGAGCGGTACATGTAGCCCGCGCCGGTGGCGTTCGGATAGGCCGGATTCGGATCCTTCGGCAGGTAGGGCAGGAAGTCCGGCACGATGCCCGGGATGTAGCCCGACTCGTCGTAGCCGTAGCTGCCGTAGGTCGCGGAGTCGCCCCACCACTCGTCGCCCGTGTCCGGGAAGGTGCCGAGCACCGACTTGTAGGCGGCCAGCGCGCTGGCCACGGAGCGCAGGTCGCCGGCGCGGCGGCCGTCGCGGGCGCGAGTCGCCTCCTGCTCCAGGATGGGGATCAGGATCCCGGCCAGCAGGCTGAGGATCGTCACGACGATCAACATTTCGATGATCGTGAAGCCCGAACGTGAGCGCGCAGTCATACGGTCTCCTTATCGGCCGGGGGCGCCGCAAACTGAAAAAGAAGCCGCCGGCGCTTGCGCGCCGGCGGCATATCGAAGACTCGGTCAGGCCGAGTTCCCTCGGCGATTCCTTACCAGTTGTAGCCGCCCGGGCTGCTGATCTGCCACGACGTCGCGGCGCGTTGCGGATCGTAGAACGGGTTGCCAGCGGGGAAGGACTCAGGCGTGCCTTCGCAGACCATCTTGTAGTCCACGCCGTCCGAACGGTACATGTAGCCGGCCGAGGCGGTCGGGTACTGGCTGTCCGGATCCTTCGGCAGAGCCGGGAGGTAATCGGGCACGACGTTGGGGATGTAACCCGCGGCGTCGTAACCGTAGCTGCCGTTGTCGCTCATGTCGCCGAACCACTCGTCACCGGTGTCCGGGTAAGTGCCGACGACGCGCTTGTACGACTCGAGAGCCGCTTGCACGTTCTTCAGGTCGGCCGCACGACGGGCGTCGCGCGAGGACTTGGCAGCGTCTTCGAGGACGGGGATCAAGATGCCTGCGAGCATGGCCAGAATGGTGACCACGATCAGCATCTCGATGATCGTGAAACCTGCTTGGCGCTTCATCTTCATCATTGCTGTGTTGGTTGGTGGGTTAAACGCGTGCCTTCGACCGAGATCTGCGAGGTGAAGGGTTCATGACGCTTATCGGCCCCGGGGCCGGGCGCCTTGAGGCGGTCAACCGGAGAAATCCAGCAGCAACGGCGCGTGATCGGAGGGCTTGGCTTCCCAGGCCCCCTGCTTGCGCTCCTCCCGGTCCAGGCGCGCCCCGGTGCAGCGGGCGGCGGCGGGGGGGGTGCCCAGGGCCAGGTCGATCCGCAACCCATGGTCGCGGGCGAAGGCGCCGGAACGGTAATCCCACCAGGAATAGTGGCCGGGGCCCGGCTCGTGCCGCCGGAACAGATCCTCCGTGCCCCAGTCCAGGAGGCGCCGCAGGCGCTCCCGCTCCGGGGTCGAGCAGAGCACCTTCTCGCGCCAGGCTGCAGGGTCGTGCACGTCGAGATCGGCGGGGGCCACGTTGAAGTCGCCGAGCAGCACCAGCGGGGAATCCGGTCGGAAGCCGGCGCCGAGCCACTCCGCCAGCGCGTCGAGCCAGCGCAGCTTGAGCGCGTACTTCTCGCTGCCGACCTCCTGGCCGTTGACGACGTAGAGGTTGACGAAGCGGATGCCGCCGCACACGCCGTGGATCACCCGCGCCTGCTCGGGAATCGGGTTGGCCGCGAAGCCGCGGCCGACGTCGGTCAAGTCCGCGCCCTCGCGCGCGAGCAGCGCCACGCCGTTGTAGGTCTTCTGCCCGAACAGCTCGGCGCGGTAGCCGGCGGCCTCCACCGCGGCGTGCGGAAAGCCCGCGTCCTCCACCTTCGTCTCCTGCAGGCAGACCAGGTCGGGCTCGTGGCGCGCGAGCAGGCCGAGCAGGCGCTCGAGCCGGGTCCGCACCGAGTTGACGTTCCAGCTGACGACGCGCACGAACCGCTAGGGGAAGGTCAGGCTCAGCGCGTTCGTGAATTCCGCCTGCGGGCCCCCGAGGCCGGCGACGCCCTGGAAATGCACGGTGCGCCCGGCGGCGTTGGCCGGGAACGCGAGCTGGAAACTGCCCACCCCGCCGGCGTCGCAGAGGCCGGAGGCGAACGGCGCCAGGGGATTGCCCAGGTACAGCTTGCCGCCGATGCCGCCCACGTTCGTGCCGGCGGTGCGCTGGAAGGAGTAGGCGAGGTCGAAGGTGCCGTTCTCGAGGCCGTCCACGAAGAACTGCGCCGTCGCGCCGGCCGCCGCCGGGCCGTAGAGCGCCAGGGTGGGCGCGCTGCTGCGCGTGCGCAGCTCGAGATCGTCCACCAGGCCCTCGGTGAGATCGTCGTTCGGATCGTCGGCCACGGTGAAGCGGATGCGCACGCGGTCGGTGAGCGGAATGAAGTTCTCCAGCGGGATCAGCACCTCCTGCCAGGAGTTCTGGTTGGGCGCGCGCTCCAGCTCCACCCAGTTGACGCCGCCGTCCGGGCTGGCCTCGGCGACGAAGCGGTCGTTGCCGCCGCCGGGAGGATCGTTCGCGAACCAGCGCCAGTAGGCGAGTTCGACGTTCGTGAACTCGGACAAGTTCAGGCTGGGAGACGTCAGACGGGCCACGCCGTCCACGTCGTTGGCGCCGGCCGAGCCGCCGGCCGCGGCGCCGGTGACCCAGCACAGCGCGCCCGCCGGACTGTGGTCGTCGCCGGGCTGGAGCGCGGCGCCCGAGTTGGAGGTGGGATCCGGATTCGCGCGCACCCAGGACCAGTTCGTGGCGTTGTTGGCGGTCCAGCCGAAGTCCTGGCTCTCCATGGCGTCGCGCGCCAGGCGGCGCTGACCGCCGAGCAGGATGTTCAACGGGCGCTCGTCGAGGAATCCCTCGTAGTCGAAGGCCAGATCCAGCACGATGGCCGCGCCGGCGGGCGCTTGCGGCGCGAAATCGATCGTCAGAGGCGCGCTCGTGCCCGTGCTGCGCGCGGCCAGCGCCAGAGGCAGAGGCCCGCCGCTGACCGCGGCATGGGGGCTGCTGGTCGAGGCGGACAGCAGGCCGTTGACGGCTGCCGTGCCGCCGTTGCGCAGCTCGAGGCTCAGCAGCCAGCTCTCGCCGGCCTCCAGATCGGCGTCGCCGTCGCCGCTGGCTTCGGTCCACTGCGGCGCCAGCACCTCCAGCCAGGCGCCGGACCACTCGGCGGTGCGCAGCAGGGGGCGGTGCGCGTCGGCGGCGAGGGCGTCGATGCGCGAAGGCGAGGGCCAGAAGCCGTCGTTCTCGCCGCCGATCTCCGGCGTGTAGGCGAACGTGCCGTGCTGGCCGTAGTGATAGTCGGTGCTGCCGCCGTTGGCGAGATAGAGCACCTGCCAGATCGTTCCGGTCTGGTAGCCGTTCTCCGAGCTCATGTCGAGGCCGTAGGCGCGCAGGACGGCGTCGTCCGGCGTGATCACGTTGTCATAGCCCCAGGAGTAGAGCTGCAGATCGCCGTAGGTGTGGCAGGACTGGCTCATGGCCGGCGTTTGCAGTGCGAGGAAGTCGCGCAGCACGACGGTTTCCGGCTCGCTGAAGGGGGCGGTGCCGCGGTAGGTCTCGCTGTCCGGATCGCTGCTCGATCCCTGCCACTGCGGGCCCCACTCCCAGCCGTAGTTGCGGTTGAGGTCCACGCCGTAGGAGCCGCCGCCGTTGCTGCGGCGATTCTTGCGCCACATGCCGCCGCCGTTCGGATTGGTCTGGCGGTTGTACTCGTAGCCGTCGGGATTGACGCACGGAATGAAGATGCAGTTGCGCGTCTCGACGATGCGCGTGGCGTCCGCGTCGGTGCCGTGCTGTCCGGCCAGGAAGCCGGCGAATCGCAGAATCGCCTCGGCGGACATCGGCTCGCGCGCGTGGTGCAGCGCGTCGAACCAGGCCACCGGCTTCGCGGGATCGTGGACGCCGGGGGTGCTGCTGATGCGGAAGGCGTAGATCGGCCGGCCCTGCAGGGAATTGCCGATCGCGAATTTCGCCGAGACCCATTGCGGATGGGCCGCGGCCAGGCGGTCCATCTCGGCGATCAGCTCCGCCAGCGTGCGGAAGCCACCCATCGAGCCGACCGGGCCGCCGCGGGTGCCGGGATCGGCGGCGGCGCGCGCCTCGTACCAGGCCTGCAGATCCTGAATTTCGACGCTGTAGGCGATGCCCGCGGCGCTCAGGGCCGCCCGCTCGGCGGCGGTGGCGTACACGATGGCGTAGCCCGCGGCGAGGGCCGGATGGTGCTCGTCCACGTCGGGCAGGAGGTCGTGCAGGCGCGCCAGCTGGGCGGGCGTGCGCACCGGGACGTGCAGCAGGTCGAGAGCCGGCTCCTGAGCCAGGGCGAGGGTGAGGAAGAAGCCGAGCATGAGGAAAGCCTACCATCAGGGCGGATGAGCGCAGTTCTCACGATCCTCCTGCTTCTGGCGGCGCCGGCCGCGCAGGAGCGCGACGCGCAGGGCCTGGCCGAGTTCGGCGCAACGGCGCCGCGCGCCGCCGATCCGCCGGTGATCCGCGAATGGCTGCTCATGCCGCTGCTCGATCCGGCGGGCCGCATTCCCTTCAGCGGCGACGCGGTCTTTCTCGCGCATCTGCTGGATCCCGCCAGCCCGGCGCCGGCGGCCGGCCAGACCTTGCGCGGCACCAGCGGCGAAGGCGCGTGGACCGCGCAGGCCGCGGGCGCCGACGGCGCGGTGGACGTGCGCGGCGGCGGCTGGGCCTACGCGGAGGTGACGGCCGAGAGCGAGGCGGTGTGGATTGCGCAGCTGAGCGGCGCCAGCCGGCTCTTCGTCAACGGCGACGGCTTCACCGGCGATCTCTACCGCCTGGGCTACGCCGGAGTGCCCGTGCTGCTGCGAGCGGGCGTCAACCGCCTGTTCGTCGGTGGCGTGCGCGGCGGCTTCAGCCTGCGCTTCTTCGCCCCGGAAGGCGCGCTGCACCGCATTCCGCAGGACGACATGGCCCTGCCCTTCGTCGCCGGCGCGGAGGCGGGGGGGGGAGAAGGCCGCTTCGTGCTGACGGTGGCCAACGCCAGCCGTCACGCGCTGCCGGCCCTGGCTCTGAACGCGCAGCGGACCGGCAGCGCGGGCGGCCACCGCCAGGAGATGTCGCTGCCCATGCTGCCGCTCGCCGTCGGCAAGCTGGAAGTGCCCTGGCCCGCCGCCGCGGCCGCGCGCGCCGCCGGCTCGAGCGAGACCGTCGAATTGACGGTCGCCGGCGCGGGCGGCGCGCCGCTGCTGCGCCCGACTCTCGAATTGGAAACGATTGCCGCCGGCGGTCACGGCCTGCGCGGCTTCGTCTCGCGGGTGGACGGCTCGGTGCAGAAATGGTCGGCGGTGCCGCCGAACGGGCCCGGAGTGCCCGGCCTGGTGTTGTCCCTGCACGGCGCCGGCGTGGATTGCGCCGGCCAGGCCGCCGCCTACGCGGCCAAGCCGGAATTCTTCATCGCCTGCCCGACCAACCGCCGCGCCTTCGGCTTCGACTGGCAGGATTGGGGCCGCCTCGACGCCTACGAGGTGCTGGACGCCGCGCTGCGCGAGTCCGGAGCGCCGCAGGATCGCGTCTATCTCACGGGCCACTCGATGGGCGGGCACGGCACGTGGCATCTGGCCGTCAAGGACCCCGACCGCTGGGCCGCGATCGCGCCCAGCGCGGGCTGGGCTTCCTTCGACAGCTACGGCGGACGGCCGCAGGGCGCGCTCGACGCGACGTGGCGCGGCGCCGACGGCGCCAGCGAGACCCTGGCGCTGCTGCCCAATCTGCGCCATCTGCCGATCTACGCCCTGCACGGCGCCGCCGACGACAACGTGCCGCTGCGCGAGATGGAGGCGCTCGTGGCCGCTCTGCAGGAACTCGGCATCAAGCCGCAGACCCACGTCGAGCCGGACGCGGGCCACTGGTGGGGCAGCGCCTGCGTGGACTGGCCGCCGATCTTCGACCTGTTCCGCACCGCCCGCCGCCCGGCGGAGGACGCGGTGCTGGACATCGACTTCCGCACCGCCGATCCCGGAGTGGATGCGCGCCACCACTGGCTCGAGATCGAGCAGCTGCTCGAGTACGGCAAGCCCGCGCGCATCACCGCGCGCTCGGAGGGCGAGATGATGGTCTTCGGCGCCATCGAGAACGTGCGCCGCTACCGCATGTACATGCCGGACGGCGGCAGCTGGGCCTTCGAGAACCAGGGATCGGACGGCTGGCGCCGCACCAGCGAGCCGATTCCCCCGCGCGAGAAATCGCCCGCGCTGTCCGGTCCGTTCAAGCGCGCCTTTGACAACCGTTTCCTCTTCGTCTACGGCACGAGCGGCACGCCGGAGGAGAACGCCGAATTGCTGGCGCGCGTGCGCCACGACGCGCAGGTGTGGTGGTACCGCGCCAACGCCTGCCCGTGGATCTTGTCCGACCGCGAGTATCTGAACCGGCGCAACTTCCCGCGCGTCGGCGGCCGCAACGCGATCCTCTACGGAAATGCCGACACGAACGCGGCCTGGAGCTGGCTGGTGCCCGCGGATTGTCCGCTGCAGGCGCAGCGCGGGCGCCTGCAACTCGGCGTGCGTTCCTGGGAGCGCGGGGATCTGGCGGCGCTCTGCATCACGCCGGGCGCGCCGGGCTCGGGCGCGCCGCTGGTCGGGCTGATCGCCGACACCGGCGTGCTCGGCAGCCGGCTCGGCTACGGGCTGCGCCTCTTCGTCAGCGGCGTCGGCTATCCCGACTACGTGCTGTGGGGGCCCGAGGTGCTGCGCGAGGGCGACGGCGCGGTGCTGGCCGCCGGCTTCTTCGACCACCGCTGGCAGTTGCCTTAGACTTTCCGCCCATGCCCGCGACCGCCGCCCGCGCCGATCTGTCCTTTCTCCGCGACTTGGGCCTGGAAGGCGTCCAGGACGGCGCCTACGCCGGTTCCTGGCTGCGCTGCTCCGGCGCCGAGCTGATCGTCAAATGCCCCGCCACCGGCGAGGAACTGGGGCGCGTGCGCCAGGCCGGGCCGGCGGAATACGAAGCCTGCGCCGCCGCCGCGAACGCGGCCTTCCTGCGCTGGCGCGAGGTGCCGGCGCCGCAGCGCGGCGAGCTGGTGCGGCGCATCGGCAACGAGTTCCGGCGCCTCAAGGATCCGCTCGGCCGCCTCGTCAGCCTGGAAATGGGAAAGATTCTCCAGGAGGGCCTGGGCGAAGTGCAGGAGGCGGTGGACGTCGCCGACTTCGCCACGGGGCTCTCGCGCCAGCTCTACGGCCTGACGCTGCCGAGCGAGCGGCCGCAGCACGCGATGCGCGAGCAGTGGCATCCGCTGGGCGTGGTCGGCGTGATCAGCGCGTTCAACTTCCCGGCCGCGGTCTGGGCGTGGAACTCCTGCCTGGCGGCGGTGTGCGGCGACAGCGTGCTGTGGAAGCCGTCGTGGAAGACGCCGCTCACGGCCATCGCGCTGACGAAGGCGGCGGCGCGCGTGCTCGAGCCGGAGGGCCACGGCGCGGTCTTCTCGCTGGTGATCGGGCCCGACGCGACGGTGGGCGAGGCGCTCACCGCCGATCCGCGCGTGCCGCTGATCTCGGCCACCGGCTCCTGCCGCATGGGCCGCCACGTCGCGCAGAAGGTGGCGGCGCGCTTCGGCCGCTCGCTGCTCGAGCTCGGCGGCAACAACGCGATGATCGTGCTCGACGACGCCGACCTGGAGATGGCGGCGCGCTCGATCCTCTTCGGCGCCGTCGGCACCGCCGGCCAGCGCTGCACCTCGACGCGGCGCCTGCTGGTGCAGAAGGGCGTGAAGGACGCGCTGCTGCAGCGCCTGCTGGCGGCGTTCGCGAAGGTGCGCATCGGCCACCCGCTCGACCCGCAAACGCTGATGGGGCCGCTGGTGGACGAGGCCGCGGTGATCGCCACCGAGCAGGCGCTGGCGCTGGCCAAATCCCTGGGCGGGAAGGTCCTGTGCGGCGGCCAGCGCGTGCAGCCGCCGGGCTGCGCCGGCTGGTTCCTGACGCCCGCCATCGTGCTGGCGGAAAACCACTGGGACGTGGTGCAGCACGAGACCTTCGGGCCGATTCTCTACGTGATCGAAGTCAAAGATCTGGACGAGGCCATCGCGCTGCAGAACGCCGTGCCGCAGGGCCTGTCCTCCTCGATCTTCACGCGCGACGTGCGCGCCGCCGAGCGCTTCCAATCGGCGGCCGGCTCCGACTGCGGCATCGCCAACGTCAACATCGGCACCAGCGGCGCGGAGATCGGCGGCGCGTTCGGAGGCGAGAAAGAGACGGGCGGCGGCCGCGAATCCGGCAGCGATTCCTGGAAGGCCTACATGCGCCGCCAGACCAACACGATCAACTGGGGCGACGGCCTGCCGCTGGCGCAGGGCATCAGTTTCGGCATCGAGTGATCAGCCGCCGAACAGGGCGTTGTAGTATTTGTCAAAGCCCTCGCGCAGTTCCTCGCGCTTGAGCCAGCCGATCGCGAGCAGCGCCGTCAGCGCCGCCAGCATGACCGGCCAGTTGCGCAGCAGGCGCCGCCAGGCGGGCGGCCGCGGCGGCGGGCTCCAGGGCTGGGTGCGGCGCAGCAAATGCACGCCGTCCGCGCCGACCTGCAGCAGCGTGTCCGCGCGCGAGGCTTCCTCGTAGGAAGTCACCCGCAGCGAGGAGTACCACCCGCGCGCGGCCGGCTCGTTCCCGCCGAGCAGATCCTGCAGCGCGAGCGCCAGCGCCTCGGCGGGGTCGCCGGCGAACTGCGCGGTCGGATAGCCGAGATCGCGCGGCTGCAACGAGGCGCGGCCGCCTTCGACGATCACCTCAAGCAAGTCGGGCGGCAGGCCGCGGGCGGCCAGCGCGTCCGCGAGCGCGGCGGGGTCCGGATCCCAGGCGGAGGTCGGCCCTTCGAGAAGACCGTCGAAGACCGAAATCCCGGGCGCAGGGACGGCGCTCATGCGAGCAGTTTCGCCAGCGCGGAGCCCTGCAGCGGCGCCCAGTCCGGCATGGATTCGTGCCACACGAGGACCTCGTCCGGCAGCCGGCCTTCGTTCCGCGCCGCGCGCATCTGCTCCAGGTCGAAGGGGCCGGCGCTCTGCTGCATCGCGTCGAGGTGATACCAGCCGTGGCGCATTCCGGGATCGGCGCCTTCGACGCGGGGCGGCGGCGGAGGCGCCTTCAGCCCGGGGGCCATGCCGCGCGTGTCCATGCCGAGCGCCGTGTCGTGATGGTCGAGTCTTCCGGTCGCGTGGCTGCGGAACGCGTGGTTCTTGCTGCGCTCCTGCATCAGCTCTTCCTCGAGCTTGCGGCGCCGCCGCTCCTCGGCGTCCTTGCGCGCGCTCTCTTCCTTGAGGTCCGGGATCACGAACAGGATCACGAGCGCGAAGCAGCCGCCGATCAGGCCGATGAAGAACCAGCCGATGCCGTTGCGGCCCCGCGCGTGCGCGACGAATCCGCAGGCAATGCCGAACACGAGCCAGATGAGGAGCTGGAGCAGAATCAAAGTGGTGTCATCCATGGCAGCCAGTGCGCGAAGGAGAGCGCGATCACGAGGAGCGCGAGGAGCGGGCGCGCGGAGCGCAGGAACCGGGCGGCGAAGCGGCGGGAGGCGGCCTCGAGCGCGACCAGCGCCAGCAGCGGCAGCAGCGCCGGATGCGCGGACCACGAAGCCGCCACGTCGCCGCGGCCGAGCAGCACCGCCGCGCGCGTCATGCCGCAGCCGGGGCAGGAGCCGCCGAAAGCGTGCCAGGTGCAGGCCTGCGGGAGAGACTCACCGGCCTCCGCGGCGCCTGCGACGGCGGCGGCGGCGCAGACGGCGAGCAGCAGCAGCGCAACCACGGCGAGGGTCAGGCCGGGAAGGTGCGCCACCGCGGGCAATCTCAACTGGCGGGCCATGCAGGGAGGAGGCCGACGGCCAGCGCGTTGTTCGCGGCGTGCAGCAGCATCGGCGGCCACAGGCTACCACTCGCGACGCGGAGCCAGCCGAGCGCGAGGCCGAGCCCGAAGTGAAAGGGCAGCATCGCGGGCTGCAGGTGGATCGCCGCGAAGGCCGCGGCGGTCGCGACCTGCGCCCAGCCCGGTCTCAGCACGATCCGCGCGGTGCGCAGGAAGATGCCGCGAAACGCGATCTCCTCGTTGATCGCCGGCAGGACGGCGATGCTGAGAGTCAGCGCCCAGGCCGGCCAGTCCTCGAAGAATTGAGCGCCGTTGGCGGCCACGCCGAGCGTCTCGAGCAGCCGGAGGTACAGCCATCCGAGAGTGGAGGAAGCCAGGGCCAGCGGGAGGGCGAGCAGGAGCCACGCCCCGCCGGAGGTGCGCAGTGCGGCCGCGAGTCCGGCCGGATCGGCGTAGGCGCAGGCGCCGACGGCGGCAAGGACGATCGCGTCCAAGAGCAGCCACCCGCCGGGGCCGAAGTCAGACAGAAACGCGATCGGCACCGACGCGAGCAGCGCCGCGGAGAAGGCCAGCAGCACGCGCAGGGCCGGGCGCCCCTGCATGGCGGCACGCCGGTCCCAGGCGGGGGCCGGCGGGGGCTCGGCGGGAGCGGAAGAGCGCGTTTGGAACTCGTGGCCGCAGTGGGTGCAGTGCCAGGCGCTCTCCGGCTGCGCGCGCCCGCAATAGGGGCAGGGGCGGGTCGGGATCAAGCGTGCCTCCGCACGCGCTGCGCGTACGGCTCGGCCGCGAGCGCGGCTTCGAGCTGCGCGAGGCCGCGCGCCAGTCCCGCGGACGCCGGGCCCAAGGCCTCCTCCCAGGCGGCATCGAGCGCCCTCTCGAGCGCTTCCAGGCGGGCCGGCTGCGCGCGCGCGAGCGGGCCGAGCTCGAGCCGGCGCAGGCGCGCGTCGCCCGGATCGGAGCGCTCGCGCAGCCAACCCGCGCGCAGCAGCGGCGCGGCCGTCTGACTGATGGCGGCCGGGGTGATGCTCAAGGCTTCGGCGGCCTCGCCGCCGAGCAGGGGGCCGCGCGCGCGGATCGTGCGCAGCAGCGTCCAGCCGGCCGGCGTCAGGTCGGCGAGGCCGGCGCCGGCGAGCGCCTCGCGCAGGCCGGATTGCGCGCGCTCCGCCGCGCGGCGCAGGCGCTGCGCCAGATCGGCCTGCAGGGCGGGTTCGGGCACGTCAGATGATGAAGGCCTTAACGATTCGGGCGGAGAAAAAGGGCCGGAGCGCGCGAGCGCCCCGGCCCCGGGGTGGTGTTACCAGAACACCGAGTAGGCCAGTTCCAGCCAGATGCCGTCGACGTCCGTGTTGGACTCGTCGTAGGAATCAGCCTGGTACTTGGCGATCGCGTCCAGCGCGGTCGAGGCGGTGACGAAGTTCATCGCGCCGACACCGACGCTGTAGCGGATGAAATCGTCGTCCGTCGCGCCCATGTCCACGTTGCCCATGCCGAGCAGACCTTCGACGTAGGGATAGAGGTTCGAGCCGCCGCCGAAGTACCAGCGGGCGTAGCCGGCGAGCGCGTAGGCGTCCGACTCGGTCTTGGTGCCGGCCGTGTCGCTTTCCGCGTTTTGGTAAGCCAGCTTGCCGCCGAGTTCGGCGTTGCCGGTGACGAACCAGCCGTGGCTCACGTTCAGGTTCAGGGTGTCCACGTCGGTCTCCGGACCAACGTCGGGAGCGACGGTGTAGGTGCTGTAGCCGAAGCCGACGGCGCTGCGCTGCATGCCGGACTTCAACTGCGGCCCCTTAGCCATCATCTGGCAGCTCGTGCCCGCGAGCAGCAGGCCGGCGCCGAGCAAGGCGATTTTCGTGCGAAACATGAATCCTCTGGGGTTTCTTCGTTTTGGGAATGCTGCCGTTCCCGGGATGGGCGCAGCCGGGCCGAGTTTAGCGGCGCAGTCCGCCGATTTCACCTTGCCCGCGAGCCTTCTTACGGCCCGGCCCGGACGCCGTTCGGCTTTCCTGCGCGCAGCCATGATTTCGCCCATGCCCGCCTCCGCGACCCCGGTCCTCCGCACCTTCAACGCCGGCCGGCTCCCGCTCGCCGCCTGGGATTACGGCGGCGCCGGGGAGCGGGTGCTGTTCCTGCACGGATTCCTCGACGTCGGCCGCTCCTTCGAGGACGCCGCCCTGGCCGCTCGCGCCTTCTGCCGTCCCCTGTGCCTGGACTGGCGCGGCCACGGCCGCAGCGGGCGCCGCTCGCCGGACGCGGCCTACCACCAGCTCGACCATCTGAAGGATCTGGACTGCGTGCTGGAGGAACTGGAGGCTGCCGGCGAGGCGCCCGCCGCGCTCGTGGCGCATTCGATGGGCGGAACCCTCGCCCTGATGCTGGCCGGCTGCGCCCCGGCGCGCGTGCGGCGCCTGCTGCTGCTGGACAACCTCGGCGGCTATGCGGCGAGCGCCGGCGAGCAGGCGGACACCCTGGGCGACGTGCTGCGGACCTTTCGCGGACCGCACCGGGCCTTCCGCTCCTTCCCAACGCGCGAGGCGGCGATCCCGGTGTTCCGCGCCAACAATCCCGGCCTGAGCGAGGAAGGCGCGCGGCGCATGGCCCGGCATTTCCTCGCCGAGCAGGCCGACGGCAGTTTCGCGCCCGACGCCGATCCGCGCCTGCGCGGCCCGAATCCCTATCGCTTCCCCGAGAGCCACTGGCTCGAGTTGTGCGCGCGGGTGCAGGCGCGCGTGCGCGTGCTCGCGCCCGACGGCGGCTATCTGCACGATCCGGAGTACGCGGCCCTGCGCGCGCGCTACGCGCAGTTCCGGCAGGCGAGCTGGCAGGATCTGCCCGGCGCCAGCCATCACGTGCACGTGGACGCGCCCGAAGCCGTCGCCGCCGCGCTGCGGCCATTGCTCGCCGATTAGTGCACCGTCGCGTGCGGGTGGTACAGGATGCCGCCCTTGCGCACGTACTGCTCCAGGACTTCGCGCGCCTCGGCGCGGCGCAGGTCGCAGGTCAATTCGATGCCGCGCTTGCGCAGCTTGCCCTGCCACTCGGCGGGCTTGTCGCCCTCGTCGAATCCGAGCTTGCGCACGTCCTCGTCGCGCGCGCCGCACTCCAGCGCCGAGATGCCGGACCACGGAATGGCGCCCAGGCACTGCGCGCAGGGCTCGGCGCTGCTCGTCAGCACGAAGCGCGGGCCGCGCGCGCCCAGATTCCAGTTGCCCACCGCCTGCTGCGCGAAAGTCAGAGCCACCACTTCGGCGTGCGCGGCGGAGCAGCGCGCGGCCAGCGCCAGATTCACGCCGCAGGAAATCAGGCCGCCGTCCTCGCGCGTGAAGACCGCCGCACCGAAGGGGCCGCCGGTGGATTCCTCCACGTTGCGCTTGGCCAGGCTGATGACGAAGGCCATGCGCGAGGCGGCGTCGGGGAAGTGGCGCGCCGCGGCAGCCTCGGATTCCCGGCGCAGCCACACGGGCAGCTCGAGTTGGAAGCGGTAGGGCGGAGGGAGGGGCACTGCGGATATCTTGCCGCAATGGCGCACATCCGGCAGATCGATCCCGGAAGTTCCGAGGCGGCGGCCGATCCGGTCCTGGACCAGATCTACCGGGAGGCGGTGCGGCGCGCCGGCAAGGTCTGGAACATCGTGCGGGTGACGAGCCTCGGGCCCCGGGCCACCCGGGCCAGCCTGGCCCTGTACCAGGAGATCATGTTCGGGCCGAGTCCCCTGTCCCGGCGCATGCGCGAGGCCCTGGCGGTGGTGGTGAGCCGCGCCAACGACTGCCATTACTGAATCCTGGCCCACGCGCAGGACCTCCGTGCCGAGGCCGATTCGCGCGCGCTGGCCGATCACCTGGAGGCGCAGGGCTGGGAGCGCGCCCCGCTCACCGCGCCCGAGCGCGCCCTCTGCGCCTGGGCCGAGAAACTGACGCGCGCGCCCGCCGCCGTCGGCCGCGCCGACGCCGACGCGCTGCGCGCCGCCGGCTGGGACGACCGCGCCATCCACGACGCGGCGCAGGTGGTGGCCTACTTCAATTACATCAACCGGATCGCGGACGGGCTGGGCGTGGACCCAGAACCATCACCACCACCGGATACTGGCCCAGACGGCTGCGGATGATCCCGGAGGAGGGCGGGCCAGCATCGGTAGACTGCAGTGGAATGGCTTGGCCGGAGGCATGGCGCGCGCTCGCGGCGAAGGAACTGGCCGGCCCCGGCGACTCCGCCGCGGCGGCGGCGCGCCTCGAGGCCCTGGCGGCGCGCACCCTGGAAGGCCTGACCGTCGAGCCTTTCTACGGCGACGGCCCGCTGACGGACGCCGCCGCGGGCGGCTGGCCGGGGCGCGCGCCCTTCGTGCGCGGCGCGCAGGCGCCGGCTGTGAACGGGCAGCCGTGGTGGAACGTCGCGCGCCTCGTGCCGGGACCGGCGGCGGCGGCCCGGCTGCAGGCGCTGGAGGAATTGGAGGGCGGCGCTTGCGGCCTCGAATTGCCGGCGGAAGAGGCCGGCTGGTCGGCGGCTGACCTGCGGTCGGTGCTCGCGGAGGTCCGCGTGGACGCCGTCGCGCTGCGCCTCGAGCCGGGACCGGCGCCGGCCGCCGCGGTGACGGCGTTGCTGGGACTGGCCCGCGATCAGCAGGCGGACGGCGCCGGCTGGTCTTTCGGCCTGGACCTCCTGCGCCACGATCCGGCCGTCGCGGCCGACCTGGGCCGCGCGATCGGCGCCGCGGCGCCGCGCGCCCGCGCGTTCGTGGCGGACTCCACGCCCTTCCACGAGGCGGGGGCGCACGCCGTCACGGAACTGGCTCTGCTGCTCGGCGCCACCGCCGAGACGCTGCGCGCGCTCGAGGAATCGTGGGAGCCGCAGCGCGCGCTCGCGGCCTGCGCCTGGCGCCTGCCCGCCGAGCGCGACTTCTTCGGCGGCGTGGCGAAGCTGCGCGCCGCCCGCTGGCTGTGGAGCCGCATGGCCGCGGCCTGCGGCGCGCGCGAGGCTCCGCCGCCGTTCCTGCACGTCCTCACGAGTCCGCGCACGCACTCGCGCCGCGACCCGCACGTCAATCTGCTGCGCGCCACCGTGCAGGCCGCCGCGGCCGTGACCGGCGGCGCCGACGCGCTGTGCGTGCAGGCCTTCGACGCCGAGTCGGACGCGCCCTCGGCGCTGGGCCGGCGGCTCGCGCGCAGCCTGCAGCTGGTGCTGCAGCATGAGGCGGGATTCGGCGCGATCGCGGATCCCGCCGGCGGCTCGCCGCATCTCGAGGACCGCACGCGCGCGCTGGCGCAGGCCGCGTGGGAGGAATTCCGCGGACTCGAGCGCCGCGGCGGCCTGCGGCGCGCGCTGCAGGACGGCAGCCTGCGTGCGCAGCTGGACCGGGAATGGGATGCGCGACGCGCGCGCATCGCGTCCGGCGCGGAAGCGGTGGTGGGCGTGAACCTGCATGCCGAGCGCCCGGCCGCGGCCGCCAGCGCCGCCGCGCCGATCGCGCGCGCGCTCGGACGCTTCGATCTGCCGCGGCGCCGCGAGGAAGACGCCTGCCCGGAGGGAGCGTGAGCCGGCTGCCCGACTTCGCCGCGCTGGAGTTCGGCGCGCTCCCGCCGCCGGCGCCGACGCTCGCGCAGGCGCCCGCTCCGCGCTGGACCGCCGCCGACGGCCTCGAGCGCGCCGCCTGCTACGGCGCCGCCGATCTGCGCCCGCTGCGCCACCTCGGCGGCGCGCCCGGACTCGCGCCTTACGCGCGCGGTCCCTACGCCACGATGTATCTGCGCCGGCCCTGGACCATCCGCCAGTACGCCGGCTACTCGACCGCCGAGGAATCGAACGCCTTCTACCGGCGCAACCTCGCGGCCGGGCAGATGGGATTGTCCATCGCCTTCGACCTCGCCACCCACCGCGGCTATGACAGCGACCATCCGCGCGTCGCGGGCGACGTCGGCATGGCGGGCGTGGCGGTGGATTCGATCGAGGACGTGCGCCTGCTGTTCGCCGGCATTCCGCTCGACCAGATGACCGTGAGCATGACCATGAACGGCGCGGTGCTGCCGATTCTGGCGCTCTACGTGGTGGCGGCCGAGGAGCAGGGCGTGGCGCCGGAGCAACTGCAGGGCACGATCCAGAACGACATCCTGAAGGAGTTCATGGTGCGGAACACCTTCATCTTTCCGCCCGCGCCCTCGATGCGCATCGTGGCCGACGTGTTCCGCTACACGGCGCGCCGCATGCCGAAGTTCAACAGCATCTCGATCAGCGGCTATCACATGCAGGAGGCGGGCGCGACGCCGGATCTGGAGCTGGCCTACACCCTGGCCGACGGCGTCGAATACCTGCGCACCGGGCTGGCCGCGGGCCTCAAGGTGGACGAGTTCGCGCCGCGGCTGTCCTTCTTCTTCGCGATCGGGATGGACTTCCTGGCCGAGATCGCCAAGCTGCGCGCGGCGCGCCTGCTGTGGCACGAACTGGTGGCGCCCTTCGCGCCCCGGGATCCGCGCTCGAGCCTCCTGCGCACGCATTGTCAGACTTCGGGCTGGTCGCTGACGGCGCAGGATCCCTACAACAACGTCGCGCGCACCTGCGTCGAGGCGATGGCGGCCGTGTTCGGCTCCACGCAGAGCCTGCACACCAACTCGCTGGACGAGGCGCTGGCGCTGCCGACGGATTTTTCGGCGCGCATCGCGCGCAACACGCAGATCCTGCTCCAGACCGAGGCCGGCCTGACGCGGCCGCCGGATCCGTGGGGCGGCAGCTTCGCCGTTGAGCGCCTGACCCACGATCTGGCGGAGAGCGCGCGCGCCCGCATCCGCGAGGTGGAGGAGCTGGGCGGCATGACGAAGGCCATCGAGTCCGGGCTGCCGAAGCTGCGCATCGAGGAGGCGGCGGCGCGCGCCCAGGCGCGCATCGACGGCGGGCAGCAGAAGATCGTCGGCGTCAACGCCTGGCCCCCCCCCGCGGCGGAGTCCGAGATCCCGGTGCGGGCGGTGGACAACCGCAAGGTCCGCGCGATCCAGATCGAGCGCCTGCGCGTGCACAAGGCCCGGCGCGACGCCGCCGCCGTGGCCCGCGGGCTGGCGGCGCTGACCGCCTGCGCGCGCGGCGCCGAGGGCAATCTGCTCGAGCTCTCGATCGCGGCGGCGCGCTCCGGCGCCACCGTCGGCGAGATGACGCAGGCCCTGGAAGAGGTGTGGGGCCGCCATCAACCCTCGATTCGCGCCGTGTCGGGCATCTACAGTAGGGCGATGGGCGAGGGGACGCAGGCCGTCACCGGCGCGCGGCAGCGGGCTGCGGATTTCCAGCGGCAATCCGGCCGCCGGCCGCGCATGCTGGTGGCGAAGGTGGGGCAGGACGGCCACGACCGCGGCCAGAAAGTGGTGGCCACCGCGTTCGCCGATCTCGGCTGGGACGTGGACATCGGCTCGCTGTTCCTCACGCCGGAGGAAGTCGCGCGCCAGGCCGCCGAGAACGACGTGCACGTCGTCGGCATTTCCTCGCTCGCCGCGGCGCATCTGACGTTGGTGCCGCAGCTGCGCGCGGCCCTCGACGCCTGCGGCCGCCAGGACGCGCTGCTCGTGGTCGGCGGCGTGGTGCCGCCGCAGGATCACGCCGCGCTGCGCGCCGCCGGCGCGGCGGCCATCTTCGGCCCCGGCACGGCGCTGCCGCAGGCCGCCGTCGCGCTGCTCGACCTGCTCGAGCAGCCGCCCCGAGCGTGAGCGCCGGCAGCGACCTGGCCCGGCAGCTGCGCGCCGGCGACCGCATGGCCCTGGCGCGCGCCATCACGCTGATCGAAAGTTCATTGCCGGCCCATCAGTCGGAGGCGCAGGAACTGCTGCGCGCGCTCGGGCCGGGCTCGCCGAGCTCGATGCGGCTGGGCGTCAGCGGGCCGCCGGGCGTCGGCAAGTCCACGTTCCTCGACGCCTTCGGGCTGTTCCTGCTCGAACGCGGCAAGAAGGTGGCAGTGCTGGCGGTGGACCCGTCCAGTTCGATCACGGGCGGCAGCATCCTCGGCGACAAGGCGCGCATGAACCGCCTCGCGCAGGATCCGCGCGCCTTCATCCGCCCCAGCCCCAGCGGCGCGGCTCTGGGCGGCGTGGCGCGGCGCACGCGCGAGGGCATCGCGCTGTGCGAGGCCGCGGGCTTCGATCTGACGATCGTCGAAACGGTCGGCGTCGGCCAGTCCGAGACCGCCGTAGCGGACATGGTGGACTGCTTCCTGGTGCTCTTCCAGCCCGGCAGCGGCGACGAACTCCAGGGCATCAAGCGCGGCATCCTGGAACTGGCCGACCTCGTCGCCGTCAACAAGGCCGACGGCGACCAGCTGCCGCGCGCGCGCGCCGCCGTGCAGGAACTGTCCTCGGCGCTGCGGCTGCTCGGGCCGCAGGGCGACGGGTGGAGCGGACGCGTGCTCGCGATCAGCAGCCTCGAAGCCCGCGGCTTCGAGGACTTGTGGCAGGCGCTGCAGGAGCAGCGCCGCGCGCTGGAGCAGAGCGGCGCCCTCGAGCGCCGCCGCGCCGCGCAGCGCGTGCGCTGGATGGATGCGCTGGTCGAAGAAGGCCTGAGGTCCGCCTTCGAGCGGCACCCGCGGGTGCAGACGCGCCGCGCCGCCCTGCTGCAAGAAGTCGCCGCCGGCCGGATGCCGCCAGCGCAGGCCGCGGAGGAACTTCTGCGCCTGAGCCGCGGCGAGTGAGCGCATGAGCGAGACCGGCGTCATCGTCCTGACTTTGCTGGTCTACAACGCAGCAGTGCTGGGCGTGGGATTCTGGGCCGCGCGCCGCAGCCGCGCCGGCGAGGACTACTGGCTCGGCGGCCGCAATCTGGGACCGTGGGTGGCTTCGCTGAGCTCGGCGGCTTCCTCGTCCAGCGCCTGGACCCTGGTGGGGGTGAGCGGCGCCGCCTATCTGCACGGCCTGTCGGCCGCCTGGCTGATTCCCGCCTGCTGGAGCGGCTTCGCCATCAATTGGTTCTGCGTGGCGCGCCGGCTGCGGCGCGTGAGTCGTGAGACCGGCGCGCTGTCGGTCGTCGAGCTGCTGGCCGCCGGCGCGCCGGGAGCCTGGCAGCGGCGCCTGCGCCGGGTCGGCGGCGCGATTCTGATCCTCTCGCTCGGCGCCTACGTGTCTTCGCAGATGCAGGCTTCGGGCAAGGCGTTCACCAGCGCGTTCGGCTGGGATCTGCGCATCGCCATCCTGGTCGGCGGAGGCGTGGTGCTGCTCTACACCGCCTGGGGCGGTTTCTGGTCGGTGGCCCTGACCGACCTGATCCAGGGTCTGGTGATGGTGGGCGTCTGCCTGCTGTTGCCGCTCGCGGGCCTGATCGCCGTGGGCGGACCGTCGGGATTGGCCGACGGCATGCGCGAGCTCGCCGCGGCAGAAGCCGCAACGTACCTGGATCCCGCGCGCGGCCGCTCCGGCCTCGGCTTCGCGGCGCTGCTCGCCGGCATGTTCGGCATCGCGCTGGGCTATCCCGGCCAGCCGCACGTGGTGGACCGCTTCATGGCGCTGCGCTCGGAGTCCGATCTGGCGCGCGGCCGCGCGATCGCGCTGTCCTGGGCCGCCGTCGTCTACACCGGCATGGTGCTGACGGGCTGGTGCGCGCGCGTCGCGCTGCCTCCGCTCGCCGATCCGGAATCGGCTCTGTTCGGCCTGGCGCGCGGCGCGCTGCCGCTGGTCGGCGCCGGCATCGCGATGGCCGCCGTGGTCTCGGCCATCATGTCCACGGTGGACTCGCAGCTGCTCGTGATCGGTGGCACCGTGGCGCGCGACTTCTCCGACCAGCCCACCGCGGGCAGCCAGACGCGCGGCCGCCTGGCGGTGACCGCCGTCGGCATCCTGGCGATGGCTGCCGCGCTCCTGATTCGCGAGAGCGTCTTCAACACCGTGCTCTTCGCGTGGAGCGCGCTCGGCGCCGCCTTCGGGCCGCTCTTGCTGGTGCGCATCTATCGCGGGCCGGTGCGGCCGGCCTGGTCGCTGGCCGCGATGCTGACGGGCTTCGGCGTGACTTTGGCCTGGTTCTTCACGCCCGCGCTCAAGTCCCGGCTCTACGAGCTGGTGCCGGCCTTCTTCGCCGCGCTGCTGGTGGCCGCGTGGGGCGCCCGCGCCGGGCGCGAGGGCTCGCGCCGCGACGAAAGCGCCGGCTCGGCGCAGCCCTAGAATTCCCGGTTCCATGCCCGTCTCCTGCGGAATCGTGGGGCTTCCCAACGTCGGGAAGTCCACCCTGTTCAGCGCCCTCTCCGCCGCCAAGGCGGAGATCGGCAACTACCCCTTCTGCACCATCGAGCCCAACGTGGCGGTGGTGGAAGTGCCGGACGAGCGCCTCGAGCGCATCCGCGCGCACATCGAGAGTCAGAAAATCATTCCGGCCGCGGTGCAGGTAGTGGACATCGCCGGCCTGGTGAAGGGCGCGAGCGAAGGCGAGGGCATGGGCAACCAGTTCCTGGCCAACATCCGCGAGTGCGACGCGATCATGCAGGTGGTGCGCTGCTTCGGCGGCGACCGCGTGGTGCGCGAAGGCGCGGTGGATCCGGTGGGCGACGCCGAGATCATCGAGCTGGAGCTGGCGCTGGCCGACCTCGACACGGTGCGCAAGGCGATGGACCGCCTGGCCAAGAAGGGCCGCGCCGGCGACAAGGAAGCGCTCGAGACTCTCGAGGCCGGCGCCAAGGCGGCGGCGCTGCTCGAGAAAGGCGTCGCGGCGCGCGCCGGCGCGTGGACCGTCAAGGAGGCGGCGGCCCTCAAGCCGCTGTGCCTGATGACCATGAAGCCGATGCTCTACGTCGCCAACGTCGCCGACGACGATCTCGACGGCGCCGGACCGCTGGCGCAGACGCTGGCCGCGCACGCGCGCAAGCAGGGCTGCGGCTTCATCCCGATCTGCGCCGATCTCGAGATCGCCCTGCGCGAGATGCCGGACGAGGAGCGCGCCGGCTTCATGAAGGAACTGGGGATGAAGGAAATGGGCTTGGCGCGCCTGGTGCGCTCGATCTACGAGCTGCTCGGCCTGCAGACCTACTTCACCGCCGGACCCAAGGAAATCCGCGCCTGGACGATCAGCCGCGGCTGGAAGGCGCCGCAGGCCGCCGGGGTCATTCACACCGACTTCGAGAAGCACTTCATCCGCGCCGAGATCTACTCCGTCGCCGATCTCGACGAGCTCGGCACCGAGGCGGCCATCCGCGCCGCCGGCCGCATGCGCACCGAGGGCCGCGACTACGCGATGCGGGAGAGCGACGTCGCGCACTTCCTGATCGGCAAGTAAGAGTTCCCCCCCCCAAGCATGCGCATTCTCGCCGTCTACCGCGGCCTGCCGTGGCCCTACTCGGAGGGCTACCACCTGCGCGTGCTGCACCTCTTCCGGCGCCTGCGCGCCCGCGGCCACGAGATCCACCTGCTGGGGCTGATCCACGAGCAGGAGCAGGCCGACCAGCTGCCGGCCCTCGAGCGCGAGCAGGTCTTCAGCAGCATCACGCTGGAGTGGCTGCCGCGCCGCCGCTGGCTCGGGCGCCTGCGCACCAACCTCGGGATGGCCGCGCCGGCCAGCCTCAAGTCCGAATACCCCGGCTTCGGCCAGCGCCTGCGCGCGCTGGTGGAGGATCTGAAGGCGCGCCACGGCCTGCAAGCCGCCTACGTCTTCGACACCTGGGCCGACGTGCTCTTCAGCGACGCGCTCGTCCTGCCCACGCTGCTCGACGTCTGCGACTGCCGCAGCCTCTACTACGCGCGCCAGCTCGAGCGCGGCGATCTGCCGGCGGCGCAGCGGGCGCGCGTGCGCCAGCTGCTGCGCCGGTTCCAGGCCTACGAAGCGCACCTGCTCGCGCGCTATCCGGTGGCCACCGCCGTCTCACCGCTCGACCGCGACGCGTTGCTGCGCCTGCGGCCGGAAGCCCGCGTCGAGGTGATCCCCAACGGCGTGGATCTGGAGATGTTCCAGCCGCTCAAGGACGTGCCGGAGAAGCCGGACAATCTCATCCTCTTCGGCAACATGGATTTCCTGCCGAACGTGGACGCGGCCGTGCACTTCGCGCGCGAGATCCTGCCGAAGGTGCGCGAGCGCCGGCTGCAGGCCAGCTTCACCATCGTCGGCACGCGGCCGGCGCCCGAGGTGTCGGCTCTGGCCCGCGAGGTCGAGGGCGTGGAGGTCACCGGCGGCGTGCCCGATCTGAAGCCCTGGATCCAGCGCGCCACCATGCTGGTCGCGCCGATGCGCTTCGGCGCGGGCATGAAGAACAAGGTGCTGGAGACCCTCGCCATGGAGAAGCCGGTGGTCACCAACCAGACCGGCACCGAGTCCTTCTCGCCGGCGGTGCGCGCGCTCCTGCGCGTCGCGTACGACGACGACCAGTTCGCCGAGCACGTCAGCGACCTGCTGGAATCGCCGGAGGAGCGCCGCCGCATCGGCCGCGCCGGGCGCGCGCTGATGCAGCGCGAGCACTCCTGGGAGGCCGCCGCGGCGCGCTACGAATCCTTGTTCGAGGAGCTCGCGGCCTCTACAGGACGCTGAGCACCAGCAGATTCGAGTCGGTCCAGACGCCTCCGGCCACGGCAGCCACTTCGAGGCGCCCGGTCATGCCGGCGGCCGCCGGCGGAATCGTCAGAGTGACGGCGGCCGCGCCCGCGCCGTCCGCCTGGCCCGCGGCCAGCGGCAGCACGACGCCGCCGACGTCGAAGTTGTGGCCGAAATGGAGGCTGCCGGCGCTGTTCGTGCCATTCAACAGCCAGAAGGCGGCGCCCGCCGGGGCGCCGGTGAAGCTGAATGCGGCCTGGCTGCCGGCCGGCGCGCTGGCCGGGCCGCTGAGGCTGATGGTGTTGAGCCCCGGGCCGGAGGTGCCGAGCACGTAGAGCTCGAAGTCGTCCACGTTCCAGCCGCTGTACTCCAGGCCTTCGTCGGACTGCAGGCGGAAGGCCACCTGCACCGGGCGATTGTCGGCCCAGGCCGAGACGTCGAGATCCATTTCGGTCCACGCAGTGTCCACGAAGTGCTCGCCGACGGGATTCTGCCACACGACCGCGCCGTTGATCTCGATCGCGGCCTGGTCGTGAGCGCCGTCTTCCACGGTGAGCCAGCGCTGGAAGCGCAGGCGCACGCCGCTGCGGCCCGCGCAGTCGATGACCGGCGAAGTCAGCACGCTGTGCACGTCGCTCGAGTACTTGCCGTTGTAGCCGGTCGGTCCGACGTCGGTGCCCCAGACCTTCGCGCCCGTGGCCGCGCCCAGCGGATCGTGCTGCTTGCCCTGCGGGGTGCCGCGCTGCCAATCGTCCTCGGTGCTGACGAGCGCGTGGGTCCAGCCTTCGTCGCCGGCGCCCTCGAAGCCGTTGGCGTAGATGCTCGTGAACGCGCCGACCAGGAAGGCTTGGCTGAGATCGCCCGGGTCGAAGGCCTCGGGCAGCCAGGCCTGGCGGCCGTTCGAGGCGGTGGCGACCAGGTAGTACTCGACGCGCGCCGGCGCGTCCTGCCCGGGGATGGCGCCGGTCCAGGCGTCGGGCGGGCCGGCGGGGGACATGGGCGCGGCGTTCCACGGGCCTTCGTCCACGCGCCAGAACAGATCCACGCCGGCCGTGCTCGCGCCGCCGAGCGGCGTCACGAGAGCGTCCACGGAGTACGGCCCGATCGGATCCTGCGTGTCCGTCAGCGCGGTGTGGCTGATCGTCAGAGAGAGCGGGCGCGCCAGTTCGGCGACGATGGCCAGGGCGCCTTTCGTGATTCCCTCGGCCAGGAGGAAGTCGTTCGCGCTCGTGCCGATCACGTCGTTGGATCCGTGGATGTAGGGCGACCACTTGCCGGTATCTTCGAAGGGGAAGCAGGCCGGGAACCCGTGGCGCGTGAACGGAGCGTGATCGCTTTGGCCGGCGACGAGCACGCCGGAGACCGCGGGCAGGCTGGGAACGTAGGCCTCGTGCACCGCCATCGCGAAGGCGGTGAGCACCGCGTCGGTGCCGTTGGTGACGAAATCCACGTCGGCGGCGTCGGTGGACTTGCGGTAGGCGATCATGTCCAGCTGGATCATGCCCACCACCTCGGCGTTGATGTCGTCGAGGTGCGCGGCGTAGGCCTCGGAGCCGAGCAGGCCGCTCTCCTCGCCGGACCAGCCGACGAAGCGGATGGTGTAGTCGAATTGCTGCTGCGACAGGATGCGCGCGACCTCCAGCACGCCGGCCACGCCGCTGGCGTCGTCGTCGGCGCCCGGCGCGACGGAGCTGGAGTAGTTGATCGAATCGTAGTGCCCGCCGATGATCACGATCTTCGAGGGATCCTTCAGCCCCGGCAGCTCGCCGATCACGTTGTCGGCGCCGGAGTCGTAGTTGAAGGTGCTGACGTTCAAGCCGAGCGCGGCGAACTTCGCCTCGAGCCAGTTCTCACACTGCACCTCGCCCGAAGTCCCGTGCCGGCGCGTGCCGAAGTTCACCATGGTCTGGACGTCGGCCAGCAGGTTGGCCTGCGCGACCTGCGCCACCCAGGCGGCCACGTCCGGATCGGTGCCGAGCGCGCCCTGGCGCCCGCCGCCGATCGCCGCCGCGTAGCGGACCGGCCGCAGCGGCTGCGCCGGATTCACCAGCCGTCCGGCGCCGTGGCAGCGGAAAACGCCTTCGGTGAGGATCGCCAGCGCCGCCTTCGGCGCGGCGCGGAGCTGGATGCGCCCGTCCGGCGCCGTCCACAAGGCGCGGCCGGCCGTCTCGAGCCCGGCGGAGCCGCCCGGCTCGTGCTCGTGCGCGATCACCACGATCAACTGCTCGCCCGGCGCCAGCGGCGGCAGCGCGACCGGCTCCAACCCGGACCAGCCGGCCACCGCCGCGTCCGGCGCGCCCACCAGCCACTCGCCGAGATCGTCGTACATGCGCCCGCGCGCGATCAGGCGGTCGCGCAGGGCGAGGTCGGCGTGGTAGTTCCAGAGCGCGAAATCTTCCCCGCTTTGGGCGGGGAGCAAGGCGAGCAGCAGGGGGGCGAGGATCATGAGTGGGGGGGGGACGGTTGGAGGCTTCCGCTGGACTACTGGACGCTGACGAGCAGCAGGTTGGAGTCCTTCCAGGCGCCGCCGGAAACCGCGGCCACCTCGAAGCGCCCCGTGCGGCCGGCCGCGCCCGGGGGAATCGTCAGAGTGACGGAGCCGGCGCCGGCGCCGTTCGTCTGGCCAGTGGCCAGCACCATGACGCTGCCGCCGACGTCGAAGCTGTGGCCCTGGTACACGGTGCCGTTGGAGTTCGTGCCGTTCAGGAACCAGAACGGCGCGTTCGCCGGAGCGCCCGTGAAGCTCCAGCTGCCCTGCGCGCCCGCGTTGACGCTGGCCGGGCCGGTCAGGCTGATGGTGTTGTTGCCGCCGCCGCCGCCGGAGCCGAGCACGTAGAGCTCGAACTCGTCGATGTTCCAGCCGCCGAACTGCAGGCCGCCGTCCGACTGCAGGCGGAAAGTGATCTGCACCGCGGGGTTGTTGTCGGCCCAGGCGGAGAGATCCAAGTCCATCTCGGACCAGGAACTGTCGGTCAGGTGGCCGTTCGCGGGGTTCTGCCACACCACGGCGCCGTTGACCTCGATCTTGGCGTCGTCGTAGAGGCCTTCCTCGACCGTCAGCCAGCGCTGGAAGCGCAGCCGCACTCCGGTCTTGCCGGTGCAGTCGATCAGCGGCGACCGCAGATAGTTGTGCACGTTGGCGGAGTACTCGCCGTTGAAGCCGCTGGGGCCCAGATCGTTGCCCCAGATCTTGGTGCCGGCCGCGGCCGAGCCGGGATCGCCGGCCTTGCCCTGCGGGGCGCCGCGCTGCCAGTCGTCCTGGGTGCTGATCTGCGCGTGCGTCCAGCCTTCGTCGGTCGCGCCTTCGAATCCGTTGGCGTAGATGCTCGTGAACGTGCCGACGCGGAAGGACAGATTGTTGTCGCCGGGGGCGAAGCCCTCCGGCAGCCAGGCCTGGCGGCCGTTCGAGGCCGTCGCGACGAGGTGATACTCGACGCGCGCCGGCGCGGTCTGGCCGGGAATCGCCGCGGTCCACGCGTTGGCCGGGCCGGCGGGGGACATGGCCAGGACGTTCCACGCGCCTCCGTTGACGCGCCAGTTCAGCTCCACGGCGCTGGTCGTGGCGCCGCCGAGCGGCACCACCAGCGCGTCGGCCACGTACGGTCCGACCTCGTCCTGCGTGTCCGGCAGGCCCGCGTGCGTGATCGTCAAAGAAGCCGGCCGCGCCAGCTCGGCGACCGTGGCCAGCGCCCCTTCGGTGATCCACTCGGCGCGCGTGAAGTCGTTGGCACTCACGCCCACGGTGTCGTTGCCGGTGTGGATGTGCGGGCTGTACTGGTTGATGTCCTCGAAGGGGAAGGTGGCCGGGAAGCCGTGCTGGAAGAAGGGCTGGTGGTCGCTCGTGCCGCCGGACAGGCTGCCGGAGTTGACGATGATGCTCGGCACGTAGGCCTGATACACCGCCATGGCGAAGGCGTTGAGGGCGGGATCGGTGTTGTCGGTGACGAAATCCACGCTGCGCACGTCGCCGGAGGCGCGGTAGGCGGTCATGTCCAGCTGCACCATGCCGACGACGTCGGCGTTGATGTTGTCGAGGTGCGCGGCGTAGGCCTCGGAGCCGAGCAGGCCGCTCTCTTCGCCCGACCAGCCGACGAAGCGGATGGTGTAGTCGAACTGCTGCTGCGACAGGATGCGCGCGATCTCCAGCACGCCCGCCACGCCGCTGGCGTCGTCGTCGGCGCCCGGCGCGGCGCCCACGGTGGTGTTGTAGTTGATCGAGTCGTAGTGCCCGCCGATGATCACGATCCGCGAGGGATCCTTGACGCCCGGCAGCTCGCCGATGACGTTGTCGGCCGCCGAGTCGTAGTTGAAGGTGCTGACGGTCAGGCCGAGCGCGGCGAACTCCGCCTCCAGCCAGTTTTCGCAGCTCACCTCGCCCGGCTGGCCGTGGCGGCGCGTGCCGAATGCCACCATCGTGTTGACGTCGGCCAGCAGATTGGCCTGCGACACCTGCGCGACCCAGCCCTGGATTTCCGGATCCGGGTTCACCGCGTTCTGGCGGCCGCCGCCGAAGACTCCGGCGCCGCGGCGGGCCTGGATCGGCCGCGCGGGATGGATGAGGCGTCCGGCGCCGTGGCAGCGGAAGGCCGGCGCGTTGAGCGCGGCGAGCGCCGACTTCGGCGCGGCGCGCAATTGCGTCTGCCCGTTCGGCGCCACCCACACCGCGCGGCCCGCGGCCTCGAGGCCCGCCGGCACGGCCGGATCGTGCGCGTGCGCCAGCACCACCACCAGTTCGTCGTCCGCCGCCACGCCTTCGAGCACCACGGGCTGCAAGCCGGACCAGGCCGCCAGCGCCGCGTCCGGCGCGCCCACGAGATGGCCGCCGAGATCGTCGTACATCCGGCCGCGCGCGATCAGCCGGTCGCGCAGCGCGAGATCGTCGCCGTAGGTCCAGACGGCGTAGTCGCCGCCGGAGGATTGGAAGGGGAGAGCGAGCAGGAGCGAGGCGAGGAGCATGGTGGGCGAGGGATCAGGGGATGAGAACGGTGAGCAGGTTGGAGTCCTGCCAGAGGCCGCCAGCGAGAGCGGCCACCTCCAAGTATCCGATGCGGCCCGCGGCCGCGCCGGGAATTGCGAGGGTGACCGCGCCGCCGCCGGCGGCCGAGGTCGTGCCGGAGGCCAGAACGCGCGCCGGCAGGCCGAGATCGAAGAGATGGCCCTGGCGGAACTGGCCGGCCGGGCTGGAGCCGCCCAGGAGCCAGAAGGGCGCGTGCGGCGGCGCGGCGGCGAAGCTCCAGGACTGCTGGGAGCCGGCCGGCGCCAGCAACGGGCCGCTCAGGACGATCGCGTCGGCGCCCGGAGGCGGCGCCTCGAGGCTGTAGAGCTCGAAGTCGTCGAGATTCCAGCCGCCGGAGGTGCTGAAGACGCCGGTCTCGACCTGGAAGCGGACGCGCACCGTGGAGCGGCCGTCGGCCAGCGCGGAGACGTCGTAATCGAGAACCTGCCACGCGGAGTCGATGACTCCGCCCGGCGGGCTGATCCAGACCGGCGTGCCGTTGACCAGCACGCGCGCCTTCTCGTCGGCGGTGCCGCCCAGGAACAGCGAGCGGGCGAAGCGCAGGCGCACGCCCGTGCGCGCGCTGCAGTCGATCGCCGGCGAGAGCAGGAAATTGTGAGAGTAGTCGGCGAAGGCGCCGCTGAGGTCGTTGCCCCAGATCTGGGACCCGCTGAAGGCTGCCGCCGGATCGCCGGAGTTGCCCTGCGGGCTGCCGCGCTGCCAGTCGTCGATGCCGGCGCTGCTGCCGTGGGTCCAGCCTTCGTCGCCGGAGCCTTCGAAATCGTGGAAGTAGATGGGGGTGTGCAGGCCGACGCCGAATTCGAATTCGCCGGCGCGCGGCAGGCGCGCGGCGTTGCCGAGCGCGTCGCGCGCCTGCAAGTGATAGCGCACGTGCGACGGGCCGGCCTGTCCGGGAATCCCGCCGGCCCAGTTCCCGCCGCCGAGGTGCGCGAGCGGCACGCTGCCGGCCGCGCCGTTCTCCGCCTGATAGACGAGCTCGCCGCCCGTGATCGGGGCGCCGACGCCGCTCGCGATCGCGGCCGCGGCGACGTAGGGCCCGGACTCGCCGGGCGTCGAGGCGATCGGCGCGTGATCGATGGCGATCAGGCCGAGGTCAACGCCCGGGAAGCCCTGGGCCAGGAATCCGGCGTCGATGTCGCCGTAGTTCGGCGTGCCGTTGGCCAGGTTGCCGTCGTCGTCGTCCAGGGCCAGCCAATGATGCTCGATCACCGACTGGATGCGGCCGTCGTCGAAGGCGTTCATCCAGGCCACCCACAGGCTGTCCGCGGTCAGGTCGCCGGCGGCGTCGCCCAGCGTGGCATTGAGTGCCGCGCGCACCTTCCACAGCGCGCCCATCAGCACCTCGCCGTCGAGGTGGGTTTCATGGTGGCAGCCGCCCAAGCCGTCGCCGCAGAAGGGGCGCAGATTCTCGCCGGTGCGGAAGCCGCCGCCGCCCGCGTAGAACCCCGCGCCGACGATCGGCGTGTCGTAGACGTACATGGCCAGGACGTCGGCGTTGCCTTCGCCGAAGCCGTCGGATCCGTTGCCGCTGCCGTAGCGGTCGTTGGCCCAGTGCCCTTCCTCGTGGGCGATCACCGTGCTGAAGGCGGCGTTGGCGCAGCCGCCCTGCTCGCGGAAGAAGGTGATCGACACGCCGTTGTAGTAGGCGTTGCAGGACGCGTCCACGTTGGGCAGGGCCAGCACCTGGAAGTCCAGCGCGGCGTCCGCGGGATCCACCGACTTCAGCCAATCCCGGATGCCGAGCACCGCGTCGTAGCAATTGGCCTCCGCGGTGGCGAACTCGGTCTGGGCCGCGTTCATCGTCAGCGTGGCCGGCAAGCCCGGCGCGAAGGTGAGCGTGGTCTCGTGGTTGGCGCCGCCCTGGTTCTCGACGCGGCACCACGGACCGCGGAAGCGCGCGGTGAAGTCGAGCGGCACGGCGCTGTTGAAGCTGAAGTCGCCGTTGGCGTCCGTGTGGGCCACGCCCGCGGCGCTGGTCAGCTCCAGATGCGGCAGGCGGCGCAGGGCCGGAGGATTGCCGGGACCGCCGGCGCTCGCGCCGGGCGTGGCCCATCCCTCCACGCTGCCCTGGATCTGCTGATGGTGAATCAGCTGATCCTCGGCCACGATCGCGCCCGAGCGGTCGTCGGCGGCGACGTAGACGCGGAGTCCGGCCGGGCGCGCCGGATCCTCCTCGTTGCGCAGCTCGACGGACCACGCCAGGCGCGGCAGCACGATGCTGCCGGAGGAGTCGCGCGCGATCACCAGCTCGGGCTCGCCGGTGCTGAGCGCCTCGCGGCCTTCGCGCGCCGCAAAGTGCTCCCGCGCCTGCGTCACGGCCTCCCAGCGGTTGGCCACGGGCCGCCGCGCCAGCCGCTCGACGCCCGGCAGCGCGTTGCTGTCGAGGGCCAGCAGCGCCCCCTGCGGCGTGAAGAGGGCGTGCACGGTTCCTCCCACCACCGGAACGCCGCCGATCCGCTGCCGCAGCGTGACGGCGACCTTGTCGCTGCTGCCGATGCGCGAGAGCTCGAGAAAGCGCACCGCATCCGGCGCGAGGCTGACGTCGGCGACCTGGAACATTCCGCGCGCGGCGTCGAAGGCCTGCCGCGCCAGTTCGTGCCAGTCGGCGTCGTCCTGCGGCGTGAACGCCGCCGGCGCCTGCGCGCCCCACAGGAATTTCCCCAGCCCGTTCAGCTCCGGAGCGACCGTGAGCCGCCAGGTCCGGCCGGTGCTCTCATCCCACGCCGCCTTCGCCTCCGCGACCGGCCCCGCCGCGGCGTGCGGATCCTGGGCCGCACAAGCGGCCGCGGCGGTCAGGACCTGGGCGCACAGCACGGCGGGGAAGGAGGCGGAGGGGGACTATTGGATGAAGACGGTGAGCAGGTTCGAGTCCAGCCACGCGCCGCCTTGCAGAGACGCGACCTCGAAGTAGCCGGTGCGCCCTGCGGCCGCGCCCGGCAGATTCAGCGTCAGGCTGCCGCCTCCGGAGCCGTTGACGAATCCCGATCCCAGCAGCAGCACGGGAGCGCCGACGTTGAACGCGTGGCCCGAACGCTCGAGTCCTGCGGCGCTGGCGCCGTTGAGGAACCAGAAGCGCGCGCCCGGAGGCGCCGCGGCGAAGCTCCAGCTGCGCCGCGTGCCGGCGGACACCAGCGTCGGACCGCTCAGCACGATGGTGTCGAGGCCCGGCGGCACCGGATCCATGGTGTAGAGCTCGACGTCGTCCAAGTTCCAACCGCCGGAAGATCCGAGCAGGCCGGACGAGAGGTGGAAGGCGACCTGCACCGCAGGCTGGTTGTCGGCGAAGGCGGAGATGTCGTACTCGAAGATCTCCCACTGGCCGTCGTTCACGCCTGGACCGGTGTTCCAGACGACGTTGCCGTTCACCTCGATGCGAGCCGAATGCCCGTTCGCGGTGCTGAGGCCCAGCAAGCGTGCGAAGCGCAGGCGGACCCCGCTGCGGCCGGTGCAATCGATGGCCGGCGAGAGCAGGAAACTGTTCGAGTTGTTGGCGTAACTGCCGCCGAGGACGTCGTTGCCCCAGACCAGAAGGCCGCTGTAGGCCGAGGACGGGTCGCTGGAGCGTCCCGCGGGAGCCGCGCGCTCCCAGTCGTCGGTGCCGCTGGTGCGGCCGTGCGTCCATCCTTCGTCCGTGGCGCCCTCGAAGTCGTTGAAGTACAGCTGGGTGCGCTGGCCGACGACGAATTCCAACTCGCCGACCGCGGGGAAGCGCTCGTCGTTGCCGAGCACGTCGTGCGCCACCAGGTGGTACCGCACCACGGCCGGGCTGGCCTGGCCGGGAATGGACGCGGCCCAGCGCGCGCCGCCGACGTGCGCGAGCGGCGCGTTCGCCGCGGCGCCGCCGTCCACCGAATACAGCAGCTCGCCGCCGGTGATCACCGAGCCGATCATGCTCGTGATCGCGGCCTCCGCCACGTAGGGGCCGGCCTCGCTCAGCGAGTTGCCGAGCGGATCGTGCGCGACCGCGATCGTGTCGATGTTCACGCCCGGGAAGCCCTGGGCCACGAAGCCGTCGTTGATGTCGCCGTAGTTGGGCGTGCCGTTCAGCAGGTTGGCGTCGTTGTCGTCGAGAGCCAGCCAGTGATCCTCGATCACGGTCTTGATCTGGCTGTCGTTGTAGGCGTTCATCCAGGCCACCCACAGGGTGTTCGAGGTCAGGTCGCCGGCGGCGTTGCCCAGGGTCTGGTTCAATGCCGCGCGCACCTTCCACAGGGCGCCCATCAGCACCTCGCCGTCGGCGTGCACCTCGCCGTAGCATCCGGTGTTGGAGTTGCCGCAGAACTGGCGGTTGTTCTCGCCGGTGCGGATGAAGTTGCCGTTGACGTAGAAGTCCGCGCCGACGATCGGGGTGTCGTAGACGTACATGGCCAACACGTCGGCGTTGCCCTCGCCGAAGCCGTCGCCGCCGTTGCCGCTGCCGTAGAGGTCATTGGCCCAGTGGCCTTCCTCGTGCGCGACGATGGTGCTGAAGCCCGTGTTGTTGCAGCCGCCCTGCGCCCGGAACATGTTGATCGAGCTGCCGTTGTAGTAGGCGTTGCAGGACGAGTTGATGTTGGCGTTGGCCAGCACCTGGAAATCCAGCTTGGTGTCCGCGGGATTGATGGACTTGAGCCAGGCGCGCGAGTCGAGAACCGAGTCGTAACAGCTGGCCTCGGAAGTGACCCACTCGGTCTTGCCCTGGTTCATCGTCAGCGTCGCCGGCACGCCGGGCGTGAACTGCAGGCTGGTCGAGTGGTTGGCCGCGGACTGATTCTCCACGCGGCAGTAGGGGCCCTGGTAGCGCGCCGTGAACGTGACCGGGTTGGCGCTGTTGAACGTGAAGTCGCCCGACGCGTTGGTCGTGACGTTGCCCGAGGGGCTCGTCAGGTTCATGAAGGGCATCGTGTGCAGGGTGGGCGGATTGGCCCCGCTGTGCGCCCGCGTGCCCGGAGTGGCCCAGGACTCCACGTGGCCCTGGATCTGCTGATGGTGAATCAATTCATCCTGCGCCACCACGGCGCCGGAGGAGTCGCCGGCGGCGACGTAGACGCGCAGGCCGGCCGGATCGGCCGGATTGGACTCGTTGCGCAGTTCGATGGACCAGGACAGGCGCGGCTGGTCGATCTCGCCGGCGGTGTCGCGCACGATCACGAGCTCCGGCTCGCCGGTCAGGATGGCCTCCATGCCTTCGCGCGCGGCGAAATGCCCGCGCGCGATCGTCACCGCCTCCCAGCGGTTCGCGATCGGCCGCGCCGGCAGCCGCTCGACTCCCGGCAGCGCGTTGCTGTCGAGCGCGAGCAGGGCGCCCTGCGGAGTGAAGAGCGCGTGCACCGAGCCGCCGACGACCGGCACGCCGCGCAGGATCTGGCGCATCTCGACCGCGACCTTGTCGGTGCTGCCGATCTGCGAGAGATTCAGGAATTGGACCTCGACGGGCGCCAGGGTGGCGTCGGCGATGCCGAAGATGCCGTGAGCCGCGTCGAAGGCCTGGCGCGCGAGCTCGAACCAGTCCGAATCGTCCTGCGGGGTGAAGGCCGCCTCGGCCTGCGCGCCCCACAGGAACTTGCCCATGCCGCCGAGCTCGGGAGCGACGGTCAGCCGCCACTCCCGGCCCGTGCGGGCTTCCCACTCGGCCTTGGCCGCCGCCACGGGATCCGGCGCGGAAGCCGGCTCCTGGGCGAGGGCGGAAGCGGAGAGGGCCGCCAGGCCCAGCCCCATGAAGATCGGTTGGATGAATTGTTTCATGGGGCTGAGCCGGAGGCTGCGCTACTGGACGGAGACGACCAGCAGGTTCGAATCGAAGAAGCTGCCGCCGGAGGACACGGCGACTTCGAAGTAGCCGGTGCGCCCCGAGGCGCCCGCCGGCACGTTGATGGTGGCCGAGCCGGTGCCGCCCGCGGTGGTGCTGCCGGTCTTCAGGACCATGACGTTGCCGCCGACGTCGAAGGCGTGGCCTTGGAAGGTCGTGCCGTTGGCGTTGGCGCCGTTCAGGAACCAGAAGGGCGAGCTGGCCGGAGCCGCGGAGAAGGACCAGATCTGCTGGCTGCCGGCGGGCACGGAGGTGGGGCCGGTGAGCAGGATCGTGTCGTTGCCGCCCGGCACCGGGTCCAGCGTGTAGAGCTCGAAGTCGTCGATGTTCCACCCGCCGTACTGCAGGCCGCCGTCGGTCTGCAGGCGGAAGGTGATTTGCACCGCCGCGTTGTTGTCCGCCAGCGCCGAGATGTCGAGATCAAACGACGTCCAGTCGCCGTCGAGGAGATCGCCGTTGGCCGGATTGCTCCAGACCGTCGTGCCGTTGACCTCGATCGTGGCGTCGTCGTAGATGCCCTCCTCGACGCACAGCCAGCGCGCGAACTTCAGGCGCACGCCGTCGCGTCCGGTGCAGTCGATGGCCGGCGAGCGCAGGTAGTTGTGCACGTTGGCCGAGTACTCGCCGTTGAAGCCGCTGGGCCCGAGGTCGTTGCCCCAGCACTTCAAGCCGCTGGCGGCCGCGCCCGGGTCCGTGGACTTGCCCTGCGGCGTGTTGCGCTGCCAGTCGTCCTGGGTCGCGAGCTGGGCGTGGGTCCAGCCCTCGTCCGTGGCGCCTTCGAAGCCGTTGACGTAGATCTGCGTCTTCACGCCGACGATGAACTCGATCTCGCCGCTGCGGGGGTAGCGCTCGTCGTTGCCGAGCGCGTCGTGCGCGTCGATGTGGTAGGCCACCGTGGCCGGGCTCTGCTGGCCGGGGATGTTGGCCAGCCAGTTGCCGCCGCCCTGGTTCGCCATCGGCAGGGACTGCGCGGCGCCGCCGGACACGGAGTAGACGACTTCCGCGCCGGTGATGCTCGAGCCGACGAGGCTGGTGAGCTGGGCGCTGGCCGCGTAGGGGCCGGTCTCGTTCTGCGTGTCGCCCAGCGCGGTGTGCTGGATGTCGATCAGCTGCAGGTCGATGCCCGGGAAGCCCTGGTCGCGGAAGCCGCCGTCGATGTCGCCGAAGTTCGGCGTGCCGTTCAGGATGTTGGCGTCGTTGTCGTCCAGCACCAGCCAGTGCTCCTCGATGATGGTGCGGATCTGGCTGTCGTTGTAGGCGTTCATCCACGACACCCAGAGGGTGTCGGCGACCAGGTCGCCGGCCGCGTCGCCCAGCGACACGTTGAGGCGATTGCGGAGCTTCCACATCGCGCCCATCAGGACCTCGCCGTCGGCGTGGACCTCGCCGTAGCAGCCGCCGTTGCTGTCGCCGCAGAACTGGCGGTTGTTGGTGCCGGTGCGGACGAAGCCGCCGTTGGTGAAGAAGAACTCGCCGACGATCGGCACGTCGTAGACGTACATGGCCATGACGTCGGCATTGCCTTCGCCGAAGCCGTCGCCGCCGTTGCCGGAGCCCCAGATGTCGTTGGCCCAGTGGCCTTCCTCGTGCGCGACCACCGTGCTGAAGCCGGTGTTGTTGCAGCTGCCGCCCGCGCGGTACATGTTGATGGACGAGCCGTCGTAGTAGGCGTTGCAGGTCGCGTTGAGGTTGGCGTTGGCCCGCACCTGGAAGTCCAGGGCGGTGTCCGAGGGCCGGATGGACTTGAGCCAGGTGCGCGAATCAATGACCGAGTCGTAGCAGCTGGCCTCGGAGGTCGGCCATTCGGTCTGGCCCTGGTTCAGGGTCATCGTGGCCGGCACGCCGGGCGTGAAGGTCAGGCTGCCGGAGTGGTTGGCGCCGGCCTGGTTCTCGACGCGGCAGTAGGTGCCGAGGAAGCGCCCGGTGAAGGTGACCGGCACGGCGCTGTTGAAGGTGAAGTTGCCGTTCGCGTCGGTCGTGGCGTTGCCCGCGCTGCTGGTCAGCGTCATGTAGGGCATCGCATGGATCGTGGGCGGGTTCGCGGCGCGGTGCGCGCTGGTGCCCGGCGTGGCGTAGGCGTCCACGTGGCCCTGGATCTGCTGATGGTGGATCAGCTCGTCCACTTTGACGATTTCGTGGCTGCGATCGGCGGCGCCGACGTAGACGCGCAGGCCGGCCGGATGCGCCGGGTCGGTCTGGTTGCGGAGCTCGACCGACCAGGCCAGGCGCGGCTGCAGCAGCTTGCCGGCCTCGTGCTTGACGATCACCAGTTCGGGCTCGCCGGTGAAGACGGCCTCCAGGCCCTCCACGGAGGCGAAGTGCTCGCGGGCCGCAGTGACGGCTTCCCAGCGGTTGGAGCCGGCGCGGAAGGGCAGGTTCTCGACGCCCGGCAGCGCGTTGCTGTCGAGGGCCAGCAGCTGGCCGGAGGGCGTGAAGAGTGCGTGCACCGAGCCTTGCAGCACGCGCACGCCGCCGTGCACCTGCGCCATCTCGACCGCCACCTTGTCGGTGCTGCCGATCTGCGACAACTCCAGATACTCGACCGCGACCGGTTCCAGCGTGCGGTCGGCGATGCCGAACATGCCGTACGCGGAGTCGAACGCGATGCGCGTCAGCTCGAACCAGTCCTCGTCGATCACGGGGGTGAACGCCGCTTCGGCGCTCGCGCCCCACAGGAAGCGGCCCATGCCGCCGAGTTCGGAAGAACGCGTCAGACGCCACTCGCGCCCGGTCTGCTCGTTCCAATTCTGGAACGCGTCGGCGACGGGATCCTGGATCGGGCTCTCGTCGGGGTTCTGGGAGTAGACCAGGCCGCTGCTGAGCAGCATTCCGGCGAAGATGGCAAGGGGAGCAGGATGCATGATGAGAGGGTTGGGGACTGGCGTTTCCGGGTAAAATGGGACCCCCGGCGGGCGGGAGCCCAGCCTCGTGACGGGCTGGAGAGGCTCCAGGTTCGACAATAACACCCAATTGGATTCCCCGCCCCTGGAATTTCGCCCCATCTGGTCTTAAAAGGCCCCTTGGCACGAAAAAAAGGGCGGCGCCCTGGCGTTTCAGGGGTAATCTCCGCAAGTACCCCTCGGCCTGAGAAAGAACGAACCACCGGGGATTTACAGCGTCACAGCCTGCGTAGCCGATGAACTCCCAGACTCTCGCCACGACCATGCACAATCAGCAACCCACTTCGAGCCTCGCGGCTCTCCTCCTGCTCGCCGGCCTGGCCCTGACCATGTCCTGCTCGGGCGGCAGCTCCAGCAACGTCGGCGGCGGCGGCAACACCGGCAACGATCCGATCTACGCCTGGGAGGACCTGACCGGCGACTGGATCGGCCAGCTGGTTCCGGCTTCCGGCTCCAACCGCTCGCGCAACGCCTACATCCGCTTCGTGGACGAGCGCCTCGTCGAGGGCGCCGAGAGCGGCGGCAACGAGTGGACGCTCGCCAACGCCACCCACACCTTCAAGTTCACCACCCGCGGCGCCCTGACGGCGGACCTCAAGGCCACCGGCAGCAGCTCGCGCATGGTCGTGAAGGCGACGATGGACGAGACCTTCTCGACCCTGACCGGCACCTTCACCGTGACCGACGCCTCGGGCGTCAAGGTCAGCGGAACGGTCACCTTCAGCCGCTCCTCCGGACCGGACCAGTTCGAGCAGGAAGACCTGCTCGGCCGCTGGGACGGCCTGGGCCGCAACGGCTCCGGCAAGTTCCGCTTCCTCAAGTTCGAGCTCGACGTGACGGGCCAGGTGGTGGACGGCCTCATGCGCCATCCGAGCACGGAAGTCAAGATCCGCGACTACTCGGTCGGCGCCGGCACCTTCAGCTTCTTCGACAGCAGCATCGGCCGCATCAACAACGTGGTCATGACCGCCGATCAAGGTCAGACGATCACCTTCTCCTTCATGCTGCTCGATCTCGATCACACCCTGCTGTCCGGCCCGGGCGTCGAGTCCGATCTCGGCGCGGGCGTGGCGGAAATGGTGCCCGGTCTCTAGCCAAGGCGAGAAGAACACTCCCTGGCCCTCATCCAAGCGCGGCCTCCCCGAACAGGAGGCCGCGCTTTTTCGCCTCGATCGGCCCTCCCGCGATGTACGCTTCGGCAGAGTCTCCGAATTGTTTCGGATTCGTCCTAGAAGTAGAACATCCCTGTTCGCATCAACCATGCAATCCCATCTTCAGCGTCTGCACTGGGCCGCCCTCCCGGCGTGCCTGCTCTTCGCAGCCTGCGCCCACTCCGGCAGTTCTGACAACGTCGGCGGAGGGGGAGGCACGCCGCCGCCGCCGGTCTTCACCATCGACGACCTCGACGGCGCCTGGGTCGGCCAGTTGACGCCGGACAACCCGGCGCGCCCGGTCCAGAACTTCTACGTCGTGTTCGCGGACGAAGAGCTGGAATCCGCCGCCGACAGCGCCGGGAACGAGTGGCGCACGGACAACTCCGACCGCGTCTTCGCCTTCGACGCCGACGGCATCCTCGAGGCCAACCTGGGCCTGCTCGTGGGAGTGGCCGGCCTGGAAATCCTGGCCGAGATGAACGACGCCCGCGCGGTGCTCACCGGCACCTACACGCAGGTCGGTCCGGACCTGTTCCCGGTGCCGGGCAGCGTGGAGCTCGTGCGCTCCTCCGGCCCCTCGATGTTCAAGGAGTCCATGCTGGAGGGCGAGTGGGCCGGCGACGCCTCCAACGCCCACCACCGGCGCCAGATTCTCGAGTTCACCCTCGACGCGGACGGCGTGGTGGTCGCGGGCGAAATGATCCGCCCCGGCCTCAAGACGGTGCGGCGCACCTACGGCCCGGGCGCCGCCACCTTCAGCTTCTTCGACGGATCGATCGGCCGGATGCAGGACCTGACTCTCACCGCCGACGACGGCGCGGTAACATTCCTGCACTATCTGCTGGTGGACCGCAACGGCACCCTCATCGCCGGACCGGGCAGCGATCAGCAGTTGGGAGCCGGCTTCGTGCGGCTCACCCGATAGCGCAGCCGCTCACTCTCCTCACGGACTTCGACGGAGTCTGGACCGATCCGCGGCGCGAGCTGCGGGCCGTGTCCGACTTCCTGACCGAAGAGTTCGCGCGCCTCGGCGGCGGCGGCGCCGGGCGCGCCCGCGAGCTCTACGCGCGATTCGAGGCGGCGGTGCAGGCGCGGCCGGACAGCCACGGCTGGCGCATCGAGGGCCGTCTGACTTCCTACGTGGACGAGGACGTGTTCGCGGTGCCGACCTCCGTCGGCCAGTGGGTGGACGCCGCGCCGGACGCCGACGCCGCGCGCCTCAAGGCCGCGATCCTCGGCGAATGGTCCAGCGTCGCCTCCTTCCTCGACCACTGCTATCACTCCACCTGCGCCCGCTTCCGCGAATCGGTGCCGCACGACCTGGCGCCCGGCGCCGAGCGCGTGCTGGCCTGGCTGATGCGGAACTCCGTGCAGGTGGTCTTCGCCAGCAACGCTCCGCTCGAGAAAGTGCAGGGCTGGTTCGCCTGCCACGGCCTGGAGGTCGCCGACGCGCGCGCCACCGAGCCCGGCGCCGCGCCGCTGCGCGCCTACGGCCGCGCGGGCAAGCAGTGGCTCGGCCCGGGCGCGGATGAGATCGTGCTCGGCGGGCGCGCGCTGCTCTGCGACCGGCCGCAGTACCGCGCGATCCTCGAGCGCGAGCGCCCCGATCTCGTGATCGGCGACGTCGTGTCCCTGGACCTGGCGCTGCCTCTGGCCCTGCGCCGCGCCGGCGCCGCGGGCGCGCCGCGCGCCCTGGCTCTGATGCATCTGCCGCACACGCCGCGCTGGGCGGTGGACGCGGTGCGCGCCGGCGAAATCGACCATCTCGCGGCGCACGTGACCGCGCTGCCGCGCCTGCTCAGCGCGTTGCGTGCACCGTCTCCAGCAACGGCAGCACCGCGTCGATCCGGTTGAAGGGCGCGGCGATCTGGAAGCCCTGCACCGCGCCGGCCAGCGCGGCGATGATCTCGGCGGCGATCAGCAGGCCTTCCTCAGCGGCCTTGCCGCGCGCGTCGGCGCGCTCCATGCGCTCGAGCACGGACATCGGCAGATGCACGCCGGGCACCTCGGAGTGCAGGAACTCGGCATTGCGCAGGCTGCGCAGCGGCCAGATGCCGGCCAGGATCGGCGGCCGCGGCGCGGGCAGGCGCGCCAGCATCGCCAGCAGCTGCGGCGCGTCGAACACCGGCTGCGTGATGAAGAAATCCACGCCCGCCTTGCGCTTCCACTCGAACCGCGCGACCTCGCGCTCGGCGTCGATCGCCGAGTGGTTGAAGGCGGCGCCGTAGCAGAACGAAGTCTGCGCGCCGAAGGGGTTGCCGCCGAGGTCCAGGCCGTGGTTCAGCTGGTCCACGATGTTGCACAGGCCGATCGAGTCCACGTCGAAGACCGCGGTGACCTCCGGGTAGTTGCCCTGGTAGGGCGGATCGCCGGTGACGACCAGCAGGTTGCGCAGGCCCAGCGCCGCGGCGCCGAGCAGGTCCGACTGCATGCCGAGCAGGTTGCGGTCGCGGCAGCAGAAGTGCGCCAGCGCCTCGATGCCGACGTCGCGTTGCAGGATGGCGGCGGCGGCCAGATTGCTGATGCGGGCCGAGGCGCGCGGGCCGTCGGGCAGGTTGATGATCGTCGCGCCGGCCGCCTGCAGCGCGCGCGCGGCGTCGCAGACCTGCGTCATGTCCGGCGTGCGCGGCGGCAGCAGTTCGACGCTCACCGGGCACGAACCGGCGGCGAGGGCCGCGCCGAAGGTCGATCGTTGCGCCAGCGGCAGCGCCTGCATCGGCGCCTTTTCGCGCGCGTGCAGCCGCGGCGTGCGCGCGCCGGCGGAGGCGGGGCGCGAGGACGCGTCCTGGGCCTGGCCCATGCGCGCGGCGCGAGCGAGCGCCCGGATGTGATCGGGCGTCGTGCCGCAGCAGCCGCCGATCACGCGGCCGCCGGCGTTGAGGAAGCGGCGGGCGAAGCGCGCGAAGTAGTCGGGATCGTTCTCGTAGAAGACGCGGCCGTCCATCTCGCGCGGCACGCCTGCGTTCGGTTTGGCGCCGAAGGGCAGGCTGACTTCGGGCATCGCCGCGAGGGCCGCGTCGAGCACGGCGCGCGGGCCGGTGCTGCAGTTGAAGCCGAGAACGTCGGGGCCGGCGGACTCGACGCTGACGGCCGCCTCGGCGGCGGGGGTGCCGTGCGTGGTCTCGCCGCGGCCGTTCACGGAGAGGAAGGCGAGGATCGGCAGGTCGGTGGCTTCGCGCGCGCCGCGCACGGCCTCGACCAGCTCCTGCGTGTGGTTGAAGGTCTCGAGCGTGATTCCGTCCACGTTCGGCGCGAGCCGCGCCACCAATTCGCGATAGGCGGCGCGCACTTCCTGGCGCGACAGCCGTCCGATCGGCTCCATCTCGGCGCCGAGCGGGCCGAGCGCGCCGAGCACGAGGCGGTGCGGCCCCGCAGCCTCGCGCGCCAGCGCCGCCGCCGCGTCGAGGATGGCCTCCAGGCTGCCTTCCAGATGGTGGGCCGCGAGGCGCACGCGGTTCGCGCTGAAGGTGTTGGTCTGCACCGCGTCGGCGCCCGCGTCGAGAAAGGCGCGGTGGATGTCCCGCACCAGCTGCGGGCGGTCCAGGTTGACCTGCTCGAAGCAGTCGCGGAAGGAAATCCCGCGCTCGTGCAGCGAAGTGCCCATGCCGCCGTCGAGCACGAGCACGCGCTCGCGCAGGATCGCGCGGAGGTCGGGGCGGCTGCTGCTCGCGGTCACGGCTGCGCGAATCATCCCCTGCCGCGCCCGGCTCCACAAGTTGAGCCGGGCGCGGCGGCGCCTATTGCGCCTTGCGCAATGGATCCGGCAGCAGCAAGTCGAGGCCCAGGCCGGCGTAGGCGGCGCCCTCGGGGCTGCGTTCGCCGGTGAAGGGCGCGACCAGGCGGCTTTGGCGCAGAGCCTCGGCCGGCTCCATCCGGTGGATCAGCAGGAAGGAGAGGAAGATGAAGTCGGAAATGGCGCTGGCGTCCCAGGCGACCGTCGTGCGGTAGCCGGAGATCGGGAAGCGCGCCGCGGCGGGCACGCCTTTCATCACTTCCGCCGGCACCGCGCCGCTCATCATGCCGCAGCCGGAGAGGTGCAAGAGCCTCAGGTTGGCCGCGTCGCGCGTGCTGGCGGCGATGGTCGCGGCGTCAATGTTGGCGCCGCCGACGCTGATGCCGGCCTCGCTGCCGTGGCTGGAGATGAGCAGCACGACGGGCTCGGCCAGGTAGGGGAGTTCCGCGCACAGGCGGCGGAAGTCTCCGGCGTCGTGGAAGAAGCGGTGCCGCACTTCGACGTGCTGCGCGGCGGCCATCGTGAAGTAGCTGCGCAGCATGGCGCCGAAGGAATACTCCTCTTCGGCGAGGCTCCCTTCCCAGTAGGCTTCGAGCACGACCAGCCAGATCTTGCCGGCCTCCGGCTCGACGCGCGTGCCGCTCCACGGCTGCCAGGCCTCGGCTCCGGAGGGCCGCCAGGCGCCCTCGAAGCGCCGGCCGGCGTCGCGCAGTTCGAACCAGCCTTCGCCCTGAGCCTCGGGTTCGGCATAGCGGAATGTCAAACGGGCGCCCGCCACCTCGCCCGTGATGCTCGAGCCGCTGGCGTAGGAGTAGCTTCCCGCCACCTCGGCGCCGCTCTGGCTCAGGCGCATCCGCCCGTAGCTGGTCTGCCACAGTCCGTCGAAGGAAGCGGCGGCGGGCGCCGGCTGCGCGGCCGTGGCGGCTTCCTGCTCCGCACGCGCGCAGTGAGCCGGGACGGACGCCAGGGCGATTGTCAGAAGAGCGATGAGCATGGCGGGATCTCCGAGGGAGGGCGCGGCGCCCGGACGCCGCCGCGAGGGCCTAGGCCGGCCGGGAATCTTCGCGCGACCAGTCCGCGGCGGCGACGCCGGCGTCCCAGTCGGCGGGCAGTTCTTCGCTGGCGGCGTACTCGTGCTCGCGGCCGGGGAAACTGCCCGCGCGCACCTCGCGCACCAGGGACGCCAGCGCGCCGCGCATGACGTCGGCCACCTGCGCGTAGCGCTTCACGAATTTGGGCGCCGGTCCGAAAGTCAGGCCGACGACGTCGTGGAAGACCAGCACCTGTCCGTCGCAGCCCGCGCCGGCGCCGATGCCGATGGTCGGAATCTTCAGCCGCGCCGTGATGCGCCGCGCGACTTCCGCCGGCACGCCTTCCAGCACGACCGCGAAGGCGCCCGCTTCCTGCAGGGCCAGCGCGTCGGCCAGCAGCGCGCGCGCGGCCTCGGCGGTCTTGCCCTGCACCTTGTAGCCGCCGCGCAGATTCACCGCCTGCGGCAGCAGGCCGACGTGGCCCATCACCGGGATGTCCGCCTCCACCAGCGCGCGCACCAGATGGGCGCGATTGGCGCCGCCTTCCAGCTTCACGCCGTGGGCTCCGCCCTCGCGCACGAGGCGCAGCGCGTTCTTCACCGTGTCCTGCGCGCCGGTGTGAAAGGTGCCGAAGGGCATGTCGGCGATCACCAGCGGCCGGTCGGCGCCGCGGCGCACCGCGCGCGTGGCGCTGATGATCTGATCCAGCGAAATCTTCAGCGTGCTGGCGTGGCCGAGCACGACGTTGGCCATCGAATCGCCCACCAGCAGCAGATCGAAGCCGGCTTCGTCCACCAGGCGCGCGGTCGGGTAGTCGTAGGCGGTGAGGCAGAGAATCGGCTGCCCGGTGCCCTTGCGCGCCTGCAGGCGCGGCACGGTGATCTTCGACGGAACCGGCTGCTCGGCGGCCGGCACCGGCTCGCCGTAGGGGGTGCTGTCGGGGTGCTGCGCCATGCTTGCAGGGATAGTCTACCGGGAGCGCGCGCGGATTCCGGCGGCGATGGACGGCGCCGCGGCCATCACGAGCAGCGCAAAGGCCATCCAGCCGCCGCGGCTGGGCACGAACTCCGCCTGAATGGCCGCCCACGAGAGCCCGCGGGCGAGGCCGAGGCCGATTTCGAAGAGCAGCAGGAGGGCCGCCCATGCCAGGCCGACGGCGATGCGCTCGGCGCGAGTGCCGGCGCGCAGCCAAGGCGCCAGAGCCCACGCGATCAGCAGAACGATCAGCGAGCCCGCCGCAAAGCCGATCGGCCGGGCTTGCCGCTCGCCCACCGCGGGCACGATCCATGCAGCCCGGGCGATCGCGTGCAGCGTCTCCGCGGCCATCATCAGCAGCCAGACGGCGCACGCGCGCAGCGCGAGGGATCGGCCCGGGCTCATGGGCGCCGCTACAGCGCGAGGCGCGGCCCGGCGAAGGCTTCTTCGACTTCGGCGCGCAGCTCGGGCGTCCACTGGACCTGCAGCGCCGCCAGGTTGTCCTGCAGCTGCTCCATGCGCGTCACGCCGATCAGCACCGTGCTGCCGGGCACGCGGTCCAGGCACCAGGAGAGCGCGAGCGCCGCGGGAGAGTGGCCGGACTTCTGCGCCACCGCCAGGAAGCGCGCGACGCGCGCGTGCACTTCCGGCTCCTGCAGCGCCTGCTGCAGGAAGGTTCCGACCTGCCGCTCGCTGGCCGCGCGGGTGCCGGCGGGCGGCGCCTTTCCCGCCGCGTACTTGCCGGTCAGCACGCCCTGCGCCAGCGGCGACCACCACAGGAAGCCGACGCCGAGCCGGCGGCCCATCGGCACGACTTTGCGCTCGACGTCGCGGCACAGCAGGTTGAAGCGCGCCTGCTCCGAGATCGGCCGCGGCACGCCGAGCTGGTCGCAGAGGTTGCAAGCGTCGCGCAGGTTTTCGGCGGTCCACTCGCTCGTGCCCCAGTAGAGCAGCTTGCCCTGCCGGATCAGGTCGCCCAGCGCGCGCACCGTCTCATCGAGCGGCACGGTCGGGTCGAAGCGGTGGCACTGGAAGAGGTCCAGGTAGTCGGTGCGCAGGCGCCGCAGGGTGTCGTGCAGGGACTCGACCAGATGCTTGCGGGACAAGCTGCGGTCGTTGGGGTGATCCGACATGGGCCAGAACGCCTTGCTGGCCAGCACCACCTCGCGGCGCGGCACCCCGACGAGCGCCGCTCCGAGCATTTCCTCCGCCAGGCCGTGGTCGTAGACGTCGGCGGTGTCCAGCAGCCAGATGCCGGCGTCCAGGGCCGCGCGCACCACCGTGGCGGCGGGGGGCGAGGTCGGGTCCGCGAGGCTGATCCACGATCCCAGGCCCAGCGCGGGGACCTGCAGGCCGCTGCGGCCCAGGGCGTGGTGTTGCACGGGAGTCGTCGGCATACCACCATTCTAGGAAGGGAGCCGCCCCCTCCCTCGCCGCCATGGAAATTCTGCTCTCGCTCGCATTGCTGACCGGCCAGGAGCCGGTGCCGCAGGAAGCCTCCTTGCCTCCGGAACGCGCGCAGGAGCCCTGGTGGGAGGCGGGAGAGGAGGGCGCCGGGAAGATCGACTTCGGCATGGTCTTTGACTTCTTCGCCGCCTTCAGCGAGAAGCGCAATTCCGCGGGCGCCTACAACGAGCTGCGCGTGCGCAGCGCGCAGGCGCACGTCAGCGCCGAGGTGGACGAGACCGCCAACGTCTTCGCCACCGTGGACTTCGCGGACCCGGGCGACGGCGGCGAGTTCGTGCTGCGCGAGGCCGCGGCGCGCATCGGCATGCTGCCGCTGCCGTTCTGGCCGCAGAATTTCCATCTGCTGGTCGGCCAGTACTTCGCCGACCTCGGCGCCTGGAACACGGTGCTGGCCAACGAATTTCCGGCGCCGCAGCTGGACGGCACGCGGCGCATCTATCTGGGCGGCAATCTGGCCGCGCGCGGACTGGAGGCGCACCACCAGATCCCGATGCGCAACGGCAGCTTCCGCTGGAGCCTCGGGCTGGCCAGCGAGGTGGAGGGCCAGAACGTGGACTCCAACGAATACGGGGTCCTCCACGAGACGGACGTGCCCGCCGACGGCCGCTACGGCGTGCAGAACGGCGCCGCCACCGCGCGCACCGAGATGCAGTGGCGCACGAGCGCCGCGGGTTCGCTGCGCCTCGGCGCCAGCGGCCTCTTCGCGCCCTACGAGGTGCAGTACACCGAGGTTCCCGGCGTCGGCACGGTGCGCGACGAAACCAACCACTGGCTGGGCGGCTTCGACGCCGGCTACCGCTGGCGCGGCAGCGAGGAGAGTTCGCACGAGATTTCGCTGGAGGTCTGGCTGGACGACAGCGAGTACCGCGTCGGCACGCCCAGCGATCTGGTCAGCGAGCGCGAGCGCGGCGAGTGGCTGATGTACGAGTACGTCATGAACCGCAACTGGTCCTTCGGCGGCCTGGCCTCGCGCTTCGACGTGCCGACGCCGCAGGAAGAGGCCGACGGCCACTATCACTCGCTGTGGGCCAGCTACCGCTTCTCGCCGGCGAACCGCTTCTCACTCTTCGTGACGCACAACAATCCTGCGCCTGGAGAAGAGAAGTGGTACGCGATCGGCGGCCAGTGGGTGTTCGCGCTGGGCGCGCCGCGCAGCAGCGGTCAGATGCGCTGGCTGTGAGCCCGGGCCCGGGCCGGATCTAGTCCGGCGCGATTCCGGACAGCGCGCGCACGGACGGGACCGCGGCAGCCGGCCCCGGCGCCAGCCGTTCCGGGCCGATCCACACCGGACCCTCCTCGGCCGTCTCCGGCAGGCGCCCGTGCGTGCCGCGCACCAAGCCTGGGTCAAGCGGCACCGGATTGAAGAGCGTGCGGAAGCCCAGTTTCTTGGCGAGCAGTTTGGCCCCCAACTGCAACTTCAACGCCGGGCGCTCCGGATCGAGCAGCAGCTCGCAGGGGTCGTAGCCGGGCTTGCGGTGGATGTCCACGGTGCGCGCGAAATCCGGCTCCTGATCGCCCTGCGCCGCATTCCAGTAGGGATAGGCGAACCAGGCGCCCGGCGCCGCCAGCAGGAACAATTCCCCGCTGCGCGGATGGTCGAGGCCGAGCGCCGCCAGTTCGGAGCGCTGGAAGACGCGCTCGACGCCGGGAAGATTTGACAAAATTTCCGTGACGCGCGGCAGGTCCGCGGCCTGCGCCACGTAGACGTGCGCGCACTGGTGATCGCAGACGGCGAAGGCGCGCGAGTTGCCCGGATCCAGCAGCGCTCCGTTGCGCGCCGGATGCACCGCCAGCAGGCCGGCGGCGCGCAGCGCGCGATTGGGCTCGACGGCGCGCGTCGCGGCGGTGAGCCCGTACTCGCTCAGGATCAGCAGATCGGCGTCCTCGTCCGCGGCCCACTCGATCAACGGTTTGACTGCCGCGTCCAGCTCGCCGGCGGCGCGCACGGCCTCCGGGCCGTCGGGCCCGAAGCGCTGCAGGTCGTAGTCGAGGTGCGGCAGGTAGGCCAGGGTCAAGCCCGGGCGATCCTCCTGCAGCACGTCCAGCGTGGCGCGCGCGATCCAGCGCGTGCTGGCGATGCCGGCGCGCGGCCCCCAGAAGTCAAAGAGCGGGAACTCGCCGCAGCGCTCCTGCAGGCGCCGGCGCAGGTCCGCCGGGTGCGCGTGCACGTCGGGCCCCTTGCGGCCGTCGGCCCAGTACGTCGGGCGCGGCGTGACGGACAGATCGGCCTGGCTGGGCAGGTTCCACCACCAGAACATCTGCGCGCCGGGGGATTCCGGATGCGCCCGCCGCCAGCGCGCGAAGACGCCCGGCAGGCGGCCTTCTTGGTCCACCAGCCGCACCGACTGGCGCCAGAATCCGACTTCGGCCAGATCGCGGGAATACCAGCCGTTGCCGACCGCCCCGTGGACGGAGGGGGGCGCGCCCATCAGCATCGAGGCCTGGACCGTGCAGGTGACCGCCGGCAGGTCCGGCTGCAGCGCACGCAGGCCATGGCGCTTGGCATGGGCCGCCACGGCCGGCATGGCGCCGCTCTGCACGAGCCGGGGCGTCAGACCGACCAGATTCAGGACGAGGACCCGCCGCACCGCCGTCAGAGTAACTGCGCCGTACACTGGAGGCGCCGTACCCATGCGCAACAGCCTCCTCGGTCTTTTCGCCGGGCTCGTGCTCGGCATCGTCGCGGTTCTCGGCGTGCGCCTCGGCGCCGCGCCTCCGGCCCAGGAACCCCAGACCGTGTCGGAGGTCTATCCGATCCGGCTCACGTATTCCGACCGCACTCCGCACTGGCTGACCATCAACCTCGAGGACGAGGTGCCCGCCATGCTGCTGCGCGTGCCCGAAGGCAAGCGCTTCGTGCTCACGGATCTGTGGCTGCTCTCGCACGAGCTGCTGCCTGTGGGCACCTCGCCCGCGGACCGGATGTGGCTCGAGTGCGTGCACGGCAGCGAACGCCTGGTGGTGTTCGACTCGCCGCTGGCCGAATTGAAGCTGCCGCTGCGCTGGCAGACCGGCGTGAGTTTCGTCTCCGGCCAGGAGGCCTGGATCAAGTACAGCTTCGCCAGCGAGTCGAAGCGCCCGCGGCGCCTGCACATCAGCGGCTATTTCGAGCCGCTCGATCCCATCGTCTTCGAAGCGCGCATCGCGCGCTGAGCCCGCGCGGGGGGGGGGGACGGATCAGGCCGGCTCGAACTCGGCCAGCGCGTCGCCTTCCGCCACTTCGGCGCCGTCGGCGACGCGCCAGCGCAGCAGGCGCGCGCGCGCGGGCAGGCCGCCCTCGGCGCGGTAGCGCAGAGGCTGGAAGGTCTTCATCACTTCCAGCAGGCCGAGAGTGCGGCCAGTCTCCGCAATCTCGCCCTCGGCGATGAAGTCGGGCGCGCCCGGATCGGGCCGGCGCCAGAAGCGTCCGGCCTGGCTGGAGCGGAGCAGCCGGCCCTGCGCAGCGTCCGCGTGAGTGGCGCGCGCGGCGACGCCGCCGGACTCCGCCGCCAGCGGCTCGAGGCGGAACAGGATCTGTCCGTACTCGACCGGCTCGCTGCGCAGCCGCGGCGCCTCGCCGGCGACTCGGCCGCGCAACCCGGGCGGCAGCAGCACCGCGCGCGGCCGGCCCAGCACCCGCAGCAGTCCGGCGCGCTCGCCTTCCTGCAGCTCCGCGCCCTTCTCCGGAGCCTGCTCCCACCAGCCGACCGCGGGCGCCAGAACTTCGTGGCTGCCGTCGGGAAGGCCGCGGGCGCGCGCGATGAGCGCGTCCTCGCTCACGCGCCCTCCGCTCCGAGCAGGTCGAGGTCGTGCAGCGACCAGATGCGCGGATTCTTCATGCGGCGCGCGCCCTGCGATTGATAGGCGGCCTCGACCAGGCAGCACAGCCAGGGCCGCAGCTCCGCCGGGCTGACGATCTCGTCCACGTCGCGGCGGCTGGCCGCGAGATAGGGATCCATGTCGGCGTCAATGCGCGCCTCCACGGCCGCCATGCCCTGCTCGACCGCCTTGCGCTCGGCCGGATCCTGGCTGGCGATGCGGAACTCATCGTCCAACTTGGTGTTGTACGTGGCGATCGCGAGCGTGCGCCCTTCCATCACCGCCAGCCGCGCCAGCGGCGTGGCCAGCTGCAGCACCGGCTCGTAGGGCATGCCGGCCATCGCGTAGTAGCCGGCGCCCGAAGCCTTGCGCAGCAGCACCGTGAACACCGGCATGGTGGCGGTGCTGTTCGCGTAGATGAGGCTCGATCCGTAGCCGAGCAGGCCGTGCGCCTCGGCCTCGGCGCCGATGTCGAAGCCCGCGATGTCCTGCAGCCAGATCAGCGGAATGCCGTCCTCGTTGCAGGCGCGCGCGAAGGCCGCGATCTTGGCGATGCCCTCGCGGTAGAGCGTGCCGCCCGGCTTGAGGCGCCCGCGGCGCTCCGGATCCTCGAGCGGCTCCTGCGCATTGGCGACGAAGCCGGCGTAGAGGCCGTTCACGCGCCCGACGCCGGTGATCATTTCGCGGCCGCGCTGCGGCAGCAGCTCCCAGAACAGCGAGCGGTCCACGAGGCGCGCGATCAATTGGCGCGCGTCGTAGACGGTGCGGTGATCGACGGGGAAGAAGGAATCGAGTTCCGCGGCCGGGAAGGCCGGCTCGGCGGGGGCGGCGCCGCCGCGGCGGAAATCGGCGCCGCTCGAGGGCGTGCGCCCGACTTCCTCGCGCAGCACCCGCAGGCATGCGGCGTCGTCGGGAACGCGCTCGTCGGCGCAGCCGGACTTGTGCACGTGCACTTCGGGCCCGCCGATGTCGAGGCTGGTGATCTTCTGACTTTTCGCGCCCTTCACCAGCGCCGCGCCCGCGATCACCATGTAGGCCTGCTCGGTCATCACGACGCGGTCGCTGATGATCGGCATGTAGCCGCCGCCGGCGATGCAGTCGCCGAACACGCCCGCAATCTGCGGCACGCCCGCAGCCGACAGCACGCTGTTGAGGCGGAAGATGGCGCCGGCGCCGGTGCGTCCGGGGAACGAGCGCGCCTGCTCGGGCAGGAACAGGCCGCTGCAGTCCACCAGGTACACGATGGGCAGGCGCAGCCGCAACGCCACTTCCTGCGCGCGCTGGATCTTCTCCGGCGTCTGCGGCCACCACGAGCCGCTGGCCACCGTGTTGTCGTTGGCCACGACCACGACCCAGCGGTCCTGCACGCGCGCCAGAGCCGTGATGACGCCGGCGCCGGGCGACTTCAGCTTCTTGCCGGCCTGGTCGAACTCCGCGCCCCAGTTGACGAAACTGCCGATCGCGTGCAGCGGCGAGCCGGGGTCGCGCAGGGCGTCCACGCGCTCCCAGGCCGTGAGTTTGCCCTTCTGGCGCACGCGCGCTGCATAGTCCTCGCCCCAGCCGGCGCGCACCTCGGCGCGGCGGGCGGCCAGGAACTCCAGTTTCGGAGCGAGCGCGGCGGCCTGGCGGGCGGCGTCGGCGGCGGCCAGGAATTGCTCGCGCGCGCTGCCGATCGGACGGAGAGGGACGAGGGCCATGATCCGTGAGCAGCGCCGCTAGGGCAGAACGCGGGTGTATTCGAGCTCGATGACCTTGACCAATCCGCCCGGCGGAATCGTGTCGAAGCCCTCGCCGAAGAAGTGATTCTCGTCCACCGAGCGGTGCGTGAAGAGCGCCGGCCGGCCGTCGGGGCTGCTCAGATCCTTGATCGTCCCGCGCAACTCGATCACGCCGTTCACCTCCGTGCCACGCGTGTACATGGCGGTCGTGCTCATCGCGTCGAACCACCAGGCCTCGTACTCCTGCGTGGCGTTGTTGAAGCCGAAGATCTCGAGGCTCTCGTAGGGCATCTCGACTTCGCCGATCTTCATGGTGCAGGAGAGTTTCTGAGCCAGGAAGCGGCCGTCGAGCAGCGAGGTGAAGGTGGCGGTGCCGATGCTTTCCTGCCAGGGCGCGTCGGGTCCCATGCGCATTCGCAGCCGGACGCTCCAGTCGCCGGCCCAGGAGGCGATGATCTTGTGCTCGGGGCCGGGCGCGGCGGCAACGCCCATCGCCTGCATCAGGGCCGCGGCCTCGGCGGCGGAGGGCACCTCCGGCGCCCGGGGTTCGGGCGTGGCGCAGGCACCCAGCCCGGTCAGAAGCAGGGCGGCGGCGGCGCGGGCGAGCGTGGAGTTCATGATCGTCAGGCCAGCAGGCCTTCCAGCCAGGAGGTGTCGTAGCGCCCGGCCGCGAAGTCCGGATGCGCCAGGATGCGCCGGTGCAGCGCGAGCGTGGTGGGAGGACCTTCGATCTGCGCGCCGGCCAGTGCGGCGTCGAGCCGCGCGGCGGCGGCGGCGCGGTCCGGCCCGTGCGCGATCACCTTCGCCATCAGCGAATCGTACAGCGGCGGAATGCGCGTTCCGTCGGCCAGGTGCGTGTCCACGCGCACGCCCTCGCCGGCGACGCGGAAACGCTTCACCATTCCCGGGGCCGGACGGAAGTCCTGCTCGGGATCCTCGGCGTTGATGCGCGCCTCGATCGCGTGCCCGCTCCACTTCACCTGCTCCTGCGAGCAGGGCAGGCCCTGGCCGGCGGCGATGCGGATCTGCGCCTGCGCCAGATCCACGCCGGTGACCGCCTCGGTGACCGGATGCTCGACCTGGAGGCGCGTGTTCATCTCGAGAAAGTGCAGGCTGCCGTCGGCGGACAGCAGGAACTCCATCGTGCCGGCGCCGGCGTAGCGCCACAGGCCCGCCGCCCGTGCGCAGGCCGCGCCCAGCCGCGCGCGCAGCTCCGCGCTCAGAGCGGGCGAGGGCGATTCTTCCAACAATTTCTGATGCCGGCGCTGGATCGAGCACTCGCGCTCGCCCAGATGGATGGCGCCGCCGCGGCCGTCGCCGAGAATCTGGAACTCCACGTGCCGTCCGCCGCTGAGGTATTTCTCCAGATAGAGCGCAGAGCTGCCGAAGGCGGCGCCGGCCTCGCGCGCGGCGTCGGCGAAGGCGGCGCGCACTTCCGCGGCGTCGTCGCAGCGGCGGATGCCGCGCCCGCCGCCGCCGGCGTCGGCCTTGAGCAGCACCGGATAGCCGGCCGCGTCGGCGGCGCGCACCGCGGATTCGGCGTCTTCCAGCAGGCCCTCGCTGCCGGGCACCACCGGCAGGCCGGCGGCGCGCGCGGCGCGGCGCGCGGACACCTTGCGGCCCATGAGATCCATCACCGCGGGATCGGGTCCGATGAAGCGGATGCCGTGCTGCGCGCAGAGCGCGGCGAAGCGCGCGTTCTCGGACAGGAATCCCCAGCCGGGGTGGAGCGCCGTGCAGCCGGACTGCACGGCCGCCTGCACCACCGATTCCTGCGCCAGATAGGACTGCGCGGCCGGGCCGGGGCCGAGGCAGACGGTCTGCGCCGCCTCCGTGAGATAGGGGTAGCCGGCCTCGCGGTCCGCCTCGGACACGCCGCACACCGGCTCGATGCCGAGCGCGCGGCAGGCGCGCACGATGCGGGCGGCGACTTCGCCGCGATTGGCCACGAACACGCGCCGGAACATCGGCCCTTAGGTTACCTGCGCCGGATTCAGGCCGTCTCGATGGCGAATCCGAAGCACGCCACGCCTCCGAGCACGATCACGGCGCCGATCAGGCCGCGCGCCTCCGGCTTCTCTCCCAGCAGCCACCAGGCGATCGGAATCGAGAACACCGGAATCGCGGTGCCGAGACTGGCCGCGGCGCCGGCCGAAGCCCACTTGAAGCCGCCAGAGTAGAGCAGCATGCCGAGCACCGTGCCGAACAGGGTCGGCAGCGCGAAGCGGCGCCAGGATTCCGGCTCCTTGAGTTTGCGCACCGCGGGCCCGAGATTGCCGCGCGCGGCGCCGATCAGGATCATGCCCACCGAAGCCACCGCGAGGCGGAAGGATCCGGCGGCCACCATGCCGACGCCCTCGATGCCCTCCTTCATCGTCAGATTGCCGCAGGTCCAGGCCAGCGCGCAGCCGAGCCCGGCCGCCACGCCGAGCGCGTTGGCCTTGCCGCGGCCCAGATGTCCGAGCTCGATCCAGGCGCTGCCGCCGACGATCAGCCCCACGCCGGCCAGCGCCAGCGGGCCCAGCCCCTCGCCGCGCAGCGGCCACGCCGCCAGCGCCGTGAGCGCCGGCGTCAGCAGCGACAGGATCACCGCGCGGCTCACGCCGATGTGGCGGATCGCCACGAAATACAGCAGGTCGCCGAGCAGCACGCTGAAGAGCGCGCTAACGGCCAGCCAGGGCATGCGGTCCCAGGCCGGCAGCCCGCCGCCGAAATCGTGCCCGATCAGCAGGCCGACGATGGCCAGCACCAGCGCGCCGATGCTGTTCTTGAACCACACCGCCTCCGCCGCGGGACGGTCGCGCAGCGCGCGCGCATAGAGCACCGAGGCCAGGGCCCAGGTGCCGGCGCTGGCGAAGGCGAAGGCTTCTCCGGCGCCCGCGAAAGGGGGGCGATCCGACAAGAACCCGTCAGCCTAGTCCGGCGCGTAGCGCAGCCGCAACGGCTGCTCCGCCGGCTCCGCCGCCACCGTGATCGCGTGCGTGATGGTGGGCTGGCCCGGGCGCACGAGGCGCACGGTGAACGGGCCCGGCGTCAGCGGTCCGACGCGCAGCGCGCCGCCGCTGTACCAAGCCTGCTGCAGCGCCTGTGTCTCCTCGATGGTGTACAGCGTGTTCACCGCGCGGCCGCGGGCGTCCGTCAGGACCGCCAGCACGCCGCCGATCGGCTCGCCGTTGCCGTTGACGATCGAGAGCAGCACGTGCACGCCTTCGCCGAGGGTGATCTCGTGCTTGGACAGCTCGCCGGCCTGCAGCATCATCTCGAACTCGGCCGTGCCGATCTGCGGATGGCGCACCACGAAGCGCCCGAGGCCCGGCGGCAGGCCGGACACTTCGATGACGCCCCGGGAGTTGGTCGGCTTCATGGACATGACGTTCAGCGGATTGCCGTTCTCGTCCACGTAGAACACGTGCGCGCCGGCCAGGTAGGAGCCGTCCGGGCCGCTCACGCGCAGCCGCAGGCGTGCCGGCTGCGGCAGGCGCACCTCGACGCGCTGCGTGCCGGAATCCTCGGAGGCGACGCGGATGCCGCCGACCATGCCGCTCGAGAGGCCTTCGCCGCCGCCGAGCATCGGCATGGCCAGGCTGCCGACGGAGGCCAGGTAGACGTCGGGCCGCAGCATGTCGAACCGGGCGACGCCCTGGTCGTCGGTGTTCATGAACATGCCGCCCGAGATCGAGCTGCCGTCCTCGGGCCGCAGGTTGACCGGGATCCCTTTGACAATTTCGCCGCTCGCGCCGTCGCGCACCAGGATTTCCACCGCCGACGAGGGCAGCGCCAGATCGTGCCGCTGCACGCCGCCGCCGGCCACCGTCAGCGAGCCGGTCCAGCTCGAGCCGCCGCCGCCCAGGCCCTTGACCACCGTCACCACGTAGTCGCCGACCTCGACCTTCTCCAGCTTGAACTCGCCGTCGGCGTTGCTGGTGCCCGACTTCATTCCGCCCGGGCCGATCAGCAGCACCATGCGCCCGTCCTGCGGCGCGCCGCCGACCGTCAGCCGGCCCTCGATCGTGGCGGTTTCCTTGCGGCCGCCGAGCGTGAGCTCCTTGAATTCGCCGTCGGCGAGCTGCACGTACTCGAAGCGCACCTCGAAATCCGCCGGCACGGCGCCCTGATTCTGGGTGAACGCGTCCACGCGCATCACCTGCCAGTTGCCGGCGCGCAGGTGGCCGAAGAGCGTGACGCCGTCCGGGCCCGTGGTGCCCGCTTCCTGCGTCTGCATGGAAGTCTCCATCGCCACGATGGTGGCCTGCGGCACCGGCGCGCCGGTTTCGTCGAGCACGGTGACGCGCAGGCTCGCGCCCGGCGCCAGTTCGACGATCAGCGGCGGATTCTCGCCTTCGATCAGGTTCAGTTCGTCGCTGGTGAAGGCGGCGTGGTCGGGGTGCTCGACGCGCACGCGCCAGCTGCCCACCGGCAGGCTCTCGATGCGGAAGCTGCCGTCCGGCAGGCTGCGCGCGCGGGCTTCCACGCTGGTGAGCTGCTGCAGCATGGGCATCTGCCCCTCGCTGCCGGTGACCTGCACGGTGGCCTCGCCGACCGGGAGTCCGGCGGAGCTGACCGTACCGGTGAGCACGGCTCCGGCGCGCAGGACCACGTCCCAGTTCTGCGGCGCGCGCGGCGGATCCTCGAAGACGAACTTTTCACGCGCGCGGGCGAAGCCGGGCGCGACCACTTCGGCTTCGAGCTCGCCGCCGGGCAGCGCGGTCATGAGGACGCGGCCGTCCGCGTCCGTCAGCGCCGGCTTGGCGCCGGCCGCGAGCGCGGCCATCGTGGTTTCGCCGGCGCGCCAGCTGGCGCGGGCCTCGGCGACCGGCTGGCCGGCGCCGTCCACCGCGCGGATCTGCAGGGAATGGCCGCGGCGCAAGCTCACGTCGCCGGCGTCGGTGCGCTGCTGGCTCAGGACTTCGAGCGCGCCGCCGACCGCGGGGCGCAATCCCTCGGCGACCGCGAGCAGTTGGAAGCTGCCGGGGCGCACGAGGGGCAGCGTGAAGCGGCCGTCCTCGCCGCTGGTCGCGCGGTGGTGCGCGGGAATGGCGCCGGGAATGCGGCCGTAGCGCTCGAAGTCGTCGAGCGGATCGAACCAGGGCATTTCCGACTCGAGCTTGGTCCACAGCGCCAGCTCGGCGCCGGCCAGCGCCCGGCCGTCCGGCCCGAGCACGCGCCCGGTCAGGGATCCGGCGCGGCGCAGCTGCAGCTCGCGCTCCGTCGGCAGCGGTAGCAATTGCAGGTCGAGGAATTCCGGAGCGCAGCCCGGCTGGGTGATCTCGAAGGACCAGGCGCCCGGCAGCAGGCTGCCGATCTCGATCAGCCCGTCCTGCCCGGACCAGGATTCGGCGGCGAAATTCTCGCGCAGCAGCCGGGCGCGGGCCGCTTCGCCCGCCTCAGGCGGCGCGGGCGGCGGGGGCGCCGCTGCTGCCCCTTCGGCCTCGCGCCGTTCCTCATCCTCGGCCCGGTCGCGCAGATCCTGGCGGAACTCGAAGCCCTCGAACACTTCGCCGATGCCGCCGCGGCGTCCGGGGGAAGTGAGACGCGCGACCGGGGCCGAAGCCGGACCCTCGCCTTCGACCGTGACGCGGATGCGCAGCGTGGCGCCGATCTCCGGCTCCAGGCGCAGCACCACTTCCTTCACCGCGCCGCTCGCGGCGGTCCAGCGCTCCAGCGGCGACCAGGCGGTTCCCGACTCGGCCATCAGCTCGCAGCTCTCCAGCGGGGGGGGGACGGTCAGCAGGCCGTCGCGCGCGCTGAGGCGGACGGCGGCGCCGTTGATCTTTCCGTGCACGGTCGCGGAGCTGGCCTTGCCCTGCGCGTCGAGCACGCGGATCACCATGCTGCCGGAGGCGGCCTCGCGCCGGACCTCCGGAGGATCGTTGGCGCTCAGCACGCCGGCGGCGGGGGCCGCGGCGGCGCCGGAGCCGGCTCCGTCCGAGCCGGTCCCGCCGTCGCCGGCAGCCGGGCCCGCAGGCCAGAGGAACCAGACGAGCCCCGCCAGCAAGGCCACAATGAGGATCAGGGGGGCGCGACGCATGGATTCCGGCTTATGCTACGGCCCATGCGCGCGATCATCAGCGGGATTGCCGGCGCCGCGGCGCTGGCCGCTCTGGCCGCGCAGGAGCCGGCGCCGGATCCTGAGCCGCCGCAGCCGGTCAGCGGGCTGGTGCGCGCCCTCTGGCGGCCGGAGCGGGCCGAACTGTGGCTGTTGTGCCGCGAGGAGGACGGCCGCGGCGGATCCGCTGAGCGCGTGCGCGTCTTCGATCCCTGGCTCAACGAGCGCGCGGTTCCCGCCGAGCCGATGCCGGAGGGCGGCCAGCTCGCCGCGGAGGACGGCGCGCTCGAACTGCCGGTCTGGGCCGGCCATCGCCTGCGCGCCGGCGCCGACGGCCGGCTGACGCTGAGCCGCCGCCCGTGGGAGACCGCGCCGCGCGTGGTCTGGGGGCCGGGCTGGGCGGCGGTGGAGATGCGCAGCACCGTGCCGCTGAAGTCTCTGTCGTGGCGCCGCGCCGGCGACGCGCAGATTTTCGTCGCGCCCATCGCGGGCGAAACGCTGGACGGCATCCTGCAGCGCGCGCATCTGCGCGGCCTCGACGCCGGCGAGACCATCGAGATCGCGCTGCCGGCGACGAGCTGGACCTTCCCGCCCTCCGCCGCGCCGCGCTGGCGCAGTTTCGTGGTGCCGGGCGTGGATCCCGCCGGGCCGCGGCCTACTTCAGAGTGGCCGTCAGATTGAGAGTCTCGCCGCCGCGCACGATCACGAGCGTGGCCGTGTCGCCGCGGATCGAGCCGCCCATCGCGCGGCGCAGATCGCTTAGGGTTCGCACCTCGCGGCCGTTCACCTGCTTGAGCAGGTCGCCCGCGACCACGCCGAGCTCGGCGGCGGCGCTGCCGGCGTTGACCGAGGTGACGCTCAGGCCGCCGACCGCTTCCTCGGCGACGATGCCCAGCTTGCCGCGCAGATTCTGGCGCTGGCCGATCAGGTTGTAGTGCTTGCCCATGCGCTCGTTGAAGTCGGCCGGCATGCCCATGCCGTCGGCCTGGCGGAAGGTCAGCTTCGGGGCCGCGTCCAGGACGTCGATGGATTCGCGCGCCAGCTGCAGCACGCGCACTTCGCCGGCGTAATCGATCTTGTCGGCGTCGTCCGTCGGCATGTGATAGTCGTCGTGCACGTGCGTGAAGAAGAAGATGGCCGGCACGCCCCCTTCGTAGAACGAGGTGTTGTCGCTCGGAGCCTGGCCGAGGTCGCTCAGCTCCAGCTTCACGTCCTTGACCTGGGCGAAAATCGGGTCCAGCAGGCCGCGGAACTCCGCCGCGGTGCCGAGGCCGGCGACGAAGAGGTAGCCGTGGCTGCGCCCGATCATGTCCAGGTTGACCATCGCGACGATGTCCGAGACGGGCACGATCTTCTCCTTCACGAGATGCTTGCTGCCGAGCAGGCCCCGCTCCTCGGCGGAGAAGCCCATGAAGATCACCGAGTGCCGCGGCGGGTGCGCGGCGTACCACTCGGCCAGCTCCATCATCCCGGCGGTGCCGGAGGCGTTGTCGTCGGCGCCGTTGTGGATTTCGCCCGGGAATCCCATGGCGCCCGGCCCGCCGATGCCGGCGTGATCCAGGTGGCCGCCGATGGCCAGGTACTTGCCGCGCAGCGCGGGATCCCGGCCCGGCAGCACCGCCACGACGTTGTTGCAGGTGCGGCTGCCGGCCTGGAAGGGCAGGCGCATCTCGGTCTGGCCGGGCAGCGGCTGCAGGCCGAGGCGCAGGAAGTGCGCCTCGACGTAGATCTCGGCCAGGCGGCCGCCCTCTTCGCCGGACTCGCGCCCCTCCAGCTCGTCGCTGGCCAGGTAGCCGATGTGGGCGCGCAGGTCGGCCTCCCGCAGCTCGGCGGGAGCCGCCGCCGCGGCCGGCGGAGCGGTCCGCGCCGTGGCCTGCTGGGAGGCCGCGAGGGTGGTCAGCGAAAGGGCGGCCGCGAGCGCGCCCAGGCAAAGTCGGGGGATCCGGATCATGGCGTGGACAGATTACGGGCGCGGCGCCGAAACGAAGGCGATCTCCGGGCCCGGATCCGGGGCGGGGCTACTGCCGGTGCGAAGTCAGCCGCACCTCGGACTCCTTGCCCTCCGTCACGTACACCCGCTGCTTGTCCGCTTCCGGCGGGAACCACAGCTCGTTCGGATTCGCGGCGAAGGCGATCAACTCGTAGTTGCCGGCGCGCAGGCCGTCGAAGCGGAAGCGGCCGCGCGCGTCCAGCAGCGCGTCGCGGCTGAACATCCCGTTGCCCTCCTGATAGGTCAGGTTGACCGTGCCGCCGCTCAACACCGCGCCGTTCTCGTCCACGGCGGTGCCGAAGATGCTGCCGCCTGCGTAGAGGCGGATGCTGCCCGCCTCGGCCGTGCCGCCGTCGGGCACGCTCACGGACACCAGTTCCGGAAGATGCTTCACGTGCTCGACGTAGAGCTTCATGTTGCCGGGCTCGGCGTTCTCCAGCACGAAGCGGCCGCTGGCGTCGGTGCGCGCCTCGACCGCCGGCACGTTGTCCGGATCGGATTCGCCGGGACCGAAGGGACCCTCGTCGGCGGGGGGCTGGTAGCCCGGACCGTGCAGGCTCACGCGCGCGCCCGCCAGTCCCTGGCCCTCGCCGCCGGTGACCACGCCGACGATAGTGCCGCCGCGGCGCATCTGCACGTCGATGCCAAGCACCACGTCGCGCTGCACGTGGAAGCCGGGCGAGTAGGTCGGGCAGTTGCCCGGCGCGCGCACCAGCAGCACGTAGGTGCCCGCGTCAAGGCCTTCGAGCTTGTAGTTGCCCGACGGATCGGCGATCTGCCAGGTCAGCTCCGTGGCGCCGTACTGCGTCGAGTTGCGGCGCGTGCGCATCAACTCCAGGCTGTAGGCGGCCAGCGGCTGGCCGTCGGCGTTCGTCACGCGCCCGCTGACGCCGCCCTTGCGGGGCATCACGACCTCCACCGGCGCCGCGTCCACCTCGATGCGCGGCACGCGCCCCGCGCCGTAGCCGTCGGCCATGGCGGCCAGCGCGTACATGCCCTGCGGCAGGCCGCGGATCGTGAAACTGCCGTCAGCCTCGCTGCGCCCGGTCGCGGTGAACACCGGCCGCGGCTGCGTGCGCGAAACCGTGACCAGCGCGCCGCCCACCGGCGCGCGATCGTCGTTGAGGACGACGCCGGTGATCACGTGCTCGGTGTCGAGCACCATCAACTGCTCGGGCAGCGTCTGACCCGGCTGCACGAAGATGGCCTGGATCTCGGCGCTGGCGTATCCGGCGGCGCTGGCGCGCAGCGACCAGATCGCGCCCTCGGAGACGTTGGCGAAGCGGAAGCGCCCGCGATCGTCGGTGTCGGTCAGGCGCAGGCGCCCGAGCCGGCGGTCCTGCTCGCGCTGCTCCTCGAGAGTGCCGGAGCGGAAGTTGTTGCGGTCCTGCAGGCCGAGCTCGACCTGCGCGAGGATCGGATTGCCTCCGGTGTCCTGCACCACGCCCTCGACGACGATGCCCGAGTCGAGCACGATCGGCGGCAGTTCCTGCGTCTCCGACGGCAGCGCGGCGAAGGCCACGCCCGCGCGCGGCGCGTAATCCGCGTGGAAGGCCCACAGGTCCATGTCCACGCCGGCGACGAGGCGCTCGAAGCGGAAGCTGCCGCGCGCGTCGGTGATCTGCAGGAAGCGCGGGTCCTCGACCACCGGCTGCAGCGGCACGTCGTCGCCGAAGCGGAAGCGCGTCGTCACCCACACCTTGGCGCCCGCGACGGGGGCGCCGGACTCGTTGACGATCTGACCCAGCACCGCGGCGCCGAGCGCGCCTTCGACGCCGCTCTCGCGGCCGGGCTGCGCCGGGACCTCCACGCGGTCGGGATCGTGCGCGGGCTCGCGGCCCGGCTCGCGGTCGATCACGAGGGCGCCGGGATCCGGCTGAACCGGCGTTTCCGGCCCGGTGCCGCTGGGATCCACCGGCTCGGGGCTGGAGGGGTCCTGCAGGAACAGGAAGGCCCCGGCCCCGAGGACCAGAAGGGCCAGGGCGCCCAAGGCCAGACCCTGGGCCTTGCCGGAGCGAGCGTGCTGCATGGTGCGAACGGAAAAGGGGCCTGAAACTCTGACGCTGGGATCGGCAGGAATCTTCCCGCAACTGGAGCCCGGACGGCGGCCCCCGCGCATCAGGCGTAGATCCCGCGCAGCTGGTCGAAATAGGCCACGCGCTCGACCCCGATCATGCAGGCCGCCAGGCGCAGGCCCGTCTTGTGCAAGCCGGCGACCTTGCGCGCCCGCTCGTAGGACTCCAGCACGCGGCGCGTCAGGCGCTCGTCCACCTGGTCCGTGGTCCAGTTGTAGCCCATGCGGTTCTGCACCCACTCGAAGTAGGCGATGATCAGGGCGCCGGAGTTGCCGAGGAGGTCGGGCACCACCGGGATGCCGCGCTCCTCGAGGATCTGGTCGGCGTTCTTGGTGGTGGGGGCGTTGGCCGCCTCGACCAGCAGGCGCGTGCGCAGGCGGCCCGCGTTCTCCTTGGTGATCTGGCGCGAGAGGGCGGCCGGAATCAGCACGTCGCACTCGGTCTCGAGCAGCTCGCTGCTCGACAGCGCGTCGCCGCCCGCGAAGCCCGCGAGGCTGCCGGAGCGTTCGCGGTGCGCGAGCAGCGCGTCCACGTCGAGGCCCTGCGCGTTGTGCACCGCCGCGCCCGCGTCGCCGGCCGCGACGATGCGGTGGCCGGCGGCCGCGACCTCGCGCAGCACCTGCGAGCCGACGCGCCCGGCGCCCTGCACCACGACGCGCGCCTTGCCGGTGAAATTCATCTCGGCGAGGCGGCGCTCCATCAGCACGCGCACGCCGCGGCCGATGGCCCAGTGCTGGCCGTGCGTGCCGCCGAGGCCCGCGGGTTTGCCCAGCACCACCGCGTTCACGGTATGGCGCACGTGCATCGAGTAGGTGTCGAGGCACCAGGCCATGATCTGCTCGTTGCAGTGCAGGTCCGGGATCAGCACGTCGCGGTCGGGGCCGATCAGGTCCATCAGGCCCGCGGTGTAGCGGCGCACGACCGATTCGACGACGCGCGGATCGCGCCCGCGCGGATCGAAGTTGACGCCGCCCATCGCGCCGCCGAAGGGAATGCCGAGCGCGGCGCACTTCCACGTGGTCCACGCGGCCAGCGCTCTCAGTTCCTCGCGCTTCAGATCCGCGTCGAGGCGCAGGCCGCCCAGGCAGGGGCCGAGCGAGAGGTTGTGGCGGACGCGATAGCCGTCCAGCACCAGGACGCGGCCCTTCTCGTCGGTCACGGGGATCGCGAATTTGAATTCGTGATCCGGCTCGCGCAGCACCAGATAATTGTCAGGCGCGAGGCCGAGCAGAGCCGCGGCCTCGTCGAAGCGCTCCATCATCGAGGAGAACGGATCGTCGGGATCGAGCGCCGGAGTCGGCGCCTGATGCTCGGAGGTCCGGTTCGCGGATTTCGACTCAAGCATAGATGCCCCGCATCTTCAGGCAGTAGGCGACGCGGTCCACGGCCACGCAGTAGGCGGCGATGCGCGGGCTGGTCTGGTGCTTCTTGGCGGCGGCCGCCACGCTGGCGAAGGCCTCGACCAGGACGCGCTCCTCGCGCTGGAAGACGTCGTCCTTCTCCCAGAAGTAGCCCATGCGGTCCTGCACCCATTCGAAGTAGGAGACCGTCACGCCGCCGGCGTTGGCCAGGATGTCCGGCACCACGAAGACGCCGCGGCGCTCGAGAATCGCGTCGGCCGAGGCGGTGGTCGGGCCGTTCGCGCCCTCGACGATGACCTTGGCGTGGATGCGCTCGGCGTTCTCCGAAGTGATCTGGTTCTCGGTCGCGGCCGGCACCAGCACGTCGCATTCGAGCAGCAGCATCTCCTCGTTGCTGACCGGATCGGCCTCGGGATAGCCCTCGAAGCTGCCCTTCTCCTTGAGATAGGCGCGCACCTTCGCCACGTCGAGGCCGTTGGGATTGACGATCCCGCCGTACATGTCGGACATGGCGATGATCTTGTGGCCCATCTCCTGCAGGAAATGCGCGGCGAATCCGCCGACGTTGCCCGAGCCCTGGATCACGACGCGGCAGCCCTTCGCCGGCAGCCCCGTGTGCGCCAGCGCCTCGCGCACGATGTACGCGACGCCCAGGCCGGTGGCCTCGGTGCGGCCGAGCGAACCGCCCAGGCCCACCGGCTTGCCGGTGACGATGGCGGTGCAGGTGGCGCGCTTGTGCATGGAGTAGGTGTCCATGAGCCACGCCATCTCGCGCTCGCCGGTGTTCATGTCCGGCGCGGGCACGTCGCGCTCCGGACCCAGAATGTCCAGCAGCGAGGAGGTGTAGCGGCGCGTCATGCGCTCGAGCTCGTTGACCGACATCCGCCGCGGATCGCAGATCACGCCGCCCTTGCCGCCGCCGAAGGGCACGTTGACGACCGCGCACTTCCAGGTCATCCAGGCCGCCAGCGCCCGCACCTCGTCGAGGTTGACGTCCGGCGCGTAGCGGATGCCGCCCTTGGCCGGCCCGCGCGCGATCGAGTGCTGCACCCGGTAGCCCTTGAAGACCCGCAGGCTGCCGTTGTCCATCTGGACCGGAATCGAGACCGTCATCTCCTGATAGGGGGTGACGAGGATCTCGCGGAGGCCGGGGTCGAGCTCCAGGAAGTCGGCGGCCTTGTCGAAGCGCCGCTGCATCTGGACGAAGGGATTGCGCTCGGCGGAGACGGCGGGCGCGTTGACGGCTTGCGTCATGGGGTCGGGCGCGGCTGGGCCGCGCGGTGGTGGGATCCGGACCGATTCCCCTGCCGAAGGCCGGGCGGAATCGGGCGATCCACGCATTTTATCGGCTCCAGGGGCCCGCCGGGAGGAGCCGATACAGGTGGGAATGCTTGCCCCGGCCTGGTCGCTGAATGAAGATGGCTTCATGCCGGTCGCCGAGCCTGCGCGACGGGATCCCCGCCAATACCGGGCCAAGGGCCGCGCCACCGTCGCGCTCGACCGCGGGCGCGTGCTGGCCGCGGCGGAGGAGGTGGACCTGCTGACCCGGCTCGGCCTCGACACCCTCGACGGCGCCCTGCGCTTCACCGGCGGCACGGTGGCGCGCACCGCCGGTCCGCGCGTCACCCGCCGCATCGAGACGCCGGCCGGAGCGCTGTACCTGAAGGCGCACAGCGCGGTTCCGGCCTGGCAGAGATTCTCCTTCCTGGGCCGCGGCGCCACCAGCCCGGCGCGCCGCGAGTGGGAAGCGATGGAGGACATGCGCCGCGCCGGCTTCGACGTGCCGGAGCCCGTGGCGTTCGGCGAGGACATTTCGCTCTTCGGCTGCCCGCCGCGCTCCTTCCTGCTGATGCGCGAGGTGCCGGGCCTGCCGCTCGACCGCTTCCTCGAGCCCGGCTATCCCGATCCGCACCGCGCCGGCCCGCGCCGCTCGCGCGACGCCGTGTTGCGCGACGTCAGCGGCATGATCCGCCGCCTGCACGCGACGGGCTTCTATCACAAGGATCTGTACTGCTGCCATCTGATCGTGACGAGCGATCCGCGCTGGGGCCGGCCCTATTTCATCGACCTGCAGCGCGTCGAGCGCGGCCAGCCGCCGCGCCGCCGCTGGCTGGTGAAGGATCTGGCCGCGCTGCATCTCAGCGCGCCGCAGTGCGTCACGCGCGCCGACCGCCTGCGCTTCCTGCTGAACTATCTGTCGAAGTCGCGTCTGGACGCGGAAGCCAAGCGCTGGGCGCGCGAGATCGTGCGCAAGTCCGCGGCCCTGGGCGCGCACGTGCCGAAGTTCGGGTAGGCTTCCGCCCTGTGCGCATCGCCGTCCTGCTGGACCGGTGGCATGCGGAGGGCGGCGGGCTGGAGGAATGGCTGCGCGCGGTGGCGCCGGAACTCGGCGCGCGCGGGCATCAGGTCCTGCTGATCGCGCGCGCGGCGGACGCGGCGCCGCCCGCCGGCGTCCTCGGCGTGCCGGCCGCCGCGCGCTGGCCGCTGCCGCGCCCGTGGCGCGACGCCGCCGACGCGCGCGCGCGCGTGCAGGCCGCCGCGGAGTCGGGCGCGGACGCCGTGCTGGACCTGCGCGCCTCGCGCTGTCCCGGCGCCGTGTGGTTCGCGATGGGCGGATTCGGCCCCGCGCGCGAAGCGGCGCCGATCTCGGCGCGGCGGCGCGCGCTGCTGCGCCTGGAGGCAGAGAGCGTGCGCTGCGCGGCGGCGGCCGTCGCGCCTTCGCCGCTGGTGGCGCGCGCGCTGCGCGCCTTTCGCCCGGAGCTGCCGGTCCGCGTGCTGCCGCTGCCTTTGCTCGGCCCCGTTCCCGAGGCGCCGGGCCCCGACGCGGAGGCGCTCGCCGGGCGCCGTCCGCTGACGGTGTTCTTCTGCGGCCGCGACCCCGAGCGCCACGGCCTGGAGCCGGCGCTGGCGTGGTTCGCGGCGCTGCGCCGGCAGCTGCCGGAGGCGCGCCTCGAGACCTGGACGCGCGGCCGCGCGGACGCCGCGGGAGTGACGGCGCACGGCTGGAACGGCGGCTTCCGCGCCGCGCTCGGGCGCGCCGATCTGCTCCTGCACCCGACCCGCTACGACAGTTTCTCGCTGGTCTGCCTGGAGGCCGCCGCCGCCGGCGTGCCGGTGCTGACCACCGCGCAGGCCGGCGCCGCCGAGCTGCTGCCGCCGGAATGGTGCGCCGCGGCCGAGCGCGGCGATCCGGAACGGGCGGCGGAGGCCGCTCTTAGAATGTTGCGCTGCGCGGCGGAGCTCCCCCCCGCGCGGCGCGCCGAATTGCGGGACGGGCTGCGCGCCCGGCACGGGCTCGGCGATCACGCGGAGCGACTCGCCGAACTCCTCGCCGCAAATCCATGTTCGACTTCTCCTGGCTGAGCAATCCGGAAGCCTGGCTTGCGCTGCTGACGCTGACCACGCTCGAGATCGTTCTCGGCGTGGACAACATCATCTTCCTGTCCATCGTGGTGGGCAGGCTGCCGGCGGCGCAGCGCGACCGCGCCCGCAAGCTGGGCCTCGGCGGCGCGATGCTGATGCGCCTGGGCCTGCTGGCCTCGCTGGCCTATCTCGCCAAGTTGACCTCCGATCTGTTCCAGTTGCCGTTCATCGAGATGGGCATCAGCGGGCGCGACCTGGTGTTGATTCTCGGCGGACTGTTCCTGCTGGCGAAGGCCACGAGCGAGATCAGCCTCATGCTGGATTCGGCCGGCGGCAGCCACGGTTCGGACGCCATGCAGAAGCGGGCGCTGACCTTCGGCTCGGCGATCTTCCAGATCATGCTGCTCGACCTGGTGTTTTCGCTGGACTCGGTCATTTCGGCCGTCGGCCTCGCGGAAGATCTCTCGGTCATGGCGCTGGCGATCGTGATCGCGGTCGGCGTGATGTTCTTCCTGGCGCGGCCGCTGGGCGATTTCGTCGAGCGCCATCCCAGCGTGAAGATGCTGGCGCTGGCCTTCCTGCTGCTGGTCGGCGTGGCGCTGATCGCGGACGGCTGGGAGTTCCACATCCCGCGCGGCTACCTCTACTTCGCCATGGGCTTCTCGATGGCCGTCGAAGGCCTGAACCTGAAGATGCGCGCCCGCTCGGTGCGGAAGGAGCAGGAGCGGCTGGAGGAAGAGGCGCAGGGCAAGAAGCCGGACGCGGAGTAGGGCCTTCTACAATCCGGGCGTGCAGCCGCTTCTGATCCACGAGGTCGCGGCCCGCGACGGCCTGCAGAACGAGCGCGCGGTCCTGACCGTGGCGCAGAAGGCGGAGTTGCTGGGGCTGCTGGCGGCGGCGCGCCCGGCCTCGCTGGAAGTGACGTCCTTCGTGCGCGCGGACGCCGTGCCGCAGCTGGCCGACGCCGACGAGTTGTGCGCGGCCATCCGCGCGGCGCCGTGGCGGCGCGGGCTGCCTCTGGTCGGGCTGGTGATGAACCCGAAGGGCTACGAGCGCTTCCGCGGCGCCGGGCTCGACGCTCTCACCGCGGTGGTCGGCGCCAACGAGGCTTTCTCGCGCGCCAACTCCGGCATGGACGTGGCGCGCGCGGTGGCGATCAACCGTGAATTGTGCGCGGCCGCGCGCGCCGACGGCGTGCCGGTGCGGATGTACCTCTCGATGGCCTTCGGCTCGCCGCGCGAGGAGACGCCGGCGGCGGCCGTGCTGGGCCTGGTCGAGACCTTCGCCGCCGCCGGCGCCGATCTCGTGCTCCTCGCCGACACGGTGGGCGTGGGGCGGCCCGAGCAAACCCGAGCGCTCGTCGCGGCGGCGCTGAAGATCCTGCCGGCGGAACGCCTCGGCCTGCACATGCACGACACCTACGGCCGCGCGCTCGAGAATTGCGCCGCGGGCGCCGAACTCGGCCTGCGCCATTTCGACGCCAGCGCCGGCGGCACCGGCGGCTGCCCCTTCGCGCCGGGCGCCGCGGGCAATCTGGCCACCGGCGCGCTGCTGGCCTGGGCGCAGGAGCGCGGGCTGGCGGGCGCGATGGACGCGGCGGCGCTGGACCGCGCCGCGCAGTACCTTGCCGGGGCGCTCGGCCGTCCGCTGGCGCTCGGACCCGCGCGCACCGCCGCGAAATCATGAACGATTCTTCCCTTGTCCTCTGCGAGCGCCGCGGCCACGCGGCCTGGATCACCCTCAACCGGCCCGACGCGGCAAACGCGCTGTCCCTGCCGGCGCTGCAGGCGCTGCGCGCGCATCTCGCCGCCGTCGCCGCCGACGACGCGGTCTGGGTGGTCGTGATCACCGGCGCCGGGGAAAAGGCCTTCTGCGCCGGCGCCGATCTGAAGGAGCGGCGCGGCTTCACGCCCGAACAGGTGCGCGAGTTCGTCGCGACGATCCGCGCCACGATGGACGAGACCGCGGCGCTGCCGCAGCCGGTGATCGCCGCGCTCAACGGCCACGCCTTCGGCGGCGGCTGCGAGCTGGCGCTGGCCTGCGACCTGCGCCTGCTCGACGCGCGCGGGCAGATCGGCCTGACCGAGACCAGCCTGGCGATCATTCCCGGCGCCGGCGGCTGCGTCCGCCTGCCGCGGCTGGTGGGGGCGGCGAAGGCCAAGGAGATGATCCTCACGGCCCGCCGTCTGACGTCAGCCGAGGCTCTGGCCTGCGGACTGGTGAATGAAATCGCCCCCCCCTGCACGGTGGCCGCGGCGGCCGAGCGCCAGGTGGCCGCGCTGCTCCAGAACGGCCCGCTGGCCTTGCGCGCGGCCAAGGCGGCCGTGGACGGGGGTTTGGACCTGCCGCTGCGCGCGGCCCTCGAGCACGAGGCGGCCTGCTACCAGCGAATCATTCCCACTTCCGACCGGCTGGAGGCCCTGGCGGCCTTCGCCGAGAAGCGCGCGCCGCGCTTCGAGGGCCGCTAGGCTCTCGGCATGAACCGCACCTGCCTCGCCGCTCTCCTCGGCGGCCTCATCGTCTTCGCGTGGGGCGCTCTCTCTCACACGGCCCTGCCGATCGGCCACATGGGCATCCAGACGCTGGAGCCCGGCCCCGAGGCCGCGGCCGTCGCCGCGCTCACCGCGCAATTTCCGCAAGGTGGCACCTTCCGCATGCCCGACATGGAGCGCGTGCCCAAGGAGCAGTGGCCCGAATCCGGCCCGACCGGCTTCGTGGTGTGGCGGCCGGACCGGCCGTACACCATGGGCAAGTACATGATCACCGAGTTCATCAGCAACGTGCTCGCCGCGCTGCTGGCGGCGATGCTGATCGGCTGCGGCAGCCTTTGCTCCACAAAGCTGCTGTGCCGCGCGACGGCGGTGATGGGCCTCGGCGTGTTCGCGTGGCTGTCGATCAGCGTCTCGCAGTGGAACTGGTACGGCTTCTCGACGAGCTTGATGATCGGCGAGGGCCTGGACCAGGCCATCGGCTGGTTCCTGGCCGGCCTGGGCATGGCCGCGGTTCTGAAGCCGAAGGCCGCCTGAGGGCGCCTAGAATTCATTCATGGCTCGCGTGATCGTGTTGGGGGCGGGCATGGTCGGCCGCGCCATGGCTCTGGATCTGGCCCGCCGTCACGACGTGACGAGCTGCGACCGCTCCGAAGCGGCGCTGGTGCAGCTCGGGCGCGAGGCGGCGGCGCAGAAGATCGCGCGCGCGCCCGCCGGGCGCGTGCTGGACGCTGGCGATGCGAAGGAGGTCGGCGCCGCGGTGAAGGGATTTGATCTGGCGGTGACCGCGGTGCCGGGATTCCTGGGCTTCGCGACGCTGAAGGCCGTGATCGAGGCCGGCGTGCCGGTGGCGGACATTTCCTTCTTCCCGGAGGACGCGCTGCAGCTCGACGCGCTGGCGCGGGCGAAGGGCGTGTGCGCCATCACCGACGTCGGCGTGGCGCCGGGGCTGGACAACCTGATCTTCGGCGCGCACGACCGCGAGTGGAAGATCGGCTTCTTCGAGTGCCTGGTCGGCGGGCTGCCGTCGGAGCCGCGCTGGCCCTGGCGCTACACCGCGCCGTTCTCGCCGGTGGACGTGGTGGAGGAATACCTGCGGCCCGCGCGCCTGATGGAGGGCGGCCGCGTGGTGACGAAGCCCGCGCTGTCCGAGCCGGAGTTCGTGGACTTCCCCGGCGTCGGCACGCTGGAGGCGTTCAACACCGACGGCCTGCGCAGCCTGCTGAGCACGATGGCGCACGTGCCCGAGATGCGCGAGAAGACCCTGCGCTGGCCCGGGCACCGCGAACTGGCGCTGGCGCTGCGCGAGTCCGGGTTTTTGTCAGAGACGCCGATCGCGTCCCGCGACGCGGACGGCGAGCCGGTGCAGATCGTGCCGCGCGAGGCCACGAGCCGCATGCTCTTCGAGCAGTGGCGCCTGCGGCCCGGCGAGGGCGAGTTCACGGCGATGCGCGTGACGGTGCGCGGCTCGGACAAGGCGACGGGCGCCGCGCGCGAGGCGGTGTGGCATCTCTGCGACCGCGGCGACGCGGCCACCGGCACGTCCTCCATGGCGCGCACCACGGGCTACACCTGCACGGCGGCTGCCGAATTGATCTTGTCCGGATTCTTCCGCCAACCGGGGGTGCATCCGGCCGAAAAGGTCGGCGCGGTGCCGGGCGCGCTGGAGAAGGTGCTCGCGCACCTCGCGGAGCGCAGCGTCCGCATCGAGCGAACGGCCTCTTAGCAGCCGCGGCAGGAAGATGGGGTCCGCTTCGCGCGCCTACGAATCCTGCAGCAGACGGTGAATGGGCGGCAAGAGGTTGACGATGTGCATGCCGCAATGGCCTTGGACGTTGAACTTCCATTGCCAGACGGCGGCCGCGAGGTGACCCGCTTCGTAGGTCAACAGCGGGCCCACGAGGTCGAGGTAAATGTCCGCCAGGTCGTCCGCCATCGATCCGGTGACGGTCTCGAAGTCAGCCGCGGGATCGAAGACCATTTGATAGGAATCGGCCTCTCCCGTGACTTCCAGCAGCGCGGCCATCGGGCTGGCGACCTCCGCATCGGGGAGTTCCTCACCCGTGTCCATGTCGGGCAGAGTGAGTCCGGCGGCGTAGATCTGCGGCAGCAGGATTGAACAACGCGCCAGGAGTTGTTGGAACTGGCCCGGCCTCAGCTCGTCCATCAAGCTGCGGTACTCGCGCACGAGTTGTACGAAACGGTCGATTGCTTCGCTTCTGACCCGGCTGGCGCTCACGACTGGCCCGCCTCGGACAGCCGGGCTCCAGCGCCCACGCAAGGGCCGCAGGACTCGAGCATGGCGACGAAGCGGTCGACGGCAGCAGGTTCGATCTCGAACGCGAGGGCGACTGATTCCGGTCCGGATTCCGCGCACCTTATGTGGACCGTTGCCAGGCAGCGGCCAGCAGGTTCCGTGCACTCCAGGCTCATTTCCAGACCTCCCATGGTGTGCTTCTCATTCCATTCGCCCATGCGAGCCCGGCGCAACTCTGGAATGGCCGCGGGAAAACCGCGCAAACTTGCCGCGAGCTTCTGCAGCCGATCGTGCGTTTCGTAGAACGTGACGATCCCAGCGAAGCGGCCGTTGCCGGCGCGCGCGCGGATTTCCATCATGTCCGAATCCTTCCAGATGACCCTGAAATCCAATCCGTGGATGAACTCAGCCTGATCCTCCGAGAGCATGTGGGTCATGCTATCCCTGCGAATCGCCCTTGGCGTGGGTGACTAGGAAGGAAGGATTCGCACGCGCTGCAGCAGCTGTTCGGGCGTGCTGTCGAAGTTCAGAGCGATTGCGGGCGACTCGATGGTGTCATGCAGGCAACCGGCAAGGTCATCCAGGATTTCGGCATAGTCTTCCGGCAGATGATCCCAGCCGTCCGGCGAGCCCGTTGGCCAGCGCTCGGTCAGCAGGAAGAACATGAAGGTCGCATGGCAGTTGGCCTCGGTGCGGCCCTGCGGAGTGCACAGGAATATCAGGAGCCGCTCCAGACCGGCCTTCAACGCAGCGAGGTCGGGAGGCACCCGCGCGATCTCGCCCTGAGCCGCCTCAAGGAGCGGTTGGAGTTCAGGTGAGACGTCGTCCGGCACGTCAGCGATTCTCCACGTACCGGCAGCCGGCGGGACGCATGGTTCAAGATGCGGGGGAGCGGTAAACGTCGGTGCTCAAGTACTTGAGACCGTTGTCCGCCAGCAGCGTGACGACGGTCGCTTGCGGTCCGAGGCGCCGGCCGAGCGTGATCGCCGCGGTCACGTTGGCGCCGGAGGAGGTGCCCGCGAACAAGGCTTCCTTGCGCGCGAGGCACCGCGCCATCGCCTTGGCGTCGGCGGTGGAGACGGCGAGGATCTCGTCGGCCAGGCCCGGTTGCCACAGCGGCGGCAGATAGCCGATCCCGACGCCCTCGATCTTGTGCGGCCCGGGCGCGCCGCCGCCGAGCACCGCGGACTCGGCCGGCTCGACCGCGGCGACGCGCAGGCCGGGCTTCTGCGCGCGCAGCGTCTCCGCCACGCCGCGCAGCGACGCGCCGCAGCCCACCGCGTGCACGAAGGCGTCCACCGCGCCGCCGGTCTGCCGCCAGATTTCTTCGCCGAGCGGCCGGTAGCCGGGGATGGCGTCGGCGTTGTGCAGCTGATTCACCCACCAGGAGCCCGGTTCTTGGCTGAGCACGCGCGCGGCCTCGATCATGTCGAGAATCAGCTTCTTGGTTGTCAAACCGCCCTCGCTGGGCACGAGCGTGAGTTCGGCGCCGAGCGCGCGCATGTGGTCGCGCTTCTCGGCGCTGAACGCGTCCGAGGTGACGATGCGGCAGCGATAACCCTTCGCCGCGCACACCAGCGCCAGCGAAGTGCCGGTGCTGCCGCCCGTGTAGTCCACGACGGTCCCGCCGGGCTGCAGCCGCCCGTCCGCCTCGGCGCGCGCGATCACGGCCCGCGCCATGCGGTCCTTGAGGCTGCCGGTGGGGTTCTCGCCTTCCATCTTCACCCAGACCTGCGCGCAGCCCTCCGGCACGACCCGGCGCAGGCGCAGGAGGGAGGTGTTGCCGATGGTGGCGAGGACGTCGGTCATGGAGTCGGAACTCCAAGGTCCTTGCAGATCTTTCTTGCCAAGGATTCCCGAATCTCGGAATGCCTCGGGACGGCGCTGCGGCGATTCAGGGCCGGATTCTGCCACCAAGAATGGCAACCGCCCTCCCGTACCAGGGAGCAGCCATGTTGCGAGAGATGTCGCAACAGGTCTCTGCGCTTCATACCGCGATGGGCAGTTCTTCGAATCCTTTGCCGATCGCCTCGCGAGCGTCATCCCGATTCATCTCGAGTGCCTCGAGCAAAGTGACGCGCAGCGTCTCGAGGAGGCCTTCACGGGTCCGCTCCTGGCAGTTCACGCCCGGGACTTCCTCGATCCACCCGATCCACCAGGATCCGTCCTGTTTGACGACGGCGGTGTAAGTTTGGCTCATCCACACAGTTTATCTCCTAGGCACGCGGTCATTGAATGGCGACGTGGGTCGCGATCCCGCGTCGGGGAACCTCCATTTGCTGGTCCCGTTGGGAGGACGGTTTCCGAAGTGGCGGGTAACCCGAAAATCCCGTTCGTGTGTCGATGCCGACCGGCTAGGCGCCAGCGCCTGGAGTCCGCCGGCTCGTGGCGGCCGGTTTCTCCCATTCTGCGACGCCACCGGACACGACGCGGAACAGCGGATGCGCGCGAGGGCGGCGGACTTCGGCCAGACTGGCCAGCCGCTCCGGGTCGCGGACGGCCAGCTTGGACCTCAGGTGCTGCCACTCGTACTCGAGCTGGCCGCGCGTCACGCGGATCGGCGTGCGCGTGCGCGCGCGGCCGATCTTCGCGGCGTCGAACCGGTAGCCGCGCTCCACGGCTTCGGCATGCACCGCGCGGAGGAACTCGGCGATCGCGCCCGCCGGCGCGGGATGCGCGCGAAAGCGCGCCAGCTGCGGATGATGCCGGTAGCCGCGCGTGCGCCCGCGCAGCACGGCCTGAGCCAGCAGGGTTTCGCGCCACAGCGCGACGAGGCCGCGCGCGTCGAGGTACTGGGGGTGCAGGCTCCAGAGGCGCATGGGGCGCGGATCCTAGCCGCCGCATGGCTCCTCACATCGGCGAGGTCCGCAGGCGCGAGGCGAGCAGGCCGGTGGCCAGGCCCAGGTCCAGGTCCGCCACCAGCAAACCCTCCTTCCCATACGGCTGATGGCACAGCAGCGTCCCGTCCGGACGCGCGATCGCCGACGTGGTGCCGGAGCCTTCGCTCGCGCAGTTCACCGACGCGAACCAGCAAGTGTTCTCCGCCGCGCGACACAGGATCGCCTTCTCGTGGAAGGTGTTGGCGGGATTTGCGAATGAACTGGGCCGATAGCTCCCCGGCACGGCGACGTGCGCGTGCGGGTGGAACACCACCTGCGCGCCGCGGCGCGCGGCCCAGCGCACCGTCTCCGGGTAGCGCCACCCTTCGTGACAGATCACCACGCCGAACGTCAGAGGGCCGGCGGTGAAGACGCGCCGCTCGGTCCCGCGCGCGGGGTAGATGGATTCTTCCGACGGGTCGAGCTGGATCTTGTCCTGCCAGCCCGCCAGCGAGCCGTCCGGGTGCGTGACGCGCGCGGCGATCTGCAGGCCGCGCTCGGTCGGGCGCTCGGTGCCTAGGATGACGGTGATGCGCGCGGCGCGGGCGGCGTCGTCCACACCGGCCCACGCGCGTTCGAGGAACGCGGGATCCGGCGGCGGGGGAGTCGTGCCCGGCCAGCGGTAGCCGGGGATGAAGCATTCGGGGAAGCAGATGACGAGGGCGTTGCGCTTGCCGGCTTCGGCGATGGCTGATTCTGCCAGGACGACGGATTCGTCCGGCGTTGCCGGAACGCGTAGGTTTGCCAGGGCGATGCGGACTCTCGTCATCTTGCGAAGAGTACTTCGCACGATGCGCACATCGCATCCGCCTGCGCAGTCGGCTCTGTGATTGCGCTCCAACTGATCCCAGGCGCCATTTTGTTGTTGGATCAGGCGTCCGGGATCAGGTCAGCAGCGAACCAAACTAGTAGATGACTCGGGCGCGATTGCTGGTTGCGCAGCTCTGCAGGTCCAGAGCCTGCAGGCGCAGCGCGCCGGCCGGGTAGAAGGGTACCTGCACCGGACCGATCTCGGCCTTGCCGGCGGTGTCGGCGGGGACGAGGCCGATCAGGCGGAGGCGGGCGTTGAGGTCAATGCTGACGCCGGCGCAGGCGTGGCCGGGGGGGATCTGCGTCGGTCCGCCGCCGCCGCGCGTGGCGAGAAAGGCGACGTTGCCGCCAGGGGTGGCGCCGGCGACGAAGGCTCCCATCGGGCCGCCGGTCTCGCCCGAGACGCCGAGGGAGAAGGGGGCGGGCTGGTTGGGGAGGAACTCCATGCCGGCGAGGAAGGGAATGTTTGGCTTCAGTACGTCAATGAATGCCGGTGCGCCAGTCGACTTGTCAATGACGAACAAGAAATAGAATCCGCCGTAGAGTATGCCATCGTCCGAGGCGCACAAGGTTGACACGACCGATCCGCCTAATCCGCCCGGATCACCTATGCCAGGATTGACGTCAGTTGCAACTCCAGTGAGCCGATCCACCTGGAGCAGACCCTCAAACTCATCCCATCCCCACAAAATGCCTTCAGCGAATGCTAGTCCGCCAACGCCAGTGAAACCGGTGGTGCCGATCCGCTGAGTCTGACCAGTGACCAAATCGATTGTGTAGAGGTCGTATGGACCACCGGCGTGTGTCGGGGTCAAGTCAACCGTCGCGTAGAGTATGTCCCGATCGTCAAAGGCAAGGGCGCCGAGTCCACCAAAAGGAGTCTGCGCAACGAAGGAGGCCCTTCCAGTGTTTGTGTCAATCTGATAGATAGCAATGGGATCGTTGTGATCGCCATAACCAGCATAGATCTGACCTTGGCTGTCTTTCGCCATGGAGTGCCATAATTCGCTGTCCATCCCCGTGTACCCCACGTAGATTACACGCGCAGTCTTCGCGTCCACTCGATAGACGTCGCCGAGGATGAAATCTATTCCAAGTAGTTCCTGTCCGTGGGCAGGAAAGGGAGCCGCTACTATGAAACCTGCGCTTATCAGAAGAGCCTTTAGCATCCAAGTCTAGTATACCTTGAGAAGCCTTCGCGAAGACCTGTTGACCTCAGATCTTCGGGTAGCGCCACCCTTCGTGACAGATCACCACGCCGAACGTCAGAGGGCCGGCGGTGAAGACGCGCCGCTCGGTCCCGCGCGCGGGGTAGATGGATTCTTCCGACGGGTCGAGCTGGATCTTGTCCTGCCAGCCCGCCAGCGAGCCGTCCGGGTGCGTGACGCGCGCGGCGATCTGCAGGCCGCGCTCGGTCGGGCGCTCGGTGCCTAGGATGACGGTGATGCGCGCGGCGCGGGCGGCGTCGTCCACGGCGGCCCAGGCGCGTTCGTGGAAGGCGGGGTCCGGCGGCGGGGGAGTCGTGCCCGGCCAGCGGTAGCCGGGGATGAAGCATTCGGGGAAGCAGAGGACGTTGGCGTTGCGGCGGGCGGCTTCGGCGATGGCCAATGTCGCGATGGTGACGGACTCCTCCGGCGTTGCAGGAACGCGGAGATTTGCCAGGGCGATGCGGATGAGAGTCATGCCGTCTCGAGACTCCCGAAGTTCTGTGATTTGACGTCTAATACTGACGTGCAGCGACGGCGAGCCAAGCGAAGCGAGGCGAGTACGTCCGCTGGACCACCCGGTTCGTCATCAATGGGCTAGCCACGCTTCACCTTCTCTTTGCTGCGGATCTGTTTTGCTTTGGACAGTTTGGTGCAGCCATTTTCCACCATGCGAATGAAGTCCCGCGCATCGGAGAAGTAGTTCTTGAACGCGACGCGGACCTCATCACTCGTATCAGCGCGTACTAGAACGATGTCGCGATCGGGATATTTCTTCTCTAATTCAAAAAGGGCTTGGAGAGCGTCCGTGGCGTCACGAAATGTTTGAACCTCCAGATCGCCAGCGCTTGAGAAAATGAGGATCGCGTTCCGATTCTCAGTCACTTCCTTGTCTGCGGCGTTCAGGCCTTGCAAAGTGCGCAGGAGGCCAATCTCGTGATCAATCTCCAGAAAGCGCTGCACGACTTCTCGATCGTCAAGGAGGGGGTACGGACCTCGTGCACTCTCATAAGCGCGTGCCAGGATTTCACTGGCAAATGCCATGGCTGTCTCATATCGCTTGTCGCCCTCCCTAAACTTCGGCTGGCTCTCGGTTACAAAGCCAATCAGTTCAACGGCGGTTGCCCACGCGTGCTGGACCAGCGTGCGGTACTGAATCTCGACGTAGAGGCCCTCCAATGACCTTCCAACGTCGGACTGAACATCGTATTCATAAACGTCGTGGATGCCGCGATATCCCGTTTCTTTGGGATGCTTGATGTAGTCGTACTTGTCTAGGTCGTTACGCAGCTTGTGATTGAACCGCGCTTTGTGAAAGCGGCCCCTGAAGTCGTAGAGCTCTTTGATGTTGCGAAAGATCAAGCGACAACCAGCTACATCGTCCATGCGCGAGAGTTGCATGCGCGGCAGGCGACGCAGCTTGTCAAAAATGGTGCGCTTTCTCTTATGTCTTTGTGCGACCGTGATATTCAAGTCACGCGTCCGATTGCGAAGAATCGCTTGAAATGTGTTGAGGACACCGCGATGGGCGGCGCGCCAAGCCTCGATGACGGCGGCATCGTCAGGTGTAGCGCTACCAGCCCGCACGTTGTCGCCAGCGCGGTTTACGCGTGATTTTGAACCCCCGGGATACGCCGCGCCGTCAGGCATGAGCTATTGCTGCCGAACGCGAATTCGATGGACCGGCGTAGCGCTGCTCCGCCAGTTTGAACTGGTCCGTGTAGCACGGGCCGAGGTTGCCCAGAACGCAGCCCTCCCCATGCAGGAGGCCTTCTGAGCCATCGGATGGAGCCCAAATTCCTGCCATAGGCTGGTCAGTATAACGCCGTGGTCGGGCGCGAGTCTTCCCTGCATTCACTTAGGCCTCACGAAGACTTGTCTCGCTGCTTGATTCCGTCGAGTTTGCTCTCTGGAAGCGAAGCGTAGATGCTTTCAATCTCTCTTGGCTCCGTCAGCATTTTGTCTGCGATGAAATTCACCAACTCAAAAAGGGCGGTTGCCATCTTTGGGTCGTCACGAAGATCCAAGACTCCGGGATGCACCGCTTCGTTCCCGATAACGCGCACTGAATCGAGTGCTTGCTGAACTCTTGCTGGCAGTCCCGCTTCCACCAGGGCCTTGATGTCTTGATTGATGTCGCGACCCGGCTGGCCCAAGTGAGCACAGAGCTATTGGATGGCTAGGCGAAGTAGGGCAGCGGCGCCACGAGGCGAAAGACTCACGATTGTTCGGGCCTCCTCATAGTCGTAGCGAACGTCTTCTGGAAGGTCCTGGTTCGGGGGTAGAGCTACACCGGGAAGGGGATAGACCATGCGTGTGCCATGCCAAATCGTCAGGAAGTTGCAGTGCGCACAGTTGGCGGTGGTAAATCGATCATCGTCGTGCTGCTCACCGAAACCATCTCATCGAGTGCTTGCCTTCAAGTAGTACCACGCCTGCCTACAGTAGATGTGGCATTCCGGGCAGTTAAAGGCTTGGAGGCCCTGTGCTGGTACTACGTACTCAGGCTTCACACTCTTTGCTCCATATTGTAAGAATAACGCCGGTGTTGAGGACCGGTGCGAGCTCGCAGAGTGAGGGCCGTCTCCTGAATCATTCTTGCCGCAAATCACGAAGTGCCCGACGCAGATAGCTATCAGCATCAGCGAGCTCCCGCAGAGCTCGGTCGATGTCGGAGCAAGCATCGTCTGATTTGCTGCGGGCGCGGCGAAGCGCCGTGGAAGCGTCGTCGATGGCATTCAGGGCCCGCTTGATTTGTTTTTCAGGTTCCACAGTTCACTCCAGGTTCATCGGTGAGGACCAACGTGAATTCGACGGACCTGCGTCGCGCGGCTCCGCAATGTCGGACTGGTCCGTGTAGCGCTGACCACGCCTGCCCAGAACACAATTCTCCCCAGACTGGAGGGCTTCCCAGCCTTCGGAGGGAATCCGAGATCTGGCCATGGGCTGATCAGTCTACCGCCGATCCCGCGGAGGCAGGGGGAAAGAACCCTCCACGCACTCGCCCCACATTCGGCGATCTAGTGATACCCCTGCCCTGTCGGCTACACGAAGCAGAACTCATGCCCGTACCGAACTGCCAGCACCGCCAGCCGCCCCGACATGGGTGCCGACACCGGCTGGTCCAAATGCGCCTCAGGTACCACTCCCGACGCCTCGAACCACCAGCACATGCGCCACCTCAGCACTTCCCGCGCGCCGCCGTAGCATGGCCGGCGCATGGCTCGCGTAGAGTTGACTCGCCACCTCTTCACGTTCTTCCCGTCCCTGGAGAACCGTGACCTGGCCGTGCCGGGCCGCACCGTGGCCGAACTGATCCAGGAAGTCGAGAACCTCGCCCCCGGCTTCGCCTTCTACGTCTGCGACGAGAGCGGGCGCCTCCGCCAGCACGTCAACGTCTTCATTGACGGCCGCCCGATCAAGGACCGCGGCACCCTCACCGACCCGGTCGCCGACGGCTCCCGCGTCCTGATCCTCCAAGCCCTGAGCGGCGGCTAACATCTCCGCCGCCATGTCCGATCGCATCCTCGTCGGCACCCGCAAGGGCACCTTCCTGATCGCCAAGTCCGGCTCCCGCTGGCAGCCGCGCCTCTCCGGCCACGCCGGCCAAGGCGTCAACTTCGTCGCGCGCGACCCGCACAGCAATACCCTCTGGGCCGCGCTCGGTCACGGCCATTGGGGCGCCAAACTCTCGCGCTCCACCGACGGCGGCGCCACCTGGGCCGACGCGCCGCAGATCGCCTATCCGCAAGGCGCGCGCCACTACCTGCCGCCGCCGCCGACCGAGACCGGGCCCGGCGACGGCGCGCCCACCCTCAAGCCGGCCACGCTCCTCAAACTGTGGACGATCGCCTTCGGGCCGCCCGGACACGTCTACGTCGGCACCATTCCGGGCGGGCTCTTCGTCAGCACGGACGGCGGCGCCTCCTTCGCGCTGAACCGCGGGCTCTGGGACCACGAGTCGCGCGGCGGCGACCTCTTCGCGGGTCCGGGCAACGGCACCACGAAATGGTTCGGCACGCCGGCCGCCGAGGGCGAGTTCGCGCCCGGCATCCACTCGATCGTGATCCACCCGCGCGATCCGCAGCGCATCCTGATTGCCGTTTCCACCGCCGGCGTCTTCGAAACCACCGACGGCGGCCGCACGTGGCGCACGCGCAATCGCGGCCTGATCATGGAATACTCGCCCGACCCGACTGACGAGTGGGCCGGCCACGACCCGCACGCCGTCGTGATGTGCGCCGGCCAGCCGGACCGCCTCTGGCAGCAGAACCACTGCGGCGTCTTCGCCAGCGACGACGGCGCCGCGACGTGGCGCAAGGTCAGCGCGCCCGATGCCGGCGTGCACTTCGGCTTCCCGATCGCGGTGGACGACCAGGACGGCCGCACCGCGTGGGTGGTGCCCGGCGTGTCCGATCAGCAGCGCATGGCCGTCGGCGGCGGCCTCTTCGTCGCGCGCACGGCGGACGGCGGCGCCACCTGGACGCAGCTCCGCAAAGGGCTGCCGCAGGAGAACGCCTACGACGTGATCTACCGCCACGCCCTCGACCAGCGCGGCGGCCGCCTGGCCTTCGGCACCACCACCGGCAACCTCTACGTCAGCGAAGACCGCGGCGACAGCTGGCAGACCGTCGCCAACAATCTGCCGCCGATCTACAGCGTGCGCTTCGGGTAGGCCGCCTCGGCGCCGCCGGAAGGTTAGGCGGTTGGCAGGCCGAACAACGTGCGGACCTCAGGCCGCGTCAGCACTCGATACTGCCACACGGCGATGAGAAAGGCCGGTACCGCCAGAGCAAACCATGCCGACTTCGGCACCTGCCCCATGTCTTGCCCGAAGAACCGGAAATCCAAGGGGCCTGGAGCGGCGAGAAAGATCAGCCCGACAAGCGGGACGCCTATCAGCGCAAGCCAGGTGAAGGCCAGCGCCCATCCACGCCAAGTTGGGCTGCAACGGAGAAGCCCCGCGCCGATGAACAAGCCCAAGACGTTGAAGTTGAAACTGATGCGGTGGTTCATCAGCGATACGATGATCTCGATCAGCGAGAGAATGCCGCCCAGTATGAACAGAGCGGCGACCACCTTTAGCGAGGTCGGGATGGACTGGGTAGCATTCATGACATTCTTGCGTCTCAGGTAATGGCGATCAGCCTCCGGCGAGGCCAATCGGCTGCGGCAACTCGGACGGTGCTCTCAATAGCCGCCCACCATACCCCATTCCTGGAAGTGGCGTCATCGCAGGACGAGTGTGATGCCGACGCCAACGCCGATCAGCGCGACGACCACGCACAGGGCGAACAGCGCCCGGCGCTGCCGATTCCGGTGGTATCGGTCCCAGCCGTCGGCGTCCAGAAAATGGCGGCCGTTCGCAGTCAGGCGCACCGCGCCTCCATGAATCAGGCCTTGAAGGCGCCTCCTTTCGAGCGAACGGTTGGGTGACAACGGAATCGCTGACTCAGCACTGAAGGCTCCAGCGTTGGCGAGTTGTCGATGGATGCTTGCCTCGGCTCTTCTCATCAAGGCCACCATGAACAGAGGCAGCAGACTCGGAATTACCGCGGCAGCGCTCATCAGTTGGTCAGTCTAGCGCTGATCCCGCGGAGGAAGGGGGTGAGGGCCCTCCTCGCGCCTACCTCTCATTTGGCAATCTCGTCATACCCCCGATCGGTGTTGCCCGAAAAGTCAGCGCGCTCGCGAACCCGGCCAGGGAACCGGGCGCAGCACCGTCACGGTGCCGGCGCTCGGCGAAGTCGGATGCGCGGGCGCACCGACGGCGAAATCCGGCAGGCCGTCGCCATCCACGTCTCCCAACCCGGCCACCGACCAGCCCAGCCAGTCCGCCGCCGCGCCCTCCAGGATGAAGTCGGCGGCCGCGGCGCCGCGCAGGCCCTGGTGCGGCCCCAGGAAGAGATAGGCGCGGCCGGCGCCGCCGCCGTGGGACCACGCGCCGATGAGGACGTCCTCGAAGCCGTCCGCGTCGCAGTCCCCGGCGAAGGCCAGCGACTTGCCGAACTGATCCTGCGCGGCTTCGCCCGCGAACACCGCGCCGGCCGGGACCACGCTGCGGAACCCAGGCTGCAGCGGGCCGAAGTGGAGGTAGGCCTTGCCGGCGCCCGGGGGGAAGTGGGCCTGATCGGCTCCCATCAGGAGATCCGCGGTGCCGTCGCCATTGGCGTCGCCCGCGGCCACGGACGCGCCGAGCCGTTCGTTGACGGACGCGCCCTCGAAGATCGCGTCGGCGGCCGAGGCCGGCAGCACGCCCGCGACCGGGCCGAAGAAGACGTAAACGCGTCCCGGCGGCGTCTGATTGATGGGGGAGGCCGGGGCGCCGAGGACCAGATCGTCGCGGCCGTCCCCGTTGAGATCGGCAACCGACACCGCCACGCCCAGGTTCTCGAAGGGCAGGGCGGCGCTGATGACGGCTCCCGCGTCCGCCACCGACTGGTTCCGGCCGCGGAGCGGACCGTACATCACGAACACGCGCCCGTCCACGTCCGCGCCCGGACATCCGAGGATCGCGTCCGCGACGCCGTCGCCGTCCAGATCGCCGCTGGCCAGCACGGCGCCGGCGCCGTCGAACTCGCTGGCGCCGGCGCCGTCGAACTCGCTGGCGCCGGCGATCATGCCGTCGGCTCGGTCGGCTTCGAGCACGCCGCTGACGGGGCCGTGAAAGACGTACACCCTTCCCGCTCCCCGCAGCGGCTGGTCGTGTCCCGACGCGCCGAGCAGGAGGTCGGGGATGCCATCGTCGTTCGCGTCCATCGCGGCGCCAGCCGCGAGCAGATCGCCGAAGGCCTCGCCGAGGAAGGTGGCGTCGGCGTCTTGCGCATCCAGCGGCCCGTGGATGGGCCCATGGAACAAGTAGATGCGGCCCGCCAGTGGCCCGCCCAGGGTGTCGGCGGACGGTGCGCCGGCCAGCACGTCGGCGAAGCCGTCGCCGTTCAGATCGCCGACGGCGGACACGGTCCAGCCGAGATTGTCGCCCTGGATCTCGCCGCGGATCAGGTCGGTCTTGATCCGGAACAGCGGATGGGTGTGGGAATCCGGCCGGCTGGCGCCCTGGGCAGGTCCCTCAGGGGCCAGCGCGGCGGCGGCGAGGAAAATCCACGGTGCAGAGCGTGCCATCCTTCACAACCTCCTGGTTGCCAGTCCGGAGTCCTGGTCCGGAGCCATGGCCGAGGGTCCGGACCGACTCGAGCATCCTAGCACTCAAAAGTCCCGCGGAATCCGGCGCCGCGCTCACTTCAGCCGCTCGAGCTTGCCCTTGCGCTTGACGAGGTTCTTGTAATCCCACTGGATGTCGCGCGCCTTCTTGAGCCAGCGCTTGAGCGCCTTCGCGTCCACCTGGTCGGCCGCGACGTAGCGCGCCTCGGCGGCTTTGAAACTGCCTTCCGGCTGCAGGCCATCCTCATCGAAGGTCTGGCCGCTCCAGAACAGGAGCCGCACGGAGTCCTTCAACTTGCTGTAGCCGACCACCGGATTCCCGTCGAGGAACCACACCGGGTGCGCGTGCCAGATCTTGTTCTCGGCCTCGGGCAGCGACGCGTCAATCTGCTGCGCCAGTGCCTTGCAGATCGCGCGATCCTGCGGCGCCTGCGAGTCGTTGTACTTCTTGACGTCGGCGTGCATCAGGACTCCCGGCGCATCGTACTGCTCGCGCGCACCGTGAGGACCAGCGCCCAGGCCGCCACCGCGAGTCCGGCGCACTTGATCAGCAGCACCGCGCCGGAGGAAATCGGCGCCGGATCCGCCGCCCCCGCGCGCCAGTGCTGCCACTGCCCGACGCAGGAGTAATACCCCATGCCCAGCGCCACTCCCCACGCGGCGGCCAGCAGCCGGACGCCGCGCTCGCTGCGCCCGGCTGCCCACGCTCCGGCGATCAGAAACGCGCCCAGCAGCCAGTCGTCCAGATAGGCCGGCGGATCGGCCCACAACTCGCCCCAGCGGCGCGCCGTTTCCAACAGCGGGAGAAGGATCCCGATGGCAAGGGCGAGGATGCGGCTGGTGCGCACGCGAACAGTCTATGCCGGATGTTTGCGCGTCATGCGTCCCGGCGCGCCGCCACCACGAAGGTTCCGGAGAGCCAGTCGTAAGGCGTGCGGCGCTGCCCGAAGCACATCGTCAGCAGCGCGAGCAGCACGAGCGCCTGCGCCAGGATCAGCCCGGCCCAGATCCACGGCGCGGGCTCCTGCGGATCGGAAGGCCAGCCGGGCACCCGGAACAGGCACGAGTGCGCGATCTGCCACGGCAGATACTTCAGCGCCGAGCGCGCGAGCGCGCGCCGCCGGCTCAGCCGTTCGCCGCGCGCGTCCACGACGACGAGCCCGGCCTTGCGCTTGCCGAAGGTCGCCTGCCGCGGCGAACTCTCGGCCCACGCGCCGTACAGAATCACCGGCAGGATCAGCGCGAGGAACGCGATGCCGTCCGCCAGCGCGGGCGTGAAGCGCACGGGACCCACGGCCAGGTGCAACGCGCTGCCGATCGCCGCCGACGTCAGCAGCAGGAAGGCCAGCACCATGCCGTCGTAGACGAAGGCCTTCAAGCGCATTCCGAAACCTGCCCCGCGCGACCCGGAAAGGTGTGGCATGCGAACCTGGCGGCAAGGTTATCGGTCTGGCCGGGCCCCGCCAAGAATTCCTCGCATTCTCACCACCCAGCGCCTCTCTTGGCCTAGGATGAGGATTGCTCGAGACCTACCGTCAGCATGCTTGGCCTTTCCATCGTCATTCCCGCACTCAACGAGGCCGCCACCATCGCGGGCGTCGTCGCGCTGGCGCGGCGCGTCTCCCTGCCGCACGAAGTGATCGTGGTGGACGACGGCTCGACGGACGGCACGGCTGAAGCGGCCCGCGCCGCCGGCGCGCGCGTGATCCGCAGCAGCCTGCTGGGCAAGGGCGCTTCGATGGAAGACGGCGTGCGGGCCGCGATCTATCCGCTCGTGCTCTTTCTCGACGGCGACCTGACCGGCCTCGAGCCGGATCTGGCCGACCGCATGCTGCGCCCGCTCCTCGCCGGCGAGGCCGATTTCGTCAAAGCCGCCTTCGCGCGCCACGGCGGCCGGGTCACCGTGCTGACGGCGCGCCCGCTCCTGCAGGCCTTCTTCCCGGAAGTTGCGCATCTGGATCAGCCGCTCGGCGGCATCCTGGCCGCGCGGCGGGAGCTGCTGCTGCGCCTGCCCTTCGAGACCGACTGGGGCGTGGACGTCTGCCTGCTGCTGGACGCGGCCGCCGCCGGCGCGCGGCTGGCGGAGGTGCACGTCGGCCGCCTCGAGCACGACCGCAAAGACCTGCAAGGCCTGGCCGAGATGGCCGGGCAGGTGGCTCGCGCCATCCTCCGGCGCGCCGCGCGCCACGGCCGGCTCGATCGCAGCCGCGTGGTGGACGCGGACGAACACGAGCGCCGCGCGCGCGCCGGCCTGCGCCGCCTGCGCAAACGCATCGGCCAGCCGGAGCGCATCGCGCTCGTGGACATGGACGGAACGCTGCTCGAAGGCCGTTTCGCCGTCGAGCTGGCGCAGCGCCACCACCGGCGCGGCCCCCTCGACATGCTCCTCGACGCGCCGGATCTCGAGCCGCAGCTGCGGATGCAGGGCATCGCGCAGATCTTCGGCGGCCTGAGCCGCGGCGATTTCGAAGCCGTGGCGCGCACCATGCCGCTGACGCCCGGCGCCGTGGACTTCGTGATCGCGCTGCGCCACGCCGGCTACAAGGTCGGCATCGTCAGCGACTCCTGGTTCATCGCCACGGAAATCGTCCGCCGCCGCGTCTTCGCCGACTTCAGCGTGGCGCACCTGCTGCGCTTCCGCTCCGGCATCGCCACCGGCGAGGTGGAAACCGCCCCGGCGATGGTGCGGTCCGGCGGCTGTCCGCGCCACGCCGTTTGCAAGCAGAACGTTCTTCTGCACCTCTGCGAGTCCGCCGGCATCGGGCCGGATCGGGTGTTGGCGGTGGGGGACGGCGCCGTGGACGCGTGCATGGTGGAAGCGGCCGGACTTGGCATCGCCTTCCAGCCTCAATCGCCGGAATTGGCGCTCGCCGCGCAGTTCACGGTGCACCGCGACCTGCGGCTCATCCTCCCGCACATCGCCGCGGCCTGAGTTCGCGCAGCGGCTCCGCCTCGGCCGGAAGCCCGTCATTCTGGCCGAGCGCTGCCAGCCCGGCATGTCAATCTGGCAGCCGGCGGGCAGGGATCCGATGCGGCTCTGGCACGGCTCTTGCTTCTCCGGGGGCGGAGGAAGCACCCCATGTCACAACTCACCCGCACCAATCCCTTCCGCGAGATGGAAGACCTCATGACCCTCTTCAATCGCAGCCTCGGCATGTCGCCTCGGCGCAGCCACGGCGAGGAAGGCCTCAGCGTGGCCGATTGGACGCCCGCGGTGGACATCCGCGAGGACGACCACGAGTACCAGCTCCACATGGACCTGCCGCAGGTCGAGAACAAGGACCTCAAGGTCACCGTCGAGGACGGCGTCCTGACGATCCGCGGCGAGCGCCGCGCCCTGCACGAGCAGACCGACGAGAAAACCAAGTGGCATCGCGTCGAGCGCTTCTACGGCAGCTTCGCCCGCTCGTTCACCCTCCCCGAGAACGTCCGCGAGGACTCTGTGGACGCCAAGTTCGATCAGGGCGTTCTGACCATCCACCTGCCGAAATCCACTCCGGCGAAGCCGAAGGCGCGCGAGATTCAGATTCGTCCGGCGTAGTCGGGTTTCGGAGTCGAGGGGTCGGGCGTCGGGGGTCATGCGGCGCCGCGGCCGGGGCTCGGCCTGCGCCGGCGGCGTCCCGCGCCCCGGGCGCGCCGAGCACCGCCGCGGGCCGGAACTTCCGATCCGAACGGCCTAATCGGCCGGAACGGCGCGACGCGCGCCGGAGCGCGAAGCCGGCAGGCTCTCCGGGCGCGGCGGATCCTGGCGCCAGCTGGCGGGATCGCGACCGAGCGACTCGCCAAGATTCGCGAGCTGGTTCATCAGTTCGCGATCGAACAGGTTTTTCGCGTCGCGCGGCGGAAGGTTGAATTCCGCCGGTATTGCCAGATATCGGAACTCCACCCTGGCATCGGTGGCGGATTCCAGCCATTGCGCGAACAGCTCGATGCGCCGCAACTCCGTGGCCAGCGCCAGATGGAGGCTTACGTGCGAGGAGCGCGCGGCGACCTCCGGCCAGCCCAATCCGGTCGAGGACACGTCCGGGCTGATCCGTCCGTTGACGATGGCCCAGATGCGCACTCGGGCCGGAGGAGCGGCGGTTTCACTCCAACGGCTCAGGCCGTCGATCAAGGCTTGGTGCGGGAGAAAGAGGCTCTCCGAAACGCCGCCATCGACGTGCAGGTGACCATCAATCTCCACGGGAGGGAAGGCGGCGGGAATCGCCGCGGAGCCGAGCAGCATTTGCCGGATTCTCTGGAGCGCGGCCGCGTCGTCGTCGCGAGCCGTCGCTTCTTGGCCGAGATCCCAGATGCGCATCGCCCCCAGATCCAGGTCGGTGGTGGCGACCAGGAGCAGCCGGCCTTCGGCATTGCCGGCGCGGATCGCGGCGAGTTCCTCCGTGCCGAGTTCTTCCTCGAGCGAAGCGCGGAGTCCCGAAACGTCGAAGAAGGAGTTCCGCCACGGCAGGAAGAACAGCATGCCCCGCAGGAGCGCCAAGTCCTGGCGCGTCTCCCGGTAGTACTGGTCGGCTTTGATCAGTTCGTGCGCGTTGCCGGCGAAGGCGAAGGGCGAGATCAAGGAACCGGTGCTGACGCCGGTGACCACGTCGAAACGAGGCAGCCTGAACTCGGCGTCCTGCACCTCGGTCCAGCCTCGCAGGACTCCCGCGCCAAAGGCTCCGTACTGCCCGCCCCCGGAGAGCAGCAGGAGGTCGAATGTCGGGTCGGGTGATGCGCCGTCCGCGGATTCCGCGAGAATGCGCTGACGGATGGTTGCCGCATGGCGGGCCGTGTCCTCGAGGGTGCGCGCCTGATGGGACTCAGCATGTTCGAGCAGAGCGGAATCGTCCAAGGGCGCCCTGGAGGGAGCCACGCAGCCGCCCGAGCACGGGAAGGCAAGAAGCAGCGCCGCGCCGGCCAGAGCGGAGCGCCGTCGAGGGATGTGCATGTCCTAGAGAATCGTCCGCTTCTCCCAATTGCTGGCGCGGCCCGACTCCATCGCTTGGAACCAGAAGGTTCGACCGGAGAGCGACCCCGGCACGAAGCGGCTGAAATTGGCATTGCCCTGGCCGTTGGCGACCTTGATCGGTCCGAAGATCGGCGTCGTGAGACTGCAGTAGGCGCCGTACTGGCCCAGGAGAGTGAGGCCCGGACCGGCTTCGGTGTACAGCAGCTGCACGCTGGCGCCCGGCGTCGCGCCGGAGACGGTGAGCGTGGCGCTGGCGCCGGCCGTGATCGTGGGCTGCACGTTGAGGCGGAAGGCCGTCGCGTCCAATTCGTAGCGCGCCGCCCAGGTGCGCCACGATCCGGTCGAGCCGCTGGTGAACTCGTGGTGGCCCCAGAAGGTGCCCGCGCCGGCGGCGTCGTCGGCGTGCGTGCCGCTGTAGTCGCCCCAGCGGCCGCTCGTGTGCGCGTTGTCGCTGGTCTGCACCACCTGCATCGGCCGGAAGGTGTTCAACGGATCGCCGGCGGCCCGCAGCGCGCGGCCGATCGAGATGTACTCGGTCGGCGACGACCGCGAGAAGGTGATCGCGGCGTTGTCCGCGGCGTCCACGTGGATGCTCGGGAAGAACGTGTGGATCGAATCGCCGTAGTCCAGCTCGCCGGACTGCGTCAGCGACGGCGGAGTGCCCGAGGCGGGCCAGCCGTTGAGGTCGAACTGGTACCAGCGCACCCGCGCGCGCGTGCTGTTGACGTGGTGCACCGCCCACAGCGAGTCGTTGCGCACCGCCACCGACCAGAAGCGCGGCTCGAACAGGAAGGGGCGCGAACTCGAGCCCTTCTGCGGCGGCTGGTTGGGGTAGGTGTAGGTCGGCACCGTCAGCGTGTGCGTGACGCGCGAGTAGGCCGTCAGCGGATTCTGGATGGCGTGGAAGATGACGGTGGTGTTGGTCGTGAGCTCCGTGCTCTGCAGGATGTACTGCACCGAGCTGGGGTCGTAGACCACCGGAATGCCCATGGACTGCTGGCGCGCGCCGGAAATCAGCTCGCTGGCCACCACCGGGGCGCCGCCGTTCAGCACCGAGTTTTTGTCAATCACGTAGATCAGGTACTCGTCCGTCGGCGAGAAGAAGTCCGCCGTGAGCAGGATGGAATCCAGGTTCACCGCCATGTTGGGCGAGTCGATGTCGTTGCCGGCCAGCGGCGTGACGTCGATGCGGTACTTCCACCAGTCGGCGGCGGTGGTCGGCGAATCGTCCTTGGAGACGGCCAGCAGGAACATGGAGCGGCTGTTGGACGAGCGCTCGCAGGCCATCGCCAGATAGCGCTGGGAGTGCGGATCCCACTTCGCCTCCGGATCGAAGACGAAGCCGGTGGCGCCCTGGCCGCCCCAGAAGCCGAAGTTGCTCTCGATCTCGTCGCGCCAGATGTTGACTCCGGCCTTGTCAAAGCAGGCGATCTGCCCGTTGACCATCACGATGATGTGGTTCGTGCCCACCGCCATCTCCGGGTCCGGCGGGGTCCAGCCCGTGCCCGGCACGGCCTCGAAGCCGAAGTCGGCGCCGGCGGGCGTGTTGCGCGTGAACGGCGGCTGCGGCACCCAGTTCGGGTCGTAGATCGGCGGGATCGCCGCCAGCAGCTGCTCGTCGTCCACCGGCGGGGCCGCCTGCGCGACGCCGAGATCCGGCGCCTCCGGCAGTTGCAGGCGCTCGGGCCGCAGCAGGCTCAGGTGCGCCGCGGTCTCGTCGCCGAGGCCGCCGTCGCCGTTCCAGGCCACGGCCAGCACGCCTTCCGCGGTCCACGTCGCGCGGCGCGCGTTGCCGGCGGGAGTCGTGAGCTGCAGGCCGGCGCTCTGCGCGCTGGCCGGCACGCGGTCCAGCGCGGCGCCCGACGCGTCGTAGCGCGCGATGATCAGGCTTTCGCCCGCGCCCGCGGCGCGCTCCGCGTTGAAGCACACGGCGAATTCCCCGGCGGGGGACACGGCCACCGTCGCGCCGCTCTTCCATCCGTCCTGCGGCGCGGCCACGAGGGCGCGGTCCGACAGCGCGGCGCCTTCCGCGTCGAAGCGGCGGCACACGACTTCCCAGCCGCCGGCTCCGGCGCGCAGCCAGGCCGCCACGAAGCTGCCGTCGGCGGCGGCGTCCACGCTCGGCTCGATCTGCTCGGCGGCGTCCGCCGCATCGAGGGCGAACGCCTCGCCCACCGGAGCGCCGGCGGCGTCGAGGCGCAGCGCCCACACCTGCGCGCGGTCGCTCGCGCGCTCGCGGCGCGACCAGCTCAGCAGCCATCCCGCGGGCTGCGCGCACAGCGCCGGCAGACGGTCGTCGGCGCCGATCGGCTGCGTCAGCGTGATTTCTGGGCCCACGCTGCCGTCCGGCAGCAGCAGGCGGCCGCGCAGCGCGGCGCAGGGCCGCTCTTCGGCCGTGCCCGATGCGGCGAACTGGTTCCACACCGCGAGCACCGCGGAGTCCGGACCGCCGGCCAGCGCCGGCTCGCTCTGGTCGCCGAGAGCTTCTTCGGCGAGCAGCAGTTCGGCGCCCGCCGGCTGCAGACCCGCGTCGAAGCGGCGCGCCACCACCGCGGCGCCGCTGCCGTCCTGGCCGAAGGATTCCCACGCCGCCCACACCGCGCCTTCCGGCGTGGCGGCGATGGCCGGCTTGCCTTGCTGGCCGGCGAGCGTGGCGTTGATGCGCAGCTCGTGCGTCAGCGCGGCGCCGCCCAGATCGAAGGCGCGCGCGTAGACGCCGCTGGAGCCGCGCTCCTGGCGCCGGCTCTCCCAGGCCGCGTAGAGCCGGCCGCGGGCGGAGGCCACGACGGCGCGATTCTGCTGGCTGGAGGCCGTGACGCTGGCGCGCACGACGTGAGCCTGCGCGGCGGGCGCCGCGGGCGCCGGATCTTGGGGCGCGGGCAGGAGGACGGAAGCGAGGCCGAGAGCGAGGGAAGGGAGAGTGAACATGGTGAGTTCGGGGCAGGAGGACGAATCCATCCTAGTCGGGATCGCCGGTTCCGCTACCGGCTTTCGACAAAAGATAGACCGCGAAGGAGGCCAGCCAGTGCTCGCCCCCGTAGTGGCCGCTGAAGACGTAGGCCAGGCCGGCCTCGGCGTGCACGGCGGCGCTGTGGAGGAGGCGGGCCCGGCGCGGATCGCGCTCCGGCAGGGCGGAGGCGATGCCCTGCATGGTCCAAGCGCGCGACAGATTCAGGCCGACCAGGTGCACGATGCGGCCGTCGCTCAGGTCGCTGACCACCGCCGGCTCGCCCATGGGGCCGAGCTGGCCGCGGCGCAGGCCGGGCCAGAAGCGGTCCAGCCAGGCGCTGAACTCCGCCGGCGGCAGGATGCGGCGCATCAGGTCGGCTTCGTTGAGGCCCGAGGAGAAGAAGTCCTCGCCGCTGGGCTCGAAGGCGAAGGACCAGGCGCGGTCGTCGAGGTACCAGGCGCGCGCACGCTGTTCGATCAGCGCCGCCAGCTCCGCGTCGCCGACCGCGCGCGCGTAGTCGAGAATCTGCGCCAGCGCGAAGCCGGTGTCCGGGTGCACGCCGGTGCGGATCGGATAGGTGAGGCGCGGCAGGTATTCGCGCGTGCGCGCCACCAGGATTTCTTCGAGCGGGCGCAACTGCGCGCGCCAGCGCGCGGCGTCGGCGTCACCCTCCCAGTCGGCCAGCTCGGCGCTCAGGCGCAGCAGCCAGGCCCAGCCGTACATGCGCTCGAAGCCGCGATTGTCAGAGACCTGGAAATAGGCGGCTTCGACGGCGACGCGCTCGGGCGCCAGATGCCGGTCCAGCACGGCGCGGGCCTCGGCGGCGAAGGGCGCCTGCGGGAACTCGCGCAGCAGGCGCGCGAGCAGCCAGTGGCCGTGCACCGCGGAGTGCCAGTCGAAGGAGCCGTAGAAGGAAGGATGCAGCGCGGCCGGCCGCAGCGCCGATTCCGGCGCCAGGTGCACGTGCATCGGCTTGTTCGGATACTCGCGCTCCACCGAGGCCAGCGCCATGCCGGCGAAGCGCCCGGCCTGCTCCTCGTTCCACTCCGGCGGCGCGGGGGCGGCGGGGGGGGCGGCCGGTCCCGCCGGCAGGGCGCAGGCGCCGGACGTCAGGAGCAGGATTCCGGCTGCCGCCAGTGCGGACGGCCGACGCGCCATGAACTGCATGCGCCGAGTCTAGAATCTCCGTCCCATGCTGCACCTCCTCCTGCAGGCCGGCGCCGAAACCGCGGAAGCCGCGCCGAAGCTCGACACCTCGCGCCTGATCTCGCTGTTCGAGCGCTACGGCCTGCCGGCGATCTCCGCCCTGATCGTTCTCTGCATCACCCTGCTGGCGGGCAGCTGGGTGCGCCGCGTCACCGCCGCCGCCTGCGAGCGCGCCAAACTGGAGCCGACCCTCGCCCGCTTCTTCGGCGGCCTCGCGCGCTGGGCGGTGCTCCTGGTCGGCACGCTGCTGATCCTCGGCGAGTTCGGCATCGAGACGGCCAGCTTCGCCGTCGTGCTGGGCGCCGCCGGCTTCGCGGTGGGCATGGCGCTGCAGGGGACGCTCGGCAACTTCGCGGCAGGCGTGATGCTGCTGATCTTCCGGCCCTTCAAGATCGGCGACGTCATCGCGGTGGCCGGCGTGAGCGGCAAGGTGGACGCGATCGACCTGTTCTCGACGACCATCGACACCGTGGACAACCGCCGCCTCATCATTCCCAACGGGGTGGTCAACGGCGCCACCATCGAGAATGCCACGTTCCACGCCACCCGCCGCGCCGAGGCCTTGATCATGACCGACGCCGCGCGCCTGGACGCCAGCCGCGCCGCGCTGCTGGAGGTCGTACGCAAGCTGCCCAACCGCCTGGACGCGCCGCCGCCGGAAGTCGTGCTGGTGGCCGTCACCGGCCTGGCCGCGCAGTGGTCGCTGCGGGCCTGGTGCGCGACGGGGGATCTGTTCGCTTGCCAGGAGGCCCTGCTGAACTCCGCCAAACAGGCCGTGGACGCGGCCGGACTGGCGCCGCCGCTGCCGCCGCCGATCGTGGTGCGCTGAAAGGGCCGAAATCGCCGCGGATTTCGGGTATCCTGGCTCTTCATGGGAGAGTCCGAGCCACTTCCTCACGTGCGCTGCCTGAGTTGCGGCGGCGGTCCCGACGCCGCGGCCGACTCGCCGCTCCACCTGCGTTCGCAATCGGAGCGTTACGCGTTCGCCCACTGCCCGCACTGCAATTGCCTGCGGATGATGTCCGTGGAGCGCAGCGCCGGCCGCGCGCAGCGCAAGCCGCGCCTCGCCGAGGCCTTCGCCAGTTGATGCGCGCGCGCGCCTTCGCGCATGCCGGCGCCTGGCTGGCGGGCGCCGCGCTCGCCGCATGCTCGCAGCCGGCCGAGAGCAGCGCGCAGGCTGCCCAATCCGTTTCCCCAGCCACCACACTCGATTCCGTGACACCCGTCCTGCGTGAGCGCGCCGTCTTCGCCGCCGGCTGATTCTGGAGCATCGAAGCCGTCTTCCGTGCTGCGGACGGCGTTCTCGAAACTTCGGTCGGCTACACCGGCGGCGCCAAGCCCAGCCCGACCTACCGGCAGGTCTGCGGCGGCGACACCGGCCACGCCGAGGCCGTGGAGATCTGGTTCGATCCCGCGCGCATCCGCTACGAGCAGCTGCTCGCGATCTTCTTCGAGAATCACGATCCGACGCAGGTGAACCGCCAGGGTCCGGACGTCGGCGAGCAGTACCGCTCGGCCGTGTTCTTCACCAGCCCGGCGCAGGAAGCGGCGGCCAAGGAAACGATCGCGGCGCTCAACCAGTCGGGCCGCTTCCGCCGCGCGATCGCCACGCAGGTGGCGCCGTTGGGCGACTACTGGCGGGCCGAGGATTATCACCAGCAGTACTACGAGAAGCAGGGCTTCGTCCCGGCGCGCCGCGGCAATTGAGCGCCACGCGGTCGCGGATCCAGGGATTTGCGCCGATCGCCGCGCCCTCCGCGCGCGTCCTGGTGCTGGGATCCATGCCGAGCGCCGCCTCTCTCGAAGCGGGTGAGTACTACGGCCACGCGCGCAACGCCTTCTGGCCGATCATGGGCGAGCTCTTCGACGCGCGGCCCAGCCTGGCCTACGAGGATCGCGCGCGCTGTCTGACGCGCTCGGGCGTGGCGCTGTGGGACGTGATCCGGTCCTGCCGCCGCGAGGGCAGCGGCGACGCCGACATCGAGCGCGGCTCGGAGCTGGCGAACGACTTTGACATCTTCTTCGCCTCGCACCCGCGCATCCGGGCCATTTTCCTGAACGGCGGCATGGCCGAACTCGCGTGGCGGCGCCACGTGCTGCCGCGCCTCGAGCCGCGCCTGCGCGCGCTGCCGCAGACGCGCCTGCCCTCGACGAGCCCGGCCCACGCCAGCCGCACCGCCGCGCAGAAACTCGCCGCCTGGCGCCAGGTGGCGCGGGCCGCCGCACCATGAAGTGGGCTCTGATCGCGTGGGCCGCGCTGAGCCTGCTCGCCCTCCTGGTCTACGGCTGGGACAAGGCCGCCGCGCGCCGCAACGCCCGCCGCGTGCCCGAGTCGCGCCTGCTCTGGCTCGGCTTCCTCGGGGGCGCCCCCGGCGCGCTGCTCGGCATGGCGCTCTTCCGCCACAAAACCACGCGCGTCGGATTCTGGGTCGTCAACTGGCTGGGTTTGGCCTGGCAGATCAGCGTGATTCTGAAGGTGATGTGATTGTCTGCGCCGTCGGGCCGGGCTCCGCGCGCGGCGGGCGGCATTCGCGCGCAGTGCGGAGCGGCCGGGGCAGTGCGACCCGCGCGTGTGAGACCAGGCGGCGGCGCTGCGCGACGCGCGGCAAGAGGCGCGCTCTGCAATGCCCGCGCGCGCGGACCCGGCCCTCCGGCGCGGGATCCCGACTCTTTCAGCTCACTCCTCGGAGACGACACCGCATTGGCGCCGGCATCAGGGGCCGCTCGATTCAATGTTTCTCCTTAGCGCTGGGCAAGAGTCTGGCTATTGATTCACGGATGGGGGGCGACGCCGATCCGGCGCGGGCAAGAGAGAAGGCTCGGTCGGTCGTGTGCACGACGGCGACGGGCCCGGGGTCGGCCCGAGCCGGCATTGCAGAGCGCGCCTCTTGCCGCGCGCCTCTCTGCGCCGCCGCGTCGCCTTGCGCGCGCGCACCGCGCCGCACCGGCCGCTCCGCGCTGCGCGCGAATGCCGCCGGCGCGGGCCGAGCCCCGGGCCCGGCGCCGCATGATCACAGGATCAAAGGATCCTGCCGATAGTACCCAGCGAGCGCGGCGTAGAGCTGCGGATGATGCATTCGCAACGGCCCCGGCCGCTCGAAGAAGTTCTCGCTGGCGACGGCGAAGAATTCCGCGGGGCTGGTGGCGCCGTAGGGATCGAGCGCGGACTTGCGGCCGTTCTCGACCTGCGTCCGGAAGCGCTCGAAGTCCGCGACGAGCACGCTGCGCCAGTGCGCGGCGTCGGCCGGGTCGGGATGCCAGAGCAGGCCGTCGGCCTCGCCGTCGAGCAGATCCAATTGATGCGCGAACTCGTGGATCACCAGATTGTGACCGTCGTGCGGCTGGCGCCCGCCCTGATACGCGCTGTCCCAGGCCAGCACCACTTTGCCGTCCTGCCAGGCTTCGCCCAGATTCCAGCTCGCGCGCCGGCCGACGCTGCCGTCGGCGCCGCGGATCTCGTGCACCGAATGAAAACTGGACGGATGCACCAGAATCGTGCGCACGTGCGGGAAGGGCTCGCCCGGCGGATCGCCCTGCTGCAGGCGCAGGATCAGCCGGCAGGCCTGCACCGCCACCACGCACTTGATCTCCTCGCTCATCTCCAGCCCGCCGCAGCCCTCCCAGTTCTTGCTCTCCTCGAAGATGCGGGCCAGGCCGGACAGCCGCCGGCGCTCCTCCGGCGCCAGGCGCGCCCAGAAGGGCAGGAACTCCGCTTTCGCCTGCTGCGAGGCCTCCAGGCCCGCCGCCATCCAGCGCCGGTGACGGCCGACGCGCAGCCAGGAACCCAGGGGCACGCGCGCATCCTAGGGTCCGCGCCCGCCTTGCTCCCTGGCCGCCGGGACGGGACAATCGGGGCTTCCGGAACTCGGATCCAGCCGCCAGCATGCCCGCCACCGCAGTCATCGGTCTTCAATGGGGTGACGAGGGCAAGGGGAAGGTCATCGACCACCTGGCCGCGCGCGCCGACGTCGTCGTGCGCTTCGCCGGCGGCAACAACGCCGGCCACACCGTCTTCGTCGGCGCCGAGAAGTACGTCCTGCACCTGATCCCGGGCGGGATCCTGCATCACGGATCGATCAACCTGATCGGCCGCGGCGTGGTGGTGAACCTGGCGGCCCTGCTCAAGGAGATGGAGGGCCTCGAGGCGCGCGGGATTCCCGTGGCCGAGCGCCTGCGCATCGACGGGCGCGCGCACCTGATCTTCCCGTACCACATGCAGATGGACGGCATGGCCGAGGTGTGGCGCGGCGCCGGGCGCATCGGCACGACCGGGCGCGGCATCGGCCCGGCCTACTCCGACAAGGTGGCGCGCACCGGCATCCGGCTCAGCGATCTGCTCGACCCCGAGACCTTCCGCACCCGGCTCAAGGCGGCGATGGCCGAGAAGACCGCGGTCATCGAGAAGGTCTACGGCCAGGTCGCCGAGTCCTACGAGCATCTCTTCGAAGAGACGCGGCGCGCCGTCGAGCGCCTGCGCCCGCTGATCGTGGACGGCGGCGCGCTGCTGCGCCACGCGCACGCCGCGGGCAAGCGCATCCTGTTCGAGGGCGCGCAGGGCACGATGCTCGACCTCGACGCCGGGACCTATCCCTTCGTCACCTCTTCGTGGACCGGAGTGTGGGGCATCGCCGGCGGCACCGGCTTCCCGCCGCGCTCGCTGGACCGCGCCTACGCCGTTTCGAAGGCGTATTGCACGCGCGTCGGCGAAGGGCCGTTCCCCACCGAATTGTCAGGCGAGCTCGAGCGCCGCCTGCGCGAGCAGGGCAAGGAATACGGCGCCACCACCGGCCGGCCGCGCCGCTGCGGCTGGTTCGACGCGGTGCAGGCGCGCTACGCCGCCGCGCTCAACGGCCTCGACGGCGTCATCCTCACCAACCTCGACGTGCTCTACGGCTTCGACCCGATCCGGGTGGCCGTGGCCTACCGCCTGCCGGGCGGCAAGGTGGTGACGGAGTATCCGGCCGAGCATCCCGCGCTGGGCGAGATCGAGCCGGTCTACGAAGAGCTCGCCGGCTGGCAGGACGACATCAGCGGCGCGCTCTCCTTCGGCGAGCTGCCGGCTGTGACGCGCGCCTACGTGCGCTTCCTCGAGCGCCAGATGGGCGTGCCGATCGCCAGCCTCTCGGTCGGGCCCGGCCGGGATCAGATGTTCGACGGCGAAAGCGCCGCCGCCGCCTCATGGGTGAAGGCTTGAGGCCCGACTTCGAGCCGCTGCCGCGGCACCTCGCCATCATCATGGACGGGAACGGCCGCTGGGCGCGCGGCCGCGGACTGCAGCGCCTCAAGGGCCACGAGGCCGGCGCCGACACCGTGCGCGACGTCGTCAAAGCCTGCGCCGAGTGGGGCATCCCGCATCTCACGCTCTACGCCTTCTCCGCCGAGAACTGGACGCGGCCGCGCTCCGAGGTGGAGGGCCTGATGCTGTTCCTGCGCCGCTTCCTCGACGAGCGCGAGGGCGAGCTGATCGAGAAGGGCATCCACCTCAAGGGCCTGGGGCGCCTGCAGGATCTGCCGGCCGAAACGCAGGAAGCGCTGCAGCGCGTCGAGCGCGCGACCGCCGGCGGCAGCAAACTGACGCTGCGCCTGGCGCTGTCCTACGGCGGGCGCCAGGAAATCCTCGACGCCGTCGCCGCGCTGACGCGTCGCCTGCCGCCCGGCGCGCCGATCACCGAAGCCGACCTGCGCGCGCAGCTCTACGACCCGGACATGCCGGATCCGGATCTCATCATCCGCACCGCCGGCGAGATGCGCCTGTCGAATTTCCTGCTGTGGCAGGCCTCCTACGCCGAGCTCTGGTTCACGGAGACGCCCTGGCCGGAGTTCCGGCGCACGCACCTGCTCGAGGCCCTGCGCGACTACCACCGCCGCGTGCGCCGCTTCGGCGGCGTGCCGGCCGTCGAGTCCCATCCGGCATGAAGGATCTGCGGGCCCGCCTCGGACTGGGCACGGCTCTCGTCACCGCGATCGTGCTGCTCTTCTGGCTCGATCACGGCGCCGCCGGCCCGTGGATCACGATCGGCATCTTCTCGCTGCTGGCGCTGGCCGCGCAGTGGGAGTGCTGCGCGATGCTGACGGCCGGCGGCCTGGCGCCGAGCGTGCTGTCGTCGCTCGGCCTCGGCGTCGCCAGCCTGGCGGCCGCCGCGCTGGGCTGGCCCTGGGAGCAGGCGCTGGTGTTGCCGCTGGCGGTCTACCTGGTGCTCGAAGTGCTCGGCCGCAGCCCGCAGCAGGCGGCGCAGCGCATCGGCGGCACGCTGGCCGCGTGGATGGTGGTGCCGGTGATGCTCTCGAGCGCGCTCGTGATCCGCGCGCACGAGGCGGAAGGCTGGTCCTGGCTGATCTTCCTGATCGCGGTGTGCAAGGCGGGGGATTCGGCCGGTTACCTGCTCGGCACCGCGTTCGGACGGCACAAACTCATTCCCGAGGTCAGCCCGAACAAGTCCTGGGAAGGCGCCTTCGCCTCGCTGGGCGGCTCGCTGCTGGCGGGCTGGGCGGTGGCCAGTTTCGCCTTCCCGGCGGGCGCGGAGCCGTCCACGGCGCTGTGGCTGGGCGCGGCCGTGATCACCAACGTGGGGGCCCAGTTCGGCGACCTGGCCGAGAGCTTGATCAAGCGCGCCGGCCGCGTGAAGGATTCCTCGGTCGCCATCCCGGCCTTCGGCGGCGCCTTCGACCTGGTGGATTCCTTCCTGCTGGCTTCACCGGCGCTGGCGAATTACCTCCGCTTCGCGTGATAGGCTGCAAGCAGTTGGAGACCCGCATTCCCCTGCTTTCCCTCGAAGAGGAACAGCAACTCTTCGGTCCCCACGACCGTCACGCCAAGGAGGTTTCGCGCCGCTTCCAGGTGCGCATCAGCTCCCGCGGCGGCCATCTGCGCCTGGTCGGGCCCGAGGATCAGGTGGTGGTCTTGGCCGAGCGCGTCGCCGCGCTGCTGCAGCGCATGCGCGGCGGCGAGCGCATCACGCCCTCCAGTTTGCAGGCCGCGCTCTACGGCGAGGACGCCGTGGAGTCCGCCAACGGAGTGCAGCTGGGATTCGGCGAGCCGGTGAAACTGCGATCGCGCATGCCGCGCGCGCGCACCGAGAGCCAGCAGCGCTATCTGGAAATGCTGGCGACGATGGACGTGATCTTTTCGATCGGCCCGGCCGGCACCGGCAAGACCTACCTGGCCGTGGCGGCGGCGCTGAGCGCGATGCAGGACGGGCGCGTCAAGCGCATCGTGCTGACGCGGCCGGCGGTGGAGGCCGGCGAGAAGCTCGGCTTCCTGCCCGGCGACCTCGAGGAGAAGGTGGATCCGTACCTGCGCCCGATCTACGACGCGCTCAACGACCTCTCGAGCCCGGCGGCGGTGCGGCGGATGCGCGATCTGGACATGATCGAGATCGCCCCGCTGGCGTTCATGCGCGGGCGCACGCTGAACGAATCCTTCGTGATCCTGGACGAGGCGCAGAACGCCACGCCGGGGCAGATGAAGATGTTTCTGACGCGCATGGGCGAGGGCACGCGCGCGGTGGTGACCGGCGACCAGACGCAGAGCGACCTGCCCGGCAACCGCATGGGCGGCATGGAGGACGCGATCCGGCGCCTGCGCAACGTGACCGGCGTGGGCGTGCTGGAGTTCCACCGGGCCGACGTGCAGCGCAGCCACATCGTGCAGCGCATCGTCGAAGCCTATGGCGACGAATAGGGCGGCGCGGCGGGCGCCGCGGGTGCTGGTGAGCGGGGAGGAGCGCGTGCCCGGGCTCAGGCGGCGCGCGGTGGAGGAGGTGGTGGCGCGCGCGTGGGAGGAGTGGCATGGACCGCCCGGCGCCGCGGTGGAGGTGGCGTTCCTGGACGAGGCCGAGCACACGCGCTGCCACGCCGAGCTGCTCGGCGACCCGTCGCCGACCGACGTGATGGCGATTCCCTACCGGGATCCGGACTTGTGGGGCGAAATTATCGTCAACGCCGACTGCGCGCGCCGGGAAGCGCGGCAGCGCGGCGTCGAAGACCGCCAAGAGGCTCTGCTCTACGTCGCGCACGGCGCGCTGCACCTGCTCGGTCACGACGATCACGATCCGGTCGCGCGCGAGCGGATGCGCGCGGCGGAAAACCGGGTGCTGCGCTCCTGATCCGGAAAGTTGCGGCGGCTCTTGACTTGGGGGGTATCCGGCCGCTCCAATCTGTGCGAGCGCGTCGTACTCCCGTCCGACCGCCACCCCTCATCCCTGCTGCATGGTTCAACGCGCACGACCGGACAACGAGACGCTGCTGCGGCTGTGGGGCGAATACCGGCGCGAAGAGCGCATCGAATCGCGCAACGCGCTGATCGAGTACTACCGGCCGTATGCGGTGTCGCTGGCGCGGCGCGTGAAGTCGCGGCTGCCGCGCACCGTGGAGATCGGCGATCTGGAGGGCGCGGGCGACGTCGGCCTGATTCAGGCCATCCAGAGCTTCGATCCGGGACGCGGCGTGCCCTTCGAGGCCTTCTGCGAGCACCGCGTGCGCGGCGCGATCCTCGATGAGCTGCGGCGCCACGACTGGCTGCCGCGCCCGGTGCGCACCCGCGTCAAGGAGCGGCGGGCGGTGCTGGAGGATCTGCGCTCGAAACTCAACCGCGAGCCCACCGACGACGAGGCCGCGACCGAGATGGGCCTGTCCCTGGGCGAGTATCACCGCTCCTTCGCCGGCCGCAAGGAGGCGCCGGTTCTGGCCGGCTCCAAGATGGGCGGCGAGGACGGCGACGCCGACGGCACCCTCGATTTCTTCGAAGATCCGCGCGAGGACGGCCCCGACGCCGACCCGCACCGCCGTGAGTTGCTGGCCCTGATCTCCCAGAGCCTCGACGACGAGGCGCGGGAGATCGTGTTCCTGCGATACTTCCTGGATTACTCGCTGAAGGAGATCGCCGACATGTACGGCGTCTCCCAGTCCCGCGTCTCCAAGATCCTGGGCAAGATCATGGAGAGGCTGAAGGACAAGCTGCAAGAAAAGATCTAGACCGGATACTGGCCCCGACGGCTGCGGGAAAAAGAACGAAAAAAAATAGCTAGCCGGCGAAGAAAGAAAGCCGGGGCCACCGCCAGCGCAGCAGGTCGGCCAGCGTCAGTCTGCGATCCAACAGGCCCAGCGCCATGGCCGCCGAAACGCGCCGCCGTCGGTTCGAAAGCGGGCGCGCGTAGTTCTTCCAGGCGGTGAAAATCCAGGCGTGGTGAACCAATTCGCTCCGGAGTTTGGTTCCGGCCCAGGTGCGCCTCACCAGGCGCGAGACGTGGTCGCGCATGGTGGCGAGCGTGTGATTGATCGGGAAGAGCGGATTGCTGATGTTCCGCGCGCGCTTGGATGACTCCGTCACCAGCGCGGCGATGCGGTTGCCAAAGAGAGTCCGGATCTCCGGCTTGTAGCTGCGCTTCTGGTCCACCACCATCTGCAGGAGCTCGCCGGGATCGTGCACCCGCTTGAGGGTCTCGAAGCAGCGGCGCACCATCAGCGTGGACTCGCTGCGGCGCTGGCCCTGAGCCTCCTTCCGCTCCAGATCCCGCCCGGAGAGGCCGCCGCGGGCCGGCAATTGGCCCACCTCGAGGTGCACGAGGAATCGCGTGGACCGGTGGATCAGCACGGGCACCGTCAAAGGCTTGAGCCTGCGGTTGTGCTCGTAGGTTTCCATCTCGTCCAGGCTGAAGGAGCCAAAGAGGCCGCCGTTTCGCACCGCACGCGCGAGGAAGGCTTCGTGCAGCTCGCGCAGCGTCGGTCCCCAGAGCCGCAGCCTGCGGTGCACGGTCTTGCGGTCCATGCCAAGCATGCGGGCGGTCTGGCGATGTGTCACCTTGGACACCAGAAAGCTCAGGATCGATCCGTTGCAGAGCGGATTGCGCTGGCGGAAGTCCAGGCGGAAGGTCTGCGCCGAGAACCCGCGTTGACAAGCAAGGCAGCGGAAGCGCTGGACTCTTCGACCGTCGACCGCGCGCAAGAAGAAGCCGTCGCGGTGGCAGCGAAAGGAGGCGGCCTGGGTGCGCGAAGCGCAGGCAGCATGCGGGCAGAAGGCGGGCTCGAAGGCGGTCATGGCGGGCGCAGGGCGCGCTCCGCGCCCCGTCTGCCTCTTCCACGCCCGTCCGCGGGCGTGGTTACGCCCTTCTTTTCCCCTCGTCCGCAGCCGTCGGGGCCAGTATCCGCTTGGGGGCGCGCACCGCCGCGATCGCCAAGACTTCCTCAAGAACCTCCCGCAGCCGCGCCGTCGGAATCATGTTCGGGCCGTCGGACGGGCTCGTGAGCGGATTCGGATGCGTCTCGAGGAAGAAGCCGTCGAAGCCCGCCGCGGCACCTGCGCGCAGCAGGATCGGCGCGCGCGTCCAGTCGCCGCCGCTGGCGCCGCCGGCCTCGCCGGGGCGCTGCACCGCGTGCGTGCCGTCGAGGATCACCGGGCAGCCGGCGGAGCGCAGCTCGGGCAGGCAGGAGAAGTCCACCACTAGCCGGCCGTAGCCGAAGAAAGTTCCGCGCTCGGTGATCAGCACGCGCTCGTTGCCGCCGGCGCGCACCTTGTCGGCGGCGTACTTCATGTCGGCGGGGGCCAGGAACTGCCCCTTCTTGACGTTCACGACCTTGCCGGTGGCGGCGGCCGCCTGCAGCAGGTCGGTCTGGCGGCAGAGGAAGGCCGGAATCTGCAGGACGTCCACGACTTCGGCCGCCGGCGCGCACTGTTCGGGCAGGTGCACGTCGGTGAGAACGGGCACGCCCAGCAGCGCGCGCGCTTCGCCCAGCACCTTCAGCCCGGCCGCCATGCCGCTGCCGCGCGATCCGCCGCCGGAGGTGCGGTTGGCCTTGTCGAATGAGGCCTTGAAGACCCACTGGCAGGGCAAGCCGGCCACGGCTTCGGCGATGGCCTGCGCGTACTCGAGGGTCTGAGGTCCCTCGACGACGCAGGGGCCTGCGATCAGCAGCGGCATCTGACCGGCGCCCACCGTGTAGGAGCCGATCTTCACCTGCGCGGACTTCTGCGGTGCCATGGAATGCTTGTTCATGCGGGGCCGATGAGCTGCACCTGCCGCTCGCCGAGGATCAATTCTACCGGGGTGGTGCCGGCGTAGTCGCCGTCCACCTGCACCGGCGACGGGGAATCGCCCTGGATGCGCACGCGCGCGACCGGCAGGCGCGTCACGCCGCGCGCGCGCTCGAGCCCGGTCCACGTGGCGGCGGTGGAGAGGCGCACGGCGTTGGCGAGCGTGAGTTCCGGCAGCAGGAAGAGCTCCCAGCGGCCGTCGTCGAGCGCGCACGGCCCCAGGTTCCACCACTTGGTGCCGTAGAAGGACACGCCGCTGATGACGCCGTAGCCGTGCATGCCGAGATCCTGGCCGTCGGCCAGCACCTGCTGCGGCGGCGCGTCCCAGCGCGCGGCCACGCCCGCCAGCGCGCCGGCGTAGTCCGTGATCTGGATCGGGCCCGAGCGCTGCTCCTGGATGCGCCGCACGATCTCGCCATCGGGGCCGAAGCCGACGCACAGCAGCGACCAGCGCTCGATCGGCTCGTCCTCCAGGCCGGTGAGGCGCACGCGCGCGGCGTCGACCGCGAGCACGCGGCCGTTCTCGGCCAGCGCCGCCGCCTCGGCCGGATCGCGCGGCAGGTGCAGATGGTGCGCCACCAGATTCGCGGTGCCGAAGGGCAGCAGCGCGATGGGGGGCAGCTCCACGCCGCAGTTCAGCGCGAATCCCAGGGTGCCGTCGCCGCCGATCAGCACCAGGCGGTCGGCGCTGCCGGAACTGGCGCGCAGGAAGTCCAGCGAGTCCTCCGCCGTCCCGCCCTGGAACACGTCCAATTCGTGGCCGTTCGCGAGCAGGCGCGCCTCGAGCTCGCGCGCCGCATCGGGTGCGCGGCCTCGACCCGAGACCGGATTGGCGAGAATGGCGAAGCGCACGGGTGCCGCCGGCGGCGACCGGAGAGTCTAAAGCCTGCAGTCGGGCTGGGAGGGAGCTGGATTCTGGAGTTCGCTTGACTGAAGGCTTGCCAATGAGGACAGTTACTGGACTCCCATGAAAAGATTGCCCACCCTGGTTTTTATCCTGAGTCTTGCCTTGTGCCTCGCCACCGAAGCATTCGCGCAGCTTCCACATTCTCCTACCCCGTGCCATGTTGGGGAGCTCTGGACCACGAAGTACCCGGCCTCCACGTTCCCGGCCGGGAGCTTCATCCACATCCCGCAGGGACAGACCATCGTGCTGAATACGACAACCGTCCCGCTTGCTGGCCTTCTCGTCGAGGGAACGCTGGTCTTCGACCACACCGTGCCCTCCGGGACAGTTCACCTGCGCACAGCCTACGCCATCGTGACGGGCACGCTGCAAGCGGGCTGCATGCTTGGCTCCACCATGGTTCGGTTCACCAAGAATGCGAAGATCACGCTCGTTTCGCCCGAAGCCTACAGCGGACCCATGCTCTTCCACGCCACAGCGGGCGTCAGCTGGCTCCCAGAGATGGAGACCCTGTTCGGCTCCCACCCGCACATCAAGGAGGCAGCCTTCGATCGCGGCCTGATCATCGCAGGATCCGGACGGTTCGAGGTTTATGGAGCGCACAAGGGCGTCTCTTGGACAACGCTCGCGGCTACGGTTCCCGCAGCGGCTACTAGCTTGACGACCGACGGCGCCATCGATGCTTGGAAGGACACTGACGAACTTCTGCTGGCCTCCACGGACTTCGAGTATCCCGACCCGCAGCACCTGGCGGGGCGCGAACCCGATTACGGTCAAGACGAATTGTTCAGTCCCGTCGGATTTGGCGCCGGCGGCCACACGATCCTGGTTTCGCCCCTCACGCACGGGCATTACGCGGCCACGGAGGTGTTCACCTTCCCTGGCGGTGCCCAGGACTCCATCACAATGAAGGCCGAGCTCGCCAATCTCACACGCAGCGTGGTGATCCAGGGCGAGGCGTCCGCCTACAGCTCGCAACATCGAACCGGAGGCTTTGGCACCGAGGACCTCGGGCATGTCGCGCTGATGGAGTACTCGGGGGCCCGGCCGACGTGCAAGGTGGAGTGGGCTGAATTCCGCGACCTCGGTGTCGAGGCGAAGCTAGGACGCTATCCCTTCCACTTCCACGAGTTGCCGAACTACGCCACTCCGCCGGCGGAGGCGGATATGTCGTACCTGAAGAACTGATCGATCCACCGCTGCGTGAACCGGTTCGCGGTGGTCCACGACACGCGCCACGTGGTGCTCGAGGGAAATGTAGGCTACGACACGCAATCGACCGGATTCTTCCTGGAGGATGACATCGAGCGCGATCCTCAGACCGGCTTGCCTGTCTTCGACCAAGTCTGGGAGACGCAGAACGTCGTGCTGCGAGGCAACCTCGCACTGGCGGTCGAAGCCCAGACCGAGAGCGTGGATCTGCCGATCGAGTATGTGGAGGATCTCGACAGCGTCAACGTGTCCGGATTCTGGATCGGCCATCCAAACCAGCTGGTCGAGGGTAACCGGGCTGCCGGAGCCCGCGGCCATGGTTTTTACCTCGCTCCGGGGAAGAACTTCTCTTGGACGCACGATGCAAACGAGGGATCCTATTTCCGCAACAACGTGGCTCACAGCAACGGACAGCACGGCTTCTACCACCAATCGCGCACGCCTTGGGCATACAACGCGGCGGCGAGCAATCCGGCTCATCGCCCCGCCGGCGAGGGCTTGGTCGCGTGGAAGAACCGGCGCTACGGGATCTGGTGGCGGACGTTCGGCACGTCGCTGCTCTCTGGCTGCAAGGTCGCCGACAACAAGTCCGGCGTCTATCCGGCCTCGGAGGGCCAGCAGAACGCGTACGGCGGATCCTCTCAGCCCGCCACGTGCGACCTGACGGTCGCGGACTCGCTGATCGTCGGCTTCAGCGCGAACCTCGGCGAAATGAGGAACCCGGCGGAGAACCTGGTCGGCGGGGCCGGCCGCTCCCTGCCGCAGACTTACTTCCACTTCACGCGCTCGGACGGAGGCGAGCCGCACGAGACTGTCTGGGACACGATCAACGCGCTGGAGGCCTACGACGGGAGAAACCGGTTCCTCAACCTCCGCGTCGCGAATTTCCCTACCCCCATGACGCTGCCGGATCCTGAGGGCGGCACGGCCTCCGGGCTCCTTCGCCTCGCGGGGATCACACAGGTGGAGTACAACTCGCGATACGCCGAGGATCCCAGGAATTCGCTCGAGAAGACCGGGAGCGCCTCGTGGGCATTCACAAACGTCGCCAATCCTGTCCTCTACCGGCCTACCGCCCCGGGCTCGGGCTTCAGCATGATTCAGAACACGATTCTGCAGGATCGGGCCGGAATTCTGGGGTATCCTACGGATAGCACCGTGGCCTACAACGATCCGTTCTTCTCCGCCAATCAGAAGCCGGGCACGAGCGCGGCGGTGGATGGACCTCGCAACCTGCGGATCTTCGATGCTGTGAACGTGGATTTCGCGCAAATCGAGATCGAGGTGGGCGCCTGGGCCGGCCTGCCTGGCACTGTGGAGCCGAGCAAGATGAAGGCGAGCGTGCGCGACGCGGGGGGCACGCTGCGGAGCCTGACGATGGCGGAGATGCCTCCCTCCTCGCCACCGGAGAGTTGGGTGTTCAACGCGCCGCTCGGCGTGCACGCGAACGATCCGTTGACGCAGCAGACCGGCATTTACTCCCTTTCTTTCCTGGCCGTCGGCGGGACGCCGGCGGACACTCCGACGAGCTACGACATCAAGGTTCAGTTCTGCGCGCGGGCGGATGTGCCGACGATTCTCGGGCTGCCGTTCGCCGGAGTTCCGACGACGATCGTGATCGACACAGACGTGACACCGCTCGCTCTCATCCCTAAGTCCTCTCTCTCGAGCCTACTCTCCTCTTCCGACCCGCATGCCTTCTACCACGACACCACAGCGGCCGTGGTTTACATCCGTACAACCACGGCCCTCTTCTGGAGCGGAACCACTGTCGACGAGGAGGGAACGCGCAACGTTCTGCACATCCAGTGATCTTCTCTGCGGTGCTCGTGCTCCTTCAGCAGCAGACTCCAGGCGGGCAGTGGGAGGCACTGCTGTCTGTCCATGGATCGCAACAGGCGGAACGGCACGGCATCAGCCTCGACTGGATCGGTGACGTGGATCAAGACGGTGCGGACGACTTCGTCGTAGGATCGGATGGTCCGCTGGGCCCCTCGGGATACCTGGGATCTCTTACCGTCTATTCGGCTGCGACCGGTACCGTGATCGTCAGGATCGAGCCCGACGACCTGCCCAATCCCGGTCATCTCGGCTCTCGGGTTGCCCGTCTCGGCGACGTGACCGGCGACGGTGTGCCTGAACTGGCGGCTTGGGTTCGAGACATCAATGGCACTTCGCGGTCAGGTGTTGCCGTCATCGAGATCCAAACCGTCGGGGTATTGTTCGAGGTTTACTCTCCGCTCCCTGGAACCGACTTCGGCTTCTGGGGACTTGCGGGTGGAACGGATCTCAATGGTGACGGTGTTCCAGACTTTGCCGTGACGGACTACTCATACAGCCTGCCTGTCGCGGGTGCAGGCGCAGTCCATGCATTCGACGGACGAAATGGCGCCCTGCTCTGGACGGTCACGGGTAATGCGAGCACCCCGCACATGGGTTACGCGATCGCCATGACCGGCGATCTCGATGGCGATGGCCACGCTGATGTGATCGCGAACAGCATGCAGAACGGAAACACGATGCACGCGTTGTCCGGCTTGGACGGCAGCCAAATGTACGAGATTGTCGGCGGCCCACCGAATCATGACCTGGGCGGACCTCACAGTTGCGGGGATCTGGATGGGGATGGTCTTGCGGATTTCCTCGGCGTTGCCCCGGACATCACTTCGACGGCCCACTTGGGCGTGGTGACGATCCGCCGCGGTTTTGACGGAGCTGTGCAGCACCGCTGGGACGTGCCGCCGCGCCCGAACGAGGAATGGGGTTACGGCTTCGGCCCTGGGGACCTGGACGGGGACGGCGTTCCCGACGTTGCGATCGGCGCGCGCGAGCATTACGCCGCGAACGGCGCCCGCGGCGGGGTGTACGTCTACTCCGGGCGTACCTACGAGCCGATGGCGCTATTGGAATCGCCGTCGCCGCCGGCGGAGACCTTCACGTTCGGACTTTCCAACGCCGGCACCATGGGCGACGTGGGAAGCGACGGGCGGACGGATCTTCTGGTCTCAGACTACGGATGGAAGACCGGCGGCCTGGCCGCCGTGGGCGCCGCCTACGTGCTGGCCTTCGATTCCTTCCTGATGGCCGAGCCACGCGCCATTTCTGCCGCTGCTGGTGGAGCGGTGCAGTTCCGGCTCGACTTCCCGGGGAGCGAGGCGAGCCGGCAGTACCTGCTTCTTGCTTCCGAGGATCTGCCAGGCAGCGAGAGCTGGCGCGGAGTGAGCATTCCGCTGGTGCGCACGCCGCTGCTGAAGACGATGGCGCAGTCGCCGCCCCCGGTCTTCGACCAGCCCCAGGGCTCGCTCGACGCGAACGGCGACGCGACCATCACCGCCACCCTTCCGCCCGGCGCGCTCGCCGCCTTCGTCGGCCGCACCGTCAAATTCGCCGCCGTAAGCATGCTGTCGCCTGGCCAACCCAGCCTGTCGTCGGCTGCGGCCTGGGTAGAAGTCGGACCCTAGCGGCTGCTGACGCACTGCATTGCGTTGGTCCGCCGTGCGACAATCCGCGCGCCGCCGATGACGGAATCCGCACCCGCCAAGCTTGCGACGCGCTACGAGCCCGCGGCGCTCGAGGCCGCCATGACCCGGCGCTGGGAGGCCAGCGGCCGTTTCACCCCCCCCGCGCAGCCCAGTGGGCCGGCCTTCACGGTCATGATCCCGCCGCCGAACGTGACCGGGGTGCTGCACATGGGCCACGCGCTCAACAACACGCTGCAGGACGTGGTGGTGCGGGCGCGGCGCATGCAGGGCTTCGACGTGCTGTGGCTGCCGGGCACCGACCACGCCGGCATCGCCACCCAGGCGGTGGTCGAGAAGAAACTCTTCCTCGAGCAGAAGACCACGCGCCAGGCGCTGGGCCGCGAGGCCTTCCTGCAGGAAGTGTGGAAGTGGAAGGAGCACCACGGCGACGCCATTCTCGGCCAGCTCAAGCGCCTCGGCAGCTCCTGCGACTGGAGCCGCACCAAATTCACGATGGACGCCGAGCTCTCGCGCGCGGTGCGCGTGAGTTTCGTGCGCCTGTGGGAGCAAGGGCTCGTCTACCGCGGCGCGCGCATCGTCAACTGGGACTGCAAGCTGCAGACCGCGGTTTCGGACGACGAGGTCGAGTACGTGGCGCAGAAGGGCAAGCTGTGGCGCCTGCGCTATCCGGTGCAGGGGCAGCCCGGCCGCTTCGTCACCGTCGCCACCACGCGGCCCGAGACGATGCTCGGCGACACCGGCGTGGCCGTGCATCCGGACGACGCGCGCTACGCGGACCTGCGCGGCGCCAGCCTGGTGCTGCCGCTGGTCGGCCGCGTCATCCCGCTCCTGGCCGACGCCACGGTCGAAGCCTCCTTCGGCTCGGGCGCCGTCAAAGTCACGCCCGGCCACGATCCGGCCGACTACGAGCGCGGCGCGCGCTTCCAGCTGCCGATCGTGATGATCCTCAACCAGGACGGCACGCTCAACGCCGAAGCCGGGCGCTTCGCCGGTCTCACGCGCGAGAAGGCGCGCGAAACGATCCTGGCCGAGCTCGAGGCGCTGGGCCTGCTCGAAGGCGTGGAGGAATTCACGCACAACGTGCCGATCAGCGACCGCAGCAAGACCGCCATCGAGCCGCTGGTCAGCGAGCAGTGGTTCGTGCGCATGAAGGAACTGGCCGGCCCGGCCATCGCGGCAGCGCGCAGCGGAGCGCTGAAGTTCAAGCCCGAGCGCTGGACCAAGGTCTATCTCGACTGGCTCGAGAACGTGCACGACTGGTGCATCAGCCGCCAATTGTGGTGGGGGCACCGCATCCCGGTCTGGTACGACGCCGAGGGCGTGCCGGCGGCCTCGGTGGAAGATCTGGCGATCGGCGCGCCGCACCCCAAGACCGGCCGCCCGATCGTGCGCCAGGACGAGGACGTGCTCGACACCTGGGCCTCGTCCTGGCTGTGGCCGTTCGCCACGCTGGGCTGGCCCGAGCGCTCCGCGGACCTCGACCGCTTCTACCCGACGCAGTTCCTCTCGACCGCGCGCGACATCCTGTATCTGTGGGTGGCGCGCATGGTGATGGCGGGTTACGCGTTCGCCGACCACTTGCCCAAGGAGCGCCGCTGCCCCTTCGCCGTCTGCTACATCCACGCCACCGTGCTGGACGGGCAGGGCCGGCGCATGTCGAAATCGCTCGGCAACGGCATTGACCCCGTCGAGATGATTGACAAATACGGCGCCGACGCCGTGCGCTACTCGCTGATGATCCTGACCCGCGAGGGCCAGGACGTGAAGCTGGCCGAGAACCGCTTCGAGCTGGGCCAGCGCTTCTGCAACAAGATCTGGAACGCGTCGCGCTTCGTGCTGCAGAATTTGGAAGGCCAGGCGGCGGAGGCGCCTGGCAATTTGCCGGACGATTCCCTGGAGGGCCGCTGGATCCGCTCCCGCCTGAGCCAGACCGTGGCCGAAGTCACGCGCGCGCTCGAAACCTACGACTTCCACGACGCCGCCACCGCCCTCTACCGCTTCACCTGGGACGACTTCTGCGACTGGTACCTGGAAGCCGCCAAACGCCGGCTGCGCGGCGATCCCGCCGATGCCGCCCGCGTGCGCCGCACGCTGGGCGAGACTCTCTCGGCCCTGCTGCGCCTGCTGCATCCGTTCACGCCCTTCCTGACGGAAGGATTGTGGAGCGAGCTGCCCGAGCGCTTCCGCGCCGGGTCGGAGCTCCTGATGACCGCGCCCTGGCCAGCCTCCGGGCCGGCCGCCGACGCCGCCGCCCTCGACGAGTTCAGCCGCGTGCAAGACTCCGTGCGCGCGCTGCGCAACGTCCAGGCCCTGCTCGAGCTGCCGGCCGGCGCGAAGCCGGACGGCCTCCTGCGCTGCGAGGACGAGGCCGTGGCGCGCGCGCTGAGCGCGCAGGCGGAGCTGATCGCGGCGCTCGCCAAGTCGGGCCCGCTCAGCGCGCGCGCGGGCGGCGCCAAGCCGCCGCGCAGCGGCACCGACGTCTTCCGCGGCGGCGCGGTCTTCCTGCCCTTCCCGGAGGGCACCGATCTGGCCCGCCTGCGCGGCGGCTTGCAGAAGAAATTGGAGCGCGTCGAGCAGGGCCTGCAGGCCGGCGAAGCCAAGCTCGCCAACGAGCGCTTCCTCGCGAATGCCGAAGCCGAGACCGTCGCCGCCGAGCGCGAGCGCCTGTCCGGCCTGCGGCGCGAAGCCGAAACCCTGCGGGCCAACCTGCAGGGTCTCGGCGACTGACCGGACGCTCCGGCGCGCTACTTCAGCGGCGCGGGCGCCGCCGCCGGCACCACGACCGAGCGCGCGCCCGGCGGCGGACGGTGCACCACGTAGTCGCCCTGCCACCAGTCTTCGCGCACCAGGCTCTTGCCGGCGGCGTCCGCCACCTTCACGCGGAAGCGCAGGCTGTAGCTCTTGCCGGTGCGGCCGGGCAGGCGCATGCGGTAGTCGAGGACGTCGCTTTCCAGGTTCAAGGTCAGGGTCTGCGTGGCGGCGCGGTCCTGCTGGTGCTTCAGGTCTTCCATCAGGGGCAGCACGCCAACCACCTTGCCTTCGGCGTCCACGAACAGCAGGTGCTCGTGCTCGTCGTTGATGACCACGCCGGTGACGTCGAAGCCCGCCTTGTCCGCCTCGTTCAACTCGGGCACTTCCTCCGGCATTTCCTTCTCGGGCAGCAGCGCGCCCATCGCCAGCAGGGCCTCGGCCTTGTAGGAAGGCATCCAGGCCAGGAGGTAGGTGCCGGCCGGGATTGCGGGATCCTTCAACGGGTAGGAGGTCACGTAGACGCCCAGGACCGGGAACTCGCGCGACTTGCGCGTCTCCGAGTCAATCACGGTGGTCTCGGGATGCTCGTCGGCGCCGAAGGGATCGCGGCGCGGAATCATGCTGATGATTTCGGTGGGCCCGAGGATCTGATAGCTGTCCGGCAGCGCCGGAGCCTTCATCGGCGGCGGCGGCGCGGCGCGCTTCGCGGCGACGGCCGCCAGATCGCCCATGGAGCGGCGTTCGAGGCCCAGCACGCGCGCGCCATCCAGCTCTTCCTCGGGCTTGCCGCCCAGCAGGTTGGAGCGCAGATCGCGCGCGCGCAGCAGGGAGGCGTCCACCGCGGGCCGGCCGGTGGAGACCACGCGGAAGCCCACCATCTGCGAGGCGTACTGCGGGTCGAAGCCCATCCGCACGTCAAGGCGGCAGAAGGTCGGATCCACGGCGAAGGAGCCGCCCTTGATGACGCGGCGCGAGGGATCCCAGGGCGGCATCACCGTCTCTTCCTTCTCGACTTCCTTGGACTTGCCGTTCTTGTCCGTCACGGTCTCCTTGACCTTGATCTTGAATCCCGTGGGCGGAAATTCCTTGTAGGCCAGGTAGCGGCTCGAGGTGAACTCCCAGACGTTGCCGACGAGGTCGTAGACGCCGTACTGCGAGGCGTTCGCAAACATTCCGACCGGCGTCCGCTTGAAGGCCAATCCAGCCGGAAGGGTGGTGTTGTGGCCGACGATCTCGCGCTTGAAGTCCTTGCCGAAGGGAAAGTCCTGCTCGCCGTCGCCGCGGCCGGCGCGGATCAGTTCCTCCTCGGTGGGCAGGCGCACGCCGGCCCAGGCGCAGTAGCTCAGCGCTTCCTCGTAGGTGATGAACACAACGGGCTCGAGCGCCGCCGCGGGCGGCATCTGCCAGGTGAATTGCGGATCCTGCCAATTCTTGGTCCACCACTCGCCCTGGTAATCCTCGTCCCACTTGAAGGCGGGATTGCTCTTCTGGTTCTCGAGGATCGTCTGGTCCTTCAACTCCTTCGGCACCACGGCCCAGGTGGCCGGCGGACGCGCGCCGGTGGCGGTCACGAACTCCAGGTACATCTCGTTGGTGACCTTGGTGGGGGAGATCCAGAATTCCCCGACTTCCACGGTGTGCTGGCCGACTTCGCCGCCCATCACCGAGCGGTTGGTCGGATTGCGCTCCGCCTGCAGGCGCCTGATCGCATCCTTCAGCTCCAGGCCGACCACGGTCTTGCCGCCGGGAATCTTGACCAGTCCGCCCGGCACGAAAGGCGCCGGAGCGTCGGCCTTGGCGTCCTTCCCCTTCGCCTCCTGAGGCCCGGCGGCCAGGGGAGCGGTGCAACTCAGAAGCAGGATGGCGACCAGGACTTGGAGCTTCATGCGCGGCGTATCTTCGTGGAGGGGACGCGGAAAAGGTCTGCCAGTGTAACCCAGGATGGGCCCGCAAACTCTAGACTGCCGGGTTCCGCCGGTCACCAGCACCCCTCTCGCCTTGCCTGCCCGACTCCTCCACGCCACGGTGCCCGACGCCCTGCGCGGCGAACGCCTCGACGTCGTCGCCCTCGAGCTGCTCCAGCCGGAGGTCTCGCGCTCCCGCCTGCAGGCCTGGATCAAGGAGGGCTGCCTGCGGGTGAATCAGGAGGTGGAGCGGCGGCCTGGGCTGGTGGTGGAGAGCGGCTGGAAGCTGGAGCTGCTGCCGCCGGCGCCGGAGGTGCCCGAGCCGGGCAGCCCGCTCGAGCCCGGCATTCTCTTCGAGGACGACGTGCTGGCCGTGCTGGACAAGCCGGCCGGCCTGCCGATGCACGGCAACTCGCCCGGCGACGCGCGGCCCAGCGTGGCCACCTGGCTCACCGCCCGCTACGGCCCCGGCCTGCCCATCGTGCAAGGCGCCGACCGGCCGGGCATCGTGCACCGCCTGGACCGGGACACGTCCGGCGTGTGCGTGGTGGCTCGCGATCCCGGCGTGTTCGCCGACCTGATGGGCCAGTTCGCCGACCGCAGCGTGCAGAAGCATTATCTGGCGCTCTGCTACGGCCGCCCGCGCTTCCGCAGCGATCGCGTGGATCTGCGCCTGATGCCCGACCCGCAGCGGCCGAACCGCCAGCGCACCACGCGCTCCGAGGCCGCGCACACGCGCGACGCGCAGACGTTCTGGGAGGTCGCGGAATTGTTCGAAGGCTTCGCGCTCATTGCGGTCAAGCCGGAGACGGGGCGGCGGCATCAGGTGCGCGCGCACCTCGCGGCGATCGATCTGCCGGTGATCGGGGATCCGCTCTATCGCGCGAAGAATTACGGGCCGGGGCTGCTGCCGGAGGGCGCGCCGCAGCCCGAGCGCACGCTGCTGCACGCCTGGCGGCTGAGTTTTCAGCATCCGCTGACGGGCGAGCGCAAGGAGTACGAGGCGCAGCTGCCGGAGGACTTCGCGGCGCTGCGGAATTTCCTGCACGCGCATTGCCCGCCTTCGGTGCCGCTGGCTTAGCAGGACGATTGTCAGACGGCCGGAGCGTTCAGCTGCGGCTCGTGCTTCAGGATGGCGGCGCGGAATTCGTCGGACATCGGCGCGGCGCGGCGGCGGGCGGGATCCCAGATCACCAGCACCGCTTCGGCCTCCAGCCAGACGCTGCCGGCGGCGTCGCGGATGCGGTAGGCCTGCGTGAAGGACTTCAGGCTGATCGCGGTGGTGCACATTTCCAGCTCGACGTCGGCGCCGCCGCGGCCGGGGGCCGTGAAACGCAGTTTGCTGGCGGCCAGCACGAAGCCGAAGCTGCTGAAGCCGGCCAGCAGTCCCAAACGCTCGCACCAGCGATAGCGGCCTTCCTCCAGCAGGGTCATGTACACCGCGTTGTTCAGCACCCCCATGCTGTCCTCGTCCGACCAGCGCGTGCGCAAGGGGAAACGGAAGCGCATCGCCTCCGGCGGGGGAACGCGCGGCGTGTCCATGGCGCCCGTAGGATACGCAGAGCCATGCATTCCCGGGTGCTCGGAGTGGACCACGTCGCGGTGGTGGTGACCGATCTGGACGAGGCCATGCGCCTGTGGCGCGACCGGCTCGGGCTGCGCCCCGGCAGCCGCGAAATCGTCGAAGACCAGGGCGTCGAGGTGCAGATGATGTACGCCGGCGACACGCGCGTCGAACTCGTGCAGCCGATCCGCAAGGATTCCGCGGCGGCGAAATTCCTGGAGAAGCGCGGGCCGGGCCTGCATCACCTGGCCCTGGCCGTCGCCGACTGCGCCGAATCCGCGCAGGCCGCCGCCGCCGCCGGCGCGCGCCTGATCCACGCCGAGCCGGTCGCGGGCGCGCACGGCACGCGCATCGTGTTCGTGCATCCCGCGGCCGTCGGCGGCGTCCTGACCGAGCTGGTCGAGGGCGGCGGCGGTCCGTGGATCGCGGACCAGGACCGCGAGGTGCCCGCCGAATGAATCCGACCCCCGAACAGCGCCTGGAAGAACTGCGGGCCGAGGCCCGCGCCGGCGGCGGCGCCGAACGCCTGGCCGCGCAGCACGCGAAGGGCAAACTGAGCGCGCGCGAGCGCATCGACCTGCTGCTCGACCAGGGCAGCTTCGAAGAGATGGACGCCTTCGTGCGCCATCGCTCGGCGAACTTCGGCCTCGACAAGCAGCGCTTCCTCGGCGACGGCGTCGTCACCGGCACCGGCTCCGTGAGCGGCCGCCCGGTGGCGGTCTTCAGCCAGGATTTCACGGTCATCGGCGGCAGCCTCTCGGAGGCGCACGCGGCCAAGATCTGCAAGATCATGGACCTGGCCATGAAGGTCGGCATTCCGGTCGTCGGCCTCAACGACTCGGGCGGCGCGCGCATCCAGGAGGGCGTGGTCTCGCTGGCGGGATATTCCTCCCTGTTCCTGCGCAACACGCTGGCCAGCGGCGTGGTGCCGCAGATCAGCGGCATTCTCGGGCCCTGCGCCGGCGGCGCGGTGTATTCGCCGGCCCTGACCGACTTCATCTTCATGGTCGAGGGCAGCTCCTACATGCACATCACCGGGCCCGACGTGGTCAAGACGGTGACGCACGAGGAGGTGACCAGCGAGGATCTGGGCGGCGCGCGCGTGCACGGCGAAGTCAGCGGCGTCAGCCACTTCACCTGCGCCGACGACGCCGAGTGCCTGGCGCAGATCCGCCGCCTGCTGTCTTTTCTTCCGGCCAACAACACGGAAGATCCGCCGCGCCTGCCCTGCGCCGATCCGGTGGACCGCCGCGCGCCCGAGCTGGACGCGATCGTGCCGGCCGCGCCGAACCAGCCCTACGACATGCGCAGAGTGCTGCGCGCGGTGGTGGACGACGGCGATTTTCTCGAGGTGCAGTCCGGCTTCGCGCGCAACGTGCTGTGCGGCTTCGCGCGGCTGAACGGCCGCGCCGTCGGCCTGGTGGCCAACCAGCCCTCGGTGCTGGCCGGCGTGCTCGACATTGACGCCAGCGAGAAGGCCGCACGCTTCGTGCGCTTCTGCGACTGCTTCAACGTGCCGATCGTGACCTTCGAGGACGTGCCGGGCTTCATGCCGGGCACCGCGCAGGAGCACGGCGGCATCATCCGCCGCGGCGCGAAGCTGCTGTACGCCTACTGCGAGGCTACCGTGCCCAAACTGACGGTGGTGACGCGCAAGGCCTACGGCGGCGCCTACTGCGTGCTGTCCTCGAAGCCGACGCGCGGCGACTGGAACGTGGCGTGGCCGGCCGCGGAGATCGCGGTGATGGGGGCGGAGGGCGCGGCCAAGATCATTTTCCGCCGCGAGATCGGCGGCGCCGCCGATCCGGCGGCCAAGGAGAAGGAGCTGATCGCGGACTACCGCGAGAAGTTCGCCAATCCCTATCAGGCGGCCGAGCACGGCCTGATCGACGACGTCATCCGGCCCTCGGACACGCGCCCGCGCCTGATCCGCGCGCTCGAACTGCTCGGCACCAAGCGCGAATCGAATCCGGCGAAGAAGCATGGCTCGATTCCGCTCTGACCGGGGCCGGCCCCGCACCTGACAACCGTGAGCGAACGACCCCCCTTCCGCCGGCTGCTGATCGCCAACCGCGGCGAAATCGCGGTGCGCATCCAGCGCAGCTGCCGCGACCTGGGCATCCAGACGGTGGCGGTCTACTCCGAGGCCGATCGCAACGCGCTGCACGTGCGCTTCGCGCACGAGGCCGTGGCGCTGGGCGGCAACGCCGCCGCCGAGTCCTATCTGCGCGCCGACAAAATCATCGCCGCGGCCAAGCAGACCGGCGCCGAGGCCATCCACCCCGGCTTCGGCTTCCTCGCGGAGAACCAGGAATTCGCGCGCGCCGTCGCCGCCGCCGGCCTGGTCTTCGTCGGCCCGCCGCCCGAGGCCATGCACGCGATGGGCGACAAGCTGCGCGCCCGCCAGGCGATGGTGGCGGCGGGCGTGCCCGTGGTGCCCGGCACCACCGAACCGGTGGCCAGCGCCGAAGAGGCCACCGCGCAGGCGCGCTCAATCGGCTTCCCCGTGATGCTGAAAGCGTCCGCGGGGGGGGGAGGCAAGGGCATCCGCGTCGTGCGCAACGCCGAGGAATTGCCCGGCGCCTTCCGCACCGCCAGCGGCGAAGCCCAGTCGGCCTTCGGCGACGGCCGCATGTACCTGGAGAAGTACCTCGACGAGCCGCGCCACGTCGAGATCCAGGTGCTCGGCGACCGCCACGGCACCGTGCTGCACTTCGGCGAGCGCGAGTGCTCGATCCAGCGGCGCCACCAGAAGCTGATCGAAGAATGCCCCTCGCCGGCGGTGGACGCGGCGACGCGCGCCCGCATGGGCGCCGCCGCGGTGGCCGCGGCCAAGGCCGTCGGCTACCACTCGGCCGGCACCGTGGAGTTCCTGTGGTCGCGCGGCGACTTCTACTTCCTCGAGATGAACACGCGCATCCAGGTCGAGCACGGCATCACCGAGGAAGTCTACGGCGTGGATCTCATCGAACAGATGATCCGCATCGCCGCCGGCGAAACCATCGGCCATCTGACGTCCTGCGTGCCGCGCGGGCACGCGATCGAGGTGCGGCTGAACGCCGAGGATCCCGAGCGCAACTTCCTGCCCAGCCTGGGCCGCGTCACCAATCTGCGCCTGCCCGGCGGGCCGGGCGTGCGCGTGGATTCGGGCATGTACCGCGGCATGGAGGTGACGCCCTGGTACGACTCGATGCTGGCCAAGCTGATCGTGCACGGCCGCGACCGCGAGCAGGCGCGCCGCCGCATGCTGCGCGTGCTGCAGGAACTGCACGTCGGCGGCGTGACCACCAGCGCCGGCCTCGCGATGGAGGTGCTGCAGAGCGGGGAATTCCGCAGCGGCCGCTACGACACCGGCACCCTCGAGCGCCTGCGCGCGGCCGGCGCGCAAGAGGGGCACGCCGTCGAGAAGGAGGATCTGGAGCGCATCGCCGCGATGGTCGCCGCGCTGCACCGCCAGCACACGGCCGCGCGCCAGTCGGTGCGGCGCGCCGAGAACGGCGCAGCCGGCTTGGCGCCCTGGGTGGCGGCGCATCGCTCCGCGCGCCTGGGCCGCGGGCCCGGAGGCGGCCGGTGAAGTACTTCCTGCGCGGCGCCAGCGGGCGCGCCTTCGAGGTGGAGATCCTCGAGAAGGGCGAGGGCACCTGGACGGTGCGCTGCGGCGACCGCGAGATCGCCGCCGATTTCCGCGACGTGGACCGGCTGGGGCAGTACGCCGTGCTGCTCGACGGCCGCAGCTACGCGGCATCGATCGAGGAGTCGGACAAGCAGCACCTGCGCGTCAACATCGCCGGCGCTTCGTTCGGCATGGAGGCGCTCGACGAGCGCGAACGCGCCGCCGGCGAACTGGTGAAGGACCGCCCGGCGCGGGCCGAAGTCATCAAGGCGCCGATGCCGGGGATTCTGGTGGCGGTGCGCGTGAAGGCCGGCGACGCCGTGCCTCCCGGCGGCGCCGTCGCGCTGCTCGAGGCCATGAAGATGCAGAACGAGGTGACCGCCGAGCACGGCGGCGTGGTGGAAGAGGTGCTCGCGCAGGCCGGCCAGGCCGTCGAGGCGGGCCAGCCGCTGCTGCGCCTCAAGCCCGCCTGAGGGCGCGGGATCGTCTCAGCGCGCGATCTGCGCGCGCCGCTCCGGCGGCACGAGATTCGCCAGCCCCGCCTCGAGCACCTCGATCTTCGCCGCCGCCACCTGCTCGCGGATCCAGGCCCGCACGTCGCCGCCGCTCTTCTCGATCTCGAGCAGGCGCGGGTACATCGCCAGCACGTGGCGCATCGTCGTCTTGTCGTTCTTGGCCTCGGCGGCGCGCTCGTAGGCCAGCGGCTCGATCAGATGCCAGCCGTAGACCGTGAGCCACGGACCGGTGACGCCCGCGCCGGGCGCCGTGACGAACGAGACGCGGTCGAAGGGCTGGACCGCGCGCTCGCGGCCGAAGGTGTACTTGCCTTCGGGATCCTCGGCCTCGCCGTCGTCGGAGAATTCCTTCACCACTTCGGCGAAGGGCCGGCCCGCGGCGAGCGCGGCGCGCGCGGCCTCGGCCTTCTGGCGCAGCGGCTCGAGCTCGGCGGCGAAGAGGCCCTGCATCACCTTGAGCGGCAGCAGCGCGGCGATGGCGTCCATCAGCAGCAGATCGTCCGCGCCCGGGCGGAAGCTGCGGTAGTAGGCCACCAGCTCGTTGAGCTCGAAGGCGCCGATGGCGACGCCGTTCACGAGGAAGAGCGGGCGGTCCTCGTGGAAGGGCGGCGCGCTCGCGTCGAGAGGGCGCGGGCCCGTGCCCGGATCCGCGGCCGGGCTCTGGCCGGGCTGAGCCAGCTCCGGCGGCGGCGGACGCGGGGGGGGGGAAGGCTGCGGGCCCGGCTGCGCGGCCGGGGCGGCTTGCTGCCCGGCGGGCGCAGGCACGAGCGGCGTGAGGCGCTTCAGATCCGCCTCGCGGGACTGCGCCGCCAGCAGCGGCGCGCAAGTGAGAAGGGCGGCGAGGAGCATGCGGGCGGGGATCAGCGGCGGTCGCGGAAGAATTCGTCGAGCGGACCGCGGAAGTCTTCGAGGTCGGAGGAGACGGGCTCGGCTTCGACGTCGACCACCGCGGAGGACTCGGGGCGCGGCGGAGCGGGCTCGGGAGCCGGCGCCGCGCGCACCTCCGCCGCAGCATAGCTGCCGAAGCCGAAGGAGCGGCGCCAGACCTCGGCGCGCGAATAGATCGGCGGGCCGAGGGCGAGGATGGTGCGCAACAGGTCGCCGCCGGCGGCGCTGACCAGATAGAGGCCGAGCAGGATCGGCACGAGCCAGGAGCCGAGGAACCATCCGAGCGCGCCGAGCAGGATCAGCAGCAGCCAGGTCGGCGCGATGGCGGCGCGCGTGGCGTCCACCAGCGGGCTGCGCCGTCCCAGCCAGGCGCGCAGGATGCGGCCGCCGTCGAGGGGATAGAGCGGCAGCAGGTTGCCGAGGCCGAAGACCAGGTTGAGGCCGATGCCGGGGCTCCACCATCCCTGCGGCAGCAGCGCCAAGATTCCCGCGAGCGCCAGATTCACCGCCGGGCCCGCGGCCGCCACCGGCGCCTCGAGGCCCGGCCGCTGGCCCAGCCCTTCGATGCGCGCCATGCCGACGAGCGGCCAGATCGTGACGTCCACGACGCGAAGTCCGAGGCGCTGCGCCACGAGCGCGTGCCCGAATTCGTGGAGCAGCAGGCCGGCGATCAGGTGTCCGACCAGCAGCAGGGTCGGCGAGAGATCCGGGGCGCCCGAGCCGGCCACGATCAGCACCGGCGCGGCGAAGAGCAGCAGCGCCGCCGGCACCACCCGGACGGGGATGCCGAAGAGCCGGCCGAGCGGCAGAGGACGGAACAAGGCGGCCAGCATGGATCGGGCGGTTCCCGCGCGGGAGCGGGGCCGGAGGGCCGAAATTCTAGCGGCGGAAGCGCCGCCGGGTGCGGTGTCCGCCGCGGCCGCCGCTTATCATGGAAGCATGCGATCGCTCCTCGCTCTGCTGCTGGCAGCCGGACTCCTGAGCCCGGCCGCCGGCGCCCAGATCTACGCCCTGCACTTCAAGGACGAGAAGGCGGCCAAGAACTTCTCCAAGCAGCTCTACGACCTGGAGGGCAAGCAGGTCATGCTGGTCATGCTCAAGAGCGGCGTGATCGAGAAGGCGGACGGCAGCGGCTTCACCTGGAACGAGAACTCGCGCCTCGAATTCTTCGTGCAGGACCAGGAGGACCCCTCGAAGGTCTCCTACAAGATCGTCGGCGACGAGCTCGAGGCGGCCGACAAGTCGCTGGTGATCGGCGTGCAGAGCGACCGGGTGGAGAGCCTGCAGGGCTTCATGCCGCGCGAGAGCTTCGCGACCCTGGCCAAGGAATACGGCCGGCGGGCGCGCGAACTGGAGGAGCTGGCCAAACGGCAGGCGGAGGAGCAGAAGGGCAGCCCGGCCTGGTTCGCGATCGGACGCGTCCGCGTGCAGGCCCTCGAGCAGCTGCACATCTGGCTGGGCGAGACCGGCTACGGCCGCGCCGCCAACAAGCTGGAGCGCGATCTGCTGCGCGAGCGCAAGGCCCTCGACGAGGGCGCCAAGGAGCGCATCAACCGCGCGCTCGGCTCGGTCAAGGAGTCGGAGCTGTCGCCCAAGTTCAAGGACGTGTCGGCCAAGGTGGCGCCGGGCGTGAAGTTCGCGGCCCAGGAGAGCCAGCACCTGCGCATCATCTATCACGACAAGGTGGATCCGGCGCGCGTCACCGCGCTGCTCGAGCTGGGCGAGCGCGCCATCGAACTGTTCAAGAACGAGTTCGTGGATCCCTACGTCGGCGAGGACTTCAAGGATCACATTCCCGACGGCATGTTCGAGGAATTCTTCTTCGGCCGCGACGACGCGATCCAGTACGAGCGCATGCTGGTCGAGTACTACGGCCAGGGATGGGGCAGCGGCAAGGAGAAGGAGGACCGGCTCAAGGCCCAGGGCTCGCGCCGCAACCACGAGAAGTTGGCGCTCGCGTACTGGAAGATCACCGACCAGGAAGACCTGGAAGGCATCGTGCTGCACGAGCTCGGCCACACGCTGGCGTCGTTGCACTACGAGATCCTGAACGGCCAGGATTGGCTGGGCGAAGGCAGCGGCTACTACCTGTCCTTCGCGCTGCTGTCCCGCAACAACGTCAACTGCTTCGCCTTCGAGCCGGAGAAGGGCCCGGGCGACGGCACGGTGGCCAAAGGTCCCGGCGGCTCGAAGCCCAAGGCTCCCGCCAAGAAGACCGCCGCGGTCATGCAGGGCGCGCGCGAGGTGATGGCCGAGATGGCGCTCATGGCGGGCCCGCCGATGGATCAGCTGGCCAAGAAGGAATTGTGGGATTTCGCCAACGAGGACATGGCGAAGTCCTGGGCCTGGTACGACTGGATCTCGCGCCGCTGCGGCAAGCAGGGCCAGGTCTGGCTGCGCCGGTCGTCGAAGATCGCCAACGTCAGCCGCGACCTCTTCCTGCTGGAGCTGCGCAAGATGACGGCCGAAGTGTTCGCGCTGGCGCCGGACAAGGATCCCGTGCAGGCGCTGGAAGAGCGCTGGAAGGAGTACCTGACCCGCGAGTACGACGTCGCGGCTCCGCCCGCGCGGTAGGGCTTCCGTGCGGCTTTAGAAAGCTCCGAAGAGCATGCCGGCGAAGCTGCTGATCGGCTGCGACTCGCGGGCGTCCTCGAGCTGCGCGTTGAGCGAGCGGATCGCCTCGAGCAGGCCGTCGTAGGCCTCGTCCTTGGCCATCAGCTGGCCCAGGCTGCCTTCGCCCTCCTTCAGGCGCCGCGCCACTTCGGCGACGTCCGCCATGAAGGCGCTGGCGTCGAGCGCCAGCTGCTCGTCGTAGAGCAGGCGCCCGAGCAGGCCCTGACCCTGCGCGGCGTTGTCGGCGAACTCGCGCAGGCGCTCGCTGGTGAGCTCCAGGTTCTCGATCAGCCGCGCGGCATCGTCCTTGAGCTGCGGATCGTTGAGCAGCGCGCCGATCAGGCCCTCGCCCTCGCGCGCCGAGCGGGCGACTTCGCGGATGTCCGCCATGGAGGCGCCGGCGTCGTCGATCAGCTTGAGCAGGCGCTCGCGCGTCGGCTCGTCGGCGATCAGCGCGCCCAGCGCACCCTTGCCGGCGCGCACGTCGTCGGCGATGCCGCGCAGGTCGGCGAGCGTGCTCTCGAGGTCGTCGCGCATGCCGGGGTCGTGGATCAGCGCGCCGAGCAGGCCCGTGCCCGCGGCGATCTCGTCCAGGTTCTTGCGCAGGCTGGCCAGCGAGGCGCGGAAGTCCTCGCGGTTCTCCTCGACGAACTGGCGCATCATCTCCATCACCCCCGGCTCGGCCGAGCCGGTCAGCTCGACGCCCTCGCCGATCGGCCGCGCGCCCGGCGGTCCCGGGTCGATCTCGACGACGCGCCCGCCCAGCGCGCTGTATTCGACGATGCTCATGGTGTAGCCCTCGCGCAGCTGCGGCGGCTCCTCGAACTCCATGCTCACTCCGATGCGCGCGTGCTCCGGCCGCTGGTAATCGAGAATCACGTCGCGCACGGTGCCCGTCGGCCGGCCGGCCACGTGCACGGCGTCGCCTTCCTTGAGTCCGCGCGCGTCCGGGAACCAGGCCATCAGGTTGGTCTTCGGGTTGAACGAGAACCCCGTCAGGACGATCGTGTAGTAGAGCAGCAGGGCCAGCGTTCCGAAGAACACGAGGCCCAGGATGAAGTCGCGGCGGGTGGTGGATTCCATGGTGAGCCCGGCGTCAGGCGCCGAGGAACTCCTTGACGCGGGGATGCCCGGAGGCGAGGACCTCGGCGGGCTTTCCGGACACGAGGATGCGGCCCTGCTCGAACAGGGCCAGCTGGTCGCCGATGACGAGCGCGCAGTTGAGGCTGTGCGTGACGGCGATCGAAGTCGTGCCGAGCTCGAGCTGCAGCTTGCGGATCATCGCGGAGATGTTGGCCGACATCTCGGGGTCGAGCCCTGCCTCCGGCTCGTCGTAGAGAATGACTTTCGGCTCGGTGACGAGCGCGCGCGCCAGGCCGACGCGCTTCTGCATGCCGCCGGACAGCTGCTCCGGCATCTTGTGGTCCTGATCGGCCAGCAGCACCAGCTCGAGCACCTTGGTCACGCGCTCGCGGATCTCGGGCTCGGCCATGTCGCGGGACTCGCGCAGCGGCAGCGCCACGTTGTCGAAGACGTTGAGCCAGTTGATCAGCGCCGCGTGCTGGAACAGGTAGCCCATGTCGTGCCGCAGCTTGGCCAGCTCGCGCCGCTTCAGTTTCGGCACCTCCTGGCCCATGACCTCGACCGAGCCCGCGTCGGGGCGCAGCAATCCGATGATGTGCTTGAGGATCACGCTCTTGCCCGAACCCGACGGACCCATCAGCACCAGGCACTTGCCGGTGGGGACCTCCAGCGACAGGCCCTCCAGCACCTTCTGGGCGCCGAAGCTCTTGCGGACCTCGTGCAGCTTGATCATGGCTCAGTTGGCGAAGATCAGCTTGCCGAGGAAGAAATTGAGGACGATGATCAGGATGATCGAGTTGCGCACCGCGCCGCGGGTGGCGTCGCCGACGCCGCGCGCCCCGTGGCGCGCCTGCAGCCCGCTGGCGCAGCCGACCACGGCGATGGTGAAGCCGAAGACGGCGGACTTGATGAGCGCCGCGTACAAGGACTTCGGCACCGGCAGCCACCACACCCAGCGGTCCTTGAGCGAATCGATGGCATTCAGCATGTAGCCGGAGAAATCCACGCCCAGCTGCAGGTCGGCCAGCATGCCGCCGCCGAGGATGCCGACCGCCGCGGCCAGCAGGGTCAGCAGGGGCGCCATGATCGTCAGCGCCATCACGCGCGGCAGGATCAGGTAGGAAGTCAGATCCACCGACATCACTTCGAGCGCCGTGACTTCTTCCTGCACCCGCATCGTGCCGATCTCGGCGGCCATCGCGCTGGCCACGCTGGCCGCCAGCACCACCGCGGTCATCATCGGCGCCATCTCGCGCACCATGGCGATGGCCACCGCGAATCCGATCGCCTGCTGCTGCCCGTACTGCGCCAGCTCGTAGCCGAGCTGCAGCGCCAGGATCATGCCGATGAAAAAATTCACCAGCAGGACCACGTGCAGGGTCTTGACGCCCGACAAGTGCATCTGATCCATCACCGTGCGGCGCCGGCGCCCGAGGTGCCCGAGCCGCCCGAGCGTGCGCAGGCCCACGGTCACGGTGAAACCCGCGGCCTGGATCGTGGGCGCCAAGATGCGCGCCCCGGTGCGCTCGATGAAGTTCACGGTTGCGAGACTGCGGCCGGACCGGCGTCCGGCGGAAGGGGTGAGAGGTCCGGCCAGCCGGGGCCGGGAAAGGCCGGCGCCTCCCAGGCCCTGCCGTCCGCGCCCGAGCGCCAGCGCAGCAGGCCGAACAGCAGGGAAGTATGCGTGGTGCCGTCGGGCTCAGTCCAGCGGCCGCCCAGGCCGGAGAAGGAGCTGCGGCGGTGCCCGGAGCCCTCCGTCGAGCGGTAGAGGCCCAGCCAGGCCCGCCGCTCGCGGCTCAGCGCGGAAGGCGGGGGCTGCTCGCGCACCGCCCAGACCTCGTAGAGGAAGCCGAAGTTGCGCGACAGGACCTCCGGGTCGAGCACTTCGGGAATCCCAGGATCGAGGATGCGCATGCGCATCGAGCCGTCGCGCTCGCGCACCTTCGAGCCGAGCGGCCAGAACCGCGTGGTGCCGGAGCGCTCGCCCGACGGCCATTTGCTGACCGAGTGGAACCAGAGCGGCAGCGCGTACCACGCGTTGCGCACGCCGTCGTCGATGAGATTGTCCCGCCGCCACCAGAAGATGGGCCACAGCACGCTGGCGTACTCGGTGTGCTCGTTCTCGTAGTGGATCCAGAAGGGCGCGACGCGCGTCAGATCGCCGCCGAGCTCGCCGCCCTTCTGGAATTTGAGCAGCGGCCAGACCGACCACATGCTGTAGCCCTTGCTCGGCTGGCTCGACCAGCGGATGAAGGGCCACAGCACCGTCTTGGCGTCGAAGTCGTCCTGCTCCTGGTGGCCTGCCACCAGCACCACGAGCCAGCCGTGGCGCGGATGATCCTGATCGAGGCGATCGTGATTGAAGTGGATGAACGGCCACAGCACGTAGCTGTTCTGGTATTTGCCGGGCACGGAGGAGGTGCCGTAGAGCGGAAAGACCCGCCAGCCCTGCTCGGTGCCGGTCTGCCAGCCGAAGATCGGCCACAGCACGTGGTTGCTGGTGCGGCCCTTCTTCTCGTTGCGGATCCACAGCGGCCACAGCACGAAGTCGAATTCGTCGTAGGTGAGCCAGTCCTCCCCGTGGCCGCCGAAGGGGAAGAACCAGAAGTAGTTCTCGCCGTCGTCGCTGGTGCCGCCGCCGATCAGCCAGAACAGGATGGACCAGTCGTCGTCCTCGAGGCCGTCGGCGCGCTGCTCGGTGCGGTACCAGCCGAAGGGGAAGATCCGGAACATCGTCACCGGACGGGAAGGATCGTGCACCGTGCGGCCGAGCCCGAACAGGAAATCGGTCTCGACCAGCCCGTCGGCGTGCGTGCGGCGCCAGACCAGGGGGCTGACCGCGCCCATGCGAGCCGCCGGATCCTGCTCGGTGCGCACCATGCCGCCCAGCAATTCCGCCTGCTGCCATCCGGGCAGCGTGTGGCGTGCGAACAGCGGCGCGAGATTCAGTTCGGAGTTCGGCGCCGCGCAGCCCGTCACCAGCAGCAGGCATGCGCAGACGACCCGGGCCGCCGGCGACATGCGGGGGATTGTAGGCTCGGAGCACCGCCGATGCCTCGCGCCACCCGGGTCCGGCCGCCGCATTGCGGCCTCGTTCTGTGCGCGGCTCTCACGGCCGGCTGCGGCCTGTTCCGTTCGGAGCCGGAGCTGCCCACGTTCGAGGAAGTGACCGCGGCGCGCGAGCGCCAGGCGGGGCAGTGGGACCGCCTCGAGCGCTGCATCGGCTGGCTCGAGCAGGATCCCGAAGCCGGCTGGCGGCGGATCGAGGATCTGCGCGCGCGATTCCCCGACGACGCGCGCCTCGCGCTCCTGATCCAGGACCTGCAGATCGAGGCGAACGGCATCGAGAGCGTGCGCGCGCTGGCCGAGCGCCGCTGGGCCGAGACGCCGACCGCGCTCAACGCTCTGCTGGCCGCCATGGTCAGCACCGACCGCGATTTCCAGGCCGAGCTGATCCAGCGGGCGCTGGAGCTGGATCCGGGGCTCGAGCAGGCGGCGCTGGCGCAGATCGCGCTCGAGGCGCGCGCCGGCGAGCCGGAGGTGCTGAAGCGTCTGATTCGCCTGCTGGACCGTTATCCCGGCCTCGGCGAGGGCTGGCGCCTGCTCGGCATGCTGGCCCCGCTCTACGCGCGGCCCGACCTGGCGCTGCGGGCCGAGGAAACCGAGCCCTGGTCGCGCACCGAGCCGCCGCGGCGCTCGCTGCTGAGCAAGGCGGAGGCCTTGCTGGCCAGCGGGACGCCGGAACTCGCGCTCGCGCACTTGCAGGCGCTGCCGGCGGAGGATCCCGAGGCGATCGTGATCCGCGCCGCCGCGCACGCCGCCGCCGGACGCCCGGCCGAGGCGCGCACCCTGCTCTCCGGACTTGTCAAACGAGATCCGCAGAACGCGATCGTCCACTTCAACCTCGGCCTGCTCTACCGCGACTACCTGCCGAATCCGGCGCTCTCCGCGCACCATCTGCGCCGCTACCTCGAGACCGCAGACCAGCCCGGCGAGCAGAACCTGTTCCGCCGCGTGCAGGCCGAATTCTGGCTGGCCGAGTACGAGCGCGCCGAAGCCGCGCCGGCGGCCGGCGCCCTGAATCCGTGAAAGCCCTGGTTCAGCGCGTGAGCTCGGCGCGCGTCGAGGCCGAAGGCCGCGCGTGCGGCGCGATCGGCTTGGGCGTGCTGGTCTATCTCGGCTGCGAGACGGGCGACGACGAGGCGCGGGCGCGGCGCCTGGCCGCGCGCGTCGCGAAGCTGCGCCTGTTCCCGGACGCCGCGGGCAAGACCAATCTCGCGCTCGCCGAAATCGGCGGCGCGGTGCTGCTGGTCTCGCAGTTCACGCTCGCGGCCGACACCGGCGCCGGCAACCGCCCCTCGTTCACGCCGGCGCTCGCGCCCGAGCCGGCGCGCGCGCTGATCGAGCTGTTCGGCCGCTGCCTGGAGGAGGCGGGACTGCCGGTGCAGACCGGAGTCTTCGGCGCCGAGATGGCGGTGAGCAGCCTCAATCAGGGTCCCGCCACCTACCTCCTGGAAGAGCCGCGCCGCACTTGACGGATCGCCACAAGTGCCGATACTGACGGCACCTAGGAACGCCGGCCCTTCACCCCCCGACGCCGAGCATGCCGCAGGATCCCGCCCAGACCATCACCAAACGCGAGCTCGTCCAGCGCATCGCGGACCGCAGCGGCCAGACCAAGGTGCTGGTGCGGGACGTGGTGCAGCAGTTCCTGGACGAGGTCGCGACCGAGCTGGTGCGCGGCAACCGCCTCGAGTTCCGCAAGTTCGGGGTTTTCGAGGTCCGCAAGCGGCCCAGCCGCCTGGCGCAGAACCCGAAGACGATGCAAAAGGTGCCGGTGGCCTCGAAGCGGGTCGTGAAGTTCAAGGTCGGCAACGTTCTGCGCCAGATGGTCGAAGAAGAGCGGTTGGATCTGCTCGGCGACGACGAATAGTCGATATCGGATTGTGGTTCTGGCGGCGCCGGGTCCGGGGCTCGGCCCGCGCCGGCGGCATTCGCGCGCAGCGCGGAGCGGCCGGTGCGGCGCGATGCGCGCGTCTGAGGCGGAGCGGCGGCGCAGGACCAAGCGCGGGAAGAGGCGCGCTCTGCAATGCCGGCTCGGGCCGACCTCGGACCCGTCGCCGTCGTGCAGCACAGGATCGAACTTACGGTCCTGCCTAGGCCGAAGCGCCCTCTTCTCCGATCCTCCGGTTGAGAAGAACGGAGCCGGTCCGACGGCGCGCACGACCCCCAATCCGATTCACCGCGACTGCCGGAGCCGAACCGGAGTCGCCTCCGATGGGCGGGAGGAAGGACTTGGGACCCCGCGCCGGAGGGCCGGGTCCGCGCGCGCGGGCATTGCAGAGCGCGCCTCTTCCCGCGCGTCGTTCTGCGCCGCCGCTTCGTCTTCCACGCGCGGGTTGCACTGCACCGGCCGCCCCGCACTGCGCGCGAATGCCGCCCGCCGCGCGCGGAGCCCGGCCCGACGGCGCAGAAGAGCCAGATCCCTACACGCCAGCCAGACCCTGCTCGAGGTCGGCGACGAGATCTTCGGGGTCCTCGACGCCGACGGAGAGACGGACGAGGCCGTCGGCGATGCCGATCTTGCGCCGCTGCTCGGCCGGGACGGAGGCGTGCGTCATCGGTGCCGGCAGCTCGATGAGGGATTCGACTCCGCCCAGCGACTCGGCCAGGGCGTAGAGCTCGAGCCGCTTCACCAGCGCCCGCGCCTGGGCCTCGCCGCCCGGCAGTTCGAAGCAGAGCATGCCGCCGAAGCCGCGCATCTGCTCGCGCGCCAGAGCGTGCTGCGGGTGCGACTTGAGGCCGGGATAGATCACCTTCGCGATCTTCTTGTGCCCGGCCAGGAAATCGGCCACCGCCTGCGCGTTGCTGCAGTGGCGCGCCATGCGCAGATGCAAGGTGCGCAGGCCGCGCAGGGTCAGGAAGGAGTCGAAGGGGGAGTTCGAGGTGCCGGCCGAGTTCTGGTGGAACCACACCGTCTCCTTGCGCGCCGCGTCGCGCACGATCAGCGCGCCGCCGACCACGTCCGAGTGTCCGCCGATGTATTTGGTGGTGCTGTGGATGACGTAATCGCAGCCGAGCGCCAGCGGATTCTGCAGCGCCGGCGTGGCGAACGTGTTGTCCACGGCCACCTCGGCGCCCACCTTCTTGGCCGCGGCCACCGCCGCGGCGAGCGGCGTCAGGCGCAGCAGCGGGTTGGTCGGCGTTTCCAGGTAGAGCAGGCGCGTGTCGGCGGGCAGGCGCGCCAACTCGGCGGGATTCGACGTGTCCAGGTACAGGAAGCGCAGGCCGAAGCGCGCCTCGATGCGGCGGAACAGGCGGTGCGAGCCGCCGTAGAGGTCGTCGCCGGCGACGATGAGGTCGCCCTTCTCGAGGGTGAGCAGCAGCGTGTGGATCGCCGACATGCCGCTGCTGCACGCGAACGCGGCGGCGCCGCCCTCGAGGTCCGCGAGCGCGTCCTGCAGGGCGAAGCGCGTCGGATTCTGCGTGCGCGAGTACTCGTAGCCGAGGCGCGGCTGAGCCGGCGCGTCCTGCACGTAGGTGCTCGTCATGTAGATCGGCGGCATGACGGCGCCGGTGAGCGGATCGGACTTCCAGCCGGCGTGGACGGCGCGGGTGCCGAAGCCGTGAGGCGGATGCGGTTGGGACATGGGAGAGCTCAGGCGCGATGATCGAGGCGGCGCAGGCCCTGCAGCAGGTCGCGCCGGTCGAGCGGGATGTGACTGCCGTCGGCGCGGCGCACCAGCACGGCTTCGGCGGCGCGCAGCGCGGCGCAGGCCGCGCTCCACGGAGCGGCGGCGTCGAGCACGGCCGGCGGCGGCGCGACGAAGTCCTGCACGCGCAGCTCCGCCAGCGGCGCACCGGCGGCGAGCTGCAGCAGCGCCGCGTCCTCGTCGAGCACGCCGAGCAGCGCGCCGCCCCGCCGGGCCTGCACGGGCAGCGGGCGCACGCCGCGCTCGCCGGCCTGGCGCAGGGCCCACAGCAGGGTGTCCTCGGGGCTCACGCACGCCGTCTCGCGCTCGCGCACGAGGTCGGCGACGCGCGCCTGCGACGCCGCGGTGGCCGGAAGGTAGCCGCCGTCGCGCAGCCAGTCTTCGCTGTAGACCTTGCTCAGATAAGCCTTGCCCGAGTCCGGCACCAGCGTGACCACCCGCGCCGACTCCGGCAGCGAGCGCGCCACCTGCAGCGCGGCGAACAAATTCATGCCGGTGGAGCCGCCGCCGAGAATGCCGGTCTCGCGGGCTAGGCGGCGCGCCGTGAGGAAGGAGTCCCGGTCGGCGACGACCACGTAGTCGTCGATCAGCTGGTGATCCCACGCGCCGGCCACTTCCTCCTCGCCGACGCCCTCCACGGCGTACGGCTTGGGCTCGCACATCTTGCCGGTCTTCCAGTAGTGCGCGAGGATCGAGCCGGGCGGGTCCACGCCGACGATGCGCACCGCGGGATTGCGCTGCTTCAGCGCCTGGGCGATGCCCGAGAGCGTGCCTCCGGTGCCCGCGCCGGCCACGAAGGCGTCGATGCGGCCTCCGCACTGCTGCCAGATCTCGGGGCCGGTGGTGAGCGCGTGCGCCTCGACGTTGTCGCGGTTGTGATACTGGTTCGGCCACCAGGCGCCGGTCTCGCGCGCGATGCGCTGCGCGGTCTTGGTGTAGTGCCGCGGGTCGTCGATCGGCACGTTGGCCGGGGTCACCACGACCTTCGCGCCCAGCGCGCGGATGGCGCCGATCTTCTCGCGGCTCATCTTGTCCGGAATCACGATGGTGATCGGGTAGCCCAGCGCCGCCGCCACCACGCACAGGCCGAAGCCGGTGTTGCCCGAGGAGCACTCGACGATGCTCCCGCCGGGCTTGAGATCGCCGCGCTTCTCGGCGCAGCGGACCATGTGCAGGGCCATCCGGTCCTTCACGCTGCCGCCCGGATTCATGAACTCCAGCTTCAGCAGGACTTCGCAGCGGACCTCCGGATCGAAGCCGGCCGGCAGACGGACGAGCGGAGTGCCGCCGATCGCGTCTAGAATCGAGTCCAGCACGCCGGTCGTGCCGCGCATCCGGGTCGTTTCCATGCGGCGGCATTCTAGGCAGCTTGGACCCCGCTTTCATGGCGCACCCGGCCCCGACGGACTTTCCCGAAGACGCGCTCGCGGCTTTGGGCTGGCCCGCGGCCCTGGCGCAGATGGCCGAACTCTCGGCCACGCCCAGCGGCCGGCGCCTGCTCGGCGCGCTGCGCCCGGGCGCGCCGAGCGCCGAGGAAGCGCAAGCGCGCGCCGGCCGCGGACGCGAAGCGCTGGCCGCAGTCTGCGCGCAGGAAGCTCCCGGGCTCTCCGGATGCGTGGATCTCGAAGCGCTGCGCGCGCTGGCCCGCGCCCGCACGCTCGACCCGCTCGAGCTGACCGCCGCCGCCGAGACTCTCGCGCGCGCCGGCGACCTGCGCCGCTGGGCCGCGAGCCGCGCCGATCGCGCGCTGCTCGGCGACTGGATCCGCGCCGCGCCCTGGCCGCAGGAGCTGCTCGACGCGATCCGCACGGCCATCGAGCCGCGCGGGCGCGTGCGCGACGAGGCGCACCCGGCGCTCGGCAAGCTGCGCGCCGACCTCGCCGAGCTGCGCGACCAGCACAAGCGCCGCCTCGAGCAGATCGCCGACGACTGGCAGGCGCGCGGCGTCCTGCGCCAGCGCGCGCCGGTGCGCCGCGGCGACCGCCTGGTGCTGGCCTGCAAGTCCAACAGCCTGCCGCGCGACTACGGCATCGTCCACGAGCGATCGCACAGCGGCGACACCCTCTTCGTCGAGCCCGGGCCGGTGGTCGAGCTGGCCAACCGCGTCGAGGAGTCGCGCCTGCGCGAAAAGCGCCTCGAGCACGAGGTGCTGCACCGCCTCACGACCGACCTCCTGCGCGCCGGCGACCGCCTCGCGCGCGTGGACGCGATGATCGCCGAAGTGGACCTGCTCTTCGCCGCCGCCGCGTGGGCCCAGAACTGCGGCGGCTGCTGGCCGCAGCTGGTTGCCGCCGACCAGGCCATGGTGCTGGTGCGCGCGGTGCATCCGGTGCTGTTCCGCGAGCACGCCGGCTCGGAGATCGTGCCGCTCGACCTGGAGCTGGGCGCCGCCTACGACCTGCTCGTGGTCACCGGGCCGAACACCGGCGGCAAGACGGTGGTGCTGAAGACGGTGGGGCTCGTCGCGTGCCTCGCGCGCGCCGGGCTGCCGGTGCCGGCCGCTGCGGCCAGTAGCGTGCCGCTCGTGGCCGGCGTCGGCGCCGACATCGGCGACGCGCAATCGCTCGAATCCAGCCTTTCGACCTTCAGCGGACACCTGCAGCGCATTCGCGCCCTGCTGGCGACCGCCGGCCCCGGCCGGCTGGTGCTCCTCGACGAGCTCGGCACCGGCACCGATCCGGAAGAGGGCGCGGCGCTGGGCCAAGCGCTGCTCGAAGATTTTCTGGCGCGCGGCGCGCGCGTCATCGCCAACACGCACCTCGGCGCGCTCAAGACCTTCTCGCTGCGCATGCCGCGCGCCGAGAACGCCTCGATGGAATTCGATCCGGTGTCGCTGGCCCCGCGCTACCGCCTGCTGGTCGGCGTGCCGGGCGCGAGCCACGCGATGGACGTGGCCGAGCGCCTCGGCCTCGACCTGCCGGTGGTCGAGCGCGCGCGCGCGCTGGCGGCGCGCGGCGGCGGCGCCGAGCGCATCCTGGCCGACGTCGGGCGCGTGCGGCGCGAGGCCGAAATCCTGCGCACCGAGGCCGTGCAGCGCGCGGAGGAAACCGAATCGCGCGCGCGCGCGATGGCCGAGGAGGAATCCCTCGCGCGCGACCGCCTGCTCTCGCGCGAGCGCGAGGCCGAGCGCGCGGTGCAGGAATTGCTGCAGAGCCTCGGCGCCCGCCTCGAGCGCGAGGGCCGCTCGCTGACGGGGCGCCTGCGCGGCGGCGAGCGCGCCGAACTGGAGAAGCTGCTCCACGACCTGCAGGAAGACCTGCAGCGCCACGGCCTGCTGGCGCGCTGGCGCGCCTTCGTCGAGGGCCTGCGGAAGGGCGATAGCGTCTGGGTCCCGCGCCTGCGCGAGCGGCTCATGATCTTGAAAGTGGACAAGCAGCGCGAGAAAGTGCGGCTCAAGCACGGCGCCATGGAACTCGAGCTCGCGTGGCGGGAACTGAGCTGGGCCGAGCCGGCCGGGGGCGCGGGCCGGTGAGGGTCCTCATCCTCGACAACGACCGCGGCATGCGCGAACTGGTGGCGCTGGCGCTGCGCATGCAGGAATTGGACTGCGTGGCGGCCGGCACGGTGGAGGAGGCGGAGCTGGCACTGCCCGAGAGCGGGGCCGTCCTGATGGACTTCCACCTCGGCGGGGGCCACAGCGGGGCCGCGGTGGCGCGGCGCTGGGCCGCCGAAGGCCGGCTGCCGCCCTTCTGGCTGGTGACCGGCACGCCGGAGGACGAGGAAGTGCGCGCTCTGGCGGACCTGCCCCAACTGCGGGCGGTGGTCGGCAAGCCCTTTTCCCTGCTCGCCTTCGCCCGCGAGGTCAAGATCAGCCTGACGGCGCCGCCGGCGGACCCGGCGCCGGCCGAGTCCTCTCCCGAATTGCCGGCCGAACCGATGCCGCCCCAACCCCCCCTTGAGTAGCTCCCCCAGTCCTTCCACCTCCGGATTGCGGTGGCTCACCGCCGGCGAATCCCACGGCCCGGCCCTCGTGGCCCTGCTGGAGGGCCTGCCCGCCGGACTGCCCGTGGACGTGGACGCGATCCGCGCCGGACTGGTCCGGCGCTGGGAGGGCTACGGCCGCGGGCCGCGCGCGCGCTTCGAGCAGGATCAGTTGGAGGTGCTCGCGGGCCTCAAGCACGGGGTCACGCTGGGCTCGCCGCTGGCACTGCGCATCGGCAACGCCGACACCCGCATCGAGGAGCTTCCCAACCTCAAGGCGCCCCGGCCCGGCCATGCCGACCTGCCCGGCATGCTGCGCCTGCGCACCCGGGACGCCCGGGCCATCCTGGAGCGGGCGTCGGCCCGGGAAACGACCGCCCGCACGGCGCTCGGAGAAGTGGCCCGGCAACTCCTGTCCCAGTTTGGAATTCGGGTCCAGAGCCGAATTCTGCTGGTGGGGGGCGTGGACGCCGCCGACGAGGCCGGCTGGAAGGCCGCAATCGACCGGGCCAAGGAGGCCGGGGACTCGCTCGGCGGGGTCTTCGAGGTCACCGCCACCGGCTGCCCGCCGGGCCTGGGCGGCAACGCCCAGGCGGCGGACCGGCTCGACGCGCGCCTGATGGCCGCCCTGGCGAGCATTCCGGCGGTGAAGGGGGTGGAGATCGGCCTGGGATTCGCCGTCGGCCGGCTGCCCGGCACCCAGGTGCACGACAGCATCGTGCCCGATCCCCAGGGCTGGGCCGGCCTGGGCCGCGGATCCAACCGCAGCGGGGGGGTGGAGGGCGGATTCACGACCGGACAGCCCGTCGTGCTGCGCGCCGCGCTCAAGCCGATCCCCACGCTGCGCCACGGCGTGGAATCGGTTGAAATGGCCACTTTGAAGCCGATGCGGGCCACCTACGAGCGATCCGACGTCTGCGTCATCCAGCCCGCGGCGGTGATCGGCGAGGCTCTGCTGTGCCTGGAGTTGGCCAGCGCCCTGATCGCCCGCGCCGGGGGGGTCAGCCTGGCCGAAATGCGCGTCCGGACCGCCGATCTGGGACGCGCCGAGGATCCGCGCGGCTGGCCGGAGGACCTGAGCGGGCTGCGCTGAGGGTTTCGGCGCGGCGGCGGTTGACGCAGGCCGCAGGGACCGTATCATGCTTGGCCCTTTGCCTTGCCGCGCCCAGGCTAGCGTAGCTCAGTGGTAGAGCACCCGCCTTGTAAGCGGAAGGTCAAGGGTTCGACTCCCTTCGCTAGCTCCACGCGGCGAAGGGCTGCGCTCCTTTCCTCATCTGCCCGAAGGCGCTCGCCTGGGCTCGCGGGGAGATACCGAAGCGGCCAAACGGGATGGACTGTAAATCCATTGGCTCTGCCTTCACAGGTTCGAATCCTGTTCTCCCCACCATTCAACCTGCCCCATCACAACTGGCCCCCCGTGTCCCATGCGGCACTCGGCGCCAGCTGCGGGTGTAGCTCAATGGTAGAGCCCCAGCCTTCCAAGCTGGCCACGTGGGTTCGATTCCCATCACCCGCTCCAACCTGCCTCCGCCCGCGCACCGCGGACCGGGGCTGGCCAAGCGGCTCAAGCGGCTGGATGACTGCTGCTGTAGCTCAGCTGGTAGAGCACTTCCTTGGTAAGGAAGAGGTCACGGGTTCAAATCCCGTCAGCAGCTCCAGTTCTTTCAACATTTTCGATCTGCCGGGCCTTCGCCCGGTGCCCCTGCCGGGCTGTCGCCCGGTCGGCCCCCGGTCCCCGGACCGCCGGCCAGCTTTCGCCTCTCGTTTCGCACCTCGTCACCTGAACCGCAGTCCGCGCGGCTCCGCACACTTCCATGGCTAAGGAAACCTTCGTTCGCACCAAGCCGCACGTCAACGTCGGCACCATCGGTCACATCGACCACGGCAAGTCCACCTTGACCGCGGCGCTCGTGGCACGCTCCGCGTTCAAACGCAAGACCAAGGCGAAGACGTACGCCGAGATCACCAAGGGCGGCACCGTCCGCTCCACGGACAAGACCGTGACGATCGCGGCTTCGCACGTCGAGTACGAGTCCGACAAGCGCCACTACGCGCACGTGGACTGCCCGGGACACGCCGACTACATCAAGAACATGATCACCGGCGCGGCGCAGATGGACGGCGCCATCCTGGTGGTCTCCGCGGCCGACGGCCCGATGCCGCAGACGCGCGAGCACGTGCTCCTGGCCCGCCAGGTGCAGGTCCCGAACATGGTGGTCTTCCTGAACAAGGTGGACCTCGTGGACGACGAGGAGCTGCTGATGCTGGTCGAGGAGGAAATCCGCGACCTGCTCAAGAAGTACGACTTCCCGGGCGACAAGGTGCCGATCATCCGCGGCCAGGCCAAGCTGGCCATGGAAGGCGGACCGGAGAACGACGCCAACAACAAGTGCATCGACGAGCTGCTCACGGCCCTGGATTCCTACATCCCCGAGCCGCAGCGCGCGATCGACAAGCCCTTCCAGATGTGCATCGAGGACGTGTTCTCGATCGACGGACGCGGCACCGTGGTGACGGGCCGTATCGAGCAGGGCATCTGCAAGGTCGGAGATGAAGTGGAAATCGTCGGCTTCAAGGAGACGATGAAGACCACCGTCACCGGCGTCGAGATGTTCCAGAAGACCCTCGACCAGGGCCAGGCCGGCGACAACGTCGGCGCCCTGATCCGCGGCATCAAGAAGGAAGACGTCGAGCGCGGCCAGGTCATGGCCAAGCCCGGCACGATCAAGCCGCACACCAAGTTCGAGTCCGAGGTCTACATCCTGACCAAGGAGGAAGGCGGCCGCCACAAGCCCTTCTTCAACGGCTACCGCCCGCAGTTCTACTTCCGCACCACGGACGTCACCGGCAGCATCGCGCTGCCCTCGGACGTCGAGATGGTGATGCCCGGCGACAACGTCAAGATGACCGTCGAGCTCATCACGCCGATCGCGGCCGAGGCGCAGCTGCGCTTCGCCATCCGCGAGGGCGGCCGGACCGTCGGTTCGGGCGTCATCACCAAGATCCTCGCCTGAGGCCAGCCTGAGGCGCCGCTCCGGAGTCCCTCCGGCGCGGCGCCGCCCATCCAGCCATGAAGAACAAAGAGCGCCACGTCTTCCTCGAGTGCACCGCTTGCCGGAACCGCAACTACGTGACCGACAAGAAGGCGCGCGCGGAGTACAAGCTGGAACTGTCCAAGTTCTGCCCGTTCTGCCGCGCCCACACGGCGCACAAGGAGAAAAAGCTCTAGTCCCGGCCCGCGGGACCCCGCAGCATGCTGTACGCGCACAAACCGGAGGAAGGCCGCCACGCCCGCCAGGCATCGTTCTGGCTCGGCGAAGGCATGATCTTCTTCGGCTGCTACGCGCTGTCCACCGAGTTGTCCTCGTGGACCGCGCTGCGCACCCCGGTCATGGCCGGCTTCCCCGAGCTGCCCCTGCTGGGCATCCCGCTGACCGGCTCCTTCGTCATCGCGCTGCTGGTGTTCCTGGCCGCGTCGCTGGCGTACCTGAAGATGCTGGCGAAGCCCAAGTACGCCGATCACCTGATCGAGGTCGAGGGCGAGGTCCGCAAGGTCACCTGGCCCAGTTTCGAGGAGGCCACCAATTCCTCGATCGTCGTCATCATCACGGTTCTCGTGCTGATGGGATTCCTCGCTGCGTCCGACTTCGTGCTCGGCCGCATCATCAACCCGATTCTCTTCTGACAGCCTTGCCGATGGCGCTCGAGTGGTACATCGTCCGGGTTCTCACCAACCGCGAGGAGCGGGTGCGCGAGAATCTCGTGCGCCGGATCAAGACCGACGCCCTCGAGCACCGCATCCCGCAGGTGCTGGTGCCGGTCGAGCGCATCGCGCAGGTGCGCGGCGGCAAGAAGAAAGTCACGACCAGCAAGCTCTACCCGGGCTATTTGCTGATCCAGGCCGATCTGGGCGACTGGGAAGGCGCCGACCGGCCGAAGCAGACCGAGGACCAGAAGGTCTGGTTCGCGCTGCACGAGACTCCGGGATTCGGCGACTTCGTCGGCGGCCAGAAGCCGCCCGCGCCGATGACCAAGGACGAGGTCGCCGGGATCCTGCAGCGGATCGAGGCGTCTCAGGACACGCCGCGCATGGCCGTCACCATCAAGCGCGGGGACATGGTCCGCATCAAAGAGGGCCCCTTCGAGGGCTTCGACGGCACGGTGGAGGAAATCGTGGAAGGCAAGGGCCAGCTGCGCGTCTCCCTCACCATTTTCGGCCGGGCCACCAGCGTGGAGATCGATCACTGGCACGTTGAACCGGTTTAAATCCGCTCCGCCTCGCGGATGAACGAGGCGGTCCCGTCAACACCACACCGGCACTCATCGCCCGTGGGAGGGAACCAAAATGGCTAAAGAAATCACCGCAAAAATCAAACTGCAATGCCCGGCCGGGCAGGCCACGCCTGCGCCGCCGGTGGGCCCCGCCTTGGGCGGCGCCGGCGTTCCGATCGGCGAGTTCGTGAAGCAATTCAACGACGCCACCCGGAGCCAGATGGGAATGATCATTCCCGTCATCATCACGGTCTACAAGGACCGTTCCTTCAAGCTCGAGTACAAGACCCCGCCCGCTTCGGTGCTGCTGAAGAAGGCCGCCGGGATCGAGAAGGGCGCCGGCACCGTCGGCACTCAGACGGTCGGCAAGGTCACCGCCGCTCAGGTCAAGGAGATCGCCGAGATGAAGATGAAGGACCTCAACGCCGGCTCGGTCGCCGCCGCCATCCGCATGGTCGAAGGCACCGCCCGCAGCATGGGCATCACGGTGGGAGCGTAATCGCATGACCAGCCGCCGCCACGCCGAGAACCTGACCAAGTCCGATCCGGAGAAGACCTTCCCGATGGCCGCCGCCTTCAGCACGCTGAAGGCCATGCGCAAGGCCAAGTTCGACGAGACCGTCGAATGCGTGGTCCGCCTGGGAGTGGACCCGAAGAAGTCGGACCAGATGGTCCGCGGCGCCGTCAGCCTGCCCAACGGGCTGGGCAAGACGGTGCGCGTCGTCGTCTTCGCCGAAGGCGCCGCCGCCGAGGCCGCGAAAGCCGCCGGCGCCATGGAAGTGGGCGGCGAAGAGTTGGGCGCCCGCGTCGAAGGCGGCTGGACCGACTTTGACATCGTCATCGCCCACCCGGGAATGATGAAGGTCGTGGGCAAGCTGGGCCGCGTGCTCGGTCCGCAGGGCAAGATGCCCTCGCCCAAGTCCGGCACCGTGACGCCCAACGTCGCGCAGGCCGTCAAGGAGTTCCAGGCCGGCAAGGTCGAGTTCCGGGTCGACGCGGGCGGCAACGTCCACGTGCCGATCGGCAAGCTCTCCTTCACGCCGCAGCAGCTCGAGGAGAACGCGCGCGCTTTCCTCGACTTCGTGGTCAGCGTCAAGCCGGCGTCGGCGAAGGGCCACTTCATCCGCAACGTCAGCGTGTCCTCGACCATGAGCCCCGGGTTCAAGGTCGAATACGCCCACGCCCAGTAGGAGCCCACCATGCCCAGCAAGATCAACGAGTGGATCGTCCGCGAGTACGCCGACCTGCTGAAGAAGGGCGAGGGCGTCCTGGTCCTCGGCTGCGAGGGCCTCACGGTCGCCGAGGCTTCGGCCCTGCGCCGCGAGATCAGCGGCACCGGCGCCGAACTCTGCGTGACCCGCAAGACCCTGGCCAACGTCGCCATCAAGCAGGCCGGAATTCCGATCGACCTGTCGCAGGTGCCCGGCACGTGCGCGCTCCTGATCGGCAATCCCGAAGCCACCATCGCCGCCGCCAAGGCGGTCGAGAAGCTGTGGGAGAAGGCCAAGCAGCGCAAGGTCGTCTACCGCGCCGCCTACTTCGACGGCTCCGCGATGAGCGGCGCCGAAGCGGCCCGCATCCACGCGATGCCGGACAAGAACACGCTCCGCGCCATGATGTGCGGCGCGATCATCGGGCCCGCGCGCAAGCTCGCCGCGGTCCTGAACGAGATTCCCGCCTCCCAAGCGCGCGTGCTCCAGGCCCGCGCGGACAAGGAGCAGCCGGCGGCCTAGCCGTCCCCGCTCTCCGCCTCCTCCTCCTTTTCCCAAGTTTCAACGATCCCGTCACCACCCATGTCCGACACCACCACCACCGTGGAACTCGACGCCGACCTCGAGTCGATCTTCCAAAAACTGGACGCCCTGCCGATCGGCAAGGCGGCCCAACTCGTCAAGGCGATGGAGAACCGCTGGGGCGTGAGCGCCGCGGCTCCGGTTGCCGCCGCCGCTCCCGCCGCCGCTGCGGCTCCCGTCGAGGAGAAGACCTCCTTCGACGTGACCCTGGAAGCCGCCGGCGAGAAGAAGATCGACGTCATCAAAGCGGTCCGCGCCATCACCGGCCTGGGCCTGAAAGAGGCGAAGGATCTCGTCGAAGGCGCCCCGAAGCCCGTGAAGCAGGGCGTCAACAAGGACGAGGCCGCCACGATCAAGAAGACGCTCGAAGAAGCCGGCGCCAAGGTCAAAGTTGCTTGATGCGCGTCTCCGGCCGTTCCGGCCGGAGTCATCGCCCGTCCCCGCCGCGGCGGGGGCGGGCTTCGAGGCCGTTGGCGGCGACCGGCATCCCCGCCGCGCGCCGCTGAGCCCACTTTCGTCTCTGCGCGTTCCGGCGGAATCCTCCGCCGCCGGCGCGCCGAACGCCGTCACCGGTTCCGTCTCCACCGCGTTTTAACCGGCCGCCACCGGTTCCCCGCCCGCCATGACCGAGAAAGCCAAGTCCGTCGCCGACTTCCCGATCCGCGATTACCGGTCCTTCCACTTCCGCGACACCGGCATGCTGCCCGGCCTGTCCGATCTGCAGACGAAGTCCTACGCGGACTTCCTGCAGCTCGAGACGCAGGCCTCGCGCCGCAAGGCGCAGGGCCTGGAGGCGCTGTTCCGCGAGGTCTTCCCGGTCGAGAGCCATGACAAGACCATGGCGCTCGAATTCCACTCCTACCACCTCGGCCGCCCGCGCTACACGCCGGACGAGTGCCGGCAGCTGAAGTACAGCTACGCCTACCCGCTGCGGGTGCGCATGTCGCTCAAGAAGGGCGAGCAGCGCCTGGAGGAGGAAATCTTCCTCGGCGACATTCCGGTGATGCTGGGCGGCGGCGAGTTCATCGTCAACGGCTCCGAGCGCTGCATCGTGGCGCAGCTGCACCGCTCGCCGGGCATCGACTTCGCGGTCGAGCACCACGGCGGCGAGAAGAAGCTGCACAGCGCGCGCGTCATTCCCGAGCGCGGCAGCTGGGTCGAGCTGGCGGTCAGCGGCAAGGGCACCCTGCAGGTGCGCATCGACCAGCAGTCGAAGTTCAGCGCGCTCACTCTGCTGCGCGCGCTCAAGCCGGAGTGGGGCACCGACGACGCGGTGCTGCGCCTGTTCTACGGCGTGGAGAAGATCGAGCGCGGCCGCACCACCAAGGCCAAGTTCGCCGCCGCCCTGGAGAACCGCTACGCCTGCGGCCAGGTCCGCGACCTGCGCACCGGAGAAGTGTGGGCCGACGCCGGCCAGATCATCAGCCCCGAGGCCGCCGAGCGCATCGCAGCCTCCGACCTCGAGACCATCGAGCTGCTGATCAACCCCGAGGACACCCTGATCCTCGACTCGCTGCGCGAGGACGGCACCACCACGCACGAGGAAGCCCTCGCTCACATCTACTCCAAGCTGCGCCCGGGCAACCCGGTGCAGCTCGAGAAGGCGCGCGAGCTGCTGCACGACCGCTTCTTCGACCCCCAGCGCTACAGCCTGGGCCGCGTCGGCCGCTTCCGCATCAGCCGCAAGTTCGACCGCCCGGCCGAGGCCGACAAGGGCCCGACCACGCTGCTGCCCGAGGATTACCTCGACGCCGTCAAGTACCTGCTCAAGCTGCGCGCCGGCCAGGGCGAGACCGACGACATCGACCACCTCGGCAACCGCCGCGTGCGGACTCTGGCCGAGATGGCCGCGGAGGAATTCCGCAAAGGCCTGCTCAAGGTCGCCCGCGCCGCGATCGACCGCATGTCCCAGGAGGACGACACCGAGACGCTGACGCCGCGCAGCCTCATCAATGCGAAGGCCTTCTCGACCGCGGTGGACCAGTTCTTCGCCCGCGGCGAGCTCAGCCAGGTCGTGGACCAGACCAACCCGCTGTCGCAGCTGGCGCACGAGCGCCGCCTGTCGGCGCTGGGGCCGGGCGGCCTCAACCGCAAGCGCGCCGGCTTCCAGGAGCGCGACGTGCACATCAGCCACTACGGCCGCCTGTGCCCGATCGAGACTCCGGAAGGCGCCAACATCGGCCTGATCTCCTCGCTGTCGCTGTTCTCGATGGTGGACGACTACGGCTTCCTCGTCACGCCCTACCGCGTGGTGCGCGACGCCAAGGTCACCGACGAGATCGCGTACCTGCGCGCCGACCAGGAGTACGAGTGCGTGTTCGCGCCCGCCGACTCCGAGATCGACGCCAAGATGAAGCTCGTGTCCGACGACACCGGCCACACGATGTGCCGGTATCACGGCGAGTTCAACCGCATGAAGGCGTCGGAGATCGAGTACCTCGACATCGATCCGGCGCAGATCCTCGGCATCTCGGCCTCGCTGATTCCCTTCCTCGAGCACGACGACGCCAACCGCGCGCTGATGGGCTCGAACATGCAGCGCCAGGCGGTGCCGCTGATCATCACCGAGCCGGCGCTGGTCTCGACCGGCATGGAGCCGGCGGTGGCGCAAAACTCGGGCTGGGTGGTGAAGGCGCGCAAGGCCGGCACCGTCGAGTACGTGGACGCCACGCGCATCAAGATCAAGGAGGACCCGGAGGCCTACGAGCTCCGCAAGTTCCAGGGCACCAACGAGCACACCTGCCTCAACCAGAAGCCGCTGGTGCAGATCGGCCAGAAGGTCAAGCGCGGCGAGATCATCGCCGACGGCCCGGCCACGCACAAAGGCGAGCTGGCGATCGGCAAGAACCTGCTCGTCGCGTTCATGTCCTGGGAGGGCTACAACTACGAGGACGCGATCATCGTCAGCGAGCGCCTCGTCAAGGAGGACTTCTTCACCTCGGTGCACGTCGAGGAGTACGAGGCGGAAATCCGCGAGACCACGCTCGGCAAGGAGGAGTTCACCAAGGACATCCCCAACGCCGGCGAACGGGCGCTGCGCAATCTCGACGACGCGGGCATCGTGCGCGTCGGCACGCGCGTCGGGCCGAACGACATCCTGGTCGGCAAGATCGCGCCCAAGTCCAAGACCGAGCTGACTCCCGAGGAGCGGCTGCTGCACGCGATCTTCGGCCGCGCCGGCGAAGACGTGAAGAACGTCTCGCTCAAGCTGCCGGCCGGCGTGAGCGGCATCATCATCGGCGCCGAGAAATTCACCCGCAAGGTGAACATGACGCAGGCCGAGCGGCGCGACGCGCACGAGCGCATCCGCCAGATCGAGTCCGAGTTCGACGAGCTGATCCGCACCGAGCTGCAATCCTGCGCCGACGAGCTCCAGGAGTACCTGGGCGAGCCGGTCAAGGATCCGCAGACCAAGCGCGCGATCAAGATCACGCCGGCCACGCTCTACGGCGACCTCGAGCGGCTGCGCGAGCTGCTCAAGACCTACACCGAGGGCATCTCGCACCCGAGCACCCGCGGCAAGGCCGAGGAAATCGTGCGGGCGCACATGAACCGCATCGAGGACAAGGAGGCCTGGAAGGTCAAGATGTCCTCGCGCCTGTCGCGCGGCGACGACCTGCCCAACGGCGTGCTCGAAATGGTGAAGGTGTACATCGCCACGAAGCGCAATCTGTCGGCGGGGGACAAGATGGCCGGGCGCCACGGCAACAAGGGCGTGATCGCGAAGATCCTGCCCGCCGAGGACATGCCGTTCCTGGACGACGGCACCCCGGTGGACATCGTGCTCAACCCGCTCGGCGTGCCGAGCCGCATGAACGTCGGCCAGATCCTGGAGACCCACCTCGGGTGGGCCGCCCAGAAGACCGGCTTCCGCGCCTACACGGCGCCCTTCGACGGCGCGACCGAGGCGGACATCGAGAAGGCCCTGGGCGAGGCCGGGCTGCCCAAGACCGGCACCGCGACCCTGTTCGACGGCCGCACCGGGCATCCCTTCGAACAGAAGGTCTGCGTGGGCTACATGTACATGTTGAAGCTGCACCACCTCGTGGATGAGAAGGTGCACGCGCGCTCGACCGGCCCGTACAGCCTCATCACCCAGCAGCCGCTGGGCGGCAAGGCGCGCTTCGGCGGCCAGCGCTTCGGGGAGATGGAGGTGTGGGCGCTCGAGGCCTACGGCGCCGCCTACCTCCTGCAGGAACTGCTGACCGTCAAGTCGGACGACGTGGACGGCCGCACGAAGATCTACGAGTCCATGGTCAAGGGCAAGAACATCCTGGAGTCCGGCACGCCGGTCAGCTTCGAGGTGCTCATGAACGAGATCCGCGGTCTCGGCCTCAACATCCAGCTCGAAAACCAGCAAGCTTAAGCGGGAAGAACGGAGCCATGAGCATCAGCAACGACGATCCGATCTTCGACGGCACCTCGGTTTCCGATCTGCCGCCGCTCCCGGCCTCCGCCGACGCGCGCGAGGCTCTCACGGTCTCGATCCGCCTGGCGTCGCCGGAGGACATCCGCACGCAGTCGCACGGCGAGGTCAAGAAGCCGGAGACCATCAACTACCGCACCTTCCGCCCGGAGAAGGACGGCCTGTTCTGCGAGCGCATCTTCGGCCCCGAGCGGGACTACGAGTGCGCCTGCGGCAAGTACCGCGGCCAGAAGCACATGGGCATCGTGTGCGACAAGTGCGGCGTCATGGTCACGACGTCGCGCGAGCGCCGCAAGCGCATGGGCCACATCAACCTGGCCGCGCCGGTCGCGCACATCTGGTTCTTCTCGGTCACGCCGAGCCGCATCGGCAACCTGCTCGGCATGAAGAAGACCGAGCTCGAGCGCGTGGTCTACTTCCAGGATTACGTGGTCGTGGACCCGGGCCCCAGCGAATTCAAGCGCTGCCAGCTCGTGACCGAGGACGAGTACCGCCGGGCGCGCGCCCAGCACGGCTCGGCCTTCCACGCCGGCATGGGCGCCGAAGCGGTCAAGGAGCTGCTCGCGGCGCTGAACCTGGAGCTGATCGCCCGCGAACTGCGCGAGGAGATGAAGAGCACCGGCTCGAAGCAGCGGCTGGCCGACATCATCAAGCGCCTGCGCACGGTCGAGATGCTGAAGGACAGCCCGAACGACCCGCAGTGGATGATCCTCGACGCGGTGCCCGTGATTCCGCCCGAGCTGCGCCCCCTGGTGCGCCTCGACAGCGGCAACTTCGCCTCGTCGGACCTCAACGACCTGTACCGCCGCCTGATCAACCGCAACAACCGCCTCAAGCGGCTGATCGAACTCAACGCGCCGGAAGTCATCATCCGCAACGAGAAGCGGATGCTCCAGCAGTCGGTGGACGCACTCTTTGACAACGGCCGCTGCAAGCGGCAGGTCATGAGCACGTCGAACCAGCCGCTCAAGTCGCTGACCGACATGATCAAGGGCAAGCAGGGGCGCTTCCGCCTCAACCTGCTCGGCAAGCGCGTGGACTACAGCGCGCGCTCGGTGATCGTCGTCGGCCCGGAGCTGAAGCTGCACCAGTGCGGCCTGCCCAAGGTCATCGCGCTGGAGCTGTTCCAGCCGTTCATCATCCGCCGCCTCAAGGAGCTGCGCCTGGCCGAGACCATCAAGGCGGCCAAGAAGATGCTCGAGCGCCGCGAAGAAGTGGTGTGGGACATCCTCGAGGAGGTGATCCAGAACCACCCCGTGCTGCTCAACCGCGCGCCGACGCTGCACCGGATGGGCATCCAGGCCTTCGAGCCGGTGCTGATCGAGGGCAACGCCATTCAGATCCACCCGCTGGTCTGCCAGGGCTACAACGCCGACTTCGACGGGGACCAGATGGCGGTGCACCTGCCGCTGTCCTTCGAGGCGCAGATCGAGGCGAGCACGCTGATGCTGGCCACGAACAACGTCTTCTCGCCCTCGAACGGCCAGCCGATCATCTCGCCGCACCAGGACATCATCCTGGGCCTCTTCTACCTCACGGCCGACCGCAAGCAGTGCCGCAACGAGTGGAAGCCCGACGACCACTCCGGCCGCGGCGTCTACTCCAGCATCGAGGAGCTGCTGCTGGCCTACTCGACCGGCCACCTCGAGACCCACTCGCAGGTCAAGGTGCGTTTCCCGTCCGGCACGCTGATGGCCGACAAGTTCGGCGTCTCGCGCCGGCTGGCCAAGCCCGAGGTCATCCTGACCACGCCGGGCCGCGCCATCGTGAACGATTCGCTCCAGACGGGGATGCCTTATTACAACTACCCGTTGGACAAGAAGGCGATCCGCGAGTTGATCCACGACTGCCACAACCTGTGCGGCCGCCCGGCCACGCTGGACCTGCTCGACGACCTCAAGGCGCTGGGCTTCAAGGGCGCGACGCGCTCCGGCCTGTCCTTCGCCAAGGACGACATGCGGATCCCGGCCGACAAGTGGAAGATCATCGCCGAGACCCAGAAGATGGTGGACAAGGTCCGCGAGGACTTCAACGAGGGCGCGATCACCGACAACGAGCGCAATTCCAAGGTCATCGACCTCTGGACTTCGGCGCGCGACGGCGTGTCGCAAGCCCTGCTCGGCGAGCTGGCCACCGACACCCGCGACGGCAAGCCGTACCTCAACCCGGTGTACGTGATGGCGCACTCCGGCGCGCGCGGCGGCGTCGACCAGATCCGCCAGCTCTCCGGCATGCGCGGCCTGATGGCCAAGCCGAGCGGCGAGATCATCGAGACGCCGATCCGCGCGAACTTCCGCGAGGGCCTGCACGTCCTCGAGTACTTCTCCTCGACTCACGGCGCGCGCAAGGGCCTGGCCGACACCGCGCTCAAGACCGCGGACTCGGGCTACCTCACGCGCAAGCTGGCGGACGTGGCGCAGAACGTCGTCGTGTCCATGACCGACTGCGGCACGCTCGGCTGCGTCACCAAGGAGGCCGTGTACCAAGGCGACCGCCTCGTGGTGCCGCTGCGCTCGGTCATCCGCGGCCGCGTGGCGCGGGACACCATCCGCGACCGCGTGACCGACGAATTGGTGGTCGCTGAAAACAGCGTCATCACTCCGGAGATCGCGCGCCGCATCGAGGATCTCGGCTACGTCAAGATCCGCGTGCGCAGCCCGCTGACCTGCGAGGCGGGCGTGGGCGGATGCGCCCTGTGCTACGGCGAGGACCTCTCGCGCGGCGGCCTGGTCGAGCTCGGCCTGGCGGTCGGCATCATCGCCGCCCAGTCCATCGGCGAGCCGGGCACGCAGCTGACGATGCGGACCTTCCACATCGGCGGCACGGCCAGCCGCGCGGTCGCGGAGTCGGAAATCAAGGCGCGCCGCCTGGGCGTCATCGAATTCCACGAGCTGCGCACCACCAAGAACCCGGCCGGCGACACCGTGGTCCTGTCCAACACGGGGGAAATCCTCGTCAAGGACGAGAAGGGCCGAGAACTGGACCGTTACTCGATCACCCTCGGCGCGCGGCTCTTCGTCGAGCACGGCGAGAAGATCAAGAAGGGCCAGAAGATCGCCGACTGGGACCCGCACTTCCTGCCCATCCTGGCGCAGTACGACGGCGTGGTGAAGTTCGACGACGTGATCGAAGAGCGCACCATGACGGTCGAGGTGGACGCCAAGACCGGATTCAAGCGGCGCAAGATCATCGAGTCGAAGGGCGACCTGCACCCGCAGGTCCTCATCACCGACGCGCAGGACCAGGTCCTGCACTACATGTCGCTGCCGGAGAACGCCTATCTGGAAGTCCAGCCCGGCGTCAAGGTCAAGGCGGGCACCCTGCTGGCGAAGTCGCCGCGGGTGGCCGGCGGCACGCAGGACATCACGGGCGGCCTGCCGCGCGTCACCGAGCTGTTCGAGGCGCGCACGCCGAAGAACCCCGCGGTGATGGCGGAAATCGACGGCATCGTCGAGCTGGGCGAGAAGCGCCGCGGCCGGCGCGCCATCCAGGTCAAGAACGTCGAGACCGGCGAGAGCCGCGAGCACCTGGTGCCGCAGTCGAAACACTTGCGCGTGCACACCGGCGACCGCATCCGCGCCGGCCAGCCTCTGGTGGACGGGCCGCTGCCGCCGCACGAGATCCTCGCCATTCAAGGCGAGGAGAAGCTGCAGGCTTACATGGTGCGCGAGATCCAGGGCGTGTACCGCGCCCAGGGCGTGACCATCGACGACAAGCACGTCGAGATCATCGTGTCCCAGATGATGCGCAAGGTGCAGGTGGACGCGCCCGGCGAGTCGAACCTGCTGCCCAACTCGCTCGTGGACAAGCACGCGTTCCGCCGCGTGCGCGCCAAGCTCGAGGCCGACGGCAAGGAGCCGCCGACCGCCCTGCCCATCATCATGGGCATCACCAAGGCGTCGGTGCAGTCCGAGTCCTTCATCTCGGCCGCCTCCTTCCAGGAGACGACCAAGGTGCTCACCGAGGCGGCCCTCCGCGGCAAGCGCGACGAACTTCGCGGGCTCAAGGAGAACGTCATTCTCGGCAACCTCATCCCTGCCGGCACCGGTTATCGCGGCCTGACCCGCACCCGCCTGCAGAAAAAGGTCGATTTCACCCAGTTCGCGGGCGAGTTCCCCGAATACACCCCGGCCGGCGCGGAGGAGACCGCCAGCGACCCGGCTTGACCAAAGCCGGAAATCCGCTAGGATTTCCGTCCGTTTCTCGGCGCCTCACGACGCCTTCAGTCAGCGCATGCCCACGATCAACCAGCTCATCCGCAAGGGACGCAAGCTCCAGCGGCGCAAGTCCAAGAGCCCCGTGCTCGACCGTTGCCCGCAGAAGCGGGGCGTGTGCACGCAGGTGCGGACCATGACGCCGAAGAAGCCGAACTCCGCGCTGCGGAAGGTGGCGCGCGTGCGCCTCTCGAACGGCAAGGAAATCACCGCCTACATCGGCGGCGAAGGCCACAACCTCCAGGAACACTCCATCGTCCTGGTGCGCGGCGGCCGCGTGCGCGATCTCCCGGGCGTGCGCTACCACATCGTGCGCGGCACCCTCGACTGCGCCGGCGTCGAAGGCCGCAAGCAGGCGCGCTCCAAGTACGGCAGCCGCCGCGGCAAGTAATCAGCCATGCCCCGCAGCTACAAGTCCACTTCGGTTTTCGTCAAGCCCGACCCGCGCTTCGATTCGCTGCTGGCGGCGAAGTTCATCAACCGCATCATGTGGGACGGCAAGAAGGCCGTCGCCACGCAGATCTTCTACGACGCCTGCGACCAGGCCGCCGAGAAGCTCTCGATCCAGTCGGCGGAAGTGTTCGTCAAGGCGCTCGAGAACGTGCGCCCCTCCGTCGAGGTCCGCTCCAAGCGGGTCGGCGGCGCCAACTATCAGGTGCCGCGCGAAGTCAGCCCCAAGCGCGCCCAGTCCCTGGGCATCCGCTGGCTCGTCGACAACGCCCGCAAGAAGAAGGGCATGCCGATGGCGAAGCGTCTGGCGACGGAATTCGTGGATGCGTGCAACAACACTGGGTCTTCAGTCCAGTGGAAGGAGAACGTCCACAAGATGGCTGAAGCGAACAAGGCTTACTCGCACTTCGCGTTCTAAGTCGTTGGTGGGGGTTCGGGTGCGGTCGGCGGGTCGCGCGGACTCGCTCAGCGGCGGCGTCTCGCGCCGCGGACGGCGCGCGACGCTCGCCGATTCGCTCGCTCGCGCGACCCGCCTCCCGCGGCCAGGGTCCCGCCCGCGAACTGGGGCGCGGCACAATGTAGGCCGTGATCGCGCCGCCTTCTGACGTGGTGATCGTGCGGCTCAGGAAAGAGTCGCCGAAGAAGTGTTCGCTCACGGCTTTGCGCCGGAGGAAGGAGCCGGGTTATCGCTGGATCCATTGTGAAGCCGGGGATCCGATCGAGGTGGGCGAGGCCACGCTGTTGCATCCGGAGGGCGAGTTGATCGGCGCGGCGGATGCGGCGCGGCCTTTGTTGTTGGTGGATGCTTCTTGGCGCGATCTGCCGCGGGTGCTGCGCGGGCTGCGCGGGACCTTGCATCGGCGGAGCCTGCCGATCGGCCTGCGCACGGCTTATCCGCGGGTTTCGGCCAGCTTTGACGATCCGGCGGCGGGCTTGGCCAGCATCGAGGCGCTGCACGCGGCTCTGGCCCTGCTCGGCCGCCGCGACGACCGCCTGCTCGCCGGTTATCACTGGGCGGAGGATTGGCTGCGCGGCAACGCGGCGCTGCTGGCGCCGGAGGCGGCCCCGGCGTGAGCGAGCCCGAGGCGCCGGAGCGGATCCGGAATCTGGGCATCATCGCCCACATCGACGCCGGCAAGACCACGGTCACCGAGCGCCTGCTCTTCCACGCCGGCGTCGAGAGCCGGCTGGGCGAGGTCGGCGACGGCACCGCGGTGATGGACTGGATGGAGGAGGAGCGCGAGCGCGGCATCACCATCACCGCCGCCGCCACGCACCTGCCCTGGCGCGAGCACCTGATCCAGATCGTGGACACGCCCGGCCACGTGGACTTCACGGTCGAGGTCGAGCGCTGCCTGCGCGTGCTCGACGGCGCCATCCTGGTGCTCGACGCGGTGCCGGGCGTGCAGGCGCAGACCGAGTCGGTGGCGCGGCGCGCGCGCCGCCACGGCGTGCCGATGCTGGCCTTCGTCAACAAGATGGACCGCGCCGGCGCCAGTTTCGCGCGCTCGCTGGCTTCGCTGCGCCAGCAGATCCATCCGGGCGCGATTCCGATCCAGCTGCCCTGCGGCGCGGGCGCCGGCTTCGACGGCATCATCGACCTGGTGCGCCCGCGCCGCCTGCGCTGGGAGCGCGGCGCGCAAGGCCTGCGCTGGAGCGAGGAGCCCGTGCCGGAGGAGGCGCAGGCGCGCGCCGGCGCCGCCCGCGACGAACTCTGCGCGCTCGCCGCCGAAGACGACGAGGCGCTCGCCGCGCGCTGGGTCGAGAGCGGCACGCTGACGCCGGAAGACCTGGCCGCGGCCCTGCGCCGCGCCACGCTGGCCGGCCGACTGCTGCCGGTGCTCTGCGGATCGGCGCTCGAGCTGATCGGCATCCAGCCGCTGCTCGACGCGGCGGTGGACTACCTGCCGGCGCCCGGCGACCTGCCGCCGGTGCGCGGCCGCGAGCCCGGCGGCGCGGCGGCGGCCCGCGCCCCGCGCGCCCAGGATCCGGCCTGCGCGCTGGCCTTCAAGGTGTTCCGCACCGGCAAGACCGACCTCGTCTACTTCCGCCTCTACTCCGGAGTCCTGCGCGCCGGGGACGCGCTCGTCAACGCGCGCACCGGCCGGAGCGAACTCTTGCAGCCGCTCTGGTGGATGCACGCCGAGCAGCACGAGCCGCGCGCCGCCTTCGGCCCGGGCGGAATCTTCGCGGTGCCGGACCTGCCGGAGGTCCGCACCGGCGACACCCTGTGCGCGCCGGGCCGCGAGATCCTGCTCGAGCCGCCGGTCTTCCCGCAGCCGGTCCTGAAGCGCTCGGTCGAGCCCCGCGATCCGGCGCAGCGCGCCGCGGTGGCGGAGGCCCTCGCCGTCCTGGTGCGCGAGGATCCGACGCTGTCCCTGGAGCCGGACCCGGAAACCGGCGGCTTCCTGCTGGCCGGGATGGGGGAGCTGCACCTGGAGGTGGCCGAGCACCGCCTCGAGCGCGAGTTCCGCCTGGCCGTCCGCATGGGCAGGCCCCAGGCCTCCCTGGCGGAAACGGTCACGGCGCCGAGCGTGGCCGAGGGCTGGGCCGGCCTGCACGGCCAGGACCCCGGCGCGGCGCGCGTCGAGGCGCGGGTGCGCCTCGAGCCGCAGTCCGCGGAGGCCTTGAGCCTGGAGCGGGCGCCCGGACTCGAAGCCCTGCCGGGCGTGGACCTCGAGGAATTGATGGGCCCGGCCGCCGGGGCCGGATTCCACGGCCCCCAGGGCTACCCCCTGCGCCACCTGCGCATCCGCCTCGAGGCCCTGCGCGCGACCGGCGCCCCGGGCGCCCCCAGCCAGGAGCTGGCCGCCGGGGCGGTGGCGGCGGCGGTCGAGCAGGCCCTGCGCGGCCGCAGCATCGTGCTCGAGCCGGTCATGGCCCTGCAGATCGAGGTGCCGGAAGCGCACCTGGCCCAGGTGCTGGCGGATCTGCAGCAGCGCCACGCCTCCATCCAGGACGTGCGGGCCGAGGAGGGCTGGCAGCGGATCGAGGCGCGCGCGGCCCTGTCCCGGCTCCTGGCCTACAGCACCGCGGTCCGGTCGCTTTCGCAGGGAAAGGCCCTTTTCGACCTCCGCCCGGCCGGTCTGGCCCCGCGGCCGCCGGCCTCGGCTTGACCCGGAGAACCCGGCGGCTACACTATTCGGCCCCCAAACAGGGGCCAGCCTCGGCGGATCCGGACCAGAGCATGCAGACGCATGCCGCGGGTGGAGCAAGCCGCGGCGCCTCGACCCATTTCCTCATGGCATCGCGCATCCAGATCCGACTCGAAGCCTACGATCACGAAGCGATCGATCAGGCGACCGAGAGCATTCTCGAAGCGGCCCGCCTCACCGGCGTCGCCGTTTCGGGCCCGATTCCCCTGCCCACGCGCGTCGAGCGCTACACGGTCCTCCGCGGGCCGCACATCGACAAGAACGCGCGCGAGCAGTTCGAAATCCGCACCCACAAGCGGCTCATGTACCTCCTGGAACCCACGCCCCAGACGATCGACGCGCTCAACCGCCTCGTGCTGTCGGCCGGCGTGGACGTCCGCATCAAGCTCTAGGGGGCCTGAACCGCCAGGGTTCCGAATTCACTCCTGCACGTTCCCCCGCGGAACCTCTGCGACTTCCCGACCTGGAGACCGGGATTAGACATGGCACACCGCAAATTCCTGTTGGCACGCAAGAAGGGCATGACCCAGCTGTTCCGCGAGGACGGCACGGTCGTCCCGGTGACGGTCCTCGAGGCCGGCCCTTGCACGATCACCGGTCTGCGCACCGCGGACCGCGACGGCTACGCCGCCGTGCAGCTGGGCTACATGCCCGCGCGCGAGAAGCACGTCGCCAAGCCCCAGCTGAAGGCCTTCGAGAAGGCCGGCACCAAGCCCTTCCGGATCCTGCGCGAGTTCCGCGTGGAGAAGACCGACGGCTTCACGGTCGGCCAGGAGTTCAAGTCGGACCTGTTCGCCGCCGGCGACGTCGTGGACGTCATCGGCACGACCAAGGGCCGCGGCTTCTCCGGCACCATCAAGGCCCACAACTTCCAGCGCGGCCCCGAGGCCCACGGCTGCATGAACGTGCGCCAGCCGGGTTCGCTGGCCAGCCGCCGCATCGGCAAGCTGCCGCCCGGCAAGCGCATGGCCAAGCGCTACGGCGGCACCCGCAACACGGTCAAGAACCTGACCGTCGAGCGCGTGGACCCCGAGCGCGGCCTGATCCTGGTCCGCGGCGGCGTCCCGGGCGCTCCCAACGGCCTGCTGCAGATCCTCACGGCCAAGACCGGCGCGGCCCGCGCCAAGGGGGCCAAGTAGTCATGTCCAAGGTCTCCACCTTCGACGTCAAGACGGGCGCCGCCGGCACCCGCGAGTTCAAGGCGAAGCTCGGCAGCAAGGTGCTGCTGCGCACGCTCAAGGACCTGATCGTCAACTACCAGTCCAACCAGCGGCAGAGCGACGCGCACGTCAAGACGCGCGGCGAGCTGCAAGGCAACACCAAGAAGCCGTGGAAGCAGAAGCACACCGGGCGCGCCCGCGCCGGTGACCGCCGCAGCCCCCTGTGGGTGGGCGGCGCCACGACTTTCGGCCCGCGCAACAAGCGCCGCTGGTACTACGCGCTGCCGCAGCGCCAGCGCCTCGTCGCCCTGCGCAGCGCGCTGGCCGGCAAGCTCAAGGACAGCGAAGTCCGCGAGGTCCTGAACCTCGCGTGGCCGGCCCCGAGCGCCAAGTCGGCGCGCAAGCTGCTGGCCGACACCGGCTGCGAGGGCAGCGTGCTGGTCCTGCTGGACGCTCCCAACGAGAACGTCTGGAAGTCGTTCCGCAACTTCCCGCGCGTGAGCGTCACCACCGCGCGCGAAACCAACGCCTACGACCTGCTGGCCCACAAGTGGGTGCTGGCGCAGCAAGGCGCGCTGGAAACCGTCGTCGGCCGCACCGGCGAAGCGGAGGACAAGTAATGGACAAAGTCGACGCCTACAAGATCGTGCTCAAGCCGGTGCTCACCGAGAAGGGCACGTGGGAGCACGAGAATCGCCAGCTCTACCGCTTCGAGGTCGAGCCGACCGCCAACAAGATCGAGATCGCCAAGGCGGTCGAGAGCCTGTTCTCCGGAGTCAAAGTCGGGAAGGTTCGCACCTTGACCCGCCTCGGCAAGGAGCGCCGCCGCGGCGCCACCGTGTCGATGACCCCCACGCGCAAGATTGCCCTCGTCAGCATCGCTGAAGGCAAGATCGAACTGCTGTAGGAGGCCAAGCACATGGGCATCAAGTTCTACAAACCGACTTCTCCCGGCCGCCGCGGCGCCTCGGTGCTGGATCGCGCCGAGATCACGCGCGAGACGCCCGAGAAGAGCCTGCTCGAGCCGCTGCGCAAGTCCGGCGGCCGCAACAACCATGGCCGCCTCACGGCGCGCCAGCACGGCGGCGGCGCGAAGCGCAACTACCGCGTCATTGACTTCCGGCGCAACAAGGACGGCGTGCCGGCCAAGGTCGCGCACATCGAATACGACCCGAACCGCTCGGCGCGCATCGCGCTGCTGCACTACGCGGACGGCGAGAAGCGCTACATCCTGTGCCCCAAGGGCCTCGAGCAGGGCATGACGGTCCTGAGCGGCGCCGGCGCGGACCCGAGCGTCGGCAACGCGATGCCGCTGTCGGACATTCCGCTCGGTCTCGATCTGCACAACGTCGAGCTGCGCCCCGGACAGGGCGGCAAGATGGCGCGCGCCGCGGGCACCAAGGCCCGCCTGGCCGCGCGCGAAGGCGCCTTCGCCCTGCTCGCGCTGCCGAGCGGCGAGCTGCGCAAGGTGCACGTCACCTGCCGCGCCACCATCGGCGAGATCGGCAACGCGGACCACCAGAACGTGGTCATCGGCAAGGCCGGCCGCGCCCGCCACATGGGCATCCGCCCGACCTCGCGCGGCGTCGCGCAGTACCCCGCGGCCCACCCGCACGGCGGGGGCGAAGGCCGCACCAAGGGCAAGCACCCGGTTTCGCGCTGGGGCAAGCCGACCCGCGGAGTCAAGACCCGCGATCCGAAGAAGCCCTCCAACGTGTTCATCGTGCGCCGCCGCAACAGCACCAAGGGGGCCATCTAAACCATGAGCCGCAGCGTCAAGAAAGGCCCCTGGATCGACCCGCGCCTCGAGCGCAAGGTCGTCAAGGCCAAGGCCGCCAACGACCGCAAGCCGATCCAGACCTGGTCGCGGGCCTCCACCATCACGCCCGACTACGTCGGCATGACTTTCAACGTCCACAACGGACGCCACTTCACCAAGGTCTTCGTCAGCGAAGACATGGTGGGTCACCGCCTCGGCGAGTTCTCGCCGACCCGGATCTTCCGCGGCCACGACAAGAACAAGGGCGCCGCCGCGCCGGCATCCGAATGAGCAGCGTCATGGAATACCGCGCCTCACACCGCTACGCGCACATCTCGGCCTACAAGGCCCGCCGCGCCGCCGATCTCATCCGCGGCCTGGACGTCAACCGCGCCATGCTGGTCCTCGAGTACGACCAGACCCGCGGCGCCGCCTTCTTCAAGAAGGTCCTGCACTCCGCGGTCGCCAACGCCGCGCAAGGCGCGGGGGAAGGCGCCGTCGACGTCAACCGGCTCTACGTCAAGGACGCCCGCGTGGACCAGGGTCCGCTGATCCACGGCAAGCCGCGCTTCCGCGCCGGCTCGATGGGCCGCGTCATGGAGATCCGCCGCCGGACCTCTCACTTCCTGATCACCGTCGCGCCGCGCCGGGAGGCCTGACCCCATGGGACAAAAGATCCACCCGATCGGCAACCGCATCGGCATCAGCGAGCCCTGGCGCTCCCGCTGGTTCGCCCGCGGCCGCGCCTACGGCACCAACGTGCTGCTCGACTTCAAGGTCCGCGACGTCATCCGCAAGCGCTTCCGCAAGGGCGTCATCTCGCGGATCGACATCCAGCAGCGCGGCGGCCGCATGACCATCACCCTGATCGCCACCCGCAAGGGCGAGGTGATCGGGCGCGGCTACAGCACCCGCGACCAGCTCGTCACGGACCTCGAGAAGATGACCGGCCTGGAAGTCAAACTGGACATCCAGGAAGTCCGCCACTGGGACCTCGACGCGCAGACCGTGGCCGAGAACCTCGCCGGCGCCGTCGAGCGCCGCGTGTCGCCGCGCCACCAGATGAAGCGCGTGCTCGAAAGCGCGATGAACGCCGGAGCCCAGGGCGTCAAGATCCAGGTCTCCGGGCGCATCGACGGCCGCGAACTGAGCCGCACCATGGTGCAGCGCCAGGGCCGCGTGCCCCTTCAAACCCTGTCCGCGATCGTGGACTACGGATTCTCCGAGGCCATGACCAGCTACGGCGTGCTCGGCGTCAAAGTCTGGATCTTCACCGGCGGCTCCACGCGCTTCAACTAAGGCCACATCGCCATGATGCAACCTGCCAGGACGAAATACCGCCAGTCGCACCGCGGCAAGCTCAAGGGCACGTACAAGTGCCACAAGCCCGACGGCAAAGGGCCGGCCGGGTCGAACATGCACCGGCGCGGCATCAACAAGCCGATCAAGCGCCCGACCACCGAGGTCGCCTCGCGCGGCAACACGGTCGCCTTCGGCGACTTCGGCCTGCAGGCGCTCGAGTGGTGCTGGCTCGCCGGCAAGACCATCGAGGCCGGACGCGTCGCCGCCAGCCGCGCGGTGAGCGAAGGCCGCCTCTGGATCCGCGTGTTCCCGCACAAGCCGGTGTCGCGCAAGCCCGCCGAGGTGCGCATGGGCACGGGCAAGGGCGACGTGGACCGCTACGTCGCGGTCGTGCGCCCGGGCACCGTGCTCTACGAGATCGGCGGCGTGGACGAGCTCGCGGCCCGCAAGGCCTTCAACCGCGTGGCGCACAAGATGCCCGTCCGGGTCCGCATGATTTCGCGCCGCCAAGGCGCGGAGGTGATGTCTTGAAAGCCAAGGAAGTCCGCGGCATGCAGGACGCCGAGATCGACCTCGAGAAGGTCAAGCTCGAGCAGGAGTTGTTCGGCATGAAGTTCCGCACCCTCACCGAGGGCAACCCCGACCCGGCGAAGATCCGCCGGAACCGCCGCGACCTCGCCCGGATGCGCACCATCCAGCGGGAGCGCCAACTCGGAATCCGCGGCCAGGCGCCGCGCGCCTGAGCCGGAGACGAGAACCATGACCGAGACGACCGAACCGAAGGACGCCGGCGCCGACGCCTGCTGCGAGCGCGGCCAGCGCAAGCTGCTGCGCGGCAAAGTGGTGTCCAACAAGATGAACAAGACCATCACGGTCCAGGTGGAGCGCGTCAAGCGCCACCCCCTGTACCACAAGACGCTGCGCGTCCGCCGCAAGTTCCACGCCCACGACGAGGCCAACGAGGCCCGCGTCGGGGACATGGTGGAAATCGCGAGCACGCGGCCGCTGTCGAAACTCAAGCGCTGGCGCCTGGTGCAGGTCGTCGAGCGCGCCGAAGCCTGATCCCACGCCGACCGCAGGAACCACAACCATGATCCAGATGCTCACCAAACTCCAGGTCGCCGACAACAGCGGCGCCAAGGAGGTCATGTGCATCAAGGTGCTCGGCGGCACCCGCCGCCGCTTCGCCAGCCTCGGCGACGTCGTCGTCGCCTCGGTCAAGAAGGCGGTCCCGGGCGCCGAAGTCAAGGCCGGCGACGTCGTGCAGGGCGTGATCGTCCGCACGCGCCAGCCGGTGCGCCGCAAGGACGGCTCGTACGTGCGCTTCGACGGCAACGCGCTGTGCCTGGTCGACAAGGACCTCAATCCGCGCGGCACCCGCATCTTCGGCGCCGTCGCCCGCGAGCTGCGCGACCACAACTTCATGAAAATCGTGAGCCTCGCCACGGAGGTCGTCTGACATGCACCTGAAGAAAGGCGACCAAGTCCAGGTCATCGCCGGCAACGACCGCGGCAAGCGCGGCACGGTGAAGTCCGCCATGCCCTCGTCCAATCGCGTCCTCGTCGAGGGCGTGAACGTGCGCGTCAAGCACTTGAAGCGCACCCAGCAGAATCCGCAGGGCGGACGCGTGGAGAAGGAATTCCCGATCCACGCCTCCAACGTCCTGATCTGGTCCGAGAAGGCCGGACGCGGCGTGCGCACGCGCACCGTGAGGGAGAAAGGCAAGACTGTCCGCGTAGGCGTGCCGTGCGGCACCCGCTTCGAATAGCCATGGTTCGCCTCCAGGAGTCCTACAACGTCACCATCGTGCCGGCGCTCAAGCAGCGCTTCGGCTACCCCAACGCCATGCAGGTGCCGCGCCTGCAGAAGATCGTCGTCAGCATGGGGGTGGGCAAGGCGACCGAGAACAAGGCGCGCATGGACGCCGCGGTCAAGGACCTCGGCCGCATCACCGGGCAGCGCCCGGTGGTCCGCGCGACCAAGGTGGCCATTTCGGCCTTCCGCGTCCGCGAGAACCAGGCCATCGGCTGCATGACCACGCTGCGCGGCAAGCGCATGTTCGAGTTCATGGACCGCCTGATCTCGGTGGTGCTGCCCCGCATTCGCGACTTCCAGGGCGTCAAGGACACCTTCGACGGACGCGGCAACTTCAGCCTCGGCCTCAACGAGCAGAGCCTGTTCCCGGAGATCCCGCTCGACCAGGTCGAGTTCCAGCAGGGAATGAACATCACATTCGTGACGACCGCCCGCACCGACGAGGAGGGCCGCGCCCTGCTCGAGGGTTTCGGCATGCCCTTCCGCCGCCGCGGCGGAGAGAGGAACTAGACATGACCAAGAGAGCCCACCTCAACCGCCAGGCCCGCCGCACCAAGCTGGTCGCGCAGCACGCCGAGAAGCGCGCTTCCCTGGTCCAGGTCATCAAGGACCCCGGCGCCAGCCTCGAAGACAAGGCCGCGGCCTACCGCGGCATCCAGAAGCTGCCGCGCGACTCCTCGCACGTGCGCCTGCACAACCGCTGCGCCATCACCGGGCGCCCGCGCTCCTACTACCGCCGATTCGGCATTTCGCGCATCATGCTGCGCAAACTCGCCCACCAGGGCGAGCTGCCCGGCGTCCGCAAGGCATCCTGGTAACCGCCGTGGCCAACACCGACCCCATCGCCGACATGCTCACCCGGATCCGCAACGGGATCCTGGTCCGCCGCAAGACCGTCGACGTGCCCGCGTCGCGCATGAAGAGCGCGCTGGCGCTCGCGCTCAAGGACGAGGGCTACCTGCAGGACGTCGAAGTCCTCAACCAGGAAGCGGTGCAGCCGACGCTGCGCCTGACCCTCAAGTACGACCGGGACGGCGAGAGCGCCATCCACGAGATCAGCCGCATCAGCAAGCCGGGCGCGCGGATCTACACCCACTCCAAGAACCTGACCAGCGTGCGCCAAGGACTGGGCCGCATGATCGTCACCACCTCGAAGGGCATCATGAGCGGCCACAAGGCCGCCGAGCTCGGCGTGGGCGGCGAAGTTCTCTGCAGCATCTTCTAGCACCATGTCACGCATCGGCCGCCAACCCGTCACTCTTCCCGCCGGAGTCACCGTCGAGGTGAAGGGCAGCAAAGTCCTGGTCCAGGGCCCGAAGGGCAAGCTGGATCTGGACCTCCCGGCCGGCATCACCGTGAAGATCGAAGCCGGCGTCGCGCACGTCGCCTGCGCCGAAGGCGCCGAGAACGGCAGCGCGCTCCACGGCCTGGTGCGCTCGCGCCTCTCCGGCATGGCGCTCGGCGTCACCGAGGGCTACCGCAAGGAGCTCTCGATCGAAGGCACCGGCTACAACGCCAAGCTCAGCGGCAAGGCCGTCGAGCTCTCGGTCGGCTTCTGCAACCCCGTCCTCTGCACGCCGCCGGAAGGCGTGGCCGTGCAGTGCGTCACTCCCACGGAGATCGCGATCTCCGGCCCCGACAAGATCAAGGTCGGCCAGTTCGCCGCCGAAGTCCGCTCCGTGCGCCCGCCCGAGCCCTACAAGGGCAAGGGCATCCGCTACAAGGGCGAAACCGTGCGCCGCAAGGCCGGCAAGTCCGTCGCTTAGAGAAATGGACCATCTCCAGCAAAAGAAAAAGTGGGACCGCCGCGAGCGCAAGACGCTCGGGGTCCGCCGCCGCCTGCGCCTGTCTTCGGACCGGCCGCGCCTCACCGTGTTCCGGAGCTCGAAGCACATCAGCGCCCAGGTCATCGACGACCTGGCCGGACGCACGCTGGCCGCGGCCAGCGACGCCGACAAGGACCTGCGCGCCGCCCTGGCGGGCAAGAAGAAGGTCGAGCGCGCCATCGCGGTGGGCAAAGCGCTGGCCGAGCGCGCTTCCGCCGCCGGCGTGAAGGAAGTCAAATTCGACCGCGGCTGGTACCTGTACCACGGCCGCGTCAAGGCCCTGGCCGAAGCCGCGCGCGAGGGCGGCCTGAAGTTCTAGACATGGTCAACAACTCACTGCCCGCATACATCGACCGCGGCGAGGCCGAGCGCCTCGGCGAGCTCAAGGAAGAGCGCATCAAGGTCAACCGGTCGGCGAAAGTCGTCAAAGGCGGCCGCCGCTTCTCCTTCTCCGCCCTGACCGTGGTCGGCAACCAGGACGGCATCGTCGGATTCGGCTTCGGCAAGGCGCAGGAGATTCCCGCCGCCATGCAGAAGGCCTTCAAGGACGGCCGCAAGCACCTGATCCGCGTGCCGCGCGTCGGCACTTCGATTCCGCACACCGTCGAGGGCACGTTCTGCTCGTCGATGGTGCGCCTGGTTCCCGCCGCTCCCGGCACCGGCATCATCGCCGGCGGCACGGTGCGCGCGGTCCTCGAGCTGGCGGGGGTGAAGGACATCCTCACCAAGTCCTACGGCTCCACCAATCCGACCAACCTGGTCAAGGCCACGATCGTCGCACTCGGCTCGCTCCGCACCAAGGAGCAGATCGAGGAGCTGCGAGGGGTGAAAATCTGATGCAGATCCACGACGTCACTCCGCACGGCACCAAGCACGCCAACCGCAAGCGGGTCGGCCGCGGCGTCGGCTCCGGCATGGGCAAGACCGCGACGCGCGGCCACAAGGGCCAGCGCTCGCGCTCTGGCGACAATCCGCGCATCGGCTTCGAAGGCGGCCAGATGCCGCTGTTCCGCCGCATTCCCAAGCGCGGCTTCACCAACCCGTTCAAGCAGGAGTTCACCCTCCTGAACGTCGGCTCGCTCGACGTCTTCGAGCCCGGCACGACCGTCGAGCTGGAGCTGGTCCTCGAGCAGGGCCTGACCCGCAAGACCGGCAAGCTCTTCAAGGTGCTCGGCACCGGCGAAGTCACCCGCAAGCTCACGGTCCGCGCCCACAAATTCTCGGCCGCGGCCAAGACGAAGATCGAAGCCGCCGGCGGCACTGCGGAGATCATCGCCTAGCCTGAGATGGACAAAGCGCTCGCCATCTTCCGCGTGCAGGAGCTCCGGCAGAAGCTGTGGGTCACACTGGGCCTGCTCTTCGTCTACCGGCTCGGCTTCCAGATCCCGCTGCCGGGCGTGGACCTCACGCAGATCCGCGAAGCCGCCGACAAGGCCGACCAGTCGGCCCTGTTCGGCATCATGAACGCCTTCACCGGCGCCGGCATCGGCAACGCGGTGCTGTTTTCGCTGGGCGTGATGCCGTACATCTCGGCGTCCATCATCTTCAGCCTGATGACCAAGGTGCTGCCGGCCTTCGAGGCCCTGGCCAAGGAGGGCGCGGCAGGCCAGAAGAAGATCAACCAGATGACGCGCCTGGCGACGGTGCCGATCTGCTTCCTGCAGGGCTTCTTCGTGCTGAAGGGCGTCATCTTCAACCCGAGCTTCGGGCTGGTGCCGCCGGGCGGCGGCGGATTCTTCTACGGCCTGACCATCATCTTCGCGCTCACCGCCGGCACCATGTTCATCATGTGGCTGGGCGAGCAGATCACCGAGAACGGCCTGGGCAACGGCATCTCGCTGATCATCATGTCGGGCATCGTGGCCAACCTGCCGGTCACCTTGAACAAGGCCTTCGCCATGCGCGAGAACGCGCAGACCCTGGCGGTGACGCTGGGCGTGATGTGGCTGGTCGTGGTCGTGGTGGTCGTCTATCTCACGCGCGGGCAGCGCCGCATTCCCATCCAGCAGGCCAAGCTGACGCGCGGCCGCAAGGTGATGGGGGGGCAGCGCCACTACCTGCCGCTGCGCGTCAACCAGGCCGGCGTGATGCCGATCATCTTCGCATCGGCGCTGTTCATCATCCCGACCGTGCTCGGCACGCTGCCGGGGATGACCTGGCTGGGCGAGTACTTCAACCAGGCGGGCTTCCTCTACGTCTCCATCTACTGCGGCATGATCATCTTCTTCGCGTTCATGTGGACGCGGCTGATGTTCCAGCCCGAGGAGATCGCCAACAACCTGAAGGAGCACGGCTCCTTCATCCCCGGCATCCGGCCGGGCAAGGCCACGGCGGACTATCTGTCCTTCGTGCTCGACCGCATCACCTTCGCCGGCGCCATCTTCCTGGCGGTCATCGCCATCCTGCCGACGATCCTCGTCGGCCAGATGCGCGTGGATCCGATGGTGGCCTACTTCCTCGGCGGCACCTCGATTCTGATCGTGGTGGGTGTGGCGCTCGACATGGTGGACCGCCTCAACGCGCAGCTGATGATGCGCAACTACGACGGCTTCATGAAGGGCGGCGGCGCCGGCTGGACGCGCTCGCGCTAGGACCGAATGATCGCCATCCTCCTCGGAGCGCCGGGCGTCGGCAAAGGCACGCAGGCCAAGCTGGCTGCGGAGCGCAACGGCTGGACGCACCTGTCGACCGGGGATCTGCTGCGCGACGAAGTCGGCCGCGGCACCGAGCTCGGCCGCCAGGCCGACGCCGTGATGAAGCGCGGCGAGCTCGTCTCCGACCAGTTGATGGTGGATCTCGTCGCCGGCCGCGTCGCGCGCCTGGCGCCGGGCGAGGTTCTGCTCCTGGACGGCTTTCCCCGCTCGCTGCCGCAGGCCCAGGCCCTCGAGGCCCGCGCCGGCGGTCAGCGTGGCGCCCGCGTCGGTTTGGCCCTATACTTCACCGCGCCGGATCGGGTGCTCACGGAGCGCCTGCTCGGCCGCGGGCGCGCCGACGACACCCGGGAAGTCATCGCGCGGCGGCTCGCCGTCTACCGCGAAACCACCGAGCCGCTCGTCGCGCACTACCGCGCCCGCGGCGTACTGCGCGAGATCCCGGCGGATCGCGCGATCGAAGAGATCCAGAAGGACCTGATCCGCAGCGTGCGGGAGCTCCGGACGGATCCTTCCTCCGTTTCTTGACATGCCCAAGGAAGAGCCCATCACTGTGATCGCGGTCGTCCGGGAGACTCTCCCGAACGCCACCTTCCAGGTCGAGCTCCAGAACGGGCAGCAAATTCTCGCTCACATCTCCGGAAAAATGAGGATGCACTACATCCGCATCACCCCCGGGGACACCGTAACCGTCGAAATGTCTCCCTACGACCTGACCCGCTGCCGCATCGTCTTCCGCGGCGAGCGCCGGCCCCGTCCGGCGCCGGGAACGGCGGGAGCCACCGCCCCGCGGCCCCAACGCCGCCGTCCGCCCACGCGCCGTTGATCGCCTCATCCTCGATAGACCTGCCATGAAAGTCCGCGCCTCCGTCAAACCCATGTGCAACCACTGCAAGGTGGTGCGCCGCCGCGGCGTCGTCCGCGTGGTCTGCAAGCGCGATCCCCGGCACAAGCAGCGCCAGGGCTGATCCGAGTTCCCATCTAGCACCCGACCAAACATGCCCCGTCTCATCGGCGTCGACATTCCGGCCGACAAGCGCACCGTGATTGCGCTGACGTACATCTTCGGCATCGGCAAGGTGTCCGCGGAGAAGATCTGCCGCGACCTGAACCTGAACCCGGACCGCCGCGCCCGCGAGCTCTCCGACGAGGAGCTCGGCGCGCTGAGCTCGCACATCGAGAAGCAGTTCCAAGTGGAAGGCACGCTGCGCCGCCAGAACGCGCAGACCATCAACCGCCTGCGCGACATCGGTTGCTACCGCGGCCTGCGGCACCGCCGCGGCCTGCCGGTGCGCGGCCAGCGCACGCGCACCAACGCGCGCACCCGCAAGGGCCCGAAGAAGACGGTCGCCAACAAGAAGTCCGTCAAGGCGATGAAGTAGGACCGATCCATGGCCAACGAAACCACCAACAATCCGGCAGCTCCCGCCGGCAAGCGCGTCAAGACCAAGAAGGTCGGCGCGCGCGGCGTCGCGCACGTGCGCTCCAGCTTCAACAACACGCTCGTGACCCTGGCCGACTCCAAGGGCAACGTGATCGTGTGGTCCTCGCCCGGCACCATCGGCTACAAGGGCTCCCGCAAGTCCACGCCGTTCGCCGCCCAGCAGGCCGCGATCCGCGCCGCCGAGACCGCCTCCAAGATGGGCCTGCGCGACGTCGAAGTCCGGGTCAAGGGCCCCGGCTCCGGCCGCGAGTCCGCCGTCCGCGGCCTGCACCAGGCCGGACTGCGCATCCTGTCCATCCAGGACGTGACGCCGCTGCCGCACAACGGCTGCCGTCCGCCCAAACGCCGCCGCGTCTAAGCGCCGGCCGCTCTTCCGCTTCCGTCCCGCATCCCGCTTCTCCAACCCGTCCGAACCCCAACATGCGCATCCGCTGGCGTGACTTCGAACTCCCCTCCGCGGTGGTCCATCAGAAGGACTCCGCGACGGATCGATTCGGCAAGTTCGTGATCGAGCCCTTCGAGCGCGGCTTCGGCCACACGATCGGCAACGGCCTTCGCCGCGTCCTGCTCGGCTCCATCGAGGGCACGGCGGTGACGGCGGTCGAGATCGACGGCGTCGAGCACGAATTCAAGTCCGTGCCCGGCGTGCTGGAGGACGTGACTGACATCGTCATCGCCTGCAAGCGCCTGCGCGTGCACGCGGCCACCGCCGCGATGCCGGCCACTCTGACGATCGAGAAGAAGGGCGAAGGCGTGGTGACCGCCGCCGACCTGCAGTGCCCGGCCGGCGTCGAGATCGTCGACAAGGACCTGCCCATCTGCACCCTGACCTCGCCGACGGCCAAGTTCAGCGCCAAGCTGACCGTGCGCCGCGGCCGCGGCTACACCGCCGCCGAGGACACCGGCGAGATGATGGACCAGATCGGCCTCATCCCGCTCGACGCCGCGTACAGCCCGGTGATCCGGGTGCGCTACAGCGTCGAGGCCACGCGCGTCGGCAAGTTCACCAACTACGACCGCCTGGTCCTGGAAGTGTGGACCGACGGCACCGTGCGCCCCGAAATGGCGCTGGTCGAGGCGGCCAAGATCTACCGCAAGCACCTCAACCCCTTCGTGCAGTTCAGCGAAGTGGCGCAGGGCGTGCCGGTGGCAGACGACGTCAAGCCGATCGACGCCGCGGCTGAGCGCAAGCGCGACCGCGTGCACCAGCTGCTGGCCGAGCCGGTCGAGCGCCTCGATCTGTCCACGCGCGCCCGCAACTGCCTCGAGATCGCGCAGATCACCACGCTCGGCGACCTGGTCTTCCGCTCGCCGGAAGAGTTGCTCGGCATCAAGAACCTCGGCCAGACCGTGCTCACCGAGATCGAGAAGAAGCTCGCCGAACTGAATCTTTCGGTCGGCATGAATCGCGAGGAAGTCCTCGGCTCCGGCAAGTAGACACTCCCATGCGGCATCGCGACAAGACCCGTAAGCTTTCCCGTCCCGCCGGCCACCGCCGGGCGATGGCTCGCAACCTGATTGCGGCTCTCATCGAGCACGAGCGGATCGAGACCACCCTGGTCAAGGCCAAGGCCCACCGGCCCTTCGCCGAGCGCCTCATCACGCTGGCGAAGGAGAAGAACCTTCACAACTACCGGCGCGCCCTGGCCCTGCTCGGCAACGACCGGGAGACCACGATGAAGCTGTTCGACGTGATCGGCCCGCGCTTCCGCGAGCGCCGCGGCGGATACACGCGCATCCTCAAGCTGTCGACGCCGCGTCTGGGTGACAAAGCTGAGCGGGCTTATCTCGAGCTCGTCGAGAAGACCGTGGTGGAGCCGGTTGCGGTGGATGCGGGTCCGGCTGCGAAGTCGAAGTACGCTCCGGCTAAGTAGCGGGTCGGGTTTCGTGTGTCGTGTGCGCCGTCCGGGCCGGGCTCGGCTCGCGCGGGCGGCATTCGCGCGCAGTTCGGAGCGGCGGCGCAGCCGAGAGGCCGCGAAGAGGCGCGCTCTGCAATGCCCGCTCGAGCCGACCCGGCCCGGCGGCGCCCATGCCGCGGCAACGGACACGGACGAAGAGTTGGCATTCGGCTTTGGAGTGCGGAGATGACTCCTCCGGAGCGTCTTCTCCACGTTCGACTCGCGCGCGGGGAGCCCTTGGGTGGCGGGGAAGAGAGGCCGCGGCGGCACGCCGCGGCCTCTTCATTGCGGCTGCTGTGACTGCGGTCGTGTGCGCCGTCCGGGCCGGGCTCCGCGCGCGGCGGGCGGCATTCGGGTCGTGGGTCGTGTGCGCCTCCGGGCCGGGCTCCGCGCGCGGCGGGCGGCATTCGCGCGCAGTGCTGAGGGCCGGC